>PVBE011697837.1_pt1 | contig 217835 bp, 208 predicted proteins | sample 1631181 | NCBI WGS metagenome assembly PVBE01 (sample SAMN08397723, study PRJNA350692) | Marine metagenome, whole genome shotgun sequencing project. | isolation source: water | place: Pacific Ocean | collected 2012-04 | reverse complement strand
TTGCCGGCTTCGTCGCGGGCGATCTCCTCACCTGAGTTGAGGACGACGACGCCGAAGGCTTCAGCATGCTCCTCGTCGTGGCTATCGACAGGATTGTCATCGTCGCCGCAGGAGGCCACGAACAGTGCGGTGGTTAAGGCGAGAATAGGAAGCTTCAGGATCCGGTTCATGTTCGTCACATCTCCATTTGGTCGGCGGCAGTGAAGCAGCATTACTGAGACAATGCTGCCCGCCGCCGAGCGTGGGAACTTTAGCACGGGGCCGAATGGCCGCGCACGAACCCACACACGGCAAAACACGCATGATATCGCACTCCCGGTGCCGCCGTGCTGTACATGGCGAGACCGGACTGCGGTCACGTAACTCCGATGTGGGTGCTTAGCTGGAGAGGAACGAGTGGTGCGGAGGGGCTCGCGGCGCCGCTGGCGTGCGATGGGCGACCCAAGGTGACGGGGCGATCGTCGCAATGGCGTGCGACATGAACCGAGTTCCGAGAAGGGGCCGTGCCACGACGCCCACCAGGACCAGCGAAAAACCGACCTGGAGGAGATGGACGGGACACTCCGATTCCGGCGCGCCCGGGGCATGGAAGGCCTCGTGCAACTGCGGCATGGCCAGCGTTGTCGCCAGTAGCAATAGCAGGCCAGCGGTGGTGCTCAGAGCACGTGGCCAACCTGGGCGTCTGTCGGGAGTTCTCGGAACCATGCTTAGGAGTATCGTCAGGGTTGAACCGAAACGCAATGTCCTTGTCAGCAGCGATTACAGAACGAGGATCAGAACAACAGAAACGCGAGTCAGTGACTCAGGTCTGACGGCACCACGCCACAGTTGGACCTGCTTCGTCGCTGCCTATTTGCGTAGGGGCTTCTTGTTTTTCGCCGACGTTGGCGAGCAGTCTAGCTCCCGCCGAAAGCCCAGCTCAGTCCAACCTGAAGCGATGTTAGCGTGTTCGACTCTTCAACGGTCCCAACTGTATCGCCGTCGAGGTTGATGAAGGGGCCGGTGGCGCCCGATCTCGGGACGTAGTAGAAGCCCATGTTGGCCCGCATGAATTCGTTGACCTGCAAGGTGTGGCCAAGGGAGAAGTGGTGCTTGAAGAACGCGGGCGCGCCGGTGGCAGTCAGGACGTTCCTCTTCGGCATCATCACGCTGCCGTAGTTGTAACCGAGGCGCAGTGTGTGCTTGTCATTGACCTGGTGCACGGCGCCGATCTTGTAGGCCCAGACGTTGTGCCAGCCGAAGGGCTGAATGACGCGGTCGATGATGCCGCCCGGCAGGCCAAAGCCACCGACACCGTCGTACTTCAGCCACGTCACGTCGGCGGCGATCTGGGTCTTGCCACCCGGCGTAATCCCCACACCCATGGTGACGTTCATCGGGCCATCGAGATCGAACCCGAGGCGCCGGTGCTTGCCGTAGTTGGGATCATCTGGATGGGCGATCGTCGAGTTCCAACGGAACTCAGCGAAGTCCTGCTCGGTCGTGAGTGATCCACCCACCGAGATCAGGTCGCTGACCTCGTAGAGGAACGCCGGCTGAATGGACCAGGCAAAGGACAGGTCCAGGCCGTCGCCCTGTGCGTAGAAGCGGTTGGCGTCGTCGTCGCCCACCACATCGAAGACCCGAAATGGCAGCGGGGCGATGGCGAGCTCGCCTGCGTAGATGTTTACTGAGAGCCCCAGGGCCAGCTTGTCGTTGGCCTGGTAGGAGACGGCCGTCGGGATCTTGACCACGCGATGGTCGGTGTAGATGCGGCCGAACCCCGCAGGCGGTTGCGCGAAGGCGATGCTGGCCGGGTCCTCGGGGTAATCGGTACGGAAGCCGGCGATGGCGATCAACCCGAACCCGAAGCCGAGTTTGCTACCCTCTTCCTGCAGGGTCCAGCCGATGGCAGGGAGGATACCCAACTGGTTCGATGGATCGGCCGAGCCTGTCGGACCGTTGGTCACCGCCACGTCGATCTCGACACCGTCCTTGAAGAACTCGGTGCCGAAAAATACGTGGTTGCCGTCCGACCGTGAGATCAGTGCCGGGTTGAACATCAGGGCCCCGACGGGGTCCTCGACCCACAGACCCGCACCGGCACCACCCATCGAGCTGTTCACCGCGCCAAAGCCATGCAGCATGTTGCCGTTGCCGGCCCAGCAGGGCATTGCCACGATCAGTGCCAGGCCGAGCAGAGCTACCATCTTTCGCATCATTGCTTTCGATCTCCTTCTCATCACTGGTGCCGTCATCGAGGCCTTCTCCCGTCGATCAGGGCCGGACTTGCTCGATGTCTGCCGGCTTCGTGTTGACATTCGAAACTACGGCAGCGCCGATCTGGATGCTCACGTACTGCCCCTTTGGCGCTGTCGAGACTTGGACATTCACCAACACACTATCGGTCTGCACGTCGTTCTTGTCCCAGACCCCGAAACCTGAAAATGTGACCGTGTCGTGCTTCCCCGGCTTGAGCTTCGACTCCCGTGAGTTGGTGAAGCTCACCCAGGATAACGAATCCAGCCGGAATTGGCCGCCCTGCGTGTGGTTGGTGTACTCGAAGACGGGCGCATGCTGATCGGGGTTACCCGGGATCTCGTACCGGTACGAGAACACTTCGGCGGCGGAGGAGACCACCTGCTCGGCCTCTCCCTTCATGACTGCATCCGGCGCCTCAGGCGTGTCCATCGCCTGGACCCAAAGGAACGGATCCAGCACGGAGTCCGGGCCGGCGGTGAACGTGGTCGCTAGGTCCGGCGCCGGAAACAGGTTGCCTTCGGGGTAGGGAATCGTCACCTGGCCCCGGAACCGGAGTACCGTCTGACCATGGCCGTCCTTCTCGAATCGCGCCGGCCCTTGGAACATGAAGGACTCCTTCGGCGTGCGCGGCTCCAGCCGCACCAGTGCGTAGAACACGTTCTGCCCGATCAGCGCCCGGTGTAGCATCTCTCCCAGCACGTTGCCTGTCTTCACGTTGACGGCGCCCACGCAGAAGTCGAAGGGATCGTCTATGCACGTGAGGCTGTCGAGGTAGTATGTCCGCTGAGAGAAGCGCAGGAACTCGTTGTGGCCGATCGGCGCCGGCGGGAGGCGGCCCGGGAAATCGTCGCCCAGCGGTGTTTCAGGATCCGGGGTCAGCAATCCGCCCGGATTCAGATGCGAAATCGCGACGGACACTGAATCACCGAAGCGCTGACCGAACTGCACCTGTACACGGCCCATCAACTGCGACCGACCCGTCGGATCGCCGACCAGCTCGGGCGCGGTCAGATGGAACTTGTCGCCGAAGCTGGTGTTGTGAGCGTGGATGGTGTATTCGCGGATCTCGTTCTCGGGGATCTGGGGCAGCTTGCCCTCATCCGCCGCCGCCAGGGGCGGTCTCGTGCTCAATTGGATATGCGGGTGCAGGGTCGTGCCGTGCCCGGGAACGCTGGCATACTCCAGGGCGGGACTGCAGAAGGGCAACGGGAAGCGCACCGGATCCTCCAGGGCCATGCCGAGGGGGATGAAGGTCGTACCCTGGAAAGTGAAGTCGAGATTGCCATCCGGCCGCTGGTCAAAGCGTGCCGATGCTGAGCCATACATGCCGGGGAACTGGATCGGTACATCCGGGAACTTGGGATTGCAGCGTACCAGTGCCAGCAGCGCTGTGTTGAAGAAGCGGAATGCGAAATCGAGGTTGGTGACTTCGCCCGTGGCCAGATTCAGATCCCCTGAGGAGATCATGTCACCGTCGTCCGACACCGAGTTCTGCTGCGCCGGTAGCTTGAACAGATAGGGTGCCGTCATCAGACCATCGTCACCGACGAGCCCTTCCCCGACGGAGATCTCGAAGTGGGAGATGTCGTCGACGGGCTCGGAGAACTTGATGTGGACGTGACCGTCGAGGTGGCTGTCGAGCATCGCCAGGCCGCCGAAAAGCAGCTCTCGGCCACTGCCGAACTTGCCTTCCGCGTCGGTCCGGCAGTTCACCGCTCGAATGGCGTCGCCATAGTAGCTGGCTGCCTTGCACAGGGGCAGCGTCTGCTCGAGCCCCTCCGGTAGGGTCAGCCGGGTGGCGTGACCGTGGTGCTCCGCCGGCGCTTCGAAGGGGTCCTCTTCGACCGGGATGAGCTTGACGGCCTCGATGGCCGGAGCCTCCTCTGAGGGGGCAGGGGACAGGGCAGACAGGTCGTCCAGATCCAGATCCGGGCCGTCGGCCTGCTGGTACGCGGTGACGGGATCTGTGCTCAGAGCGACCTCGAGATCGACGAGAGGGAAGGTGGCATCGAACGCGTCGTTCAGCAGCTCGAGCAGGCCGTTGGCGATGACGGCGTGGCCTGCCAGGCCCAGATAGTGCCCATTCAGCTGGTAGAAGCCACCGAGAAAGTCACAGCTGAGTTGTTTGGCCCCGACGGTGATGCCCTGCTCAGCGACCTCGTGGAGCAGGCCATGCAGGTCGAAGACGAGGGCATCGTGCTTCTCTGCCAGGGAGGCCAGCTCCGCGTTCAGTGCCTGGATACGCTCGCTGATCCGGTTGACGGCAGTCGCCGGCAGGATCGAGCCGTCGGGCAGGGGACCCAGGTTCCTGGAGAGCAGCTGGCAGCCCATTTCGAAGAGTCCTTGGATCGTGATTCGGTCATCATCCTTCAGGTTGTATCCCTTCAGCAGCACCGATGGGCTCAACTTGAGATTCCGGGCGGCCGACTCGACCGTCGACAGATAAGCGGTGTCACACGGATCGGGAATGGTCATCGCCACGACCTGCGAACCGGCCTTGCGCAACGACTCGAGCAGAGAGCCGTAGTCGGCCTTGAAGGCATCGATCTCAGGCAAGGGAGCCGGGTCGCCCTGGATGGCTCCCTCCACCGCCTCGTGATAGCCCAACTCGAGGAGGGCGAGGGTGGGACTCTGACGAAGTGCACTCTCCAACTGATTGAAGTGCTCGCCTTCTCCGGCCATGAGATCGGCGCCACCCAGGATCAGATTCGCTGCCGTCTGCTTGTGGTCGCTCCTGTGGACCAGTGGCGGGAGCGGCCGGACTTGCTGCGCGTCCGAAATCCTGAAGGCCGGTACCGACAGATTTCCATAGGTCGCCGGTGGGGGAAAGCTGTCGAGGGCCGTGTTCTGCATCAGGGCAGGCATGATGACCGGCAGGTCATCATAGCCCGGTATGGTGCCGATACCAGGCGCTTCCACCAGGGGCTGCGCGAAGGGCGTCTGCATCTGTTGCGCCACAAGTGCGGCAAAGCTGCCGCTTTGCGCCTCTGCGCTCAGGCCGAAGTCGCCGAAGCCGGCAGCCAGGCTTTCACCAAGGGTGACGAAGACGCTCGTGTCCAAGTTGCCCGCATCGACGGCGGATGGCTCACCGGGCGTCGCCGCGGCTGGCCCCGATTCTTCGGCGGCGGCTGCGGCGGTCCCGGTCTCTGACCCATCGTCGTCACCGTCAGCCGGGAGCGTGTCGAACATCCGGTCCACGAGGTCGCGCTGCAGCTTGTCTCCGGCCTTGAAGACGCTCTTGACCGTTCCCTCCAGCTGCGACTCTGTCGCCTGGACGACCGCATCAAGAGAGGTCCCATCGTCCTTTCCGGCCTGAGCCGACGTCTCCTCGCTCCTCTGGAGCGTATTGCTGAGTGTCTTGATCGCGAAGAGAGGCACAGCCACGGAAAAACTGACCATGGATTTGATGAATTCACGCATTGTCCACTCCGTCTTTCTTGACGCCCTGTCTTGGAGATTTCAGCAGCCCGAACCAAGTGCCTGCTGCCACTGCCGATGGCTCGTCACGCACTCTCGCCCGCCACGACCCATTGCGGCACCGACTGCTCGTCTAGCCAGTCGGGGATCTGCCGCCAAGTCGCATGGGATCCCATGATGGTCTGGTAGTGCTGCCGCGAGTGCTGAACCAGAAAGCCCTTGTAGAGCTCATCGGAAGACAGGTCGAAGCGGCTCGCCGCCTGGCCCCCGGTCATCGTGTTGAGTAGGCCCATGGCTGCCATCGTCGGATCCATGTTACCACCCTTCAGCGGCAACCCCTCCAGACTGTCCTTCACCGGCTGCAGATAGCGTGACGCCATGCCGAACGACACCAGATCTGCCAGCGAGAAGCTCCAGCCTACAGGGTCGAAGGGGAGATTCATGATCTTGTCCGGTCGATTGGACACGAAGATCATGCGCACGTTCGTCTCCCCATTCTCACGAACGCGGAAGTTGATCCGCTGGAAGGCGGCCTCGAACTCACCCGGTCCGTAGGCAAAGGGGCCTCGGCTCGGATTCTTGATAAAGGTGTAGCCAAAACCGTATTCGCCCAGCAGGCCTTCTTCCGGGTTCTCCTCGTCGACGATGAAGTCCGGCGTCAGTAGGAGATAGCTCTCCTCCTTCAGGGGAACCGTCAGCTTCGGACCGCCCACCCCAACGGGCTGGATCGCCACGGTAAAATCCCAGACCCGTAGCTTGACGATGACCCACTCGTAGACGTCGCCGATCTGGCGTAGATCCAGAATCGTCCCCTCCTCGTCGGCGGGGAACTTCCCCACTTCCCCAGAGCCCTTCAGCTTGTAGTAGACCTGTTTGAACGACATTCCCTGCCGCTCGACCTCCTCCCCCGGAGCCTCACCTGGGATCTCGATGACCTTCTCGGGCTGTCGACAGTCGCTCACGCGCATGAAATAGTGCAGCACGAACTCACGGATCTGGTCCCGGTTCCAACGGGCTGCGTCCTCTGCCCACCGACCCGCCACCTTGGGGCGATCGTACAGCACTTCATCGACGACGCCCATGACCGGCATGGTGCCGCGATCCAGTGGTGCCTCCCCGAAGAAGCCGAGGCTGCTTTCCGGCCGATTGAGGGTATGGATCACCTCGAAAGAATCGGTGTAGCCGTCTGCCGCGTCGGCCTCCTCCCACCATTTCTTGAGCGCCAGACCATCGGCGCAGAAGCCGTCCACGCTATCGAGAATCAGGCGGTCCTCATCCGTGAGCGCGACCTGCTTGGATGCGTGAATTGTCGGCTCGTGCGTTGTCGGGTTGTCAGGCATGTCTCTCTCCAAGAGCTGGTGGAGTCCAGCGCAAAGGGCTCCGACCCGTGTCAGAGTCGGAGCCCTCCGCGCCCCCCAATTCCATCATGCGCAGGATCTACTCGTCGTCCTTCTGCTGGCAGCTGCCCGAGAGTCGTCGCATCAAGTCCTTGCCCATGGCCTGGGCCTTGTCGCCCACCTTGGCGATTGCCACGACGTGGTCGATTGCCTCGTGCTGCGTCAGCTTGCCCCCCTTGAGGAAGTAGGCTCCGTAGAGATAGAGTGTCAGGAACTGCTGAATCCCGGATACGTCGCTGGGTGCCTCTTCCGGCATGTCATGATCTTGACCGTTTGCGTCCGTCATCTGGTTCGGCTCCAATCAGTCATCCATCCCGACCTTCTTCTTGATGGCCGGCAGCATCTGTTCGGTCGCTTCGATGCCCTTGTCGATGATCTCATGGGATCGGTAATACTCGATCCATGTGAACTCGGAGAGATCTGGATTGACACGGACATCGGCACTGATCGCCTTGAAGTTGCCCAGTTCGTGCTGCAGAGTCTGCATGGAGTTCATGGTGATGTCAAACAGATTTGGGAAGTCCGCGCCCGGTCCGAAGTAACTTAGCGGGTTGAACTTAGTCAGCTGCCGCACGTAGCGGGAGAGGGTCATTTCCACCCCCTTCTTCAGGGGCGGAACGACATTGACCGCGATACACAAGTCGGCCCCCATGTTCCTGACCACCTCTGCCGGTACCGGGTCGGAAACCCCGCCATCGACGAGCACCCGGCCCTCATTCTTGGTGGGTGAGATGACCACGGGGACGGCGATGCTCGCCCGATAGGCATCCTCGAGGGAGCCGCTGCCGATGTCGACGCGTTCGCCCGACTCGATATCGGTGGCCACCGTGCGACAGGGCTTCACCAGGTCCTCAAATCTCTGCTTTGATCCAAGAAGAGGCGTGTACAGGTCTCTCAGCCGGTTGCCGGCCAGCACGCCGGGCGCCGATATGGAGAAGTCGATCCCCAGGACCATCTTTGACCGTTTCCCCATCTCGTGGGCCTTCTCGATCATCTCCGAGATGGAGAATCCGGCGGCGTAGGCGATCCCCACCATGGAACCCATGCTGCAGCCCACGACCAGGTCGACGGGGATCTGGTTCTTTTCGAGAACCTGCAGGACTCCCAGGTGGGCGAGCCCGAAGGCTGCCCCACCTCCCAACGCGACACCCACGGTCTGCCCCAGGACCTTGCGGGCCAGCCGGTGCAGTGGCACGGCACCATGGTCGACGGGCGTCGAAAGCAGGGCACCGTTCTCAAGCGAGGGGGCCTTGGGAAGAACGAAAGGCTCACAGGCGCTGATCGGCAGCGGTCTCGAGCTCTCGTTGAACAGATTGACGAGTTCGTAAGTCGTAAATGTCGCGGCGGGGGCTGAGTCGTCTGGTTCGGTCGGGAAATTAACGATCTTGACGAGAACGTCGGTGAACTCTCCAACAGAATCTCTCAGAGCCGGCAGATCCGAGACCAGATCGAAGACGATGTAGGAGAAGTCCTCCCGCAGCTTGAGAACCAGATTCGCGAAGCCCTCGCCGTAGGACGACAGAGTCTTGTCAACACGAATGTGGATCGTCAACTCGGCAATGCCGGCCTCACCCTTGTTCAGCAGCCCCCGCAGCCGGTCCTCGGCCATCTCTATGGCCTCGATCAGCAGAGGGGGCGCTTTATCGGCCTTCTTGGGGTTGCCTTCGCGCACCTGGATCTTCACGAGAAGGACTTCGTCGCCGGTGAACTGCTTCAGGAGCTTGGCCAGCGAGGAAGACACCAGCGATGTCCCCTTGAGACCACGATCGCTGTTGACACTCAGGACCATGGTCGAGGAAGCCACCGATTTCCCCGACGAAGTAGCCGCCAGGCGCTGGCAGATGATTTTCGAGAAGTATTCGAGGATCTTGTTGTTCTGCAGCAGGAGGTCGCTGAAGTGATCCTTGTCCATGACCAACAGCACGGTTCGCTGCGACGCGGCGAGGGTGGCCGACCGCTTGTCGCCCATGAGGAGTGACATTTCCCCCACGGGGGAGCCAGGGCCGAGCCGGGCGAGCAACTGGCTCTCATTGGGACCGCCCCAGACTTCGAGCTCACCGCTGAGGACGACGAAGAACGAGTCGCCTTCGTCCCCCGCTTTGCAGACGGTCTTCCCCTTGAGGAATGTCTGTTCCTCGAACAGTCCTGCCGCCGCCTCGAGTTCGTCCGGCTTCAGGTAGCTGAACAGCTCGATTTGAGACAGAGTTTCGACTCTTTCGGACAACTCTTCAGTCATCACTGCCTTCAATCTAACACCCATACACTTCTTTGACGAACCGAGATGATTCGGAACTAGAGAGCGGGGTCACCAAACTTGGCCACTCCCGACGAGTCGAGCGGGTAATAGCGAAACAGATGACCCAGCATACCGCCTTCTTTCATCGCCGGGTAGTCGTCCTTCAGGGCCTTCCTGCAAGGCTCGCGCACCTGACTCTCCCACCGCTCAGGCCCTTCAGCGGCATCCCCGCGGTGCTGACAGAACCGGACCAGATGCGGATCACCTCCCGTAGAGTCGAACCAGGTGGCGATCGACGAGCCGGCGCCGCTGGCGAACGCATCGGTAGCGGACAGTTGATCGCCGTGGCGCGACAAGAAGGACTCGACAATATCCGGGTGTCTGATGTTGACCAGAATCAATGGCCAGGCGAGGCCCGCCAGCGCATTGTTCCAAGCCTGTTCGTTAGGTGCCTCTCGCCGCAGCATCGCCAGGGCGCGTGATGCAGAGCTGAGGCGGGGTACGAGGCTGAAAGGTAGGAAGTAGCTGCCGCGGCCCACGCCGTGCCAGAAGTAGGGCAGGATCTCCGGATAGAGTGTCGTCAACTGCTGGTCGATCATCGCGACCTGTTCCGGGTGCAGGGCCCGGCCGATCAGTCCCAGGGCCTCCAGGGCAACTTCGGTGTAGCCCTGCCTCGAGTTATCCCCGCAAAGTGCGACGAAGCGATGCAGCTGCTGCTGGGTCTCGGTGGCCGAGCTATCCGGCTCGAGGACTTGCAGACATCGCCTGGCCATGGACAGACCCATGCCCGCATGTAGCGCCAGCAATGCCTTGTCGATCGTCTCATCGGCCAGCAGACCACTGGGCGTCTCCCCTTGATTCCAGGCTCTCTCCGCCCAGTAATACCCCAACCCCTCCGTCGTCCAGACCGCGCAATAGGGCTCCAGGCCAGCAGCTCTTTCGACGAGCTCACCCAATGACAACTCGGCGGCCGAATCAAGCTGCAGCACCGCGTCCACGTATCGGAATGTGCCGAAGCTCTCCAGCTTGTTGCCAAATTCCCGCCACGCTGCGCGGCCGTCCTGGGCCGGGGCGGCCGCTTCCAGGGCCCCGATGGCCTGCTGCGCCAAGTCGAACCCCTTCTTCACCGCGCTGCCCGGTGCGAGGGTTTCAGGGGTGAGGAAATCGAACACCTGCGTCGACAGATCGCCCGGCCTGCCGTCTCCCGCTTTGATGGCCGCTGCGACGAGATTGTCGAGCTGATCACCCGTCGCCTGAGTCCAGGCTTCGAAGGCCTGAGCGGCCCGATCAGACAGCCCTTTCCCCTCGTCAGCCTTGAGCAATCCGATCAACTGCTCGACACCTACCTGGGACATGGTCCACGGCAGGCGGAACATCGATCGCGCTAGCTCTTGCACGATGAGACCAGATCCTCGAGAGAGCCGTAGCGGAAGATGTCCCCGAGGCGTTGGTGCTCTTTCAACACGGGATAGGTGTCTTGCAGGGCTCGTTCACAGGGCTCTCCCACCATGTCGTTCCACCGCTGAGTCAACTCGGTATCCTCCGGGTCGGGTTCGTACTGGTAGAATGACGGGATGAAAGGGGCAGCCGGCGTCGTGTCCCGACGCATCATGATTCCAGAGGCGATGCCATTGGCGAAGGAGTCGTCGATGCTCAACTGATCGCCCACCTGCTTGAGCAGATTCGCCATGATCGAGGGATGGCGGATATTCACCATGGTCACACCCCATCCGAGGCCGGCGATGGCGTGACGCCAGGCGAAGTCGTCCGGCGTGTCCCGCTGAATCATCTGGATCGCGTGAGGGATCGAGCCGAAGACAGGGACGAAATTGATGGGGACAAAGTAGGTTGCACGCCCCGCGCCGTGCCAGAAATAGCCGGCTACCTGCTCGTCGATCTCCCTGAGTTCCTCGCCGAGGATGCGAATCATCTCCAACGGACGCGTCTCTTCGTAGAAGGCGCCGTTACGGGAAATCAGGCCCAGCGATTCGAGGGCCGCCCCCTCGTAGCCCGGTCTGGAGTTCAAGCGGCAGAGATCGATGAACTGCTCGATCTGCCGGCGGATCTGCTTCCTGGGGCTGGTGTGGTCGACCTCTTTCAGCAGGTGCTGCGCGATGGCCATGCCGATCCCGGCGTGCAGCATCGTCAGACTCCCGTCCGCCAGTTCGTCGAGGCTGGGGTCGGTCAGCATGCCCTCCAATTTGCGGCCTTCCTTGTAGAATGTGTCCCCGTGATAGTGACCCAAACCCTCGATGAGCCACAGCGCTGAATACTGGTCCTGCTCGTAAGCTTTGGCGACCGCGTCAGTCAGAGGCTGAAAGGGCGGCTCGTCGGGCAGATCGAGCGTCGCCGCCACGGCTTTGACGAAGCCGAAGACTTCCAGCTTGTTGCGGTATTCCCGCCAGACGGGTACGCCATCGGGACCTTCAGGGATCGCCGTCAGGCTGGCCATGACCTGCTGCGCCATATCCAGAGGTAAGTTCACCATGCGACCCGATCCGCCTTCCTCGGTGAGGCTATCCATCATCAGGTCCACCAATTCCCGCTGCATCTCGTCGGCGACCTGGAAGAGACTGCCGGTCATATCGTCGAAGTGCTTGCCAAGGGCCTGCGTGGCCGCGTCGAAGGTCTGGGTCGACGCCTGCTGCGCTTTCTGCTGGGAGCCGGGGGCCGACACCAGCTTCGTGACCTGGCTGATGCCAAACAGAGACATGGCCCATGAGAGACTGAGTGTCGACTTGGTGATTTCTCGCATCTTACATCCCCTGTCCTGGTCGGGTGTTGGATGGCACAGTTTCGGGGCCCAACGCCCGAGGTGTGGTCGATCCTTCTACAGAGTCAAAGCAATCCCTTGACGTCATCTGCTGGTCGCTACCCGCAATAGCAATGCCCCTAGCAGCACGAACAACACGGCGCTGCCCCCGTCGATCCACTCCTTGGGAACAGCAGAGGCTCCGGTAAGATACTGGGTCCAAATCACGACCATGCCCGCCAGAAACAGCAGGGCGATCATCGCGGCTGTGCCGTTCTTTCTCTGACTACGCGATCTGCTGGCAGGCCCTGGCTGGGGGGTGTCGCTTTTGGCCGCGCGCGAGAGGGCCTGGTCGAGTTGATGGGGAAGTGTGATCATCGTGGACGCATTCTGCATCAGGTCGTTCCACTGAAGCGGCGCCACACGCTGACGCAGACGCGCCAGGCTCTGATCTTGCCGCAACTCCATCAGACCTTCGCGCAAGACATCGCGGTCCGGGGCAAGTCTTCGCGCGAGGGCGGCGACGCAGAATAGCCCTCGAAAGAATCCAAGCACATCAGGTCGGATTCGGTATCCGTGATCGCGCATCGTCCGCCACTGCAGGAACAGATGCTCCGCCAGGCTGTCACTGTCTCCGTCACGACTCCAGCCACCGTCACGGAAGGGAACGATCTGTCTGAACCGGACGCGCATATCGCCCTCGCTGGCAGACTGTGGTTCGCGCTCCATCTCCCGGACTAGAAGGGCGCACGCTCTGTCCGGGTTCTGTTCAGCTGTAGCGATCAGATAGTCCCACACATTCGTTTTCAGGTCCCCGTCGAGTCCGGTGACAAGCCCGCCGGTGAAGGCGATCCGCTGATCCGACCGGGTGACCATATTACCGGGCCGTGCCTCGACCGGAAATGGTCGCCCGTCGAGGGCCTGTGTCAGCCAGGTCATCACGAGCGTCAGGGCCACCTCTTCCCTGTCCCGTATCGCCTCGTCGATGGCTGATTCGTCCAGATCCTGGACCAGATCGCTCAGTCTGCTGCCCGGCAGTCGGTTGCGGGTGAGCACCATCGATGTAGAAAGATTCCCGTATGCTCGCGGGGCCCCCAGCCCCTCAGAGGCGCCGGCACGGGTACTCAAGCTCTGCAGCGCTTCGGCCTGACATTCCAGGTCGGTCCGTTGCGGAAATGTTCGCCGGAAATCGACCAGTGCATCCTCCAGTCTCACATCCGACCACTCGTCCCGACCCAGGCTGTCCGGCACCAGATCCAACAGCGCCGTGTCCGTTTCGAGGCACGCCACCACCTCGGGGTGGATGATCTCGACCACAACCCTCTGGTGATTGCTGAGCCTGGCTCGATGGACCTGAGACATCAGGCGAGATTCAAATGGCTCCGCATCGAAGTTGGCATAGGTCTTCTCCAGGGTGGTTCCCAACTCGCCTTCGACCAAGTCGCGCACCACTTCACACGGCGTGGTCGCGGCTCGATCGGGTATGACGGACATTTCCAGACAGTGCTGCGCAGACAACAGGTCGGCCCGCGTCGACAGGTAGAGGCCGAAGGCGGAGAAGACCGGTCCCAGGCCTTCCAGAGCCGCCCGCACTTTGCGTACGTGGGATTCGCCACTCATTACCTGGTCCCGACCGGACGGCCACCAGCGTGACTTGGGCCGCAGGCCGTATCGGCCGAAGTGCCGGATGATCTCCAGGCGACGCTCCTCGACCTCAATCGCGGTGGGCCTCTCTCTGGGCAGGGTTGTCAAGGCTGCTATTGTCTTCCTCGTGGCCTGTTTGGCTATCTGGTCCTGGCAGTTGCGAGTCAGGAGTCAGGGCATTCGATATAGCGATGGGCCGGATCAGACATCTAGCGATGACGCTATCGCTTCCGCCAGTGGAGCGGTGATCAGTTCAGGGACAGAGAAGACGCCGTGCGAGAGCCGGAAACTCGGATGGCACCGGCCGTTCACTTGGCGTGCAGAGCGGCGCCGCTCTGCACGCCCGTCCACACAGCGCCAAGCACCAATGCCAGTGGCAGCGAACCGAAATATAGCGTCGTCAAGGGAGCAACGCCATTCGCCCACAGTTAGGCAGTCGTTTCGGGTCCGGAGAGGCGGTAGATCGTCTGCAGAAGCTTCGCCGTGCTGATGATGACCAGCATGGCTTCCACCGTGAACAGGTTCAGGCCGATCTGTACCGGCTGCCCCGTGGCCATTGCCAGGCCGGAGACGGTCACGACGATGATCGCCAGATATGCTGCCCGGTGGCGCTGTGACTGGCCGCTCTTTGGCAGCTCCGAGTCCGTTCCGTTCGGCGTGCCATCGGCCACATGCTGGAGGGCGAGGGAAGCTCTGTGGCTCCCGTCCCGCAACAGGTTGCGGCTCGCATCGAGCAGATCCATCAGCGAGCTGTAGGTGAACATCGACTGCATCATCTGCGACTTGAGATGGCGGTCACAGCCGGCGCCCAAGTACTTGCCCACATCGAATCTGGGGGCGAAACGTGTAATGAGACCGTCGATGGCGATGGACGAACGGATATACTTGACCACGTCGCGCTGGGGCCAGATCCCGGTGCTGCGCGACAGGCGCAGCATGTCCAGCATCACCAGCGTGAAATTGCGCCGCAGACGCCACTGGTCTCCCTGCCGCTCGTACCACTCATCCTTGAGTTTCAACAAGCCCTGGCGGAACTGTTCGGGCTCTGCGTTGGGGGCCAGCGTCGAGATTTTGAAGAAGGAGGCGCACATCCCGTCGATGTCGGCGCGGGTATAAGCCAGGGTCATGGAGACCAGTTCCCGGCGTGAATAGTGGCTGAGCACGCAGGTGATACCGAAGTCCACATAACCGATGGCATTGCCCGGAAGGATCATAAGGTTGGCCGGGTGCAGGTCGGCGTGGAACAGTCCGTGCTCGAAGGTGTCACGCAGGAAATTGTCGATGATGTTGCGCGCGCAATGGTCCGGTCTGAAGCCATCGTTGCGCAGTCTGTCCAACGCAACCTGATCCTTCGCCTCCAGGTCGCGAAGGTGGTCGAGCAGTGTCATCCCCTCAAGGAACTCGCAGACCAATACGCGGCTCGTGGTGTACTCCTCGAGGACGCGCGGAACCCGCTCCACCGAACTGGCCCTGGCGTTGGTGTGAAGCTGCCTCATGTAGCGGGACTCGCGCAGGTAGTCCATCTCTTCGTGCGTCCAGTTGGCGAACTCACTCGTTGGCTCGATGACCCAGTAGAGCCGCCTGAGACGCAGCCGGCGGATCAGCTGGATCACCCCCAACATGATTTGGATATCGCCACGGAAGTCCCGTTCGACCGTCGGGCGCTGCACTTTGACTGCCAGCTTCCGGCCGTCGAGGTGGGCAACGTGTACCTGGCCGATCGAGGCGGAGGCGAGGGGCTCCGACTCGAATGAATCGAACAGTTCCTGCGGGGGCTGTCCCAACTCCTCGACGATCACCGCCTCCACTTGCTCGAAGTCGAAGGGGGGGACGTTGTCGAGCAGATCGAACAACTCGTTGCAGTATTCTACGGAGAGGATGTCCGGCTGCAGGGCCAGGACCTGGCCGAATTTGATGTAGGTGCCCCCCAGGTCCTCGATGAACACACGGAGACGCTGGGGTCCGGACAGAGGGCGACGACGGCGCGCCAGCCAAGGCCACCGGGAGACGCCACGCCCGACAACATATCCTACCGCGTGGCGCAGAAGGACTCGGGTGATCGCGCCCAGGCGGCGCAGGTGAGAAGGGCGGGCTAGCAGCTGTGAGTCTCCGCAGAAGACGAGCTGCAGAAGATGGACCGGCAAGCCAGCATCGTTTCGACGGCAGTCCTCATCCGATCCATTCTACTCGGGATTCGGTCTGCTGCAGACAACCTGAAGCGCGCAGAATTCGTCCAGTCCCCATCGCCCGTTCTGATGGCCCATGCCAGACCATTTCACGCCACCCAGGGGGGCGTCCGGATAGAGTTCATTGTGCTGGTTGACCCAGCCTGTTCCGCACTCCAGTTGCGACACGAGTTGAGCACCCTGTTCCAGGTCTCGGGTCCAGATCGACCCGCCCAGCCCGAACTGAGTGGCATTGGCCCTTTGTATCGCGTCCTGGGTATCCGTGTAGCTCAAGACGGGAAGCACCGGACCAATCTGCTCTTCCGTCACCAGGGGAGCATCATCGGGAATATCCGCCACCAGTGTGGGTGTATAGAAGAAGCCTGGCCCATCCGGCGTATTTCCTCCCGTCACGATCCTCGCTCCTCGCTCCCGCGCATCTGCCACAAGCCCCACCACACGCTCGAATTGAGGACGGTTGTTGATCGGTCCCAACTGGGTTCCGGGAGTCATGCCGTTCCCCACATTCAGTTTCCCGGCCAGTTCCCCCATCGCGTCGAGCAAAGGACCGTGTATCGTATCGTGAACGTAGAGCCGCTTGATGGCCTGACAAACCTGTCCACAATTCTCAAAGGCACCCCAGAGCAGGTCCTCGGCCACTTCCTCGATATTCACATCCGGAAGCACGATGGCCGGGTCATTCCCGCCCAGTTCAAGCACTACCCGTTTCAGATCTGGGGCGGCGGCCGCCGCTACCGCCTTGCCGGTGTCGATCGAGCCGGTCATGGAGATCTTCCTCACCATCGGGTGAGTGACCATGTGGGCGCCTATCTCGTCACCACCGGAAATCACGTTCAACACGCCCGCGGGCAACACCTGGTTCAAGATCTCCCCCAGCTTCAGAGTGGTCAACGGCGTGTAGGGCGACGGTTTGAGCACCACCGTATTGCCTGCCAGCAGGGCCGGCGCGATCTTCCAGATCGCCAGGATCACCGGAAAATTCCAGGGCGTGATGGCCGCCACCACTCCCAGGGGCTTGCGTCGCACCTCAACCCGTCCACTGCCGTCGTCCTGTAGGACATCAACCGGCATCTGGGTGTTTGCCGTCAGCTGCAGCCAATGGATCGCACCGGTGATCTCCTGCAGGGATTGTCTTCGAGGTTTTCCCTGTTCAAGTGTCAGCAGCTCTGACAGGTCCGCGAGGTGCGATTTGACGGCCTGAGCGCAGTCGTTCAGCCCATTGCGTCGAATGGTCTCGTCGGCCCGCCAGGCCGAGAAAGCTCGCTCCGCAGCCGTAACGGCCTGGTCCACGTGATCTATCGCACAGACTGGACAGTCGGAAAGCACTATCTCTGTTGCCGGATTAATGACCTCGAAGGTCCGGTCGGTGGTGACCGCCTGGCCATCGATCGTCATCATGCATTCAGCTAGGGATTCCAGGGCGTCCGTCCCTTCCGCGAGAAACTGTGGAAATTTACCTGGGGTGAGCGTAGTTTCATTGGGCAATCTGACGAAAAACTGGGCAAGATTCACGAGAGCGAGGGAAGTGCACGAATGAAGTCTGCCGAAATTCGACAAACAGTGAAGGAAATCGTGGCCAAGACGGCCAGTATCGAGGTCGCCGACATCGGTGACGACGCATCCTTCATGGGCGATCTGGAACTGGACTCGCTGACATTGCTTGAGATCGCTTTCAATATAGAGCACGATTACGGGATGAAACTGACCGAGGAAGAGCTGGGACAGATCACCAACCTGCAGCAGGCGGTGGATCTGGTCCAGCAGTACATAGCTCAAAAGCCGGAATAGGGGCCAGAAGCGATGCGACGGATCGCCGTGACCGGCATCGGGCTGATCACGTCCATCGGGAATGGTAGAGAGTCTTTCTGGCACAATCTGATTGCCGGCGTTCACGGGATCGGTCCAGTCCAGATGTTCGATACCAGCCAGCATCGAACCCATCTGGGTGGTGAGGTGAAGGAGTTTCGCGCCGGCGACTACATATCGACCCTCGACACGGCCTCTCTCGGACGCGCCTCACAGTTCGCTATCGCCGCTGCACAGCTCGCGCTTCAGGACGCCCGTCTCGACCCGAGTGATGTGGATTGTCACCGGGCCGGCATCTCCATGGGAACCACGTCCGGTGAGCCGAATCAGATCGAGTCGTTCAATGACGCCTACCCTGACGGCGATCTGGCATCTGCGGGGGAACAGCTGCTGTCTCGCTATCCCTGCCATGTCATCGCCAGCCACACCGCCAGAGAGTTGAATTTCAGAGGGATCAACACCGTGATCCCTACCGCTTGTGCGGCAGGAAACTATGCCGTGGCCCACGCGTCGGATGTTCTGCGCGCAGGGCAGGCCGATCTGATGCTGGCAGGAGGCTCCGACGCCTTTTCGCGTATCACCTACTCCGGATTCGCCGCGCTGATGGCGATCGCCCCCGAGGTCTGCCAGCCTTTCGACAAGAATCGCAGGGGCATGATACCGGGAGAAGGCGCCGGGGTGCTTGTCTTGGAGCCTCTGGATCGGGCCCTCGCCCGCAAGGCCCCCGTCTACGCAGAGGTTGCTGGATATGGGCTTTCCTGTGACGCCCACCATCCCACGGGTGGCGATCCGGAGGGCAGGGGGGCTGTACGAGCGATGGAGAGTGCATTGGAAGCGGCCGGCCTCTGCTCGGAGGACGTCAGCTACATCAGCGCCCATGGCACGGGGACAAAGAGCAACGATCTTAACGAAACGATCGCGGTCAAGCGGGTGTTCGGGGAGGCAGCCCACAAGACACCCATCAGTTCGATCAAGTCGATGCTGGGCCATACGATGGGTGCTGCCTCGGCGATCGAGACGGCCATGTGCGCGATGGCGATTCACAATGATTGCATCCCGCCGACCATCAACCTGAATGACCCGGATCCCGAATGCGACCTCGACTACGTGCCCAACCAGGCCCGTGATCATCGCGTGGAGGTGGCCATGAACAATGCCTATGCCTTCGGCGGGAACAACGCGTCCGTGATCTTGAAGAAAGTCGAGGCCTATACCACGTGACCGCGCGTGTCGTCGTCACCGGAAGCGGTGCGATCTCGTCTCTGGGCGACTCGCCCGAGGCCCTGCACGCCGCGCTGGTGGCGGGGCAAAGTGGATTGCGGCCGATCGAGCAGGTCGAGGAGTCAGGTGCAGAGTCTGGCAAAGAGTCTGGCGAAGTCGATCTGGATCGAATCCAGGGTGGACCCATCTGCGAATTCAGGCCCGAAGATTACCTCGAAGCGCAGCATATGAAGCCTCCGGTCAGTCCCATGCCCCGGGTCGCCCAATTGAGTGCAGCGACACTGGGGAGGACCCTCGAGGCAGCGGGCATGCCCGTCGCAACACGCTGGGAGCAACCGATCGGGCTCGTGCTCGGCACGATGTTCTGCAGTGTGGGCGCCATCGCCGGGTTCGATCGCAAGGATCGCAAGAAGCCTCTCGAATTCGCCAATACGGTGATCAACGCCGCCGCGGGCAAGGCGGCGATCTGTGGCCAGCTGACGGGGATCAATTCGACCATCTCCACGGGTCTGACTTCAGGGCTTCACGCGATCGCCTATGCCGCCGCGTTGATCGGCAGTGGCCAGGCGAAGGCGCTGCTTGCAGGAGGAGCAGAGGAGCTGAGCTTCGAGTCGCTCTACGGATACACCCAGACAGGGTTGACCTGCCCGGCGGCAGATGGCGGGCAAGACCCATTCCCCATCCCCTTCGATGCTCGCCGTAACGGTTTCGCCCCGGGAGAAGGGGCGGCCTTCCTCATGCTTGAAGAGGCTGATGCGGCCAAAGCCCGGGGAGCAACCGTGCTGGCCGAGATCAGAGGACACGGCAGCATGTACGACACCTCGGGTGGCAAGGACGAGGAGTGCGCCGTCGATGTCATTGCCCGGGCCATCCACATGGCTGTTGAAGATGCCGGAATCAGCGCGGACGACATCGATTGCGTGAGCGCTGCGGCCAATGGCAGTGTGCAGCACGACCGCTGGGAGGCTCAAGCGCTGGCAGAGACGATCGGCCCGCAAGTTCCCCTGACGGCGATCAAGTCGATGCTCGGCGAGACCCAGGGGGCCGGCGGCGCCCTGCAGGCCGTCTCGTCAATCGAGGCACTTCGGACCGGGACGATCCCCGGTACCCTCGCGTGCGAACAGCTGGAGGACGGTTTCCCGTTGGAGGCCCCGTCTCAGCACAGCCGCGACCTGGACTTGAAGTGTTGCTTGGTCAACGCGGTTGGGTTCGATGGTCATTGTTCCTCGCTCATTCTCTCAATGTCACACGAGGAGTAACCCGTGGCTCCAGAGAAAGCGTTAGGCTCATCTGCGGCGTCCGCGCCTCTGGAACTGGTACCGCGGATGACGGCACAGGGCTACGAGCCTCAGCAGGTGGAGCGGCGACGCGGCTGGATCGAGGAGAAGACCGGGGCTCAGCTACACCACATCGGCTCTTCCTCAGTCCCCAGCGAAGAGGCACGGGGCAACATCGAGAACCCGATCGGTGCAGCGCAGATTCCCCTTGGCGTGGCGGGTCCGCTACTGGTAAGGGGGCATCATGCGGACGGTACTTTCTACGTGCCTCTGGCGACCACGGAGGGAGCGCTGGTGCGCTCGTATGAGCGCGGCATGGTCGCTTTGACGAGGGCCGGCGGTGTCGAGACCCGTCTGCATGTGGATGAGAATCACATCGCGCCCGTGTTCTTCTTCCGCGATGTCGGCCAGGCATGGGAGTTCGCGCAGGGACTCCCGCAAACCTTTGACGAGGTTCGCGCCGCCGCCGAAGCCACCACGCGGCACGGCAAGCTTCTGCGCCTGGAATGTCACCCCCTCGGTCGCCAGGTCATCGTCGATTTCTGCTACTCGACGGGCGACGCACAGGGCATGAACATGATCGCCAGGGCGACGGACCAGGGCTGCAGGTGGCTGATAGACAACAGCGAGGCGGTTCGTTACCACCTGTTCAGCGGCATGAGCTCAGAGAAACGGGCCAGCGGCATGTTGCTTTCCGGTGGCAAGGGCAAGAAGATCATCGCTGGTGCACGAATGCCGTCACAGATCATCAAGCATTACCTCCACACCACGCCGCAGATGTTGCATGATGTGTGGCAGCACACGCTGCTGGGTCACCTGCAGGCGAACGCCGTCGGCTACAACGCCCATCTGGCCAATGGTCTGACAGCCATCTTCATCGCGTGTGGCCAGGATGTTGCCAACGTGGTCAATGCAGCTGTGGCTATTACCCACTTCGAGCTGACACAGACCGGCGATCTCTATGCCAGCGTCACCTTGCCGTCGCTGACGGTGGCGACCGTCGGCGGCGGCACCGGCCAGGGTACCGCTCGTGAGTGTCTGGAGATGCTGGACTGCGTGGGCGCCTCCAAGTCTCCGAAGTTCGCCGAAGTCATCGCTGCCTCTCTGCTGGCCGGGGAGCTTTCCATGGCGGCGGCCATCGCCAGCGGCGAGTTCGTCGACGCTCACGAGACCTATGGCCGTAATCGCCCCGGAAGCTGATGAAGCGTCCATTCAGAGGCTTGCGGCTCCGTGAGGGGCCCCAGAACGCTTACGATGTCGTGATCGCCGGCGCTGGCGTCGGTGGCATGGTCTGTGGCAACCTGCTGGCCGATGCAGGTCTGCGGGTGTTGCTGGTCGAGCGGCACTACATGGTTGGAGGGTATTGCAGCACCTTCAAGCGCAAGGGTTACACCTTCGACGCGGCGAGCCACTTCTATCCTCTCCTCGGCAATCCCGAGTCTATCACGGGGAAGCTGCTGCAGGATCTGGGTGTCGAAACCGGCTGGGTGAAGATGGACCCGGTAGACCATTTCCACTTTCCCGATGGTTCTCGCTTTTCAGTGCCGGCGGATATCGACACCTATCTGGCACGACTCAAAACCGAATTTCCACTGGAGGCCGCGGGGCTCGACGCCTTCTTCGACGATGTGCGGCAGGCCTACCTGCTCGGCCTGCTCTACTACTTCCGAGGACACTTTTCCAGTCGACTGGAGCCGTATTGCGAGCTTTCGGCACAGGAGGTTCTCAACAAGCACTTCAAGGATCCCAAACTCAAGCTGCTGCTCATGGCGGATTCGCCGCACTGGGGATCTCCTCCTTCTCGCACATCCTTCGTCTTCGATGCCATGCTGCGTCTGTCCTATTTCCTCGGGAACTACTACCCTCGTGGCGGCTCTCAGGCCTTCGCCGACGAACTCGCACACCGGTTCGAAGAGAAGGGGGGCCATATCCTGCTCAATTCTCCCGTGCAGCGCATTCTAGTCGAGAACGGGAGGGTGTGTGGCATCGAGTTGGAGACCGGGCCGTTGCGCCAGCGCCACCGGCAGGAGGTGAGGGCCGATGTCGTCGTCTCGAACGCGGATATGCGCCAGACGGCGGAGAAATGGTTGCCCCCCGAACATCAGGATCCGGACTACCTTGGGGCACTGCGCCGATTGCGCCCGACCTTTCCCTGCTTCCTTACGCACATGGGATTGGAGGGAATGGATACCGAGACGCTGCGACGGGCCCAAGGCTACTACTGGAACTCATGGGACGCGGAGCAGGTCGGACGCGATGGTCTCAGATTCAAGATCTTCGTGCCAACTCTATTCGAGCCTGAAATGGCGCCGCCCGGAGGCCATACCGTGATTGTGCAGAAGGTGCTCGACATGGACTTCGAAGCTGTGCAGGACTGGCAGGCTCACAAGGCGGACATCGAGCGCTACATCATGACCCATCTGGAGGACATCATACCGGGCTTGTCCGACAGAATCGTAGTCAAGATGAGTGCCTCAGCGATGACCTCGCACCGCTTCACGCTCAACCATCATGGCGCCATGCTGGGGTGGGAGATGGCGCCCGACCAACTTGGCGAAGACAGACCCGGGATCATCGGCCCCGTGGAGAATCTCTACTTCGCCGGGCACTGGACTCAGCCCGGAGGCGGGATCACACCTGTCATCATCTCAGCGATGCAGGTGGCGGACCGGATCACACAAGGAGCGCAGGCGCAGGTCTCGGCTCAGGACTGCAGCCGTCAATCCGACCGAGTCGGCGCTCAGGCGGCTGATATGCGGATGGGAGACACGGATTGATGGGACCCAAGAGCGGCTGGCGTCTGGTGATGGGCGGTTGTCTCAGTGTCGGTCTGGCGGCCTTGCTCGTTGGCTGGGTGAGCGGGTTGGACGAAGAGCACGAACGCTTCTACGAAACCGGCAAGATGATCAACAGCTTCCTGAGCGAATACGGCCAGGCTCTCAAGCACGCACACGCTGAGGGGGATCTGACTCCAATGTCCAACCTGTATGCCGTCGACTATGCCTCGCCGGGACGGGGTCGGTGGGTGTTGGAGGCCGACCATGACATCCAGGACATCGTCGTCCTCGAACTGGTCAAGGAGGGCTCGCGGGACTATGGAGCCACGGATCTGCGGGGTGAGCTCGAGCAGTATCTGGCTGGATTGGCCGCCGTGAGAAGGGTCAAGCACAAGATCGATCTGATGGACATCGAACGGACGGTCCCAGGGCACGAAGCTCTGTTGACGGTGAAGTTCATCCTCGATGGCGTGGACCAGGAGGGAGGCGTTCTGCAGGACCGCTTCTTCTTTCGCTGGCACATCGTCAACGAGGCCGCCCCGGATGGATACGAGTGGAAGATCCAAAGCGATGAATTAGTCGAAGGGGTGCGCGTGGTCAGCCAGCGACGCAGCTTCGCCGACATCGACGCGGCTTCCATCGGTATCGACTACAAGCACGAGCGTGATCCGCACCTGGATCCGAGTCAGGTCGATCTGCGATTCCAGATGATCCAGTATGCCTTCGGTGGTGTCAGTGCCATCGACTATAACGGCGATCATCGGCCGGATCTGTTCTTCGCCGATGGCTCGCGGAGCCGGTTGTATCGAAATGAAGGGGAGCGGCGCTTCACGGATGTCACCGAGGCCTCGGGTCTGGACGGCATCGGGCAAGCCTCCATGGGGCTCTTCGGGGATATGGACAACGACGGAGACGAAGATCTCGTCGTGGTGCGCCACATGGCACCCCTCCTCTTCTTCGACAACCTGGGCGATGGCACCTTCGCCGACAGCTCGGAAGCGATGGGATTCGATTTCGAAGGCCCCTTCGTCTCCGCCTGTCTGCTCGACTATGATCGCGACGGCTATCTGGACCTGTATCTGGGAGCCTACGGCAATGCCATGGAGGAAATCCCCAGGATCTTCTTCTTCGCCACCAATGGCGACGCCAACCGGCTGCTGCGCAATGAGACAGGCCGTCGTTTCGTCGACGTGACCGAGCAGAGCGGCACGGGTGACACCGGGTGGACCTTGGCCGTGGCGGCCGGAGACTACGACGGGGACGGTTACCCCGATCTCATCTCTGCCAACGATTTCGGTCGAAAGAACCTCTATCGTAACCTGGGGGACGGGACGTTCGCAGACGTGGCCAAGGAGGCGGGCGTGCTCGATTTCAGCGGCGGGATGGGTGTCACCTTCGGAGATGCCAACAGTGATGGACGCCTCGACATCTACACGTCCAATATCAACTCGAATCAGCGTTGGTATGGTGAACAGGTGACGATCACGAGCTATCTCCGCAATGTGGTGGCCACCAGGTGGGCCCTGCTCGATATGGGTGAGTATCTGAAGATGTATGACCTCGTCGGGGCCGACTGGGTTGAGCTGGGCAAGGAGGTGGGTGAGGGTAACTCACTGTTCCAGAACGAGGGCGACGGCACCTTCCGGGAGTTGAAGGACAGCCACACGAACCGAGCGGGATGGGGTTGGAGTGTGGCCTTCTTCGACGCCGACAACGACGCAGACCTCGATCTGTATGCAGCCAATGGTTGGATCAGCAACGATCCGACCAGCGACCTCTGACTACCTGTCCTCAGCGGGGCGGTCGCCCACATCGACAGATACAAGAAGGGGTATTTCTACAGCACCGAATTCATCGGCAACAATTCCTGGAACGGGTATGAGCACAACTGCCTGTTCGCCAACACCGGTGACGGCGAGCAGTTCATCGAGATCGCCCGACCTGCGGGCGCAGATCAGGTCAAGGACAGCCGCGGTGTGGCCATCGCCGATCTGGATGGAGACGGCCGCCTGGATTTGGCCATCAACAACAACAATCGACAGCCGACGCTCTACTTCAACGAGTTCGCCAGAGAAGGAAGCTGGCTTACCTTGAAGCTGGTGGGCAGCCAGAGCAATCGATCGGCGATCGGGGCGCAGGTGCGGTTGCGCGTAGGCGACAAGGTCATGACCCGCCAGGTGGAAGCCGGGTCCGGTTTCAGCGCCCAGGCGATGCTTCCCGTCCATTTCGGACTGGGACCCAATCGTGTGATCGACGAAATCACGATCACCTGGCCCAGCGGCCAGGAGCAGCATTTCGACGGGGTCCATTGGGCTACCACTTACGGACTCAACCGGCTGGTGCACATCACAGAGGGCGCCGCGCTGACGGCCCTGGATGCACTGACCGCGAGTGAGCCGGGTCAGATAGAATGAGGAATCATCCATGTCAATGAGCAGAAGGAGCCTTCTGGTCTACGGTGGGCCGCTGGCCCTGCTGTTGCTTGTCGTTGTCTGGGGGGTGGTTTTTGCGAACAGACTGCAGAGCGAGGCGGAGCGTCTGGCCGAGACCGGCAAGGGCGCCATGCAACTGCTGTCACGATATCGTGCCGGCGTGCAGGGCAATGCCACTGACCAGATCGCCGCGTGCTACGACGAGGAGTACGCCAGCACCGCTGACGGACCGTGGGTCGAACAGCTACGCTACGAGAGTGACGGCGTCCAGGTCTACGACTGGGAGACCGATGGGGAGCGCTCGTTCGGCAAGGCTCAGGTCGTGGCGCAGATGTCCAACTATCTGGGCACCGTGGCGACCCTGTCCGAGAGCAAATTCAAGCTGGATCTGGTGGAGGAGATCACCGGTCCCGATAAGGCGGTCATCCGATCCTTCCTGTGGCTGCGCGGCACGAGGGCCTCGGGCGAGGCCTTCGAGAGCCAGATGATGTTTCGCATGTGGATCCAGAGTGCAGGTGGGGAGTGGAAGATTCACCGGCAGGAGGTCATCGATGGCCACACGGTCACCGGTGATCGCACAGGGTTTACCAACATCACGGCAGAAGCCGGTATCGATGTGGCGACGACGCTGAATCCCGCGTGGGATGAAGAGGGGTGGATTCCGGAGAGATTCGGGCTGGTCAGGTACGCGACGGGGGGCATCGCCACCGCTGACTACGACGAGGACGGCTGGTACGACCTCTTCATCGTCAATGGTCCCGCCTTTCATCTGTACCGAAACATCGGCGGGACCTTCGTCGACGTCACGGCTCCTGCCGGATTGCCGCCCAACATGCCAAGCGCCAGCAGTGGCCTGTTCGCCGATTTCGACGGGGATGGCGACAAGGATCTGTTCGTCAGTCGCATGACCAAGTCGAGCCTGATGTATCGGAACGACGGCGACGGCACCTTCACCGATGTGAGCGATATCGCCGACCTAGGTCATCACTTCGTCGCCGGGGCAACGGTGGGAGATTTCGACAACGACGGTCGACTCGATCTGTATCTTGGCCGCTATCTCGATCCCCGCCACGATCTGCCAAACACCCTGATGTACACGCGCAACAGCCAGGGTAATTCACTCCTGCGCAATCTCGGCGATTTCCAGTTCGAAGATGTGACCGAGCAGGCGGGCGTGCGCGATGGCGGCCTGACGCTCGGCATCGCCTGGGCCGACTATGACATGGATGGGCACCAGGACCTCTACCTGGCCAATGACTTTGGCCGCAACACCCTCTTCCGCAATCGGGGCGACGGTACTTTCGCCGATGTCAGCCATGAGAGTGGCACGCTCGACATCGCCTACGGCATGAGCACCAGTTTCGCCGATATCGACAACGACGGTGACCTGGATCTCTACGTCTCCAATGTGCGATCCGCCTCTCGTTGGTATGGCCAGGCGGCGACCTTGCTGCAGTATCTGATCACCAGCGTGCGTCAGGGAACGATCACGGAGGACTTCGGATTATATAGTGAGATGTTTGCCGTCCTGGGTTTGAACTGGGCCAGCATCGGCGACAAGGTCACCCGTGGGAATTCACTGTTCATCAACGACGGCGAAGGTGGCTTCACCGATATCTCGCAGGAGGCCGGGACCAACCCCTTCGGCTGGTACTGGGCGTCGACCGTATTCGACTACGACAATGACGGCTACCAAGACATCTACGCAGCCAATGGGTGGATTACCGCGAAAAGCCAGGACGATCTCTGACTGCCGTACATCATGAGCGCGGTCGCGCACATAGATCAGTACAAGACAGGTCGCTTCTACAGCGACGAATTTCGCGGTGATTTCTCCTGGAATGGCTTTGAGCACAACGTCCTGTTGCGCAATGACGGACCTGGATCTAAAGGGGAGTTGCACTTCACGGATGTCGCCATGGCCGTCGGCGCGGACGACATCTCTGACGCCCGCGGCGTGGCCACAGCCGATTTCGACAACGACGGTGACCTCGATATCGCGATCAACCACAACGCGGGAGACCACGGCACGCGCGTGGAGCCGGTCCTGCTGCGCAACAATGTCGGGTCTCGTCGCAGTTGGCTGGCCGTCGAACTGCGTGGAACGAAGAGCAACCAGGATGCGGTGGGCGCTTTGGTGCGCGTCACAACGAACAACGGTGACCAGCTGCGCCACGTGAATATCGGCTCGGCCTACGTGTCGCAGCAGAGCACGCGACTCTACTTCGGGTTGGCCGATGCTGAGCAGGTGCAACAACTGTGGGTGCGCTGGCCCAGTGGTCTCGAGGAGAGATTCGACGATATCGGGGCCCGCCAACTGGTGCGCGTCACCGAGGGAGAGAGCATGGAGACGCTACCTCTACCCGACAGACAGACCGTCAGGATGGCGGAGACGTCGACCACAGGATCTTGGTATTGAGTGCATCGATGAAGTCTGCCGGTCACACATCACTCCTCTGCCTTCTTCTCGCTATGACGATGGGGTGCAGTGCTCCCGACGTCGCCAACCGGGGCGAGGTCGCCCCCGGATTCAAGCTCGAGTCGCTCGACGGCACCTGGGTTTCCAGCGACTCCTTCGAGGGCAATGCTCTGGTCCTCAATTTCTGGGCGACGTATTGCGCGCCGTGTTTGAGGGAGATACCGGAACTCAAGAAGCTTGCAGTCGAATCGACTGCCCAGATCGTGGGAATCGCCCTGGACAAGAGCGGCGCGAAGGCGGTGGGCCCCTTCGTTGAGCGTCACGGCATCGAATACACGATCCTGCTCGGGAATGATGAGGTGTTCCAGAGTTTCGATGGTTTCGGTATCCCCCACACGGTGGTGCTCGACGCCTCGTTTCGAGTGGTGAAAATGTATCGAGGGCCAGTGACCCGTGAGGCGCTGGAAGAAGACCTGCAGAGCATCGCTCGGGGAATCTGACAGGTGGCCCGCGTTCAGCTTATCGTCCCCGTCGACATCGCTGAGGCTCCTGTCGTCGAGCGGATCCTTGCCCGCTTGAAGCAGAGCCCGGACGTCGAGACGTGTGAGTGGTCGGTGGACGACTCGGGCTGGGAAAAAGCCCCCTTCGATATCCTCATCTACTTTCCCGGTGGCAGTCGGCCCGGTGGTCTCGATCTGGTGGGGGCAGAGCGTGTCTTCGATGCGGCGGCGGGAACGACTTGTCGACGAGTGGTTCTCATCTCGAGTGCGGAAGTCTATGTACCGAGTCCGAAGAATTCGGGTTTCATCATTGAATCGAGGCAGGCGACCTCCACCGAGACCCGGTCGCTGACCGGGCAATGGCAGGCTCTGGAGGAGCGGGCCCGTCGAGTGGAAGCGGCAGGGAAGGTGCTGACGATCCTGCGGCCCACGACCGTGCTGGATGCCGACGGATCAGGCTTCTTCGACGGTCTGTTCGGCAGCCGTCTGGGACTTGTCCCGACCGGCTATGACCCCTCGATCCAGTTGCTGGCCGTCGACGATCTGGCGGGAGCGGTGTGCGCTGCCACGGCGCGGGAGACTGTCGGTGTGTACAATGTCGCACCGGACGGCGTGATTCCATTGTGCACCGCACTGCGGTGGTCGCGGACTTGGCGCCTCCTGATCCCGCGATTCCTTCAACGCGTGGTACGCGGGCTCGGGGTATCGCTGGGGCTGACGCACCCGTCGGACCAGCTCGAATACGTTCGCTACAGCTGGACCGTCTCCAACGACAAGATGAAGAGCGACCTGGGCTTTGTGCCCCAGCGCACGACACCGGGTGTCCTGCTCGACTTCCTCGCTGCCCGCTATGCTCGTCGAAATCTGCCCGCCGACATCGAAAGGCCACCCACTTTCGATGATTTTGGTCTAGATCTGCAGTACATCGCTTCCCACGGCCGTACGGACTGGCGGTATCTGCACGACGTGCACTGGCGCATCAAAGCGCGAGGCCACGAACATATTCCGGCGAGGGGTCGGGCGGTTCTCACGGGCATGCACCGGGGCTTCATGCCACTGGACGGGCTGATGACGATGTATCACCTGTTCAGAAAGACCGGGCGTGTTCCTCGATTCCTCATCCATCCCACTCTGTTCAAGTTTGCCTTTCACTTCAATCTGTTCACGAAGACCGGTTGTATGATCGCATCCGGTGAGAATGCCGATCGCGTTCTTCAGGACGACGAACTGTTGGGCTTCTACCCGGAGGGCATTCGCGGCGCCTTCACCCACTACAAGGAGGCGTACACGCTGCGCAAGTTCGGGCGCGACGAGTTCGTCAAGGCGGCACTGCGCAACCAGGCGCCCATCGTTCCTTTCGTCACGGTTGGCAATGCCGAGATCTTTCCGATCCTGGCCAAGATCAACTGGGGCTGGTGGAAGAGATTCACAATGTGGCCGGCCTTCCCGATCGCCCCGCCATTCCCGTTTCTGCCAATCCCCCTGCCGAGCAAGTGGCACATCCAGTTTCTGCCGCCGATCCACGTCGAACGGATGTATCCACCCGAAGCTGCTGAGGATCTGGAGACGGTACGCAAGATCAGCAGGCAGGTGCGCTCCTGCATGCAGGAGGCGGTGGACGACATGCGGCGTCGCCGGCGGTGGATCTTCTTCGGGTCGATTGATTACGAGGCCGGAGGAGACTGAAGCGGTCTGCCTCAGCTTACTGCTGAGAACACCGCATGGAATCCGAGACGGACTGGATTCCTCAGATATAGCAGCGCCTGGGGACCCCGACCCACGTCAAAAGCGTCGAAGATCGCAAAGGCGCTCGTTACCAGTTCGGCGTCGAAGAGCTGACAGATGATCGCTCCCGATCTGTCGTCATTCGGGTCACAGATGAAGACCGGCTCGCCACCCAGATAGTGATTCTCGGGTGCCTGGTATACATCCAGAAGTCCCGGGTTGCTCCAGTCTGCCCGCACGAGCTGATCGAAAAACTTCCGTCCCGAATGGCCGGCGGCTGAGATTCCTAGCATCCAGAAGTCATCGCACGGCAGCATGGCCCTGCCCGAATCCACTGCGGCGAAGTCCGGTGCCAGCCGATAGTCGATCTGCCGCTTTTCGATCACTTCGCCCCCTTCTACATCGACGATGTATCGAACCGGCTGGCCGCCACCCACCTCGGTGAACAGATCGGGGATCACCTGATACTGATCGTAGACAGGTCGATCGAGTTCGAGTGCGTCGACGACCAGCCGGCCATCGGCCTCGAAGGCGTTGATCAGATGCAGGCAATAGCCCTGGCCGATGGGGATCGATCCTTGCTGATCGCCCTTCTCGCGACCGGCGATGAGCATCCGGCTACCGCGCTCCGGCTCCCAACTGAGCGACTCCATCAGTGTCCCGCCCTGCATCAGGACCTGCATGTCCAGGATGTATGGATTCACGTAGAACACCATGTGTCTGCCGCTCAGGGCAAAGTCGTGCATCGAGCAGGGCCCATCGAGGTCGAGTCGCCGACGATAGACCAGTCCTCCCCCATCATCGAAGCGATACAGATTCAACCTCGACCTCCGGGCGGAGAAGGATACACCGAAGTTGAACATCTCACCGGTAGAGTGGTCGATCCTTGGATGTGCCGAAAAGGGGCTGATGGCGTTGAGATTCCCCCCGAAGGTGAACTGACCGCGCGTCTCCAGCGTGTTCGCATCCAGTTCCCATGGCAGGCCCTGCTCGCCGAAGGCCAGCAGGCGACCGGCCCAAGGATGGACACTGACGTTGGCGGGTGTAGCCAGAGCGATACCCCGTACCAGCTGGTCACCGTCGAAGGCCGTGCCGAAGGCACGGAAGAGGGGGCGGTTGGCCTCCTCCTCCGCAAGGAACTTGTCGCTGCGCACGAAGCGGTTGGCGAAACCCACCTGATCGCCAAAGCGCAAGGTGCAGACCATCCCATCGCCGTCGAGCCAGTGACGATACCGGAGATTCTGTCGCGCGAATCGTGCTGGACCGTTGAGGTAGTAGGTGCCGCGGATGAACTGGGGCACGTCTCCCTCGATCTCTTCGATGACGTAGGACTCTTCGTGGTGATCGAGCGAGAAGACACGTTCGATGTTGGGAGCGAAGTCGGTCATCGTTCCTCCTCGATCGCTGCCGGGCGACCGGCGGATGCTGCAGCTGGAGTGCCGGTACCACCGAGGTGCTGGAGCACCGAGGGATCAAAAGACCAGGGGTATTGCTCCTTATCCGCGTCGCACTCCGCGTGGGTCTCTTTCAGCTTGTCCGGGTCGAAGGTGAGGCTTTGCAGATCGATGCCCTCGACGTGCGAACGACTGTGGAGAATCTCGACATTGCCCAGGACCACCGAGTCGACATAAACGGCGATGAAGCGGGCAAGTTCCTCCAGACTCTCGAGTTGCTCGTCGAGAACGTCTCTGGCCTCTTCGAAGGAGAGGCCGACGCGGTAGAATGTGCTTTCCGCCGTCCGCAGTGGTCCTAGCGCAGTGAAGTCGTGAAACTGGGGGTCCGCTGGGGCAGAGCCGTGGCTCTTCTTCCATTGGTAGTAGTCGCTGATATAGGTCTGCAAGTTCCGGTTGACTTGGCCGAGTCGAGAGAAGCGACTCAGGAAGGCGGCGGCGAAGCGGCGATCGATGAGCAGATCATTGATGAAGGGGAAGACGAAGAAGGCGAAGTAGACCGACAGCTCCCAGGTGTACTTCAGGACGAAGGTCTCTTGCTCGCCGAGGGCATCGTAGCTGGTGGCGAAGGTCGGGATCAGTGACTCGTAGTAACCCCGCATCAGATGCTCGTACATCTGGCACTTTGCCGCCAGGTCAGCAGGGTCGCCGGTCATGATGGCATCGACGATCATCGTATTGTGCAGCGAGATAAAATCGCTGCCCGGACTGTACAGTGGATCCGCAAAGCGGCCCGATTCTCCCGACAGCGCCCAGCCGGACGGGTGGATCGTCCGGGCGCAGCCATAGGAGAAGCTCTTGTAAGAGCCATGATCCAGGATCTTGCGCTCGGGCAGATCCCGCGCGAACAGGGGGAACTGCTTACACACCCAGTCGATCAGCTTCTCCGGTGTGGCCACCTCATCCCGGGGAACCAGATCCTGGTCGTATACAAGGCCGAGACTCGTCAGACCCTGCAATGGGATCACCCAGAACCAGAATCCTTCTCCCATGAAGTGGTTGGTGGCCAGCCAGATCGGCAGATGGCCGGTCGAGGCTCTGTCCGGGCTCATCCGGCGCTCTCGCGACGAGAGCTCGCTCAGCCGGTCGATATCCACGAGGCCGTCGACCCAGAGGAAGGTCGATCCGTGGCGGATTGCATTGGTTTGCTCCAGATCCAGGTCGCGGGCCAGCACCTTTGAACGGCCGGACGTGTCCACCACCCAATCGATTCTTGCGCTGACCGTGTCATTTCCGGTCTCACAGCGCAGCGAGTGGGCCCCCTGCTCCTGAAGCTCCACCTCCAGGTTGGTCGCGGGGGCGCAGAAGGTGAATCTGGAGCTCTGACGGTTGAGTCGTAGCAGCTCCGCCTCCAGCTTGTTCCGGTCGAGCTGGTAGCAGGGGATATTGGAGAAGGTGCGGATATAGGCCTGGCAGTAGTCCTCGAAGCCCCGGTTGTCACGCTCGGCGCTCTTCCAGTAGAAGCGCAGATTGTACTTCATGTAGTGCTGCCGGAAGAGATACTCCTCCAATTCGAGCACCTTCCCGTAGTAGTATCCGGCCACCTGCACCAGCGACTCCCCGACCTTCTGCCGGGGCGTCGGAACCTCAGCGCGTTTCTCGACGAGGAGGATGCTCTTGTCAGTGTTGAGCAGAAGCTGGCGGGACAAGGACAGGCCGGCCAGACCAGCGCCGATGACGGCTACGTCGTATTTCATTATGTCCCAGTTGGTTGTGAGTCACTCGCGAGACGGGGCATCTCTGCAATGGGGAGCTCTGTTTTTCGCACCGGGTGACGCGATGGAAGCGATTCATGGTGGCTCAGACATCGCCATCAATGGCTACTTCCAGGTGGTGGCCACGTTATAGATTCAGCTTGCGCTCCCACCCCGTGACGGGTTATTTGCCCTGCAGGCAGGTCAGGGCCAAGGTGCAATCGGTTCCGGTCCCCTGCTTGTTTCCGATGCGTGCAAACCCGACTTGAGAAAGGGTAGTTCAAAATGGCTGGGAACGGAAAAGTACAGATTCAGATGATCGGCTTCGCGACCCTTAAGCTGACCTCGCCGGAGGGCAAGGTCCTGCTCGTGGATCCCTGGCTGACGGGCAACGCGTTTTTTCCTGATGGGAATCCGGCCGTGCCCCAGGCATACAAGGATGACGTCGGCGCCTTCGGGAACGTCGACATCATCCTGCAGACGCACGCTCATTTCGATCATCTGAACCTCAAAGACCTGATCGCCATTTCGGAGAGATTCGCCCCGATCATCCTGACGCCGGTGGAAACGGCCGTCTACATCCGGGAACACACGAACATCGAGAACTTCTGCAACAATGGCTGGGGGATGAACAGGGGCCCATTGCCGCCGATCGACGGGATCTCGGTGTCCGGCGTGCACTGCGAGCACACGTCCTCCGAGATCGTGCAGCTGGAAGGTGGCCGGCTCAGAGGGCGTGACGTGGGTGATCCAATCGGCTTCGTGGTGGAGTTCGAGAACGGTTTCAAGGTGTACATATCGTCCGATACAGGGCTGTGCTCCGATCTGAAACTCGTCATCGGCGACTACTACAAGCCCGATCTGGCCATTCTCAACATCTGCGGAGGGGGTTTTACCGTCGGTGGAGATAGCGCCGGCTACGCGGTGAAGATGATCAATCCCAAATATGTCATTCCCGCGCACTACGGCGTCTTCGACGTCATGGACCAGACGCCGGACAACTTCCTGGCGGCGTTGAAGACACATGCACCGGACGTGAAGCCCTTCGTGCTGGAGCCAGGCGAATCGGTCGACTTCTGAGACGGATCGGCACGGACGCCAACAGGATCACTCATCGTCGTTCGCGGAGGTGGCGCTCACGACACGCCATACTCCACGCTTGTCTGGCCCCGTGCCATCGCATCCCTCCCAGAACATGCGGTATCGGGGGGGCTGCCCCTCTACCTGAGGAAGACGCATGACGGCCATCTCCGAGCACTTGGCCGAATCGTAGGGCCCACCCGGAAGAATGACGGGTTCGGATCCCTTGTGCCATGTCAGGCCGTCATCGGAAACCGCGGTCAGGATGCACGTATAGGTCGGGTCTCGGTAACCGGCGTAATACATGCGATAGCCACCGCCTTCGATGCGCAGGACCTCGGGGGCATAGGCGACGTGGGCTTCATAGGGCAACTCGCGCACGATGCGACGGCCTGCCTCGAGGGTGAAGTTGTAGCCATCATCCTCTGATATGGCACTGACGATCCCTTCCACCTGGTCGCTGCAGTACATCCGACACCTGCCGTCATCCAGTGCCAGGACGCGGGGTGCATTGAAGCTACCGCCGGAACCGGTGAGTCGATCGCCGGACTCCACCGTCCACTTGAGACGATCGGCTGAGACGGCGCTGCGAATGGTGCTGGCTTCGGCTTGCGTACCCGGACAGCACTCGTAGTACATCCGCCAGCGACCGCTACCGTCGGGGATCGGCACAACCTCTGGGGCGACAACGCGATACTCACCCGCGCCGCCTTGCTGCGGTGACAATCGCACACCTGGCTCGGGGTTCCAGTCTGCCCCGTCCACCGACGTGGCGCTCAGGATGCGAGACGTCGCGTTGCCATAGTCATTGGCTCCCTGCGGACAACCGGGTCGAGGCGACACGTGGGTGTAGTACATCCGATACCCGTTACCGGGGATCTCGACGACCGTGGGCGCCACACAACTATGCAGACCGGTTCGCCTGCCTTGTGGAGGCCACAGCCCGTCAGGGGCTGGCGCCGTTTCCTCATCCGGCGGGACGTCGATCGCAGGCGAGGGGTCTTTCACCCACTTCGTGCCAGGATCGGTGGGAACGACATGGGGTCGTGTCTCATTCATGGTGGGAGGCCCGGAAAGAGGGAGAAACAAAACCAGACAGGCTCGTCAAATGGGTCTGGTGCAAGAGACGCATCTGCCGATGCGCTCTAGTCGGTGACGACGGCCGCGCCGTCGGTTGCCACACAGACGTAAGCGGTCGGTTCGTCGCCAGTCTCGTGTCTGTATGCCGCACAGGTTTCCTGTGCCAGCGACTCGGCGGCATCGGCATCGGCCAGAGCCACCGCGCAGCCGCCGAAGCCGGCACCCGTCATTCGCGCCCCGAAGCATCCGGGCTGACGACGGGCGAGGCTGACCATGCGATTCAGCGCGTCGGAGGAGACTTCGAAGTCCTCCCGCAGGCTGATGTGGCTGGCGTCCATCAGCTCTCCCATGCGTGCCGTATTGCCAGCGGCGAGCACCGACGCTGCTTCGATCGTACGCTGGTTTTCGGTGACCACGTGACGGGCACGCCGCAGCGCCGTGCCGTCGAGTTGTGACTGTGCGACAATCAACGCTGTCGCTGTGACCTCTCGTAACGCGTCGACGCCCAGATGCTCTGCCACGGCCTCGCACTGGCTGCGGCGCTCGTTATACGCCGAGTCGACGAGACCGCGACGCGTGCCGGTGTCGAGGACCACCAGCGAGGCGTTCTCTGGCATGCACACGTGCTCGGGCGTCAGGCTCCGACAATCGAGAAGCATGGCATGCCCCGCGCGGCCGGAGGCGGAGATCATCTGATCCATGATGCCGCAATTGACGCCGACCCATGCGTTCTCTGCTCGTTGTCCGAGCCTGGCCATCGCCGCTGGATCCCAGGGCAGGTCGCCCACCGCGGCGAAGGCCCGCGCCGTCGCCATCTCGAGGGCCGCCGAGGACGACAGGCCGGCACCGATCGGAACATCGCCGGCGATTACTCCCTCCCAACCCCGCAGTTCGTGTTCCGCCTCCATCAACGCCCACGCCGTCCCTTTCACATACTCGAGCCAGCCCTCCCCAGCCGACGGGGGCCCGGCAGCTCGCACCTGCTTCAGGTCAAATTCGCCTTCCGCGTGGAACTCGTGGCTGTGGACCCGCACGGCCGTGCCCTGGGCCGGTCGGAGGGCGATCCACACGGCGTGGTCAATCGCCATGGGCAGCACGAAGCCATCGTTGTAGTCGGTGTGTTCGCCGATCAGGTTCACGCGCCCTGGCGCTCTCACAAGTTGGGTCGCAGTGGTCCCGAAGCGCTCCTTGAAGGCCGTTTCCGCGGCACGACGGGGATCAGCATCGCTCATGAGCAGCTCCGAGGCGAGGGAGTGAGGAGCATGCCCAGGCAGGCGGTCAAGCTACGCCGCATCCCGGCCAAACCTCTCGAGGGGACCGTGCCCGCGTACCGTTGCTGAGCGGGCAAGGGCGGGAAGAAGTGGCTGTCAGGCAGTGAGACAACCCGACGTCCGTTCCTGTCCGTTGAGTTCGGTTGAAACATCGGAACAGATTGTCGCAGAAGCCAGCAGGTTCTCCTCGCGGGCCTGCGCATCCACGACAGGTAGGGGGTTGCCAGCAGTATCTCGATGGTTTTGTCGTTGCTGCCGATGTTCCATCTGACAAACCAACCTTGGCAGACCGAAGAGATTGGGAATGATCGAGACTGTTGACGACATGCCACTGAAGATTGTCTCGGCCCGCACGTATTTGCTGCGCGTGCCCGTGCCGGCTTTGCGAGTGGACGCGCAAAGCGTACTCGACGCCTGGGACGTACTCGCCGTAGAGATGGTGACCGATGCAGGCCTGATCGGCTGTGGCTACCAGTGCGGCTCCGGGCCTGCCATGGCGGCACTGAAGCACTTTGTCGAGGGCGCGATCCTGCCGGATCTGATCGGCCGTGATGCTCGTCGACATCGCCAGTGGTGGCAGGAGCTCTATCTCCTGCGCCATCACACCGGACTGAACGGTCCGGCCATCCAGGGTTTGAGCGCCCCCGAGGTCGCCGCCTGGGATCTACTGGCCAAGGCGGCCGATGCGCTCCCTGTGGTCTCTGTTGGGCGGTGAACAAGGCCGACGTGTGCCGTGTTACGACACCAACTGTGGCTGGCTCGGCTATACCCTCGAAGAGCTGATCGACAATGTCTCTCGATCAATCGACCAGGGTTTCCGTGGCGTCAAGGTCAAGATCGGGGTGGATTTCGAGGAGGACCTGCGCCGGCTGTCCGCAGTGCGCGCCCGACTTGGGGACGACGCCATCGTCGCCACCGATGCCAATAACCGCTGGGATCTGCAGACGGCCTTGCGGCGGGCACCATCGCTGGTCGAGTTCGACATCGCCTGGCTGGAGGAGCCTCTGTATCCCTTCGACGTTCGCGGCCACGCCGAGCTGGCTGCAGCGATCAAGACCCCGCTGTTGCACGGTGAAAAAACTCTACGAGCCACTGATTATTCGCGACATGCTGGAGGCCGATGCGTTGGGTCTCGTCCAGCCTTCCGATATGAAGCTGGGTGGCATTTCTCGTTGGATGGATGTGGCCGAGATTGCACGCATTGCCCACAGGAGAGTCGTGCCCGCCGGCTGGACCATGCTGCAAATCGACCAGCATCTGGCTGCTGCGACGCCCCATTGCCGGATGGTCGAGTCGATTCCCTGGATTCGAGAGATCTTTCAGGAGCCGGCGCGGCTGGAAGATGGCTACGTCGTGCCCTCGGGACACACCGGGTGCTAATACGGCCATCAAGCCGGAGTTCATCGCGCAGTACGCGATCTGATGAGCGGGGGCATGCCCTGTAGCGCTGCCTACTGGGCAGAGTCCGAAGCGGACGACGCGAACTCGTGGTCGCCTGGTCCACCTGGTCCAGCGCAAACTTCGGCCGCCTCATCGTCGAGGATGGGGGCCTTAGCGTATCTCGAAGCTGCCCATGGCCAGCTTGCCGCTCACTTCGTGGCTGAAGCCAACGAGGGAGATTCCATAGCTCCCCGCGCCTGCCAGTACGGTATCGAGATCTGCTACGATCGCGGGATCGCGCACCCAACTTCGGTAGCACGCCGTCCCGACGCTCTCCACCGTGAAGCGCGAGGGCTCGTCCCAGCATCCATCCCTGATCGTCAGGGGGCGCCCCCTGCAGTGCCAGCGCGTTCCGCTGGCATGGGCCCAGAAGTAACACTCGGCACCGTGTAGCTTGAGGTCATCTCCCCTGAGTTGGATCGAAATCTCCGTCCCGCGCAGGTCAATGGGGGGCTCTCCCACCCAGTTGCGGTACAGGATGAAGGGCAGAATGGAGATGGGCCTCTCCGGTGCGTCGACGCTCCAACGCGTGTGGTCTGCCACACGCACCCCGTGTCGTCGGCGCCGCCCCGTTCCTCCCACGTCGTCAGGACGAAATAGTTCTGACCGGCGATGATACTGGCGTGGTAGTCATAGGAACACCAGCCTTCCGGGCCCTTCTCGAATGTGTTGACTACCGCCATCGGTCTCCTCCTCCTGGGACAGATTCGGGCGCTGCCGCTTAGAAAACGAGACCGAGCGTTTCCAGTTCCCGCTCCAGACGCTCCGGATCTGAGAAGGCGATCACACGCATGCCGAGGTCCTCGGCCGACTGCAGCATCTGTGGCTTGTCGTCGACGTAGACGCACTGCGACGCGGGGACCGAGGCCTTGGCCAGCACGAGCTCATAGATCCTCGGATCTGGCTTTCTCATGCCAACCCGATGGGAGAACACTCCGTCGTCGAAGCGGTGGAGGAACCCATAGGTGTGCTCCAGATAGTCGACCCGCTCCTGGACATTGTCCGACAGGAAGAGCATCTGGTAACCTGCCGCTCGTAGTCGATCGATCAGGGCGACCGTACCAGGCATCGGCTCGTAGGCGCGCAGCCAGATCGGCGCGATCTCGTGGGTCGTGATCTGTAGATCCCAACTCTGCATCGCAGCCTCCCAGAAGGCGGCCTCCGATATCTCGCCGAAACGGTAACGGCTGCCCAGATCACCCATCAGAACATCTCGGACCCGGTCGACGGGGATGTCGTATGTGTGGCTGATCTTCACGATGGCTCGTGCCGAGCCGTCCGTGAAATACACGCCGCCCAGATCGCAGATGACCGTTCTGAGTTCGGGCACTGTGCAGAGGTTCCGGCAGGGCTCAATCGTCCAGGCGCCAGTGTGTGCCCATCAGACAGGTCGGCTCCCCTAGATTCTCGATCTCGTAGTAGACGGTCAAGATGGAACCGTCCCCGAGCTGGGCCGAGGCCGGGTACCCAAGATCAGGACTCGTATCTGTGCACAGGACGATTTCATCGCTCCAGGTCCCGCCTTCGTCGTCGCTGACCCGAGCGCGTTCGCCGAAGGGTGGGACGCGGACTCCGTATACGAGCAGGATACGGTCGTTCGACAAACGGATCATGTGGGCCGGGTAGCCGAGAATGTCGGTTCGGATCGGCAGGGTCCAGGTGCGGCCACCATCATGGCTTTCGGCCTGGTACATGAACTTCTCCTGCAGATTCGCAGTTCCGAAGCGGAACAGCCCGATGAGCTTGCCGCTGATCGTCTCTACCATGTAGGGCTCGCCCAGACCGATACCCTCCGGCTGCGGGACCGTACCGATAACGTGCCACGAGCGTCCCTGATCCGTCGACTCCTCTACCGTCAGGCCGTGACCTTCGAACGTACCGCTGCCGAGATAGAGCAGGTGGCCGGCATCGTTGACGATCGGCCCATGCGGTGTTGATCCCACCGTTCGGACCGGGTCCTCCCAGGTCAGACCCGAATCGGTGGAGCGTTGGGTCCAGTGACCCTTCCACCGATCCCGCACTTGTTGGCTCAGCGTCTTCGCATGGGCCTTGTGTACCGGGTTGTCGCCGAATTCCACCGACGTGAACCAGGAACTGATCAATGTGCCGTCCGGCGTCTCAACCAGGCCGGCGTCGCGGTCATCCAGCGGCGTGTTGAGGATGACGACGGGCTCGCTCCAGGTCCTGCCTTCGTCCTGGCTACGCACGATTTCGGTCTTGCCGTAGGGACAGATATGGCTGTCACGATCACCCGAAAACGCGATGATCAGTTCTCCGGCGCGGGTGCGGATAATCGTCGGCCACCCGATATAGCGGCCCGGTTCCTTGCAGATGATCTGCTTGGACAGGATCTGGGCCGCTGCTGCCATCGGTCAGGCCTTGGCCTTGGAGGCGTTGGCGGGATTGTTCAGGTCGGAGCTCCATCGCCACCCCGCGCCCTTGCTGCCCGGTGGCAGGGCCACGTTGCTCGAGCCCATGAACTGGATCGTCGTGCGTCGCATCCGGTCGCTCCTCCAGGCGGTGGTGCCGTGGGCGACACCTCCGAAGAGCAGCACGTCACCGGCCTTCAAGGCCGGCTTCTGGACCTGAGGCAGATCGATGCTCGTTGTCAGGCCCCCAGGGATCGGGTATTTCGCTTTGTGGCTCCCCGGGACGCAGAGGAACCCGCCGCTGTCCTCTCCGAAGCCGGGGGACTCGTCCTGCAGGGCCCAGGCCACGTTCGTCTGCTCCACGAGCTGACGTCCATTGTACACGGTATGGCTGCCGGGGTTCTCTCCGTGCAGCGAGCCACCGGTCGTGCCTTTCGGGTAGACGCAGCACATGGGCTCGGTTGACTCTCGGAAGCCGTATCCGAGAATCCAGTTCAGCCGCTTGACGATAGCGGGGTGGCCAATCATTCGGCGGAAAGGGTCGCAGTGGGGGGCAGGCAGCTCGTAGAGGCCACCGACTCGGGGGCGGTTGATCTCGCCTCCCAGTCGCGGTGACGTATCCTCCGGCCATTTCCAATCGTTTTCGCGCAGGGCCTGTTCCGGTACTTCCTCGATCCGACTCCGGTGTCCCTCGGGAAAGCTGTCCTGATTCTCCAGCACGTAATCGAGGGCGCGGTTGGCCGCCGCCAGCCACTCCTCGTCCATAACCCCGCGCAGAACCAGGTAACCGCGCACGTCCCAGAACCACAGTTCGTGGGGATCGGGCTGGCTGTGCTCGTCCAGATTGAGAGTCACCGATGGCGGCTGTTCCTCCGCTTCGGTCACCCACGCCCGCTCGCCGTCGGAGACCACCGTACCGCCTCGCCCGGTCATTCTCGTGCCGACGACGGCCTGTTGCGCCGGCGTGAGCTCCGTGAACCAATTGGGCGCTTCGATCTCGGCGTAGCCTGCAGTAGGTCTGGCCCGTGAGTTCAAATACTGGATCTCGATCACGCGGCCGGGCCGCCCGCGCACACCGTAGAGGGTGGTGGCAGCGCAGATGAGCACATCTCCGGCCTGCAGCTGGGGCTCTTCGGTCATACCCAGATCCACGGCGCCGGCGAGGAAGTCCGCCGGTGGCTCGGTGTTGCGGTTGTGGCTGGACGTCACCAGCACCACGCCCCCTTCGGCACCCGTCGGTGTCAGCGCGACAAAGAGCCGCAGTCCCCTGCATTCGCGGGTGTCTCTGTAGTTGGCATACCGCAGTCGCCGGCGATCTTCGGGCGGGCCATTCGTCAGGGGGACGGCGGTTCCTTCAGGACCGTCACCGACCAGCGAGGGAGGCCTGTCGATCGCGAATCCCGCCCCGCAGAGCGCCTCAAGGTATCCGGTCAGCACCGGATGCTGTTGCAGCGCCGGCAACTCGAGCGTGCCCGCATCGCCACCTGCATCGATTTCTTCGTTGCACGCTGAAACTTCCTCGGCAGACAACACCTGGGGCACATGAATGAAACCTGACACGTCGAATCCGTAGTCTTCGTCTGCGCTGATCCTACTCATTTCGTCCGAAGTCATGATTTGCTTCCTCCTGTGACCGAATCTTTCCCGCAAGTGCGCCGGCTCGAGTGTCTGTGAAGGATCTTCGTTGGGCTATGGGTTTTCGCAAACCAAAATCTCCACCAGCGGTGGCCCAGGAGACGCGTCGGAGATTTGCTAAGCTGGTTCAAACTGACTATAAAAGCCGGTTGCAGCCGGGGGTGTCAACTCGAATCGGAGAAGCGATTTGTCTGTGACAGAACAAGAAGTACGGTTCTTTGACGTCTTCGGTTATCTGACCTTCCCCGGCCTCTTCGCTCGTGAGGCCGAGGAAATCACCGAGGCCTTCGAAGCGGTGTGGGCGGAGCACGGCGGCGGCCACAACCAACGGCCCCACGATCACGAGCGGAACTCGGCCCTGCTGCCCTTCATTGACAGACATCCATATCTCTGCTCGCTGCTCGACGACGAGCGTGTTGAGAGCATTGGTGCGGCACTGCTCGGAGAGGACTTCAACTACATGTCGAGCGACGGCAACTACTTCGTGGGGGACACGGTCTGGCACTCGGATGGCTACCAGCGTGCGCCGGGCTACCGTTCGATCAAGCTGGCCTTCTACCTCGACACAGTAGGCCGCGACAGCGGCTGCCTCCGCGTCGTGCCTGGAAGTCAGGAAATGGGTGATTCCTACGCTGAAGGGGTACACAAGACGATCGCTACGTCGGGTTCCAATCGCACCGAGCAGGACTGGGGCATCCCCGGCACCGATGTCCCCGCCCTTGCCCTCGAAGCGGAGCCCGGTGATCTGGTGGTTTTCAACCACCGCCTCAAGCACGCCTCCTTCGGGGGCAGCACGAGTCGGCGCATGTTCACGATCAACCTGCAGCAGCGGTTTCTCGAACAGGACGAGGAGTTGCTGCGAGAGTGCATCGCCAGCCTGGCGGGCTTCTGGTATGAAAGTGTGTATACCCCTCTGATGGTGCAAAGCGCCGGACCGGGCCGCATGCGCCATCTGGAGCAGCGCCTGGCCCACGCCGACCACCTGCCCCGTCTGGTGGCAACGGCGAGGCAAGAGATGAGCGAGCCGAGTCGCTTCTGACATGGCGAGCAACAACAAACCTCCCGTCGCCGGCATCCGCGTCCCACCGCCTCAGTTGCGCGCCTTCGTCGCCGACCTGTTTTCACGAGTTGACATGCCACCGGATCGCTGTGCAGAGATGGCCGACTATCTTGTGCGCAGCGACCTGAGATGCGTCTTCAGCCACGGTACCAGTCAGGCTCCCGGCTACGCCCGTGCCATGCGAGAAGGCAGAATCAACCCGGCTCCAGAGATCAGTGTCATCGAGGACTCTGCAGCGGCCACCGTCGTCGACGGTGACGGCAGCCTCGGCTACTTCGCCTGCCACGAAGCGATGAAGATCACGATTCGGAAAGCCCTGACCACGGGAACCGCTGCCGCCACGACGACCAATCACCACCACTTTGGTGCGGCGGGAACCTGGTCTCGCTGTGCCCTCGAAAGCGACTGCATCGGCTTGGCAGTCTCGTCGAATCGGTTCGTTCCCAATCCCGAAAGGTCCGTCCTCGATGCAGTCACCTGGGGACCATTCAGTATCGCCGTCCCCGCCGGCGAGCAGCCGCCCTTCGTCTTCGATGGTGGTGGCTTTGACCTGCCGTACTCGGAGGAGCGCTTCGGGGAGGCGCCGAGCCCCTTCTTCAAGGGGTTCGGAGTCAATGTGGCCGTAACCATCCTCGGAGGTCTCCTCGCCGGCATTTACCGGCAGGAGTTGATGGAGTCACGCGACGGCTGGCAGTCCAACCAGGGAGCCTTCGTGGCCGTCTTCAACGTTTCCCATTTCATGCGTGTCGATGACTTCAAGGCAGAGATGGACCGCTACATCAACGACGTGGGCAAGACGATACCACTCCCCGGTTCCGATGAGGCGGTACTACCTGGCGGTCTTGAGCACCGCTGGCAACTGGAGAACGAGAGGGACGGCATCCCCGTCAGCGACAGACACAGGGAGAGGTTGGAAGAGGCAGCCGAAGAGTTCGGTGTAAAGGCGCCCTTCGACGGCTGTCAGCCTTTCGGCTAGTCTGCCGTAGGCGTCGCCATCTTCACAGCCACCGAATCGGCGGAGAAGTGCACGATACCGAAGCGTTCGGGAACGTGGTATCGGGGCTGCGGCGTGCCCGTGTTCGACCACTGGCTGTACTGGGCGTTCACCTTGCCGCCGATGCGGTACAGGTTGAGACGCCATGTGTCTCCCGGTTTGGGAGGCACATTCGGGGCGGTGTCGACGAATGAATCGAAGGGAATAGCGATCTCGGTGACAAAGCCGGTGTCCTCATCGGTATCGTCGTTGAGGGTGCCGTCGATCTGCGTGGCCGTCGACAGTTTCGACGTGTAGGCACCAGTTGGCTCCGAGAGTTGGAAACGGTCGAGGATGGTGCCCAGGACGTTGACCTCGAAGTTGTAGTAGTGACGGATATGGTTTGTGTCGGGCATGATGAAGATCTCGACGCAGTCATCCTGGGAGACCGGCGCATCGCGGTCGGTGTGGACGGCCGAGATGTACCTGTCATCGGCTACGAAGGAGATGTAGAGATTGGCGTCGTCCCACAGCAGCCGCGCTTCGGTCTGCTCCTTGTCACCTGCTTCCCACCAGGGAAAGACGAAATCACCGACTGCCGCTGCCGCACCCCAGGAGGGTTCGTCGATGCGGCCATCGATCACGATCGGACCGGTGGCGCGCATGATGGTGTGCTCGGGCAGGTCGGCAACTTGTTCAGTGGCGCAGACCACGGCGGGCGTCATCAGCAAGGTTGCGACGATCAAGGTTGTCAGACGGGCTCTCATGTCACAGCGCCCTCTCTCGCGGTTTCGTTCTGGGCTGCATACAGGTCATATTCAACGATAAGCTCCACGTCGTCGATGCTGATTTCTCCCTCGAGGCTCGCCGGCCTCTCCCGCAGAGCGAACTGTAGCGTATTGGTTCCTCTCACCGGGCGCACGGTGTTCAACTCGAATTCCATCCACGTGCCGATGTAGGCGTCGTGCCATCGCGGATAACGACGGCAGGGCTCCGAAGCGAGGCAGACGCCATTGAGGCGCACATCGAAGACGTCGGCGGGCACGAGATCGGCGACGTTGATCTTCAAGCGTATCCGGCCGATGCGCTCGTTCGCCGGATCGTCGCAGATCGTGAACGAAATCTCGTGTGTCTTGTCTGCATCTGCCTTGATGGCAACAGGCAGCTCGGCGTCGTAGACGAAGCGGGCCGGATTCTCCGCACGCTGACGCAGGAAGTAGTGCTTGGTGCCCTCCCGGGTCAGATCAGGGTCGCCGAGCTCGGTGAGGATCTGCCGCTGCACTTGCTCAAGGGGCCAATCCATGAACCACGTACACAGGCCGTCGACGTCCGCTTGCCAGAAGTTGGCAGCCGCCGCTCTCATCTTCTCCGTCGACATGTGCTCGATGTTGGTGTTGATGCGGCTGCCGTCGAGGTAGTAGGGCTGTAGAATCCCGTAGACGGAGGTGTCCTGTCGGTGGGCGGCTTCCACGATCCAGTCGATGGGCATCTGGGAATCGAGGAAGAAGCATGAGTAGGACGAAGGAATGAGGAAATCGACGAGGCCTTCGTTCAACCAGGTGTCGACGTCGAGGCCGGCTCGCTGATTCAGGTCCGGGCTCGGATACACCCGCGCACCGAGCAAACCCGCATCTCCGGATCGACCCCTGACGGCGGTGGCGCAATCGCGTACGAAGTCAGTCAGCACGGATGCCTGTGCGGGCGCTTCGTCCGGGTTGAGGCAATGCGCGCAGCCTCCGGGAGCGGCCGAGAAGTCCAACTCCACCGCTTCGGTGTTGTAGGCGGTGGCCAGTTCTTCCACGACGGAGCGTTGGTGGTCGCGCACTTCGGAATGGACGAAACCGCGCCCACCGTTTCCCACACTGTGATCTGGGTCCATCCCTCCATACTCTCCCAGCCTCAGACTGGCGATAAAGTCCATGTTCTTCTCATGGGCCCGGTCGATGAGGACCTGAAGAGGGTCGAGACCACGGGCCGTCAGGCTCTGCATGTTCTCCCAGCAGCGCCACTCGTAGGCGTTCTGAAAAGGCATGCGATCAGACCCCCATTGGAGTCCGACTTTCGACGGGTAGAACAGACCATCGGCCCGCGAGACGCCGTAGCTGAAGGTGTCGACGGAGGTGCCAGAGACCTCGTCGATGGGTGACCAGGCGTCCTCCATCCGCATCGGCGGATCGTAGACGAACAGATAGTAGTGACGGGCGTCGTTGAAGTAGATGGTGCGGCGCTGTCGCATGGCGATCCACCCTTGCTGATTTGACATAGGCACTTGGCACCCAGAAAGTAGGGCACTTCGAGAGGTTCGGGCCAGCGTGTGTCGGTCGGTGCACGTTCATGGGATGGATGGTTCTGATAGCTGATGCCCCGAGATACGAGCGAAAACCGCAAGCGCCAGTATCAGGAGATCAACGAGTACCGCGATCTCCTACAAGCGCCAGACCGCTTCGAGTCCGGGTTCACGGCCAAGACCATCGTCGGCGTCCTCTTCATCGCCTTCATCATGACGCCTGGACAGATGTATCTGTCTCTGGTGACCGGGATCGGCATCGGCGAGGCGGCTCAGTGGGTGACGGTCATCCTCTTTCTGGAGATCGCCAAGCGATCTTTCACGACGCTGCGCCGGCAGGAGATCTTCCTGCTCACGTACGTGGCCTCGCAGCTGATCGTGCGCGCGGAGACGGGGACTTTTCTGCAGCTGATCTGGCGCCAGTATTTCGTCGGCTCCCAAGAGGCTGTGCGTTTCGGGCTGCAGGAGAAACTCGTCAACCTCAAATTCATGGGGTAGAGCTGGTTCTCTCCGTCGCCGGACTCGGCAGCGATCGTCGAGCGCACCTTCTTCCACGTCGACTGGGCGCTGCCGATCGGTCTGCTGGTCATGGGCATCATCGTTGCCAGGGTGACCTGGTTCACCTCCGGGTACGTCCTGTTTCGCCTGGTATCGGACCGCGAGCAGCTGCCCTTTCCCACCGCCCCGCAGTCAGCGTTGGCGTCGATGGCCCTGGCCGAGGAGAGCGGGTCGGAGGAACAGACGTGGAAATGGCCCTGCTTTCTCATCGGTGCCACCATCGGCATGGTATTCGGTCTGATCTACGTGGGGGTCCCCGCCCTGACCGAGACCTTTGCGGGCAAGAAGGTGACGGTCCTGCCCATCCCCTTCGCCGACCTGACGCCGATGCTGGGACGATTCGTGGGGGCGACGCCGATCGCCATCAGTTTCTCTCTGGCCCCGATCTTCGCCGGTTTGCTGCTGCTGTTCTGGAGCGTCATGGGATCCTTCGCAGGGGTTCTGCTGTTCATGATCACGTCGCCGCTATTGCACCACTACGGTTTCATGCCGCGCTGGGTGCCGGGAATGGGGGCCGTGCAGACGCAGATCGTGGCTGGCGTCGATTTCTGGCAACCCTTCGGGATGGGCATCACACTGGCGGTCGCCGTCATCAGCATTACGCAGGTCATCCGGGCTGGACGGGAGCGTCGTGAAGACCGGGCCGGCGCCGCACGCTCCGAGCCGGGCATGTGCAAGCATCCCGATTGTCACCAGGATGCCCAGGTCCGCGGCTATTGCATCAAGCACCTCGGTCGCGGCGACTTCCCGCTGTGGATCTGCCTCACCCTGTTCTTTGTTGCGGCGGCCTACCCGATCGTGCTGGCCAAGACTCTGTTTCCCCTGCTTGTGAGCACAAGTCTGCTCGTCGTCATCCTCCTGCTGGCCTTCGTCTACGCGCCGATCATGTCTTTCGTCTCGGCGCGACTAGACGGATTGATCGGGCAGAACATCCAGATTCCGCATCTGCACGAGGCAACCGTGTTCATGACCGGCTACCGAGGCGTGGAGATCTGGTTCGTGCCGCTGGCAGGCTCCGACTTCGGAGGCGGAGCAGAGACGTTTCGCATCATCGAACTCACGGGGATGCGTTTCACGAGTCTGCTGAAAGCGGAACTCGTGATGATACCGATCGTGCTCGGAGCCAGTCTCATGTACTGGAGCTTTCTGTGGAGGCTGGCTCCCATTCCATCAGATGCCTACCCGTACGTGCAGACATTCTGGCCGGCGCGTGCCTTCCAGGAGGCGGTGAGGTATTCGGCGACCCAGTACAGTCAGATGTGGCGTGCGGGCGAGCAGGTCGAAGGGGAGTTGGTCGCTCCCGGCGAGGTGGTGTGGAGTCCTGCCAACCTGCGCGATAACTCGCTGTATTACTGGCGGGTACGGCTTTCTGACGAGTTGGGTGTAAGGAATCCCGATCTGCGCGAATACGGACCGTGGTCGAGGACCGGTCATTTCTACACTGACTTTACCGGAGCGGGCGACGTACGCGCCCCGGTGATCGCCGTTGCCTCAGATGAGAATGAGAGGACAGCGCACCTGCCGGGGGTCGAGTTGACAGAGCCGGCGCCGGGAGCGACGGTGGTGACCCACGAGACCTACCTGCGAGTGAGGGTGCCCGCCGATTGGGACGAACGACTGGCGGTCGTGTTCGAATTGGACACGGATCCCGATTTTGATGGCGGCTTCTTCCAGGGATCCACGGACAGGCCTGTGTTCTTCGAGATCTACTGGAAGGACCTGCGCTTTACGGGTGACAATAAGGACGACGATCACGACGGTCGCATCGACGAGGAATACCTGAATCAGAAGGATGATGACGGGGATGGCTTCATCGATGAGGACCTGCACCACCCAATCCGCGGAGAGAAATGGCCGATCCTGGTACTGGGAGCCGTGTTCGGACTCGGGTTCTACGCAATCTTGGGCATCTTCGGTATGCCCATGTTCTTCATCTGGGGATATATCCGCGCCGTGGCATCTGCGGGGGCTGCTACCTTCTTCACGTTGATCACGGAAGTGATCGGGGCCATGCTGGCGAAGTACTATTTCTGGCCGCGGTATGGCACCCAGCAGTGGCGTCAGTACGCTATGGTTCTGGCCGTCGGCTTCGGCGTTGGGACATCGCTGGTCGGGATGGTCTGCGCCTCCGTGCTCATGGTTTCCAAGGGAGTATCACCGACGAGTTTCTGACTTCAACCGAGGCAAGAATGGGACAGTGCCGACGTATCAGCGAGCCGGTTGTTCTCGAGCACGGATGGGGCAGAGGAACGTACGTTCGTTTCACGATTCCGCACCTCATCTATGAGATGTCCGTGTTATTCCTTCAACCCTTACAAGGGAGATGAACGAGTGCCGGCCAGCGACCTGACCATCATCCACCTGTCCGAGTTGCACTTCCACACCGAAGGTACCCGTCACCTCGAACACCTGGACAGCTACACCGAGGTCGAGAACACGCTTGACCATCTGCGGCGATACGCGCCCGTGCCGAGCCTATTCGTCATCACGGGAGATCTGGTCATGGGGGCGCGCAACGCCGAAGCAGGCTACCCCAACGTCAAGAGGCTGGTGGAGCAGATGGAGGCGGAGTTTGGCGTTCCGGTTCTGCTGGCGCTGGGCAACGGTGACACGAACGAGCCATTCCGCCGCATCGTGCTCGGCGAAACCGGACCGATCACCTCGACCCGCTACTACCACAGTCACGTCGTCGATGGACTCAAGGTCATCGTCCTCGACTCGCATGCCGATGGTGAACACTTCGGGGAGTTCGATCACGAACAACTGGACTGGTTGAGCGCCGAACTGGCGGCCTCACCCAATTTGGACGCTCTTCTCGCCTTCCACCACCCACCTGGCAAGGTCGTATTTGGCCGCGACGAGGAAGACGTCATCAATGCGCCGCGACTGGCCGGGATCATGGCGGGTCACAATGTCATAGGCATCCTCAATGGCCATTTCCATATGTCCTATCTGAGCAACTTTGCGGGTGTTCCCGCCGCCATCGCCAACGGCGTGTGCACGACGATCACATGGTCCCATGAGAAGCAGATGATCCACGAACGCACCGGTGGTGGCTACAACATCGTCCATGTCCGAGATCGCAAGATGCATGTCCGTTTCATCGACGTGACCAGCCAGAGACCGACGTTGAGATGGGAAGATCCGAAGTGGGATGAGATGAGAGCTGAGCGATTGGCCAGGGGTTGATTGCCTATTATTCGACCACTGGAACAGCGCTGTAACCGTCAAAGGATGGAGCAACGGATATGACGACAGTGACAAGATCTCCGGCAGGCACGCAGGCGCCAGCAGGGCACACCCTTTTAGAGGGCCAAATAGAGGCCTACAAACGCGATGGGTTCATCATCATCGAGGACGTGCTGCAGGGGGATGAGTTGTCTCGAGTTCAAGCCGCTTTCGAGAAGGCCCAGGCTGTGACCCGCCTCGACTGGGAAGCGGGGAGGGCCAAGGGTAAAGGTGTGTCGGAAAATGGTGAGTATTATGCCTCTGGCACCTTCCACGGCAGGAAATATTTCGACATCTATCCCCTCCATCTACTCGAGCAGGACGACGCGTGTGTCGAGATGATCGCTCATCCACAGCTCTTCCCGTTTCTTAGCGCCAGCGTCGGCGAGGACGTCCAGACGGCGACGATCCAGGTCCGGGTTCTGGAGCCGCAGACGGCACAAGACGCACAGGAGGAGGGGGGGTATGTCAATTGGCACCGGGACCACAGCAGCGACGAAGAGTGGCGGTTCTCTGGGCGGCCACTCAACACCAAGGTCCTCCTCTACCTGACCGATGTTGGTGAGGATGACGGCTGTACGGCTTGCGTACCCGGCTCGCATCTGTGGGATCGCCGGCCAGATCACCTGGTCTACAAGGGCATGGGTGGCGGAGACAACCAGGCGACGAAGGTCTGCGACCAGCGCGACATGCCGGGCATGGTTGCCGCAGAGGTGAAGGCGGGTAGCGCCTTTCTGTTCAACACGCGGCTGTGGCATACGACATTGCCCAACACGGGAGACCGGGATCGTTGGTGCGTGCTCACGCTCTACTGTCCGTTCTACCAGAAACAGCCAGGGGTGACGATCGAGACCGCCGTCGCGCTGGAAGCGGTGGGCCAACTCAATACACCCGAGCGCAGACAGCTGTTCGGCCTCGACATGATGTCGACAAGCAAGAACCCGTACAAGCGGCTGGCACAGCACGATGGCAGCGACACCGATGACCGAATGTTCAAAGGGGTGCGCCCACCAACACTCGGAGAGCCGCTGAAGTGAGGCACCTCGACTGATGCAGACGTTCAAGACGGGCCCCAGCCCACAGCAGCTGCAGGACATGGACCGGGACCTGGCGTTCTATCCCAGTACCACCCAGAGCCTCCGGGTGCTCTCCACAGAGCAGATCGAATCGTTCAACAGGCTTGGTTACCTCAAGGGCCTGCCGATGTTCGACGCCGACGAGATCGGCGAGCATCGTCAGTACTTCGACCGATTGCTGGCCGACACCATGGCAACGGGTGGCACCAGCTACGCCATCTCATCGGCCCATCTGAAGTGCGGCCGTGTGTACGACCTGATGCGTGACTCGAGTCTCGTAACCTACGCCCAGGACATACTGGGCCCAGACATCGTCGGCCTGGCATCACAGTTCTTTTGCAAGATGCCCCACGATCCGGTGGCCATTTCCTGGCACCAGGACGCCAGCTACTGGCCGCTGACACCGTCGAAGACCGTCACGATCTGGCTGGCCATCGATGACGCTGACACGCACAACTCCTGCATGCGCTTCATCGCCGGCTCACATGTACAGGGCCATCTGGAGTACCGCCAGAGCACCGAAGCGGACAACAACCTGTTCAACCAGACCGCTCTCGATGTCGAGCGTTACGGCGAGTGTGTGGATGTGGAGCTGAAGGCAGGGGAGATCTCCATGCACTCCGACCTCCTGCTACACAGCTCCGAGGCGAACGCTTCTGCCCGCAGGCGCTGTGGCCTGACGGTGCGATACTGCGCACTCGACGTTCGTGCCATTCCGGGATTCGGTTGGGCCGAGGAGGGTGTCGTGATCAGCGGCGAAGATCCAACAGGACACTGGGGAAATCCACCGCGCCCCTCGCGTGATCTGGTGATCGCTTAGTGCTGCGTGGCGAAAGTCCTACGGTATAGGGCGCGATCTACACCACTGAAGCACCTAGCCGCCAGAAGACCAGCTCATTCAGTCGGCAGCTGTTAAAGGGGCTGGAATTCGACCAGGCGGCGCCCGCCTTCGAACCCCGGAGCGCCCACATACTGCACGGCGCGGGCGTTGATGGCGTCGGCATGGGCGAAATGCACGTGGCCGCAGAAGACGGCCACCACATTCGGCGCCGTCGTCACCGCCTCGACGAACTCGAGGGTCTCGGGCGTATCCTCACTGACCTGCCAGGCGACCCGACTCTGTGTCGACCAGTCCGGGTCACCCATCATCGGCGGTGATCCCAGCATCTCGATGACCGCGTCGCGTAGTGTTGGCAGGCTCAGAGGCCAGTGGAACAACAGGACCGTCGGTTGGCCCTGCTGCAGTTGCGCTTTAACGAAGTCGACCTGCTTGCGCGACAGCTGCGGAACGGAGTTGTCGACACTGACAAAACGAATTCCGCCGATGTCTCGGGCGTTGCAGTCCGGGTCGCCATTGTGCAGCGGCTGTAGCGCTGCCAGTCTCGTCAGCCGTATCTCGGCGTTGACCGGCTCGTCGGTGTAGTGCACGTCGTGATTGCCGCTCGTGTAGATGGCTGGCACACCCAACTGTGTGATTTGCTCAATGACGAACTCGACCGAGGCTGGTGACGGGAAGTGGATGATGTCTCCGGTCAATGCCAGCAGGTCCAGGTCCTGGGTGGCTGCCAGTGCCATCGACTGCCGGAAGGGTTTTTCAGGGTCTGGCTCAGTGCCCCTCTCTCGATGATACTCTTCAATGCGTTTGGTGTATTCGACGCACCCATGGAATCTCTCACCATCCCGCTCGTCGTAGAAGCGCAGATGGGTATCGGTGAGATGCAGCATGCGAACCGGTCTGGTCAGACCTTCCAGCCGAATCACCGCGCTGTCGTCTGTGAAGCTGTGAGTAGCCTTCATCCTCGACGCGCTCAACGGCCACCGCTCCGAATGTTGTGGTTGACTGCGACCTGTGCTGCTGCCACAAGCCTGCGCTCTACCTTGCCCTCGGCCCCGAAGCCGGGATCTGCAGACACATACCGGCCCTTGGCATCGAGCCACATGATCAGGGTTTCGAACCGGAGCGACTGGTCTGCCCGGCGCCACAGGTTTTTCTCACGAGCAAATCGACGTCAATGATCTCATGACGCCGCTCGGAACCTCCTTGCCTCTCGATGCGATTGAGCAGGATATCCAGAGCCAGGTCAGCCATCAATCGGAAGTCTTTCCTGACCGTCGTTAGGATGGGCTCGGGTCCCTGTGCGTGTCGTAGATCCCCAACGCCCACAATCGCCATCTGTCCGGGAACGTCCACGCCATTGCTGGAGCACCATGAGAGGACGTCTCTGGCGGCGAAGTCCGAATGGGCGAACACGCTTGTTGCGCCACTCGCCAAGACGGCGGGCATACGATCCGCGATGTCGGACCTTCTGAAGGTCAGGTCGGGTGAGTGTGGCAGCCCATGGTCTTCGAGAGCGGTCCGGTATCCCCTGTCCATTTCGAGGATGGCAGGACTGGGTGGGTTGTCGACAAAAATGATGCGCTCGTGCCCGAGACCGATCAGGTATTCAGTGCCGGCGTAACCCCCCTTGAATTGATCGGCGACGACGCTGTCTGTTTCGGTCCCTGCCACGACTCTGTCTACCAGAACAAAAGGAACACCTGATTCCTCAAGGGCACGGATGACGCTCTGATTGCTGCGCGGGTTCTCGACGACTGCGGGCGTGAGGAGGATCCCCTGGACATCGTGGTTCATCAGCGTTGACACGAATCCGAGCTGCCGTTCCAGGCTGTTGTCGGCCGAACACACGAGCAAGTTCCAGCCGACGGACTTGCGGTTTTCCAAGGCGGCGGACAGATGCGAGAACAACTCGGAGGACATGCCTTCGGTGAGCGACTGCCCGATGTAGCCGATCAGACCCGTCTCGTGCGAAACGGCAGGCGCCACGTAGGTCCCCTTGCCGTGCCGCCTGGAGACCAGACCGGCATGTCCCAGCGTCTCGAAGACACGCCTCACCGTCATCCGGCTGATCTTCAGGTCTTTGGCCAGCTGATTCTCGGAGGGCAGCTGGGTCTCTGGCGGGAGTTCACCACTGCTGATTTGTTGCGAGAAATGAGCGACGAGCTGGTCGTGGATAGTTACAATGCTGTCGCGCTTGAGCGTGATATCAGACCCGGTGTGCATGCTACTTCCTCAAAACTTCGGTTGTCCAGATCGGACGTATCCGGTCTCTATCACTCGTAGAGTCTTGTGTATACAACTCCATCAATCTATTGAAAATACAGAACCTATGGAAAATACAAAAGAAGGTCAATGAATGACCGACTGCACCCAGCACCGAGGTAGATGCCAAGCTCCCGTGGTTGTGAACGCAGCCGCCGTCGCGGACCTCCGGATAACGACACCGGTGATCTGGCTTACCAACTCTCACGCACTATGTGAGCAGGGCTTGAGGTCCGCGCTGCAGTTCCTAGTAACGCACCACGAGCTCGACGTCCGTGAGGATCAGGGCCGCTCCGACGAGCGGATTCCGATCTTGAACAGCGATCCCCACCTCATGCTCACCCGGCGTCACCTTTGAGTCGGTGAGGTCCCAGCTGAGCCACACTGCACTGCTTCGTTCGCTGATATCTCGCCAACGTGGCGGCGGCAGAAAGGCTCCACCCGGGGGTGAGGGATTGTCGAGCCTGCAGTGGTCGATCATCGGAGGCGTCAACGGCTCCGCGTCCCACGTGACCTGCACAGCGTCGCCGTTCGACCACTCGTTCACCCGCAGTCGCAGTTGTAGAAGCGCCGGCTTGTGGGCGTCGAAATCGTCGGCCATTTCCAGGGTGATGGTGGGGCCCTCGCCTGTCAGTGTCTGGATGAGGTCGACGGGCACCTGGCCATAGAGTCTATCGATCCGGAAGGCGCCGCGCCAGGCCCCTTCTTGTTGAATGTATCTGTGAGTGGCCGCATAAATCTTGTCTTCAGAATCCAGCGTGTCTGGCGAACCGATCGTCGTGAGCAGCGGTCGTTTCGAATCGCGATTTGCGTGCCAGTTGAAGACGTAGATTCCCGAGGCGCCGGCGCGATGGTAGCGGCTGGCGATCGCTTTGGTGCGCAGGTGGTCCTTCTCATCCTGCTCTTCCGGGCCGACGAAGGGATCGGGTAGGTTGCTGTCGAAACCGGGGTAGACCAGGACATCCGTACCCTCGCACAGCCCGGCAAATCCGGCGACATCGACGCTTGCATCCGTCACCGCATTGCCCGCCGGGATGAGGATGTCGACGAGACCCTCCTCGATCCAGGTGGGGATGTCGTAGCCGATTTGGCGGCACATCTCCAGTGAGCCTGCCACACGAGCTGCCAGGTACACTGGTCGCCCGCGCTCCTTCCCCAGTGCTTCCGTCATGCGCCGGATGGCGCGCTGCAAATCCGTTAACAGGTAGCGCAGCCGGTAACCTTCGTGATCGGGGAAGTGGAAGGCGTGACGTTGCCAGTCGAGCTCGACACCATCCCAATCATAGCGCCGGCAAACTTCTTCGACGTGGGCGAAGCGGCGCTGTCTGATTTGGGGCACGGCCATGTTCCACGACAGGGCGAACCACTCCGACGTGCGGTCGCCCAACACCCACTCCGGGTGCTCATACCGTAATGGTTCGACGCGATGCGCCCTGTTCAGTGCCCCCAGGTCACTGACCTGGGCGCCGCCAAAGTGGTTGTCGTTCATGCGGATGGAGGCGTAGACATCGAGGCCGAACTCGTGTCCACGGGCGATCAGGGCCTGCTGTGGATCTTCGCCGCGGTCGTACATCTGCAGAATATTCTCGGTGCCGTTGTAGGCCGAAGCACTCGCGTACGGTCGATCTCGCTCCTGTCCGATGAACTCCACCACTTCGCTGGGCCAACGAGATCCACGGCCGCCGGCACTCCAGAACAGAGCGCCCACCTGGGTGTCCTCAAGTGGGGCATACACCTTCTCGACAAACGCGTCGAGTGACTGCGGCGTCGGCGAGTATCCGTGGGGCGCGCCATCCCAGTTGTATATGATCTGATAGTCCGGTGGAATCGGCATCGGTTCTCAGTCTTCCGGGCGCAGTCGGTGCAGCGCATCCAACAACTGCGGAGAAAGCGGAGGGGCCTGGGCCCGTCTGGCATTCTCGCGCGCGTGCGATGGGTCGGTGGTGCCGATGATGGCGGAGCTGATCACCGGGTGGGACAGGGTAAAGCGCAACGAACATTCGAGCGGGTCGTCCCACGCCCCATCTTCGGCCAACAGGGAACACACCGGGTCCCAGTAGGGACCGGCATGGAACTGCGGCGAGTCTTCGGGCAACAGCCGGGCGTTGGCGATGGGGCGTTTGGCGACCACGCCCAAGCCGGCGCCCTGGGCGGCGGGAAGCACCGCGTCGAGGGCGGTCTGATTCAGGATGTTGAACGTCACCTGAATCGCGTCGAAGACGCCCATGGAGATGGCCTGCAGAGCGTCTTCATCGTCGCCGCTGTAGCCGGTGTAGCGCACCTTGCCCGCATCGTGAGCTCGCAGCAGGGCGTCCGTCGCCTCGCCGGCACGCAGAATGTCGGCCGAACACGTATGCAGGAAAACGAGATCAAGGCACTCGAGGCCCATTCGTTCGAGCGAACGGTCGATGCTTCTCTCGATGACGGGGCGTGAGTACTCCTCTCCCTGTTCGCCATCGGTGATGCAGCCACACTTGGTTGCGATGACGAACTCGCCGATGCGGTTGCCCAGATAGCGGCCGATAAGCTCTTCGCTGTGGGCGTAGCAATCGGCCGTGTCGATGAAGGTGATGCCCAGATCCAGCAGGCCGTCGAAAAGGGCTTCAATCCGTTCGAGGGGAGCGCCATCGCCAATGCGAGCAGCACCGAATCCGTGGCGACTGACCTGGAGGTCGGTCGAGCCGAGTCTGACAAGAGATTCCAATGAATGACCTCCCTCGAGATCGCAGAGTTCGCTACGAAAGTTGCGTCAAAGATAGCCCAACCGTGGATTGAATCCCAGTGGCTGTGGGTGGCACCGTCACATGCAGCGTTCGGAAGCGTCACAACCGCCATCTGGTGGCCATGAGGCAGGTCTTTTCCCCGGGTTCATGCACTTGATAATAGACGGTGACGATGGATTCGTCGGCGAGCTGTGCTGAGGCAGGGTAACCCAGATCATCATTCGGTGCAGCCTGCATGACACGCTCGTTTTTGGAATCCCATGTGACGCCCTCATCGTCGCTGAGGCACGCTCGCTGCCCAAACGGCTCCAGCCGTCGCCCGTATACGACCAGCAGACGGTCGTCCTGCAGGCGGGTCAGGTGAGGTGGAAAACCGAGCATCGGTGTCAACCGGGCAGGTGTCCAGGTGCGTCCCCCGTCATCGCTGTCGGCTTGATACAGGAAGCGTTCACTCATGTGGTCGCCGCCAACGCGGAACAGGCCGACGAGCTTGCCGCTGGCCGTCTCTACCAGATGCGGCTCTCCGAGTCCGCGGTGAGCTGTTGCTGGCGGATGATTCACAGTGCCGATCACGTTCCAGGTACGGCCGTCGTCCGTCGACTCTTCGGCAACGATGGCGCGCTCGCCATCGATTTTGCCGACGCCCAGGTAGAGGATTCTGCCATCGGCCAGTTGCACCGGCCCGTGCGGTGCCGACGCGTTGACTCGAATGGGATCGCCCCAGGTGCGACCACCATCCTCGGAGCGCAGGACCCAGTTCCCCAGATACTGCTCTCGCGTCTCGGTGGTGAGTGTGGTGCCGTAGTCGCGGTAGGCGGGGTTCGACTCGAAGCTGGTTGCACTGAACCAACTGACCAGGATCGTACCCCGGGCGGTCTCGATGATGCCGGCGTCGCGGTCGTCGATAGGGGAATCTCGGATGATCTGTGGAGTGCTCCACGTATCGCCATCGTCATTGCTACGAACCAGATGCGTCTTGCCCCAGGGACAGATATGCTCTTCGCGATCACCGGAGAACACGGCCAACAGTTCGCCGGCTCTCGTTCGGGTGATCGTCGGCCAACCGATGTATCGCCCGGGTTGCTTGCAAATCACTCGGGTCCACACCGCTTCCACGGGTCTCGTCATCTCTAGTCTCCTCTTGAGTCTCCTCTTGACCAACGCGCTGCCATGCTTTGCCCTTGCCCGAACTCCATCCTAGCTTACCGAAGCGTTCCACGAACCCAAGTTCCGGACTGGACGGCCGAAGATCACACGTATGATCGACCCACAGCGAAACAGGCAACTGTTCCTGAACGACGACGCTGTCGAGTCGATGTCCGGTCTGCGGCGCATTCTGCATCAGCCCATCAACAGCACGCCCGTGATCATCCCCGACCCCTCAAGAGGAGAGCGGGCCGTGCAAAGCGCCAGCGTCCCACAATGGAATCCTGAGACCGATCGATGGGAGTGGTGGTACAAGGGATTCACCACATATACCGATGAGTACGTGCCCCTCCATGCGACGTCCGCAGATGGCGTCTGCTGGGAGGAGACGGAAGTGGGATTGTACGAGTGGAACGGCACGCGGGCCAACAACGTTGCCTTTGCGTCAGCCAAGTCGAACCTGTGCCACGTGATTCGCGATGATGTCGATCCGGACCCGCAGCGTCGCTACAAGGGACTCTTTAGTGACGAACAGCACATGGACCGCTATCCGGGGCTATCGGCGGACGGTTTCCACTGGGACATTTCTGGCGGACCACCCATTCCCAGTCACGACACTTCGACTCTCGTCTACGACGAGGTGGGCCAACGCTATCTCGCCATCGTCAAGCACCGGACTGAGTGGGGCCGGTCCGCCTTTCTGGCCACAAGCACGGATTTCATCCACTGGTCAGATCCCGAGCTCGTGATGCACACCGACGAGCTCGACCAGCAGAATCGTAAGCAGCGAATCCAGGCCGTCGTCGATGATCCCGCCTACCTGTCTCCCCCGGTTGTCGATGGCCGGGAGTACCTTGCGCAACTCTACATGATGCCCGTGTTGCCCTACGAAGGCCTCTATGTCGGCTTCCCGCTGATCTTCAACCCTTCCGGTGCCGATACGGCGCAGAACAATCACACCGGGCTGAACCAGGTGGAGCTGGCCGTCTCGCGTGATGCTCGAGCATGGGAACGGGTCGCCGACCGCGCCATCTTCGTCGGTGTCCAGCCGTGGAACGGCGGCGCCAACTTCGGCACAGCCCAGGTGGCTCTCTGCGGGGTGCCGATCGTCCGTGACGAGGAGATCTGGGTCTATTACATCGCCTGCCGTCATCGCGGCCACCGCGACCTGTTCGCGCACATGGATCCGTCGATCTACAACGACGAATTCTTCGATCCCACCACCGTCATCTGCCTGGCCAGGTTGCGACGGGACGGTTTCGTCTCCCTCGATCCGGTCGACTCATCTGGAGGCGATCTGCTGTCCAAGGCCTTCGACTGGACCGGCGGAAGCCTGCTCGTGAATGCGGACGTGAAGGCGGGGGGGCAGGTCGCGGTCGAGGTGGTGGAAGCGAGCAGCGTGAATCCACTTCCAGGTTGGTCGACCGATGACTGCCAGCCACTGTGCGAAGATGATCTCGCCTGCGAGGTCAAGTGGAGACCGAGTACCGCACGTACACCACTCGGTGATACACCGGTTCGTCTGAGATTTCACCTGCGCCAGGCCAGCCTGTATTCCTTCTGGTTGTCTTAGAAGACGTCCTCAATCTGCTTTCTACCCGAGCGTCTCACCCGGGGGGCTCGACTCGAGATCTCAAAGCGACGTTCTCAGAAGGTGGACGCAGGTCGCTCCAGCAGGTGCGGGCAGTGTTGTTCTGCCAGACTCAGGCGCTCGTTCAACTCGGTAAGCCACAACGAGCCGACGCTGCACAACTGCTCGATCGTCAGGTTCCGGGCGTTGTACACGAGCGTGCTGCCCAGATTGGCGCCAGACAGATCCGCGTCTTCGAGATCTGCGTTGTACAGAACCCCACTACGCAGGTCGACGCCCCCCAGCTTGGCTCGCCGCAGGTCGCCACCGGTGAGCTTGGTGCCTCTGAGGTCGGCTGCTGTGAGGTCGGCTCCGCACAGCATGGCGCTTTCCAGATTGGCGCTGCTCAGATTGGCGCCACTCAGGTTGGCGTTACTCAGGTCTGCGCTGTGCAGGATGGCGACGTCGAGGATGGCACCCGACAGGTCTATGTTGCAGAGGCGGGCGTGGCGCAGATGAGCCACGCGCAGATCGGGGACGATGTCGGGGTGGTCCTGTCGCCACTGGTTCCAGTTTTCAGATCCCGTCTTCAACAGGGCTATGTGCTCAGAATTGGCCATGGTCTCTCAACTGGCAGGCCAAGAGCCCCGAGTCGTGAGAAGGTTGTGCGCGAGAGCGACGGGCGGCATAGGACGAAGTCCCTGTTTTTCTGGGCATAGGCATGATTGTCCTACGTCCGAACGGGTAGACCGACATCAAGACACTGAGCTTCCGGAACCGCGATGCTACTTCGGCCAAAATCGATACATCCTATTGTGTCGAAAGAGGAAAGCAAAGAACCAAACAATATCGACTACAGCGCCCACATGAGAAAGACGGACCTGCGTTTCACTCCCAGACAAGCACCTCAATACGCCGGTTCAGTGTCTTGCTCTCTGGCGAATTGTTTGGCACTGTGGGCCTGACCTCGCCGTATCCGCGAGCTTCGACCATGGCGGGCGAGATGAAATCGTACTCATCGATCAGATACTGCCGCACCGCCTCTGCCCGGGCCGTAGATAGTTCCTGGTTGGCGTCTGTCTCGCCATCCGAATCGGTGTGTCCCTCGTGATGAGCCTCGTGGGAGCGAAGTTGTCGACGAAGTCCGCCACCTTCTGAAACTCAGCGGCTGCATTCGGCTTCAACTGCATCTGCCCCGGATCGAACAACACGCCCGAGTCGATGACGAGAATGGGCACGACGATGTCACTCTTCATCGCGATCTTATGCCGAATCAATGGGCTGGCCACTGCCGCTTCATTCGGGGTGAAGTGGCCGAGGGCTGATTCCAACTCCGAACGTGTAACCTGCATCGTGCCGATGAAGAGACGAACGGCTGGAACTCCGCGACGGGCACGCTTCTCCCGATAGACCTTGAGGATGTCGCCCTTGTTGACGCTACTCTCGATGCCCTTGTCGACATAGTAGGTGCGCAGGTGCATCGGTCGGGCGCACAGTGCCATCGGGGTTGATCACGAAGGTAATGCGGGGAGGATCGAATTCAGCATCGCTACAAACAACAGAGAACAGAAGGATCGCTGCGGCGAAGGTACAGACGACAGCACGGCTCTCGGTTGTACAGAGAACGGAGGACACGATAGGATGGCTCACCGAACGATCAAACCAGTGCGACGATCTCGATTCGTCTGTTGAGCGCACGATTCTCGGGTGTGTCGTTGGACACGATGGGCCTCGTCTCACCGAAACCCCTCGCTAAAACCATGCCCGAATTGATCTCCTCGTAGTTGGTGACCAGGAAATCTCGAACCATCTGCGCATGCTGCATCGACAACGTCTGGTTGGCGTTGTCGTCGCCATTGGAGTCGATCTTCAGCTTCGGCAGCACGAGGTTGTTCTTCACCGGCAGCTTCATGTGGATCAGAAGATTGCCCTGGATCGACGCATCTACCGTGAAGCGACCAAGGGGAACGCCTTCCTCAGAGGCGGTGATCTCCATGGTACCCATCAGGATCCGGTCAGCAGGTGAACCCGCACGGGTCTGTTGCCTGAAGACATTCAGGACGTCCCCCACTTTGATGTTTACATCGAGTCCACGGTCGATGAAATAGATACGGCCCTGCTCCGGGGGAACGACACGCACAATCACAGGTGGCTTGAAGGCCGCCTGTAACGAGGTCGCCATCGCCAACACCATCAGAGCCACGACTAACAACAGCGAGCAATGTGGGAGCGACAACTCATGAGGTGGACCAAAAGTGGTGAAGAGGGTGCAGAAACGATAATTCTCGAGCGATGAATCTCAATGACGACAGATGGAACCTGCCCCCTATGGGCTTCCTAAAAGATACACATCCCTGCAGCCGAGGGAGAGACGATTTTCTCCATGTGTCCAATCTGCCGGCATGGTTGCCCGATGTCGGCAGATCTGGTCGGAGAGGGCATCGCCATCTCAGAATGCCGTACATTGGCAGGACATGAATGTCGTACGAATGTCACGTACCAGAGTCGGGATAACCTGCCTCGCGCTGCTGAGTCTTCGTGTCGCAGGCGCCCAACCTGTGAGCCCCCATCAGGCCGATCTGATTCGAAACCAGGACAGATCGACATCACCTGCTCTGATCGGTGGTGGGGGGAGGCCCCTGGCGTTGCGAGGATCCGCAGCGCGTCCCACCCAGAGGGGGGGGAGGGTCGTCTTCGGGTTTCTACCCTATTGGATCAACTCTGACTACTACGAGCACATCGACTTCAGCCTCCTTACCCACATCGCCGCCTTTTCTGTCGAAGTGAACCCCAACGGCAGTCTGGGGAATGATCATGGATGGCCCTGGACGGCGCTCATCAACGATGCCCACAAGAGCGGCGTGCGCGTCATCCTCACGGCTACGCTGTTCGGTGATGCGGATGTGAAGACCTTGCTTGAGAGTTCTTCGAATCGGCAGCGTTTCTACCGGGCAATTCGCGACAAGATTCGCGAGGGAAATGCCGATGGCGTCAATATCGACTTCGAGGGTCCCGGCTCAAATGGTTGGCCGAGTCTGGTCGCCGATTTCTTGAGGGAACTTACCGACTATCTGCATCAGGAACTCCCCGGGAGCGAAGTCAGTTTCGCGAGCCCTGCCGTCGATTGGAGTGCGCGATGGGACTTCGTCGACGTCGCTGCCAGTTGTGACTACCTGTTTGTCATGGGATATGCCTTTTCCGGCAGCTGGAGTGGTGCCAGTGGGCCTACGGCACCTCTGTCCGGTGGGAGTCGAAATATCACAACCACCATCACCGACACTCGCGACTACGGAGAGGTCACCCGTGACGACCCGAGCAAACTCATCCTGGGTGTGCCGTATTACGGTTGCCGCTGGACGACGATGGGCGATCAACCCGGGGCGTCGACGACCGAGTTTGGCGGACATCCCTACCTGGGCGTAACGCTGCAAACCGCACCGATTCATGGTCGCCTGTGGGATCCTGTGTCACAGACATCCTGGTATCGATACTTCGAGGCGGGTCGGTGGATCCAGGTGTGGTTCGACGATGCCGGTAGTCTACAGAAAAAATTCGATCTGGCCCTGTCGCATGGCCTGCGTGGCATCGGCATGTGGGCTCTCGGTTATGAGGCCGACCGCGCCGAGCCGTGGAGCCTGCTAGAGCAGACGATCGGCAGGCGCGTGCCCACCGCTGTGTTGCGTGAATCGACTGTGCCGCAAGGCTTTGTCGTGGAGGACAACTATCCCAATCCATTCAACGCATCCACGGTGATCACCTATCATCTGCCCGGGGCGGGCCAAGTCGAGGGGATCCTGTCGGACGTGCTTGGGCAGCGTGTGCGCTCTTGGTCCATCGAGCATTCGGTCGGTGGGAGATACCAGTTGGCATGGAATGGATTGGACGACGGGGGCACGGATGTGGCCTCGGGTGTCTATTTTCTAAGGATGGACTTTACCACCGACGACCAACGGCTGCTGTCGGTGTCAAAACGAATGGCTCTTGCGCGCTAGTTCGCGCAGCGAAAAGTAGATCGGTATGAAGGTGGAGGAGTGTATTCTGTTCAGTGGCGGCGCAGGCGGCGCGGAAGCCGAGTTCGGGGCCGATGCCGAACGTCTTGGCCTCGAGGAGGTGAACTTCTCCTTTGAGGGACACAACCACGTTCGTGAGCGGGGTCTACGTATTCTCAACCACGAAGAGTTGCTCAGCGGCGATGTCAGCCTTGCCTATGTATCGAAGCTGATGAATCGTCGTTACAGCGAGGGCCCCGCTTTTCGCAAGGTGCTGCAGACGATCTGGCACCAGATCAACCATGGCCAGGAGATCTTCGTCATCGGTGAGATTCTCGATGACGGCACGGTCAAGGGCGGCACGGGGTGGGGTGCTGAGTTTGCGAGATCTGCAACAAGCCCCTGCATGTGTTCGACCAAGCGAGTCAGGCCTGGCACCGATGGACGGGCACGGCGTGGGAGAAGGTCGGGGGAAGCGAAGAACCGTGTATCGAGCACATCCATTTTACGGGAACAGGCAGTCGGAATCTCACCGATGCCGGAGCGCAGGCCATTCGCGCATTGTGCGACCGGTCCTTCGGCTGAACCCGTAGACCCGTTGGACACATCCATGCGGAGCCACCCCTTGAGGGTGACGCCGCATTATTTTTTCCCTATCCCGACAGCGCTGCGATCCTGCGGTTACACCGTTGGCGCATCTGCAACAGCCACTGTGCGTCACGGGGATAACGCTTCATGGTGATCGGCCGTGCCAGCCCTTTCTCCAACAGGGCCAGCGTCTTATCGCGACCCTGGAGATTCTCGAGCAACTGCAGTGCTCGCTGGTCCTGAAGCGCTTCTCTGAAGACTTCGCTGCGAATGGAATCGAGGGGGCCATCGTCTCCCGGATAGACCAGATAGGCATCACCCGAGGGGAAGGCTTTGCCCGCGTCGGTTTCGCGGAAGGGATCCACAGGCCGGCGGGAAAACTGTGTGTAGTAGAAGTTGAAACCCCAATGAAGAAAGCCGGCCAGATCGTAGCGATACAGCTGGCTCCCCAGAATCCGGTTTCGAGCTGAAGGCATGCAGAAGAACCGATTCGAGACCTCCTGCGATTGAGACACACAGTAGTAGGTCCAGAGCCCTTTGATGTCGCGATTGACGAAGGGCTCGATATGGTCGTTTGAAGGAATGGGGCGCTGCACGAGACCCCGGTCGTAGAACTCGAGGTTCGACAGGGCGTCGATGAAGGGGAATCCACGCAGGTGATTCTGCACCATCTGCGCCGCAGCGGTGAAGTTGTCCAGGTGCGCGATGGAGGGTTCGTCAGAGACGTGGAAATAGCATCGCTTGCGAAGCCTTCGGCGGTCGATGTAGCGCACCAGCGCTGGCAGGAACTGATCGAGGAATCGGCGATAGGCCACCCCTGTGGCCCGGCTCTGCCAACCGAAGAGCTTTCGTCCTTCTATGTCTTCGATCTTAGGACAGTGTTTGGCACCCCACTGGGTGAACAGATGGGACATTTCGAAAAAACGGACGCCGCACCGATCCGCCATGCGCACCCATCGATCCAGACGAGCGAAGTTGAAATCGTAGTCCGCTGACCCGCCGCGTCCTTGACGAGTCACGTCGATTAGTTGCACCGTCGGCCTCTCGCCGCCAACCGCCGTATCCAGAGGGGGCGTGAACAACGGCGTCAGTAGAAGATTGATGCCGTGGTCGACGGCGCTGGCCACGAAGGATTCTACGTGGTGCCAGTGATTCGGCGACCAGACAGGGTCACCATAGTGCGTCGCGATGCAGTCGGTATGGAACCAGCTGGTGTGGATAAGTTTCTGCCTCGGCAGCAGGGCGTCGACGATGTCGATGGTAAATCGGGCAGTACCGAGCAGTCGCCGACTCTCACGAAACTGCAGTTCGATTCGGTGCTTTCCGCTCACGGTCCGATGTGGAATGCGGAGGGTGATCCATACAGCCCGCCACTGGCCCGGAGGGGCCGTGAGCCCTTCTTCGATCGGTTGCAGAAGGTCAGGATACATACCCGGCGTCGTGCGCAGGACGTGGCGATCGAAACGTATCCCCGGCAGGTCACTTGGCACCAATGCCACCTCACGAATCTGGATGTATTTGGCCAGATCGGAGTCGACTTCCACGTCGATCTGCTTGCGAAGAGATTCGGATCGATACGCCACTTGAAAAGAGTAGACTTCTCCCCGTAGTGCCGTGCCATTTCGTGATCCGACGTCGGTCAGTGGCTCGTCGCCGAAGACCTTCGTCAGGGAAGGTAGTACGCGGATCTGGAAATCCGTCGGCGGCATGGGTGCTCTCTCCCGGTCCAGGGCGCGAAGGGTAGGAACTCACCAGCAACCTACCCAAGATGAGATCTACAGGCGAGCATCACGTTTTTTCTCGCAAGGGCGACGGAAAATGCCAATTTGGTAACAACAACCCCATCGCTGGCGAGTGCGACCGCCCGCCGGCCACGACTCCGATGGATGCCCCTATGCTTGAACACGATCCGATCCAGCGACGAACGATCCTCTGCGTTGATGACGATGAGGATATTCTCCGGCAATTGCAGCAACTACTGCGACGCGATGGCCACGACATTCTGCTGGCCACAAGCGGGCAACAGGGGCTCGAGTTGCTGGCGAAGCACCATGTAGCGCTGATCATCTCAAACCAGACCATGCCCGGGATGGTGGGGACGCGTTTCCTGGAGGAATCGAGGCAGGTTGAGCCCGACGCGATTCGCATCATGCTCACGGGGCACACAGATGTGGAAACGGCGATTCAAGCCATCAATGATGGTGGCATCCACCGATATCTGACCAAGCCCTGGGACGATCACCAGCTTCGCATGACCGTTTCGGAACATCTGCGCACCTATACGGCGCAATTGGAGACGGATGCCGCACTCGCCCAATTGAAGGAAAAGAACGAACAGCTCGAACGCTTCAACGAAGATCTCGAGATGCTCGTCGTGGAGCGGTCGGAGGAGCTGTTTTACCGAGTGCGTGAATTGGAAGGGCGCGATCGACTCGCACGCTTCATGATGACGATCCACTCCCTGGAAGAGACCCTGGACCACGTGCTGAGCGTGGTCGGTGAAGCTCTCGAGGCTGATCAAGTCGAAATCCACCTGACCGACACGGGGACCTCGCCCGGGCGGGTCACCTGGCCCGCTCACGCCGTCCCTTTCGATCAGGAAGCGACGACGGAGCTACTGAGCCGTGCCCGCGCCGACGGCAAGACAGCGGTCTCCCACATCGACAATACCTTCCTGTGTGCCGCATCCATCGTGCGAGACGATGAGACCCTGGCCGTCATCATTCTGTCGGGCCGGGGCAACGTCGACCACGCCCACGAGGATGGGAAGATCCTGTCTGGTCTGGCGTTGGCAGCGGCAGTGGCTATTCACGAGGCTCGTGAGGGCTACGATGTCGGAGGGTGGCGGGACGCCCTCGATGAAGCGCTAAGTCGCGTCGACGATCTGGTCGACTGATAGGCAACGTGACACCGCCACCACCGCGTCGTCGCCCGAAGGCGGACGAAGCTTATTCGGCGGCATCGGATGAGGCCACTGGGGATGGGAAGCCACAGGGCCCCGTGATGACCTGTCTGTTTTCAGCAAGTCGTCCGCCTGACTATGAGGTCGTGAGACAAGCACTGGAGGCGGCAGATCTCGACGAGGCATTGGCAGCCAATCCCCACGGACAACTCGTGGCTCCCGGGGAGGAACTCATGCTGCCGCCGCCGCAGCCTGCACCGCCAGCAGATGGCGACGAGGGCGAGAATGCAGCTCCACCGGAGCTGCGGGCTGCCGGAGATGGCGTCCGCGAGGAGCAGGCACGCCTCGTGGCCGATCGCTATGGCTACATCTATGACACGGGCAAGGAACTGCAGGTCCTGTTCCCTCTATGGGTTTCAGCGGATGGAATGGAGGTCCGCTTCGTTCACTTCCGTCAGCTTCGAGCACCGGCGAATGTAGATGGAGGCGCGCTCCAGCAGATGCTGGGTGAAGTGGGTGTCGTAGCCGATCCCGACCCTGAAGCTGTAGAGCAACTGCTCGCGGGCATTCCACTGGTTGAGATGCAGACGATCACGCTGATGAACGGCGAGCCTGCACAAGCGGGCGAGGATGGCCGGATCGACTACAGTTTCGATTCCGAAGTGCGAAGTGGCACCCTACAGGACGATGGCTCCATCGATCTGCGTGAGCGCAATTCTTCCATCGGCGTCGTCGAGGGGCAGCAGTTGGCCACCATCTACCCGCCCACGGAGGGTACCGGGGGACGCAATGTGCGCGGCGAGGATGTCTCGGCGGAGGACGGAACTCCTGTGGAGATCGCGGTCGGGGCTAATGTGACCGCCGGAAGTGGTGACGGCGGAGCCGTCACATTCACCAGCCAGATCGCTGGCAACGTGCACATCAAGAATGGACAGGTTGAGGTCACCCCCGTGTTTCGCGTGGATGGAGATCTGACCTACGAGGTGGGCAACGTCGAGGTGGAGGGGGACGTCGAGATCAGTGGGACGGTGCTGGCCGGATTCAGCGTCAAAGCGGGCGGCGATATCACGGTAGGGGGGACCGTGGAGAATGGGGTTTCACTTACCGCCCGTGGAGACATCATCGTAGCTCAAGCAATCCTTGGCGAGGATACGCAGATCGCGGCGGTTGGCAGTATGACGGCACGTTATGTACAGAACGCTCACGCCGTGGTTGGTGACGACGTCATCATCGGTAGCTATCTCTACAATGCCGATATCCGCTGCGGCGGGCATGTGACGGTGTCCGATGCGGGTGGGGGACGCAGCGGGACGATCGCCGGCGGACGGGTTCTGGCCGCCGGGGGGATCGATGCCTGCTATGTGGGGGCGCGCAGTGGAGACAAGACCGTGATCGGCGTCGATGGGACCCCTGCAGACACGGTGAAAGCGGATCAACTGCACGTGCAACTGAAAGAGGTAGATGGCAAGGTTCGACGCCTGCTGCGCACGCTGGGGATCACTCAAATCGATGCCGATGCCATGACGCGCCTTATCAAGGCGACACCGCCCAGCAAGAGGGCGAGCATCATCGCGTTCGTCAAACGTCTGCAGACGCTGTTGGCCGAACGAGCGACCGTAGCTGCCGAGCACGAGCAGGTGCAGAGCCAGATCGATGAACAAGTGAAGGCCAGTGTGATCGAGATTACGACCGAGATCTACGGGGGAACAGAAGTTCGATTTGGACAGCGATCGGTCGCTGTAACTGTCAAGACACCTCCCTCAGCGTACTTCTTCTCCGACGAAGAGATCCGCAGCAGGGCGCTCAACTAACCGCCGCTCGGCGTTGCAGGCTCGGAAGGACCGCCCTTCACCTCGTCCCAGACTGCGTCCATCGCTTCCAGGTCGAGATCTGCCAACTGTTGGCCACGTCCCTGCACGATTCGCTCCATCGCTCGAAACCGCCCGTCGAATTTGTCCACCGCCTGGCGAAGAGCATCCTCGGCCACAATGGGCAAGAAACGTCCCACATTCACCAGTGCAAACAACAGATCGCCAAACTCTTCGATCACATGATCCTGAGAAGACGTCTGCCGCTGCCACGCCTCTTTGAGTTCGGCGAACTCTTCCGACATCTTTTCGAGGGGACCTTCGATATTCTGCCAATCGAAACCAGAACGGCGAGCCTTCTCCTGCACCCTCTGTGCCCGCAGCAGGGCCGGGAGCTGACGTGGAACGCCATCGAGAGCCGAGGGGTCTGTCTCTTGCGCACTCTGACGCTCGGCTTTCTTGATTGCCTCCCAGTTGGTGACCACCTCATCACTGCCGTCCACGGCGGTGTCACCAAAAACATGTGGATGACGGCGAATCAGCTTGTCGACGATGGCTTGACACACATCGTCGATGCTGAATCGTTCATCCTCTGACGCAACCTGGGCGTGAAAAACGACCTGCAGCAGGACATCGCCCAGCTCCGAACACAGATCTGAGCTCCGGTCGTCGTCAATCGCCTCCAGCACTTCATATGCTTCTTCTAGCAGGTACGGCTTGAGAGTCTGATGTGTCTGCTCGCGATCCCACGGACAGCCGTCCGGAGCTCGCAGCTTCGCCATGACACTGACCAATTCCGCAAAGGGGGGATGTGAGGGCACGGGCTACTCCTGAGAGGGTGAAGAGTCGAGTTCGGTGTATTTCACGTTGCGACCCCGCGCCTTCTCGATGGGGTATCTCTCGGCTGACAGGTTGAGTTTTTCACGCAGGATCGTCGTCGTATCGAGGCCCAGATTGCTACACATGAGCAGGACGAAATACAACACGTCCGCCAACTCATGAGCGACACCTTGCCGTGCCTCTTCGTCGGCCAGCAATTCTGCCACACGGTCATCGCTCAAGAAGCGAAAGTGTTCGAGCAGTTCACTGGCCTCGATGGAAAGGCCGATCGCCAGATCCTTCGGTGTGTGAAATTGATCCCAGTCGCGCTCCTCAACGAACTGACGTACCCAACTGGTGAGCTCGGCGACGTGAGTCGATCTGTCATTCTCATGCATTGGCGTGTTTATCCCGGTGGGTGCTGCACGAACAGAGAATGGGTCTGCGGAGGGTAGCGGTCAAACACCTATTTCGAAGCAGAACTAAAGTTGGTTCACCGCCGGTCCGATTGGATAGACACGCCGCATTCTCTGGGTGGTGCAAGTGTGATCTGGCTCACGTTGTGATTCATCTCACCACCTGAATTCGATTCGTACTCCACTGTTGGTAACCTTCGGGAACCTGCCGCGTCCTCATAGGTTGTACGAGGAACAGAAGGACCGTTGATCAGCTAGCAGACGATCATACAAAACCGATTCCGCATCGGGTCACGAACACGAAAAAGGAGACAAGACATGGCGACAGCGAAAGGCCCTCCCGCCACCGTCGAGCCGCGGTCGGCCGAAGGTGACAAGCTTTTGGCGAGTTATCTGCAGGACATCTCCGAGTCGACACCACTATCATCTCCACAGGAAGCTGATCTTGCACGCCGCATTCGTCAGGGTAACGAGGAAGCGCGGAATCGTCTCGTTGAGGCGAACCTGCGCTTCGTCGTCGCCGTCTCCAAGCAGTATCAGGGGCGGGGTCTGACGTTGGCGGAGTTGATCAGTGCCGGAAACGTGGGACTCATCACTGCGGCAGAACGATTCGATGAGAAGCGTGGGTTCAAGTTCATCTCCTACGCGGTCTGGTGGGTTCGACAGGGGATCATGAAATCGCTCACGGAGCAGTCCACGGTTCGAGTGCCTTTGAGCCGGGTGGACATGCTCTCCAAGGTCTCTCGTACCCTGGCCGAACTGCAACAGGCGGGTGAAGCCCCTTCGATTGTGCGCGTGGCCGAGAAGCTTGATTGTCGCGTGGAAGAGGTCGAACGGGCCCTGGCCGTCAGTCACGCTGTCCGATCTCTCGATGCCCCCTTCGAGGGCTTCGAGGGAGACGGGGTGTTCAATCTCCTCGACTGCCTTTCAGATCAACAGCCCAGCGCCGAGGATACCTTCCTCAGTTTCAGTCGCGGTGCCGATGTGCAGGAGGCTCTGGACAAGCTGCCGGCCCGCGAGGCCGAAGTGCTGCGTCTCTACTACGGGTTGGACCAGGATCGCTCGATGACGTTGGATGAGATCGGTCGTCGTTTTCGGCTGACGCGCGAGCGAGTGCGGCAGATCAAGGAACTGGCTCTCGGCAAGTTACGTCATCCGAGATTCCACCGGCGCCTGCGCGCCTACGCCGAGAACTAGGACCCAGCCGCAAGGACAGGCACAACCATTGCTCACTACCTGGCGTCTCTCTGAGGCAGGCGGACTGCCACCGGCAGGATCTGCCCGTCTCAGAGAACCCCAGGTGGGAAACGGATTCCCACTGATGGCTAAAGGGAACACGTGGGCTGCCGATACTAAAAGCAGACCCCCCGAGGAGGAATCGAGCAATGGAGAGCGTAACCCCGAGAAGTCGAGTTTCCAAAGGCACCGTCATGATGCGTCTTGGCGCCTTCTTCTTCGTATCGACCGGTCTGTTTCTCGGCGCACTGCTGGCGGCGCTCGCCGGCGTGTCCGGTTGACGTCCGCGGACCTCGCCTCAACCGAAATAGATCTACCGCGTCAAATTTTTCTTTCGCCGAACGCGCTGAGCGTGCCCCCAAGTGGGCTGCCCGGCGTGATCGTTGCCAGCTTCCGAGCCAGGCGCCGCGGCTAAACATCCCGTCGAACCGCAAGAGCAGCACGAGACCTGTTTCGTGCCTTGACGCCTCTTACAGCGACAGGCTATATTGCGCTCCCCGTCACACGGCTGTCACCCAATGTAGCCGTGCTTTTTTGTCCGCGCCAAAGAGGGGCTGACAGTGGGCCGAGTCATCGCGATTGCCAATCAGAAGGGTGGGGTCGGCAAGACCACCACCGCCGTCAATCTGTCAGCATGTCTGGCGACGGAGGGGCATCGCACGCTACTGATCGATCTTGACCCACAGGCCAACGCCACCAGCGGCTGCGAGGCAGGGATGAGCTGCTCTGACGGCTCCGTGTACGATGTGATCCTCGGGCAGGCCCCCCTCGAAGCCGTGATCTGTACCGTGGAGACGCCGGGTCTCGACGTCGCTCCCTCACACATTTCGCTTGCCGGCGCCGAAGTTGAAATGGCCGCCGTCCTCGGGCGAGAGCAGCGACTGTCCGAGTCGCTCGAATCGGTCCGCGACGATTACGAGTTCATCATCGTCGACTGCCCCCCTTCTTTGGGGTTGTTGACCGTCAACGCCCTGACCGCGGCGGACTCGGTGTTGATTCCCGTCCAATGCGAATACTACGCGCTGGAAGGGCTGAGCAAACTGCTCAACTCGATTCAACTCGTACAACGGTATCTGAACCCGGATCTGCAGATCGAGGGAGTGCTGTTGACGATGTATGACGAGCGCCTGCAGTTGTCGAAGCGCGTCGCAGCTGAGGTGAAGTCGTATTTCAACGAGAAGGTGTACGACACGCTCATCAAGCGGAATGTCACCCTTGCGGCGGCGCCGAGTTTTGGCAAACCCGTCATCTTCTACGAGCCACGCTCGACGGGCGCCGAGAACTATCGTTCTCTGGCTCGAGAACTAGGCGAAACCCTCGACGCCGCCGTCGCCTGAACCGACCGATCATCCATGATCATCGACACGCACTGCCACGCTGGCCTGCTCAAATACGAGCCAGTGAAGTCCCTGCTGTATCACATGGATCAAAACGGTGTCGATCGGGCCGTGCTCATCCAGTATGCTGGCAACAGCGACAACACGTATCTGATCGATTGTCTCGAGCGGCACGCGGGGCGTCTGGCTGCGGCGATGATCGTGGATCCATCCGATGACGGAACCGCCGTGCGCAGATGGGCGGATGCTGGGATCAGGGGGATTCGCCTGCGGGTCGATGCTCGTTCGACATCGACCGACCCGTTGGCCATCTGGCGCGCCGCTCACGAGTGCGGTCTGGTCGTGAGCGCCCCCTGCAAACCAGAACTGATCGTTGGCGGCGCCTTCGCCGAAGTGATCGAGCACTTTCCCGATCTGTCGATCGTGCTCGAGCATCTCGGAGGAGTAGGTGACAAGGCGCAGCCGCCATATGACGTGTTCGTGAAGGCACTCGAACTGTCCAGGTTTGATAACCTGACCATGAAAATGCCTGGATTTGGCGAAATCTGCCCCGTGCCGATGCCCTTCGACCCGATCCCGCCACTCCCGACAATGGCGCTGGAGGCTTTCGGGGCGGACCGGTTGATGTGGGGCAGCGACTACCCGCCGGTCAGCAGTCGAGAAGGGTACGCCAATTCGCTGCAGATTCCCCGAGAGTATTTCTCCGACCTCTCCGAAACGGAACAGTCGGCGATCTTTGGTGATACGGCCCGTCGCGTCTGGTTCGACGACTAGGGGAGCCCTCTTCGGCGCCAACCGGGAACACCTGGTGGCATACCGACTCTACCGCCAGAGGATGAATCCTTTCAGGAGTGATTCATCTTCTGCGGTCTCGAAATCTCCCCCCGGTCCCGCAGCCGGTTCGACTCGCGCACCCACCTTGGCCAGACCGTCTGCCATCTGCGTCTGAGACCAGCCTTCATGGTTGCTGGTCACCAGCATCCAGCCCCCCTCCGTCAGGCTCTCCAGCGCCATCTCAACGAGTCGTGGAAGATCGTCGACAACTCTCCACGTGGCAGTTCCCCGGCGTGACGCTCTGGCAAAGGACGGGGGATCGCAGATGATGGCATCAAACTGGCGATTTCGCTTCCGGCATCCCTGCAAGAACAGCCCTGCATCGACCCTTGCCTCGGTAGTGTGTCCGCTGAGCTCATTCAACTGGGCATTCTCTGCACTCCAGTCCAGGTAGGACCGACTCACATCGATCTGCTCGACCTGCGTCGCGCCACCTGAGGCCGCTGCGAGGCCAAATGCTCCAGTGTAGGAGAACAGATTGGCCACCCGCCGACCCGACGCATGCTCGCGAACCCAGCGCCGGTGGATCCGCTGGTCCAGGAAGAGACCAGGTGACTGGCCACGATCGGCACGCATGACGAAACACAGATCTGCCTCCGTGGCCCGCCATTCCACGGGTGCTTCTGAAGACGACCAATGTCGACGGTGCTGTGGATCCTTGCCACGATCGCTCATGCCGTGCAGGTGCCAGTGATGCACGCCCACCGCCTCGCACAGTGCATCCAGATGTGAACGAATCTCGTCGGAGGGATCGGCTTCCGAGTACCAATAGGCCCAGCAGACGGTATCAAACCGATCACATCGAAGAGACGGGACTTCCCGATGCAGCAATCGGAGGCAACGCTCGTCGGTGAGCAGGGCTTGACGACGGCGCAGGGCGGACTGCCAATCAGCAGGCAGTTCACTCATGGGTGTTTGCCGGAGGTCCGAGGCAGATCAATCTGATGACGTCGCAGCCGATCGAAGAGCGTCGAACGCTTAAGGCCGAGTTCGCGAGCGGTGGCGGCAATGTAGCCAGAGCAACTGTGCAGTGCTTCCTCCATGCGGACCCGCTCTTCCACGTGGGAGCCTACCGGTAGTGATTCACCCGTCGCACGGCGAAGATCATCGACGCCCACCCACTCGTCATCACACTGAAGCACCACTCGCTTCACGATCACGTCGAGCTCCCGCACATTGTTGCCTCGCCAGTCCTGGCGCCGAAGCCAACTGCGCGCTTCGGGCGTAGAACCACAGAGATGCAAGCGTTGCATGTCGACGCGATATCGGTGGAGAAACCGCTCCGCCAGGATGAGGATGTCCTGCCGGCGCTGACGCAGCGGCGGCAGGGCGATGACATAGTCAGCCAGCCGATAATACAGATCTGCTCTGAATCTGCTCTCTGCGCTGGCGAGAGCCAGATCGAGGTGGGTTGCAGATACAACCCGTACATCGACGGCCGTCTCCTCGGTCCCTCCTAAGGAGCGAACGCGACGCTCCTGCAGCGCACGGAGCAACTTGGGCTGGAGCGTTGTAGGTTGGTCACCCACCTCGTCCAGAAACAGTGTCCCGCCATGAGCGAGCCGGAACAATCCTGGGCGGTCAGCATCAGCGCCGGTATAAGCGCCACGACACACCCCAAACAGCTCTGCCTCGAGCACACCCTCTGGCAGGGCGGCGCAATTGACCGCGACAAAACGGGCGGAGGCGCGAACCGGATCTGCCTCGTGCAGAATACGGGCGACCAACTCCTCGCCCGTTCCCGATTCGCCCTGGAGCAGAACGTCAACGCGTCGGCCCATCACCCGATGTACACCATCGAGCACACCAGACAAACCCAACTGACCCTCGAGAAGTCGGACGGGCGCTCCCACAAGTGCGCCAGGGGATGTGTCGAGTGTTTCCATGCTAGTAGTATGAGATGGTCGTGGCCACACCTCAAGCACTACCTCTTCCGCCGGGACGCACAATTTCTCTGTCCATCGACGAGAGTGCACCGCGCCGGTACCGGCACCGCGACCATCCGGTACCGAATGGGTGGAAGAAGGTGTACGCATCCACCGGAGCGTGCCTTCGGCACAACTGTTGCCTTCAACATCGAGTGATCCACCTCACCTGCAGACCTCCGGACGCAATGATGGACCGCTACGCCCCTGCACTGGCTCGCGCACCACGATACACTGATACCACCTCCACGCCGAGCCAGCCCATTCTGCTGGCCACCGGCGGTGGACCTATGCGTCACGTATTCGGTCGCGCCGTCAGCATCGCCCGCTCCGACGCGACGACCCTGATCACCGGGGAAAGCGGGACGGGCAAGGGGGGCATTGCTCGATTCATCCACCAGCGCAGCTCACGCGCACGTTCCCCCCCTTTGTCAGCGTCAACTGCGCGGGGCTTCCTGAGGGCGTACTCGAGTCGGAGCTGTTCGGTCACGAGAGAGGAGCCTTCACCGGTGCCTTGCGCCAGCGACCGGGCCGCTTCGAACAGGCTCGAGATGGGACGATCTTCCTCGACGAAATCGGAGCCGCAGACGCCAGGGTACAACAGCGACTGCTGCGTGTCCTGCAGGAACGATGCTTCGAGCGCGTCGGGGGGACCCAGACCTTGACCAACGAGGCTCGTGTCGTTGCGGCGACGAATGTAGATTTGCAGGCCGAGGTGGAGGCCGGGCATTTTCGCGAGGATCTATACTGCCATCTTCACGTGGTCCCTGTCGATGTGCCCCCCCTGCGAGAACGTCGTGAGGACATCGCACATCTGGTCGATCATTTCCTCCACCAGCACACCGAACGGGTCGACGGGATCAGTGAACGAGCGACTCAGTGCCTCGTTGAGTACCCGTGGCCCGGGAACATCAGGGAACTCGAAAACACGATCGAGCGGATGGTCGTGCTTGCCGAACACCGGCTGCTCGACCTTATCGATGTTCCGGAGGAGATCCTGAATTGGCGCGGAGGCCGTGCGGTGGAGAGGTTGAACGATCTGGGCGCCGTCACCTACCGCGAGGCGCGAGAGTGGTTCGACCGCCAGTTTCTGCGCCGCGCCTTGAAGCGACATCAGGGAGTAGTCACTCACGTGGCGGATGCGATCGGCATGTCACGGAAGAATCTCTACTGCCGTCTGACCCGCCTTGGGATTGACCCCGCTCGATTCCGGCCCGGTCGACCCTTCGAATGAGGTTGGCAACCGCAGCACGCGATCGATATAGGGCAGGCTGGCGATCCTGGCCTCGAACCGAACGAGCTGGCCTCGCAGGTATTCGTAGTGCTCGCCCCCTTCCGGCTCCAACTCGATGGCGCGTTTCATCAGGGCAACGGCACGTTCTGTCCGGCCCTGTCGAAACAGGACCTCGGCATAGGTGTCGAGGTAAACGACATTGTCCACGTCCGCCTTCACCGCGCGTAGAGACAGACTCTCGGCGCGGTCGAGCTCGATGCTCTCCTCGGCGTACGTCCACGCGAGGTTGTTGAGCACCAGCGGCGTGACCGTCGGCTCGTGGGCGGCCACTTCGTAGTAGTCGATGGCGCCTCGAGGCAAGCCGGAAGCATAGTGAACCTGAGCGATGAGGGAAGCTGCTTCCACCCGATTCGGGGCTGCGTCGAGGGCGCGCTTGAAGTAGGGTTCGGCGCCCTCTTCGTCTCCCTGGCGCAGCTGGCATTCACCGATCCCGATCAGCAGTCGCGGGTCCTGAGGACGAAGGATGAGGGCCCCTTCCAGCACCCGCGCCGCATCGGCATACCTGCTACCGTCCAGATACAGGCGCGAAAGCTGGTGGTGGGCGACGATCTGCTCCGTTTCGTCCACATCCGCTGACAGATTCGCTACGGCCTCCTCTAGCTGATTCAGAGCGCGCTCCGTGTCTCCAGCGGCGGCGAGGGCCCAGCCGAGGTTCGCATTCACATACCAGTTGTCCTCCAACTCCTGTTGGAGACTCTGGAGGGCAGTGACAGCCAGGCCTGCGCATTCGGGTTGGTCGCAGAAGGATCGGAGGGCAGCATACAGCCGAGGATCTGCAGGGTTGCGCCTGAGTGCATCTGAGAGGGCGTCCACGCTCTCATCGAATTTGCCGAGGCTCGCCTCCGCGAGGGCGGCGATGACACGCATGTCCGCATCATCCGGATCCTCGCGCAGGGCACGATCCGCTTCGCGGCGAGCGCGCTCAAACTGACGTCTCTCCAGCAGATGCACGGCGAGTTGGTCATGCTTGACGCCCGGCACTCCACAGTGATTCTGCACAACGAACACACCCAAAACGGCAAGGAGCCACTGCTGACGGCGAAGGCGGATGAACAGTCGCATCAGTATTCGTGACGATGGGCGTAAATGTGAAGCAGTAGTCCGACGGCGAGAGCGTTGGTCATCAGTGATGATCCGCCATAGCTGAGGAATGGGAGAGGCAGGCCCGTGACCGGCATGACACCGATGGTCATACCCACGTTGACGAAGACATGGAATGTAAGAATCGATCCAAGTCCGACGGCGAGCAGACTGGCGAAACGCGAATTGGCCATCGTGCCGATATAGAGAGCGCGCCAGATCAGGAAGAGGAACAATGCCAATACAAAGACGGCGCCCATGAAGCCGAGTTCCTCACCGATGACCGAAAAGATGAAGTCCGTATGAGCCGCCGGAAGGAACTCATACTTCGTCTGTGTGCCTTGCAGGAACCCTTTGCCCGTGGGGCCACCTGAGCCGATGGCGATTCTCGACTGGATGATGTTCCACCCTGTCCCAAGAGGATCGCGCTCCGGGTCGAGCAGGGTCAGTACACGTGCCTTCTGGTAAGCAAGCAGGAAATTGGCCCACAGATACACGGTCACCAGACCGGCGGACAGATTCACGGCCAGCATGGAGAGGGTAACCCAGAGCCGGGCAAGCAGCAGTTGGATGACCACGGAACTGACGATGATATACAAGGCAAAAACGATGGGTGCCTGATCCTGCCACAGCGGTTCGAAGGAGCAGACGACGCTCAACAGGGGTGCCACGAGGAAGAAAATGTGAAGTGGGCGCATTCCCGCCCAGTAGAGCATGGGAATCAAGGGAGCACCAAAGGAGACCGCCGTGCCCAGATCCGGCTGCCGCGACACGAGTGCGATGGGGATCATAGAAATGACGACAGCGCCGATGATCGCACGAGGCGACACGACCTGCTCGGAGCTCCGATCACCCAGAAAACGCGCCAGAGCCATCACCGTCGTGATCTTGGCGAACTCCGATGGCTGAATGCGAAGCGATCCTCCGGGCGCCAGACTCAACCAGCGCGCTGGTTCGCCCGTGCCGAAGGCCAGGACTGCCAGCAGCGTCAACAACCCGAAGGCGTAGAGCGCGTAGGTGAGGTCGTAGAACAGCTTGTCGGGGACGTAGACGATCACCACGGCGGCGGCGACGGCGAGAAAGGCGTAGATCGCCTGCGATCGCCAGAGCGTAGAGCCGCTGGCTGCCGAATAGATCATCGTGATCCCGAAGATGATCGTCGTGCCCACCGCCACGAGCAGGCTCAGGTCCAGCTCTCGTTTCATGAGCCCGGCTCCGGTGTCTGTAGCGTTTCGGCGGAGACCGCCTGCTGCCGACGCGCTTGATCTTCCAGATACGCCCGAATGACCGCTCCCGCCACCGGCGCAGCCGTCGCACCACCTCCGCCCCCATCCTCGACGACGACGGCGACGGCGATCTGGGGGTCATCATAGGGGGCAAAGGCGACGAACCAGGCGTCGTCGTCGGTTCTCGGCCCTTGGGCCGTGCCTGACTTGCCGGCCACTTCGATGCCGGCCACCCGTGCTCGCCGACCCGTGCCGTTCTCTCCATAGACGACGCGGTGCATTCCCAGTCTGACCGTTTCCCAGGTCTCTGGCGACACACCTTCAATCTGCTGCGTCGGCGGCGCTTCACCATAGAAATGGGGGGTCACCAGTACACCACCATTGCCCAGGGCCGCCGCGTAGCGGGCCACCTGCAGCGGTGTCACGAGCATGTATCCCTGACCGATCACGAGGTTCATCAGGTGTCCCGTCACCCAGCCCTCGCGTTCGATGTGATATTGTCGATCGGGCAGCAGTCCCGGCTGCTCTTCGGGATCCAGGTCGATTCCGGTGGAGATCCCAAACCCAAAACGACGGCCATACTCGTGCCACGTCTCAATGCCGAGGATCAAGGCAAGGTGGTTGAAGTAGATATTGCAGCTCGAAGCGGTCGCGTCGAGCAGATTCAGTTCACCATGGCCGTCACGATTGTTGCAGCGGAATACGACATCCCCCACCTGGAGAGACCCGGCGCAGGCCTCAAACGTCGAAAGTGTGTCCGTGATCCCCGCTTCCAGCGCTGCAACGGCACCGACAAGCTTCAGAGTAGATCCCGGTGGATACAGACCAGAGACGGCTCGATTCAGAAGGGGCCGATGGGAGTCCTGCACGATCTGGCGTCGTTCATCCTGAGCGCGGTAACTGACGAACACATTCGGATCGAATGAGGGGTGTGAGACCATGGCCAGCACGGCCCCCGTGCGCGCATCGATGGCAACAACCGAGCCGGCAAGTGTGTCCGGCATGGCTTGCGCCGCAGCGCGTTGGATATCCAGATCGAGCGTCAGGCGCAGGTCGCGGCCTGGTATCGGCGCCTGTTCACGGTCGGGGAAGGGGTGTTCGTCCTTGATCCGCAGGCGAGCATCCATCTCCACATAACTCACACCGTCAACTCCGCGAAGGGAATCCTCGTAGACCTTCTCGAGCCCCGTCTTTCCAACATAGTCCCCGAGCAGATAACGGCCGGTCGCCGACGCGGCTTCCTCTTCGCGCAACTCCCCCATGTAGCCGATGATATGGGCCGTCAACTCTCCATAGGGATAGTCCCGTTGAGGCTCGATGTCTACGTGCAGTGGGAATCCATCGCCGCGCAGACGCTCCTCTACCAGGGCGACGGTCTGAAAGTCGACATCCCGTTTCAGGCGCACGCTGGCACTGCGGCGGCTGTAGCTGGTGGGTTCGCCAATGGCTTCTTCCAATGCGGCCACAGAGCGCGCATCATCCTCGGTGCTGCCGCGGATCAGACTGATGCTGTAGGACGCACGGTTGCGTGCCAGCACTTCGCCATCGCGATCGACAATCAGACCCCTCGGTGCCTTGACGCGCCGCTGAGCGATGCGATTGTCCTCCGACTCCTTGGCATAGTCGGTGGCGGTGGTAATCTGCAGGTGGAAGAGACGCAGAAACAGAACGGCGAAGAGCAAACAGACAGCGACCAGCAATCCGCGTAGACGCCGGTCCCAATCTTCGAGAATTTCCGGATCCACTCGATCGACCTCAGACAGGAATCAATTCGCGTCGCAGTCGCAGGAAGCCTGCCACGACGAAGCCGAAAGCAGCCGTATACACAGCATGGCCAAGGCCGAATCGAAACATCAGATAGGGAACATCGAGGATGGGGAAGTTGCTGTGCAGGACATAGTAGCCCAGATCGTGGACGAGGACTGCCACGGTGAGGATCGTCAATCGGACTTGGATGGCATCAGCCACGAATCTCCCGCGTGTCACACCCACACCAAATCCGGCGACTGCATTGATCAGGGCGTTGAGTCCAAGTTCGGTGGGGGCAAAGGTGTCCTGGCAAAGACCGATGGCGAAGCCGAAGATCGTCGCCTGCAGGTGGCCACTGGTGAGGGCGATAAAGACGACGAGCAACAGCACCAGATCGGGGACGACACCTGCGATCTGAATGCGGGGGATCCAGGTCGTCTGCAACGCGAAGGCCAGGCACAGTAGCAATGCATGCCGAACGGCGCTCAGCACAAGGAAGGCCTCCCCAGATGGACTGACCCGGTCATCCGCACTCGTCTACGATACGCCATCACTCGATGGCCGTACGGATGCGCAACTCCATGCCCGTCAGCAACGTTGAGGTGAGACTCATGTTGTTCTGGCGCGCAATGTCATTGGCGTCGAGGCCGAACTTGCGGGCGATACTGTAGAGCGTATCACCACGAACGACGGTATAGATCGAGATCGACTCATCCACACCACTGACGATGAGCTGCTGGCCCGGCTTGATCAGGTCGCTGGCCAGCCCGTTCCAGACTCGCAGATCATCGACCTTCACTTCATACTGCCGGGAGATGGTCCACAGAGATTCTCCGCCACGCACGACGTGAGTCATGTGGCCCTGGCTGTCCGTCGTCGTCACTCGCCGATTGGCTGTGACCAATTGGGTGGGGCGACTGCCTACGGTCAGCTTCTGACCCGGCCGGATGACGCTCTGGGTCAACCCATTCCAGCGCTTCAGGTCTGCCACACTCTTACCAAAACGTCGCGCGATGGTCCACAAGGACTCGCCGTTGCGCACGGTATGTACGAGACCGTCCGCTGGAGGCCGGCCACCCTGCACGGGGATAAACAGCGTCTGTCCAGGTCGAATCAGTCCGTTGCGCACGCCATTGGCCTCGGCGATCATCGTCGAAGAGACCCCGAAGGCACGGCCGATGGTCCACAGATTGTCTCCGCGCTGAACCGAATATTCGTAGACGCCCGGCTGGTCTGATGCCGGCAGTTCGGCCAAGCTCGCCAGCAGGCCCCGGCCGGTGCTTGGAGGCACTTTGAGCCGGTACGACTTTGCCATGGGTGGGGTGATGGGGCGTCTTAACTCCGGATTCAGATGCTTCAGGTCGGTACCAGGTCCGACCAGTCGCGAAGCCGTTTCCAGGTGCACAAATCGCTTGAGATGCACTTCCTCCCACAGGATTGGTGCCTCGGGCTCGGGTAGGGTGAAACCGAAGGTCTCCGGCGACTGGGCGATTACGGCGGCTGCCATGAGAAGGGGGACGTAGTTACGTGTCTCGCGCGGCAGGTCAAGGTCCCAGAAATCTCGGGATCCGGCCTTGTCGATGGCACGCTGCACTCGCCCAGGGCCGCTGTTGTAGGCGGCTGCGGCGAGGCGCCAGTCGCCGAACCGTTTGTACAGCCGGCGCAGATGACGCGCTGCTGCCCGGGTCGACTTCACCGGATCACGGCGCTCGTCGATCCAGTGGTCGATGGTCAGTCCCTCGAGTCGTCCTGTCGACGCCATGAATTGCCACAGACCGACTGCCCGGGCACGAGAGTAGGCGCGCGGGTTGAATCCGCTCTCGATCATCGACAGGAAGAGAAGGTCCTCTGGTAGTTTCTCCTCTCGCAAGACAGGCAGGATGATATTGCGATACCGACCTGAGCGACGCATCCAGGCTGTCCAGGTCTCGCGACCGCGAGTCTGGAAGAAATGGATGCTGGCAGCAACTCGCTCATTGGCATCGATGGGCAGGTCACACCCGGGGGACACCTGGTGAATGCGCACCAGGGGCACCTTGTCCTGCGGCAGCTGATCGAGATGCTCCTCGCCGAGTTCACGCAGCAGAAGAGTCAGTGGGCTGTCCGGTGACAGTCGCTCGATATGGGGTAGTACCGACATGTAGGCCCGTTCTACCGCATCTGCCACCGCGTCGGCCTCGGCCTGGCGCAATTCTGCGCGACTCTCGTCGAGAGATGGTGCGTCGTCCATTGCCGCCAGCAAATGGTATGCACCATCGAGTTCGAGGCGGGCGGGATCGAAGCGACCCATGGCCTGCTCGTCGAGGGCTCGCAGCAGACGCCAGCGGGCGGCCAGCACGGCATCGTCCAGGGCCCGCTCTGCCTCGAGATCGACGACAAGGAGTGTATCAGCCACACTCGGAGATGGCACAGCCCCCGAGCGCAGTGACATCATGGGGGCACAGGCCGCCAGTTGTACCGCGACGAGACAACAGAGAAGGTGCTTCAAAAGCTGTTGACCTCTTCTTTCGGCAAGAATACCTCACCCCGCGTCTTGGTGGCATTGCGGTAGTGAGCTCGAACGCGCTCGACGAGTCGCTGTGAGTCGGTTTCCTGGCGGAAATTACCAACCAGGACTTTGTACCAGGGTGCCTGGAACTGGATGTCCACATCTTCGCGGCGAAGACGACGCATGGCGGAGCGTTGGAAACTGACCGCTTCGCCGTGATCGCGGAATTGTCCGAGAAGCACTCTCCACCCGAAGGTTCGCACCAATTCGACGGGTAGTTCCTCTTTCTCCGGAGCCCGTGAGACGGGGATCTCGGCAGGAGGCAACATATCAAATCCAGGACGATCGGTGGCCGCAGCCGTCAGGCTGTCCGTCATCACGTACGCCCCCGCATAGTCGTCGCTGAGCAGGGCAATTCGTCCTCGCAGCAGGCCCGCTTGTTCGGCCTCACGGAAGAGCCCCGCTCGAACCGCGTGCAGGTCTCCCTGAGGAACGACGTCCACTGGGACGTTCAGTTGTCGCGAAAGTTGCTGAGCTACTTCCCGGGCTCCATCGACACGGCTCAGGACGATGACCTGGACACGATGAACGATGAGCGAAAATGTATCCGCTTCCACGGGGGGGGGTATCGGTGCAGTCTGCACGACAGGCGGCGCGAAGACGGGTTCGACCAATAGCAGGTCGTCGCGAAACCGAGCTGGATCGAATGATTCTTCGATCACCACAAAGTCGCGTCCGTCACCGTCATTCTGGGCAGACACAGCACCTGTCAGACAACACAGCAGCGCGGCTGTCGATGGGAGGAAGCGGCGAGTCATCCGTATCAAGCCTGTGTGCCTGCGGGAATGGCCGTCCCCCACTCGCGCAAGGTCGGTTCGAAGGGGGCACGGGCTACACCGTGTTCGGTGATGATGGCCGAAACCCACCGATGGGGGGTCACATCGAAGGCTGGATTGTAGACCTGCACGCCATCTGGCACGGTTCGTCGTCCAAATCCTTCTGTTACCTCGGAGGCTGCGCGCTGCTCGATCGGGATCAGGTCGCCTGAGGCCAACTCGAGGTCAACGGTCGACGTAGGGGCTGCGACGTAGAAGGCCACGTCGAATTGTTGAGCGAGGATGGCCACACCCAGCGTGCCAATCTTGTTGGCCACGTCGCCATTGGCGGCGATGCGGTCCGAACCGACGATGACAGCGTCGATCTCGCCAGCGGCAAACAAACTCGCTGCGGCTGCATCGCACAGAACGGTGACATCTACATTGGCCTGCGACAACTCCCACGCAGTCAGGCGCGCGCCCTGCAGCAGGGGGCGGGTCTCATCTGCATACACTCGGAGCGTCTTGCCCTGCCCCGCGGCGGCATATATCACACCGAGGGCGGTACCCCATCCGGCCGTCGCCAGAGCCCCTGCGTTGCAGTGTGTGAGGATCGTCGATCCATCCCTGATCAGGTCCGCACCGTGCATTCCCATGCGCTGACACAGGTTTTTGTCATCCTCACACACCTCGTGAGCGGCGGCCAGGAGTTGATCGCTCACGGCTTGATTGTCACCACTCACGTGATCGAGAGCTGAACGCATCTGCTCAAGGGCCCAGAATAGATTGACCGCTGTAGGTCGGGTTGCGGCGAGTCGCTCAATGTCTCGCTCGATGCTCTGGCGAAACTCAATCGCTGACTGGGACAGGGCGCGCCGCGCACTGACGACAACGCCATAGGCGGCGGCCACGCCGATGGCAGGAGCGCCGCGTACACGCAGCATCTCTATGGCCTTGGCAACGGTCTCGACGTCGCGACACTCGATAAACTGGATCTGTTGGGGTAGCAAGGTCTGGTCGAGAAGCTCGAGCCAACCGCCGTCTTCATCACACCATCGTAAGGTGTGGGTATCAGTCATTTTTGAGAAACCAACCAGGCTGTGCGGAGGGTGTCGCTTCAGCCGTGTCCCATTGATCTTCGAATTCCACCGATTCGGCATCACCCCAGAGCCGCTCGAGGGCATAGAAGTCCCGAGCCTCGTGACGAAAGATGTGAATGACCACATCGACAAGGTCTACCAGCACCCACCGCAGCGAATCGAGACCCTCCACGTGCCAGGGGCGGTGGCCTGCACTACGTAGTGCATCCACCACATCGCTCCCCATGGACTTCACATGGGGGTCTGACGTGCCCGTGCAGATGACGAAGAAATCGGCACTGTCACTCTTGCCGCGAAGATCAAGGCCAACAACATCGAGGGCCTTCTTGTCCTGTAGTGTTTCGACGATCAGCTTCAGCCTTTCGTCGCGGGCGAGGAATTCTTCTGTCGAGATGACGCTATCTCCCTTCATGGTGGTCAAGTAGCCGCAGTCGCCGATAGTCGTGTCCAATGATGACCTCGACGTCTTCGAGTCGGTAGGCATCATCGTCGATCTGCTGAATCGTATGTGGAATTCCGAGCAACACCGCCACGGCTCGCGCCTGCGTCATGTCGCCAACCCGATCGACGACGACGGACTCTATATAGCCAAAACTGCTCGCATTGCCTTCGCGGATCACATCCAGTCCCAGCGATCGAGCATGGCGTGTCATACGAGCTGCCAACTGGGGCTCACCCGCACCGTTGAGGACGGCGACTCGCAGTCCTTCGCTCAGTACGACGTGTTCAGCGTCTGGCGTTGATGTCGATGCTGCCACATCGAGCAGCGGGCGCGCCACGACGATGAGCAGGCCGACTCCAGCAACGCTCGCAGTGAGCCAGAGCAGTCGTTCCAGCAAGACCGATGTATCACTCGATGCGCACCAAGGCGCCTGAAGAGGTCGACGAGTCGGAGTGAGCGTCGCCGCAAATGGTTGTGGCCGAACGGCTCAGCGTTCGGAGTTAACTCGCATTCCAGAACTCCAAAGATGGCCGTGGAGGCCACCTCCAGTCAATCAATACCTATGAATGTACTACGAGGGTAGGCCGTGCGGGATAGGAGACTGACATCGGGTCAATTCGCTCGGAGCGCGCTTGCCATGGACTATACCTGGTTGCGCGGAATGGGGAGGACAGACCGTCTCAGAAGATGGGCAAGAAGCCCAGAGAGAATCAGCCTGGAGAATCAGCTTGGAGCGAATCTGGCTAGGAAACGGGTCAGGACCGGCTGAGCAACCGGCAGGATCAGGAACGTCTCAGGGAGCGGGGATCGATATCGCGAGCACCACTAGGCGGGCAGCAGATCAACACCGATGCGGACCACGAGATAGGCCGAACCGAGGAGAGTCAGGATTCGGGCAAGGCGATCGCCGGTATCAGGGCTCTGACTAAGCACGTGTGCTGCCTCCATCGATTCCATCGCCGAAATGCAACGATCTTTATAGTGAACAAGAGATCAGTGAACACACGTATCATAGTGGACATTTTAGCAGGTGTCAAGTGGGAAATTGCTTACATCAAACGACACACAATGGCCAGTATCTCCTGCGCCTCTGCCCCAAGATATGGCATTGTGCAGTAGTTGAAGCCTACGTGTTTCGACTGAACGATCAGAAAAGGGCAGAGTATTTGAACGTAAAGATGTAGTCCTGGGTGCCTTTGCGTTTGGCTCGGGGGCGCGAATCGTAGATGTCGTAACCGAAGCCAAACAGCAGCCGGTCCTTGTACAGGGAGACGGCGACACCAAGAGACACGGCGATCGCATTGGTGGTCGACAGCGCCTCCAGAACATTGCCCGTCGCCGTCAGGTGGGCACCTGATATCGACGGATTCTCGGCATTGTGCCAGCCGGCGAAGGCGATCCCCGGCAACCCGATGAGTCGCTCAGTCTCACCTTTGACCCGATTGCCATCCTTGTTGGTGTAATCTCGACCGGGGCGAATTGTGAGAAACGAGACGAGAGGTTTGGCCTCGAACTCGAACTTCCATCCGCCCGCCTCGAAGATCTGCGAGATGGTCTGGGGCGGAGCGTCCGGGTAGGATCGTGTCGTCAGACGCATGCGGACACGTTTGTTGCCGTCTTCCGTGAGCCGAAGGTTGAGGTCTTCGGCCAGCACGTGTCCCTCTGCATCTTCGTAGATATGGACGGTCGCCTGCCGAGCGCTTCCCTTCGGATCGTAGTTCTCGTCCAACTGCACCCACTCGATATCGATCCGACGTCCTATGAGAGCCTGTCGAAGGGAGTCTGGGATGATGAAGGAGATATCTACCTTCGTTTCATCCAACAAGACGAGGGGTGTGTTGTTCCAGCTGGCCGAGGTGGGTTCAGGTGGTGTCTTACGGGACGCCATGACGCGTGTGATCTGCGTCAGGTCGATGGTCTCCAGGGCGCCAATTCCCCGCACTTTGATCGGCTGAGCCTTGTCGTGAACGTCGTTGCTCACCAGCAGGATCTGGGCGAAGCGCTCTCCCAGTGCATCGGGGGAGAAGTGTACTTTCAGCGTCGTCGACTCACCTGGCTGCAGAGCGAAGGCGTCGGGTTCGAGACGCACTTCCTGGGTCAGGGAGTTGGCGGCCACACGCAGCGCCGTATCTCCCGTGTTGGTGGCGATGATGGAGCGTGTTTCGACCTCGCCCAGAACGACATACCCCATGTCGAGAGGGCCTGATGGATGAAGCTCAATCTCGGCGGCAACGCCGGTTCCATTGAGCAGCATCTCCAGTGTCTCGGTTCCTTCCTCCCAGAAGCCTTCGATACGCATGGTGCCGCTGCTCAACCCTCGAGTGCTGGGCGCGAAGGTGACATTCAGAGGCAACGTCCGCAGGCTGTTGGCGGGAAGGAGGAATTTGTTGTCCTGGGACGCCTGCGTATACAGGGTGAAGTCGTCGCTCGTCGACTGCAACCTGCTGATGGTGAAGTCTGAGTTTCCGATGTTGGCCAGATCGATGACGGCACTGACCGATTCACCCACGGGGACCCGGTCGAAGTCGTAGGTCGTGGGACTCAACTGCAAGAACTTGCCCGTACCGGTCAGCTCAAAGCGATGAGTTCCCGTTTCGGTCTGCACCGATAGACCGACTCGTCGATCACCTATCTCCTTCGGTCGAAAGAGGATCTCCACTTTGACGCTTTCACCCGGCTGCAGCAGCGCGGCACCCGTCTCCAGTTCGAATTCGGGGTGTACGCCGCCCTCGAGTTCGAGTTGTGCCGTGAATGGGGATCCGCCTCGATTCCACAAAAGTACCTGTTGGCGAGCGAGTCGTCCGAGGGGCACGGCGCCGAAGTGAATCGTGGATCGGTTGAGGATCTCCACCAGAGGGGGGCCAACCTGGGCCGACCCGGACACGGGGATCACGACCTCGCCTCGTTGCGGGTCATCGGTAAGAAGAACAATCTGTCCCTGCAGGGGGCCTTCATATCGAGGTGCGTAGGAGAGGGTGATATCCTCTCGTTCACCAGCGGCGATGGAGAGACTCGAGTCGCTGACACTGAGACCCCCACCGATGGTGTGTATCGAAGAGATCGAGAGATCTGCGAGGCCCTGATTCAGCAGCGTCAGATATCGCTGACTCGTGGTGCCCACGTCGTGGGGGCCAAGTCGAAAACCAACCTGCGGCAGGGGCGAGGTGGCCAACTCGGGTGCCAGCCCCGATCCCTGCAGGCCAATGGTCACGCTGCCGTCGGGTAAGTGCACTGAACTCACTCGTATGTGGCCCGTGTGGGGACCGCCGGAATCAGGCGCAAAGGTCACGGTCAGGTGACGCTTAGCACCCGCCGCCAACTCCCCGCCTCCATCTTCTTCCAGCCGGAAAGAGGCGTCAGTCGGTTCGACTCTCAACGCATCGATCACGATACCCACGTCGGTCGGATTGGCCAGTTCCACCGACAGGGCGGAGGTGGCCCCGACGACGACATCATTGAAGGCGACACGTACTGGATTCACGAGCAGAACGGGTGTCTCCACGCGGGCCGTCAGCGTGACATGGAGTTTGTCAGAGCCAAAGAGCTTCGGCATCGCCAGGTCGAGGGCACCATCGTATGTCCCCGGATCGCCGGCGTTGAATGTCAGTTCGAGATCTGTGTCGGCGTTCGCGTCTACGAAGAGGGTACCCGTCGCCGCGGCGAAGGGGCCGGACGTCTCCACATGCACCTCTACACGATCAGAGCCACTGTTGGTCAGTCGTACCGACTCACGGGCGGACTCACCCGGACGGATGGCGCCGAAGTCCACCGGGTCTGGAGTAGCCTGCAGATTCTGTCCCTGTCCCTGGGCCTGGCTCTGGCCGAGGATCGCGAGGAACAGCAGCAGGGGTCGAAGATGACGCCAAGGGCGCAGGATAGTGGGATTCAAGGGTTCGTTCGACGGTCTGGCCGACGGGGGGCGGTCGTCGTTCGACAGATGGAGACTGAACCAGTGTATGCTTGAGCGTGGGCATAAAAAAAGAGCGACCAACTCACCAGAATGCCGGTAAAACATTGTCGAAGTTCCACATCTATGAGTGGAAAACTTCCGAAAGGGCAGACTGTTCGTGAATTCAGGTCACTCTCAGTACGCAAGATAGCCGTGTGTTTTAGGAGTGTCAAGATGATGTGACGACCCGAGAATGATCAGGTTCCTGTCAGTCGAGGATTCTGCGCAGTCCCTGGACCAGTCGGTCCATTCCAAGAGCAACCGTTTCACCGTCGAGGGCACCATAGGCGATTCGTAAGTAGCAGTCCTGGAGGCCGAAACCGCTGCCCGGAATGGCAGCCACGCCATGCTCGCGAACGAGCCGTTCCACCACCTGCATCGGTTCGAGTTGCGACGACAGACGAGCCAACAGATAAAAGGCACCGTCCGACGTAGGCACCGTGCATCGATCGCCGAGTACCGACAGGTGATCGAGGGCCATGGAACGCACCCTCTCCAACCCTTCGACATAGGCGTCACAATAGCTGCGTCCCGCCTGCAACGCCCCCAAGGCAGCGTGCTGCGAAACCACGGGAGGGCAGATCAGGATTGTGTCCTGGCTTTTCTGCAGGCCCCGTAAGAGCCATCGGGGCGCAACCATGTAGCCAACCCGCCAATTGGCCAAGGCGTAGGACTTCGAAAAGGAAAACAGAGATACTGTGTGATCGGCACTGTCGGAAAAGGTCGCTGGCGAGTGATGCCTTACCCCGTCATACGTGAAGTATTCGTAGGCCTCGTCGCTAATATGGACGATGCCCTTCTCGCAACACAGTTCGTTAACCTGTCGCAGCGCGTCCTCGTCGTATACCGCACCAGAGGGATTGTTGGGCGAGATGGTGACGACGGCTCGCGTCCTGGGGGTGATGACGTCACGAACCGCATCGGGCTGAAGACCGTACCGGGCATCCGTCTCAGCGACAATGGCCTTGGCATTGGCCATGGCGATGGCCATTTCATGATTGAAATAGAACGGCGACATGACCACGACCTCGTCACCGGGATCACACAGACACAACACGATGTGGTAGAAGGCCATGTTGCTGCCGGCCGTGACGAACACATCCTGTGTTGCCTCATCCAGAACGATGCCATTGTCGGCCGACAACTTCTGTCGGAGACCGTCACACAGAGGCGCAATCCCTGCCGCTTCCCGGTAGTGATGGTCGTCGGCCTGTCCCCCGAACTGTCTCACGGCGTCGAACACCTGAGGCGGCGGCGGATAGTGGACGACACCCTGGCCCAAGGAGATTGCCTCAGGGCACTCTCTCAGCAGGGCCGCCACATCTGGGATGACCGGCGCCTGGACGGCCTGCATTCGAGCGGAGCCGGCCATCGCTTCCGTCATGCAGCCAGCACCGCCTGGAGCCGTTCGTAGAGTCGATCGATCTCCTGTCGCGTTCCTTCATCAAGATGGAAGGCCAGTGGGCCGCGGTGCACCTGGTTGGGAAACAGCCCCTGTCTGTGGAGCATGTAGCGCTCTGAGACAATGAAGCCGTCGAGACCGCCCTGAATCTGCAGCGTCGCAATGGCACAGACGGGATAGTAGACCTCGTAGGCGCGGTCCCAGTCGCCCGCCTCGCAAGCATTCCAAAGGGCCACGAGGCCATCCAGCATCTCGACCCCTGGGATGGTGCCCTTCACACCACGCCGATGGGAGTCGATGAGCAGCTGGCCGCCGCTGCCTTCGAAGATCGATGCCTTGCCGTTGGTGAGTTCATGCAATCCACTGATGCACGGACCCAGTGGTGATGCCTCGGGTTTGAACAGCACACGAGGTCCATGCTTGCGGAACAGGTTCGCCTGGAATTCGAGGCTCATCGCCTCGCCTACGTACGAACTGGCGTCCTGCACAAAGACACCGATCTCGATTTCGTCGAGCAGTTCCTCGAAGTATTCGCGCAACTGAGCCTCTGCCAGGCTCTGTGACAGAGGTGGGATGGCCATTACCGCCGCCGCACCTGCGTCCTCGGCGGCCCGTGCAAAGGCACGGGATTGAAACGTACTTTCGGCGCCCACACTGATCGTGACCGGGCCCCGTCCGTCGGCGAAGCGCACCAGGTGCGCCGGCATCTCGAGGCGCTCCTGCGCAGTCAATCTCAAGGTGTCCGACACGAGGGCCAGGCACAGGCCATGGGCTCCGGTATCGAACAGATAGTCCACCTCTTTCTGTAGCGTGACGAAATCGATCTGGCCGTCGGCGTGGTACGGCGTATGAACAACGGGGAGAATACCCCGAATCTGACTCAGGTCGGTCACGATGCTTCTCCTGCTGCCTTGCGACGCACGCTGAGTAAAAACGCACACAACTCGGGGCTCGCAGCAGCCAAGTAGTAGGGAAACTTCTGTCGGCGATCGTACTGGGGTGGGCGTCCATCTCCGAGCATGCAGCGAACGCCCGCTTCCTCAGCGATCAACGAAGGAGGGCCCACATCGTAGGTCTCCACCTGTCGCGTGAGGTAGGCTGCAAGGTCGCCCTCTGCCAGTTGAGTGAGCACGAGAGCGGCGCCGATGGGATACTCCTGTGGATCCAGGCGCTCACATGCCGGCTTCTGGAAGGGACGGGCCTTCGAGGAGATGAAGGCCTTTCGTGTCCGTGGCTTTCGAGGCACACGAAGCTGTCGTTCTTTTGATGTACCTATTTGCCTCCAGGCACCCCGGCCACGAATGGCTGTGAAGAGTTTGTCCTCCGTCGGACGAGCGACGGCGGCAGCGATCATTTGCCCTCGACGGCACAGCCCGATGCTGATGTGGTAGGGGGCGTCGCCCTTCTGGAAATGCAGTGTACCGTCGATGGGGTCAAGGATTACGACATCATCACCTTCGTTGCCAGCAAAGGCCTGACGCATGGCGGTCTTCTCTTCCGCGATACAGCGCAGGTGCGGAAACCGGGCGTACACGGCTCCGAGGATCAGATCCTGAAAGGCCCCATCGAGGACGGTGAGTGCCGCCGAGGCGGTCTGCGCCTTCTTCCCCGTCAAGCTGCGATCGGCGCTTTTGCCGATATCGACGACGTTGCCGTGGAAGATCAGTGATGTCTCGGCGCATTGACGCACGACGGGCACGATCGTGTCGAGGAAGGCCTGGGGTGATACAGGGCGCGGCATCGATTCTTGTTTCGTTGGCTGTGAACGACGGTGTGGAATCAGAGAAACAACGCGCTCCACCACGGTGGCATCAAGAGCGCTCCCCTCTCGATTTTGCGTTGACGATCTGGCTCTTGGGCTGGTATCATGGCAGATGACGGCTCCCCGCCGCCCCTTCGGCGCCCGACTGCTATCTGAGCCGGACGCCGGTGCACTGCGGAGTAGATTCCTTGTCAAACGAACGCGTGAACAAGCTCATCCAGGTGATCCGCAAGATTTCGCTCTTCGACGGGCTGGGTCCAACGCAGATCCAGAAGGTGCTCGGTGCCTGGAGGAGGGGGAAGTCGTGTGCGTTGCCAACACACCCGGTGACGAGATGTACATCCTGCTCAGCGGTGAGGCCGTCGTGCACGCGCCGGATGACTCAGAGATTGCGCGAATCCAACCGGTCGCCACGATCGGCGAACTGAGCATCGTCACCAAACAGCCACGCACATCGGCGGTGAAGGCGACGCAGGCGAGCAACATCCTGGTGTTCAAGAAACTTGCCCTCGACATGGCGCTGAAGACTGACGCTGATGCCCAGGCCAAGATCCTGCGCAATGTCGTGGAGATTCTCGCCGGCAAGATGAACGACGACACAGAGCGCATGCGCGAGTACCAGAAGGAACTGTTGATCACTCAGGACGCGGTCTCGCAATTGCAGAAACGCGTCGATCGGGCCCTCTCTCTATTGGCAAAGGAGACGGGGACAGACATGGATACGGCAAAGGCCCGCATCGACGAACAGCTCTCGTCGTCGTCCGATCGCCGAGTTCTCGTCGTCGATGATGAGGAATCCGTACGACGACTTCTTTGCGACATTCTCGCTGAATACGATGTTGTCGTCGCCAAGGACGGTGCCGAGGCGCTGGAAACCAAACCCGATCTGGTGATCACCGACATCAAGATGCCGGATATGGATGGCTACACGCTGTTGACGAAGCTGCGTGAGTTCCATCCAAATCTGCCTGTGCTGGCCCTGTCAGGTTACGTTCAGGACAGTGACATCCGCGAGTATGATTTCGACGGCTTTGTCGCCAAGCCCATACAGGCAGACGAATTCAAAAACACCGTTGCGTCGGCCCTGGCCACGCGCTGACGGAAGCGACCTCCAAAGCCAAGAACAAGAAAGGGCCACGACATTCACAAGTCGGTGGCCCTCTTCGTTTAGTGTCGCAGGTATTCAGCCAGTAGCTTCGCCGAACTGGCTGGAGCCCTGCAAACCCCCAAGTACCTTGTCGGGGCTCATGGGCAACTCGGTGAGGCGCACACCGATGGCATCGTGGATGGCATTGGCGATGGCCGCCATGGGCGGTACGATGGGCACCTCGCCGACACCACGTATGCCGTGGGGACTGGCCGGATTCGGAACTTCCACGAGAATACATTCGACCATGGGCAGATCCAGCGCGGTCGGCATTCGGTAGTCGAGGAACGTTGGATTGGCCATCGTCCCGTCCTCGTTGTAGAAGTAACCCTCCGTCAGCGCCCAGCCGATGCCCTGGACGGCACCCCCCTGGATCTGTCCTTCCACGTAACTCGGATGGATCGCCTTGCCCACGTCCTGAGCAGCTGTGTAGCGAAGGACCTGAACCTTGCCTGTCTCTTCATCGACCGCGACATCGACGATGTGTGTCGCAAAGGCATTTCCCGCACCCGAGGCGTTGATGGAGCCAGTGCCTTCTATGGGGCCTCCCGTCGAGCCCTGCTGAGCTGCGACTTCAGCGAAGGTCAGCGACTTCGACGGATCGGATGTGCACACGAAGGCATTGTCGCGCCATTCGACGCTGCCTTCTTCCGCTTCCAGTTGCTGCGCCGCACGTTCCGCCATCTTCTCCTGAACGTCGAGGGCGGCATTGTAACAGGCGTGCCCGGTGGCGTAGGTCACCCGACTGCCACCTGTGCCGTCGTGATAACCGATCGAATCGGTGTCGACGACGGCTGGCTTCACATCGTCGATGCCAATTCCCAGGGTCTCTGCCACGATCATCGCCATGGAGGCTCTCGAACCGCCGATGTCGGTCGATCCCTCCAGCAGACTCACCGTGCCATCTGTTGCCACGACGATCGCTGCCGCCGACTGGCCGCCCCCGTTGAACCAGAAACCACTCGCTACACCGCGTCCGACACCAAGCGCCTTCGGGCTCTTGTAGTGCTCTGAGTCGATCGAGGCCTGCACCGTCTCTTCACAACCGATCTGCTTGAACACCGTGCCATCGGCACGGCGTGTGCCCTTACGGGCTGAGTTCTTCAAGCGAATCTCGAGCGGATCCATACCGATCTTGGCAGCCAACTCATCGAGAACCGACTCGGAAGCATGCGCCGCATTCGGCGCCCCCGGGGCTCGATAAGCTGTGGACCTGGGTTTGTTCAGGACCACGTCGAAAGCATCGATGTGAACATTCGGGATGTTGTACGGCGAAAAGATGCAGGCTGCACCTGCCCCTACGGCCGACCCGGGGAACGCACCCGCTTCGTAGGCCATGTAGGCTTCGGCAGCGACGATGCGACCATCATTGGTGACGCCCATCTTGCACCTGATGTAGCCGCCTGGCGCGGGTCCCGAACCTTCGAACACTTCGGCTCGCGTCATCGCCATCTTGACGGGGTGACCGGTCTTGTGAGACAACACTGCCGCCGCAGGTTCCAGATAGATGGGGAACTTGCCACCAAAGCCACCGCCAATCTCACAGGGAATTACCTTCACTTTCGAGATCGGTACCTGCAGCACCTCAGCGACCTGCTCGCGAATCTGGAAAGCGCCCTGCGTGCTGACCCAAACCGTGATGGAGCCGTCTTGTTTCCACAGGACGGTGGTCACGTGGGGTTCGATATACCCCTGGTGGATCGTGGCCGTGCGAAACTCCCGCTCAACGACCACATCAGCTTGAGCAAAACCAGCCTGAATGTCGCCCATGTCCTGTTGGTTGTGGGAGGCGATGTTCGATTTCTTGCCCGAATCTTCCCCCAACTCTCTTGTCGTGCGATTCTCGTCGAGCAGGGGGGCGCCATCCTTCATGGCTTCGAGCACGTCGACGACGGCAGGAAGTACCTCGTATTCAACATCGATCAGCTGAAGAGCTTCCTCCGCGATGTGCGGGTTCGCGGCGGCGACGGCAGCGATGGCATGCCCCTTGTACAGCACCTTGCCTGAAGCAAGCGAGTTCGATGCAAGCTCGCGGATGTTGACGGTCGTTTCACCGATGCTCGACATCTTGTCGACGGTGGATACCAGGTCGTCAGCGGTGGCGACGGCGTGAACACCCTCAACCTGGAGCGCTTTGGACGTGTCGATGCTCTTGATGCGGGCGTGGGCGTGGGGGCTGCGCAGCATCTTTCCGTGTAGCAGGTCGGCAGGTCTCACGTCAGCGCCATACACGGCGCGTCCCGTCACTTTGTCCTCGCCATCGTGGCGAATTGGACGTGTACCGATGATGTTATAGTGGCCGTTGTCGGTCATGTCCGGATAGGTGGGCTTCGTACCCATGGTCACACGTGCTCCTGGGGGAATCGTAAGTGGCGATCTTCTGAGTCGGTTTGCGCTTTAGGCTAATCAGGGTCCAGATCGAAGTCAACGATGACGATTCGCAGGACGCCCTCGAGAAGAAGCACGGTAGAACTGGAGCCGCAGGCCCTTGGCGGCGAGGGTGATTCGCCCGTGCTGCTCGACTTCATCGTCGGGCCAGGAAACCAGGGTCTTCGCAAGCTCGGAAACGTTGCGGTAGGTCTGCTGTATACGATCGAACTGGTCATCGTCGACAGGCAACTGGTTCGTGGATAATCGGGACAGCTCTCCTTCGACGCGACGGAAGTCGCCTATGTACCGGGCAGTTTTGTGCAGGGTGACTTCATGCCGAGGCTGGTGCCGTTGATGAGTCAGTTGCCCGGGCAACTCACGGTGGGAGGGACATCGCTGAGTGGTGGTTCGAGGGCGAGTGGGCCCGCCACGCTGGGGTCCCCTGCGATTCCGTGTGCAGGAGGGTTTCGACGGCTCGGCCGGGGTGAATCTCGACGACTTCTTCCTCTTTGCGGATGCCTTCGGCACGCAGGATACACGGTTTGATCTCAATGGGGACGGCTCCGTCAACTTCCCCGACTTCTTCCTCTTTGCCGACTTCTTCGGCCTCGCGGTGCAGATCAGTCCGTGAGCGCCACTTCGAAGATTCTGCCATGAAGATCCTGCTCGTCGTCGACGACTCCACCTTCCTAGCGCGTCATGGGGGACGCCCTGCGAGATCGCGGGCACCATCTGCGTGCGGCCAGCAATGGCCATGATGCACTTGAGATGTTGAGACAGGACTGCCCCGACATCGTCATCAGCGATCTCGAGATGCCGGAGATGGGTGGTATCGAACTGATGACCAAGGCACACGAGCTGGCACCAAATCTGGCAGTGGTCATCCTCTCCGCTGTGGGCGATGCGGCCAGCTCTTCGCTGGCCTTCCAGCACGGCGCCAATGGTTATCTACAGAAACCATGTCGCGTCGAGGCCCTGATCGAAGGGGTTCGACGACTGCAGGATTCCACAAGGAGGAGCACAGTTCATGAGGTCAGATCGCTGATCTGACACAGACCTCGCCAGGCAGCTACTTTTGCTGTCATGCCCAACTCATCTCCCCATTCATGCATTTGGCGCTCCATCGACCGGCCCCCGGCCATCGCCGGCGACGACGTTCACCTCTGGCGCATCGACATTGACGCCTCCGATGCGGTCTACGAAGGATGCCACGCGTTACTCGACGACGGTGAGCGGGCTCGCGCCGATCGCTTCCGAGCCTCTCGACAATCTCAGCGTTTTGCAGTGGCCCGTGGAACCCTGCGCCATCTGCTCGGTGCCTATCTGGAAACAGAGCCGCACCAGCTGGAATTCGCCTACGCTGAACACGGCAAGCCGTTTCTCCAGCATCCGAAGACGGATCTCCACTTCAATGTGAGTCACTCAGGGAACGCAGCGCTCATGGCTTTTGCGCGCGGGCGCGATCTCGGTGTCGATGTGGAACGCACGCAGCGCGAGGTGGGATGGGAACGAGTGGCTCGTCGTTTCTTCGCAGGCCCGGAGCTGGCGGAGCTCATGGCGCTAAATCCCGATCAGCGACGGTCAGGTTTCTTTCGCTGCTGGACGTCGAAGGAAGCGTACATGAAAGCGACGGGGCGCGGAATCACACTGGGGCTGGGGAAATTCGTCGTACGCGTTGACCCGTCGCTGCCCGCCGAGTTGTTGTCGGTGGTAGAGGGCTCGGCGCATCATTGGTGGCTACAGGATGTGGATCCCGGACCGGCCATGGCGGGGGCGCTGTGTGTCTCTGGAGGCGAGCCGAACATCGACTGGCTGGAGCTTACAGCACCAACTCTCGGTTGACGCCCCGCATGTCCATCTCGAAATCGATGCCTTCCACCGGTGGGCGGGTGTCGTGCAGATGGACACCCATGCGACGAGCGGGGCCGAGACGGTTCAGGATGATGTCTTCGTGAAACCCGTCGATGGGATAGACGGTGTAAACATTGATAACGTTCAGCAGATCCCAGCGGGCGCCCAATCCGTCGAGACGGGTCTCCATCACCTTGATCACGTAATTCGCCTTCTTCCGCATCGCCTCAGGTGAGGTGTCCCCACGACAGATAATGCCTGCCTCATCGAGTACACCGTCGCGCAATTCGCCCGCACCAGCGACGACAACACTGGGCTTCACCTGGTCGGATTCGGCCTTCACGATGTAGCCGAAGGCGTGCATCTGCGGCTCCGTCGGGGGCGAATAGGCGGGAGAGACATTCGTTCGTGCAAGGGGATTGAGGTCGTCGAGGTAGAGCCCCCAATCCTTCAGCACCTGACAGTAGGTCTCATTGAAGTCGATGAATCCCTGCATCGGGTAGGGCGCAGGGCATCGTAACTGAATGCTGCACAGTGATGTACGATCGCATTCCGCTTTTTCCAGATGACGATCGATGAGGTGGAATCCCTCCTTCCAGGACGTCGGTGACCGGAGGGTGACGAAGACGATCTCGTACCCTGGATCGGCCACGACGCCACAGGAGTAGGGATCGATCCCCTTGAGGAAGTGATAGTGGCCCTGGGGGTTGGCAATGAGCATAGTAGACTTTTGTGGTTGACTTTGCACGAATACCGCATATTGTACCAGTACAATGAGTTGCAAGGTACGCCTTGGATGATTTTTCTTCAACCCACGGGTTGCTGGAATCTGATAGGGGGGCAGGGATGCCACGCACACCTTCCGCCCCACGAGGTGAATCATGGCTACCGTTGATATCAACGCCGCCGCTGCCGCACCCAACGCGGCCACCAATCCGAATGTATCGCCACGTGAACGGGCCTGACAGCGGCTTGGACGACTGGTTGCCAGTATAGAAGCTGTGGCGAGCCGTATCGACTCTGACGGCACGAGTCAGACGGAACGCACGGTGCTGCGCATCCGATTCAACGATCTACAGCGCCAGGTCAATCGCTTGGACGGGATCGTCGCTGGAGAAGGTCTCGAGACACGCGGCCAGGGACGTGTCAGTCCCACGCCCGAACCCGCCGCCGCGCCGCCTGAACGGACTCGCACCGAGGTGGATCGAGTGGAGGTCGCCGAGGCCAACGTGGCCGCCGCCGAACGACCCGCACCGGAGGCGCCCGTTGCTCCGGAGCCCGTTGCGCCATCGGATGGGGTCGATCTGGTCGTCTGACGACATCGATCGCGAGTCGGTCGCACAGAGCATAGGAACACAGAGCTTAAGAAACACAGTGCCTTGGAAAGGGTCGCGCCGACATGCTCGGAGCGACCCTTTTTCTATGGGTCCCTTTCTCGACGGCGTCCAGGTCGACTATCTTGCGCTCCCAGAAACGAGCATCCCTTGGCAACAAGACCATCAAGCGCTTTCGAGTGAGGATCCATGACCTGGCAGGTGCTGATTCAATCAGATGTCGAACCGTATGTGACCATCACAAGACTGCTGGATCAGGCAGACATCGAGTTGCACTGGTGGCGGGATCACGAACCGGATCCGGATACGAATTTCGACGTGATCGATGCGATCTACGCGTATGGCCATTTCTCCGTCACCCGCGAACTGATGCAGAAGTGCCCGCGACTGAAGATCGTCGCCAACTTCGGCGTCGGTTGTGATCACATCGATCAGGAGGCGGCCAAGGAACTGGGGATTCCCGTGGGCAATACGCCAGGTGTGCTGGACGATACCACCGCCGACTTGACGTGGGCACTGTTGATGGCGGCGGCGCGCAACGTGGTGCGTGGAGATCACTTTGCCCGCGGTCCGGACTTCCTTCAATACGACCCGAGTTTCATGCTCGGTCAGCAGATCACCGGTGGTATCCTCGGGATTGTCGGCATGGGACGGATCGGTTACCAAGTAGGCAAGCGGGCGATCGGCTTCGGTATGCCGATTCTCTACCACAATCGGAATCGCAATGAGAAAGCCGAGGCCGATCTCGGGGCCACGCGGGTTGCTCTTGATGAACTGCTGGAGCGGTCCGATTTCATCGCCCTGAACATGCCTCTCACCGACGAGACGACAGGGATGATCGGTGCACGCGAATTTGCCCTCATGAAGTCGACGGCTGTCGTCGTCAACGCGGCCAGGGGCCCCGTCTGGGATCAGGATGCGCTGCTGGCCTGCCTGCGCTCGGGGCATCTGCACGCCGCAGCGACGGATGTGACCTACCCGGAGCCCCTGCCCCGGGACCACGAATTGCTCGCCGAAGAGCGACTCGTGCTGCTACCCCATCTGGGGTCGGCAACGCAGCAGACGCGCGATGGCATGGCCGAGATGTCGATCGAGAATCTGCTGGCCGGTCTTGAAGATCGTCCCGTTCCCAACCGCATCGTGTAGTCGCCCTGCCCACGGGCTCGATGGTTTGGGACGGTCTTGGTCTTGTGGTTGCGTGCAGTAGAATTTTTCAGAGATTCTACGTGATGACAATTCAACCTCTATGGAGTTTTTGCACCATGGCAGACGCCAAGCACTACAAGGTTCTGATCATCGGATCAGGGCCCGCTGGATTCACCGCCGCCCTCTACACGGCACGGGCGGACCTTGCGCCCCTCGTGCTGGAGGGAGCTCAGCCCGGTGGCCAGTTGACGATCACTACGGATGTGGAGAACTACCCCGGTTTCCCCGACGGGATCATGGGACCGGAGATGATGGAGAAATTCCGCGAACAAGCGCAGAAGTTTGGTGCTGAGACGCAGTTCAAGACGGTGACAGCCGTCGATTTCTCCGAGCGGCCCTTCAAGATCGACGCTGAGGGAACACCGTACACGGCAGACTCGGTCATCATCGCCACTGGGGCCTCGGCTCGTCTGCTGGGTCTGGAGTCGGAGACGCGTCTGATGGGTCACGGCGTTTCGGCCTGCGCCACCTGCGATGGGTTCTTCTTTCGCGACAAGGAGATCGTCGTCGTCGGTGGGGGCGACACCGCCATGGAGGAAGCGAACTATCTGACGAAGTTCGGCTCGAAGGTGACCGTCGTGCATCGCCGTAACGAGTTCCGTGCATCCAGAATCATGGAACAGCGCGTGCGGGACAATCCGAAGGTCGAATTCGTGACACCCGCTGTGGTCGAGGAAGTACTGGGTTCGGACGATGGTATGGAGGTCACGGGCGCAAGGTTGAAGAATGTCGACACGGACGAGAGCTTCGAGATCCCCTGCGAGGGTTTCTTCGTCGCCATCGGTCACAAACCCAACACATCTCTTTTCGAGGGTGTCCTCGACATGGATGAAACGGGATATCTTCATACCGCGCCCGACTCGACGCGGACAAATGTGGAGGGCGTCTTCGCCTGCGGTGATGCGCAGGACCACGTCTACCGCCAGGCGGTCACCGCGGCGGGCACGGGCTGTATGGCTGCCATCGAAGCAGAGCGCTGGCTGGCTGAACAGGAATAGGGCGACATCCTTCGAAGTGACACGAGGCCGCCATCGAAGCCGAACGCTGGTTGGCTGAACAAGAGTAACCGACACGTCCTACACAGACAGTCCCACATAGGCAGAACGAGGCCGGCGGATCATCGATTCGCCGGCCTCCATGCGTTCTGTCAGCAGATCTGCTCGGTCAGTTCTTATCGAGTTCGGCGTACACCTCGCGGCCCCGTCGGAACAGATCGCGGACCTCTTCCCGCTGGTCATCGGTGTTGTATCGTCCCACCGTGTCGATCCACTTCAGCGATTCATCGATGGAATCGAGGAAGAAGCGGGCACTGTCGGGTCGATTCCCTGACGGTCGACCGCAAGAGAACCACGTCGGACTCGTATGGGCGTAGAGGGACTGGTTGAAGCTGTCTCGACTGTGTCCCCAAAGCCGCGCCGCCACCCAACCGTCACGTTCGGCCACCGCCTGGCACCGCACGCTGCCGGAAAAGGCATCCCCCGAATCGAAACCACCACCGGCGGCGGTTTCTCGGTGCACGACCCTGCCATCCACGATGATCTCTACCGCATCGACGGGATAGTGAGACTGAAAGGTCGCTTCCACTTCGAGGATCCCACCCCCATCCATCGGAAGGGTAGCTCCGATCGGGGCGTCATTGACGGTCATGTCGATGACGGGACCGTTGGTGATGAAGGTGCGCCCCTTTTTCATGCCATCGATCCAACTCTCGTAAGAGAATTCCTTTTCCGTGTGCACGTACACACGATTGTTAGAACAGACGAACCAGTCCGTCCCCGTCGAGGCCGGCAGTCGGAGGCCACAGTCGAGCAGCTTGTACCACAGGTCGTATTCGGGATCCATCCAGAACGGATCGAAGAGATTGAAGGCGTCGAGTTTGCCAAGAGCGGCTGCCACGGGTGCCTCCATACCTCGACCATTGTGACACCAGATCACCAGACCGCCCTGGTCGATGGCATCGTCGCAGCACGTACACAGTGGTGGGTAGTCCGGATCGAACTGGGCAGTGAGTGTGTGCCCCCGGCTCACGGGCTGCACGAGGTTGCGGATGTTGAGGAACATGACGTGCCCGTACCCCATCCCCCAAGGTGAGTTTTCGCCATAGTGACGATTCTCTTCGCCAATGTCGACCACGTGGTGGGCGGTGGTGAAGTCATTCATCACGCCGATGGGAAACTTGTTGCTCGCGTAGGGTAGCTGCCGGCGGTCGAGGATGCTCACGACGGTGACATTGTACCCCTCGACGGAGCAGTCGATACCCAGCCGATCGTCGGGTCGCGTTTCGTTCTCATCGTAGTGGATGTGGGTGTTGCCCGGATACCAATGGTTCTGCTGGGGATGCACCCACCGCTCGATGCGAATCTCCGTGTCCACAATGCCCGATGCGGGAGCTTCGAGCACAACACGCTGGGGTTTGTACTCAGTCCCGCGTTCGACGAGGATATCCGTTCTGCCTCGGCCCGTGTTCACGGTGAACTCGCCGTCGGGGGCGAAGAAGAAGGGTGTGCCCGGTCCATTCTTCAGCATCGCCCCGCCCGGATGAACGAAGTTTCCACCCGGGTCCAGTACATGCACCTTGGCGTCGATCTTTTCGTTGGTCTGTGCGTCGATGATGGTGCCATGCAGCGTCGCCATGCGTCACCGTCCTGTTCAGGGCCTCAGTTCAATTCGTAGGTCTCATACGGGTTTTGGCAGGGATTGCCGCGACTGATGTGCATGCGGCCGTTGTCCGCTTCGATCAGGATCGAGAAGACACTCGACCACCAGCCTGTGGTGGGGTGGTCATTCGGATGGCGACAGATGGAACGCGGGTGATTGTCATGGTCGCACAGCACAGACTCGATGTCATCACGGGCGATGGGGCGTTCGGCGGCACCCAGCAGCTCATCGATCCTGCACTTGCGCGGCACCGATTCGATCAACTCTAGAAACTCGTCGTTGATGTCTACCAGATCCTCGTGCAGGCAGTGGTTGGTGTGGGTCACCACGCCATCCTCGTCGTCATCCCGCAAGACAAATACGTCGTCGAGGGTGACCTCAAAATCGGCCGGGCCCTGAGGTGTGGCGAGCATGATGTTGGCGGGGATCGCCCGTTCGGCGCGACGCACCGCGGCTGCAGCTTCGTCCAGACTGCGGCTTTCGAAGATGGCTCGCACGGTGAAATAGTGGGGGACACCGCGTTCTCTGGCGGGGGCGGGCAGGGTGTTGAGGCAGACCCCTATGCCGGCATCACTGACGCCGATGTAGGCGATGAGTCCCGCCTGGGTAATGGTGGAAAACGCGGGTTTGTCGTCAGGACGACGTGTGAGCACCACCGTGTGCGGATCCAGCTCGACGTCGTTGTCCCAGTTCTGTCCCGTGGCGGAGCCGACGGCGCTTGCCTCGGCAGAGATGGCGAAGGAGGTACATCCCGCCTCCGCCGGGGCGGCGGTCGAGTCGATCCTCTGGGCAGGCGCGACACCGCGTCCGCCATCATCCGATTGGAGTTGATTGCGGATCTGCAGGAGCATGAGTTGCTCTACCGAGACTCCGCTCGAATGGGCCATGCCTTCCATCTCTTCGAGCAGGTGGGGCGCGTAGGTTCGCACCCGCTCTATGGAGTCGGTGGCCACCACCAGAGCGGACTCGTCGGAGATCGACACCGCTTTCCGCGTTCGTTCCATGGCGATGGCATCGAAACCACGGATTTCATCGCGTAGGCCTTCGCCGATCTGTTCGCCTATCTGGCGTGGCGTCCCGGTGGCAGTGATTTCCTTATAGCGGCTCGTCATGTGTTGTCTCCTGCATCGTTGTTTGCCGGTTTCACGCGCGGGACCCGGGTCAGCCGTTCCTCCACAAAGACGTCCTTCGTCGGTGGAAAGGCATCCGGATTGTCGGCGGATCCAGTGGTCACGTCCATGTCATCGGGACGGTCGTCGTGGTGATGGTAGGTGAGGGGGGGCGCAGATTCTGCAAAAGGTGCGATCCGCGTCGGTCTCCGTGTGATAGTCGACGGGCTCTCCCTGCACGAAGGAGAAACTCTCAATGGGAAAGATCAACCAGCCCACAGCACCCGAACCGGTGGCTCGCCGGCACGTGTCGCAGTGGCACGGCACCGAGGCACGCGGGGGCTCGACGGCCGCCACCGTGTCGCCCCGCACAAGCAGCCGCCGGTGATGGCCTTCTCAGTCACTTCCCCTGACCTCGAGCACGACCTTGCCCACATTGGCGTTGGCACTCAACACATCGTGTGCCTCTTGGGCATCGGCGATGGGGAGCACCCGGTCGACGACGGGTTGAATGGCGCCTGCGAGAAGGGGGGGCCAGAATCGCGCACGGAAGTCTGCCACGATCTGCGCTTTTTCGTCGACGGGTCGACTTCGCAGTAGGGAGCCGATGATGCGCAGACGACGAGTCAGCACCAGCCCAAGATCGATCTCACTATTTCGCCCCCCCAGAAGCGACAGCAGCACGAGGCGCCCCTTTGGCGCCAGGCAGTGCAGATTGCGGGACAGATGACTGCCGCCAGCAACGTCGAGTATGACATCGACGCCGGCGCCATTCAGATAACCCGTCACCTCGTCGGCAAATCCCTCGTCGCGTGAGTCGCAGACAAACTCGGCGCCAAACTGCCTGCATCGTTCGCGTTTCAGGTCATTGCCGGCGCTGGCCAGAACTCGACAGCCTGCGTGACGCGCGAGTTGGATTGCCGCACTACCAACTCCACTGGCACCTGCGTGAATGAGGACGGTCTCACCCCCCTGCAGACCGGCTTCACCAAACAGATTCACAAAAGCGGTGAGAAAGACCTCCGGCAGGGCGGCGGCACGGGTCATGGGCCAATCATCCGGGACGGGCAACAGCAGACGGGCATCCACCGCGACACGTTCCGCATATCCGCCGCCTGCCAACAGGGCGCAGACGCGGTCGCCAGCGGCCAGATCCGACCCTGCTGGATCGGCGACGACGCCCGCCATCTCAAGACCGAGGATATCGGGAGCCCCAGGGGGTGGCGGGTAGTGGCCGGAACGCTGCAGCAGATCGGCACGATTGACGGCCGTCGCGTGAATGTCGACGATGACTTCACCGGCTCCGGCAACGGGGTCGGCCGCTTCTTCCCATCGCAGGGCTCGATCTTCGCTTTTCGTGTCGACACTGATGGCGTGCATTGGACTGGAACCGGCCTGTTGGTGCGGTGCCCAAAACTGGCGTGCGAGGAAGAAGTGTCGCTAACGTTCATACATTGACCCGTCTTCAGCAACCACGATCATGCCAACAGCCGCCCGACTACAACTGCTCTACGACCCCGACTGCGATCTGTGCCTGCAGTTTCAGGAAACCGTCGGTGGATGGGACCGACAAGGGACCATCGAACGAATTCCTCTCGATGACGCCTCGTTGGCCGAACGCCTGACGGCAGATCAGTTGGAGGCTGCTCGGGCCGAGCTCACCGTGATCGACCGACTGGGAAATCATCATCACGGAATCCAGGCACTGCGCCGCTTGACCGAGGCTCTTCCCGCTCTGAAGCGTGTGTCCTGGGCGTATCGGTTGCCCGGCGTCACACCCATCGTCAACAAGATATACCGTGCCGTCAGCAGCAGGCGACACACCAATCGACCCTGTCTCAACTGTGGCGAGAAATGGATGCCCTCGATGAAATGGAGTCGGCGAGGACGGCGATGAGCGAGGCCGCGTCTTTTCTCCTGACCGAAACAGAAGCACGCCGCTTCTGTGACGAGTTGCTCGCACAGCTTCAGGTTCCAACTCGCGAAATCGAGGATTGCACATCGGTGATGGTCGAGGCGAGTTTGCGTGGCGTGGACAGCCATGGAATCGCGATGGTCGCAACCTTTGCCGAACGCATCCGCAGCGGTCAGATGCGACCGGGACGCACATTGTATGTACGGCGAGAGAGCCCCACGTCCATCTGGGCCGATGGCCAACAGGGGATGGGACCGCCCCTGGCGCGACAGTGCGTGCAGCTGGCTGTGGACAAGGCCCGTCAGCACGGTATGGTCGCCGTATCGCTTGTCGATGGGAACTACTTGGGAGCCCTGGCACCCTACCTCTTGCCCGTCGGCGAGGCGGGCTTCTTCGCACTGGCCGTGGCCAACTCGACGCCTCGTGTGGCGCCCCACGGAGGAACAGCTGGCCTCCACGGCACCAACCCAATCGCCTGGATCGCGCCCGTAGCAGGCGGTGAGCCCTTGTTGTTTGATGCGGCTACAGGGAATGCCGCTGCCCGCATCTCCCAGGCCGCCGACGAGGTGCGCCCTCTGGCACCCGGTGTCGCGCTCAACAGCCAGGGAGAGCCGACGACGGATCCTACAGAAGCTGCGGCGGGCACCCTGCTCCCCGTGGGGGGCGCTCTGGGCTACGGTCTGAGTCTGCTGGTGGACGTGCTCAGTGGCGGTTTTGCCGATGCACCCATCGGAACCCAGATCCCCCCGGTGAGTGACTGGGGCTCACCCTATGGCTCGTCCTTCTTCATCTGGGTCGTCGATCCATCGCGATTCGGCGGGGCAGATGCCCTCGCTCAGCGGTGCGCAACGCTCGTCAACAGCGCTCATCAGGTGCCTCCTGCTGCCGGACACGAGGCGGTTCGTGTCCCTGGCGAGCGCGCGAATGCGACGCGTCGTGAGCGGGTTGTCCACGGGATTCCGGTGAATCTTCGCCACTGGGAAGCCATCCTTCGTCGCCTGGGCGATTGTGAACTCGACGTCTCCCGGTGGCTGCGCTAAGGGGCGGTTGCACCCGGTTTTCCGCTTGCTGAGGCACTACGCAAGCGGTATATTGGCGAGCCACTTACGGCATTTTTGGCCATGTCGGTTTCTCGCTTCAAGTGATGGGTTTCCATGAGCACATCTGATCGTCAAGTCGAAGGCGTCACCGTTGAGATCTTCGGTGAGCAGTATCGCATTGGGGGTGATCCCAAGCAGGTACAGCAAGTCGCCGAGTACGTCGACAAGAAGATGGAAGAGGTCGCTGAATCCCAGAAAGGGCGGATGCCGAAGGCTCAGGTCGCCATGCTCGCGGCGATGGAGATCACAGCCGAGTTGTTCCGCGTTATGTCCGAACGCAAGGCGTTTACCGATCGGGCGCACGATAGTATCGAACGCCTGACTCAGTTGGTCGAAGACCGAGGGCGTATCACCAACGAGGTCACTGCTGACGCCGACGCTCGTCTCCAGGAGCGGATCGCCGAGCGCCAGGAAGTGGTCGTTCCTGAGCGTGTGCAAGAACGCCAGCAGGTCACTTCGCCGACCACCACCTGAGTCTGCTGATGCTGCGGCGTCTGACTCTGTGGTTCCTTTCTGCCGCCCTGCTGACACTCGTGGGCGGCATGCCAAGCGTGCTCCTCAGTAGTTGCGCACCCACTCCTCCATATATCGAAGACGACTGTCACGTGTACGAAGATCTCGGTCTTCTGCGCGTCAACCCTGCTGGGGCGCTCGAACGCCACCTACGCATTCAGGCAGCCTTCAAGGTTTGCCCACCTGAGCAAGGTCTGGCCGAGATCACGCGCAAGCGCATTGAGATGAAGCACCACGCCATCAGTCTGCTGAGTGCTCAAACGGTGGAGCAGCTCCAGCATCCTTTGCGGGCCGAGCACCTGCGTGAGAAGCTGTTGATCACGGTGAATGAACACGTGCTGAAAAAGAGCCGCGTCACGGACGTCTTCATCACAGAGATGGAGCTGGAGTAGCAAACACGAGAGGGCGAGCCGTCGCCCATCTCTGGCTCGCCTACCCCTGCAGTCCCTTCGCAGCCAGGTCGCATAACTGCCGCGCCTGATCAGCTGAAGCGCTCTCGGCGATGATTCGCACCACCGGTTCGGTATTGGACGGACGGAGGTGGATCCAGGGGCACTTTCGTCCTCCCTCGATATACAACTTCACGCCATCCTCGACGGGATGGCGCTCGGCCCCAGGATAGTGCTCGATCAGCTGGCGAATCGCCCGTTGCAGATCGTCATCATCGACATCGCTGACTTTGTGTTTCTCAATCGTATACTGCGGCAGTCTGCCTACGATCCGAGCCAGCGGCTGGCGCGACCGAGCCATCGTCTCAAGAACGAGCGCGATGCCGAGTGCCGCATCTCGTCCCGGGTCGACCTCGGTAAGGATAACCCCACCATTGCCCTCACCGCCGATGACGGCCCCTTCGGCCAGCATGGCATCCACCACGTTCACCTCTCCCACAGGAGTGAGCAGAACAGGGCAGCCATTGACCGCAGCCGCATCACTGACGATCTGCGACGTGGACAATGTGGTGACCACCGGTCCGCGTCGACGAGCGGTCACCGATTGCACGGCCAGGGCCAGGGTCAGATCCTCGCCGAGAGGTTCGCCGTTCTCGCCCACCAGGGCCACGCGATCCGCATCTGGATCGATGGCGAAACCGATATGGCACTGGGCCGAGGTCACTGCGCGGCCCAGATCTACCAGATTCTCCGGGGTGGGTTCCGGAGCATGGGCGAAATCACCATTCGGTTCGTCGTGGATCAGGTGTGCTTCCACACCGAGTGCTTCCAGCAACTGATGGGCGTAGAGACCACCCGTCCCATTACACGGGTCGATGGCGGCGCGCAATCGGGCACCTCGGATCAGATCGACGTCCACCGCTGCCAACAATCGGTCGAAGTAGATGTCACGCACGCGGTCGGCATCGATCGACTCGGAGCCGCCCTCCGTCGCTGAGGTGCGCTGCTGCTGTTGGTGATAGGCCTCTTCCACGAGGGCACCATCCCTCGCATTGAGAAAGATGCCATCATCGCGAATCAGCTTCAGCCCATTCCACGGCGCCGGATTGTGACTGGCCGTCAGGATCAGCGCACCTTGAGCCTGGGTTTCCAGGACCATCAGTTTGGCCACCGGTGTGGCGCACAGGCCCAGATCGATCACATGGCAACCGGCGGCCCGTAGGGCGCTGCTGACGACGTCGGCGAATTCCTCACCTGATGGTCGAGTGTCCCGGGCCAACACCACCCGCGCATGCTCAGGCAGCCAGGTAGCAAAAGCGTCGGTGAAGCGTCGCACCGTCTCGTGGGTCAGCGATGCGCCGACGATTCCACGAATGCCGGAGACGGAGACGATGAGAGGGGCGTCGCTCACGCGGGTCCTGTGCCCGTGATGGTGACGGTAGCTCCGACCCCGACGTCCAATTCGCGCGCTGCATGGCCACCGCGAACCGAGACTTCCAGATGACCCCCACTGCCGATCAGCCCCATAGGCTGGCCTAGATCCGCATCCGTATAGGTCACCGACAGACCCGTGATCGTGGTCCGGCCAATGACGATCTGTGCTACGGCGCCCAGGGCCTGCACATCTTGTGTCGTGACGCTGGTGATGAGATTGCCGAAGTGATCTACATGCAGGACGCTGCCCACCAATTCGTTTCCCTGTCGCTGGGAAGTGATCTGGGCAAGACAGATGGCATCGTCCACGACGGGGCCCACGGCACTCACGTCGAGCCCGGCGGCTAGATGAGCCGCGGCGGGTGCGAAGATATCTCGTCCGTGGAAGGTAGGACTCACCACCTTGGCTTGCAGATCGGGGTTGGTCAGCTGATGGACTCGCGCAGCCCGCTGTCGCAGGACGTGACTGAACAGACCATTGTCGGGTCCCACCCATCGGTGCCGGCCGTCATCGATGGCGATACCACGGCGTTCGCTCCCGACGCCGGGATCGACGACAGCAAGATGCACGGTGTCCGGTGGAAACCTGTCCGTGCCCTGGCGTAATGCATAACTGCCGCCAAGAATGTCTTGGGCCGGAATGTGGTGGGTCAGGTCGATGAGGCTGAGACTGGCGTCGATGGAGAGAAGGGCTCCCTTCATGGCGCCCACGTATGTGTCTCGTGTACCGAAATCAGAGGTGAGCGTAACGATGGCCACGGGCGCGTCAGCCCGTGGTGCCATCACCGGTGTCGGTGCCGCTCGGTTCGCCGGTGTCTGCGCCGCCTGTATCGCCGGTGTCTGTACCGCCTGTATCCCCACCTGTCGGATCCCCACCCGTGTCGAGTTCGTCAAGAGGGACGGCCAGCCTGAGATCGATGCTGATCCGTGTTGTGTCATCGGCGACGATGATGATATCCGTCTGGGCACCGGAGAGGATCAGTCGGCCATCGAGATCAAACCCCTCGATGGTGAGGGTAACCCCCGTGCTCGGCGACAGGGCCCCGATGGTCAGCAAGGCTGGCCCGAGTGGTGTGTCGTAGCTCAGCTCTTTGACGACCGTCGGTGCGTCGGGAATCTCCAACGTTGCCACGAGACTGTCCACGACGGTGGCCAGGATTTTCGGTAAGGGCACGGCGAGGGACAGAGTCGACGTCTCGCTCTGCTCTGCAGACGAGGAGGGATCGAGGGGATTGTCCCGTTCGAGTCCCGTGCATGCCCAACCGGCCACAAGGATGCCCAACAGGGCACACCTGCGCATCACGTGCACGGGGTTATGGTCTGGGAGATAGTCTGGGATCTTGTTCATAGTTGAGTTTTCGGGTTGCCGCCAAGTATACACAGGCAACAGACCCTCTACCATAGGATCGGCGCCGAGACCCCTCTGCTTGACACCCTCGTCGCCTGCTGTATCGTAGGCCGGTCTGTCTCCACTCCTTCGAATCGGTCACACCACGACGATGGCTGCACCACAACGCCGCATTGGACTCCTCCTCGCGCTCCTGCTGCAGGTGGCCTCCTGCGCACTGCTTGGACCGCGATCCCCTGGGCTCGACGGACCGCCACGGGTCACGGCCCACTTCGACAGCGAGCTCGCGAGCGCTCGACTGACGTGGAATCGCGTGCGCGGTCACGATTTCCTCCGCTATACCGTGGAACGTTTACATGTAGACGCCTTTGATCCGGCTTTCGAGGCGATCGCCGAACTGACCGATCCCAAGGACACGATCTTCGTCGACAAGGGGATCACGGCCGATCGTCACTATCAGTACCGGGTTCTGGCCTATTACGCGATCGGCAAAGAGGGAGACAAGGAAGCGCATCTGGCCAGCGAACTGGTCGAGGGCGGCATCCATCCTTTCGAGCGAGAATGGGATCTGCCCCCCGGTTTTCTGCCGACCCGCGTGCTCGTGGCAGACGATGTGATCAGCGTCCTGGGAGCTGGTGCCGGTTTCGTTGTGCGGTTTGATCGCGAGGGTCAAGAGGTCGGCCGTTGGCGATTCACATCAGGACTCAATGCCTGTCTCGAAACGGCAACCCTCGACGGCCCCTCTGCGGCTGTCGATGACGACGGCAATCTATTCGTCGTTCACAATGTGTTCGAGGAAGGCAGTACACCCCTGCCGCGATGGACGAAGTTCGATCGGCAAGGCCAACTGTTGTGGACCAAACCGCTGGAGACCGTCTTTGTTCGTCACATCGTCATCAACGACGAACGGATCTTTATCGAAAGTGTCAGTCAGCTTCAGCAGTTCGATCAGGACGGGAACTTCGTCGCGCGCTTCCCGGTGCCTCCCCTCATGGTTTCCAGTCTGCGCTGGTGGCAGGGATCGCTGGCAGCGCTCGTGGAACCTCTCGGTGTGGACAACTCTGGTTGGGAGGCACCGCGTCTAGTGACCTACGCCGGATTCGAGCGTGCGCAGACTCGCTCGGTTCTGGGTCGCGATCCCCTGTCTGAGGACGACCGTGGAGCCGGCCTTCTGCGTCGGCCGAGTGACTTCGTCGTGGACGATGCCAGCGAGCGCGTGTTCATCGTCAATGCAGGTCACGACCGGATCGAGGTGTTCCTGGACACCCGCTTTCTCACTCGTTGGGGGCAACGGGGAGCCGAAGACGGTGGACACTTCCGGTTTCGTGGAAAAGCGTGGGTAATCGATGATCTCACCTCGGGTACGCGTCATCAACGAGAGGTCGTTGCCGGTGGCATCGCCCTGGATCGAGATGGTTCGATCTACGTGGCAGATACGTTCAACAATCGCATTCAGGTGTTCGCGCCCTGATCCCACGCCTTGAGCCGTGGATAGTACCTTACCGAGTCATGCACAATGTCTCTCGATACATCTTCCTGGTCCTGCTGATCACCCTCGTCCATTCACCGACCGGAGCAAAGACGCGCTACAACGTGTGGGCCAAGGAGAAGGTCCGGTATCACCATGAGCGAGTGCAGAAGGACCCGTACAATGCGGAACTGCGGGTTCTGTTGGGCAACGCTTATTTCGCTGATGGGGATTACATTCGAGCCTCTGCAGAGATGGGGCATGCCATCGAGCTCGATAGTCTGTATGCGGAGGCGTACTGCAATCTGGGCATAGTCCTCCAAGCGCAGTCCCGACGTACCGAGGCGGAAAGGGCGTATCGGCGGGCCCTCGATCTCGACTCCTTCCTGGTCGAAGCCATGGCAGGATTGGGGACCCTGCTCTGTAGAAGCTTGCGACACGGCGAGGGCATCGACTATCTGGCCAAGACCATCGAACTGGACGGGCGCCGAGACGACGCCCGGTTCAATCTTGGTGTCGCCTATCACCGGGTCGGTGACTATCGCCGCGCCGTAGCACAACTCGAGATCCTTCGCGAGCGTCATTTCGAGTTTCCCGGATCAGCGCGTGCTCTAAGTCAGGCCTACTTCGCCAGGGGGCTCGTACTGTTCGACGCGGAACTCATCAAGCAGGCGCTCACTTTCTTCGACAAGTCATCTGATCTGCGCGAACACGCCGACGTCCGCTACGCCATGGGATTGGCGCATCTGAAACAGGAAGACCTGGTAGCGGCAGAGTACTCATTTGCACGGGCCATCGAACTGGAACCAGACCACGTGCCGGCCCTGCACAATCTCGCCGTTGTGTATGAGCAAACCGATCGACCGCACATGGCGACACCTCTGCTGAATCAGGTAGTCCAACTCACACCTCATCTGGCCACGATCGATGCGGCACGCAATGCCACTTACGACGAAACCGTCCTGATGGAGTAGGATCCATCGTGCTCATGGAGTACGGCTCGAGTCGCCGCAAGCGACTGGGGCACAAGGGGCCAGACGCGTTGCCCTTCGCGTTGACTTTCACTATACGTCCGCCTACATTGTGAGGCTAACCAGATGGCGGTTCGACACGATCGTTTGGCACCAAAATCCCCTTCTGAGATCCCAGTCTGGGGATATCAATCCTTACTGCAAGGGAAGTATGGCTAAGGAAGAGTCCATTGAAGTACAGGCGGTCGTGAAGGAGGCGTTGCCCAACGGCTTCTTCAAGGTCGAAATGGAGAACGGACACGAGGTCTTGGCTCATATCTCCGGCAAGATGCGCAAATACTACATTCGCGTATTGCCGGGTGATCAGGTTACCGTGGCGTTATCTCCTTACGATCTGACGCGCGGACGCATTACGTTCCGCAATCGCTGAGACAAGAACTGAGCACGGCCGGCCCAAAGGGCCGGCCACGATGGTGCTCGCTACAATTTTCGGTGCGTGGTCGGGGTCCCGCCCGCACTTCGGTGTGTTACGAGTTTCCTGACTGTTTCTGGCGCGACCCGCGCCGCCTCCTCCACTCTCATCTGGCTGGCGAACCATGGGGCAGAAGCGTTCATGGCCCTTTGCCGAAGCGACGCAGATTCAGCAGCGTCGTTCACGGCCGGGCGCTAACGACAAACCCGTCCTGTTTCAAACGGGCTACGGTCCCAGTGGTTTGCCGCACATCGGCACCTTCGCTGAGGTCGCGCGGTCGAGCTTTGTACGCACCGCCTACGAAAAGCTGACGGGCGAAGAGACACGGCTCCAAGCCTTCTCCGATGACATGGACGGCCTGGTCAAAATACCGGGGAATATTCCCAATGGGGAGCAGGCTCTCCGGCCCCATCTGGGCAAGCCCCTCAGTGTCATTCCCGATCCCTTCGGATGTTGCGACAGCTTCTCGAGTCACAACAACAACAAGCTGCAGCAGTTCCTCGATGCGTATGGCTTTGACTACGAGTTCAAGAGTTCACGTCAGGCCTATGAGGACAGTGAGTTCGACGAAGGACTCGTCGTGTTGCTGCAAAAGGTCGAGGAGGTTCTCCAGGTCATTCTGCCGACGCTGCGTGAAGAGAATCGCGACGGCTGGTCACCTTTCTTTCCAATCTGCCCCGAGTGCGGATCCGTCTATGCCACGAGAGTAACCGGATACCATCCTGAGCGGGAGAGTCTGTCCTTCACCTGCGACCGGCAAGGCGATGGTTTCGGAGGCTGTGGGGCCGAGGGCGAGCTGTCAATCCGCGGTGGCAATGTGAAGGTGGGCTGGAAGGTCGACTGGGCGCTTCGATGGTTTACGTATGATGTGGACTACGAGATGTCGGGGAAGGATCTGATCGACTCCGTCAAGCTGTCGAGTCGTATCGTCCGAGTCATGGGCAAGCAGCCTCCGGCAACGATGATCTACGAGTTGTTCCTCGATGAAGAGGGCAAGAAGATCTCCAAGAGTGTCGGCAAGGGGTTGAGTGTCGATCACTGGGTCGACTTCGCACCGATCGAGTCGCTGCTCTACTACATCCTGCAGAATCCACAGCGTGCAAAACGTCTCTACTGGGATGTCGTGCCCAAAGCCGTCGACGACTACCTAGAGGCGCTGCGACAATGGCCAGATGTGGAGGAAGAGAAGCGTGCAGACACCGATGTATGGCACATCTATGCAGGTGGCAAGGACGTGCCGACGTACGATGCGAGTGTCAACTTCACCGTCGTCAACAATCTGATTTCCGCACTGGGAACCGACGATGCCGACGTGCTGAGAGATTTCCTGCTGCGATATGATCAAGAGGTGAGCAAATACCCGGATGTCCTCGACGATCTCGTGCAAAAGGGCCTGACCTACTATCGGGAGCAGGTGCTGCCCCACAAGGTGTATCGCGATCCGAGCGAGGCTGAACGGGGAATGTTTCAGCAGATCTGTGACCGGCTCGACGCCAGTCAGATCGATGGGGACGACGCCGAGAAGCAAATACAGGGGATTCCCTTCGACGTGGCGCGTGAAGCGGGCGTCGAACCGCGGGAGTTGTTCACCAGTTTCTACGAGGTCGTGCTCGGTCAGGAACAGGGACCACGATTCGGCACCATGGTGCTGCTCGTCGGCAAGGAGCGGGTGCTGAAAATGCTGCGTGACAAGGTCGGATGATCGACTGACAACTCACCGGTGAATGAGAAACGGCCCGACAAGACTTCTGTCGGGCCGTTTTTTTCTCGAAGCGGGCTGTGAGTCGGACTAGGAGTCGTCGTTCTCTTGAGCCCTGAGCCAGATCTCGTATTCCTTCTGCCCCTCAGCGTTGAGGGGATAATACTTCTCGATGTCGCCCGTTTCTTCCAGCTTCTTCCGTTCGAAGGTTTCACGGCCTTCGCGTGTGCCGCAATACTCGATCACCTGGTCAGCAAGTTTGGGTGGCACGACGACGACGCCGTCATCGTCACCGACGATGATATCTCCGGGAAACACAAGAGCACCCCCACAGGCGACGGGCACGTTGTAATCCCACGGATGCATTTCAAAGTGACCAGCGTTGTGAGGCGTACCGCCGCGCAGGAAGAGGGGCAGTCCGATCTCTCGCGCCAGGGGCAGGTCGCGCACGCAGCCATCAACGACGAGGCCTCGGGCGCCTTTGGCGTGGATGGCGGTCATGAGCATTTCGCCGAGGCAACCTGTCTGCATGTTGCCTCTCGCGTCTACGACAAGTACATCGCCGTCCTGGATGGCGATCACTGCCGACCAGAGAGCAGATCGTTTTTCCTGACTCTCCTCGGCGTGGCCTTCGACGATGTCTTCCCGCTTGGGCATGAAGCTCAGCGTGACCGCTGTACCCACCGTCTTGCGTCCCATCGTGAAAGGCACGGGGCCACAGGCATAGGCTCGAAGGACGCCACAGACTTCTCGCAAGGCTGAGCTGATCGTCGCCGTACCGAATTCCTGAAAGGCTGTCAGGGTGTCAGGATCGGGTCGGTCGAACTGGGCCGGAGCCATTGGCTCTCCTCACGTCGTAGTGGGCAAGGCATCGTTCACCGTCGTGCGCACGATCCACAACACTCACAAAGTGGCCAGGGCTTCGTCGAGAATCTGCTTCAGGCGTGCCGTCTCTGTTTTGAAGTCCCAGCCCGCCTCGAGCAGGGGTTCCTGGGTCACGAATTCGACACAGACCACGCCCGCGTAGTCGTCGGCATCGAGCTTCCGCATCAGACGAGGAAAGTCGATCACTCCTTCGTCGGGTCGGGCCTGGAAAGACTCGGGAGAGGACTGCTTGGCGTGGAAGTGGCGCGCATGGGGATGGAGGGGCTCGATTTGTTCAGGCCCCAGACCCAACTGTACCTGATGCGCATAGTCGACGGTCAATCCGAGGCCTGGCACCGCGTCGATGAGGCGGATCGCGTCGGCGGGCTGTTCAGCGATCGAACCGATACAGGGCTCGACATTGCACTGCAGCTCTCGCTGCTGCGCCACATCGACCATGAAGCGAAGCTCTTCTACGGAAAGATCGAAAGCTTCCTGCGCCGACTGCCCTTCTTCCTCGTGCACATGACCGGGAATCATCATCACACTCTCAAATCCCGACTTCTGCGCAAAGTGGGTGATCCCCTCAAACATGCCGCGGGTCCATTCTCGAATCTGCGCAGCCGGATGATTGATGGGATGTCCAAAATGCATGATGAACAACTCGGACACGGCCAACTGATGGGCATCGAGCACGCGACGCAGGCGATCCGCCTGCCCGTCGGGGTCGTCCACCGCTTCCTGGGGCAGGATCTGATGATAGTTGGACCATCCAGCGCCGACGTCGACCAGATCGAAGCCGAGTTCGTCGACAACGACGGTAGCTTGCTCGATCGTCAGATCACCAAAGCTGAAGGTGGCACCGGCTATTCGAATCAAGACGGAACCTAACAGTCGAGAGTGTGTGAACGTTCCCAGTCGGACAGGTCGGTGGCATAGTCATTCCACTCGGCCGTCTTGAGCTTCACATAGGCGTCCATCGTTTCGGAGCCAAGACCTTCGGAGAAGGTCTTGTTGCTCTTCAGTTCACGGATCGCATCGAGAAGATTCAAGGGAAGCTTCTTCGCACGTTTCGCCTTTTCGGGCTCGGCATACACGTTGATATCGAGACGTTTCCCCGGGTCTCGTTCCTTGTCGATTCCATCCAGACCAGCCACAGCGATCGCTGTGGGTAGCAGATAGGGGTTGGTCGACCCGTCGGCCAAGCGCAGTTCTATCCGCCCGGCATCAGGAATGCGCACCATGTGGGTGCGATTGTTGCCGCCATAGGTGACGATGTTCGGAGACCACGTGGCACCCGAGTTGGTGACGGGCGCATTGATGCGCTTGTAGGAGTTCACCGTGGGGTTCGTGATGGCGCACATGGAGGTTGCGTGCTCCATGATTCCACCGAGGAAGTTGTATCCCAGCTTCGACACACCCAGTTCGCCGTCTGCATCGGCGAACAGATTCGTTTCGCCATCGGCCGACCAGAGACTGACGTGGGTGTGACACCCATTACCGGTTAGTTCGGCGAAGGGCTTGGGCATGAACGTCGCTCGAATGCTGTGGCTCTCGGCGATGGATTTCACCATGTATTTGAAGAACGCGTGACGGTCGGCGGTGACGAGGGCATCGGCGTAGTCCCAGTTCATTTCAAACTGGCCGTTGGCATCTTCGTGGTCGTTCTGATAAGGCCCCCAACCGAGGGACAACATGGCGTCGCAGATCTCGCTGATGACATCGTATCTGCGCATCAGGGCAGCCACGTCGTAGCAGGGCTTACTCTGTGTGTCAGACGGATCGGCAAGTCCCTCACCGTCAGCGGAGATCAGGAAATACTCGCACTCAACACCGTGTTTGAGGCGGTATCCCTTCTCCGAGGCTCTCCCCAGCACCCGCTTGAGCGCGTTTCGCGGTGCATGATCGACTTCCTTGCCATCCATGTAGAGATCGGCGGCCAGCCAACCCACATTCGGCTTCCACGGCAGTTGAATGAGACTCGAGGGGTCGGGAATGGCGAACATGTCGCTGTCGGCAGGCGTCATATCGAGCCACGCCGCAAATCCTGCGAATCCGGCACCTTCTTCGGCCATGTCGGCGATGGCGGAGGCCGGAACCAGCTTCGCTCGCATCACGCCGAACAAGTCGACGAAGGAGATGAGGAAGTATTCGATTCCCTTATCGCGTGCTTCCTTTGCCAGATCGATCGTCATCTACGTCCTCCAGGGATGGTTCAGTCCAGGGTCGGTCCAGACCCGGGCCGGTCTCGGTTTTCGTTGCCCGGAATCCAGGTGGTACCTGCCAGCGGGACCCTCGCCATGGCCGCCGCTTCGACGGTCAGGGCGACGAGATCCTCCGGCTCGAGGCTCAAAACGTTGCTCTTTCCGTTTGCTCGCGCAAGCGTCTGCAGTTCCATCGTCAGCACGGCCAGATAGTTGGCCAGGCGTCGCCCGCCCCTGATCGGGTCGAGGCGCTGGGCCAACTCGGGCCGCTGCGTGGTGATTCCCGCCGGATCATTGCCCTCATGCCAATCGTCGTAGGCGCCGGCGGTGGTGTCCATCTTCTGATATTCCTCTTCGAGGGCAGGATCATTGTCGCCCAGGGCGACGAGGGCAGCGGTCCCAATCGACACGGCATCTGCTCCCAGGGCGAGAGCTTTCGCCACATCTGCCCCTGAACGGATCCCGCCAGAGATGACCAACTGCACCTTCCGGTGCATATCCAGCTCCTGGAGGGCACGCACCGCCTCTGGTATGGCGGCCAGCGTGGGGATTCCCACATGCTCGATGAAGACCTCCTGTGTCGCCGCCGTGCCGCCCTGCATGCCGTCGACGACGACCACATCTGCACCTGCTTTGACACTCAGCGCCGTGTCATAGTAAGGGCGAGCGGCGCCGATTTTGATGTAGATCGGCTTCTCCCACGCTGTGATCTCACGCAGTTCCTGAATCTTGATGGCCAGATCATCGGGGCCGGTCCAGTCCGGATGTCGGCAGGCGGACCGCTGGTCGATGCCCTCGGGCAGTGTGCGCATCTCGGCAACACGTTCAGTGATTTTCTGTCCCAGAAGCATACCGCCGCCACCGGGCTTGGCGCCCTGGCCGACGACGACTTCGACAGCGTCTGCCCTGCGCAGGTCGTCTGGATTCATCCCGTACCGAGAAGGCAGCACCTGATAGACGAGTTTGTCTGAGTGGCCGCGCTCCTCCTCGGTCATGCCGCCATCGCCAGTGGTCGTGGAGGTGCCCATGGCCGAAGCACCACGACCCAATGCCTCCTTCGCCTGTGCCGACAGCGAGCCAAAGCTCATCCCTGCGATGGTGATGGGGATCTTCAGTTCGATCGGTTTGGTGGCGAATCGAGTGCCCAGTGTGACCGCTGTATCGCAGCGTTCGCGATATCCTTCGAGAGGGTAGCGTGACATGGAGGCGCCGAGAAAAACGAGATCATCAAAGTGGGGGACCCGGCGCTTGGTCCCTCCTCCGCGGATATCGTAGATCCCCGTCGCTGCGGCCCGGCGGATCTCCGAAAGGGTGTAGTCGTCGAAGGTGGCCGACTTGCGGGGTACCGTAGGTGGGATGTGATGTTCGTCCGCTTGATCTGCCATCAGTATTCATCCATGTGGTCGATGGAGAAGTGGTAGAGTTGCCGTGCAGATCCAAAACGGGTGAAGTCCTTCGGGTCCGCATCGAGATCCGCGCGCTTCAGAAGCTGATCGATCGTTGCCAGGTGATCGGTCTCCATCGGCTTTTCGATGCAGTCCGCGCCCAGGCCGGCCACCGCTCCACGCACGTAGATTTCTGCTTCGTAGATCGAGTCTCCCAGATCTGTGCCCGCGTCGCCGAGCACGACCAGGTGCCCCGCCTGGGCCATGAAGGCAGACATGTGGCCCACATCGCCACCGACGACGATGTCCACCCCTTTCATCGAAATCCCGGCCCGCGCCGATGCCGATCCTTCGACAACGACGAGTCCACCGTGCCCACTGGCGGCAAGAGACTGGCTCACATCGCCACGAACGTGGATCTCGCCAGACATGATATTCTCTGCGCAGCCGGTGCCGGCATTCCCGGTGACTGTCACGCTGGCGTGTTTGTTCATGCCGGCGCAGTAGTAGCCGGCGTGGCCCTCCACGGTGATTGAAATCTCCGCATTGAGTCCACACGCCAGGGCATGGGCGCCACCTGGGTTCAGCAGATGAAAGGTGTCATGCGACGCCTGATGCAGCGCGGCATTGACGTCGCGCACGCTGAGGGTGGTCAGATCCAACTGCGTCATGCTGCGTGACTCCACGCATAGACCGTCGCCGGCTTTGGTTCCCAGATATCGGCGTGCGTGACGCCGGGCAACTGAGCAATGGCTCGGAACTCGGAAGACATGGCGACCCAGTCTTCGGTTTCGGCGATCACGGCAGGTTTGCACGCGATGGGGTCGCGGACGACGGCAAAACCATCTCGAGTACCGACGGCGAGGGTATAGAACCCATCGAGATCCCGTAGCGCATGTTCGATCGCCCCTTCGAGGGGATCGCCCTGACGCATGCGCCAGGCCAGATAACCCGCTGCCACTTCGGAGTCATTCTCGGTCTGAAAGGTCTCCCCATTGCGACGAAGTGTCTCACGCAGGCGATTGTGATTAGAGAGCGACCCGTTGTGCACGAGACACGTATCGGCACCCGTGGAGAAAGGATGAGATCCGGCGATCACCACGGCCGATTCGGTGGCCATGCGTGTATGGGCGATCGCATGTCGACCTGCACGCTCGGCAAGACCGAATCGACTCGTCATCGCATCGGGGTCACCGATACCCTTGAACAGCTCGATGGCGTGACCTACGGAAAGCACAGTCACGTCAGGTGCAATCTCGATGATGCGATTGCGTGCCCGTGCACCATCTCCCTGGGTGTGGAGAATCGCGTGATCTTCTATCTCCACAACCTCGACGGCATCATCGATGGTCTGCGCAATGTCGGCACTGAGGGCAGCCCAGTCGGTGCCACCGGTCAGTGACAGGCAGCTGATCTTCGTGTCCGCCGCGGGGGCCTCGTAGATGGCAAAACCCGCCGAGTCAGGGCCACGATCCACCATCTCGTGCACCATGAGTGTGGTGAGGGTGCCCAGCTCTGGTTGCAGAGCTTCGTTCTTTAGGAACAGTCCCACAATGCCGCACATCGAATCAGTCCACCCTCACGGTTTCGTTGTCTCCGTCAACATCCCCAGGCCCTGGGCGCCGATCGGTTCGACCCCCAATTCCTGTCCCGCCTCCATCAGCGTGTCCCACACGTAGGCACCCAGTGCGCGTCCTCCGACCAATCGATAGGCGGGTAGTTCACCCAGATCCGAACGAATCACCAACTGGGCCATCTTCGCGACGCTCGTCTGCATGGCTGTCCCCGACGGGAAGGCCCTCGAATCAACATCGAGGCCGCAGACCTTGCTCAGCAGTACGGGCGCCGCAGGACCCACGACGCGCAACTCAAATCGTCCATGCGTGACATCGGTCACAGTAGTATCCGAGTCGCCGACGGACTGAGTCAGCACCTCGAGGACCTGGGTCTGCCCGTCCATTTCGCAACCCACGTGGCACAGATCAGGTCGCAGCAGCACGCCCTCAATCTGGAGTATGCGATCGGCGTCTTCCCTGTCGGCCCCCCTCGCCTCGCAGACGACGCCGGTGCCTGTCACGGCGATGCCGAGAGCATCACTTGCCTGCTGCTGAGCACCATCGCCCTGCAGGCGGAACTTGCCACGCGGCGTATCATCGCCGATGACGACGGCACGGCGAGCGATGCGCATCTCTGCGTCGTGGCCTGCGAAGGAATCCGGCACACGCCATCCGTGACCGGCTTCGACGATGGTCGCCCCCAATCTTGTCCAGCACGCTTCCAGCGGCGAGGTGAGGAAAGGAGTCGTCGTCAACTTCGTAATCTTTCCCCCTGCGGGTCGTAGAAGGGGCCGTGATGCACGTGAGCGAGCTCAAGCTGGCCTTCAACGTGTATATGGAAAGGTGTATCCTGCTGTTCGGCCAATTTTGTCGGCAGCCAGCAAAGCCCGATCGTTTCCTGCAGGGTCGGCGAGTATCTGCACGAACTGATCCACCCGATGATCTCGGGTGCACCACGGTCTGCAGGCCTCACGACCTGCAAGCCCTCGATAAGGGCATCGGCCCTGCGCCTTGTGCGGAATCCGACGAGACGTTGCCGGGGTCCCGCCTCGGAGATCCGGGTGAGCGCCCGGCGTCCCAGAAAATCCTCATCCTTGTCCAGGCGGACTGCCCAAGGCGCATCGGCGGCGAGGGGATCGGTCAAGGCGTCGGTGTCCTGGCCGACGATGAAGTGTCCCTTCTCCAGCCGCAGGACTCGCTGCGCCTCGACGCCGAAGGGAAGAAGACCGTGGGGGATGCCTGCCTCGATCAAGGTTTCCCAGAGGTATCGGGCATATCCTGCGGGGCAGTGGATCTCATACCCCAGTTCTCCCGTGAACCCAATGCGCAGCAGAAGACAGGGCACACCGGCAACCTCTGCTCGGCGGGCGCGCATGTAGGGGAACTTGCCATGGCTCAAGTCACGGGACGTCAGGGGCTGCAGGATCTGTCGCGACAGGGGGCCGGCCAAGTTGAAGGCCGCGTGCGTTTCCGTCATGTCCGTGATATGGACACCATCACCCCATCCGGACTGGCGCCACCATTCCATCCACTCCACCGTACCGCTTGCACCGGTAGACGTGGTCGACACATACCATTCGTGATCACTTATCCTAGCGCAGACACCGTCGTCAAGAATAATGCCTTCGTCATTGCACATGATGCCATAACGAACGCGACCACGGCGCAGGTCTTTCCACGGATTCACGTACAGACGTTCGAGCAACGTCGCCACGCCGGGGCCCGTGAGTTTGAGCTTGCCCAGTGGGCTGACATCGATGAGCCCCGCCGCTTCGCGCACGGCGCGCACTTCGTCTTCCGGTGTCCCATAGTGCTCGGGGCGCATCCATGGGCCGGCCACCATCAAACGCGCCTCGTGGCCGACGTGCCAGTCGTGGATCGCAGAGAGTTGGACAGGTTCCATCTTCTGGCCAGCGAGTGCACCCAACGACACGGGGGTCACGGGAGGACGACCGGTGGTGCGCCCTGTTTCCTGCACGCTTTGGCCCGTGTTCTGAGCGCAGAGCCGGATGCTGTTGAGTCCGCACATCCGACCCTGGCAGGGTCCCATGCCGACGGTGCTGTATCGCTTCAGCAATTCGATCCGGTCATATCCCTCGGCTACGGCTGTTTCGATATCCGTGTCGGTCACGTCTTCGCAAAAACACACGAATCGTTTGTCACCGGCTGACCCCGGGGAGACGACGATCTGTGACGAACGCGGGATCGGCGTTGTGCCTGTTGTTGAATCGTGGCTGGGACCTCCCGCCGCCGCGGCTGTTCCTGCTGCCGATCCCTGAATCCACTCCTGCTCTGCCGTGCAAGGCCCAGCGACCCGACCCGCCAGAAAGATCCCCTCTGGCAGGTCTTCCAACGTCATCTCGGCCAGCGTCTCGTCGTAGTGACTACGGGCGCCTGCCATGGTCGCCAATTCAGCCGAAGGGATCCACGACGTACTCAGGGCGACGAAATCGCAACGGCTGGTCTGTTTAGCGGCCGTGCCGTCCACGGGGACGAGGTCGACCTCGTCCACACCTCGTGCGCCCCGCGCGGCGCTGATCGTGTAGCCCTGATGGATGACCACACCCGCCGTCGTCAGGGTCTCGTGTTGTTCTGGCGGACCGGGCTCAGGACGCTCGTCGGCGATGGCGACGATGTCGACACCCGCCTCGATCAGATCGACGGCCACCGCCCATCCCGCGTCGCTGGCGGTGACGATGACTCCTCTCTGTCCGGGAATCACGCCATACAGGTGCAGGAGTCGTTGGGCGGCCGAAGCGAGCAGGACACCCGGCCGGTCGTTGCCGGCGAAGACCGGCGGCGCTTCGAACGCGCCACTGGCCACAACGACAGCACCGGCACGGATCTTGTACAGACGGTTACCCCTCACCGCCGACAACCAGTGGTCCTGAAACCAGCCGACAACGGACGTCCTGGTCAGGATCGTGGCTCCCGCCTGATCCAACGCCTTTCGACATTGGGCGATTCGTTCGGTCACCGTCTCGTCAGGGCGATCGAAGCGAAGGTGACCGCCCACGTCGGCATTTTCATCGATCAACAAGACTCGCGAACCGTGATCCGCCGCCGCCACAGCCGCGCTCAACCCCGCCGGCCCACCGCCAACGACGACAACATCGGCGTGGAGATACTGTTTGTCGTAACCGCCTTCAGGGGTCTGCGGATCGATGACACCGAGGCCTGCCGCGTTGCGTAACAGATGTTCGAAGGCTGGCCAAAGGAATCGTGGTCGATGGAAGATCTTGTAGTAGAAGCCGACGGGGAGGAAGCGGGACACAGACTCCGTGAGCTGCATCAAATCATTGTCGAGAGAAGGCCAGGCGTTCTGAGATCGAATGTCCATCCCCTGCTCAAGCGGGCGCGTGCAGGAGCGCACACTCGGCTCGTCACCGATCTGCACCAGGCAATTGGGACAGTGTCCGGCGCCGCACAACAGACCTCGTGGTCGATGGTACTTGAAGGATCGACTCAGAATGCCTACGCCCGCGGCTGTGAGCGCCGACGCAATCGTGTCGCCTGCGTATCCGGTATACGAACGTCCATCGAACTGGAAGGAGAGCGATTCGGCCCGGTCGACAACTTGCCCCGGACGTGCTTCGATGCGGCGACCTTTCACGTCATCTCCCGTCGGGCGTCGTCGTCCATGTCGGCAGTCCACTGCCAGCTTCTGGTCACCTGATTGGTGCGTCGATCCCGCTCGACGAGGAACCACATTCCGCACCCGGATCGATGGTACCACCACTCAGTCCGCACACCCATCGAGTTCTGCCGCAGATAGAGATATCGAGTCCATTCGTTGTCCGTGGCCGACGACGACGGTGCCGGCCGAGGGTTGTATTCCCCGCCATAGCGGAACTCGGCGGCATTGCGAGCGCCACAGCTGGGGCATTCGAGACGCAGCATCAGTGGCCCACCGACGCGGCGCCTTTTTCGCCAACCTGGTCGAATTCGGCAAAACGGGACAACCGAAAGGGTCGTAGCAGATCTGGTGTGCGACGCGTGGCGATGAGCTCCGCCATCGTCTTTCCACAGATGGGCGAGGCCTTGAATCCGTAGGTACCCCATCCGGCGTCGATGAGAAAGTTCTCCACCGGAGTGATTCCCATGAGAGGAGAGAAGTCTGGTGGCATCTCACAGAGTCCGGCCCACTGACGCAGAATTCGCGCCTTGGACAGGAAGGGGAACAGCTCCAGGACATGCCCGGAGAGTCCCTCCAGGAAATCGAGAGATCCAGCCATCGAGTACGAGGTGAATGGGTCGACGCTGGCACCCATCACCAGTTCGCCACGATCGGATTGACTGACATACACATGCAGACTACCGGAGACCACCACCACGTCGAGGAAGGGCTTCAGCGGTTCCGTCACACAGGCTTGCAAGGGGAAGGTGTCGAGGGGTAACTCCAAGCCGGCCATAGAGGCCACATTCGACGCCCAACCGGCTGTGGCAGACAGGACGAGTCCGGCCGACACGTTGCCACGCAATGTCTGCACACCGGTGACGGCACCATTGCTGAGGTTGAGCCCCGTCACCTCCGTGTACTGGTGAATGTCTACACCCGCCTGGTCCGCTCCGCGGGCATACCCCCAAACGACCGCATCGTGACGAATGATGCCACCCGGTGGGTGATAGAGGGCAGCCAGAATCGGAAAGCGGGGATGATCGCTCACGTCGAGCTGAGGGCAGATTCGAGACAGTTCATCCGGGTACACGAGGCGTGAATCAACCCCTTCAAGCCGGTTGACTTCGGCACGGCGTCGCATGGTTCGGACCGAGCCATCGTTGTGTGCCAGCGTGAGGTGTCCCCGCTGGCTGAACATGACGTTGAAGTCGAGGTCTTTCGCCAACCCCTCGTAGAGCTTGACGCTGGCATCGTAGAAACGGACACCCTCCGGTGTGAGATAGTTCGACCGGATGATGGCTGTATTGCGCCCCGAGCCACCGGCCCCGATGTAACTCTTGTCGATGACGGCCACGTCCGTGATGCCGTGATCCCTCGCCAGATAGTAGGCGCAGGCCAGCCCATGGGCGCCGCCACCGATGATGACGACGTCATAGTGGTCCTTCAGCGGCCGGTCGTGCCACATCCTTGATGGTCGACCACCCAGGCCCTGGCGAAGCAGTTTCAGCGACATGAATTGAGTGCGACTACGGCAGTTGGATCGCGGGTTCGTCCGGGTCTGGACGATAGAGCAGGACCGTGCGCCCGAGGACCTGAATGAGGTGTGAGTCGGTGGCGTCAGCCAGTTGCGCTGCCGCTTCCTTGCGGTCGATCTCCCACGCGCGCTCCAGGCGGATCTTTACCAGCTCAGCCGTGTTGTAGGCATCCTGGATAGAGGCCAGCACCGGCTGCGACAGCCCTTGCCGTCCGACGGAGACCGTCGGCTTGAGTCCGTAGGCGAGAGATCGGAGATGACGACGTTGTTTGCCACTTAAGTCTGTGTGTTCACTCATGAATCCGAGACCGTGTAGGTGGTGTTTACCTGTGCGTTTCTCATGGGCATGCGGCGGCGAACCGTTCCCTTGAGCGCCGCCTTGATCAGGTGACGACTGCCGGGAATCAGCACGCTGAAACCAAGCAGGTCTGTGAGAAAACCCGGTGTGAGCAGCATCAGGCCGCCACCGAGGATGAGGACGCCATCAAAGATCTCGTCGCCGGGAAACTGTGCGGACCGAAGCGCGTCCTGCAGCCGCATAAGAGCTCGCAATCCCTGTGTGCGCGCAAGCCAGGCGCCTGCAGCTCCCGTAAACAGGACGACGGCAATGGTTGGTGCCACCCCGATGCGACTGCCCACTTCGACCAGCAAGGCGAGTTCGATGACGGGTACCAAGGTAAACAGCAGAAACAGTCGTAGAAGCAAGGGGACTCCATCGGTGACGACGAGTGCCAACAGGTGGCGCTAAGAGTAGAAGATCCGCTTCACAGGTAGCCATGCGCAACTGCCCAGCCGGAAACAACGCCATTTTGTGTCGGTCGAACTCCATTTCTGCGGCTGCGGGTCCGGCATTTGCAGCCTGATGGTCATGGAAACGCCTGGAACATCGTCTGGGACCTCGTCCGGGATCCATCGCCGTTGTCCGGCACTGGTAGCAGCGGTTTTCGTCGCCATGGGCATCGCGGTCTCCGATCGTCTCTGCCTGCCGATCGGTGTCTGGCTGGTCGCGGCGTCGGCTGCCTGGTTCGTGGCGCTCGTGGGCTGGCTGTCGGGTGGTCGTCGGACGATGCCGTGCGCTCTCTGGTTTGTCCTTTGCGCGCTCGGCGGGGTCCGTCACCATCAATACACACAGCTGTTATCTCAGCACCACGTTTCCCGAGCCGGCGTCTATGGAACCAAGGGGGAACTGGTCGGTCGTCTGGCCCATGACCCGGATCAACTGACGGATGGACGGCAACGAGTCGTCATCCATCTCGATGCGATCGCGGCGGAGGGCAGCACCCTACAGCCACTTACAGGGGATCTGTTGCTGACCACCAGCGCCGACGTGCATGGGTTTGTCGCTGATGCTGGTGATCGCGTCCGATGGCTCGGCAGGATTCGTCAGCCCCAGCCGGCGCGCAACCCGGGGGAGTTCGACTATCGTCGTTTTCTCGACCTGCGCCACAACCTGCACGCAACGGGCACCATCTATCGAGAGGGAGACGTAATCAGCATCGATTCGCGCCCCGACCACTGGTGGCGATAGAATCTGATTCGACCCATCCGAGCCTCTCTCACTTCGTCGCTCACTCAACACCTGGATGGCCCCGGGTCAGCCCTGTTGCTGGGCATGCTGCTCGGAGACAAACACGCGATCCCCACCCAGTTGGCCACACGATTTCGCACGACAGGTTTCGCGCACGCCCTGGTGATCAGTGGACTGCACGTAGGGTTGGTCGCCCTGTTTCTCATGACCCTGCTGCGCGTGCTGCGCATTCCAGATGCACCCGCGTGTCTGCTCACCGTCATCCTGCTCGGCATCTATGCACTGGTGACACAGCTGCAGGCACCGGTTGTGCGGGCGAGTGTGATGGCCACGATCGTTCTGGTGGGTCGGGCCCTAGAGCTTCGCGGGAGTGTTCTGAACAGCCTCGGTCTTGCGGCGCTTGTGCTCATGATCGCTGAACCGACTTCGGTCCTCACCCTGTCGTTCCAGCTGTCTTTCTCAGCAACCCTCGCCATCATCTCTCTGCACGCGCCTCTGCTGGCACTGCTGCCCGAACGCTGGAACACCGAATCATCGACCGGATCCTCCACTGGAATGTCCATCTGGGGTACGTGGATCGTCGTGCCGGCGGCGGTCTCCATGGCGGCTCAGATCGGAACCATGCCCATTATCGTCTATCACTTCCAGCAACTGGCTCCCATCTCTCTGCTGGCGAATCTGCTTGTCGTGCCCTTGCTCGGCGTCGCTGTCGCACAGGGACTGTTGCTTGGATTGGTCGCTCCCTGTTGGCCGGATCTTGGCCTCGTGATCAGTGGTGGGGTGTGGCTGACCGTGACGCTTCTCATGAAGACGGTAGATCTCTTCGCTGTCGTCCCGGCGTGGAAACTGGCGCAACCGGATCCAACGGTGGCGGTTGGATGGATGGGCCTCACCGTGCTGGCTGGTTTGGCCCTCTACAAGCCCGTCCTGCGCGGTGTGGTGGTGATGCTGCTTTTGATCGGCGCCAACGGATGGGTGTGGCAGCGCGAGATCAAGCCGCAGTCTCTCGAGGTGGTCTTTCTCGACGTTGGCCAAGGCGATGGTGCCTTTGCCCGGCTTCCCGATGGGAAGACGATGATCGTCGACGGGGGAATGCGCAGTCGTCGTATCGACATGGGGGAGCGCGTGGTCGAACCCTGGCTCCGGCGTCAGGGGATCGACGAAGTCGACGTGGTGATCGCGTCCCATCCTCACGCAGATCACATCGGTGGCCTGGTTCATCTGATGGAAGAAATCCCGGTCCGTCATTTCGTCGACGCCGGCCAGTCCTATGAGTCGTGGACGGCACGCCGGCTGCACGAACTCATCCGGGAGCAAGGGACCCGCTACCATGCGGTGGTTGCAGGGGACAGCCTGGCGGGCTCATCCTGCATCCTACACGAGCATTCGTCGACAGTTCAGGGGCATCGACCAAGGGACTCAACAACGGGTCCGTCGTTGTGCGCCTATACTACGCCGGTCGATTCGTCCTGTTTACAGGCGACATCGAGCATGAAACCGATGCCTCGTTGATCTCGTGGGGTGGGCGATTGCACGCAGATGTGCTGAAAGTCGCACATCACGGGTCACGCACCTCGTCGGGTGCCGCCTTTGTGCGCGCCGTCCATCCTGCTCACGGCATCGTCAGCGTCGGTGCGCACAACAAATTCCGCCACCCCTCGGCGGCCGTCATGGATCGCCTGAGCAGCTATGCCCACGTGCGGCGCCGATCAAGACGGGGCGATCACCCTCCATATCACCGACGTTGGAACGTTGCGCATGCAACAGCAGATCACCGGCGCTCCATCACATACATGCGTGGATAGATTCCGCCTGTTCCGATGACACGCGCGTGAAGGCGTTTGAAATAGCCCTGCTGCTGATTGGCCTTGTCGACGATCCCGCGCTTCCAGGCGAGGAAGACAAGTCGTCCACCGGGACACAGGAGATGGGCTGCCGTATGCAGAAAGCGGAGATAGAAGACGAAGAAGTTCATGCCCTGGCCCACGCGGATCCCATATGGAGGATTCGTCACGAGCAGATCGAAACTTCCTTCCGCGTGGACGTCGAGCAGCCGACGCACATCGTGATGTTCGAGTTCGATCCGAGGAGCTACTCCGGCGGCGGCGATGTTATCGCGAGCCCCGGTGATGGCCTCTTCGCTGTAGTCACTGGCGCAAATCTCAAGCGTGTCACTGTACTGGGCTGCTTCGATGGGGATGGTGCCTGATCCACAGAACGGATCGATGAGTCTGCCTTCATCGGCCTTGGCAAATCGCAGTAGTGCATAGGCAACGTTCGCTCGCAGAGAGGCACGTGGGTGGTAGCGGCGCCACGACCGTTTGCTGAGTCTTTCCCGGGTCCACTGAATACCGACCAGGCACTCGTCGTTGTGAACATCGACCCGGATTTCGTGGTCGAAATCAACCAGGTCCACACCCATTCCATACCGGTCGATCAGCCCTGCGCCTGCGAACCTCTGTACGTCTGTGCTGGTGAACGTGTGCTCGCCGTGTCGGTGGGACGTGACTCGAAAGGCGCCGTCCGTTGCCAGCTCGTCTTCCATGCCACGCTCTCGGAGAGTGCATCGAATCTGCTCCAGAGCTTCGTCGCCGGTGAGCTGGAAGGTATATCGGGGTTCGATGATGTGGTGGATGGAACGCATCTGCAGCGCAAGATTCCTCATTTGAGGATCAAGTCTGGGAGGCAGGATCAACACTCGACCGTGAAATCCGCGGGGCCGCCGCTCATAGAGACCGCCCTTGATGGCCGACCCAAGGCGGTCGGCCGCCTCGGCGGCGACGAGGTCCTCGAGTCCCGCGTCTGTCGTCAACAGCAGAGCCGGCGTTTCACCCGTCAGCTGCTGAACGAGATGCTGCTGGTGGCGCAACACCTCCCCCCGTGGGGAGGTACTCATCTGAACGTGGAGAAGAACGGTGCGAGGGAATCGACGACGACGTGCGCGACCTCTGAGAAAAATGGCAGCAAACGCTGCTCACCGGAGGCGTCTACGGCGCAGTGATCGATATCTTTGAAGTAGACGGAGCGATCGCTCTCGGTGTCGACCACATCGACGCCGACATCGATACAGGGCTGCAGGTTGGTGGTCAGCCCGCTGAAGCTCAGTTTCCGGGCCCGGATGCGGATGTCATACACAGGATCGACCAGGGCCGTCAGATCGCGCTGACGGAATGCCCACGCAATGCCAGGTACCGACGTGAGTCCGCGCACGACGCCGGGCACGATGAAGCGCTGAATGTCTCGGACGGCCTCGGTGGCCTCTGCCTCATCGTCCGTATCGAGGAACAGAAGCAGCGGTTCGAGTTTGAAGTCATACCTCTCCGTCCAACCGTTGACGACGACCCCCACCGGTTCGACCGGCTTGGCCAAGGGGTCGTTCGACAACTGGCTCGTCAGCAGACGTCGGAGGAACTCAAGGGCCTCCTCGGGTGGGATCCGTGCACTGCGGGCTGCCCACCGCAAGTTCGTGTCGAGCAGATAGTCGTCGGAGGAGCTGAGGATCCGGGTCAGGCTCTCTCCAAGATGCTCCACGAGGCGAGACAACTGGCGGTGTGACAGATCCCCTTTCCTAAGGCGCAAATGATCCCAGCCAGCGCCCTTTTCCTGTCGCAGGTCTTCCAAAGCCTCGAGCTTGGACAGCAAGTGGCTACGCACATCGTTCTCAGATCGTCCCGTCGCCTGTGCCACTTGCGGCAGTACATGGCTTGATCGGACGGGTGACGAGGACCGTAGTCCCTCATCGACTAGCCGAAAGGTCGCCATCAGGACCGGATCGTCAGATACGACAGGGCTCGTCGTCGAACCGGTTGGCTGGGTGAAGGCGGCGGTGCCCGTCAGAGCGACCAGCATGAGGATTGTCCAGATCCAGAGGCGCATGTTCAGTCGGCCGGGGCCAGCAGAAGAGGAACTTCCATCTCATGCGGGGTCAACCCCGCGTGTCCTCCGAGCTGTGGAAACACTCCATCACCGTCATCGATCAGGAACTGCACCCCATCATGGGCCAAGGCCAGCCAATCTCCGATGCGCTGACGGAAGACGGGTGACAGGGGGCCGCCAAACCAACCTGCGTCAATGACCTCGTCCATGGGGAGCAAGTCTGAGGCGTGAGGCACGACGGACTGCGCCAGCTCATCGGGATGGTCACAGGCCAAATACGCAGCGCGGCGCCCGCCGGCAGGACGCTGCCTCAGATTGGCGAGCAAATCCCTGGGCAGGGAGCAACTCAGGTGGGGATCGAGGCTGGCCTGCCCATGATCGGCTGTGATAAGAAGGGCACAGCGATACCGTCGACAGATGTCGGCAGTATGTCCGATCATCTGATCGACGAACTCAAGCTCGAGGGCGCTCGCCTCGCAGGGCGCCTCAGGCAGATCAGGACCATACACGTGGGCAATCGTATCTATGTGGGGCCAATACATCCCGACGAAGCATCTGCCCTGACCCGATTTCGCCGATAGCGTTTGCTCCAGCAAGTAGGGAATCTGAGACTGCGTCTGATACCCCACGAATTCTCCGCCTCGCTGCAGCAGGTTCGTGAATGCTGTTCCCTCATAGGCGGCGGCCGTGATGGCCACTGAATCAAACCCAGCGGCCGCCACGCGCTCGTGAATGGTTGGTTCGCAGCGCAGCAGGTCATCGTCGATCGGTTGGTCGGGCCGACCCACAGGTGTGAAATGCAGGACATTGCAGGCGGCACGAACCTCTTCAATCCACAGTACGTGTCCGAGGATTCCGTGTTTCGACGGTGGCTGTGCCGTGGCCAGTGATGTGAGTGCCGCCGTCGTTGTGGAAGGGAAAATCGATGTGAGTCGGCGGGGAAGACCATGCTCGTCGATGAAGCGCTGAAGACGGGGTGCCCGCGAAGCAGCAAGTCCAGCCTGTAGTTGAGCAAGACCCAGGGCATCGACCACGAGACACACCACACCACCGGGTGCCTGGGAAAGGACCGCCGGATCGAGCAGATCTGTTCGCAAAGGGGCCGACGGAGGTTCGCAACCGAAGGCTTGTAGAATGGAAGCGGTCACGTTGACGATCGAACCGCCATCGTACTCCGGCAACACACGCGTCCCCTGCGCGAGTCCTGCGCTGAACGGCCCGAACGCGGGACTGCGAGTGATCGTCATCGACGACGGTCCCGCAACTCTATCCAGTAGCGGAGTTTCTGGATGTCTTTCTCGCTCTTGCGACCCTCTGCGCGGCGGATGGCTCGATCCATCGTCAATCCGGACTCGAAGGTGCCCCCGTTGGCCTCGATGATGCGGCGTGAAGGCATGTTGTCCTCATCGCAGGTGATCAGGACACGATCCATCCCCAACCGACTACACTCGTCCAGCGCCAGAGACAGAATCCGTCGACCATACCCCTGTTGCTGCCGATCGGGTCGAATGCTGTAGCCGATATGTCCGCCATAGGTGATCAGATAGGCAGTACCGAGTTCAGGACGGATCGACGTCTGACCGATGTATTCACCGTCATCGATGAGCCAGAACACGTGATCCCGGTAACCACTCGAGTGCAGTCGGGAATCATCGGCCAGTTGTTTCAAGTCCCAAACGAACGTGCCGAACTCTCGACGCAGTCGGTGCACATCGTATCCGAGAAAGGGGGCGTAGGTGGATTCCAGTCGTTTCTCGGCCACAAAAGCCGTAGCGCCAACAAGAAAACTCTCGCGATACGTTTCAGCGGGAGTCTCCAGCGAAACAGCGTCGACGACGCCGAGCAGTGCGCTCTCGGGACTGGTCACCTTCGGTAACACCTGATGCGAGGGATCGGGGTCCAACATCCTGTCGAAATTCAACCTTACAGGGCGACAGGTTTTTGAGCAAGAAGCACGACAGCGCGGCCCCGACCGAGGCTGACCGGGTCCGCGTTGTCTACGATGGGGTCTACGCCATTGGGTGGACCCGCCATGGGAAGACCATCCCGTTCAGGGGAGGACGATCTTCCCGATTAGGGATATGCAGCGGGTACGACGTCGGCTTCCGGCCCGAGGTATTCGGCTGTCATTCTGCGGTCATCTCCTTCTTGCAGATCGACGCTACCTACGTAGCTGCGCGGCTCCCCAGAAGCATGGCGATCGTTACGAAGGCGGCCACCACAGCGTAGAGGTAGCCCACTTCGGAACACCAGGTCCGGAAGTCCTCTCGGCGAACGTATTCCACGTTTCACCTCCAGGGGTGTGGGATCTCTGTGAAACCGAACCGGGCCGGGCGTGGACGCAGCGCCGGTACACTGCGCCCACCCTCCCTTCACGATTCGGCGCTGATGCCATGTTGCCGGTAGAGCCGTTGCAGGCGGGGGACGGCTCCCCCCACCTGGCGACCATTGCGCCGGACACCGAACAGGTGCTGGCTCACGACGCGGCGGTTGATGCCCATGATCTCGGCACCTCCTCCTGCGTCTTACCGTGGACAAAGTAGAGGAGAAGGGCCTCATGATGACGCTGTGTCAGCGATGCGGATACAAACTCCATCACAGGCCCAAAAAGCCGCCGAGCTCGGGCCTGGCTGCGTCGCTGCAGACGACGCTCCAGATCGGAATGATCGAGACGGACTTCCCAGAAGTCAGGGTTGTACACGAACGCTCTCTCCCATGTGTCTCTTTCTCGAGCTTGAACACGAAAACGTCTCGCGCTGAGCACGAAAAAAGCCGCAGTGCCTGTGGGGGCGGCTGCGGCTTGTAGGAGAGAGATGAGACCTTCAACTTAACGGTGTTGGTCTCTACTCCTGCACAGAGGCAGCCGCCCATCACAGATCGATAAGAAATCTGCGAATACATGAATAAGCATTGACTGCCTCCTTCCTTGCGCGTGTGTTGTCAGAAGTTCAGGTAAGAGCGAGACACGCCGCTCGTCTCCACCGTCGCTGTATACTGAGCGTAATCAGGCCCACTGATACGATGTCAAGCCCGAATCGACGACCTGCCCGTTTTTTTTCTTAATACGTCGCGACTTGATGCTCGCTATGCGATCAGGCAGATCACCTTACCCCATAGCGGATGCACTTTTTAGGCTGCAACGAGAAAAAAGTTATAGAAAGACAAGACGTCCCAGAAAGATTCCGGTAATCGCGCATGGCTCGCCGATCTGGATGATCGACGATAGGAACACCTAGCCTCGGGCGAGCTGGCGCTACCGATCTCGTCGGGCGGCAGGCGTCTCAATGCCGTGCCGTCGACATGCACGGGAGAACCCACGCATCGTCAAACCCAGGGCGGCACCTGCTTCCTTGTTCGTTCGATACAGGCGAGCGACGCGAGCAAGAGATTCGGGAGAAACGGAGTTCAACAGCATCGAGCAGCTCCTCGAGCAAAGCGACGGATGGCGAACGTCGCCAATACACCCCGGCTGCCGAGAGCTGAGCATCCGTACAATTACTAAGAACTGGGAGCGGGCTACACGATTCCTGCATCGTTGCTCGATGAGAAACGGGCCTTGATGACGGAATCGACGCACCCGATCCTCTACATCGGTTGATCTTCAACGTGGGTGAGGAGAACCGACGATGGCCACCACCAACGAGGAGGGAGACGCTTATGCGCTGTAAGCATGGCTCGAGAACGCCACGCGTCGCCCAGAGGTCTTTTCGACTACGATGCTACCTCTAAGGATATGGGGCTGATCGCCCGCAAGGCATGAGGTAGTTGATGACAGACCTGTTCAGTTCACCTCCTCTGTCGCTTCGCGGCTGTACTTGGAGCCTCTGGTAACGCTGGCTGGTGGTGTGCTCTTGCTTGGCGAGGGAGTCGGTCTCTTCACAACGATGGGCGGGTTGTTGATTCTACTCGGATCCTATCTTGTGCAGCGGCCTTCCACGGACTCAGCGACGCCTGAGGCGAACACGGCAGAGGAACGATGAAGCACTACCACTGGCAGCGTGACAGCGACGAGATCAGCACCGATCCCGATCTGCTGAACATTGATGTGATCCATCGGTTTCTCACCACGTCCTACTGGTGTCCCGGCATCGAGCGACACGCCGTCGAGGTCGCCCTGAAACACTCGCTGTGTTTCGGTCTGTACCGGGAGGGGGAGCAGATCGGACTTGCCCGGCTGGTGACAGACTACGCACGATTTGGTTATCTGCTGGATGTCTTTGTTCTGGAAGCCTTTCGAGGTCAAGGTCTGGGAAAGTGGCTGATCTCCTGCGTTCTCGAATGCCCGTCTCTCAGGGATCTGCCCAGCATTGGACTTGCCACCCGTGACGCCCATTCCTTCTACGAGGCTTTTGGTTGGGAACGCCAGACTTCAGCGGATCATCTGATGAAGCTGACTCGATAGATCGCGGATCCACGTCCCCCATCCGACGTCTAGTGAAGAGAGGATCATGTCCGTCCACGCATCGCTGACAGACGCGGCGGCAGATTTCTGCCAGTCTCAACATTTCATGCTCCTCAAGACCGAGATCAAGCAGAATGCGGAGAGCTTGTTAGCTCACTGGGCGCAGACGGCAGGAGGTGAACCGACGGCGCTGACCGTCAGAGATGCTATGCACGGTGTGGCCCGTCTCGATGTGCCGCTGAGTCAGCGACGCCAGTTTCCACACTTGCTGACGGCGTTTCTCGAGTACCTGCCGTCGACGGGCCGGTTTCCACACGCCGATTCATGGCTCACCGTCGTCGAGGGGACAAGGTCGGCCTACGAGGCAGGATTTCGCGAAGATGGTTCGGTTCGTGGAACGACGGTGCGCAAGCCAGTGGCGGGTGTCGGCCGCAACGACCCTTGTCCCTGTGGCAGTGGTCGCAAGTTCAAGAAGTGTTGCGGAAAGGGATGACAAAGTGGCCAAGATGCCGGGGCAACACGCCGAGACAGACGGTTTCATTCGACACGTGACACGTCGTGTCGGGTGGCTGGTTTCGGCCTGCCAGATTGCTGCCCGCCCGCCTGCTGCCCGTCTGGTTACTGCTCGTTTGGGAGTGATCGGTCTGCTGCTGTGCGCTTGCGCGAGTGGTTCCTACACATCGGTCTCGCGCAGTGCTGCAACGTCAGCTCGCAGCAGCCAGACAGGTGCGACGGATTCCAAGGAGATCACTTGCGTCGCAGAACCCATGGCCAACTACGTCATTCATCTGACGAGTCTGGCCGGCCTGCCCTGGCCCACAACCTATGCTGACCTGATGAGGCCCACCCAATCGGCGCGCAATCTGAGTCGTCTTCGACAGGCAGCGGCGGCCCTCGCCTGGGACCGGGAGCACACGGGCGAACTGACGCCCTATTTCGTGTTCCTGCCGGCCTATCTGCGGCTGCAGAATGAATTCGACCTCGAGCAATACTTCATCGGCTTCGAGAACGCGATTCAGCGAGACGAGTATGCTGCCTTCCGCGGTGCTCACGCGGATGGCCATGATCGGCTGGCCAACTGGCTCTTCGATCTGGAGGGGTTCTTCTACGAGCGTCTCGATTTCTACCACAACGGATTCACCTTCATTCGCGAGTTCGGCCGCCTCTATGTGGGGGCCTATCGCGACTACGAGGATGATCTGTGGCCCGATATCGAGAGAGACCTTGAAGAGGTGGGCGACCAGATCGAGAGTCTCACGTGGTCGTCTGACGTCGTCATTACCTGGGAGAGATTAACGAAGGAACAGTACAATGGCCGCGTTTTCGTCGTCTCCCTGATCGCCGCCCCCACGTCCATTCCGGCGACGGGGCTCAGCTATGGTGAGACACTGCTGGCCGTCGAAGAGGATGTGGAGGCGATGACACGAACGGTGAGCTTCGAATTTGGCCGACATCTTCTGGTAGATGTTTTCAACGAGACCGTAACGGAGGCCGCCGGAACAGGTGGTCTCGATTGGACACTATCTGCAGCTTACCAGGGCCTCACCGAGCATTACAATCGTCTGATCTTCCCCGGCTACCGTTCAGAGATCGACAACGATGTCGAGCGTTTCGTCGCCGTCTTTCGTCAACTGCACGACCAGCGTCCCGAAGCGACAGCGCGCCAGTTGATGCGCCAGGGACTCATCGCCTTTCGTCGTGAGCACATGTGATATGATCAGCGCCCACAACACGGGAATCAGGTCCTGCACAGATTCGCCCCGGTACTAGCAGTATCGCGAACAGACACAAGTCCTTCTTGGTGGCAGTGATGACGACAATCTCTTCCAGATGCCAGAGGTGGAAGAGCAACTTGACCTCCTGATCGCCAATGGTGGCAACTTCCTTCGCAACACCATGTCCGACCGGCCCAACCTGGGGTACGAGACCAAGGCCTTCGGTCGCACCGACGGGGGGCTCTACGATCTGGCCACGTGGAACGACGAATACTGGGATCGTTTCGAGCTTTTTCTGCAGGGAACGCGTGATCGCGGGATCATCGTGCAGATCGAGATGTGGGATCGCTTTGACCACAGCGGCGACCCATGGCAAGACGACCCTTTCAATCCAAAGAACAACATCAACTACGATGAAGACGAATCCGGCCTTGCCCCAGACTATCCACAACACCCGGGTCAAAACCAGCAGCCCTTCTTCTACACCGTGCCGGGGCTCGAGGGCAACCAGGTAATTCTGAAGTGGCAGCAGGCTTTCGTAGACCGGGTTCTCTCGTTCGCCTTTCAGTACGATCGCGTTCTGTACTGCGTCGACAACGAGACCTCAGGAGATCCTGCCTGGGGTCGATACTGGGCCACCTACATCACACAGGCCGCCGAGGAAGAGGGCCTCTCAACTCAGGACCGAGATGTGCGATCAGTGGGATGTCCGTCATGAAACTCACCGAGCGACCTTCGACGAGCCCTCTCTGTTTCAGTTCGTCGATATCTCCCAGAATAGCCACACACCAGGTGAGCCAAACTGAAACCACGCACAGTCGGTCTGGCATCTGTTGCGCACCCATCCTCGACCGATGAATTCGACGAAGATCTACGGCGCCTCAACGAGCAAGTGGGTGGATCGTGGAATCGATGCCGGGCATGCGACGCAGACATTCTGGCGCAATCTCATCGGCGGATTCGCCGCCATCCGATTTCACCGCCCCCCTTCGGGTCTCGGGTTGGGAGAGGTGGCACAGTGGCACCTGCGAGCCGCCAGAAGTGTCGCACAGCGATTCGATTTTCCCCGCGCTCAACCGGACACGGATCATCTCCTGCTGAACGAGCGGGCGACGAACGAGGCCTACCATAGCAGCGTGCCGGGCGAACAACACGTGATCTACTACGTGGATGGGGGGCTCGTCGGATTGGATCTGCGCCGAGAGCAGGGCCGGTTTCACCTTTCGTGGATCGATATCGACGGGGAACGCGACTATGACGCGGACATCGTCGACGGTGGGCAATGGGTCACCCTGGCCGCACCGGGGTCGGGTCCGTGGGTGGCACTCCTCGCCGCTGTGTGACCTATATCTGCTCCAGCATCTGCCGGGCTCGCTGGCGCACGATCGCGTCGTTCAGGCTGTTGAGTGGGTTGTTGTCGATCGTTTTCTGTAACCATTGTCGCGTGTCGAAATCGTCGCCCCGTGCGGCTGCGGCCAGGGCCTGGCGAAACAGATTGTACGGATTCTGCTGATTAGCCTGGGCCAGTTCCTTTGTCGCTGTTGAACCATCCCCGGCGGCCAGTGCGGCTATCCCACGCAGTTCGTGGGAAAGGCCGATGGCGAACCGATTCCCGATGGTCTCACCGCGCTCCTGCAATTCGGCGGCCAGCCTACGGGTCGTCCCGTAGTCGCCTCGGGCGGATGCGACGACGGCAGAGTTGTAGAGGATTCCGCTCCGAACTCCCTTTGACCTCCTCTGCCCGATCCGACGCCTCCACAACGGCAAGAGCCGCTTCAAAATGAGCTTCGGCGGCGTCGCTGTTTCCGAGTTTCAACTGAAGCAGGCCGATGTTGGTGTGGTCGCCCGCCATCGCTGTGGCGTCACCAATCTTTGCGGCAAGGGCCATCTCCACTGCGATGCAATCGATGGCCCCCGACAGGTCTCCCGCTGAGACGCGCGACACGGCCATGGCGAAGTAGGCACCTCTTCGTTCGCCATCATTGCGTGCATTTGCCAGCATCTGTTCGAGTTGTCGGTGTGCCTCGTCCTGTCGATCGAGGAAATTGAGATTCGTGGCGATGCCAATGTGCGAGGCGACGAAGTGGTCATCCTCCTCGAGGGCAAGCCGGTACGAGGTAATCGATTCTTCGAATCGCCCTGTCCTCATCAGCAGTTCGGCGTAGGAATCGTACGGATTCGGATCATCAGGGATCAGTTCGATGTAGGTCTCGAAGGCGGTTTTCGGCCCCTTCCATATCTCCAGCAAATCGTCGAGCGTACCCCAGCATGTTGTAAGGGGCGGAGAAGGCTGGATCGAGTCCCGTGGCTCGCTCGAATGGAGCGATCGCCAGCGTCCAGTCCTGTTGCCCGAAGTGGTGAATGTCGACCAGATTGTGGGCTCGTTGATCGTCGGGGTAGGCGGCAGCGAGATTGCCGTAGAGTTCCAACTGCCGTTGGGGGGTGTCCCTGGACGCCTGCCTGAAAGCCCGTGATCCACCAACCTTCTGCCTCCGATGTGTGGTCGACGAGACTCGCAGCATGGTCGACATGATCGAAGAAATCCTTGGCACTGGTTGACACCTGAGCGAGGTTGAGCCAGGCGAGGGCGAAATTCGGGTCTTCCGCAACGGCAGCTTGCAGGAGCGGCCGAGCCTCTTGCAGCCGCTGTTTTTCAAACAGGGCGCGCCCTTCGAGGAACTGGGCACGAGCCGTTGGCGAGGTGGTCGTGATGGGGATCGACTCGGCGACGATCGGCGCCGCGAAGAGTATTCCCAGTGCGAGAGTGGACAGGGTCCGCATGATCAACTCGATTCGAGGATGTTGGGAACCGTTGCCCATCAACGATAGGGTGTTGCAGAGGCGCAGATTAAGAGGGGAGCAAGATGCAGTGATTCAGCTCGCGACCAGCGCACGTACCCCGGCAGAAGGGGGCCGAGCCCGATGAATGACCTGAGGATTGCGACGGCGCAGTTCGAGCATCGAGACGGCGACAAGGCCTACAACCTCGCTCGCGTGGAAACGCTGACTCGTCGTGCCGTGGAGGCGGGCGCGCAGATCGTCAGCTTCCACGAAGGCTGCATCCCCGCCTACTCGTGGCTGCAGCCCCTGTCAAAGAGCCAATTGGCCGATGTCGCTGAACCGGTGCCGGATGGACCCTCCGTACGAGAACTCATCCGCATTGCCAGCGATTACAGGACGATCATCATGGCGGGGCTGATCGAGCAGGACTCTGGTCATCTCTACAACACCTACGTCACGGTCTCGCCAGAGGGTTTCCTGACACGATTCCGCAAACTTCACCCCTTCGTCAATCCGCACCTGTCACCGGGCGAGGGCTACAATGTGATCGAACTGTGCGGCTGGCAGGTCGGCTTTCTCATCTGCTACGACAACAATCTGGTGGAGAATCCCCGACTCACGACGATGATGGGGGCGCAACTCATCGTGGCCCCCCATGTGACCTGCTGTCTGCCATCGAATATGCCAGGCCGTGGTATTGTGGAGCGGTCGTTGTGGGACAATCGCCATCGCGATCCCGTCTCTCTTCGTCAGCAATTCCGTGGGCCCAAAGGGCGCGACTGGCTGATGCGCTGGTTGCCTACGCGGGCCTACGAAAATGGTGTCTACTATGCATTCAGCAATCCCATCGGCTGGGACTACGACACGGTGAAACCTGGCCTGTCGATGATCATCGATCCCTTCGGCGAAATCGTCGCCGAGTCCGACGCACTGGATGATGATGTCGTGGTCGGATTGCTGACACCGGAGAAGCTCGACAATACCTCCGGGTCGAGATATCTGCAGGCACGCAGGCCAGAACTGTATGGGCCCATGGTCGAGCCCCATAAATCGGTCACCCTGCCAGGGTGGCAGTTGGAAAGCGACGGGGAGGATGACGGTGGCTGAGGCGCAAATGGATCGGCCCAATTTCCTGTGGATCTCTCTCGAGGATACGAGTCCTCGGTTCGGCTGCTACGGCGACCAGATCGCCCGCACACCAAACGTCGATCGGCTGGCTGCGGGCGGCTGTATCTATCCCAATGCCTTCTCTGTGGCTGGTGTCTGCGCGCCAAGTCGCGCCGCGATCATCACAGGCATGTATCCTACGTCGATCGGTGCGCACCACATGCGTACGAGCACGTCCAATGACAATACAGATGGCATGCCGACGCCCTATGAGTGTTGCCCACCACCGCATGTGAAGTGTTTTACCGAGTATCTGCGTGCTGCGGGATACTTCTGTACCAACAATGCAAAGACGGACTATCAGTTCGTTCCGCCCCGGACGGCCTGGGACGAACTGAGCCATGAGGCCCACTGGCGTCATCGCGACCCTGATCAACCCTTCTTTGCCGTGTTCAATCCCACCGTCACGCACGAGAGTGGCATGTGGCCGGAGAAACGTCACGGCGACCTGCGGACCGATCCCGATCAGGTCGAGCTACCACCCTATTTGCCGGACACACGCGCTTGTCGTGAGGCCCTCGCGCAACACTATGACAATCTGGAAATGGCAGACGCTCGTGTCGGTGCCCTGCTCGACGAGCTCGAAGCTGATGGTCTGGCCCAGAACACGATCGTGTTTCTGTGGAGTGACCATGGGGAGGGTTTCCCGCGGGGAAAGAGATGGCCCTACGATGCTGGCATCCGGATTCCGCTGATCGTGCGCTGGCCCGGTACTCTGTCTCCAGGCAGTGATGATCCACATCTGATCAGTCTCATCGACCTGGGGCCGACTTTGCTGTCACTGGCCGGCGCCGTATGTCCCACACACCTGCAGGGGCGGCCTTTTCTCGGTGAGCAATCCAAACCGCGCGACTATGTCTTTGCCACGCGAGATCGTCACGACGAGGCGTACGATCGTGTCCGGGCGGTTCGAGATCGTCGTTACAAACTGATTCGACACTACGAACCTCAAAGACCCTATCTGCCGTGGAACCCATATCGCAATCGGCATCCTGTGACACAGGAGCTGTGGCGCCGATCTGCGGCGGGGACGCTCCAGGGCGCCGAGCAATTGCTGTTCGATTGGCCTCGGCCCCCAGAAGAGCTGTACGACACGCACGTGGATCCCTTTGAGATGGTCAATCTCGCCGACGATCCAGGATTTGGCCGGATCAGATCTCGTCTCCAAGGCGCTCTGGACGAGTGGATGGGGAAGGTCGGTGATCTCGGCGAGATGGCCGAGAACGAGATGGTGAACAACTGGTATCCGAACGGCGTCCAACCAACGACCGCCGTCCCACTGATCACCGTATACGATGCGAGCCACCCCGGACTGATCTCCGGTGTTCCCGCGCCACCGCTGCGTTCGCCGGCGTTGGCACAGCTCCAGTGTGGGACCCAGGGTGCCTCCATCGCCTATACCCTCGATCACGGCGACGACGACGATACAGGCGACGGTGATGAAACTAGGTGGCGCTTGTATACGGAGCCGATCCGGCTGCCCGTAGGGCGAGTCTATGTCAGAGCCCGAGCGATTCGCATCGGCTATCGCGAAAGCGAGCCGTTGACCGTTCGGCTCGAGGTGTCCGGGTGAACGTTTCCTTTGAGGATGTTGTCGAGGCCGGTGCACGATGCTTGCAGCAAGAGGGGGTCGAATCCTCGACGGCTGAGGCAGTCGTGCGTCACATGGCCACGGCAGATCTTTGGGGGCGACACTCACATGGTCTGACGACACGTTTCGCCGCTGCTGTGGCCAGCGCCCGCTCCGGGGCGGGTCGCCGACGGCCTCGCGTGATCGACGATGCCGGTGCGCGTCTCGTCCTCGATGACACGAATGGATTTGGCTACGGGGCGGGGGTTATGGCCACCGACCACCTCATCGAACGCGCAGGAGACCACTCACTGGCCAGCGTGGCGCTGCGCAATACGTCACATACGGGAATGTTGGGTTTTCTGGCCGATCGTGGTGCGCGAGCCGGTATCGTGACCCTTGGCTTTACCCACTGCCGCCCGATGGTGACGCCTCCCGGTGGCAAAGCGGCCCTGTTTGGTAGCAATCCCATCGCCTTTGGTTTCCCCGCCGAGCCAGATCCGATCCTCGTCGATCTGAGCACGGCAGCGGTGACCTATGGCGCCTTGCTCGTTCATCGTCAGGATGGCACCACGCTTCCGGACGGGGTTGCCCTCGATGAGGACGGCAACCCAACGACCGATGCCGAAGCGGCCATGTCCGGTGCCATGATGCCCTTTGGTGGCCATCGCGGAGGTGCCCTGGCCGCTGCCATCCAACTGATGGCGGGTGTGATGACGGGGGCTCATGTCTTCCCAAAGGGGAATGAGGGATACGGTCTGCTGCTGATCGGGTTACGTCGCGACGCCTTTGGCGCTGCCGACGATTACGACCGCGCCGTGGCCGAGTTTGCACACGGGTATCTGGCGACGCCTGCTGTCCAAGTCGATGATCTTCGCCTTCCGGGTTCCATGCGCTACCGCCAGGCTCGAGACGCGGCGGGGATCATCGAGATACCGGATGAGCTGGCCATCGACCTGGGTTTGAGAGGGGTCTCGTCATGAGTGCCAAACGGCGGATCGTCATCGCCGATCCCGATCCGGCATGGGCGCACCAGTTCGAAGAATTGGCAGGAGCTCTGAAATCGGCTCTCGGGCCACTGGCCCTTGCCATCGAGCATGTGGGCAGTACGTCGGTACCTGGTCTGCCCGCCAAACCCGTCCTGGACATCGATGTCGTCAGCGACTCGCCAGATCAATTGCCTGCCGTGGCCGAAGCACTCGGTACGGTCGGCTACCGGCATATTGGGGACCTCGGCATTGCCGGGCGAGAAGCGTTCACGGGTGATGGTGTCAAGGTGCCAACGGATGGCAAGGGAACCCTTTGGCCGGCGCACAATCTGTATGTCTGTGCTCAAGACAGTGTGGAACTGGCCAAGCATCTTGCCTTTCGCAACGCACTGCGGGCGCGTCCGGATGTGGCACAGGCCTATGCCCATGTCAAACGAGACCTTGCAGATCAATTCGTCGACGATGTCTACGCCTACGCCGAAGCCAAGGGATACTTCGTCGAGGGGGTCCTGCGATCCGCAGCCGAAGACGCCGGATCAGATCGCGACGCGGATCCCGGCCAGATGGGCCCGGAAATCCAGGCCTACTATTGCCGAGGTCGAGAAGCCGCACGATGCCAGGGAGGCAGTGGGCAGCTGGAGTTTGCGCGAATTCAGGAACTGACACGGCGATTCCTGCCTGAGCCACCGGCGGTCGTGCTCGACGTCGGTGGTGGCCCAGCGACACATGCGAAGTGGCTGGCTGCGGATGGACACGAGGTTCATCTGATCGACCCCGTGGAGGACCTGCTCGAGGTGGCGCGTGAGATTTCGGCGGCTCAGCCCGCGTCACCGATCACAAGCATCACGCTGGGTGAGGCACGCGCGCTGCCACACGCCGATGGCAGTGCCGACGCCGTCCTCTTGTTTGGTCCGTTGTATCACCTGACGCAGCGTGCAGCCCGCGTCGAAGCCCTGCGGGAAGCGTGTCGAGTGCTTCGTTCGGGCGGTGTGGTGGTCGCCATCGGAATCTCCCGCTTCTCGTCGGCCCTCGATGGCTTGCTGCGGCGTTTCATCGACGACGACGCTTTCATCGACATGATGACGCGCGATCTGGCCGAGGGGCAACACCGACGTCTCGCTGAGCGGGCAACCTATTTCACCACGGCATACCTCCATCTTCCCGAAGAGCTGGAGGCTGAGGCGAACGACGCAGGTCTGCAGGCAGAGGAAACGTTGGCGATACAAGGCCCCGCGTGGCTCTTGCCCGATTTCGAGGAGCGCTGGGCGGACGAAGCCCATCGCGCTCGGATGATGGATATTCTGCAGCGACTCGAAGCCGAACCATCGCTGCTGGGTGCCAGTGGTCATCTGGCTAGTGGCACGCAAACCATGACCGGCAGAGACCGAGATCACATCAGCGATCGCCGATGAGTGATCGCCCAGTGACGCGAACGTGGGTGCTGACCCTGTTGCCCGACGAACTCTCTGTCTGCCGTCTTGACGAGAAGGAACCAGTCCCGGTGTGGGTTACAGATCGTGGAGGATTCTGGTCGATGACGAGGCGGGATCGAGAGCTGAGTGCCGTGTGTGTCACGGCGAGCGTGCCGGCCTCGATCCAGCACGAGAGCGGCTGGCGTTGCCTGGTGGTCGACGAGGTCATTCTCTTCGCAGAGATCGGTGTCCTGGCTACGCTCACATCTCTCCTGGCGGCGGCCCAGGTCTCGGTGTTCGCCTTGTCGACGTACGAGACCGACGCCCTGATGGTGAAGCAGGATCGCCTGAAACAGGCCACCGACGCGCTCGAGTCAGCCGGTCACCAAGTGCGAGGTCACCAATAGCGAGGTCCGTCGGCTGCGCGGATCTGTCGCACGGCTCTTGCCACTGTCCGGACTCCGCACGACCATACGAGCCGGTTCGGACGGCGCCGGGCACAGGCCTTTGGATGCATCGGCCTGGGCGCAGCAGCCTAGATGTATCAGAATAGACGTACAGCCTGGGAGGAGGTTCGAGTGGAACTACCCATCTATCAGGTCGACGCATTCACCTCTCAGGTCTTCGGCGGAAATCCGGCTGCTGTCGTGCCCTTGGAAGCCTGGCTCGACGACGAACTGTTGCAGTCGATTGCGGCGGAAAATAATCTGTCTGAGACGGCCTTTTTCGTCCCCACGTCCGGCCATTTCGAGCTGCGCTGGTTCACGCCGACGGTCGAGGTCGACCTATGCGGCCATGCGACACTCGCCACCGCGTACGTTCTGTTTTCGGAACTCGGCATGCCTTCTGAAACCCTCACCTTCGATTCAGCCAGCGGTGAACTGAAGGTGACTCGCGAGGAAGATCTTCTGATCCTCGACTTTCCCGCCTACGACCTGACGCCAGTCGATGTGGACGAACAACTCATCAAGGGGCTCGGTACGACACCGACTGAGGCGCACCGAACACGAGACGTTCTGGCGGTCTATGAAACGGCTGACGAGGTCCTTGGCCTGACTCCCGATTTTGCGGCGCTGGCTCAGGTGGAAGGGCTGGTCATCATCGCCACGGCTCCCGGACCGCTGAGCGACCGGTCCCGCGATCAGTCTATCGATCCGTCTGGCGACCCCGACTGTGACTTCGTCTCTCGATGCTTCGCACCAGGAGGTGGGATCGATGAAGATCCCGTGACCGGATCTGCTCACTGTACACTCACTCCGTACTGGGCAAAACGGCTCGACAAGACGTCGCTCACGGCGAGGCAGGTCTCAGCGCGGGGCGGTGAACTTCGCTGCGAACTACAGAAGGATCGTGTGCTCATCGGCGGGCAGGCGCAACTCTACCTGCGGGGGAGTATCCTTGTCTGATCTCCCCCTCCGTCATCGGTTACAGCTGTGGGCACTGGCCCTCGGCCTTCCGTGTCAGCCGGGGGCGAGTCTGTTCCTCTCCCACGTGTTTCGCGTCGACCTGACCCGCCTCGTCGACCCCGGTGGATGGGCCGTCGGTGTTAGTCTTGCCCGGTTCGACTTTGCCTCTGATCATCTGATTCAGGCGACCGTAGTAACAGGTTCCCAGCGCGTTCTTGGCTGCCCAAGACGGTCTTTCGGGCCGCCCTGAGCCAGAGGGACTGGCGTCCGCGGACTGGTACCGCATCTTTAGTTTCTTATGCCTGAACTCGACGTAGGAATCCAGAGCATCATTGACGGCCAAGGCGTGCCTATCGCGATCGTCGGAATGTCGATCGTCTTTGTCGCCTTGACCTCGATCGCCTCCTTTATCTCGGTCCTTCCCTGGCTGCTGGCACAACTGGCCAAGTTCGTGCCCGAGACCGATCACCACGCGCCATCTCGGCCGCGAGGCGACGATGATTCCGCAGCCGTCGCCGCAGCCGTGGCGGCCTTTCATGCTCAACGTAGTGGAGCAGGGTCATGACGGTGCTGACCGAGTTTCTCGGTACGACCGGCTTTGCCATGATGACATGGGGCAACCTGTTCATGATCGTCGTTGGTTTGATCTTCATCACCCTGGCGATCACCAAGGACTATGAGCCCCTGTTGCTGCTGCCGATCGGTTTCGGCGCCATGGTGGGGAACATCCCTTCCATTCCGGGTATGGCACTCAGCGTCTACGACCCGGGCAGCGTCCTTGCCTACCTCTACTTTGGGGTGAGCCAGGGCATCTTTCCGCCGTTGATCTTTCTTGGTATCGGCGCGATGACGGACTTCTCGACCATGCTGTCGAATCCTCGCCTCGTGCTGCTGGGCGCGGCGGCACAGGTCGGTATCTTCCTCACCCTCATGGGTGCTCTCTATCTGGGATTCACGCCAGAAGAGGCAGGTGCGATCGGCATCATCGGTGGCGCAGATGGGCCAACGGCGATCTTCCTGTCGGCCAAACTCGCCCCTCACTTGATCGGCGCCATCGCCATCGCGGCCTATTCGTACATGGCACTGGTACCGGTGATTCAGCCGCCGGTCATGAAACTGCTGACCACCCGCAAGGAGCGGTTGATTCGCATGCCGCCTCCCCGAGAGGTGTCAAAGCGCGAGAGGATCTTCTTCCCCATCATCGCATTCCTCGTGGCGGCGCTAATCGCCCCGGGTTCGCTGGCGCTGGTGGGTATGCTCATGTTCGGGAATCTGCTCAAGGAGAGTGGTGTCACCGATCGACTCGCCGACACGGCTCGTCATGCCTTTATCGACATCGTCACGATTCTGTTGGGCTTTTCCGTCGGTGCTAGCACACAGGCCCAGACCTTTCTCACGCCGCAGTCGTTATCGATCTTTGGCTTGGGTGCCCTCTCGTTCGCCATGGCTACGGCCGGTGGAATTCTTTTCTGTAAATTCCTCAACCTGTTCACTACGCAGAAGGTGAATCCTCTTCTGGGTGCTGCCGGCGTGTCCGCCGTTCCCGATTCGGCCCGCGTGGTGCAGATGGTGGGACTGCAGGAGGATCCACACAATCATCTGCTGATGAATGCCATGGCGCCTAACGTAGCAGGCGTCATCGGGTCGGCCATCTGCGCCGGTATCCTCTGGGCGGTGATGGTCGGATGACCGGTCGCCGGCCCACCCTTGATGAAGGTCATCGCAATCTGATCCCCACGAGAAAACAGACCCAATGAAGAAAAAGGTCACCTTCATGTGCACGGCGTTCCGTGACGGATTCCAGTCCGTCTACGGGGCGCGTGTGCTCACGCCCGACTTCCTCCCCGCTTTGGCTGCTGCCCGGAACGCGGGAATTTCGTATTTCGAAGCAGGGGGGGGCGCCAGGTATCAATCCCTGTATTTCTACTGTCAGGAAGATGCCTTCGACATGATGGATCAGTTCCGCGAAACGGCGGGACCAGATGCCAATCTGCAGACGCTTTCGCGTGGTGTGAACGTGGTTGGCCTCGATTCTCAATCGAGCGATGTCATCAAGCTGCACGCAGATCTGTTCGCCAAACACGGCATGACGACGATCCGAAATTTTGACGCCCTCAACGACGTTGAGAATCTGATCCACTCCGGCAAGTGCATCACCGACGCCGGTCTCCACCACCAGGTCTGTGTGACCATGATGGAGTTGCCTCCCGGATGTGTAGGTGCCCACGACGCCGACTTCTACGAGAGCACACTCCGACAGATTCTCGATGCGGACATCCCCTTCGACTCGGTCTGCTTCAAGGACGCCTCGGGCACGGCGGTACCGTCGACGGTACACGAGTCGATCAAGCGCGCCCGCAAGATGCTGCCCGAGGGCACGTTCATTCACTTCCACACCCATGAAACAGCCGGCATTTCCGTGCAGGCCAACATGGCAGCCCTGGAAGCCGGTGCAGATGCCATCGACCTGTCTCTGGCGCCTTGTTCGGGCGGCACCTGTCAGCCCGATGTGCTGGTCATGTGGCACGCTCTGCGCGGGTCTGATTACGACCTCGATGTGGACGTAGACAAGGTTCGGGATGCGGAGGAGGTCTTTAAGGAGTGCATGGCCGAATACTTCCTGCCGCCGGAAGCGATCGCTGTGGAACCGATGATTCCCTGGAGTCCGATGCCCGGTGGGGCCCTAACAGCCAATACGCAGATGCTGCGTGACAATGGCATCATGGATCGTTATCCGGAGATGATCAAGGCCATGGGGGAGGTCGTCGAGCGCGGCGGTTTTGGCACCTCCGTCACCCCGGTTTCGCAGTTCTATTTCCAGCAGGCCTTCAACAATGTCATGATGGGGCCCTGGCAGCGGATCGCCGACGACTACGGTCGCATGGTCCTCGGCTACTTTGGCAAGACGCCCGTGCCTCCCGATCCCGAGGTGGTGAAGCTCGCCGCCGATCAGTTGGAGATGGAGCCTACCGATCGGCCGCCTCTCGAACTCAACGACGCGGATCCGAAGAAGGGGGTCGCCGCAGCGACCCAGCGGTTGTCGGATGAAGAGTTGCCCATCAGTGACGAAAACATCTTCATCGTCGCCGCCTGTGGTGACAAAGGCATCGCCTACCTGAAGGGTGACGCCGAGATGGGGGTGCGCAAGATCGACCCCACGGCGGCCGATCCAGCGGTTTCCTCGGGCGGTACCTACTCGGTCCGTGTCGACGGTACGTCCTACGATGTCAGTGTCGAAGGCGGCCGAGTCAACGTTGGTGGCCGTGTGTTCGACGTGGCGGTTTCAGACGGCACCGGTGTCGCCGAAGCCCCTACCGACACAGGCTCCCTGGTCGATGTGGTTGCTCAAATGCCGGGCAAGGTGATTCGCATCGCCGCAGAGCCAGGCGCGTGGGTCGAGGCGGGAGATCCGGTGATCGTCATCGAGGCGATGAAGATGGAAGTCCCCGTCCCGGCGCCCTCTGCGGGCGAGGTCGCCCAGGTGCATGTCGCGGTGGGTGAGCAGATTCCCTCTGGCGCGTCGCTCGCGTCACTGAAGGGCAGCTGATCTTTAGCGGGCCGTGTTGTTGTCCGACCCTGCCAGCCGTAGATGTCCCGACCAGATCTCTGACGGTTGAGGCGCCGCTTCATCGTCGGTCTCCAATGGCTGCAGCAGCAGCTGGCCGGCGTCGCCAAAACCTGCCAGGATACCACGTCGACTGACCTCTCCGTCGTCGATGACGATCTGCCGACCGAGTCCGATGCAGCGTTTCGCCCAATCCAACTGCAGACCCTCAAATCCGGCCCTCGCCCAGGTTTCCAGGCGTGGCGACAAGGACTTCAGCAGCACAGGCAGCACATCCTGAGGTGCGGTGACCGAACCCGTCTCGATCAAGATCGACGTCGCTCGTTGGTCGATCCGGGCTGCCTCACCCGCTGACATGCTCACATTCAGGCCGATGCCGACAACGGCGACGCCCGGACGCAATTCACAGAGGATGCCGGCGATCTTAGCCCCGTCGACGAGCACGTCATTCGGCCATTTGGTCTGGGCAGCCACACCAACCTCATCGAGGGTGTCTGCGATGCCAAGAGCCGTGGCTATGGCCAGCGATGCCAGTTGGCGTGCAGGCGCTTCGGTTCGACAGAGAATGGAGCAACACAGGTCGCGTCCTGCCTCTGCGTGCCAGTACCGGGTTCCTCGGCCCCGTCCTGCGGTCTGTTCCGTTGTGGCGATGACGAAGCCATCCGGCAGGCGCTCTTGAGCATCGATGCGTTCGAGAAGTACGGTGTTGGTCGAGGTGACTCTAGTATACCATTGAGGCTCGGTGAACTGCATGGAGTTATCTTAGATCCGCTTCATGGATGAATTTCGTGACTCAGTTCGCACCACGATACCATGGGAGATTGGTCATGTCCACACGAGTGAGGATCAGCGCCACCGGCGCCCGCGCTGCCACAGGCAAACCCGCCCCCGACGGTGAAGCTGTGGCACGGATGATCGCCCATTGGGAAGGCCGATTCGCACAGATACTACCCGATGAGCCCGACCTGATCGTCGTGCCCGAATGCTGCGACCGATATCCGCAGCATCCGCTGGCAGAGCGGCTGGCCTACTACCGGGAGCGCGGTGAACAGGTGGGGGATTACTTCGCTTCGGTAGCAAGAGACAATGGTTGCTACGTCGCCTATCCAGCTGTGCGCGAGGTGGAAGACGGAGGCTGGCGCAACTCGGTGCAGTTGTTCGATCGTGATGGCGAATCGATGGGTCACTACAACAAGAATCACGTCGTCATTACCGAAACCACGGAAGGTGGGATCCTCGCCGGCTGCGAGGCACCGTTGTTTGAGTGCGACTTCGGCACCGTCGGTTGTGCGATCTGCTTCGATCTCAATTTCGCACCGATCCGCGAGGCCTACATCGATTCAAGTCCCGATCTGATTCTGTTTCCGTCCATGTATCATGGCGGGCTGATGCAAGCCTACTGGGCGTATTCCTGCAGATCACACTTGGCGACAGCGATCTGTGGCATGCCCAGTGGGGTGATCTCGCCCATCGGTGAGACCCTGGCCATGTCGACGAACTACTCCGACTACGTCACCTGCAATGTGAATCTGGATTGTCAGGTTGCCCACCTCGACTTCAATCAGGCCGCCTTCCGCGCGATGAAGGAGAAGTACAGGACAGGCGTGACCATCACCGATCCGGGTTATCTCGGATCCGTGCTGATTACGAGTGAAGATGAGGAAGTCAGTAGTGAGGATATGATTCGGGAATTCGACATCGAACTGCTCGATGACTACATGGATCGATCCCTCGCCCACCGCGACGATCCAGAGAATCAGGCGCCAGAGGAACACTAGCCGGGGAACAGTAGCCCGAGTAGCAGCCTCTCCAACTACAGCGATTCACCATAGAGGCCGCAGCGATGCACTGCAGCGTACATGGCCACGACGTTCTGTGTAGGTGAATTGTCCTGTAGCTGGTGCGTCGGGGCAAAACAGTAGCCGCTTCCCGGCATCATCGTCTCCAGGGTCTGGCGACAAACGTCGACCACGGGGACACTTCCCGGGGCGACGGGACCTGCCGTACTGATACAGCCGTGGAAGGCCAGATGGTCACCGAAGCGTCTCTTCAGATACGTGGGCGACATGTCTGTGGCTTCGGGCTGCAGCGTGTCTACCGCATCGATCCCCATCTCGATGAAGTCATCGTACGCCCAGCTGCTCGAGCCGCAGCTGTGAATCATGACGGGTTTGTCGAACTCCTTGGCCAGGTCGACGTATCGCTGGTGCCGCGGGCGAATGTGTTCGCGGAACAGATCAAGGCCGATGAGAGGGCTGTGCTGGGTTCCCAGGTCTTCGCCCAACCAGACGAAGTCGATGTCGTTCCCAGCCATCTCTAGGCATTGGCGGGCGACGGCCAATTCGAACTCGACCTTCTGATCGATCAACGCCAACCCGGCAGAGTCGCCAGTGACCAGGTCTACGAGGACCTGTTCAATGGTGCGGATCATCCCGTTGCTGTTGATGATATCACCGAGTCCCGGATTAGCCATAGAAGACAGCCACTCCGAGTTCACGGAGGCGTCGTGCCTCTGCCACCATCTGGTTGTAGTCGTAGTCATCGGGCGAAGGGGATGGCCAGTCGGCAACTGCCCCTTCGTCGGCATCGCGCAATGGGAAGTCGCAGTAATCCCAATAGCCACCCGACTCGTGTTCGATCCAGCGGGTACGTCGACCCCAGACCGGATCGACGCGCCGGTCAGGCAACTCCGCGTGTAGGCGCGGGCCGGCATATCGACAAGCGACCTCGCGAAAATCGACACCCAATCGCTGTCGTAGCCCCTGGCTGTCACGCGGGTCGAGACCGAAGTGGGCCTTCAGGCGTGTGTCGATCCCCGGATTCGCGCTGTAGTTGATCGGGACACGATCGGTTTCCTGATGCTGCAAGGTCGCCAACACCCGCTCGCGCGAACTCATCGACGAACTCATCCCCACCTCCCTCGTCCTGTTCGGTCAAACTTCTACCGGTCAATGAACCCAACGGGTCGAGACAAGCAAATCTCACACGCGACCATCAGTAGTCGGCGACCGAGCCATCCACGAGCCGGTTGTCCGGCCACTGGAACCGCTGATCCGGCTGCTCACCGACTTGCTGCGCCAGCGATTCGTCCATTTCGACACCAAGGCCGGGGCCCTCCGGTAGATTCACAAACCCCTCTTCGTCCATCGTCCACGTCTTGGTGGCGACCCCCTCGGCCATCTGCGACGTGTATCCCTCGTGGATGAGGAAGAACGGGACCGAGGCGGCCACGTGGAGACTGGCTGTCAGACCGAGGTAGGACATGGTGCAATGGGGTGCGATCGGCACGTGGTGCGCTTCGGCCAATGCGGCGACCTTCTTCATCTGTGTGATCCCCCCTCCGTGGCCACAATCAGGCTGCAAGATGTCGATGACCTGGGCCTCCAGGATCTCGCGAACCTCCCAGATGCCGCGGTCGCGTTCGCCCGTGGCCAGGGGAACAGGAACCTCTTCGCGCACGCGTCGCATCACTTCGATGTTGCCCGGCACCCAGGCCTCCTCCAGAAACAGCAGGTCGTCGGATTTGAGATGCCCGGCAAACTGTCGCACCAGAGGGGGCGGCAACATGGAGTGGGCATCGAACATGACCGCTCCGTCCGGTCCGACCTTGGCCCGGGCCTGGCGAATCCGCTCGACGAGGGCCTCAACGTCGGCTGGTGAGCCCGTGTGGTAGTGGGCCGCTCCCGGGCTGATCTTGAGCGCCTTCGCGCTTGGATACATCCAGATCTTGTCACGACACGGTCCGCCCAGAAGGCGATAAACCGGTACCCCATGAAGTTTCCCGGCAATATCCCACAGGGCCATGTCGATGCCTGAGATGACATGGGTCATCAGACCACCACCCCGGAGATTCCGATGGGATCGATACATCCGCTGCCAGAGGTGTTCCACTCGAGTGGGATTCTCACCAACGATCATCTCACCCATCGATTCGGCCAGCTGGCAGGCGACGGGCGTGTTCATGTTGTTGATCTCGCCCCAACCGACGATCCCTACCGAGGTCTCCAGCTTCACATACCCCTTTCGACCCGCATTGATCGCCCTTAGATGGGTAACACGAATGCTTGACGCGCGGTCCTCGACAGGATCAGCCATGTGAAGCTCCAGGAAATCGACGTAAAAATCGGGTATTTGACGTGAGAGTACGGGTGTTTGAGGGCAAACTAGCCGCCGCCGCCTTCAACACAAGGGTGCGGAAGGCGCACAGTGCATCCGTTAAAGGGGGTAAGGGGACATTCCCGTGCACGGGATACCCCGGTGGATTTGGGGCATCTGCCCTGAATACCGCCCTCCTTCCACCCAAACAAGGAGGTTTCCGAATGTCGCGTGACGATTGCCTGACTCTGTCGAGGCGCCAGGGCTAACACAGCCTGATTCGTGCCCGCAGAGTCACGAGGGCAGAAGGGGGTCGCCTCAATCGAGGCGGCTCCCTTTCTTTATTCTCCGAAATTTCTTTACATAGTAAGACTGTAACTTTGCCGTAACTCTCTGGATAATATGAGTCTTCCGCAGTTTTGGTTGACCCCAGAGATCAGAGCCAGAGCCGAGATCCGGACGCAGATGACGACGAGTTCGATCGATGACTGAATGGGCAGGCGTCGGCCTGTTGCGCGCAGCCAAGAATGGCAATGCCCGCAATGTCCGCCTCATGCTCACCAGTGGCTCCGATGTGAATGCCGCGGATGAGACAGGGGCGACGGCGCTGATGCACTCCGCCAACAATGGCCACCTTGAGTCCGCTCAAGCATTGCTTGAAGCTGGGGCAGATGCCGAGGATCGCGCGATTGGATGAGTCCGCCGCCACCATCCGTCGTGTCCTACGCAATCTTTCGCTCGGGCTGACGGGACTCACCGTTGTCCTCACCATCATCTCGGGCCCCGTAGGTCCTGCTGGTCTTGACGCCCTTTCGGTGTTGCGTACGCCTCTCATGTTGGCCAGCGTAGCTGGCTGGGTCGCCTACGTGGCCGTGCGTTCGGTGATCGGGGCTCGCTCTCAACAACGCGGATCCAGAGAAACGATGACCGTCGAGGGGCCTGCGGAGGAATTGGTCCAGAAGGCGACGGCCATCAGTCTCTCACAGCAACCCAACCACGAGCCTGGCGGAGAGGCTGAAAAGAGCTACGAGCAGGCCGAATCGTTCTATTCGACGTATCAGTACCCCGCCGCGGCCGAGCAATACGCCGCTTCTGTGGAGGCCCGCCCAACGCTACCGGGTTATCTGAGCTGGGGGGCGGCGCTGATCAACTGCTCCGATTTCGGCCAGGCAGAGGAAGTGTTGAGCATCGGTCTACAGATGGCGACGCGCCTCGAACGGAAGGACTTCCGTGCCGCTTGCCTGGCGAATCTCGCCGTCGTGCGCAATCGTCTCGGTCGCATTGATGCAGCTCAGACTACCTGCGAAGAGGCGCTGGACCTGTTTCGCATGATCGGAGATAGCCACGGCCAGGCGGATGTGACCCTGACCCTTGGCGCGGTGCACAGTCATCGTGCTGAATTCGACCAGGCGGGGGCCGCCTATGAGGCGGCTCTGAAGCGTTTTCAAGCTGTCGGCAATGATGTGGGGAAAGCCAATGCCCGTGGAAACATGGGTAATCTAGCCATGCAACACGAAGAACTGGAAGAGGCTCTGTCCCATCATAGGGAGGCACTGAAACTGCACGAACAGGTCGGCAATCCACTGGGCCGGGCAAATGCTCTGGCCAACATCGGCAATGTCCGGTTTCGCATGGGGCGACCGAAGGAAGCGCGTCAATCCTACGATGCGGCGCTCGAGATCTATCGCCAGATCGAAGTACCCCTGGGATTGGCGAGTGTCCTGGGCAATCTGGGCAATGTGCTGTTTCGGACGGGCGAACACGATGAAGCGCTGCAGACCTACGAGCAGACCCTTGAGGTCCATCGGCGTATTGGCAATGTCCTGGGGCAGGCAAACACGCTGACCAACACGGGTAGTCTACTGTCGAGAATGGAGCGACGCGGCGAGGCGCTGGAGGCACTGCACGAGGCGCGTCGATTGTTCGAGAGGGTTGAGGCTCGGACTCGGGGCGCTCAGGCTGCCGCCTCCCTGATCGAAAAGCTCGAGCGTGCCGAAGTGTCCGATGGGAACTGAGACCTGCCTGACCCCCGAGCAGATCCGTCATTTCCGCCACAACGGATACCTGAAGCTGCCAACCCTTCTGCCGGCTGAACGGGTCGAACAGCTACGTCGGGCCGTGACCCAGGACGTGAAGGACGCCGTCGATCCGGTGGTGCGGGACTCGGATGACAGGGTCGTGCGTCTGTCCAAGCTGTTGGACCGTGATCCCATCTTTCGCCAGAGTGTCACCGACGATCGTGTTCTGGAGCTCCTGAGCGGTCTTATAGGGCCGCATATCGAGATGGTGCACAATCGGCACAATCATGCCACACTCAATCTGGCCCATCGCAATACGGACCACTTCCACCGAGATGTCGTTCAATGGAGCCGGAGCATCGTGACCATCATCTTCTATCTCGAGAAGACCCACCTCGACAACGGCTGCACTCAGCTGATTCCCGGTACGCATTTGCTGCCTGGTGTGGACGTGCTGCACAGGATCGATGAGAACGAGTGGGTTGCTGCCGCCAAACTGGGTGGTCAGGCGATTCCCGTACCCATGCCGGCGGGGGGCATGCTGGCCATCGACAGCCTCGTCTTTCACCGGGCAGGCCCAAATCAGACCGACAATACACGAATGAGCATGACGATCGGTTATCGAAGTGTCGACGAACTGGCCAGTGTCGACGATCCTACAACCGAACTGGTTCTGGGACGCCGGGGGTATATGGGCAATGACGGTCGATCAAGAAATGACGGGGACGAGCGGACGACCCGATGAGGGCGACCCCATGAGGATGGCATTGATGAGATGGTCGGGATGGATGATATGTGTGGGAGTTCTGCTGGCGACCACAGCCGACGCCGAGCCTTTCGGGGGTCTCAGCTGGGAACAACGTTGGGACATCGCCGACAGCCTCGATCAAAGCAGCCGTCAGGCGGTACAGACCGGTGACTATCAAGGCGCACTCCGTCTGATTGACGCGGCCCTGTTGGCCCATCCGGCGCACTACCGTTCGTGGCTGAATCGATGGAATCTGCAATTGCGGCGTGGGCTGGAGCAGGGGCTTTTGCATGAAGAACTGGTGGCCTCGATTACGGCCGATCTGCGCAAGGTGGAAGCGGCAGATCCCAATGCAGATCAGGCCTACATCCTCAGCTTCGCCGACGGTCGTCTCTTTCAGCTGACGGGGGACTCAACACATCTTGAGCGGCGAACGCAGAGGCTGACCCTCCATCTTGCCGATCAACCTGACACGCCGCGAGCCTTCGATTTTCACCTGTCGCTGGCCAAGTGGGCGGTGTCAGACGAGCAAGCGCGTGAGCACTTTCGGGTGGCGCAGAGCATGGCCACCACGCCAGGTCGGCGCCGCGAATGGAGTCAGGCCGCTCTCGAACGTGGCATCGCCCATCCCCGTTTTCTCGACGATGATGACTTGAAGGCGGCCCTGACGCAGTGGCACTCCACGCTGGCCTTCATCACCGATGAGGGCAACCGAGTGCGCGAAGAAGCCGATCTCGTCGTCTGGCATGGTCGAGTGTCGACGGTGAGGGGTGATACCGCCGTCGTTGCCCATCTCGTCGATGCCTTCGCCCATCTGCGTCGCAAGCTGCTGACCCATGAGGAACAGATCGTGAAGCGAGGCTGGCAGGCGCCGGTGGGCCCCTTCGCCATCCTGGACAGTCGGGCTGAGGCGATGCACGGTGATCTGGAGATGCTTCGTGGTGATCGCGAGGCCGCCGAGCAACACTTCCGAAGAGCCTGGCAGATCATCGGCCCTATCGTGGAGCAGTGGGATCGTAGTCGAGACGTGCTCGCAGGTGAGCATCTCCGACAACTTCGGCAGCGCCTACTGCCCTACGTTTCCCAGCGCTGAGACACACGTCCTCGCGGCGCGTTTGTCCGCGGCCAGGCGCTTGATCAGAACGAAACCATCGCTTTGACGACACCACTTTCGGGTGCCAACCAGGAACCGAAGATCTCCACCACATCGTCATAGCTGGCGCGATGCGTGATCCACGGTGTCGTGTCGACTTCGCCCGATTCCATCAGGGCCAGGATTCGCCGGAATTCGGTGGCCGTGCTGTTCCTGCTGGCCAGCAAACTGAGTTCTCGGCGGTGGAATTTCGGATTCTCGAAGTGAATTTTCTCTAGCTGAAAACCGACGAAGACGAGACGCCCGCCGCTGGCTGGAAAGGCCAGTGACGTTTCCATCGATGCGTGGTAGCCTGTGCAGTCGAAGACACATGTGGGCAGGTCGCCACCCAGGTGCTGTCGCAGGTCATCGACCGTCGCCGGGCCATCCACACCGGGTGTGAGAGAAGCGGTGATGTCGAAGTGTGCCTCGGCGAATCCGCGGCGACCGGCATCCAATTCGAGTAGATGTACGCGACCTCCCGCCAGGCGGGCGAATTGGGCCGTCGCGAGTCCGATCGGACCGGCGCCGACGACGAGGACCGCCTCTCCGGCTTGAATCCCGGCTCTGCCGACGGCATGTGCGCCGATACCGAGGGTTTCCACCAGAGCGAGTTGCTCCAGTTCAAGCTCTTCAGATCGATGCAGCTTGATCGCTGGCATGTCGATGATCTCGCGCATGCCCCCGTCCGTATGGACACCCAGGACACGGACGGACTCACAACAGTTGTAGCGGCCTGAGCGGCAGGGCTGGCAAGTCCCACATTCCAGATACGGCTCGACGGCCACAAGGTCACCGACGGCCAGATGCTGCACGTCATCACCAATGGCCACGACCTCAGCACCCAGTTCGTGCCCGAGAATCCTCGGATACGCAAAGAAGGGCTGGCGGCCATTGAAGGCATGCAAGTCCGTTCCACAGATGCCCACGCGATGGATGCGCTCGGTGGCGTGGCCAGCTGCAGGCGCTCCAGGTTCTTCGGTCTGCGTGCGTTCAAAGTGGCCCGGTTCAGACAACAGCAAGGTCTTCACGTCGTGGATGGTCTCCGTTTTCGTGGATTCGAAGTCAGCGAACCCGGTCGTCGAGGATGCCGGACAGCAGGAGCGGTTGTCGACCAAAGCGATCGACAAAGTCGTCCAATGTCGGTCGAAGCCGAGTCTCGACCTTCGTCTCATGATGGAGAGCGATATCTCTGAGTCGGTGCTGCATCCAGGGGTTGGCAAAGCGCTCGAGGGTGGCCTCAGCGAAGCCGGATGCGTCTTCGACCCGGTCGCCCAGGGCGGGAAGGATCTCCTCTTCCAACAGACGCCGCAGCCAGGCCTGCACGTCAGGATCAACGATGGCATCGCCCACCGTCTCGATGCCCAGTGGCATCGCTTTGGCGACAAGTGCCGTGTGAGCGCCATTGAGAATGCGCACCTTCCGCAGGCTGTAGGGTGTCACGTCGGCGATGCGCAAGATGGCGGCATGATCGAACAGATCGAGATTGCCGCGATCTTCCACCGCCCACAGGACAAAAGGCTCCGTGACCGTCAACAAGGCGTCCTGCTCGAGAAGGGGATGTTCTTCGGGTTGGCCGGAGACGATGCGATCCACGAGGGTGTTCACCCAGTGGCACTGCTCGGAGATCCACGCCAGCAGCACATCGGAACAACGCCATCGGCGCGCCTGCTCCAGCACAAGGCTGTGCAGTCTCTCCGCATTGTTGTCCACCAGCTCACAGGGCAGAATCGTGAGGCCCTGTAAGCCCGCCTGGTGGCGATGAGAAAGCACGGCCAGCAGTTTGGCCGGGAACGACACGGGAGGCTCATGTGGATCACGGTCGTCGTCGGACAACTGCAGGCCCTGCGGCCACTGGGATTCGGCACTCAGCGCCCTGGACAGCGCTCTGCAAACGTGGATCGTCTCATCGATCCGTTGACGCTCACGCAGACCTCGCACGACCACGTGGTAGCGACCCGATTGCTGGTTGATCCATCTGCTTCGGTCGCTGACGGTGGAAGTGACCACCACCGCGCGCCCATGATCGCCGCCAGATGAATTGGTCTCGTGGAGGAATAGATCGGCAAAGGCACGCATGAAATTGCCGCCTCCAAACTGAAGGACGCTTTCGCGGTCAGGGTCAGTGCCTTGCATCGTCACCACGTGCGAGGATCAGGTCAGGCATCAATCGACGATTTCCACGCGGACCCAGCGCGTGTGGGTCGTGCCCCCCACCGTACACCAGAACCAGGTCAGCAGTGTTCCATCGTCGAGCCGGCGCCCCCCTGGTTTGCCAAAGGCGATCAGCATGTGTTCGGCGAGGAAGTTGTCGTGATCCGGTGTGCCCAGGGTCGCCTCGGCCCCCGCATCAAAGACGACAAGCTCGTTGGCGGTGTCGAAGGTGGTCAGGTCTTCGCTGAGGGCCACGTGAACGCCCTGTGGCTCGTGGCGATGATTGTAAATGGCTGCCACACGGCCATCGGGGAGGGGGATCGGCGTGCAGACCTGACCCTGCAGATTTGTGAGTATCGGTGCCGTCCACGTGTTGCCTTGGTCTTCGGAATACACCTGGTGGTTGCAGATGTCCTGACTTGTGCCATACAGATGGGTCCACAACAACGTGTACAGTCGACCGTCCGCCAGCTGGCAGTTCATCTGATCCCAATAGAGAATCTCGCCGGAAGGATCGTCAGCAACGACGCTGAGATCTGTCCAGGTCTGCCCCTGGTCCTTAGAAACGATCTGCCACGCACGTTGGTCGGGGGGGCCTTCGAACCCCTCAGGTTTCCATGTTTCGAGAGGCCATATCCATCGATCGGGTGACAACTGGACAAGTTGACCTGCCGAATTCCACGTATATCGGGCCGGATCGAGATCGACGGGCACGATCTGTGGTGGTGTCCAGGATACACCCCCATCGTCAGACCAGAACAGGCACATCTGAGGGCGCGAGAGGGCTTCACTGTCGGGATCGAAGAGTTTCCCGTCACCCGTCTCAAAACGGGTGCACGTCATCACCAGCTGAGTCGTGTCACCGACGACACTGATCTGAGGGGCGCGATAGGCCCAACCGTCAGTCGGTGTGCCCCCGGCATGGATGGAGCCTTGTTCCGTCCACGACAGGCCGTTGGTCGAACGCAGCACGACAATGTGGTTGTCATCGCTGCCGAGTTGCTGTCCCACGTGTTGAGATCCAATGAAGGAGCCATCGGGCAGTGGTGTCAGCCACGGCATGTAGGCGCCACGGCTTTCAACGTGAGAGATCATTCCCTGGTCGACGATACGCAGCATGGCAGCCAATTCTCTATCTTGTGCGGCGAATCTCAGCCAGATGCGATTCGCGGCGCGGATCCAATGACGAAAAACCGATGAGGGAGAGTAGTCGATGACGACGGCAACGGCCAACGAGCAACGAACCCGACTCCTGCGCGATGGGTATTGCCATTTCCCACAGATCCTGGATGCCGATCTACTCGAGCGCACGCGAGAGGTCTCGGATCGAATGCTCGACGCGCTGCCGCCGAAACACCTGGACGAGCAGAAGTCGACGGGATCCATGATCAGCGTTTATCAGGATCCGCACTTCGCCGACCTGGTGGCCACGCTCTGCGCCCGCGAGGCCCTCGCCACTCTGGGTTTCGACAACCCGAAGTTTGCTTCCGGCTTCGTCATCAGCAAACCCGGCGGTTCCCCGCCGCTCTTCTGGCACCAGGACTGGTGGGGCTGGGACGAGGAGTGTTCCTACACATGGGACCAACCCATGCAGGCCTTCCTCATGTGGTATCTGGTGGATACGACGATCGACAATGGCTGTTTGCGCGTCCTGAGGGGGACTCACCGCAAACGCCATTCCATGCACGACGCGGTGCCGGATGCGCACACCGCTGAGCTGAGGGCTGTCGTCGATCCGGACCATCCCGCCTATCAGGCTCAACCGGAAGAGGTGGATGTGCCCGTGAAGGCGGGTGATCTCGTCGTTGGGGACTCACGTCTGCTGCACTCGGCCCGTGCCAACAAGACCGACCAGCGCCGAACGGTGATCACCCTCTGGTACTATCCCGCATGGGATGAGCTGAGTGAGCCCATTCGAGCGCGCATGGCCAAGGCGGGACAGAGCTATGGCTGGTCGCCGGAGGTCGTGCAACGCCTCGGCTCGCTGCTGCCCACCTATGACGGTGATGCCGAGGATGCAACGTGGAATCGAATTCCCGGGCCTCGCTTTACCTAAACAACATGACAGGAGAGAGAAATTGACCATTCGGGTGGATGGGACGGATCTGGAGCGGTTCACGGCAGAAGTATTCGAAGGGGCGGGCATGTCGCGGGAGGATGCGGCCACCGAGGCGAGAGTGCTCGTGTGGGCGAATATGCGCGGCGTCGATTCGCATGGTGTCGCGCGGCTTGAGTCGTATCTGGCGGCGGCGGACGGGGGTCGCATGAAGGTGAAGCCGAATATTTGCGTGATCGGCGAACGCGCTGCGGCGATCTACATCGAGGCAGATCATGCCTTTGGTCCCGTGGTGACGGATTTCGCCGTAGGGCTCGTAGCGGACAAGGCCAAGCAGGCCGGTGTCGGTTGGGCCTTGATCCGCAATACGACCCATCAGGGGGCCATGGGATACTACACCGAGCAATTGGCCCTGCGTGGATTGGCCGGCATCGCCGTAGTGACGAATCCGCCGAACATGGCCCACCCGGGCACGCGTGCGGCGGGTGTGCATAACAGTCCGATCTCCTTCGCCGTGCCCGGCCCTGAAGATCGCGGTCCTCTCGTGCTCGACATGGCCACCAGCATCGCCGCCTTCGGCAAGGTGATGGTCGCCAGCGACAAAGGCGAGTCGATCCCCGACACGTGGGCCCTCGATGAACACGGGAATCCGACAACGGACCCGGCAGCGGCGCGAACTTTGCGACCGGCGGGGGAATACAAGGGGTATGGCCTCGCCTTGCTGTTCGAGTGCTTTACCGGACTCATGGCGGCCAACCCACTCGTGTCACCGAACATCCTCGACAACAAGACGGGAACGGCTCAGCCCGGTGCGCAGAATTCGTTTCTCTGCGCGGTCGACGTGTCCATGTTCGGCGATCTCGTCGACTATCGGCAAGAGGTAGAGGATCTGATTCGCGCCGAGAAGTCGCTGCCGCGACAGGATGGTGTGGACGAGGTCTTTGTGCCGGGCGACCCGGAACTGAAGACGCTGGAAGAGCGCACACGCGAGGGTGTGCCCATGCCACCAGGTACGTGGGCGAAGATCGAGGTCGCGGCGCAACGCTTTGGGCTGGAATTACCGAGGAAGGTCTGATCCACGGCAGAAGCTCATTGCCAACACAGCGGGTTTACCCGCAACATCCAGAAAGGCCACCATGGCCAACGAATCTCTCATCGCCGTCTTCATCGATTTCGAAAACCTCGCCATCGGTCTGCGCCCGGGTCGTTTTCAGGCAGACATCGTGCTCAAGCGTTTTCTAGAGCGCGGTCGCGTGGTCTACAAGCGGGCCTACTGCGACTGGAGTGGCTATCGCAACGATGTGAGGGACATGCACAAGCAGGGGATCGAACTGGTCGACATTCCGCAGACGAGGGCCAGCGGCAAGAATTCGGCCGATATCCGTATGGTCGTCGATGCCATCGATCTGAGTTACGCCAAGGACCACATCGACAGCTTCGCCCTGATCACAGGTGATTCTGACTTTTCTCCCCTGGCATCGAAACTCAAAGAGAATGACCGGCGTGTCATCGGCTGTGGCGTGCGTAAGTCGACGTCCGATTTGCTCATCAACAGCTGCGACGAGTTCATCTTCTACGACGATCTGGTTGAGAAGTCGCAGCGGAAACACACACGCCGCAAGGCGGCCGTATCAGCATCGGATTCGAAGACGTCGACCAAGACGGGGGGGAAGGACAAGACGAAACCGAAGGCAAAGGCGGCAGTGTCAGAATCGGCCACAGATGCCTCACGGGAGGAGGGGATCGATCGTCTCGTGCAGATCGTGGGGTCTTTGGAGGAGGACTATTCGCCCTTGTGGAGCTCGCTGGTGAAGCAGAGTCTGCGCCGAGTGGACCCCGGTTTTAGTGAGAAGCGGTTTGGTTTTCGCAACTTCAACGAGTTGATGGCTGCCGCCGAGTCGGCGGGATACATCGAACTCGAGCACGACAAGACACGTGGCAATGACATGGTGAGATTGCGGGACGCATGAGAATCGGTCTTGCCCAGACGCGCCAGACGGCGGATCGTGACGAGAACGTGGCCGCCATTCTGGAGGCGCTGCAGCAAGGGGCTGACGACGGGGCGAAGATTCTGTGTTTCCCGGAGACGCAGACGGTGGGTTACCGTGTCGACATCGCCGCGCCCGAAACACCCGTCGATGCTGACTGGCTCGAGGCCACACATGCGGAGGTGGCCGCCTCCTGTGCCAGACTTGGCGTCGCCTGTATCCTCGGAACCGAGTTGCCTTCGCCGGCAGACAAGCCGACGAACACCGCTCTCGTCATCGACGAGACGGGATCGATTCTCGGTGCCCACCACAAGACGATGCTGACACCCCTCGATGCCGTGGCGTACTCACCCGGGACGCAGCAGCACACCTTCGAGCTGGCCGGCGTCACCGTAGGTATCGTGATCTGCTTTGAGGCCTTTCGCTTCGCCCACACCACTGCTGAATGTGTTCGTCAGGGCGCCCAGCTCGTCTTCCATCCACAGAACAACACGACACGACCGAATGACTGGAAGATCCCCGTTCACCACGCCATGCTCGTGACGCGGGCCACGGAAAACACGGTGTGGTTCGCCTCGTGCAATGCGAGTCTCGAACACCAGAATTGCCGGTCTATGATCGTTCGCCCCGACGGGCAGATTCAGGCGCAGACCGAGTTGAGGCGTGAACAGGTCCTGGTCGACGACATCGATATTGACCTGGCCACACGGGCCATGTTCCGGTTGGGTGAGGGAGAGCAGGGCGACGCCGTCGACGACAGTGGCGCCATGCTTTTTGCGGACACCGTCGATCGTTCCGAGTGGAGGGCGCCGTAGACGCCAGTCGTCATGCTGCTCAGTTCTGCGTGTGTGACCGATCCAGATCGAATCCCTCACGCACTTGATTCTCGGCATGCCAGCGCCACCAGTGGGCGCCGACGATGGCGAAGGGAACCAGCTGCCGACCGGCCAGCACGTTGAGGTTGTTGGCAACCTTCACCATCAGGAACCACGGATCGATCCCCGCCGACATCTCGTAGGCTTCAGGGCCGGAGAGGGTCAGCCACTGACTCTCCATCCCCAGCAGAGTGTCGCCAACCTGCCATAGGAACAGGAGGGGGAGCCCCGCCACACCCCACCCGAGGCGGGTACGCGGATCGACACGGTCTACGGCCAGGATCGCCGTGAGATATAGAGCCAGGTTGTAGCTGGTTAGTCGAAGACCCACTTTGCCGCTGCCTCCTTTCGTGGCTTCCCAGACGAAGTGCGCTCCATCCACGGCCCCCGCCAACCTTCCATCTGTGTAGAACAAATTCATCACGTTAAGGATGAACCTGCCGAGGACATGCTCGATGTAGGCTGGCTACGAACGCCACAAGGGCACTGGCCAGAACGAACGCAGGGACCCACCTGAAGGCGGGGTGAGCCTCGCTCACGATGCCCCCGCAACGGTCGCCGCGCCGTTCGACTTCGAAGGGCAAAACGCGATTTCCCAGGCCCTCGGCGGCGATCGCCACCAGCCGCGTGAAGGGTACATCGATGATCTGCCCATCCAACAAGCGGCGCTCCGCCTGATACAGCTCGTCCAGAAGTGCCAGAATCAGCAGGAACAGGCCGATCACGCGGCCAGCCCGAAAGCCTGGGCCTACGGCTAGGTTGCCGGCTACTGCGCTCTGCGACGGGGCATCACCGGTATCTGTAGTGGTCAGCATTGGTTTTCTGTCGATATATCAAGAAATCTTGATATTTACCTTGTATACCCGTATACTCCTTCTGGACCTCAAAAAAAAAGACACCATGCCCGAACCCCTCCAAATCCACAAAGCTCTGGCTGACGAAACGCGTCTGCGACTGATGCGTCTCCTCGGTCGTTCGCCGCTCAATGTCAACGAGATCCTCTCGATCCTGCAAATGGGGCAGAGTCGAATCTCCAGACACCTGCGGATTCTGGCCGAAGCCGATCTGGTCACGCGTCGACGCGAAGGCACGTGGATCTACTACGAATCTCACGCCGAGAGCGACTGGCCTATGGTGAGGGATACACTGTCTCTGCTGTCGGACCACGAGCGCGAGTTGCCTTCCTATGAACAGGACATGCAGCGGCTGGAGGAGGCCATCGAGGGGCGCCGTCAGCAGACCCTCTCCTTCTTCGACAGCCTCACCGATCAACAGGAGGCCGGTGAATATCTCAGCCCCGACGGGCATACCTATCGCGAGGTCGCACTGTCGCTGCTGCCCCAGGCGCCCGAACGAGTGCTCGATCTCGGTACCGGGTCAGGCCTGTTGTTGCCGTCGCTGCTCGATCGTGCTGACCAGGTGATCGCTGTCGATGCGTCGACGACGATGCTGCAGTTGGCGCGGCAGACGGCTGGTAAAGCTGCCGTGGATCGATGCGAGTTTCGTCTTGGAGATCTGGAACACCTGCCCGTCGCCGATGGTGAGGTCGACGTGGTCGTGGCCTGCATGGTTCTGCATCACGTGCCCCGACCTCAGGCGGCCATCACTGAAGCTTGGCGCGCTTTGGCCCCCGGTGGCGAACTCACCGTGGTGGAGCTTGCCCAACACGAAGACGAGTCGATGCGAGAGTTGCACGCTGATCTGTGGCTCGGATTCCGCCCCATCGAGATGCGCCGCTGGCTCACGCAAGCTGGCTTTGAGGTGACCGAAGGCGAACCACGAATCGAAGACAATCAACCCACACTCCCACTCATCACTTTCCGAGGAACCAAACCATGCTCAAAACGACCCACAAGACGTCAAAACCAAAGCGGAACGGCCAAAACGGCCGCAACGGCAAGCGGAAGAAAGCGGACTACAAAGTAGCCGACATCGGTCTGGCCGAATGGGGCCGCAAGGAGATCCGCCTCGCCGAGCGCGAGATGCCGGGTCTCATGGCCCTGCGCGACGAATATGGAAAGAGCAAACCCCTGAAGCGGGCCCGCATCGCTGGCTCTCTGCATATGACGATTCAGACAGCGGTTCTCATCGAGACCCTGCAGGCCCTCGGCGCTCAGGTGCGTTGGGCGTCGTGTAACATTTTCTCCACGCAGGATCACGCCGCCGCTGCCATCGCCGCTGCCGGCACGCCCGTGTTCGCCTGGAAAGGGGAGACGGAAGAGGAGTACTGGTGGTGCACCGATCAGACCCTCAACTGGGGCTCCGAAGGGCCGAACATGATCCTCGACGACGGTGGCGATCTGACCAAGTGGGTGCACGACAAGCGCCCGGATCTGCTGCCGGCCATCCAGGGTACATCTGAGGAAACGACCACCGGTGTCCACAATCTGAATCACATGCTGGCGGAGGGGACCCTGAAGATCCCTGCGATCAACGTGAACGACTCGGTAACGAAGTCGAAATTCGATAACCTCTATGGCTGTCGTGAGTCGCTGCTCGACGGGATCAAGCGTGCCACCGACATCATGACGGCTGGCAAGACCGTCGTCGTGGCTGGCTACGGCGACGTGGGCAAGGGGTCGGTCGGTTCTATGAAGGGTTTTGGTGCTCGTGTCATCGTGACCGAAGTCGACCCCATCTGCGCCCTGCAGGCGTCGATGGAGGGTCTCGAGGTGATGCCCATGAGTCAGGCCGTCAAGGAGGGGGACATCTTCGTCACCACCACCGGCTGCAAGGACATCCTCACCCTCGAGCACATGGAGAAGATGAGAGACGGCGCCATCGTCTGTAACATCGGCCACTTCGATATCGAGATTCAGGTAGAGCAGCTGAAGAAGCGCCGCGGGATCAAACACGTGGAGATCAAGCCTCAGGTCGATGAGTACACCTTCCCTGATGGCCACTCCATCATCCTGCTCGCCGAAGGCCGCCTGGTGAATCTTGGCTGCGCCACCGGTCACAGCTCCTTCGTCATGTCCATGTCCTTCACCAATCAGGTGCTGGCGCAGATCGAGTTGTTTACGAAGAAACACGATGTCGGTGTCTACGTCCTGCCGAAGCGTCTGGATGAGAAGGTGGCTCGACTGCATCTGAAGAAGCTGGGCATCAAGCTCGAGAAGCTCAGCGCTGATCAGGCGGACTATCTCGGCATCAAGCGCGGTGGACCGTACAAGCCGGATCACTACCGGTACTAGTCCGAGATTCCAGGGGGCAGGTCGTTGCCTGCTCTTCACGAATGCAGCAGAACGAGAAAGGGCCCATGGCTTGTGCCACGGGCCCTTTCTCGTGTTTCGATGCATGCACCGGGCGACCCCTTTGAAGCGGATGGCTCCGCGGGCCGCTTCCCGGTAAGGGAGGGATGCTTCGACTACGAAACCTCAATAAAAAAGAGCGGCCAACACACCCGAATGCCGTTTTGTTTTGTCGAAGTTCCACCACGGGTGGACAACTTCCGTCGGGGCATTCTTCCGTTTCGAATGGGGCCTCGACTTGACGGCGATGGGGAATGCGGCGTCGTAGGTGGGACAGATCATCGGTTTTGAGGTCGCTATCGGTGACCGCGACACAGACGGTTCATTCACGTGGATGGGATGGGGAGAGGGCGTCGGAAAACTCGGGGCAGCATCACGTCGAGGCGACCTCATCCTGCTGCCAGCGGGCGACACGGCTACCATCACCGGCAGGGTCGCGTGGGCGGGTGATGGGATCGGTGTTCCCTCGCGAAGCCTCGGTATCACCTCAGCGGCAGGTTGGGTGAGGGTTGCAGCCGACGCAGAGGGTACCTATGCCCTGCAGCTACCTGATGGCGCCTACGAGGTGGCGACGCACGATGTTCGAATACGGCAAAGCGGGTCGTCAGTCGCAGACATTCCACGTTGCCGGGGCTGATGTGCGCGTCCCCGATCTGGTCGTGACGCCGGTTACCGACAGATCGGTCCTTGTGGATGAACTGTTCGATCATCTCGGTCCAGAATATCCAGGTGCGTCGGTGTTGATCGCCCACGAGGGCCGTATTCTGCACGAAGCGGGGTATGGTCTTGCCGACGTGGAGCACGGAATCCCCAACACACCCCGCACACGATACCGACTCGCCTCCGTGTCAAAGCAATTCACGTCGCTCGCCGTCATGCAGCTCGTCGAGGCGGGCAGTATCGATCTGGATGTTCCCCTCAGCGCCTATCTGCAGGACTATCCACATTCGGGGCAGATCACGACGCGTCAACTCATGACACATTAGTCCGGGATCCCGAGCTATCTGAGTGATTCCGACTTCTGGGCAGAGGCGGCGCTGGGGCGAGACATGGGGATTGCTCGACGTCTTTCAGCACAAGGATCTGGCCTTCGAACCCGGCAGCCGCTACAGCTACTCGAACTCGGCCTACGTCGTGCTGGCGCACCTGCTCGAGACCGTGTCAGGCGTCAGTTTCGAAGAGTACCTGCAGGCGAACATCTTCGATCCGGTCCGCATGGACGACACGGGTGTCGATCATATCAGAAGATCGTCCCGTACAGGGCCCACGGGCACGTCTGAGGACGGGATCATCAACACGTGGTGGCTCGATATGTATCTGCTCACGGGTTCGGGCAATCTGTATTCGACCGTGCGAGATCTGTTGACGTGGGACCAAGCCCTCTACACCGAAACCGTGTTGACGCAGCCAACGTTGCATGAAACCTATCAGCACGCGACCCTGAATGACGGCAATGAGACCGCCTACGGGCTGGGCTGGCGTCTGGGAGAGGTCAACGGGCTGCGCACCATCGGTCACTCGGGAAGTATCAATGGGTTCACGACACAGCTCCACCGTTTCATCGATCAGCAGTACACGGTGATCGTGCTGGTCAACAACCCGCGTCTCTTCGCGGGTGAACTGGCGTGGCAGATCCGCGAGATCTATTTGTCGGAACAGATGAAATAGGCCGTGACCGATGTGGTTGCTGGGCCCTAGCTAGACCATAAGGTGCGAGTTGCGTCTCACGGGATGCGCTTGTAATCGCCCGCCTCTTCCCAGCCCAGCGTACTGATCCCTTCGTCATCCCACACGATGTTTCCGGCGCGCATGGTCAGACGACACCCGACCTTCTGCGTACCCTTGATGCGGGCCAGACCGGAGTCGACGAAACCAAACTCACCTTCGCGCACATTCAGGATGGCTATATCCGCCCCGGCGCCGACGCCGATGTGGCCGAGCTCCGGCCGGCGGATCACTTCGGCCGGTTTCTGCGTCGATCGATATACGACCTCCTGCCACGTCATGCCCATGGCGAGGAACTTTGACATGGTGATATCCATGGTCGCATTGGCACGCATGCGGCTGGCCTTGTGCAGATCGGTGCTGATCGTATCCGGCTGAAAGCCCTGCTTCATGGCGGGCACGGCGATGCGGAACCAGAAACTGCCGGCGCCATGGCCGCAGTCAAAGATGATGCCGCGATCGCGAGCAGCCTGTACGTAGTCGTTGATCACCAGATTCTCATCGAGCAGTGGGATGTGGCTGGCATAGAGATGGGTGTGAATGTCGCCAGGTGCCATCCGGTCGGTGAGCAGTTCCTCGTAGCTGCGAGTTTCGCGCGGAGCGAAATCGACCATCGTGATCGTGTCGGCCAGTCGTGCCGCGTCGATCCCGCCCTGGGCGGCTTCCCAGCCGGGCCCGCCATAGTGGGCAGACTTGGAGCCGACCACATGCTGTGGGTACTGCTTGATCATCTCCGCGCAGGGCTCGGCGACCATCTCGCTCGTGTCCTGCTCACACGCGCCTGCCATGCCGGCACCGACGATGTTGATAAAGGCGAGCACGCGTGTCGTCGATGGCTCGATGATGGTCTCCACAAAGTCCGGAAAGTGCTGCCAGCCGGAGCTGCCCGTGTCGACGCAGGTGGTCACACCGTAGGGTAGATTCGCCTGATCAGGGTGAAGCCAGCCCCCGAAGCGTTGATAGGCATGCAGGTGGATGTCGAGCAGACCAGGCGTCACATAGAGGCCAGATGCGTCAATGGTTTTTGGCGCGGAGCCCGGCAGATCTTTGCCCACAGCGGCGATGAGACCGTCTTTCACTGCCACGTCACTGATCCTATCGATCGACTGTCGCGGATCGATGACATGTCCATTGCGGATCAGCACATCATAGGAATCACTCATTGTTGCGACCTCACTCCCTGTTCGACGAAGGACCACCATGGACAGTGCTCTGCCTGGTGACCTCATGGTTTCCATCAAGGTTGTCGTGATCAGCGGCTCCCTGAATCCGATGAGCCGCTCACGGGTACTCGTCCGACATACTGTGGAGAGACTCGGTTCGATGCAAGTCGACGTGAGTTTCGTTGACCTGCAGGACGTGGAGATGAAGCTGGCCGACGGCGCCGGTGGTGGGAGGACGGAGGATGTGATCGCCCTCGGTGAAAAGATCGCCGCTGCCCAAGCCGTCATCGTGAGCGCGCCGATTTACAATTTCGACGTCAATGCGGCGGTGAAGAATCTCATCGAACTGACCGGCTGGTCGTGGACGGACAAGGTCGTCGGATTTATGTGTGCTGCCGGTGGTCATGCAAGCTACATGTCGGCCATCCTGGCCAACAGTCTCATGACCGATTTTCGCTGCCTCATCGTGCCACGTTTCGTGTACGCCACTCAAGAGGACTTTGGTGACGACCGGACGCCGCAGATGCACGTGGCGAGCGAAGATCTGCGTGATCGACTCGACGAGCTCTGCCAGGCGATCCTGTATCAGTGCCGGCCATGAGTGAGCCGCAGGCCGTGGCGCCACGAGCGACCGTCGTAAGGCTGTCGGCCATGTTCTGGCTGGCCCAGATGTCGGATGCGGCGTCCCTCGTTCTTCTCAGTGGCTACATGGCAGATCTGGGATTCAGTGGTACCCAGATCAGCTCGGTGTACGCCACCATGGCCATGGCAGCTCTGGTCTCGCCATTCCTCGCGGGCTGGTTGGCGGATCGATTCTTCCCGAGCCAGGTCATGCTGGGTATCTGCTACATACTGGCGGCGCCGATTCTCGTGGTCGCCTGGCAGCAGACCACCTTCGAAGGCTTCTGGTTCTGTATCGCTGGTGTCTCGTTGCTGCGAATGCCGGCACGAACCCTTTCGAATGTCGTCGCCTTCCATCACCTGGGTGATCGGACGAGGATCGGCCAGGTGAGGGTCTGGGGAACCCTGGGCTGGATCTTTGTCAGTTGGTGCCTGAGTGGCTACCTACGGCTCTGGGAGGGTTGGGATCCGGGTGGTTCGCACATGGGTGATGCCCTGCTCGTGTCCGCCGTTGTGTCGGCGATCTGCGGTCTCTATTGTTTCGGGCTGCCGCACACGCCTCCCGGAAATCGGCAGGCCAGTTCACTGGGCCTGGGTGCTTCGTTCCGTCTGCTGCGCAATCCGGGTTTCGTCGTGCTGCTCGGGATCGGATTCGTATCCTCCACGATGAATCCCTTCTTCTACAACTTCGCCTTTCTTTTTCTCACAGAGGCCCAGGGGGTGGGGCTGGCGCCGAGCACAGCCAACTGGGTGCAGAGTCTGGGGCAAGTCGGTGAGGTTGCTGTACTGCTCATGCTCGGTACAACGCTGCGGCGTTTTGGCATCAAGCGAATTCTACTTGTCGGGATCGCGGCGCAGTCCCTGCGGTTCTCATTGTTTACCCTGGGTGACCCTGCATGGCTCGTGGCGGCGGCCATGTGTCTGCACGGCTTCGTGTTCACGTTCTATGCCGTGGGCATCACCATCGCAGTGGACGAGATGAGCGATGCCGATAATCGGGCCAGCGCACAGGGCCTTATGGCGATGATTCGCGGCGGTGCGGGGTCGTTGTTGGGAAACTATCTGGCGGGGACGACGTATGACCGACTGGCTGTGGAAGGCGGTGGCCACGAGTGGACCTCGTTCTTCCTGCTGCCGGCGGTGGTCACCGGCGTGGGACTGATCATCTTCGGTCTGCTATTCCGCCATGGGCGGAATTCCAAATCAACTCGCTAATCGTCTCTCGGAAACACGGACGATGACGTAGGCGATGAGGGCGAAGACGAAGAACACCAGCAGCATCCACGCGACACTCTGCAGCGTACCGACCAAGGTCCGATAGACCTCAAGCACCCATCGTTCAGTCGTCAACTCGACGACGCGAGCAGTCTTCTCCATGCCTTCGAGCAGCGGGACTGGTGCCACCCTTGACGTGATATACTGTTCCAGGTCCCAGATTCGAACCCCACCTGACACGCCGGTGACGTAGATGGCGAAGGTGATGTAATTTCGCCACGCGGACGACACATCGTCGGCGATGATGCGACCCAGAATCTGATCGACGAGTTCGCGAAAGACCTTCGCCAGCAGGGCTGCTGTGCTCAGCGATACGATGAATGTGACGAGCAGGAGGGTTAGGAACATGGTGACCTACAGTCCGCTGCGGATCTCCTCGATCCAGGTGACCACCTGACGGACATTCTTGGTCAGAGATGCATAATCCTTGTTGGCCACGACGTCCTTGGTCACCAGGTTCGATCCGATCCCCACGCAGGAGACACCTGCGGTGAACCACTCTTCGAGACTCTCGCGTGTGGCATTCACGCCACCGGTGGGCATGATTCGTGTCCACGGACACGGACCCAGCATGCTCTTCACGAAGGCAGGCCCGCCGACCTCTTTTCCGGGGAAGACCTTGCAGATCTCCACGCCCAATTCCTCTGCCTGTCCGATTTCGGATGCCGAACCGCACCCCGGTGCATAGGCAACCTTGCGCCGATTGCAGACCTTGGCCACGTCTGGATTCAACAGGGGACCGACGACGAAGTTGGCACCACTGGAGATATAGATCCCCGCCGTGGGCGCATCAACGATAGAACCGACACCGAGGATGATGTCGAGGTCATTGTCGATAATGTGCTCCATGGCCTCGACGAATACACGCCACGCCAGATCACCCCGATTCGTGAACTCTACACATCGAGCTCCACCTTCGGCACAAGCCTTGATGATATCGATCGCGGTCTGGGGGTCCTTGTTGTAGAACACGGGAACGACGCCCACATCGACGATCGAGTTGAGGACATGCATGCGGTCGTACTTGGCCATCGGAATCAGTTCTTTCTCTCGGTTTGTATGGTCGACAGGTTAATGGGCCCGGGTCGTGGGCAACTGTCAACTCCCCGGAATCGGAAAGGGAATGGCGGTCTCTGGATAGTGCTTGTGGCGATCCTCTCCCCTCATGAGAATGGGACGCCACCGGTGGCCGAGGGAGTTTTCCTCGACCTGCCGAGCCTGTGGTGGGATAAAACGAACCGTCAGGCCACACCGGCGCCGATCGGATTGATTCGGACGACTGGCGTGAAACAACTGCCCATCGTGGATCGACGTCTGTCCCGCCGTCAGCTCGATGGGAACGGCCTTGCTCGTATCGACCAGGTCATCGGGAATCTCCTGATGGATGCTGAGCAGGTTGTCCGTCGTCTCCGACGTACCGTGCGTAGCGATTCCATCCCGATGCGACCCGGGGATCACCTCCATACAGCCATTCTCGACATCCGCATCATCCACGGCGATCCAAGCGGTGTGAGCCTCGGGGGGTTCGAGCCCCCAGTACGTGATATCCTGGTGCCAGGCGACGTACTTCTTGTTGTCGGGCTCGGGATACTTGCAGAAGAAGTGCGTCGACAACAGCATCACATCGTCGCCCATACATGCGGACACGGCATCGACGACCCGCGGGTCTGCCGCCATCTGCCAGATGAATTCCTCATCGATGTGGCGTCCCTGAAGACCGATGGCACACTTTTCGGGGCCCTCTCGCGCTTCGAGTTCGTCAAAGCTGGCGCGGAAGCCGTTCATTTCTTCAGGTGTGAACAGATCAAGACGCGTGGCGAAGCCGTCGCGGTGGTAGGCGTCGGTGAGGGCGTCCAGCGCGATTGTCATGGCTGAAATCTCCTGCTGAGGAATCGATGAGCAGGAGTATAGCCGTCCCATGACTTGGCCGTCAACGCGCAGGGCGCGTCGGAGACGGCTGCCGAAGGCCCGATGGCAACACGTCGTGCACGTCGTTGAAGGCCATCACCTCCGAGGCTACTTTCCGGCGACCTTCACCCACCTAAAGGACCACCCTCATGACGATGCCAAGCCTGCAGATCAACGAATCCCTCTTCGATGGGTGCGATTTCTTCGAATCGGAATCGTCTCGCACTCAACTGGGGGAGGTTTTTCGCTTTGATCGGCGCCGCATCCTCTTCGGCGAAGGCGCACTGAAGAGTCTGCCCGAAGAGTGTCGTCTTCTGAAGGCGACGAGGATCTATCTGGTGCGAGACCCCGCCTTAGGTGACCTGAGTGCGCAGGTCGAGGCGGTTCTGGCCGAGGGTGGCCTCCAGGTCGTTGTCGTGGACACAGACGTCGTACCGAATCCCACCGTGGCCAGCGTCGATGGACTGGCGGCGCGTCTCCCGGCCGCTCAGGACTTCGATGCCGTCGTCGCTGTCGGTGGCGGATCGACGATGGACAGTTGCAAGGTGGCAATAGCTGTGGCAGCCAATGGTGGATCCGTGCCCGACTACTTCGGTTTCGACCTGTTCGAACAAGCGCCTGACTGGCCCTTGATCTGTCTGCCCACTACGGCGGGCACAGGGGCAGAGGCCAGCCGCGTGTCGGTGGTGGCCACCGATCAGGGCAAACAGGCGATCTACGACGACCACATCCAACCGAGGGTGGCGATCGTGGATCCCGACCTGGCGGCGAAGATGCCGCCCGTGCTGACGGCCACGACGGGACTGGATGCGATCGGCCACGCGTTGGAGTGCACCGCCTCGACCAAGAGCACGGACCTCGGCGACGCCGTAGCGCGTGAATCTCTGCGAGCAGGTCTGCCTTTCTTCGAGCGTGCCGTCACTACCGGCGACCGTGCGTCACGACGACAGATGTCCCGCTGCAGCATTCTGGCCGGTCTGTTGTTGAGTCCTATCAACACGGGTGCGGCACACGCTCTGGGATACGGCATCGAGAAACTCTCTTTTCTGCGTGGCAAACCCGTGCCTCACGGAACGGCTGTGGCCCTGGTGCTGCCCGGCGTGATCCTGCACAACGCCCCCGCCGTTGCGGACAAGTACTACTACGCAGCTGGTGTGGCCGGGGTTGAACTGGATGGCGTCAGTCGCGAGGAGGGAATTCGACGCGTCGCTGCGTGGATCGATGGGCTTCGTCGACAGCACACGCCCTACGGCTGCCTGCGGGACGCGGATCTGAGGTCGGCGGACATCCCTGCCATGATGGAGATCGGACTGCAGGTGCGGCGACTTCTCGACCCAAATCCGGTAGAGGTGACCGAAGCGGATGCGGAGAAGATCTATCGGGCTGTGCTGTAGCTCCTGTTGACCGGCCTACTCCCGCCACTGGCCATCACGACGCTCCGGTGCCGGACCGATTGAACAGGCCCACCGCAGAGCGTTCTCCACTAGCCGCAGGAAGTCGAGTTCCCAGAAATCGCGCTGATGCCCTAAGGATGTGGTGAACACGCGTCCCGCTCGTTCACAGGTCCAGGCGACGGGCTCGTCGTGTTCGCCCGCCCGACCATAGAGCAGCGTTGTCGTATCGTCAGCGAGGGGCGTGTTACGATACAGTGAGCCGTGGGCGCCAAAGGGCTCGACTTCTTGAAGGATCTCATGCTCGATGCCTTCGGCATAAAGCACCTGGGTCTCAATCTCTGAACCAAAATGGCCGTCGTAGTTGCCTCCGAGGATTTCCCTGTCGAGTTCCAACCAATGCTGGAAGGCGTGACTGGCCGTGCGCAGTGCCACCAGTGGCCGACCATCACGACAGTAGCTCTGAAAACGTTCCAGTTCGACACCCTGTGTTTCCAACCGGCGTGTAAACATTACGACGGCGTCTGCCTCGTCGATGGCGGACAATGACACATCGTCGGTCTCCGAGGAGTAGACGATCAACTCGCAGCGAAGGGGAGCATTCACCTGCAGGTAGTCTCGCAGCAGGACGAGAGACTCCTCCGAGTCGTATTCGAAGGAGCCGGAAATCAGAACGATCTGGCGGTCACTCATGGCGCCTACTCTCCTGCGAGAACGTTGGCTCTCCTGCGAAACGTCTGGCTCCTATTTGCCCGTGCCCGAGACAATGACTAGTGTCGCGCCTTCGCTTCACCTGGAGACCTGCCATGTCCGCTGTCAAAGACGCCATCGCTCATCTCGACCAGTACGGGTACTGCCTGCTGCCCGAATTGATGCCCGCCGAATGGGCACGATCGTTCGCCGAACGGTGCCAGGAACTGCACGCAGACCCACAGAACGCCAACAAGATCTCCGGTGACGAGCACTACGAAACCCTCTTCGGCATGCTCAATCTCGACGATCGCACATGGGCGTGTGCTTCGCATCCGTCAGCCGTGACGGTGGCTCGGCATTTCCTTGGCCCTAAGTGCCGAGTTGTTGAAGCCTGCTCCAAACCGACACAACCCGGGGCGCCACATCAAGCGCTGCACGCAGATTCGGCTGGAAACTTCGTGCGTGTGCCGGACATCCCGTGGATGATCAACAGCATGTGGATGCTGACGGATTTCACCGCCGACAACGGTGCCACGGCCGTCGTGCCGGGCAGCCACCGATCGCGCCTGAGTGCTCCTCCTGCGGATCTCGATGTGGACGGCCCGCATCTTCATACCATCTGCGGCACGGCGGGTAGCCTGCTGATGTGGCACGCAGGCACGTTCCACATGGCGCGCGGGAATCGAAGTGACACGGTCCGGGTAGGACTCAACGTCGCCTACTATCCAAGATGGTTCAACAACTGGGTAGAGAATCACCATCAGCCGGTATGGCCGGAGACCTTCGAGCGCATGCCTCGGGTGATGCAGTCTCTGTGTACCGGGCGCCGGGTTCACACGCGAGCCGAAGCGTATGAGGCGCCACCCATGGCGCCACCGGAGGGTCCTTAGGCGTCAGTACCCAGGGAGACAGCTACCGAGCACCCCTCAGCTGGGCGAGCTGGCGCCGTGCTGCGTCGCCGCCAGGGCCATCGCCAAATTCACGGAGATAGCTCGACAGCATTCGCACCGTCGCGTCCGTGCCCTCCAACTCCTTGGTGACATACGCCCAGTCGAAATAGATCGGGAAGAACCCGGTGACAGCGCGGCGGCTCTCTCGTATTCGCTGACAGCCGTCTCCAATGCCGCAACACGGTCGTCGTCGTCTCCCGCATCCCTGGCCTGCTGAGCCACCAGGTATTGCTGGCATAACCCGTGGTAGAGAAACCCCTCCCGCTCATCGGGATAGAGTTCGGTGGCGAGGCGGTACCGATCACAACAGGTTTTCGCGTCACCCGCACCCCAGGCCGAGTTTCCTTGAAAAATCAGAGATGCAAGACTCGAACCAGTCAGCAGTCGGTCACCTGCGAATCTCTGGGCAAGGGCGAAGTAGTGGGCAGACAGTGAGTCCTGTTTGGCAAAGGAGAAGGTGCAGGCCGTGATGGAATAGGCGAGGGCAAACTGGGTGTCGACCTACGTCGCCTTGATCAGTTCCCGTGCTCCTTCTTCGAAGTATCCCGCGTACGTAAGGTCGTGACCTTTCACTAAGTGCTGATAGGCGGTCAGGTCCTTCGTTGTCATGTCGCCGATCGGCGCGATTCGGCCTTCCTCAGTCTCAAAGTCGAAGACATCGGCAAGGCGATCACGGAATGCGAAACATGCCGAGTCCACGAGCGCGAGCAGTTCGCCATCACTGCCGGCTGCCCATGATCGGCGGACCAGCTCTGTCCGTTCTGGCCCACGGGCATCGAAAGTGCCGTGACACTCACCATCGACGATGGGACGCCGGCACGCCGAGTTCCTGGTGCCACTGCTCGATGACAGGGGGTTGCGGGCGACTTTCTTCGTGCACGCGGCGCCGACGGCCGACTAGCTGTCTGGTGGAAAGGTCTGGCAAGAGGTGGCCGCCGCCGGGCACGAGATCGGCAATCAGACGAACCGCAATCCGTGCTCGTGTGCCCATTCTGACAGCGATCCCGCCTATTGTCTCGAGCGTCTGTCGATGCAGCAGGTCTGGGAGAGTGTTGAGGCGTCTGAGTCGGTTCTCGATGCACTGATTCCCATTGGCAATGGCAAGCGAAGTTTCGCCTATCCCTGTTACGAAACGTGGGTGGGTCAGGGCGAAACGAGGCTATCCTACGTGCCCCTCGTGGCAACCGAGTTTCTCGCCGCTCGAGGGGGGCCGCAGCGGATCACAAACGAGCCGTGGTCGGTGGATCTGTCGAATGTCCGTGCGCGGGGATGTGGCAGGGCGATCCGCCCCCCAGATCATCGAGTTCATCGAGGAAGGCGCTCAGAAGGGCCACTAGGTGGTGCTTGTGATTCGGGGCGAGGACGAGACGAACCTGTCCATCGAAGAGGAGGTCCTTGTGGAGGTCGCTGACAATCTGGCCGACAACAATGGGCGCCTCCTGGCTGAGACCTTTCCGCGTGTTGCCAGCTTCATCGGGCTGCGTCGGCATCAGTGGCACACCTCCGGTCGCTGATCGGTTCACCGGGTCGAGCGCAGGCAGGTTCGGCGGATCGAACACGCGGGCAGTTCAGCGCGTCGAACGCCAGGATGCGAAGTAGCCGGGGGCCCATCGGCGTGCGAGATTGTAGGTACGTTCGTGGTAGGCGCCGCCCGGTGGTTCGACCTCGGCGTTAATCCACGCCTCGGCCCCGGCCAGGTCTGGGAACTCGAGAACCCAGACCAGGTCACCATCCCGGCCGGAGCCGACGAGGCGGAACACCTCGCCGTGCATCAAGCCGTGTTTCTGGGCGACCTCCTGCAATCGTCGTCGACGCCGGTCATCACCACGCACGTCAGGGGCCACCTCGTCCGAACCGCGCTGCCAACGGCTGAAGCAGAGCACGACGATGGACCCGGTGTCGACCGAGAGGTCCGGCACACTGCGCGGGTCTTTCTCGCTTGCGTCCATCGTTCTCGTTGGCAGCCAGGACAGGCTGTCAGGTCGCCATCGACGGGCTAAGTCGTATTCGTAGTGCCCGTAGCGTCCGTAGGGCGGAGCGACCTCCGCCGTCATCCATGCCTCGGCGCCATCCAGATCGGGGAAGGCGATCGCCCAGAAACGTTCCCAGGCGCCACGGGGTGCGATCAGACGATACCCATCCATATCCCGCAGACGATGTTCGCGGGCGACGTCGAGCATGAGATCCACATGCTGTTGTTGAAACTCCAGTTGCTGAGACGAATCCAGTTGATTCCAGGACGGCAAGCGCCCGCCCCGATAAAGGACGACGACATCCTCGTCGTTTGTCGCGATGGTTCCATGGTCTGACGTCGACATCACTGTTTCTCCCGAAGTAGGCCGCCTAACTTTACCTCCCTCGCGAGGCTATCACAACCGACGCCCCTGGCAAACGCGAATCCACAAATGGCTGAAAAACATGAGTGACTACGAAAAGAGCGATGAAGAATGGCGCGAGCAACTGACGCCTGAACAGTATGCTGTCCTGCGCGAAAAGGGGACGGAACGTGTCTTTACAGGTCCCCTCAACGACAACAAGGCGACGGGCACGTATCGATGTGCAGGTTGTGGCGCCGAGTTGTTCACATCGACGGACAAGTTCGACTCAGGCAGTGGTTGGCCCAGTTTCACCCGTCCCGCCGAGGACGGTCGTGTGCGCGAAGAGCGCGATACGAGTCATGGCATGGTCCGCACTGAAGCCCTGTGTGCGCGCTGTGATGGCCACCTCGGACATGTCTTCCCCGACGGTCCGGCGCCGACGAATCTGCGCTACTGCATCAATTCCATTGCCCTGGATTTCGACGAGGAGACGGGCGACTGAATGGCACGTCACGACGGGTCGGACTTCTGGCGGAACCTGGACGTCCTGCTCGCGGCATGGCAGGTGGTCATCGATCGCCCCAAGGGATCGGCCCATCCCATGTATGCCAAGGCGATCTATCCCGTCGACTATGGGTATCTCACCGGCACACAGGCTGCCGATGGCGACGGCGTCGACGTGTGGCGAGGAACTGCGGAAGCGGGCGCCTTTGATGCAGTGGTGTGCACCGTCGATCCGGTGAAAAAGGACGTGGAGGTCAAAATTCTGCTCGGCTGCATGGCCCAGGAGAAGCGGCAGATCATGGACTTCCACACGGGCGGGATGCTCGTCGAGTGCCCCGTATAGTCGAGGGGCCAGTCGAAACGTCTAGCTCAGCGACATGCCTAGACGTAGGGAAAACGCTCGTCCCACGGAGTCTCAGACAACTCCACGAGAAGGTCGCCGAGTTCGCCCGCCTTTGTCTCGAGGATTACCTGTCCCTTCTGTGCACTCGATTCGCGGGCCTCGCCTCCGGCACTTTCGGGAACATACAGGTGCCAGGGACGCACGAAGTGGGCCTGTTCCTTCAGTCGCGCGATCCGCAACTGGCCAAAGGGATTGTTCGCGAGTTTGTCTGATCGCACCAGGTCAGGGCGAATCCACAACATGCGTGATGTCTCGTCCTCTCCACCGTGATCGGATGCGTGTTCGATGGGCGACGCCACCCCCTCGGGCCACGCGCCCCAGGTCCAGCAGACGAAGGGCATGTCATCCATCCCGGCAATCTCTCGTAGCGTTGCATCGAGGGTGGCCGGATTCCCACCGTGGCCGTTGACGAACACGACCTTGCGGATGCCGTCATCGCGGCACTGCGTGACGATGTCGATGAGCATCTGCATCAATGTCCGTATCCCTACACGAAGGGCGAATCGAAAACGGCGGAAGTTGGCGTTGTTCGTGATCGGCAGGGTCGGATAGAGGAGCACGCGCGCGCTATTCTCGTTGGCGGCACGAACGGCGAGATGGCATAGACGCGTGACTTGATAACAATCGGTCCCCATGGGAAGGTGCGGGCCGTGGGGTTCGGTCGAGCCGAGGGGAAGGACGACCACCTCCGGATCGAAGGCCTGAATGTCCTGAGTGGTCATCTCCTCCAACAGACCGGGAAAGGCAGGTGCCGCACTCATCGTCGTCCTCCGAGGATTCTGGCAAACATGGACAGCCGTCGCCCTTGCGCGATAGCTGTGGTTGCCGCGTAAGTAAGATGACGTCTCACGTTGTGCGCCAACCTTAGGTTGATCACGCGTGCCACTGTCTGCGACTTGCCACGATGTCAGGAGCTGAAATGACCGATCTGCCCGAGGTCCACATCGACGCCATTCACCGAGTCGTGGATGACGGTCTCCACAATGCCTTCACCGATCTGGTGCAGTTCAAGGGGAAGTTTTTTCTGACCCATCGAAGCTGCCCTGAAGGTCACATGATCTTTCCCACATCGAAGGTCCACATCCTGACCAGTGATGACGGCATCGGCGGGTGGCAGCCCGTCTTCGAATTCAGTGTTCCCGAGCGCGATGTGCGTGATCCTCATTTCCTGATCTTCGACGATAGACTCTTCGTCTACTCGGGTACCTGGCTGTGCCCGCCGGAGGGAAACCCCCGAGACATGAATGATCATCTCGGATACGCCGCTTGCACCGATGATGGTGCCTCCTGGGATGGGCCGACCATGTTGGAAGGAACCTACGGCCACTACATCTGGAGAGCGGCTGCCTTCGATGGTCGGGCCTATCTGTGTGGTCGCCGTCGCCGTGGATTCGCCCCGGGGCAGGATGAGAATCGCCGCGAACTCATCCAGGCGGCGATGCTGTCGAGTGAGGATGGACTCAACTGGCGTCACGCAGGGCTGTTTGCCGACGGGTATGGGGACGAGACGGCATTTCTCTTCGAACCAGACGGTTCGGTACTGGCTCTCGTGCGTGGTGCAGATCCAGTGCCCGCTCGTATCAGTCGGATGCGATCACCCTACGATCACTTCGAGCACGTGGAACTCGACCGCAATGTAGGCGGACCGTTGCTGGCACGATGGGGTGATCGTCTCCTGGTGGGTGGGCGCAAAGTGCTCAAGCCGGACAGGCCGGTGACCACCCTCTACTGGCTCGCCGACGACCAGCTTCACGAGATCTGTGAACTCCCCAGCGGCGGCGACAATTCGTATCCGGGATTCGTGGACCTGGGCGATGACCGCGGCTTGTTGTCCTTCTATTCCAGCCACGAGGGCAGCGGCAGGGGCACCGCGCCCTGTCACATCTATCTGGCTGAGCTGCGCCTGGACTGAAAAAGAAGTGGCCCCGTCCTCATCGAGGAGGGGCCACCAGTACGGAGGACAGGCAGGTGTGGGGGATCAGTCTCCGAGGGCCTCGTCCATGCTGTTCTTGGCCCCTTCCAGCACATCTCTGAGCGCGAAGTCACCAGCGCCAATCAACAGCTGAGCACCCATCTGCCGGTATTTCTTCCACTCCTCGACGCCACCCCCGGCGGTTCCCCAGGCCTTGCCTTGACTCGCGGCGGCGTCGGCGACCAATTGCATCGCCTCGTCGAGACTCGGCGCCCCATCAGCCAGTCCCAGCCGCAGACTGAGATCGGCAGGACCCACAAAAATGCCATCGACACCTTCGACACCGGCAATCTGCTCGGCCTGCTGCAACGCATTCAAGGTCTCGATCTGCAGGATCACAAAAGTCTCTGCATTGGCATCGTTGGTGAAGTTCTCCGCATCGATGGCGAAGTCGGCGTCGAGGCCGGCACCGTCGATCCCACGATTGCCGATGGGCGGGAATTTCACTGAACGAGCAATGGCCCGCGCCTCCTGGACGTCATCCACGAGGGGCATCAGCAGACCGCTGGCGCCATCCTCGAAGTATCGATATAACTTCGTCCGCTCCTGTGTGGGGGCACGCACCATGGCGTCGATGTCGTGCTGATGGCACATGGACAGGACGCTCTGTACCTCTCGCTGATCCATGGCCCGGTGCTCGAGGTCGAGCCAGATGCCATCGAACTCGTGGTAGGCGGCATAACGAATGTAGTAGGGGAGGAAGTGGCCCATAGCGCAGAATCGGGCACACTTTCCGTCGCGGATCTTTTGAAGGACTTTGCTCTTTCTCAATGTTCAGCTTTCGTGGTTAGATCTCAGGTGTCGAGCCCGAGGCCGATCAGGCGATTGGCATTCTTCCAGAGGATCTTTTCGAGTGCATCGGCGGAAATGTTGCCGTCGTCCCGTGCCTGCGTGAGCCACTCGATGTGCTGGAAGTCGAGTTCCACATCTGTATGGTCGAGGCCCAGCAGCAAGCGATCCTGAAACTCGTCGATGAAGGGCCAGGAGAACTCAGGATCGCGCGTGAGGGCGTTGAATCCAGAGCCAGCAGAGATGTCCCCGTTGAGTTTGGGATACTCACGCAGCAGTCGAACGACGGTGCCGCCCTCGACGACTGGTCCCTTTGGATATCCTTCTTTGGTTTCGGCGGTAAGGTCGCCGCCGATCTCACTCCAGAAGGAGGCGGAGTGGCCGAAGAAGACCAGATCTGGATAGGTTTGCAGGACTTTTTCGAAGCGAGGCAGACCGAGGGTATCGATGACGCCGTAGGTCTGCTTCTCGGGCAGCGAGGTATGAAATGTGACCGGCAGGCCGAGTTTCTCCAGCGCGCCGAACAGAGACATCATTTTCGGATCATCAAAAGGGAGGCGTGCTGTGAGTTCGCCAAAACCTTTGAAGCCGGCATCCTTGTACTGTGACAAACCGGTATAGAAGTGTTCGACCGTGTGCCAATCGTGACGTCGTGGATCGATTTCGCAGTAGGGGATGAAGCGCCCAGGGAAGGCGTCGCAGATGTTGAGGACTTCACCCATACTCTGTCGCTCAGCGGGTCCGTCTGCGGAGTTGAGGGGCAGGATGACGGCCATGTCTACCCCCTTCTCATCCATGCGTCGGATTTGATCTTCGGCGCTGAGGAAAGTCCGCCCGTTGGGTTTAGCAAGGATGGGGCGTGCAAAAACGTGGGCGTGGACATCGATGATCATGGCAAGTTCTGACTCCAGGGCAGGTGAATTCTAATCGTCCAAGGGTGGTAGGTGCCGTCAGGTCGCGCAAGGGGTGCAGAGCTTGAGCAGCTATCCACTGCATCCAAGGAGTGGAATGGAACACACACCATCCGCATGCCGCCAACTGATCTTGGCAGCGATCCTGATTCCGCTGTCAGGATGGACCGATGACCTGCTCGTGCCTGCGCCAGGTGAGTTGGCTACGGCAGCCCTGCGCATCGGACATCTGTCTGATGTGGGCCGCTACGAGGAGGCCTGGCCCTCTGTGACAGTCTTCATCGCGCCTTCCCCGATCACGCGGGGCCGTATCTGTACAAGGCGGGTATCTATGTGAACTGGATGTAATCCCATCGTCTCAGCGATTACGAAGCAGATGTCGACGAGAATGTGAAACGGGCGATCGACGCTGGGAAATGCCAACTGGACTCAAGTGACGAGCCCTGGATTCACTTCCATGTGGGGTCTGCCTACAGTTACCGAGCGATGGCCCGCTTTCGCCGCCACAACTGGATTGGTGCATTCCTCGATGGCCGGCGCAGTATCGATCACCTGAAGAAGGCGCTCAAGGGAGATCCAAAGTTATACGACGTCTACTTCGGCCTCGGTGGATATCACTATTGGCGCACCGCGAGAGCCGGGTTCATCCGCGCCGTCGCGTTCTGGATGCCCGATCGTCGCGAGCTGGGTCTGCGGCAAATGGAGCTGGCCGCACGACACAGTCGCTACATCAGAAACGGGGCCTTGCACGGCATCGCCCTCTCCCTGTATGACGCGGGTGAATTCGAAAGGGCGGTGGTTTTCAACACACAGGTGGTGGGTCCCATCGAACCTGCAACGAATGGATCCCTCTACATGCGCGGCCGGTTGCTGGCCCGACGACAGGACTGGTCCAACGTGGAGGTGACGTTCAAGACACTGCTGGAGAAGCTGCCCCCTCGATCGGTCGGCTACCAGGTGGAGTGCAAATACTGGATCGCCAGAGCATCTCATGAGCTGGGTCGTGAGCAGGATGCGAGAGAGTGGGCGGCCGAAGCTCTTGCTCAGAGCGAGACCCGCCAGCCAGATCTGGAACTTGAAAGCGCGTTGGACACGTTCGGTACCATCTATCAACGTCTGGTGGCGCTTCAGCAGGTGCTGCAGTGAGGGCTTGCCGGCGCCGCCGAACCTGCCTTAGATCGAGGCGCGCCTGCCACGACCTCGAGCAAGGAGATGACGAGTGAAGGGTCCAACAGCACACGAGCGAGAGTTCTGGGAGGAGAATGGGTATCTCCACTTCGAACAGGCCATGGTGGGAGACGATCTCACACGGCTGCAGCGTGCCTTCGATCGTGCCGTCGACGACTGCAAAGCAGACTGGCTCGAGGGGGTCGCGAAGGGAACATCCCCGGCGGCCCACTTCGATATTCCCAAGCCCCTTGGGCGGGACGATGTCTTCATCGACATCGTCGACTATCCTGCGTGGTATCCGTATCTACAGGACTTTGCCGAGGGCGAGTTGATCATTATCGGGACGCAGGTGCGCATCCTGCCGGCGCAGCCGATCAGTTATGTCGGCTGGCATGCTGATGTGCCGCTGACGAATCCTCTGCACATGAAGGTGCAGATCTACCTGGAGGATGTGCCCGAGGACGGCGGCGCCTTCGCCTTCGTGCCGGGAAGCCACAAGCCGGATGCCGGGCCCTGTCCGCAGCCGGTTCCCTATAACGCCATGCCCGGGCACAAGACCTTCCCGGGCAAGGCGGGGGACGCCATCCTCTTCAACTCCTACGGGTGGCACACGTCGATGATCAACGCAACGCAAACACCGAGAAAGTCCATCATCCTCATCTACGAGCGCTGGACGGAAGGCAGAGTATCCGCCGCCGACCATGTGTCGATCGCCGATCGGCTGACCACACCCGAACGTCGACGACTGTTCTGTCTCGAACCGGCGGGTGTATCCACGTCATGATCGACGCTCACGTCCACGTTTTCGCGAAAGACTCCGATGAGTTTCCACGGGACGTCGATGAGACGACACTTGCCGATCGCGAGGAAACGGCCGAGCAGTTGTTGGAGACCATGTCCCTCAACGGTGTGGAGAAGGCCGTCCTCGTGCAGATCGGCGGCTGCAACTTCGAGCAACATGCTTACCTGCTGCACTGTCTACGGGAATACCCCGATCGGTTTCGCGGGATCGGCCTCATCGCCGACCACGCCCATCCCGAAGACCAGATGGACCGGCTCGCCGATGAAGCGGGCATCATCGGCTTCCGGCTGTTTTCGATCGGTGGTGAGTCAGACCCCCTGGCGCCGATCAATGTGCGCACTTTCGATACCTACAGGGTCTGGGAACACGCCGCTCGCAAGGGATACGTGATCTGGCTCTACCCGCCGGCGGTGGAGAATCACTGCGTTCCTTTCCTGCTAGACGCCTTTCCCGATCTGACGGTTGTGTTCAACCACATGGCCTTCTGTCCGGGCGAGGGGTCTTTCAGCTACGACGACCAGGGTCGACCCAAGATCGACCTGCCCATCCCACCCGTGACTCGATACAACACGATGGGGCTGCATCAGTATCCGAATGTGTGCGTGAAGTTGTCGGGTCAGTACGCCTTCTCGAAGGAGCCCTACCCCTATCCCGATCTGGCCGGCTGGCACGGTAGCCTGCTCAGGACGTTCGGGGCGGATCGACTCATGTGGGCGACGGATTCGCCGTGGATTCTCAAAGAGCCTGGATACGACAAGCTGGTGAAGATTCTGGATACACAACTACCCGAACTGAGTGCCGATCAGCGGGCGCTGATCATGGGAGGCACCGCACAGGCACGTCTCTTCGACAGAGACTGATGCGCTCTCAAGCGATCGGTCGTTTCCTGGGAGCGTGAGGTCATTGCAGCGTTCGGGTGCAGAGTCAGTCCCTGGGTTTGTACAGGTCAGACCCCTTGTCTTCTCGGCGGTAGTGCGGCTGTGAGATGACGGCTCTCTGATCGTCGGTTAGCTCATCGAGCCAGGGAGGCGGTGTCCAGGTGCCCATCACGCCTTCAGCGGTCACCCCGTTGTTGTAACGCATGATGACCGAGCGGCGCTGGTGGGTCGCCCTCCACGGCAGGGTGCCATGCATCAGGCACTCGACGAACAGAATGGCGTCTCCAGCCTTCGCGGGAATCTGCGCAAAACGACTCTGCGCAGCCTCGTAGAAGCGAATGTCATCGGGGCAGGGGAAGTTGGCGCGGTGACTGCCTGGCAGGCACGCGAAACCACCATCTTCGGGGCCCACATCCGTGAGTTGCACGGCCATGTTTGTCATGCCCGAATACATACGACCATTTCGATAGAGGTAACCGCGAGAGCGGTCGAAGGGTTCGCCGCCCTCGTGGAACCAGAAACCCTCGGCGCCCTCGTCCATCGTGATGATCCCTAACCCCTCCAACCGAAAACCCGTACCGAGCATTTCCTCCAGGTAAGGGGTCAGACGCGGGTGTACCATCATCTGCCGGAAGGGGTCACAATGGGGTTTGTCCCAGGTGAGCATCCCACCGAGGTCACCCCGTCCCGTGGTGCCCTTCAGCGTGTCCGAAGCATGGGCCAGGTCATTTGGCCGGATGGTGATCTCATCTGCGTGGGCATCGATGGCTTCATTGGCCGCAGCCACCTCTTCTGACGTCAGGGCTTGCTCGATGACGACGTAGCCGTGCACGTCCATGAGATACTTCTCGCCATCTGTCACCTTGGGCCTCCTTCTATTCGTCCGACACAGCGCGGATCATGGCAATGATATATCCGAACTGGAACGCCCATCCCTGGCTGACCCGAACAGAGACACCTTCCGGATGGCGATCATCGGGATGGGACGGTGCGTGATCGGGCATCAGCATGTAGGGATATCCCGTGCGGTGAAAGATCTTGGCGAGGGTGAACATGTCCACGTCGCCTTCATCGGGCCACACTTCGACGAAGTCATTGAGGCCGCCACGGATGTTGCGAAAGTGGACGTTGAAGATCTTCTTGCGAGAGGAGAAATACTCGACGATCTCCGGCAACTCCTCGCCCGGCTTCTCCAGCCCCTCCGCAGCGACGCCACAGCAGAAGTTGAAGCCATGGTAAGGGCTGTCGACGAGTTCGCTGAATCGTTTCAGCCCCTCAAAGACGGGGAAGTTCCAGCGTTCCTCGCCACGCAGGACCGGCGCCGGCGGATCTGGCAGGTGACAGGCCATCTGCACCTTGTGCTCTTCTGCAACGGGGATCACACGCTCGAGGAAATAGCTGATTCGAGCGAAGATCTCATCGCGATCGACAGAGCCGCCCTTGTGAGGCTCATCATTGTCGTACTCGCTGAACTCGAAGGAGCTGTACCCAGAGCCTCCGCGTCCGTATCGGGTCTCGGTGCGCTGATACCCGACGGTAGAGAAGTTGTAGTTCAATCCTCGCAGCCCCGCCTTTCCTGCATTTTCGATCCAACCACACATCGTATCGATGTCCCGATCACGCTGCGGGTCGAGGGCGAGGGGGATGCTCTCGGCGAAGGGGATGTGGATCATCTCGAGATCGACGCCGGCAGCGGTGGCCGTCTCTCGCTCCCTCACGATCTCATCGAGATTCCCCGGATCCGGATCGCTATCCATGTGGGTGACGCCATGACGGCGTAGGAACTCCAACTCCATCTTCGAAGTGCCAATGCCCTGCACACCTACGTACATATCGATTCCTCTTCCGTTTGATCAGTCCGATCAGATCTCGGCGTAGACCTCAAGCAGATTGTGTTCCGGATCGTAGAAGTAGAGGGTTCTGTGTCCGCGTGGCTGATCGGTCGGTGGTTCGGCGATTTCTACTCCGTAGTCTAGCAGAACCTGATAACACTCCTCGACCTGTTCGGGCTTGACGAGAAAGGCGAGCTGCACCCCCGGGGCGTCGAGCCGGGGACCTTTTCCATCATAATCGCGTGTGCGTTTTCTCAGTGAAAACAGCGTGTTCCCGGGATTGAAACCGATTCCGTCATCCCCTTCGCCACGGATCTCGAAGGGGAACAGGTCGCGGTAAAATTCCTTCATCTTCTCCACATCATCTACCAGCAGAATGGTGTAGGTCAGATCGTTGATGCCAGGCAGCATGGACGACTCCTGAGAATGCGGGCTCAATGCCCAGGTGAAGCGACGCCTATACGGCGTCGACGAGATTGCCTTCTACATGTACAGGACGAAACAGGGTCTGGCGTTTGGCGGGCATGGCGGCGAGCAGATCAGGATGGGGCTGCCACTTGTGCCACTTGCTGTTGACGTAGTTGTACCGGGTGAAAATGGCGATGCGGTCGCGCTGGGCACTCGCCCAAGGTGCGGTCGAATGTGTCGTGCCCTCACAGAAGATGAGAAGTGAACCGGCGGGGCACGAATAGGTTGTCCACAGGGGTGACTCGGGATCCTGTACGGGCGGCAGGAAGGCGCCCTTGTGACTGCCATTCACCAGCAGCGTGCCACCACCCCCGTGTTCGACCTCGCTCAACTCCCACACGACGCAGGTCAGGCCACTGCGGGCCTTGCCGGGGGCGCAGCGATAGTGGTGGGAGTCGCCGGGCATGCGCCAGAGTCCGTTGCCATTGTGCGGGCCGAACGAGCCTTCGCCTTCGGAGCGGACGCACAGAGAGGTAGACTCCATGCGAAATCCGTAGCAGTCCTGGCTGGTCAAGTCTGGATTGGCGAGAAACTCATTCATGAAACCGACGATGAAGGGATGATCTGCCAGCTTCTCAAGGGGACCGGCCACGGGCGATCTCTGCGACTCAGGGAGTGATTCGGGATCGCTGTGCAGTTGCTCGCAGTAGGCGCGCATCTGCCTCACATCACTCTCATCCAGCAGGCCTGGAATCAGCAGCCAACCCTGCGTGTCGAAGAGATACTTCTGCTCAGGTGTCGGGTCGATGACATCTACGCCGTCGGCATTGGTCCGTGGCAGGTCCATGTTCTCCACGTCCACATACTCGAGGCGGCTCTGCGAGAACAGCAGAGGTTGCGATGAGGATTCGGGCGTCACGTTCAGTTTCTCCTATTGCATCGGTGAGACTGGGTCGGGTGTAAGGACCACGGTGGATTCGCCGGCCACGAGGGGACCATGCACCTCACTGGCAGCACGTAGTGCTTCCCATTCCGGGTCTGCAACAAAGGACCTCCACGCGTCGTCGCGTTGTTGCGGACTGTCGAAGGACACGATGTAGGCCACTCGATCCTGGCCGAACTGCGCGTCAACGATGGGAAGCACAATGCCACCCCCTGAGATCTCCTCGACAGCCCCATCCGGGATCTGTCCAATCTCGAAAAATCCATGCAGGGTGATACCATGTCTGGCGAACAGACGAGTACTGTGTTCGTTGAAGCGCCTCTTGAAGGCATCCAGCTTCCCGGGATGCAGATCGTAGGTGCGAAACTCGAAGATGCGCGGCATGGGCTGCTCAGTGGCCATAGGTCCAGGTGATGTCGGGAAACCCGTCCACCACGTCGGCCAGATCATCAAGTTCTTCGGCCGAAAGTGGGCCCGCCTCGATGGCGGCAGCGTTCTCCTCGATCTCATCGGTACTGCGAATGCCGGATACGATCGTCGAGACCGCGCCGTTGCTCAATGCGAATCGAAGGCCGAGCTGCCGCAAGTCCTGAGGACGCCCTCCGGCAAATTGTTGCAGACGATGGGCACAATTGACCATTACCTCGGATTTCTCCAGGCCGGGATCCTGGACCTCGAAGAAACGTTTGAGATCCGTCAGGGACTGACACGCAGGGTCTCCTGCCAGCAACCCCGAGTGGAAGACCCCGCCGAGGAGTACGCCGATCTCCTGTTCCACGGCCAGGGGCAGAAACTCGCTTGCCGCGTCTCGCACGAGCAGGTTGTAGGTTGCGTAGGCCAGCGTCACATCGAACAGCCCCGTGCGAGCAGCCGGAATCAGTTCCGGTAACTGGCCGCTCACACCGTAACAGCGGATGATCCCCGTCTCCTTGAGTCTCGCCAAGGCGTCGACCATTCCCGCGTCGATGACGTGCTCAACCGCTTTTTCCTGGTGGCCATACTGATCGATACTGTGAATCAGCAGGATGTCGATCTGTTCGATCTGCAGCCGTCGCAGACTTGCCTTCGCCTGTGCGGCGATGTCGTCAGGTGCCAGCGTGTCGCCATCTCCCATGGCCCCGCACACGCCGGTCTTCGTGCACACAATCCATTGACGACGATGGGCGGGATCGCGCAGATAATGGCCGAAGATCTCCTCGCTCTGGCCATAGGAGGGGGCCGTGTCGAGGAGGTTGACGCCCAGATCCGCGGCGCGGCTCATCGTTCGAGCGAAGCCGTCCGGCGCGACATCGAAATGAGGAATCTCGCGATAGGTGTTCGAGGGGCCCGAACTCGGCGTCGGACTCGTCCCATCGGCCGCAACGGGCCCGTATTTCCCCATGGGCCCGATGCCACCGATGCCAATCTCGCTGACTTCGATCCCCGTGCGACCCAGTGCCCTGTAGCGCATGGACTTCTCCTACCTCACGCCAGAGATTCAGACAGATGTCTCAGCACGCAACCGTCCTTTCTCATCCTGCGCTTCGTGCCACGTATCTAGCTCGGCACGCAGGGCCTCAATGGTCTGATGGCGGGCCGGCTTGTCGATGAGATTTCGTTGTTCGAGGGGGTCGGCATCCAGGTTGTAGAGCTCGTACACGACATGGCCATCGACATTTCCGCGCACGAGTTTGTCTGACTCCCGCACGATGAAGGATTGATTGCCCTTCTTCCACACAGACCGATTGTCCCAGTCGGACACTTGACCCGAGACCAGTTTCGTCAGATCTCGTGATTCGACGTCATTCGGTGGGGCCACGCCTGCTGTGGAGAGGAAGGTCGAGAATAGGTCGATGTTGCTCACGTTCTGATCGCATCGACGACCACCGGCCGGAGCCCGCGGATCATGCACGATCAAAGGCACGTGACAGGAGGCTTCGTAGGGCAGTCCCTTGTAGAAGGCCCGGAACTGACCGCCGAATTCTCCGTGATCGGCGCTGAAGACGACGAGTGTATCCTCCCACAGTCCCTCCTCGCGAAGGGCGGTCAGCAATCGACCGACACCATCGTCGATCATGGCCACATAGCCATAGTAGGCGGACAGGAGCCGACGATACGTGCCTTCGTCCCAACCCAACCGATCGCGTCGATTGAGCCAGTCCATCTGAGGTGAACTGAGAAACAGGGGCTTGTCCTCGACAGAGTAGTAAAAATCGTCGGGCAAAGGGACCTCATCGGCGGGGTAGAGATCATCCCAGGGGGGCGGACACAGATAGGGCTGGTGCGGACCGAAAATGGAGCAGTTGAGGAAGAAAGGTTCGGCTGCGGGTCGTTCGTGTCGCAGATACTGAACCGATTCGCGAACCGACCAATTCACCTCGTGGTGCTCGAGGTCGAGGAACCCGCTGCCGAGCATGAATCGTTCCTCGTCGGTGTGCTGGCAGGCTTCATCGTCGGTGAATCGCTGGACGGCAGCGGCCGGATCGTGCTGGAAAGCCGTCTCCTGCAGATACCGGATGTAGGCGGAGTCCGTCGCTTCTTCTGCGCTGTAGTTCGTGTACGGCGCATCATGCCGCAGCAGGTGCCGGAAACCGAAGGCGCGGTCCATCGGCTTCAGATGGAGTTTGCCCACCAGAGCCGTGTCATAGCCTGCATCAGTCAGATACTCAGGCAACACCTTGCGGTCATGTGGATACAGGACGGTTTGATTGCCGCCCATGCCGTGCGTATCGGCGTAGTATCCGGTGAACAAGGAGGCCCGAATCGGTGCGCAAGCCATGGTCGGGCACCACGCATTGGAGAACAGTGTCGACTCTGCGGCGAGGGCATCGAGATTCGGTGTCTGCACGACCGGATGGCCGAGCATGCTCAGGCAGTCGAAGCGAAATTGATCGGTGAGAATGAAGAGGATGTTCATGAGCTCTTTTGAGTCGGAAACACGCCGTACTCGATGATGAGCTCAACATCGTCTACACGGATCTCGCCCTCGAAATCATCAGGTCGCGAGTGCAGGACGAATTGGACCTTGTTCGTCCCCTTCGTTGGGCGAAGGCCATCGAGATCGAATTCGAGCCATTGTCCCGTGTAGGCATTGTTCCAGCGTGGTGTGCGGCGGCAGGTTTCCGTGGAGAGGGATGTTCCATTGAGGCTGACCTCAAACCGATCCTGAGACACGAGTTCGGCCACGTTGATCTTGAGTATCATCCGCCGAATGCGGTCGTTTTTTGGATCGTCGTTGATCGAAAACTCGACTTCGTAACTCTTCGCCGGGTCTGCCGCCGCAATCGAAACGGGCAACTCGGCACCGTACACGTAGCTCTCCTCGTTCTCGGGTCGCTGCCTTAGGAAGTAGTGCTTGTCGCCTTCTCGCGTGAGATCAGGATCCCCCATGAAGGAGAGGGTGCGCCGTTCGCCATCTTCCAGGGGCCAGTCCATGAACCACGTGTACAGGCCATCTACATCGGCCTCCCAGAAGTTCGACGCTGCGGCACGCATCATCTGCGGTGTCGCGTGTTCGACTTTCGTGTTGGGCCGTCGTCCATCCAGGTAGTAGGGCTGCAGCATGCCATAGACGGAGATGTCGTTGGCATGGGCCGCTTTCACGATCCAGTCGATGGGCATCTGTGCATCGAGGACAAAACAGGAATAGGCCATGGGGACGACAAAGTCGACGTATCCCTTGGCCAACCACGTCTCCACGTCGAGACCTGCCCGCTGATTCAACTCCACCGTCGGATAAACGCGCGCGCCGAGAAGGCCGGGTTGTCCAGGACGTCCCCTCACTGTGGCCGAGGCGTCGCGGACGAAATCCGTCATCAGCGAGGCGTGCTCGGGGGCCTCATCCGGGTTCAGGCAGAAGGGGCATCCGCCGGGGGAGGCGGCGAAATCAAGCTCGATACCCTCCGCATCGTAACGGGTCGCCAGTTCTTCGATGATGGCGTGCTGATGATCTCTGACCTCGGTATGTACGAATCCGCGGCCTCCTTCGGCCACGTTGTGCTCAGGATTCATTCCACCATAGGCACCCAGACGAAGACTGGAGAAAAACTCCATCCCCTTTTCGTGCGCGCGATCGATGAGGACCTGCAGCGGGTCGAGATCCTTGGCGATCAGACTCTGCATGTTCTCCCAGCAGCGCCATTCGTAGGCATTCTGAAAAGGTTTGCGGTCCGAGCCCCATTCCAATCCGACACGAGAGGGGTAGAACAACCCATCGGCGCGAGACACGCCATAGATGAAGGTGTCGATCCCTGTGCCGGCGACCTCGTCGACGGGAATCCACGCATCCTCCATCCGCATGGGCGGTTCGAAGACGAACAGGTAGTAGTGGCGCGCGTCGTTGAAGTAGATGGTGCGTCGCTTTCTCATAACCGTCCGTTCCGGATGTCGCTGACCACTTCTACGAGGCCATCGACAACGGCCTCCAGCATCTGTTCGCCCTTCTCTGCCGTGCCAAAACTCGGGTCTCCATGGACGCCGACCCTGGTGCGTTCATCCATGCGTTGGAACTGAGCCACGAGTCCGCCATGACGCGATTCGGGGTGAATCCCATCCAGGCCCGGTCGATCGGCCTTCACCAGATCTGGACGGATGACGAGCATCATTGACGTTTCCATCTCTCCCGCATGTCCTGAGCCCAGCGGGCCGGCCTCCTTGATCTCGTCCAGCTCCTGTCCCGCAATGCGCCAGTGGGAAGCGCCGAATACCCTCGTATCGTCGTGGGTCTCCTTGATCTTCTGCAGGGCCACGGCCATATCCGCCTCGTTGCCGCCATGCCCATTCAGGATCAACACTTGGGAGAATCCGGCCGAAATCAGACAACCCACCGTCTCGTAGATCACATTGATATGTGTCTCGGATGTGGCGGTGACACTGCCGCCAAAGCGCATGTGATGGTAGGAATATCCGAGCCACTGCGTGGGCAGGCAGACAACATCGTCGGGGATTCTGCCCTCCAGGCGACGGACAATCTCGTCGGTCTCCATCGTATCCGTGAGAAAGGGCAGATGGGGACCGTGCTGTTCGAAGGAGGCGATGGGGTAGACGGCAACCAGGGCGTCCTTGTCCAGTTGTTTCACTTCGGGCCACGTCATTTCGCCGAGTTTCATGGACTCTCCTTTAGTAGCGAACGACAAGTTCGACGTCTGTGAGGGTGATCGGTGCGAGCAGCTGCGGGTGACGTTCGATCAACACGACGTGCACTTCATGCCTTCCCGGTTCGATCTCTCGCGATGTCAGATCCCACTCAAGCCATGCAGCACTGCTGACGGTAGAGATTTCGCGCCAACGAGGCTGGGGCTGAAAGGCGCCACCGGGTGGTGATGGATTCTCCAATCGGCACGGAACAACCTGCTCCGAATCGAGGACTTCACCGTCCCAGTTGTAGATGATTCTGTAATCAGGTAGTTGGCGACTTGCAGGAGCGGACATAAGCGTTCGGGTTTGGGCGTCTGTAGCGGTGGGGTGTAACATAGCATCTGGCCAGAAGCCATCACAGAGGTCACCTTGTGCGAGGGCACACCGAGTGATCAAGAATCCAGGCAATGATTCAGCAAAGCCCACACCTTCCAGTAAGAACACGGTGATTGGACATGACACGGATCAGCTACAGCACACAGGGGTTCATCGATCGCGACCTGGCATCTGCGTTGGCGGCGATCGCCACAGCGGGATTTCCACAGGCCGAGATATCAAGCCAGGCACCGCACGCGTCAGATCCACTTATGGGGAGCGAGTTGGATCAGTTCCGGTCGATGCTGCGGGATTCCGGTGTCGGTGCGGCGACGGTGCATGCGCCCATGCGCGAGAATGTGCTGGGCGCACCCGACGAGACCTGGCGCGCGGAGAAGATGAAGGTCATGTCCGACTACCTTCGCTTCACGGCCGACATCGGTGCGAAGGGCATGGTCATTCATCCAGTTCCGAATCCGATGTTCGTCACCGACCCTGAGCGACCGGAGTTGTCCCAGATCATGCGCGATGCCACACGGCGCTCTCTCGATGAACTGATCCCTGTCGCTCAGGATGCAGGTGTGCGCATGCTGCTGGAGAATCTGCCCTACAACTGCGGATACCCCTTTCTCAACATGGCCGAACTTCGGCCACTCATCGATCCCTACCCCGAAGATGCCGTGGGACTCGTGGTCGACACGGGACACGCATGGACGAGTGGTGATGACCCCGCCGACGAAATTCGTATGGCCGGATCACGATTGTGGGGGACCCACCTTCAGGATGTGGATGGTGAGAATCCACAGGACAACCACTGGGTGCCTGGGCACGGTGGCTTGAATTGGGATCAGATTCGAGAAGCCTTTGACGACGTCGGATACGAAGCGGCTCAGACCTTCGAGGTGATCGTCCCTCGGCACGGGGAGAGCCTCGAAGATCTCGCACGGCAGACAAACGAAGTGGCCGGCACCTGGGGCTGGAGCTGAGGGCGATTCATGATCGAACCACCGGAACGTCCCAATCTCATCTTTATCCTGCCCGACCGGCAACGTCGGGATACTATGGCCTGCTACGGCAACGACTGGATTCAGGTTCCCCATCTGAATCGGTTGGCCGACGAGAGTCTCGTCTTCGACAACTGCTACGTGACGCAGCCCGTCTGTTGTCCGGCGCGTGCGTCGATCATGTGCGGTCAGTATCCCATCGATGCGGGAATGCCCGTCAATCGACACATCCTGCCCGCCGATCTGCCGACGATTGCCGAGATGTTGCCGGAGGGATACCACACAGGATACGTGGGCAAGTGGCATCTGGGTGACGAAGTGGTGGCGCAGCACGGGTTCGACGAGTGGCTGCCTTGTTTCGACCACTGGTGGCACGAATACACTGACGAGAGTTACAGCCAGCGATTCTCGCCCTATCACCAGTGGCTCGTGAGCCACAGTTTCGAGCCTGATGCACCCCATCCGGCAGGGAAGTATTTCTCGGAACGTTTCAGGTCGCAGTTGCCCCTCGAATACCATATGGCCACCTGGATCGGCCAACAGGCGGCGGGTTTCATCGAGCGCAATGCGCAGCAACCCTTCGTCCTTTTCGCCAGTTCGAAGGAGCCCCATCCGCCCTTCACGAGCCCCTTCAACGATCTTTACGACCCCGAATCGCTGCCGGTGGAGGAGAACTTCCGGCGATTCCCGAACGGGCATTCGCTCTTCAATCGGGTTCGCGCCGACTTCTGGATGCAGTCGCAGTATGGGGGCGACACGCACCACGGCCGTCGTGCCGCAGGCCCGCACTTCGATCTGGCGACGGAGGCCGGCTTTCGTCAAATGCGATCCAACTACTACGGGTGTGTATCGCTGGTGGATGGCATGGTGGGCAATATCCTGAGTGCCATCGAAGACGCGGGCGTTCGCAACAACACGATCGTCGTGTTCACCTCCGATCATGGCGAGATGGTGGGCACCCACGGCCACGTGGAGATGCGTTCACCCTATGAGGATTCGGCGCGTGTGCCCTTGTTGATCCGGGCTCCGTGGCTGGGTCAGACTCAGCGGCGCATCGAGGGCAACTTCAGTCAGATCGACTTCGTGCCCACCTTGTTGGAGATGCTCGGTCAGCGTCCCCCCGATGAGCTTCCTGGCACGAGTCGCGCCACTGTGCTGCGCGGTCACGAGGATCTGGCCGGAAATGATGTGTTTATCCAGCACAATGGGATCGGTGATCGTGATCTGACTTCCGCGGCCAGTTCCACCACCATACCGCCGGAACAGGTGCATCAGATCAACTTGCTGAAGACGGCACCGTGGCGCAGTGTGGTCACGGCGGATCGATGGAAGATGACATTGTGTGCTGCAGATCAGGGTGAGCTGTTTGACTTGAACACCGATCCGCTGGAGATGACGAATCTCTTCGGTCGCCCCGGGCACCAGGATCGCATTCGTTGGATGGCGGCGCGACTGCGGCTCTGGCAGGCACAGGTGGGCGACACGGCGCCCCTGCCCGGCGTGTAAGCCTCGGGAAGTGCTGATGGACTCGTCGCCGGCCTCGACCCACCCCCTCATGCCGGGCATCCGTTCAGCCGAGATCAACTGCCCGGACTGGCCCCGAACACTCCACGACAAGCAACTCACAGGGTTTTCACCCCTCGTTCTGGGGATGACGGAGGCGCCTGATGTCTGGCAGTCCATCGACATTCCGGGCGTCTATCACTGGGTCGAGGCCGTGGAGACCACCACCGGCCCCGCCTTCCTCGTCGACGATGGGCGTATCACCCTGTACGGAACGGACGGCCGTCCGCACTGGAGGGCGCCTATCTCCGGCAAGCTCGTGTTCTGGGGTGATCTGTTTGCTGACGGCAGCAAGGTGGGTCTGCTGCGACGGGCGAATCGGCTCTGGGTGGTCGACGGTGGTACAGGCGACATCCGCTGGCAGCAGGTCTACGACCCGCCCCATGTGGATCTGCGCCTTTGTGTCGGAAAGGTCCTGCCGGGCGTAGACGGGCTGCAGGTGGCAGCGGTCGAACAGTACGGCGAAGCGGGCCGGCTTCTGTCGTTCGAGGCCGATGGTGAGGTGCGGGAGGTGTGGCGTCGGCAGGTGATCGCCAATGACGTGTGGCCTGTGCGTGCCGATCACGGATGTGATGTCGCCTTCGATATGAGCCTCGAATCGCCGCTCCTGTGGAATGTTCGCCATCACCGCTGTCAGAGTTTCGATGCCGCCACGGGTGCGTCGATGGGTTGTGTGCAGTATGAGTTGGAGGGGGCCTTTCGGCGCAACTACGGCCCCTGGCGTATTGCGACCGGTTCGCCGAATCAACGCGCCATCGCCGTGGTCTCCGAGATGGTACAGACCCACGTTCACGGCTTACATCTACATCCGGATGGCACGCCCGAATTGGCCTGGGATCGTTACTACGGCGAGGTCTATGTCGTTCCCGGTGTGGCTGTTGAATACCTCGGTGTCGACGATGTGGATGGCGATGGGATCGACGAGGTAGTCTACAATGTCCGTGACCCGGAGAACGACTATCGCTCCTTCGTGCGTGCACGAGACGTCGCCACGGGAGTGGTGAAGTACGAACTGGCCGACCAGTGGTGCTCCGCCATGGCGGGTGGCATCGGCACGGCCTGGCAGACGGTGCTGCTCGTGCACCCGGCTCCGGAGGGGGCGACACCCGAGCAGGGACCCCTTCAGGTGGTGAGTCTGCGTGACGGTACCGTCCATGTTCTTCACGAGTTCGACCACGCGGGGGCCTGGGGATCAGTGCCGACTAAGCTCGATCAACCATCGGGTCGACGGGCTGGTCCAAAGGCCCACGGGCCTGATGCGGGTGTTCATCTCTTTCTGCGGGTCGTAGAGAAATCGCGCCCGGTCATCGTCCGTTGGGATGGTGCTGACGTAGTCGACCGGTTCGAAGCCGGGCCGGCACTGGCAGCCCCCTTCGGTGCCTGTATCGACGAGGGTGGTTCGCTGCGAATCGTCAATGCCCTCGGTCTCTTCGGTTCGTCCGATCCGGCTGCGACACCACTCGATCTGGAGGGGGGAGCCCCCGCGACGCTCAGTGCCGCCGCCTGGGGGACGGAGGGCCGTACCCAATTGCTGGCTCACGTTCCCGGCCACCGGGTCCGTGCGTGGGATCTGTCGGGCACTGTACCAGCAGCCTCTGAGCCACGAGTGGAGTCGGCCGCCCCAAGACCGTCTGTCCCGATGCTGGACGAACCCTTTCTCGGCGAGAGCGCTCGGTACAGTCCACTCCTCTACGATCTCGATGGCGATGGGCAGCTCGAGTTAGTGATCCCCGGTGCGTCGGCAACGGGTGAACTGACCGTTCGAGCGCTGCGTGCAGACGGAACCGATCTATGGGAGGTGACCCTGCCCAAGGCCCGCACCGATGACCAAGGCAAGGCGATCGCCTGGAATGCTGGACACTTTCTGCTCGATGGTGACAGTGCACGAGCGGCAGTGGCCATCAGCATCTACAGCCATCGGCGCGTGCAGGAAGGCACGTATCTGCTCGCGGGTGCCGATGGCCGTGTCCACTGGTTTCGAGGCACCTTCCACGACGAGAATCACATCCGCGCCTATCGGCCCGTGGGTATTCCCGGCGCTTTCGACTGGGACGGCGATGGGGCCGAAGAGATCGCCTGGGACATGTACAGCTATATGGCCTTTCTGCGGGGGGATGGTGAGTTTGCGGCCCTGTTTGGTGGTCCCAATGTGCGACCCGAACCCGAGGCGGTACCGGCGATCTCTCTGTACAACGGATTCACTCCCGTCTACAGAAGCGTGTCTGACGATCGTCCGCATTGGCTCGTCCACCACGGGCATGGGCGTTTTGGTGTCGTGGGGACCGACCCGGTGCAAGGCTTGTGGCACGAGGACGTCGGATACGATACACCCGACCGCGTGGGTTTCGTCGACGTGGATGGCGATGGCACACTGGAGGTGGGATACACCCTGCGCAACAGCACCGAGTTTCTCTGTCGAGACATCTGGACGGGAATGACGAAGTGGAGCGTGGAATTGCCGAGTGCGCCCAGCGGCCCCGTGATCAGTGCCGATGTCGATGGTGACGGCAAGGGAGAGTTCCTCGTCGATCGTTGGTGTATCGGCACCGACGCGTCAGGTCATGGCGAGATACGCTGGACGTCACCAGTGCCGTTGGGGTGGGCGGTGATCGGCGATTTCGACGGGGATGGACTCGGCGAAATCGCCTGCGCTCATCAGGGGCAGATTTCAATTCTGAAGGCGTAGCAGATTCGATAGCTCAGCGGGGGAGTCGACAGGCGGAGCGCGTGTCGGCACCGATGCCGACGTCACTACGACTCACCCGCGATTCTACATGTCTTCCCCGGAGTACCCCATCTCTTTCCAGATCTTGCGGCCTCTGGCCAGCCCCTCGGGATGGGGTTCACGTAATCCACGAATGCTGGGGGGCGGCTGATCCGGTCCGGCATCCTGCGGCCAGGGCGACCAGTGGTCGGCCTCGTAGGCGCTGCGATTCGCCTCGTCGCGGAAGTCTGGCATGTCGAGGGGGGCTCCTTCCTCAAGAGCGCTGCGCCATGCGACGATGCCCACACTCGACATGGCGACACCCCGATAGACATCGAGAAAGGGAGGTTTGCCGGAACGAATGGCCTGGGCAAAGTGAAAGGGGGTCCAGAAATCGCCGCCGCCGTGACCTGCCTTCTCGGCCAGATCCCCATGCTCTGGCCATTGGGGGTCATACACGCGCTCGGCCTCAACTCCGTCGGGCATGTTCCAGTCTTCGTGCCACACGCGCACCTGCCCCGGGCCAAAGTAGCCGCCGCCCCTTGTGATTTCCATGGCGCCCGTCTGGCCGTGAACACGATACCAGCAGCTATGTCCCGGAAGGATGAGTCCGAAGAGCCGAAAGACGGCGCCATTGTCCATCCGGCACAGGATCACGGATCCCGGATCGCCGACAGCGGCCACTTCATTCTCGATGGATTCGCAGGCGATGGAGAGGGCATTGACCCGAACAGGCATGGTGTCGGTGATGTACATGAGCGGCGCTAGGGCATGGGTGCAGTAGTAGGTGGATGGAATCCACGCCCGCCAGTGTTTGCGGCCAGGTGAGATGCGCAGGCGAGCCTCCGGTGACATGGGGTGGTTGTATTCGCCCTCGGCATACGTGACTGAGCCGATCTCGCCGGTCTGATAGACGCGCCGCATCTCCTGATTGAACACCGTATACGGATAGTTTTCGGCGAACATGTAGGTGAGACCTGTCTCTTCCACGGTGCGACACAGTTCACCCCCCTCCGCCAGTGTCGTGTTGGCGGCGGTCTCACTCATCACGTGTTTCCCCGCTCGCAGTGCCTTGATCGCGAAGGGGGAGTGTTCGTGGAAGTAGTTGGCGAGGATGACGGCATCCATGTCGTGTTGAAGGAATTCGTCGTAGTCGGTGTAGGTGGCCACACCGAACTCTTCGCCCGCCTCGGTGAGTTTCTCTTCCCACTGATCACACACGGCGACCAGTTTCATGCCCAGGGACGTGGAGGCTCCCGTGGCGAAGGAGCGCCCACGGCCCACGCCGATCACGCCCACCCGTATCAGATCATCGCTGCTCATGGAGATTTTCCTCTCGGAGTGTCTTCCGGTGCGCAATCAATTGGCTTTGGCGACCTGCTTGCTCTTGCACTCACCCTTGCATTCTTCTGGGCACAACCATATCTCAATTACATCGCCCTGTCATAAGCGCATGGGCGCCGCATATCGTGAGCCTCCGCATCAGACCAGGAGCCCGGAATGACCGATGTTGCCCCGACCAATCGTTACCAGGAGACCTTTGGCACACCCAGTGAGCGTGCCCGTACGAAGGTGGTCGATCATCTCGACGAATTCGTGCAGAACTTTATTCGCCACGCACCCTTCGCCGTGCTAGCCTCGGCCGACAGCGATGGCCACTGTGATGCCTCACCCAAGGGCGGCACCCCGGGGTTTGTAAAAGTCATCGACGACTGGCATCTGCTGCTTCCCGATGTGCGCGGCAACAACCTGTTTCAGTCCTACGAAAACATCGACATCAACCCCCGGGTGGGTCTGGTCTTCTTCATTCCCGGCATGAATCACACGGCACGCGTCAATGGCCGAGCTGAAGTGGTGGGGGAAGAGGATCTGCGGCAGCGAGGCATGGATCTCGATGTGTTTGATCCGGACAATAATGCGGCCCTGCAGCAGGGACTGCTCATCGAGGTGGAGGAGGCCTATCCTCACTGTCCGCGGGCGTTGAACTTCTCGCGTCTATGGGATACGGAAGTGATCGCAGCGAATCGCGACGAGCCTCCCGTGAAACGTTGAGCCCGGTGTTTGCAGCTCGCGCGGCTGCCTATCTTGTGCCGCGACAGTTTCCAGCTACCTACCCATTTCGACATGGATGTCCAACCTGTGACCGATGGTCTAACCCCGCAGCAACAGGCTGCGTATGACGAACAGGGATTCGTTATCGTCGAGAATCTGATGTCTGACGCCGAGTGTGATCGTTTCGTGGATCACATGGTCGCCTTGCTCGACGGTAGCAAGGAACTCGACGGTTTTGCGCCTCGCACGATCGGCGAACGGGGGCGCACCCACAATCAGCATACTTATGATTTCCTCGCCCTGGAGTATCTCCTGCTGCCACAACTGCAGGCGCCCCTGCGGGATTGTCTCGGCGGCGATGAGGCAGAGGGCATTCAGACGATGTATTTCTGGGAGGGATCGGAACAGCGCCGTCATCAGGACCAATACTATCTGCCCACCTGCATCTCAGCCTGGCTCGCCTTCATGGATGTGGACGAGAACAATGGCACCATTTTCGTTCAGCCCGGCTCGCACAAGAATCGGCTCCTGACACAGGCCGACTTTCAGGAAGGGGGCGAATTCGAAGGCTGGGAGTACAACGATGCCGTCGATGAACAGGCGAAACGCAATGCGCTTCTCGAGGTGCCTGTGCAGGTGAGCAAAGGCAGTGTCGTTTTCTTCGATGGTGTGCTCGTGCACCGGGGAGGACCCATTCTCCAGGAAGGGTCCGATCGCCACGTCCTGGCCAACCACTATATCCCCTACGGATTCGACGACTGGCCCCATCGATCCTGGACACGCCACGCCTTTGATGGACGTGTTCGCCGTCACCCTGAACCGACAGATTGACTCAAAACTGCGACCCTGTCGCTGCCATCTCATTCGAAGAAGGAGCCCCCGTGTCCACAACCCTCGTCCACGTCGGCGTCCGCGCCACCGATCTGGAGAAGCCCATCCGCTTCTGGCGGGATGGCCTTGGCATTCCCGTCGTCGCCGAACGCGAGAAGAGCTTCGACCTGAGCGACGGACACCACAACTTTCGTGTCTTTCAACACGAGGGCTCGGCACGTCCGCCTCACGTGAGCGGCATGCTCGACTATCTGCACATCGGCGTACGTGTGCGTGATCTCGAAGGCACTGCCGCACGGCTGCTCGACATGGGATACGAGATTTTCTCCGATGGATTGGCGGGCAAGATCCCTGTGGATGTGACCAACATCGAAGAGGGGGCCTTCAAGGTGGAGGATCCGGATGGGATCACCGTGGACATCACAGCCAGCGACGAGCAGTGGCCTGGCGTGCAGATGGCGTAAGAGAGACAGGAACAGTCATGGAGTATCGGGAATTTGGTCGAACGGGAATGCGTCTGAGTGTGGTCGGGCTGGGAGGTCTGCTCGCCCACTACTGGGAAGGTGAAACGGCGCATCCACCTCCCACAGAAAAACGGCGGATCTATCTGCGCGCCGAAGAGATGGGCATCAACCTCTTCGACATGGGCTACGGCGATGAAGTCCACATCCCCGACGAGTTGAAGGGGCCGAGCGACGAGCGTCATTTCTCGCTGAAGGTAGGGGCTCCCACGGCGGATGATCTCGAGGGAACGGTCGACAAACACCTGGCCAATGTGAAACGGGATGCGATCGATATCCTCCGCGTGCACCACTACGCCTACGTGGGCGACGACGCGCTACGTCGGCGAGTCGAAGACCTGAAGGGTGCGGGCAAGGTCCGAGCGTTGTGCACGATCCGTCACTTCGAAGCCGATCAGCAGGCCTATCTCGATGGCGGACCTGAACCCGACGCCGATGCCGATCTGGTGATCTACAACTACGTCTGTCGAGGCCAGGAACCGGGTATCGCGAGGGCCGCCGAGCAGGGCAAGGGCGTGTTGATCATGAAGGCCCTCGGTGGGCAGTATCTGAGTTGGATTCACAAGAACACGACGGATTGGTCAGCCGCAGATCAGGAAGCCCTGATGCAACTGTCGCCGCTGGGCGAGAGCATGCGGCACGAGATCGATCTGGTGTATTCCTTCAGCGCCGGTCCCTGGAAGGATCTCGCCCAGCCGGGTGAAGAGGTGGCCCAAACGGGGCCTGCTGTGGCGTGGGTGCTGAAGAATCAGAACGTGGATACGGCCCTGGTGGCGGTGGCCAGTGTCGATGAGCTGGAGATGGCCCTGTCCCTGGTGGGGCAGCCACAGCCCGAGATGCCGTGAGCCTGCGAAGGGCGATGACCTAATCCTCGAAGTGCCACTCCGGGATCGCCGGTCCCGACGAGGTCACTTCCTCCACATACATCCCCGTCTGGGGCGGCGGCGCAGCGCCTGCGTGTTCGCCGCGATCCATCAATCGACAGACCAGTATATGGTGCCACTGCCCATCACTCAGCCGCAAGGTGACTGCTGTGGGATGATCCATGAACCACACGGGTCCTGTCGGTGGTGGCCCGAATTCTTCGAGGGCGTCGCGAATCTCCATCCCTTCCAGCAGCCCCGTTCGCTGCTCATTCAGAGGCCACAGCCACAGCAGATCCCGTTCGCGGTCGAGGGCATTGGCGGCCAGATAGACCGTGCCGTCTGACGCCCGATTGATGGTGATCGGCGCCTGACCGCGAGCCTGTGACTGTTCGATGACGGTTGACCAGGATCTGCCGCCATCACTCGAGCGCCACACGCGGATCACATGATCTTCTTCATCGTCGCCACACATGCGTGCCGTGAAGAGCAGGGAGCCATCGTGGTCGCGAACCAGGCTAGGTTCAGCCGCCGCCAGTTCGACGGGTTCATCGTACAGAATCCGCGGTTCATCGGCTTGCCGACTCATCGCCACGGGCTCGAAGTGGCTCAACTGCCAGCGGTCCTCTCTGAACTGCCAACGGCAGACCCCCGCCGCCGTCGGTGTCGGCCAACACAGAGACGCATCCCCCGTTGTGGCGCACGCCGGATAGAGCAGGTCGTCGCCATCGGGAATCGCCGTGTGCAGGCCGTTGACGTAGACGATCCAGTCGGATTCCGGCACGGCGAGCAGGTCATCGTCGGCACGATCTTCGTGGGCCGTGAAGGCTCTGCCATCGAAGGTGAGCTGATGCACAACGGCTCGACGAACCATGCTCTTTGTCTTGTCCGCCTTGCTGTAGGAACCATCTGGTAGCATGGGAAAGTCGAGCGCCTCACTGACGCCGAACCCCGTTCCCGCACAAGGGTGGGCCTGGCCGTCGGCGCGGCGCGCCCCGTAGGGGACAAAGCCACCCACGATGGGATACTTGACGATGATGCGTGGTGAATCGGTCTCGGGATGGGTGGTTCGTTCATTGCGGGTGATCGGCACAGCGACGGTTTCTGAGATCTCACCGATGTCGTCGAAGAGCAGCACATCTGCGCCGTTCTCGAAATCTCCGGTGGGCATCTGCTCGGTGCGCAGATTGCACAGCAGCGCCGCCTGCCGCGGCCCGATCTGCATAGGGAAACCCAGACCATACCGAAAGTTGTCCCCGTCGGGAGGTGTCACCAGATCGACGGGACCCCTGGTGATACCTGTGATCAAAAGGGCTGCTCCACCGCTTCAGATAAGAATTTGACGAAGGCGGACGTCGACTTGCAGCGCTCGGCAAAGAACTTCGGAAATCCGGGTGCACAGGCATCCTTCTCTGTCCGTTCGGCAACGGCGATGAAGTCCTTTCGTTTGAGGTCATCCAGGAGGGGGTGATCCTTCTCAACCCCCGCCGGTGGACGTTTCAGCGACTCACCGGCCAGGCTGTATCCGTATTTCGTGAAAGCGGCACTCTTCATCGCCTTCTTCCAGCGATCGGGATGCTCGAGGATCGCCGCCCGGATCTGTCGTGCGACGGCTGTCTCCGGATGCCAGATGCCTGCGCCGAGAAACACCTCTCCCGGTTCCAGGTGCAGATAGAAGCCGGGGGCATGGGCGTCCTTCGCATTCTCGTGTCGGAAGTGCACCCCGGCCTGCGTCTTGTAAGGCGACTTGTCCTTCGAGAAACGCACGTCACGAAAGATGCGAAACAAGGATCCACCGACCTTGCGTGCATCGGCCCGGAAGTGGGGGCTGATCTTGTACAGGGGTTCGGCGAAATCATCGATGAACGCCAACAGTGGTGTACGGACATCGTCCTCATAACGCTGTTTGTTCGCTTCAAACCACTCCCGGTCGTTGTTCTTCTTCAGGTCGCAAAAGAACTTGAAGAGTTTGGGCGTGATATAGGGATTGTGCGTCGCCATGGGTTGTCGACTCCAGGATGGTTTCTCTGCTCCGAACATGCGGTTTGCAGGTTCAGGGTGACGGGTCTGCTGATCGTCGGTAGACGATCCTTGTCAGGGTGCTCTCGGGGGCGAATCTGCTGGACCCATGCACCCCGTGCAACTCTTTTCTGGCAGTGGTGGCGTCCACGGAGCCTGTGTCATAGGCTTCGCCTCACTCTGCCATTGGCTTCGCGCCATCTGTCAATGGCCCCCGCCATCTGCCCGCCACGAGGATCGTGATTCATGGTCACCGATCAGATGCTAGACACCGACGCCAGACTCTACGCGTTCCGTAACTATCAGAGTACCATGGCCGCTCCCGATTGGGGGACCCTTGCCGCCTGGAAGGCGCAGCGACAGCAGATCCGTCGACATCTCTTGCTGTGTGCCGGTCTGAATGCACAGACGGCCGCTTTCAAAGCACGCGGCCGTGTGGTCGATCGCTACGAACATGAAGGGCTCATCGTCGAGAATCTGTGCATCGAGACCCTGCCGGGCCTCTATCTGACGGGCAATCTGTATCGGCCCAAGAAGGCGACGTCGCGTCTGCCATTGATCCTGCACCCTCATGGTCATGCGATGAATGCACGCACAACGCCTCTCGACGACTACTCCGTCCCACACAGGGCGATGAACAGCGCCCTTCTCGGTTTTGCGTCCTTCGCCTATTCCATGATCGACTACGACGACGATACGAGACAGATCTCCCATCGATCGCTGCTCAGTGGTCCTGAAAAGGGTGCAGCCAACACCCTCGGCCTGAGTCTGTTTGGTCTGCAGCTCAACAACTCGATCAAGGCCCTCGACTATCTGCTGTCGCGCAAGGAGATCGATCCAAAGCGTGTTGGCTGCACCGGCGAGTCAGGGGGCGGTACGCAGACCTACTTCCTTGCCGCTGTGGACGAGCGGGTGAAGGTCGCTGCACCGGCCGTGATGCTTTCTGGTCACATGCAGGGCGGTTGTGTCTGTGAGAATGCACCTGGATTGCATGTGCAGTACAGCAATCTCCACTATGCGGGTCTCATCGCGCCCAGACCGATGCTGCTGCTGGGATGTACAGGCGATTGGACTCACCATATGCGTGACCGTGAACTGCCGGCGATGCGCGAGCTCTACGAATTGTACAAGAAGCCTGTGTCGATCGACGGCTTCTACCAGGACGAGGGGCACAACTACAATCGTCGCGCCCGCGAGGCGGTGTACTCGTGGATGGTGCAGTGGCTGATGAAGGGCGGCACCAAACCCACGGCGAGAATTCCTGAAGCTGCGACGCCCGTTCCCGATCGTGCACGGCTGTTAGTGTTCGACAAGGAGATTCCACCCTACAAGGGCGCCATCCGTCGCCCCAAGCAACTGTTCGACATGTGGCAGGATCTGCACGGCAAGTCAGGAAGCTCGGCCGACGTGGCGGACGTGCTGCAGATACAGCTGCCGGAGAAGAAGGACATTCTCATCCGCAGCCAACCGGCACGACACGAGTATGGAAGCAGTCGGTCCGGTCTGTTCTCTATTACGTATGGACGTTTCTCGCAGGACAGCAGCATGCAGGCCCGCTTTCTGCCCCCCGCAACAAAAGCGGATCGCACACTGGTGCTGCTACGCCAATGGGCGGGGAAGGGCGCGTGGGCGGCGTTCTGTGGAAGACCTTCGGCGACTGTGCGCAAACTGATGGATGAGGGCTGGGGTGTGGTGATTCCGCTGCTTTTCGGGCAGCAAGGCTCAGCTCCGAGCGAGGAATTCCATCGAAGAGCGGATACCTATCTAGCCACGACCTATGGCAAGACGGCGCACATGCACCAGGCCGATGATGTGGCGACAACGGTGCGCATGGCACAGGTCGAGTTGGGCGTTCAACCCAGCACTGTCACCTTGGTTGCCGATTCGAGCATGGGCATCCTCACCTACGCCGTGTGGTCTTTCCTGCAATCCGAAAAGCTGGCGGGAAGTCTCGTGGCCGATCTGGGTGGTGCTGACCTGCGCGCGCCAACAACCTGGGTCAAACTCGCCTACGTCCCCCTGTTGCTCGGGGCGGGTGGGATCTCGGGTCTGGCGCAGTTGGCGGGCAAGGGGAAGGGACGGCTGTTCGGCGTGCGGCCAGCCGATCGTGCGTTGTTTCCGAAGGGTCTGCGCACGTCACCGAAGCGCGCCACCCTCAAACAGCTGCTCTCGCCGCCTGCGTGAGAGGGCAGGACCGTATTTGAGAGAACGAACCGAGGCCGGTCATCTGATGACGACCGGCCTCATTCTTTGGATTACGTCTTGATCTTCCGCGGGATCAGTCGGCAGGCATGGCGAGGGTGATCAAGCAGAGAGGCGCACCCTGCGGATCGGCAACGACGGCGACGCGGCCGACGGGGGGCGTGTCGAAAGCCGGCACCATGACGCTGCCCCCTGCATTCGTGACAGCTTCTACACTTGCATCCACATCATTGGAGGCGAAATACACAGCCCACTGAGGAGGTGCGTCGCCCATCTCGGGACCGATCTTCAGAATTCCACCATTGCCCCGGTCTCCGATCTTCACAATCGTGTAATCCTCTCGGAAGGGCTCGGTAGTCTAGCCGAACAGCTGCGTATAGAAAGACTTGGCTGCTTCGGGATCATTGGACATGAGCTCGTTCCAGCACAGCGTGCCATGCTCATTCACCAGTCCGGCGCCCGTGTTCTGGTTGGGCTGCCAGGCGGAGACGACAGCGCCTTCGCTGTCCTGGAGCACCGCCATGCGGCCTGCTTCCATCACGTCGAAGGGTTCGGCCAGCAGCTGGGCTCCGGGTTCCTTGGCTTTGGCTGCCGTCGCGTCAGCATCTTCGACGGTGACGTAACTCGACCAGTGCGGTGGGGCCGGCATCGGGTGGTTTGGTGAACAGACCTGCCACAGACTGGCCTTTCAGGCTGGCCATGCTGTACGTGCCTCCCTCGGGCACAGTCGATCCAACTGAAGATGCCGGGGAGATACTCACTACGTTCGGGTATGTCGTTCCTCCATCCCTGTGGCGGGATCGCAGAGGTGGTGGTGGGGGAGAGCACGGGCTTCCAGACTACGCCTGTGATGATACCGGATCAAGGGTTATCTGGGTGACCCGGCGTTGAGTCACGACGTGCGGCCGTGAAGAATGTTGTCAAGGCCTGTTCGGTACGACTACAATGTTCGCTTTGCGCCGCGATCAGGAGAGACTTCGATGGCCGATGACGTGTGACAGGAACTCAAGAACCACTTCAGCAAGAGCTCTGTGGTGCAACTGCCCGGCCCCCCGCGGCGCTCAGGGGCTCAAATACGCGGGTAAGATGTTTGCCATGTTTCACAAAGGTGATCTGCTGGTGCAGCTCTCGCCTGAGCGAGTGCAGGCCGTCATCAAGGCCAACCAGGGCAATGCTCACGATCCTGGTACTGGCAAACCCATGAAGGACCGAGTGTTGCGGCCTCTAAGAAGAAGAGCTGGGTCAAGCTTTTGCGAGGAGTCACTGGAATACGTCCAGAACAAGTGAGTAGGTCGCTTCGAACGGAGCGGAAAAAGCCGCGGTGCGGGTGAGGAACTGTCCACGACTCCTGACTAGAGAAACCCCGATCCGGGTGACCTCTGCCGCACCTTGCACGACCTGAGCCCATCTCGACTATCGTTACGTGGCTGGGATCGTGATTCGAAGAGAGGAAGGACACGAACATGGCAGAACAGAAACTGATCAGTCATTGGCCGTTGCGACAGGATGCGCGTGATGTTGCGGGCGAGAATCACGGCACGGCGTACGACGTCGCATTTGTGGATGGTGATGGTGATGCTGTCGACGGGGCCGCTCACTTCACCGGTCCCAGCAGCCGGATCGAAATACCGGACGCTCATGACCTGAGGCTGGCGAACCGTGACTTCTCGTTCTCGGCGTGGGTGCGGTGCGACTCGCCCATGCGCGGTGCGTTCGGGGAAATACTGTCCAAGTTTGACCCTGAGGGCCGCTGTGGCGTGAACCTGCAGATCGCGGGCAGCACGGCTGGCTACAGTTCCATGTCCGATGCGCGCCACATTCACTTCGGGATTGACGACGGATACGTCGGCCCCTGGACCGACTGCGGCAAGCCCTGGCCGAGCAACTCCCTGGTCTCGGCCCTCGTCGCTTTCGACGGTGACCTCTACGCGAGCATCGCAGACGCTGATGACCCCATGGATGCCGCACGGGTCTTTCGCTGGCTCGGCGATACCGATTGGGAAGACTGCGGACGGCTCGGTTCCGATCCCGGCCATCTGTCGGTGCAATCGATGATCGTCCACGATGGCCGATTGTACGCGGGCACAGGCGTGTGGGACTGGCTTCGATCCGCCAGCGAGGGGTTCGAGCCCGCCCTCTCCCGGGTGTTCGTCTACGAGGGTGGTCAACAATGGAGCGATCTCGGTCCCGTCGGCAGCAGTGTCAGGGTCTTGTGTTTGGCGAGCTTCGAAGGAGATCTCTATGCCGGCCTGGACCGGGTCGGCGGCGGGCACTGCTTCAAATACGATGGTCTATCGTGGATCGACTGCGGTGCTCCCGACGGTGACAATTTCGAGAACCTGTTTCCCCTGGATGGTGTCCTGTATGGCGCCACACACAGGAACCACTATCGGTACGAGGGCGACCAGACGTGGACCTGCATCTCACGGGAACCGCACGGCATCACGCAGACCCATGCCTTCCAGGCCTACGAGGGCAAGCTCTGGGCCGGAACGTGGCCCCAGGGATACGTACTGCGGTGGGAGGACGGCGCATGGACGAACACGGGCCGCCTCGGAATCCCCGAGGGAGAGTACAAAGAGATCAACGAGATCAACAACATGATCGTCTACAACGGCAAGCTCTACGCCGGCGTGATCCCGAAGGCGCAGGTATGGCGCTACGAAACAGACGGTCACTGGACCCTGATGAACAACCTCGCGAGTCGCCCGGATTACGCCGTCGAAGAGGCCGCATCCTGGTGCCGTGTGCCGACCATGACCACCTTTCAGGGGCGCCTTTTTGCCGGGACCGGATCCTGCATCAGTCGTGCCACCGATGTCGATGCCGATGACACGCTCGGGCGCGTCCTGGCCACCGAACTGGGGCAGGTGGTCAGCCACGATCGCGACATCGGCGCGGACTGGACCCACGTGGCAGCCATCCGTCAGGGCAAGGAACTCCAACTCTTCGTCAACGGCGAATGCGTCGCCACGTCTCAGGCCCCCAAGGGCCACTCCTTCGACCTCAGAAATGCCCTGCCGCTGACGATCGGCGCCGGGCCCCAGGGGGCCTTCGCCGGTTGCATCGCCGGTCTCCGTCTCTATGATGGGGCCCTATCGGCAGAGCAAGTCAAGACTCTCGCTTCTACGTGACGAGAGGCCGAGCAGGAGACGCAGAAACTCGGGGACATCATCAACTTGGAACCAGGAGCTCTTGAAATGGAATTCACCGAAGGACAAAAACGAAGACTACTCGTGGCCAGCTTCGGCGCTCTGATGGCAGCGGGCTTTGGGTTCGTCTTCAGAGCCATGGTCCCCGAACTATGGGGTCTCGAGTTTCACGTCACCGATAGTGAAGTCGGTCAGCTGTTCGGCGCGGGGATCTGGCCCATTGCTGTCATGATGATCCTCAACAGCTTCCTGATAGATAAGATCGGCTACAAAGCCAGCATGCTCGCCGCCTGCTTTTTTCAGGTGGTTTCGGTGGTTCTCACCATGGTCGCCGGTAGTTTTGAAGAAATGTGGTGGGCGTGCTTCTTCGCCGGTGTCGGACACGGCATGGTAGAGTCCGCCATCAACCCCTTGTGCATCTCCATCTATCGCACCGAGAAGACGAAGGCCATGAACATTCTTCACGCCGCCTGGCCCGCAGGACTCATGGCGGGTGGAGCGATATATCTGTCTCTCTACATGGGCGCGGATTGGGCCACGGCAAGAACCGCATGGATCTTCATGCTGCTGCCGGTCATCGGCTACGGCACCATGTTTGCCTTGACGACGAAGATGCCAGTTGATGAGCGCGTCGAAAACAATGTGCCCATGCTTGACATGCTTAGAGAATTCGGCGGCTTGGGCATGTTTCTGGCTGCCACATTTCTCGGCTACGAACTTTTCAATCTACTTGACCTTTTCGGTGAAGGTCAATACACGAGGCTTACCTTTTCCCTCGTGCTGGGCCTTGTGGTTGGCGGTGTTTTTGGCTTCGCCGTGAAGTCAAAGGGCAAGGTCATGTTCTTCGTCCTCTGTCTGCTCATGGTTCCCCTGGCGACGGCCGAAATTGCCACAGACGGTTGGATTCAGAACCTCATGAAACCGACCATGGGTCAATACTCCGGTTGGGCACTCGTGTTTTCTGCTTCCATTATGATGATTCTCCGGTTCGGATCTGGCATACCGCTAAAGCTGACCGGCGGCCCGTTGGGCTTGCTGCTTATGAGCTCCATCTTCTCCATCATCGGTCTGTTCGCACTGTCGCATGTCGATGGGACACTGGTCTTCTTTGCGTTCGTCTTTTACGCCGTGGGACAGACCTACTACTGGCCGTCCATTCTGGGATTTACGGCGGAACGATTCCCCAAGGGCGGTGCCCTCACATTGAACACCGTTTCCGCCATCGGCCTTTTGACCGTCGGTGTTTTCGGATTCCCTTTTCTAGGGGCTGTTCAGGATCACTACAACGCGAAGTCCATTACTCAGGCTCAGCCTCAACTTGTTCGAGCGATCCAATCTGAGGGCCGGGTGATTGAGGGGACAGACACCCCGATCTACGATGACAAGAATCTCTTTGGCGTCTCCTATTCAACCATCAATCCCGCTGCCTTTATGGCACAGCCCGACTTTCCACCAGCGGAGAGGGAATCCCTAGCAGCCACGTTGACGCAGACCGGACGAAGTACCCTGCGAGTCGCCGCTGTCCTGCCCATCAGTATGGCGATTGGCTTTGCTCTCATCATGCTGTGGTTTCGAGCAAACGGTGGCTACAGACCTATCGTCCTGGGTCAGGAGGAATAGCGGGAAATTCCTGGAAGGGCCACTCTCATAACTCGGCGACGATCTTGCCGCGGACGTGGCGCGTTTCCAGCCTGGCCAGACCGGCGGGTACGTCCTTCAAGCCGATCTGTTCCTCCACCATCGTGTCTATCTTGCCGGCCCGGACAAGGTTGATCATCTCCGTCGCCATGCGCGCCAGATCCAACTGTGCCTCACGATTGTCCGAAGCGTGTGCAGCGCCGAGGGAGATCTTGTGAAGAGAGATAGCCTTGGCGAAGGTGTCGTCGCTCAGGATAGGCAGACCGGCGATGCAGGAGATGGCGCCGGCGAAGGCCAACGCTTCAATTCCCTCATTCGCCGTGGTCGTGTCCACGGCAGCCTGCACCGCGTCAACTCCTCGTCCATTCGTGATCTGCATGATGCGGGCCACGGCATCCTCGCTGCCGTAGTCGATCACGTGGTCCGCTCCCAGGCTCCGTACGAAATCGAAATTGGTCGGCGATGCTGTAGTGATGACGGTGGCACCGAGATGCTTGCAGATCTGGATGCCGAATCCGCCGACGCCGCCTGCGCCCCCTTGTACCCAAACTGTCTGTCCCGCACGCACATCGAGCCGGCGTACGATACCCTGATAGGCTGTCAGGCCGGCACAGGGAATCGCCGCCGCAGCGACACAGTCGACCCCCTCCGGGATGGCCGCTGTCGTGTCGGCCGTCGTAATGGCCCATTCGGCGTAGCCACCGGGTTTGGTCAGATCGCCATGGTAGTAGACACGATCTCCGACCTGCCATGTCGCGTCCTGCCCAACGGCATCGACAGTGCCGGCCACATCCAACCCCAGGATATGCGGATAGGTCCAAGCCGCATGTCCCCGTCCTGCAAGCTTGTAGTCAACGGGATTCAGGCCCATCGCCTCGACGCGAACGCGGATCTCGCCGGCACCGGGAGTTGGGATCTGAGCATCTCCCACCGTGAGAGTATCGACAGAGCCTGGCTGCTGGAGTAGAAGGGCTTTCATCTATAGACCGTTCCTGGTGTCGGTGTGGATCACGGGATGTGTTCAGTAAGGTATGGATCAATGCACTGACTGTAGGGTAGAAGAACTCGATTAAGCGCGGTCCGACTTGCAGCACCAGGCAGACGTCAACATACTGGTCCTCGAACTACCGATGGGCTTGGGCACTGTGGCAGGCAATTGTCACATAGGCGGAGGAAGGGGCATGGACAAGATCCAGCATAGGCGCCGCGACGGCAGCGACTGTGGTCGCCCTGTGAGCCCATGCGACCCCGAGCTGCTACATCGTCATGAAGGAGCAGATCACGAGACAATCCTTCCTCCTCTTGCATGCCTGGATGCAATCTCGATTATCGTTAGGTAGGGCGAGGACCGAGACGAGTCGACGAGAGGAAGAGCATGACCAAGACCATATCTG
>PVBE012029282.1_pt1 | contig 219426 bp, 142 predicted proteins | sample 1631181 | NCBI WGS metagenome assembly PVBE01 (sample SAMN08397723, study PRJNA350692) | Marine metagenome, whole genome shotgun sequencing project. | isolation source: water | place: Pacific Ocean | collected 2012-04 | reverse complement strand
CCCGCTGCGATGCTCTGAGGCCAGTTTCTTGGCACCTCTACCGAAAACCTCCCTGCTCATATGGGCAATGCGGGTCTATGGCTCTTCCCGAACGAGCAAGGCAACCGGCTCGGGAACCGAACGATGCAGGACTACATCGCCAGGTACGGACGTCGGGCCGAGATTGCTGACGTGAGGGTCTCGCCTCATACGTTTCGCCACACGTTCGCTGTCATCAAGTGGCGGAATGGAACTGACATGCTGACGCTGAGCCGGGCGCTCGGACACGGCGACGTAAAGACGACCGAGGGTTACCTGCGGGGCCTCGGCGTTGAGGACGTGTTGACGCGCCAGCGCGAGTGCAGCCCGCTGGAGTCAATAGGCTTCCAGCCAGTCAATGGAGCCCGACTGCGCGGTCGGCCCGTCGCCGCTCGCTAACGCAGACGCCGTTGCCCTCGCTGTCCAAGGTCGAGCGTCGTCAACGGACTCAGTTCCTGATGTTGAGTGATGAAGTCCACGTCGGCCAGCTCGCAGTATCGACGAGACATCGCGAGGTCTGCGTGACCGAGGATTCTTTGGAGATGAAACGGACTGCCGCCGTTCCGGACAAACATCACCGCGAACGTGTGCCTGAAGGTATGGGGCGATACCCGCACTCGCGTGATGCCCGCGCGGGCACCGTGGTGTTTGATGCGATCCTGGAAGGTCCGGCCACACGCTCGCGCGCCGAAGGCATTGGGGAACACGTACGGCCGGTTCTTGCGGCCGACCGTCTCCAGGACGGTCCCGCGGTGGGCGAGGTATCGCTGCAGATGGTACGCCAGCGCCGTCGAGAAACCGACGACCCGCTCCTTCATCCCCTTCCCCATCACCTTGATCGTGCGGGCATCGAGGTCGATGTCGTCGAGATCCAGGCCCGTCGCTTCCGAAAGGCGGATACCCGTGTCGAGCAGGAGCAACATGAACAGATGGTCCCGCAAACCGATGAAGGTCTTGGTGTCGGGCTGGTCCAGCAGGGCCTGCACCTCGGCCTCGGTGAAGGTCGGCACGATCTTGCGGGGGACCCGGACCTTACCGATGCGGGCGGCGGGGTTGATGTCGGCGTAGCCCTCACCGATGGCCCAGTCGAAGAAACGCCGGATGGCGTCGCGGATGCCGTTCAGGGCCGAGGCGCCGACGGTGAGGCGCTTCTCCGACAGGTAGGCCCGGACGGTCGCCTCGGTTACGGATGCCGTTTCCTCGCAGCCGAGGGACATGGCGTAGCGGTCGAACGGCCCGAGCGTGCAACGATAAAAGTACAGGGTCCGTGGACTCAGACCCCGCAACTGGCAGTCGGCGACGAACTGGCTGACGGCGTGGCTGAGCAGCGGCGAGACGGCGGACGGCAAGCGCATGACGTGGCCCATGGCGGCCTCCCTGAGAGGCCCTCGCTAGATTCTGGCGACGAAAACGAGGGTAGCCAATGTCTAGCGAGGGTAGGTTTGGCCCGCATGGGTGGGGGTAGAGAACACGCTGAAACTTGGGGGTTTCTTGCGGTCGAGGATTCTGCTCGTTGGCGCTACACTCAAAATCTAGTGGGGTTCACACCCCGTGCCGGTTCGACCCCGGCCTCCGGCACCAACGTGCTAACAGAGCCCCGGACCTCGGCAATGCCCGAGTTCTGGGGCTTCTTACTGTTGGACGCGCGCCAACAGACGGACGCCTCGCCCGTCTGCACCAGTCGTTCCCTCACGAAGTCGGGTTTACCTGCCGGGGACGCGTCTCACTGTCCGATGACAATCGCGTTCTCGCCCACCTGGTTGCCTGAGCCAGCGTCGCGCATTCTCACGCCCTCGCCGGCAACGTGGAATGTGTTCTTGCGGATGACGTTACGCTCGCTGGTCGGCTTCACAATGGTGCATCCGACATCCGTGCCGACAACCACGTTCCCCTCGAACACGTTCTCGCTGCCAAATCCCAGTATGCCGAGGGCCGTGCGCGCGCCCGCTTTGGGAACGCAGATGATGACGTTTCCCGTCACCAAGTTACCTGAACTCCTGTCCGAGAGAACGATCCCGCCACGCACTTGCCCCTCGAGGATGCACAAGTTGCCGCGGATCTTCGTGCCCAGTGCGCTTTGGGTTGCGATAGCATGTCGACCGTTCGGCTTCTTGGCGGAGACCACGTGGTTATTCTCAATCATCGTGCCGGTGGTGTCTCCGCCGGCGATGATCCCGTCATCTCCCCCGCCTCCGTCAGGCCGGTCGATGCCCGCGTAGCGCACAACGTTGTTGCGCACCAGCCACCCCGACCCCGTTCGGACGCCGCTACGGCCCGTGCGCTCGATGAGGTTCCCAATGACCGTTGCGTTCGTTCCCACTCCCGCGATGCCATGGCGATCCGGGATGTCGTGAATCGTGTTCGTAGCGATGACCGCGCCATCTGAATCTTCGGGGACATACACGCCCGTCACGCCGGTCGCCCGCGAGCCGTCGATCTCAAACCCAACGAGGCCAGAGCCCGCCCCCACGTGGACGATCCGCGTCCGGCCATCAGGCGGCGTGTATGTCACGCCCGCCGGGGGCACAAGCACGGTGCCCGGCTCGCCCCGGAGCCACGTGCCCGCGGGGATGGATAACTCCAACTCTTCGTAAACGCCCGCAGGCACGACGACCATCCGCGCGCCGCCGCGCATCTTCGCCAATGCTGCCGCGATGGCGCCCACATACGGGTTCGCGGCCGATCCATCTCCCGCCACGCCAACGGTTCTCGGGTCGAGCGTCACGGCGGAGGCGCTCGGGCCGGCGATCAACGTATGCTCGCCGGGAGTCAACGGTTGGGGACCTAGCGAGTTCTGCCCAACAGTCGGCAGGGATACGTGAACCGCCTGCACCTGCTGCTTGCTTAGATTCTGGTTGAGGAACTGGCGCGTCTCAGCAGACATCAGCACCTGTCCCGCGGCTTGCGCCGGCACGGGGCCGAGCGCCACCACAGGCACGGAGTGCGGACACGCCAACACTACCAATGCGAGTGCGATACCCATGATCACTATCCCCACGGTCCTCACGGAAGCCAAAGGACGGTCACGCTCCTCTAGCATGGCTTTGTCTGGTTCCTATATAGACTAATCACCGATAACGTCCGCGGGGTGCCCTCGCAGCAGTTGATAGAGGTCACGAAACAAAGCCGGCCGCCCGAAACAGAGCGGCCGACAGCTAAGACACTTGGGCTGATATGTCGCAAGCGATTAGGCGGGCGCGCCCATGCGACGGAACTTCGCATACCGCGCGGCCATCAGTTCGTCCGGCGGCATCCCGTCAAGTTCGTCCAAGGCCGCCAACAATGCCGTCTTCAGTGACTGCGCGGCTGCCGCATGGTCCCGATGCGCCGCCACGGGCGGTTCGGGGATGATGCCATCGACGCAGCCCAGCTCCACGGCGTCCTTCGCCGTGAGCCTCAGCGCCGCCGCCATCTCCTTCTTCTTGTCTGCGTCGCGCCAGAGGATCGCGGCACAGCTCTCGGGCGCGATGACGGAGTAATACGCGTGCTCCATCATCAGCACGCGGTCGCCAACACCGATCCCGATCGCGCCGCCGCTGCCACCTTCGCCGATCACGACACACACGATAGGCACGGGCAACGCAAACATCTCGCGCTGGTTGACGGCAATCGCCTCGCTCACGCCACGGCTCTCTGATTCCTCGAGGCAGTCCGCTCCCGGCGTGTCGATCAGCGACACGATCGGCCGCCCCCAGCGTGCCGCGAGTTCCATAACGCGGAGCGCCTTGCGATAGCCCTCCGGACGTGCCGCGCCGAAGTTGCGCCGGCGTCGCTCCGCGCCCGAGCGTCCCTTCTGGTGCCCGATGATCGCCACCGCGCGCCCGTCGATCTGCGCGAGGCCGGCCACGATGGCTGGGTCATCGCCGTAGCGGCGATCACCGTGAAGCTCGAAGAAATCGTCCGCCGCGTGTTGGATATAGTCTAGGGTATAGGGCCGCTTCGGATGCCGGGCGATCTCAACCTGTCCCCAGGCGTCGGCGGCGGCGAAAGCCTCGGCGACCTCAGCCGCGAGTCTCGTCGCTTCCGCTTCCCAGTTGGCCAGCTCTTGCGCGCAGTCACCACCGTCGGTCGCGAGCTTGCGGAGCTGCTCCACCTTCTGCTCCAGCTCAGACAGATCAGCGTCGAGAGCCATCAATGGACTATCGGGCTCACGCTTCATTCGTATCTCCAACGTCTCCGGTTGGGACGGCGCCGCCGCTCCCCCAGCGCAGTATGGATGCCAGCGTATCGCGCAGCTCCGAGCGCGGCACGACCGCGTCGATCATTCCATGTTCGTACTGGAAGCGGGCGGTCTGGACACCGGGCGGGATGCGCTGCTTGGTGATCTCGATGACTCGCGGGCCGGCAAACCCCATCCGCGTTCCCGGTTCGCTCAGCACGATGTCGCCGAGGGACGCGAAACTCGCGGTCACGCCGCCGTAGGTCGGATCGAGCAATACCGTTATATAAGGGACTCCAGCTTCGCGGAGTTTGCCGGACGCGCCAGAGGTCTTCGCCATCTGCATGAGCGAGACCAGGCTCTCTTGCATGCGCGCCCCACCGGAAGCGCAGAAGACCACCGCGGGAAGCCGCCGCTCCGCCGCGCGTTCGAGCATGCTGGCGACCTTGTCACCGACGACAAACCCCATGCTCCCGCCAAAGAACGCCAGGTCCATCAGTCCGATGGCGACGGCGATGTCGTGTATCCTGGCCTCGCCCGTTATCATGCCCTCGGGTCGGCCTGTCTTTTCCTGCGCCGTCTCGACCTTCTCAGCGTAATCAGGGAACGATAGCGGATCGACCGGCGCGACGTCGCCGTCCCACTCTTCGAAGGTTCCCTCATCGGCGGTCACCTCGAGGCGCTCGTCGACCGAGAGCCTGAAATGATAACCGCAGTGATTGCAGATGCGGTATGGTTCAATGTCCTTGCCGTAGACCAGTTGGTTGCACCCCTGGCAGTCCTCCCACATGTCGGGAGGAATGTCATCGGAGCTTGCCCCTCGGCCTCGACCGAAGAATCTGGGAGTCACAGCTACCCTCCGGCCGCGGATTTGCCCGCGGCACGTTTTGGACTGGCATTCGCTTCCGCGCAGGAGGTTCGGATTCCTGCGCCGAATACGCATTCTCCCGAGCGCGGTCCTGTCCCACCGGAACGCCTCCGCTCGGGATCGCGTTGAATGATGCCGGAGGAACGAGACATGGATCTGGATGAACTCAGGCGGGAGATCGATGAGGCCGATCAGACCATCATCGCCGCCCTTAAGCGCCGCGCCAAGGCCGCTCAGGCCATTGGGGAAGCCAAAGCAGAAGCCGGGAAACCGGCGTTCGCGCCAGGCCGGGAGGCCAAGGTGTTCCGCCGACTCGCCGAAGCGGATTCCGACCCGCTGCCAACCGGCGCGCTGACCGCCATCTACACCGAGGTCATCTCGGCGTGCCTGGCGCTCGAGCAGCCGCTACGCGTCGCCTACCTCGGGCCGGAGCACACGTTCAGTCACCTGGCGGTCCTCGCCCGATTCGGGCAAGCTGTCTGCCCGGTGCCGCAGACATCGTTCGCCGACGCGCTCGCCGCGATCGAAAAGGGCGAGGCTGACCTCGCGATGCTGCCGGTCGAGAACTCGACCCAAGGCCCGGTCGGCGAGACCTTCGACTGCGTCGTCGAGACGCATCTGCCCGTTGTCGGCGAGTACTACCTTCCCGTCCAACACCATCTCGTCGGCGACTGCGAGATGGCAGACATCGAGGTCGTCTACTCGCATCCGCAGCCACTGGCCCAGTGCCGCAAGTGGCTCGCCACGAACCTCGGTGACGCCCAGCTCGTGCCCGCATCCAGTTCGGCCACGGCGGCGGCGCAAGCGGCGGCTAGCAGCAACGCGGCGGCGGTGGCGCCCGAGCGCGCCGGGGAGGTCAACGGCCTCCGCGTGCTCGCGGCAAATATCCAAGACGACGCTGCCAACCGCACTCGATTCTGGATCGTCGGCGGCGATGCCCCAGGGCCAACCGGCAAGGACAAGACCAGCCTCGTCCTGACGACTCCTCACCGATCCGGAGCGCTCCACGAGGCGCTAAAGCCCTTCCGTGGATTCGGCCTCAACATGACAATGATCCAGTCCCGACCAGCTCGCGGCCGGGGCTGGGAGTATCTCTTCTTCATTGACTTCCAGGGGCACCAGGCCGACGCGGAATGCGCGAAGACGTTGGCCGCCTTGCGCGACCTCTGCCCGCTGCTTGAGGTCCTCGGATCGTACCCGGAAGCCGGCTGACGGCGCGCACGCATACGTACAATCAGAAGCGCCAGGCACCCAAGGGATGCCTGGCGCTATCCATACGTTTTCGCGTTACGGCTATCGAGTGATCTGTTGGCGAATCTCGTCGACCTTCGCGAGCGCCACGTCGCACTGGTCCGTGTCGGTCCAGTCACCCAGAGCGCGGACCCGTTCGCGCAGGTTTTTCTGCTGGTCGATGAAGCGCGAGATCTTGAACTGCCGCTCCACTTGCGCCACGTCGCCCGACATCATGTCGTCCTCTTCGCCGCTTGAGGCCAGATAGGCATCCAGCTCCTCCGGCGAGACATCGATCATGACCTGGTCGGCCGCCTCGGCCTCATTGGCCTCTTCCTCGGCGCTCTTGCTCCGGCGCTTCTTGCCACGCTGCTTGCGGTCTTTCAACTCCGTCAGGCGCGTGCGTGCCGCGGCCAATTTCACCATCGACGCCGTGCAAGTCGACACCCGGCGCGTCACGAGCAGCGAGCAACGGTCGGCGGTGTATTCGATACTCTCAAGCCAGTCGCGCATGAATGTCGACAGCAACCAGACGGGCAGCGCGGCAAACTTGATGAATGGGTTCGAGCGACGGATCGCGGTGATCGCCAAATCCACGGAAACATGCCCGGACTTGATGTGACCCAGCTCCTTGGCGAGCGCAGCGACGACCTCTTCCGGGCGCAGCACTTCGAAGATGTTGCTGCTGATGATGATTGAACCGGCGCCGCCCGGGACGCTATACATGTAAGGCGTCTGGTCGGTCACGATGTATGCGGCCGGGGCCTTCTTCAGGCTCAGAAGCTTGCATGAATCCAGCAGCAGCTTGTGCACCTCGGCGTGGTTCGTCGCCATGACCTTCGCCTTGCCGCCAAGCTCCTTGAGCTGCTTGCGACGGGGGCGCGCGGAGATCATGTTCAGCCCCATGATGCACACGCCTGGGTAGATCAGCAGCAACACGGGTACCTGCCACAGGTTCTTGAGGGCCTGGCCCGTGTCCGGCTTGAACGCCTGCCATCCGGTGTAAGCTGCCAAGCCGAGGAAGAGCACCCACACGCCACCCAGCGCGATCAGGTACGTCATCTTCTCGTTTGCGGCCTGGTAGTCTTTGACTGCCAAGACCGTGCGTTTGGTTTTCCGTGCTTTACCCTTACGAGCCACTCGACGACTCACCACCCTTGCGATCGTCTATTAATACCCGCACCAGGAGTTCAGGCTCTTCCTGCTCTCCCTGGACCGTCACTTCAATGGCATCCAGGCGATACGTCTCCCCCACATCGGGAAGGCGCCCGATCTCGCCCGCCACATACCCTGAGATCGTCTCGTGCTCGTCCCCAGGGATCGATGTCCCGAGCCTGTCGTTGACATCCTCGATGCGCGCTTTCGGCGCGACCACTGCTTCATTCTCGCCGGTCATGCGAATCTCCTCGCCCGGCGTGTCATGTTCGTCCTCAATCTCACCAACCAGCTCCTCGAGGATATCCTCGATCGTGACGATCCCCTCGGTGCCGCCCTGCTCATCGATCACAATCGCGATATGATTCTTCGACTCGCGCATCTCGCGGAACAACTCGTCAACGGGCTTTGTCTCCGGGATCAGCTTCGGCTCTTTGAGAAAGTCGCCCACGACCGATTTCTCGCCCATCCCTGACCGCAGAGAGCGCAGCAAGTCGTTGGCGTGAACGACGCCCACAACGCTGTCGATATCGTCGTCGTAGACCGGTATCCGCGAGAACCCTGAATCCTGAATCGCCTGCAGAGCCTCGTCGATGCTCGCCCCGCGTTCGAGGGCCACGAGGTCGACCCTCGGCACCATGATCCGACGCGCGACGGTTGCCGAGAGCCCGAGCGCGCTGTCGAACATCTCGCCCTCGCTCGGCTCCAGGACGTCTTCCTCCTCGCCCATGTCAACCGCCGCTCGGAGATCATCTTGCGTCACGAAGTGCCCGTGATGCGCATCGTGGGCGCCCGTGCCTCTCATCACCAGGTTCCCCGCCGCCGTCGCGGCGGTCACAAGCGGGCTGAGCGCGAACGTCAGCACTCGCACGGGTCGCACAACGAACCGCGAGATGGCCGTCGGGTACGACGCCCCGATGTTCTTGGGCGTGATCTCCGCGAACACGAGGATGGCGCACAGAATCAGCAGGTGTACGGCCTGCTCGCCGATCCCGATATCGACCTCCAGCTCCTCGAGGCGATGCACGTACAGCGTCGCCAGCGCGGAGATCGAGATGACCAGTATGTTGATCGCGACGATGATCGCGCTGATGAATTCTGGTGATTCCAGCAGTCGCAGCACGTTCGCGGCGGCGCGGTCGCCCTCGTCCGCGCGGCGGCGCAGACGAACCCGACTGACCGCCACCAGGGACGCCTCCGATAGCGATAAGAAGAAGACGAACAGGATCAGCACGCCGATCCCGATCAGCAACCCGGTTGATAATGCGTCTTCCAACTGTACCGCCCTCCACGTTTCCCGCGCGCGCTATCCGGAGACGGACGAGCCACGCGACTTCTGCGCGCTGTCCGGCTTCTCCGGCTTGTCGTCGTCAAAGCCATTCTCCACGGGCACTTCCGTCACTCGAATGCGTTCGATGCGGTTCCCCAGGACTCGCTCGACAGTCAACTCCAGCCTGCCGTAGCTCACAGATTCTCCGACGCCGGGAATCCGCTTCATCTCTGAAAGCATGAGGCCCGCCAGGCTGTCGAAATCGCCCTCGGGCAGCTCAGTGATTACGTAGTTACCGACCTCGTGCAGGTTGACCGCGGCCGAGAACGTCCAATCGTGGTCGCCCAACACGACGACCTCGGGCTCTTCCTCGTCGTACTCATCCTGGATCGGTCCGACGATCTCCTCCAGCAAGTCTTCCATCGTCACGATCCCAGCCGTGCCGCCAAACTCGTCGCGCACGAGCGCCATCATCTGCCGGCCATCTTGGAGCTGGCGCATCAACTCGTCGACGGCAAGACTCTCCGGGACGAAAAACGCCGGACGCGCCACGAGTTGGCACTGGCTTTCAGTCTCGCCCCGGCGCAAGTACGGCAGCAGGTCCTTTGAGTAGAGGACGCCCACAACGTCATCGCGATCCTCGCCGATGACCGGAAGTCTGGAGAAGCCGGCGTCAAGCATCGTGTCGAGGGCTTCGCCCAGCGTCGCCGTCGCCTCAACGCAGACCATGTCCGTCCTCGGGACCAGGACCTGGCCGGCTGTCTGATCGCCGAAGTCCAGCACTCCCAGGAGGATCCGCCGCTCGGACTCCTGGTACTCGCCGCGCTCGTGGATCTCATCGATCATCGTCTTGAGTTCGTCTTCCGTGTAGGCAGGGGGGGCTCCGGCAATCAGGTACAGCACCTTCTCTACCACCACGGAGAACGCAGCCATCGCGAGCGTCACCGGCAGCACGCACGCAGCCAGGATCGCCATCGGCCAGGCGCCCATTCGCGCCGCCCGAACGGGGTTGCGCGCCGCCCACATGATCGGCGTCACCTCGGCGAAGACGAGCACGAAGATGGTCAGCACGACGACCGACACCGGCGCGCCGATCTTTGCTCCAAGCAACTGGATCGCCATGTCGGCGGCCAGGTGCTCGGAGATGTAGACGGTACCGGTGATACCAAGCAGCAGTGCGGTCAGGGAGATCGAACGGTGCTTCTTGAGGAACAGAATCAAGGCGGCAGTGCGAGACCCGCTGTCGCGCATATTCCGCGCGCGTGCAGGCGAGATCGCGAGGAACCCGATTTCAGAGGCCGAGAATAGAGCCTGGACAGCCAGCAGCAACGCCAGCGCTGGCAGCCCGTATCTATATGGAACGTCGTCCACGACTGCCCTCTTCCTCCCATGTTCAATAGGGGAAAGCACCGGGCTGGATGTCTCGCGAAGAGTATACCACAACGCCCCCACGCCACGCAACGTATGAAGCCGCCTCCACCCGCCAAGGGAGGTGGGTTGCGCCCGAGATCGAACGACCTCACCGTTATCGAAGCTACAGCCGGCCATCAGCGACCGGCGAATAGGAGCGCAATCATGGCGGCAATCAAGCATGGCGTGATCGGTCTCGGGTGGTTCGGTGAGAAGCACTGCGAAGCGCTTTCCGCGATCCCAAGCGTCGAGCTGCATGCTCTCTGTACTCGCACGAAGTCACGCCTCAAGTCCGTCGCGAAGGACTTCGGCGTCAAGAAGACCTTCACCGACTACAACGAGATGCTCGCCGACCCCGATCTGGAGTCGGTCAGCATCACCACCATGTGGGACCAGCACGCCGAGCCCACGCTCGCCGCGCTGAAAGCCGGCAAGCACGTCTTCCTCGAGAAGCCCATGGCCTCCACCGTTCCCGACTGCCGCAAGATCGTGAAGGCGGCCCACGCCGCGGACGGCTACTTCATGGTCGGCCACATCTGCCGCTTCAACCCGCGCTATGCCCTCGCCAAACGCGAGATCGAATCCGGCGCGATCGGCGACATCGTCAGCGCCTACGCCCGCCGCAACATCCCCGGCTTCGTGACCGAAGACATCCTCGACAAGATCGGCCCGATCATCGGCGACGGCGTCCATGACATGGACCTGATCCTCTGGTTCACGGGCGCGAAGGTCGAGACCGCGTACGCCCAGACGGTCAACATGCGCGGGAAGAAGCACCCCGATCTCGGATGGAGCATGTTCAAGCTCGACTCCGGCGCATCGGTCGTGCTCGAGAACGTGTGGAATCTCCCCGAGAAGACAGCCTACCAGATCGACGAGCGCATGGAGATCATCGGCACGAAGGGATCCATCCACATCCAGGAGGTGCATCCGAGCATCAGCGTCTGCACCCCCGAGGGCTTCACGTGCCCCGACACGACCTACTGGCCGACGATCCACAATCAGCTATCAGGCGCGCTCCGCGAGGAGTTGATGTACTTCGCAACCTGCGTCCAGAACGAGACGCCGCCGACCGTCATCACGCCCGAAGAGTCGCTGGCCGCCGTCGAGGCCTGCCTCGCCGCGGAGAAGTCGGCGGCGACGGGCAAGATCGTCAAGCTGCCGAAGGCGAAGTAAGGGCCGCGGGCAATCCCGATGGACCGCACAGACGTTTAGTAGAGCGGAGGTGAACGCAAATGGCGGGACCTGGACGGACCATCAACCGGAGTCTGTGGCAACGCGCATACGACAGGATCTCGCTCCTGCCGCCCGAGCGCCAGGAAGAGATAGTGGACTACATCGACTTCGTGGTCGAGCGAGAGGAAGGCGAAACGTGGGACCTCTCAGAGGTCGACAAGAAGGCCATCGATCGCCACAGGGACGGGGACATCTCCGACACCGTGCCACTAGTTGACGTGAAGGACGCCATCATTCGAGGGCGACCTCGCCGGATGCCATCGCCTCCGATGTGGCGGGTACCGCGTTCTGTTTCAGGTTCTCGACGATCCGAGCGTGATAGTCATAGAGAAGATCGCCGCGCGCGGGTCGGTGTACGACTGACCGCGCGCGTCCGGGCCTGCCTCGCCGTGGCGAAGAGCGCGGCTACCGGTAAGATCGTGCGGGTGGCGAGGAAGAGCCAGTGACGGGGCACGGCTCGTACACTGAGGAGGGTGGACGATGAGCGAGGAGACGGCGGTGCGGGGACATTGGCGGACGAGAGAGACGCTGATGGCGGGCATGACCACGTGCATCGTTGGTGTGGCGATCATTGCCGTAGCCGCGTTGGTCGTTGGAGTCGCCGCGCCGGCTACGGGACTCATTGGACCGGGGTCGATGGCCGTGGTCGCGTGTTCCGGGTTTGGCGCGTGCCTGTTGGTCATCCGGCGGCAGCACTCCGAACTGCTGGCGGCACACGAGGAGATCGCTTCGCTGCACGAGCAGCTCGCGACAGGGGGATCGCCGGAGCCCGGCGTCTGATCACGAGAGCCAGAGGGCATTGATATGAGCGAGGACAGTGTCGGCACCATCCGCGAGGCCCGTTCCGAGGACACGGACCGGTGCGGCGAGATCGCGGGCATCGCATGGCAGCGCGTCTTTGATGCGTGGCGCGAGCTGATGGGTGATCCGCTGTTCATGCAGCACCATTCCGAGTGGAAGCAGCGACAGAGCGACGGGTGTGCTGGAGCCGTACGCGATCACCCGGAGCGCGCCATCGTCACCGAGGTCGACGGCGTGATCGCGGGCTTCCTGACATGGTACTTGCCGGGCACCGACGGCGTCGGCGAGATCGGCGGCAACGCGGTGCATCCGGACTATCAGGGAAATGGTATCGGCGAGCGCCAGTGCAAGCGCGCGCTGGAGATCTTCCGCGAGATGGGCCTCACCTCCGCCACCGTCTACACCGGCCTCGACGAGGGCCACGCCCCCGCCCGCACCATGTACGAGAAAGCCGGCTTCGACAAGTCGACGCCCCGCGTGAAATACTTCATGGAGTTGTGAGGTTTCTCGACGTGAACGTTGGAACGAACGCCCACGTGTTGGTCAGCGGACAGGGCGGCCATCGCGCCGCCAGACATCACTTACGGAGGCCTGTCATGTGTCGCTATCTGCTCATGGCATTGATGCTCGTACCCGCGGTTTGCCCGGCGCAGGAGAGCGGCGACGATGTCTGGCGCCCGCTGCGGTTCCTCGAGGGCGTGTGGAGCGGCACGGGGGAGGGCCTGTCGGGGCGGTCCACCGTCACGCAACGCTACTCGTTCATCCTCGGCGGCAAGTTCCTCCAGGCCAGGACGCGGGCCGCGTTCCCGAAGCAAGAACGCAATCCGGACGGCGAGCTCCACGAGGACATGGGGGTCTTCAGCTACGACCGGGCGCGGAAGAAGCACGTGCTGAGGGCGTTCTACGTCGAGGGCTTCGTGAACCAGTTCGTGCTCGAGGAGATCACGGAGGACGGGCGGGGGCTGACCTTCGTCGCCGAGGCAATCGAGAATGCCCCGGAGGGCACGAGCGCGAAGCTCGTCTACAAGCTCTCCGCCGACGGCGTGCTGACCGAGCAGTTCTTCGTGGCATTCCCGGGCCAGGAGTTGAGCTGCTTCTCCAGCAACACGATGACGAAGAAGCACTAGCGCTTGCGCGATCTAGCTCGCACCCCCACCCGCCGCGACCGTCCCGTGCCAGCGGGTCTCCAGACCCGCTAGTCGTGGGCCTGGGTAAGCACCAGGTACGCGATCGCCTTCGACTTCGCCACTTGCCGTTCCCCCGTTCCAGCCCATCTCACCACGGCGGCAGCGCCAGCGTTCCGCCATCCAGCACCAGTGTCGTCGCGTCGATGTAGGCGGCGTTATCGCTGATGAGGAATGCGACCGCCTTGGCGACATCCAGCGGCGTGCCCATGCGGCGCACGGGGATCTTCTTCGATATGTCCGCGTACAGTTCCTCAAGCGGCGCCGTCCAGCCCGCCGCGCTCGCGGCCAGCATCGGCGTGTCGACAGTGCCCGGGCAGACGCCAACCACCCGCACGCATCCCGCGTGGTCGGTGGCGAGGCAGCGGATCAGCGCCTCCAGCGCCGCCTTGCTCGCGCAATAGAGCGCGTGCTCGGGGAAGCCAACGAACGCCGCGACCGATGTCGTGATGCAGATGACGCCCTTCCCCTGCTTCTCCATGACGGGCACCGCGTGCTTCGCGAGCCAGAGGTTGCCCATCACGTTGACGCCCATCACCACGTTCCAGTCATCAACGGTGAAGTCGGTCACCTTGCCCTGACGCCACACGCCAGCGTTGCTGTGTAGCACGTCGATCCGCCCGTGGAGATCAACCGTCTTCGCCATCAGGGCCTCGACGCTCGCTTCGTCCGAGACATCGACCTCCACGAACGTCGCCGATTCCCCCAGCTCCGCCGCAAGCGCTTCGCCTTCAGCCGCCTGGTTCGACGCGATGACGACCTTCGCGCCCTCATCCACGAAATGCCGGCTGCAGCCCTCGCCGATACCCGACGTCCCGCCCGTTACAATGACAGTTTTGCCCTCAATCGACATACCGTGCCTCCGTGGTGGTTCGCCGCTTTCTGTCCCCGGCCGTTACTCGTACTGCATGTACTCAAACACGGCGCCGTCCTTCACGATGAACGCCACGGTCAGCCCCGGCATCGGGACGAAGGGCTCCATGATGACTTCCTGCCCCTCCAGATCCGCCGCGAGGTCATCCGTCTCAAACGCCATGTGCGGGAGGTCGCGTAGCGGCCCCGTCACGGGAGAGTCGGGTTCATACCGCAAGTACTCGACCTTGTAGGGGTGGTCCTTGAATTCGGTGACCCACACCTTTGTGCTCTCGACGTAGATCTCGCCCGGTTGCTTCTCGTCGGTAGGTAGGCCCATGTGTGAGAACTTGTGCATGTCGGTCTCCTTACTGTCCGTGCGCCAACGCGCTGTCGGCCATTGTGAAGAAATCGAATTGAGGGTTGTATCCCAGCATCGCGCGTGCCTTAGCAATGTTGATCGCGAATGAGTGATAACCCGGACACGCGATCTCAACTACCGGCACGTCCATCTTGGCAGACAAGTACTCAGCCGCGACGCGGTAATCGAACGCCGCCGGCGCCGCGATGTTGAACGACTCCCCAAGCGCCGCCTCGTTGCCGAGCGTCTTGTCGAAAGCCTGCATGACGTCATCGATCTGCACGATGTGGCGATGGTACGGCACGCCCCCATCGTTCACGAGGATCGGCACGCGCTCCTCGCCTGCTTCCACCAGTGCCATGATGTCGTCTGGCACTTCGCCAAATCCATGCCCCGGTTCAGCCGGATCGACATTCTTCAGCAGCGAGAAATGCTGCAAGAGATCATCGTCTTCTTGGATCCACGATGAGCGCAGGATCGTAAATGGCACCCCATACTGATAGGCATACTGCTGGGTCATCACCTCTTCCATGACCTTCGTGAATGCGTAGTAGCCCGGATAGGCCATGAGAGGGTGGTTTTCGTCGATGGGGATGGGCTGCGGGTAGAACCAGATTCCAAACGCCGCGTCGCCGCCGAGCAATATGAACTGCTTCGTGCCCTCGAACCGACATGCCTCAAGCAGGTTCAGCGTGCCTCGGACGCTCACGTCGAAGAACGAATCCTCGTCCTCTTTCGTAGTAGCAAGTTGGACGACCACGTCCGTGCCGCTAACAACCTCGCGAACGGTCGCGGCATCAGTAATACTCCCGCTGACGCAGTCCACGCCGTCAGCGACGATTGGCGTCTGATGCACCAGCGCCCGCACCCTCAGCCCTCGCTCAAGCAGCAGCGGCACGACTCGCCGCCCGATCTTGCCCGCTCCGCCGAACACTGCTGCGCTTCTGATCTGCATGCCACTCACCCCGTTGGCGTCGCCATTCCCCGGGCAAGTGGCCGCTTCCTGCCGGACGGTCAAGCAGGTATCCGTCAGCCTTCGGCGAACTGCGGGAACGGTCGCCGCATGCGGAAGATTACTGATGATGGTGCGGCAAGATGCGAAGTTGACATGCGCCAGTTGTAGTGGTAATTAAATACTCGTAAGCTGCTTTGTCCGAGATCGACATTGACCTTGATGCGTCACCATGATCCACACCAACGGTCTGCCGCATGTATTTCAGGAGGTCTGAGCATTGAGCAAGGAAACGGATAGCGCTAGTCGGCGCGACTTTGTTGGTGCGTTGTGCGGCGTGGGTGTTGCAGCGATGGGTGGCATGGCCGCGGCTGTGGGCGCCGGCTTTCTGTACCCCGTGAAGCGCCGCGAGACCAAGCCCCAGTTTGTCTGTCTCGAGAACGAAGTCCCTCAGGGCGCCACCCGTGAGATTGTCGGCCCCACCGGCCGAACCGTGCTTCTGATGCGCGGGAAGGGTGGCGAGTTCCTCGCGCTCAGTACGATCTGCTCCCACCTCGGCTGCAACGTCTTCTTCCGCCCGGAGCGCAACGAGTTCGACTGTCCGTGCCACAACGGCACGTTCGACGGCGAGGGAAACCCGCTAAGCGGTCCCGCGGAGCGACCCCTCGATCGGTATGCGACAGAAGTACGCGACGGCAAGATTTTCGTTCAGTTTGCTTAGGGGTGCGTAATGGAAAAGCGTAAGACTCGCGAGTGGCTGCGCGCCATCCCCATCGATATCCATGGCCTGTATGAGAAGGCGGACGAGCATCTCCCCCACTCAGCAAAGCGGTGGTGGTGGTGTTGGGGAGGGGTCGTAATGCTCCTCTTCGTCCTGCAGGCCGCAACGGGCCTATTGCTGGCGATGTACTACCGCGCGGAGCCCGAAACTGCCTACCAGTCTGTTGTGTTCATCACCGAACACGCCCGCTTCGGACGCTTCTTGCGGTCCGTTCACCAGTGGGCGCGACCTTCATGGTCATATCCCTCTTATTGCACATGCTGCGGGTCTTCGTCACCAGCGCGTTCAGGGATTTTCGTTGGGGCGCGTGGGTGTGCGGCGTGGGATTGCTCGGCGTCGCCTTCGGACTGGCGTTCACCGGATACTCCCTCGTCTATCAGCAACTCAGCTACTGGGCCATGACCGTAACGTCGAACATCATGGGGTCGGTCCCCATCATAGGGGCTACTCTGAAGAGCTTCTTCCTCGCGGGACCAGACGTCAACCCGGCCACGCTCAGCCGCATGTATGCCCTCCACGTGCAGGTTCTACCGGCATCGATCATAGCTCTGATCGGCGGGCATATCTTCTTCGTCCGGTTGCTGGGCCTGCACAAACCCGGCTCGGAGAAGGACGTCAAAGAAGAGGACGAACGGATGGAGAAGGAGGGGCCATACCACTTCTTCCCCGACCACATCCTGAGCGAGACCGCCGTCTTCTTGTACTTCGTATTGGTCATCATACTGCTCGCCATCGCCGTGCCTGCCGTGATGGGCGAACCCGCCGACCCAACCACGACCCCCGAGCACATCAAGCCCGAATGGTACTTCCTGCCATTCTTCCACATGCTCAAGCTCGTGCCCGGGACCGCCGGCATCATCATCATGGGTGTGATCGCCACGCTCGTCGTCTGTTGGCCGGTGATCGACCACTACATCTTTCAGCGCATCGACAAAGCGCTCAATTGGCGCTTTGAATGCAGTCTAATATTCGGCCTCATTGCCATCGGCTTCTATATGCTGTGGGCCGTGGTAGAGACGGTAGTTTAAGGGGGCGTCATGAGTCTTAAGGCGAAGGAAATCACCATTGCCGTATTGTCAGTTGCTATCGTTGTAGTGCTTGGTTTCGTCGTGATGAAGGAGAAGGAACACGCGAGCGGCGAGCGCATCGTCAAACCCAAACCCGACTCCGCCGGGTGCGTGAAGTGTCACGGTGAGGAGGACGCCAACGGCGGCCGCGGTCGCGATCCCGGCGTCGTCGCTCACTGGGAAGCCAGCATGCACGCCGAGCAGGGCGTCGGCTGCGCCGACTGCCATGGACTCCCACCAGCGGGTTCGGGTGAGGATCTCACCAACCCGCGCTACGTCGTCGAGACTGTCTGGGACAAGGAGTCGGGCATCAAAACCGTCTCGCTCGTCACCGAGAGCAGCGGCCCCATCGAGCGCCCGGACATCTGGGACCACGAGGGCATGGAGATAATCGTAGACGTCTCCCCGCGGACCTGTGCCCGCTGCCACGAGGAGGAAGCGCAGCAGTTCATGAACTCCCGCCACTCCTCGGCCAGCCAGTTCATCGGCTCGGTCGACAACTTCCTCGGTCGTTTCGCCGAGGGCCCGGCCGCGGCCATCAACGGTTGCCAGCAGTGCCACGGCAGCGAACTCAGGCTTGAAGAGCCGGCCAGCGGCAACACGGCGCCAAAGTTCGCCGCCGACACCTGGCCGAACACCGGCATGGGCCGCATCAACCTCGATGGCTCGTGGGGTTCGTGCTCGGCCTGCCACTCACGCCACGAATTCTCGCCGGCGGTTGCCCGGCGCCCGGACAACTGCGGCAAGTGCCACATGGGTCCCGACCACCCGCAGGTTGAGATCTTCTACGAGTCCAAGCACGGCATCGCCTACCGCCGCAACGAGGACCTGCTTAAGCTCGACGTCCCGGGCGGAGAGTGGATCCTGGGCGAGACATACTCCCAGGCGCCGACCTGCTCGTCATGTCACATGGGCCCCGTTGCCGGACACGGCAACAACCCGGGTCTGGAGATGACCCATGATGTCGGCTCGCGCATTTCTTGGACGCTGCGACCGAAGATCTCGATCCAGCCGAAGGGCATCACCGCCCCGGACGGCACCGTCATCCTCAAGGATCCCGAGGGTCGACGCGACGACATGAAGACCGCCTGCCTGACCTGTCACTCGGACCAGTGGGTGGACAACTTCTACGTCCAGTACGACCAAGCGGTCGATCTCTATAACAAGAAGTACGGCGAACCGTCCAAGGCCATCTACGAGTACCTCAGGGAGCAAGGGATCCTCGACACCATCCCGATGAACGAAGAGATGGACTACGTGTACTTCGAGATCTGGCACCACGAGGGTCGTCGAGCCCGCCACGGCGCGGCCATGATGGGGCCGGACTACGTGCAGTGGCACGGCTTCTACGAGCTGAGCCGCAACTTCTACACCGAGTTCCTGCCGCTCGCGCAAGAGCTCGGCGACCACGCCGGCAAGGGCGAGCTGGTCAAGGCCCACATCGACCAGACGCTCAAAGGCGACAAAGAGGCCTACGAGAAGTACCACCGCTGGGCCGAGGGTCTCACCCCCGAAGAGCGCCAGACCATGCTCGAGTGGGAACAGGAGACTTACGGTTCGCGCGAGTAAAGTGGTTTACCTGAACGGCCTCGACGGTGTAGTATCGCAAGCGCCGTCGAGGCCGTTCATCGAGACGCAGTCCAACACAATCCCTGGGGAGGGTCACACGTATGCGACGCAGCACGTTGGTTGTCGTCCTAGTATTGCTCGTCTGTTGGCTGGCTTCAGCCGCGCACGCCGGCCGGTTCTTCGCCACGCCCTATGCGGGCACGTTGCCCGAGGGCAAGTACTCCATCTGGCACTTCAATGTCTACGAGGAACGCGCCTCCCAAGACTGGCGCTTCCTCAACCGTGTCGATGTCGGCCTCCACGAGGGCACGGAGCTGAGCATCCTCACCAACAACCCGCCCGGCGCCGGCAAGACGACCACATGGATCAACGCTCAGCACCGCCTGCTCGAGGAGAGAGACGACCGTCCGGAGGTCTCGATCGGCGTGTGGGACATGGCGGGCCGCGCTTCCTGGTTCATCGCCGCGGGCAAGAACTTCAAGGACCCGGTCGACCACGTCAACAACATCAAGATCGGTCTCAACTGCGGCACGGAGCGGCTCAACGGCCTCGGTGGCGGAGCTGACTTCCGCATCGGCGACGACTGGGGTGTCATGACCGAGTACATGCCCACCAGCATGCGCCCGCCCGGCACCGACTCGATGAACTACGGCGCTTACTACTGGGTCAATCCCCGACTGCGCGTGCGCGCGTCGTCGATGGGCGGCAACCCGATGCTCGACTTCGTCTGGACCGACTTCATCAAGTAGTCACAACCCAATACTGACGTCCAAACGGGCACCGGACAAACTCCGGTGCCCGTTTCGTGTTCTCGGGGGCCAGAGGCCTCGCGCGGCTCGACCCCGAACTCCCCGCAAGACATCCATCCCATGGAGATGCCCATGCCACCCAACCTCTACTTCGGGGATATCCACAACCACTGCGCCGTCGGCTATGCCAAAGGCTCGCTCGAGCGCGCCTTCGAGATCGCCCAGGAGCATCTGGATTTCTTCGCATTCACAGGCCATGCCCAGTGGCACGACATGCCCGTCATGCCCGAGAACAAGCACATGAAGTGGGTCAACGGCCTCGCCGCCCACGAGAAGAACTGGCCCAAAGTCAAGGCTCTCACCCGCGATGCCAATGCCCCTGGCGAGTTCGTCACCTTCGGGGGCTATGAGTGGCACTCGAGTTCCCACGGCGATTACTGCCCAATCTACCCGCACGACGAGGGCGAACTCATCTTCGCCTATACCGTTGACGCCCTCGCCTCGCGCGTCACCGGCCTCGGCGGCATCCTCATCCCCCACCACGCCGCCTATGCTCGTGACTGGCGAGGCATCGACTGGTCTCGCTTCCCGGCGACTGCGTGCCCGGTGGTCGAGGCCTTCAGCGAGCATGGCGCGTGCATGGATGATCGCGGGCTGCACCCGATGATCCGCCACTCAAACGGGGGGCGCACCACTGAGGGGACGCTCCAACACGCGCTATCTCTCGGTCTCCGGTTTGGCATCATCGCCTCGACTGACGACCACTTCGGCTATCCGGGCGGATACGGCGAGGGGTTGGCCGGCGTCTGGGCGGACGACCTGACTCGCAAGTCCATCTGGGAAGCGCTCCTGGCGCGCCGGTGCTACGCAGTGACGGGCGACAGGATTCGGCTCGAGTTCACCATCAACGGCCACCCGATGGGCTCCGAGCTCGCCTACGACACCGAGCGCGACATCTCCGTGTCCGTCGACGCCATGGATGAAATCGACAAGGTTGAGGTGCTCCGCAACGGTCGCGTCGTCCACCGCGAGCACGTCCCCACAGTCCTTCCCACCGATCCATTCACCGGCGGCCCATGCAAGCTCCGCGTCCAATGGGGCTGGGGGCCCTGGGCCGCTCTGGACATGGCGCGAACGGCTGAATGGCGTGGCAGGATCAGCGTGCGCGGGGGATCGCTCGTCGCCGCCACGCCATGCTTCCAGTCCGGCCCCTACGAGGAGAAGCTGCGCGACCGAGTGGCGGTCGAGGGCGCCACCGCTCGGTTCGACTCCTATACGTCGCGCCGCGATGCTCTCGGCGAGGACGCGACAAAGGGCATGATCCTCGAGATCGACGGACCGCCCGACGCGCGAGTTGTCCTCGAGCTGACCCAACCGGGCGAACGCACCCTCGAGGCAAGCCTCGCCGACCTGGCGGGCCATAGCCAGAGTGTCTTCACTGGCCCATTCACGAGCGAATCAGTCGTGCTCCACCGCCTGCTCGTGCCCGACTCCTACAATATCAACTTCACGTGGACGGATGCGTCGGACGCGCCGTCCGCCACCGACTGCTACATGGCCCGCGTCACGCAAGCCAACGGGCACATGGCGTGGTCCAGCCCGATATGGGTCGAGGCGGCAAAGTAGCCCCACCACACGGAGGCTCTCGACATGCAGTATGTCATGCTCATGCTCATCCTCGCGCTGGTCCTCGGCTCATCCCTCGCCTGCGCCCAAGCCCCCATCGACATCGGCTCGCGGCTTGAGTTGCTCGTCGACGACTACCTGCTCGACGCAATGACCGGCGACGCGCGGCTTCAGCTCCACCGCCCCAGGCGGAGCGAGATCGTCTTCCGCACGGACGCGAAGTGGGAGGGCAACGCCAGCGCCTACCAGTCCGTTTTCCGCGATGGCGACATCTACCGAATGTACTACCGGGGCACCCACTACCGCCACAGCGGGCCGCCTGCCCAGGCGACGGAGGACCACCCGTGGTTCCTCTGCTATGCCGAGAGCGATGACGGGATCAGCTGGCGTCGCCCCGAACTCGGCATCTGCGAGTTCAACGAGGCGACCAATAACAACATCGTGCTGTCTCCGGAGATGCTCGCGGAGATCGGCGGCGACCCGGCCCATACTGCCGTCTTCCTCGACCAGAACCCGGCCTGCCCCCCCGAAGAGCGCATCAAGTGCATCATCCTGGGCAAGCCACACGGGCTGTACGCGCTGGCCTCGGGCGACGGCGTTCACTTCTCCATCATGAGCAAAGAGCCCATCATCACCGAGGGCGCCTTTGACTCGCAGAATCTCGCGTTCTACGACCCCGTGCGCGAGGAGTACCGCGAGTACCATCGCGGCTTCAAGGACGGTGTGCGCGGCATCATGACCGCCACCTCAGACGACTTCCTGCACTTCCCCAAGCCCGAATGGCTCAGCTACACCGACTCGATCGACGAGCACCTTTACACCAACCAGGTCCAGCCATACTACCGCGCGCCGCACATCTTCATGGGCTTCCCCATGCGGTACAGCGACCGCGGCTGGTCCGACCCGATGCTCGAATTGCCCGGGCTCGACGAGCGTCTCATCCGCGCGAAGTCCCACCCGCGTTACGGCACCACCGTCACAGACGGCCTGTTCATGACCAGCCGCGACGGCGGCTCCTTCTACCGATGGGCGGAGGCGTTCATCCGGCCCGGCCCGCGCCAACGCGAGTCGTGGGTCTATGGCGATAACTTCATCTTCTGGGGGATGCTGGAGACGCCCTCAACCATCGAGGACGCCCCAAATGAGATCTCCATGTACGCGGTGGAGGGCTACTGGGAGGGCATCGACACCAGCGTCCGACGCTACGCCCTCCGGGTCGATGGCTTCGTCTCAGCCTACGCGCCGTTCGACGGCGGCGGGTTCACGACGAAGCCGCTCACCTTCGACGGCGGCAACCTGACCATCAACGCAGAGACATCCGGCGCGGGCAGCGTCCGCGTTGAGGTCCAGGATGTCGATGGCAATCCGCTCGACGGCTACTCCCTCGAGGAATGCCCGCCCATCTTCTGCGATTCGCTCCGGCATGTCGTCCGCTGGGAATACGAGGGTGGAGACCTCCGGGCGTTGGCCGGCACCCCGATCAGACTCCGCTTCGAGTTGAGCGACGCGGACCTCTACGCATTCCAGTTCGTGCCCTTCGAGCCTGAACCGGAGCGCCCCGACACGGTCAACCTCGGCGCGTTGCCACGCAAGAGCAAGGACCGTCCAATCTTCGCCGCGATCAAGGATGACTTCGAGTCCGGCGAGCCGAACGCGCTCTGGACCATCCTCGCCGGCTCGCCCGACCGCGCCGAGATCATCACCGCCGATCCGCCCGGAGGCAGCGCCTGCCTGAAGCTGGTCCGTCTCGAGGAGAACCACGACGACGGCGGATCCGCGTGGGTTGCGTTGGGCCCGCAGGATGCCGCCGACTCAACGCGCGGCGCCGTGGAAGTCTCAGCGCGCGTCTACGTCCCATCGTCGAACGCCTTCGTCGTGGACATAGACGCCTACGATAGCCCGATTCGCCAGTTCCAGCGCCGAGCATTCAACCTGCGATTCTGGCCTGATGGGACGGTGAGTTACTACCGGACGATCGAGAACCCCATCGAGGGCGTAACGATCACGCCCGATGCCTGGCAGTCGGTCCACCTTCGCGCTGACCTCGACGCCTCCACGTTCGATCTAACGATTGAGGGCCAGACGGCAGTTGGCTTGCCCTTCGGCGACGACGGCATCCGGCGCGTTCAAGCGCTCTGTTTCAGCCCCAACCGCAACAGCTGCACGATGTACATCGACGACGTCCGCGTCCTCATCCATCCCTGAATCGACCCCGCGGGACGGTTCCGCGTAAACTCCGCGCAACGAAGCTGCATGATTTCAGTTTCAAATCGCCGGATTCCCCTAAATTCCAGGGGAATTGAGCATCATTGAGCTTCCCGCGAGCGTTGCGTATGGTAGACTAAGCGAAAGGAGCTACCGTGCTACGATCAGCGCAGCAGAGACAAAAGGCTTACATTGCGGGGATCTCGGTGGCGGCCCTGGCCGCGACCGTTCTCGTCGCGTGTACCTCCGGCGCGCCCGATTGGTTCCGAACCATCGGCTTCGCCATGGCCGCGTTTCTGCTTGGATCCCGGACAATCCGACTCTCGTGGATGCTGGGCACGGTCAGCATTGGCTTCATGTTCGTCTTCGCGGCGATCATCGAGTTGGGGCCTGTCGCGGGGATCATCGCTGCAGCCGCCAGCGCGGTCGGCGGCATGGTCATCTACCCCAACACCGGACTGAAGCTGCGCAAGCCCCCCCGCCCACGTCCTCGCGGCGGCCGTCGGCAACATCGTCCTCGCCGCCGCCGTCTGTGGGGTCATCTACGCCCAACTCAACCAAGCGTACGTGCAGGTTGGACTCGAAGTCAGCGTGTTGCCGGCGTTTATCGCGGCAGGGATGTACTGGGCCCTCAACTCGTTTGGGGTGGCGCTACTGGGATCCACCACCGCCGAGAAGCCGACACTGCGGATCTGGTCCGACACCATCGGCTGGACAGTCATACCCTTCTACGCGGGCGGCGCGGCCGTGATGGTCGTACACCTGATCGCGGCTGCAACCGGACCGTTCGTCTGGTTCGCGCTCATCCCCACCGCCTGCGTCCTCCATGTGGCGATGGACTTCCGCGCCAAGGCCCGCATCGCCCAACTCGCCGAAGAGAAATCCGCCGTGTAGGAGCGGGTTCAGCCGCGACACGCCAATCCAGGCTTGATGCGCCCAGCGCGGCTTCCATCGCCCATCCCGGACGGACCCTCGTTCGTGTCTATATCCCCTTCACCGGCAGGCCGCCCTCCGGCTTGAGCCTCGGTTCATACCCATCAGGGAACATCACGTCCACTGCTCCGCCCTCCTGGTAGAGCTGCCACGCGTCCGGATCCGCCGGCACTTCCTTGCCGGGGAAGATCCTCCAGGCATCGCCATCAAGCGGCTCCTCATAGCCGCCCTCACGCAGCTTGGCAATGAGCGCCGCCCGCATGCCATCCGTGACCGACTGGTAGGCGATGTTCCCCGCCAGATTGCGCTCTTCGGGCTGACCCTCGGTGCGCCGGAACAGCCACTCTCTGTTGTCGGGCGCGGAGTAGATGTACTTCCAGTCGCGCGTGACGTATCCATACTGGCCGCCGTCGCCATGCTGGAACTGGCTCACCACGCCCTCCCGCGCCACGCCACCCGTCGCCAGTCCCGCGACATCGACGCCATCGCGACCATCCGGGACATCCAATCCCGCCGCGGAGAGCGCTGTCGGCAAGACATCCACCAGGCTGACTGGCTCATCGCAGATCTCGTCTGTCTTGAAGCGCTCGGGGTAGCGCACCAGGAACGGCACGCGCGCCGCGGCGTCCAGCATCGAGCGCTTCCCGTAGCAACCGTAATCACCGAGGAACTCGCCGTGGTCCGCCGTGTGGATGATCAGCGTGTTGTCCAGCTCACCCTCCTCGCGAAGCTGCGCGAGAATCCGCCCCACGTTGTAGTCCACGAACGAGATCGCCGCGTAATACTGAGCCCGGATCAGCCTCACGATATTGCCGTCGAAGCCCTGGTCGCGGTACTTGTACCGATTCTGCATGTGGTTCCAGAACGTCAGCAACTCCTCATGCCCGCGCGGCACGAACGGGAAGGGCATCTCAAGCGGCTTGTACAGACGCGTCCAGGGGAACGGCGACTCAAACGGCGGATGCGGCTTGATGAAGCTCGACCACAGGAAGAACGGCCGGTCGCGGTCGCGGTTCTGCAGATACTCAAGCGAGCGGTCGCCCACCCACTGCGTCCCGTGCAAGCGTTCCGGGAGCTGCGACGGCTGCGGAACATAGTAGAACTCGCTGCGCACGCCGTTCGGGTTGAGCACGTGGTCGTAGCCGTTCTCCTTCAGGAACTCGCAGAAGTGGTCGCCTTGGCGTCGGCCGCCCTCTTCGGCGACGTCGCGGCTATCGAATCCCCACAGCTTCTGTCCGTCGGGCGAGAAGTGCATCTTCCCGACGCCATGGGTCTGATAGCCAGCGCCCTGCAGCATATCCATCACCGAGTCGCGTTCCTGCGGCATGGGCGAGTTGTCGGTGCATCCGGTGTTGTGGGCATACTGCCCGAGCAGCAGGCTGCACCGCGCCGAGATGCAAACGGGTGACGCGGTGTAGGCGCTCGTGAAGCTGACACCCTCTTCCACGAGGCTGTCAAGCGCGGGCGTCTGGATGTATGGATTCCCAAGAGCCGCGACCGTATCGTATCGCTGCTGATCGGTGAAGAGGAGCAATATGTTCGGCTGTTTCGCCATCGTCATCCGGTCCTTTCTGCCCTCGTAGGACAGGCGTCCCCGCTTGTCGCCGTCGCCTCCTACCTCGACCGACTGTTCTCCTCATTCTCCCAGTAGTCGAGATTCGTCCCGAGCTTCTCCATCACCGGCGCGCTCAGCGCGTCGAGTTGCGCGATCACCTCATCCGTCAACTGCAGCGAACACCCGCGGGCGTTACGCGCCAGTTGGTCGACATTCCTCACGCCCGCCAGCACGCACGTGATCCCCGGCTTCGCGGCGACCCACGCGAGCGCGATGTCGGCGATCGGCTCGCCGACCTCATCCGCGATCCCCCTCAAGCCGTCCAGCACAGCCTGCACCTCATCCTCCGCGCCCGCGCCTCCGTGCCTTGCGCCCTCGCGCTCGCCGCTGAATTGCCGCGTCCGCATCCGATACCACGGCACGTCCGCCAGCGTTGCGAACTTGCCCGTCAGGATGCCCTGCGCGAGCGGCATGTACGCCAACACGCCCACATTGCTCCTTCGCGTCGTCGGCAAGGCCTCAAGCTCGATCGTCCGCGCGAGCATGCTGTAGTGGAGCTGGTTCACGCCTAGGGTCGCGCCCGTCGCGAGCGCCTCGGTGAGTTGCATCGGGCCGAAGTTGCTGACGCCGATGGAGCGGATCTTCCCCTCCTGCTGCATGGTCGTCAATGCCTCAAACGCCTCGTCGACGGGGTGATCCACGATCGGCCAGTGCACCATGTAGATATCGATGCGATCCGTTCCCAGGCGCGCCAGGCTCGCCTCGCAGTGCTCGCGCACGCCCTCTTTCGAGCAATTCTGCGGGCTGATCTTGCTGCCGATGACCACCTCATCGCGTCGCTTTGCCACTGCCTTCCCGAGGGCGAATTCGCTCCGGCCGTCGTTGTACAGCTCAGCCGTATCGAAGTAGTTCACGCCCATGTCAAGCGCCGCGTGCGCGACCCGCTCGACATCCGCCTGGTCCTGCGCGCCCCAGTAGTCGTCCTCGCCGCCGCCGAAACTCCACGCCCCGATGCCGAGCACCGAGACCTCAATACCTGTATTGCCGCACGGTCGTCGCTCCATCGCAATCCTCCATCCGTTATTCCCGCACCCCACAAAGTACACGTCTTCGCCGCTCCGCGCAACCCTCTCCCCACCCTCCATTCCCCGTCTCGCTCCCCATCCCTGTAAGAGGGTTTCGACCCCGACGCCGTCAGCATCAGACAGGGCATCGGCCGCCTCGCAGCGAACTCCATTTCCGTCAGACCGATAACTCAGGGGGTTCTCCGTGAACACCGACGCTTCGGCATCGCACCCACCTCAGATCCTCGCCCTACTCGAGCGCCTCTACAGCGAGGAGTACCGCGCGCACCAGTGCCGCCCGCAGCCGGCTCCGGAGCTGGCGGACTGGCGCCACGCCGCGCGCCCCGCGCTCCGCCGACTCATCGGCCTTGACGCCATCGAGGCCTCCCACGAGGAGCACCTGCCCCCCGTTCGACTCTTCGATGAGGTCGAGGAGTTCGACGGCTATGCGCGGCGCCCTGGCCGCATCGAGACCGAGCCCAACGTTCAGATCGAGTTCTGGATGCTGCGCCCAACCGGCGCCGGGCCGTTCCCGCTTGCGGTCTTGCCTCACGGACACGAAGAGCGCGGACACGACACCTACGCCGGCGTCGCCCACAGCCCCGAACACCGCGAGCGCCGGATCGTCGGTGCGCTGGCCGACGTCGCCGTCCAGGCCGCCCAGCGCGGTTTCGTGGCCATCGCCCCGAACACGCGGGGCTTCGGCCCGTCGGGCATCGCTGATCTAAACGCCCGCCACGACAACCGGGGCTGTCGGAGCGAACTCATGCACTGCATCCTCGCCGACCGCACCCCAATCGGCGAGCGCGTTTGGGACCTGTCACGCGTGCTCGACTGGGCTTGCGGACTGCCTGAAGTCGACGCGTCGCGCGTCCTAATGATGGGCAACTCCGGCGGCGGCGTCGCGACGGTGTACGCCTCGGCCTGCGACACCCGCGTGTCGATGGCCGTGCCGAGTTGCAGCTACTGCACCTTCGTCGGCAAGTCGGGATTGATCCACCACTGCGACTGCAACTGCGTCCCAGGCATCATGCGTTTCGGCGAGATGCACGACGTCGCCGCGCTTATCGCCCCGAGGCCCATTCTCATCGTCAATGGCCGGGAGGACCCTCTCTTCCCGACCTCGGAGGTCGACCGCGCGGTCGAGCGTCTCCGCGCCATCTACAGAGCCGCGGGCGCGGAGCGCCACTTCGGTTTCGCATGGGGACCTGAGGGCCACCGATTCTACCCAGACGTCATGTGGCCCGTCGTCGAACACGTCCTCAACACCGGCGACCTCACCGCGTAGGACAGTTCGTCGCTGTCGTCTTGGACCGCGAGCTTCCCAGCTCGCATGCGGGCAGCCATTCGCACGGGCGTGGTTCATCACGCCCTGCCGTCCCCGGGGAACAATGAGGAAGCATCGCGCATGAAGTGCTTTGTCACGGGCATCGCCGGCTTCATCGGCTCCCACATCGCCGTCCGATTGGCCGAAGAGGGTCACGATGTCGTGGGCATCGACTGCTTCCTCGACTCGTACCCGCGGGATGTCAAAGAAGCCCGCGCCAGGTGGATCACCGATTACGACCGCATTGACTTCACTGAGGCCAACCTGCTCGACGCGGACCTCGACGAACTCCTCGATGGGGTTGACGTGGTCTACCACCAGGCCGCCCAGGCCGGGGTCCGCACGAGTTGGGGCGACATGTTCAAGGTGTATACCGACAACAACGTGCTCGCCACGCAGCGCCTGCTGGATGCGTGTGCGGGGCGCCCGCTCCGGCGTTTCGTGTATGCTTCATCGTCATCCGTCTACGGCGACGAGGCGCCGCGCCCCACTCCCGAGACCGCCCCGAACAAGCCCATGTCCCCGTATGGCGTCACGAAACTCGCGGCAGAGCACCTGACCATGCTCTACCACAGGAACTACGCCGTCCCGGCCGTCGCGCTGCGCTACTTTACCGTCTACGGCCCGCGCCCGAGGCCGGATATGGCATTCTGCATCTTCTCTCGCGCGATCCTTAGCGGCACCCCAATCCACGTCTTCGGTGACGGCGAGCAATCCCGCGGATTCACGCACATCACCGACATCGTCGATGCCAACCTGTCATTGCTCGGGAAGCCCTGCGTCGGCGAGGTCTACAACATCGGTGGCGCCGTCCAGGCAACGATCAACGAGGTGATTCGCCACCTTGAGGAGATCACCGGCAACGAGGCCAACACCAACTGCGACGAAGCCGTCAAGGGGGACGTGAGACACACCATCGCTGACACGACCAAGGCCCGCGAGCAACTCGGATTCGCACCGAAGATGCCCTTCCGCGACGGCCTCGCCGACCACGTCCGCTCCGTCAAGGAGTTCTACGGCCTGTAACCGCCGCCTCCATCCGCCTGCTCCACCCCACCTCATCCAACGCAACCACATCCGTCACCGCCTCGTTCGCCTCGAGTAGGGCCCCCATGAACCGCCCGAGAGACCGCTGTCGTGGAGATGCAGCGGCACGAACCGGTCGTTCTCCTTCGGGTCCGTATCCGTCGGGCACCAACGCAATCAGTAGCATCTCGATCCCCAACCACTTGACGCCGTTGCAGTTGCCCATCCTCTCGCTCTGTTCTCCCTGTCACTCGGCATAATGACCACGTTATACCTTTGTAGGACGATTTACAATCAATCTAAGGAATCATCGGATTGTAAAGAGGATTATTCATACTAAAATAGAATCTTAAGGGGCTTTCCATGTGCGCGCAAGCGGCCAACGCTCTGATCCTACACTCCAGAGGTACGAGGATGCCCACCGTATTCATCAGTCACAGTCACGCAGACAAGCCGATCGTGCGATTTCTTTGGCATGACTTGCTGCAGTGCGGGGTGAGCGTGTGGATCGACGAAGGTGAGACTCAGCCCGGAGACTCACTCACCCAGCAGATTGGGGCCGCGCTCGACGACGTCGACGCGGTGGCTGGCATGCTCTCCCCGGACGCTATTCGCTCACGATGGGTCTGCAAAGAGATCAATGCCGCCATCGCGCGGTCGGTTGACACCGGGCGTCCCGTCGTAATACCCGTGCTCCTGCCCGGCTTCAGTCCGACTGCCGTCCCTGCGCTTCTAGCGGACACGTTCCAGGTCCGCCTCGCTGAACCACGTGACTACGACACCCAGGTCTGCTCCCTAGCCAGCGCCGTCAGCACCTCGTCTTCAGGCGACAAGCTGGACCCATGCCGCCTGCCCATGACGGCAAACCGCCGCGAGCGGATCGTCGAGATCGCGGACCGCTCGCCCATGAGGGAATGGGCAGTCCAGTACCTCAAGCACAAGCTCTCGACGGAAGACCCAACGGAGCGATACTGGGTCTACATCGCTCTCGCCCAGATCGGCGGAGCAGAGCCGACGTCAATCGTGGAGGCCGGACTCGACGACCCGAATGAGTTTGCCAGGCGCGGAGCGGAGGATGCCGTGCGCCTGTTCGGTGACGAAGATCCGCCGGGCCCATGCTCAACCAACGAGGGGGAAGACCAGTGAAAAGGCAAGCCCACGCACTGCTGTTTGTCCTTGTCGCGGTGGTTCTGATCCAGGGATGTCCGACGAGCCAGGAAGACACGACCCAAGCGCCGGCCCCAGTCCCAGCCAATGCCCAACCGTCGCCAGCCGACGCTGGCACCATAGCCACGGACGTCGCCGAAGGGATGGCAACCGTCCGCGACGTCGCCGGCGGCAGCGATGGCCCACCCGTCATCGTGCTCGAAGAGAACCACGCTCAACGGATCGGCCAACTGCAGCTCGCAATCGTCTACTCGCGCCTCTACGAACGCCACGGCCTGCGCCACATTGCTCTGGAGGGATACCTCGACAGCGCAAGGCCCATCGATACCCAGTGGTGGATCGAAGCCGCCACGCCGCTGGATCAAGGACACCGCGCCGAGGTCGCGGCAGCTCTCCTGTCCGAGGGGGAGATCAGCGCGGCTGAGTTCACCAAGCTGGTCTACGAGGACGTCGAGTTGGTCCCCATCGAGGACGAGGACGAGTACTCGGTTGAGATCAGCGATGACGCAACGGGGGCCGAGATCCTCTGCCTCATCAAGACAGCCGCCGGATCGCTATCGGACGCGGAGCAACGCAAGGCTGTGGCGTTGCAGCAGGAGGCGGAAGGCTTGGACGGAGACGCCGCGGCGGCGAAGAACCAGGAGATGGTCGACTACATCCTCTCCTGTGACCCGTGGGCCGACGAAGTGTACGAGAGGCTCACGAAGATCATCAGTAGCGGCGAAATCGACCTCCAGGAACTGATCGACGTGCTGCGCGAGATCCAGTCCACTGTCGAGGAGCGCGGCGCCGGTGTCGGCCCGGAAGACAAGCAGGCTCTCGAAGAGACCATCCGATTCTACGAAGCGCGACACCACGCCAGCGACACCATGGTCGCCAAGACGTTGGAGATGGCCGGCCGGCAAGGTGTCTCCGTGGTCGCCATGAACATCGGCAACGGCCATACTGTCAAGGTCTGCCGTCAACTAGGCGAAGCTGGGTTGGCGTACGCCGTCGTTGCCCCCGAAGACCTGCGTGACGACGCCGACGTGGGGCAACTCACGACTGAGCAGTTCGAGCTGAAGACCCGGCGCCTGTCGGTTCACGCCGAGGGCTTCACGCAACTCATCGTCGACGCCTGTCCCCCGCCAGCCACCAAAAAGCCCCAGCCCGTCCTGTCCGAACCTTGGCTCCAGGCCAAGGGAGAACTGTATCCCATGATCGACCGCATCACGCGTGACATTCTTGGCCCCGCGTCGGTTCCGGGGGGCGGGCCGCCATTCGACTACGCGGATGATGCTCTGCAGGGACGCTGGATTCACATCGACCCGAGCAAGATCGAGGTCGCGCCGCTCGACGACGACACCGGCACTGGACGCTCCGTCGTCTTCCCGGTCGTAATCAACCCCAATGACCAAGACCGTCGGCAGGAGATATGGGTAAGAGCATGGGCTGGAGAGGGTGCCACCTCTGATCAAGGCACAGCTTCCGTCGAGCAGATACTACAACGTTCGATCGATCAACTCCGGTCCAAGGAGACGGACGGGACTCCCGACCAGCCCGCCAGGGCACAGATATCCATGAACACGCTTGCCAACATAGCCAAGACCAAGGCTGAGGCTATGGCAATTAGCACCGACATATGAACTGGGCCGCCGCCTCGACCGCATCCGCCGGCCCTCGTTGCCTACCTAGGCGACGGGGGCCGTGCTCGTCTGCAGGTCCCTCCCTCGCCGCCGCGCTCTGTCGCATCCCGCTCCAGGATGGCGTCGATGCATGTGCGGGGCGCCCGCTCCGGCGTTTCGTATACGCCTCATCGCCATCCGTCTACGGCGACGAGGCCCCGCGCCGCGCTGCCGTGAGAGATCGCCGCGATCCGTCCTCAAGAGGCCCCCTCCTGACAGCGGCGAATAGCCTCTGAAACGCCGGATCGCGACCCGCTAAGGGGGGCTGACACCTCATGACGGTTGCTCTGATCCTCCTGGTTACGCTTAGCCCCGTCGCACCGGCAGCCGAGAATATCGTCTTGAATCCCGGGTTTGAGGACCTGACCGATGCGGGCGATTGGCCTGCTCAGTGGCCCCGGCAGGAGCCGCCGGGGGCGCGATTTGCGTGGGACGATGCGGTCGCCCACTCGGGCGATCGGTCGGCGCGCGTGGATGGGATGGACCCGGAGCTGATGTCGCCGTACGTGCAGGCTTGGCGGCAGGACGTCGGGCCGCTGCCGGATGGGCAGCTCTGGTTCTCCGTGTGGGTGAAGGCGGAGAACGTGACCACCGGGCGGCTGAACATCCTGCACAAGGCCGCCGACGGCGAGGTGCTGCTCAATCAGGGCGTGTCTGGGTTTGACGGCACGTTTGGCTGGAGGGAGATCGCGGGGCCACTTGAGACCGTTCAGGGCGCGGTGAGCCTGCAGCTTGTGATGGGGCTCGTGAAGTCGACGGGCAGCGCGTGGTTCGACGATGTGAGCGTGTCGGCGATGGGTGACTTGGGGGACGTGGTGGGGCGACTTGGGATGCTGCCGTCCGAGCCACAACCGGCGGGCGCGACGGTGCCGGCGCATTTTGAGGTGGCACTTGGAGACGCGGGACTCGCGAATGGTGGGGCCATCTCCTTGCGATGGGAGAACTGGCGCCCGGCTCGCGAGTTCAAGCTGAGCGAGATAGTAGCGACCTGCGATGCCCTCGACGCGAAGCTGGAAGTGACGATCCCCCCGCGCAAGAAGAGCTGGCCCCCCACACCGAAACCGATCGCATGTGTTGCCACGTTGACTGAAGGCGGGCCGCTGCCGGCGGAAACGGTGGTGACGATCGACGCCGCGTTGACGTACACGCGCAAGTCGAACGTGGCGTGTGACCTGACGGGTCTGCTGTCACGGGTGGCTGAGGCCGCCATGAGGCCGCTCGAAGGCAGACACTCGGTGAGCGCCGTCGGAGGACCGGCGGCGCAGCTCGTTTGCATCGCGGAGGCGAGGCCCGTGCCGGGTGCCACTTCGCGCGTGACCGTGGCGGCGACGGACGAGTTCGGCAACCCGGCAGGAGGCTTCCGGGGCAGCGTCAAGCTGAGCGCCGACACGAAGGTGAAGCTACCCAAAGCCTACGCGTTCACGGAGGACGATGGCGGCAGCCACCGGTTCGACGTTGAGTTTCCGGCCGGCAAGGTCACGCGGTTGCGGGCGAAGTCAGGGAAGATGAAGACGAACTGCAATCCCGTTCTGCCGCGCGACGCGGGCGAGCCAGGGATCTACTTCGGGGACATCCACGTGCATTGCGAGATCTCGGGCGACGGAGTGGGCGACCCGGAGATGGCATACGATCACGCGAAGCGCTTCGTGGGGCTGGACTTCGCGGCGCTCTCTGACCACTCGCCTCGTGGCGACCGATGGACTCGCACGGTCGAGATCGGCAACCGGTGGAACGAGCCGGGGATCTTCCCCACCATCCTGGGATTCGAGTGGAGCGACACGGTCAAGGGGCATCGCAATGCCTACTATCGCGGCGATGCGGGGCCAGAGCAACCCGCCGGCATGAAGCACAACATGGAGACATGGTGGGAGTTCTTCGACGCCGAGGGCATCCGCGCGCTGACCATCCCGCACCACCCCAACACCCAATCCGCAGCGCTTCGGCCAGACGGCAAGCCGGTTTGGGGACCGGTGGATTGGTCCGTCGTCGACCCCAAGTACCAGCGCGTGGTCGAGCTGAATCAGAATCGGGGATCGTTCGAGGCCCCCGGAGGGCCGCTCCCGGAGCTGCGGATCATGCGCGAGGACTGCGGCTCAAGCGTCCAGGCGGCCTTGGCGAAGGGCCATCGGCTAGGCTTCATCGGGTCGACCGACGCCCACTCCGGGAGGCCGGGAGATGGTCCGGCGCGGTGCGCGATCGCTAGTCCCGAACTCCGGCGGTCGGCCTTGTGGGATGCGCTGCACAGTCGCAACTGCTACGCGACCAGTGGGAAGCACATCATCGTGCTCTGCGCGGTCAATGGCGAGCCGATGGGCAGCGAGTTGACCGTCGATGACGCAAGCGCCAGGCGTGAGATCGACTGGCGCATCGCGGGCACCGGCCCGATCGTCCGCGTCGACCTCATCCGCAACAACGAAGTGATCTACTCGCAGCCCGGGGAGGGCGCGGAGGATGTGGCGGGGAGCTTTGCCTACCTGCCCGCGCTCGACGGGACGGAGTGGTGGTACGTGCGCGTGGTGCAGGAAGACACGGAGATGGCGTGGGGAACGCCGGTGTGGGTGGATGGCGCAGGCCAGCAGTGACGACAGCGACGAACGGCGTCGGCGTTGGGACTTGCCGCGTCGGGTGCGATCAGAACAGGCCTCCCCTCGCGGGGAGGCCTGCGTGTCTGTGGCTTGAGTGCGTGGCCGGTGCTATTGAGTGCCTTCTCCCGCGCGCAGGGAGGCGGGCGCGGATAGAGAAAATGGACGGCAGAAGCGGCTAACATCGGAGGACCAACCATGTCACCAGATGCTGGTTTGGCTTGGCGTTGCGGCGTTTGCGGCTACATCCACCGAGGCCCGGAGCCGCCGGATTGGTGCCCGGTCTGCGGATCCCCGGCCGAGGAGTTCGAGGCATACGAGGAACCTATCGCGCGGCCGAGAGCCGCGGCGGCGGGGCTAAAGTGCCTGAACTGCGGCTACGTGGAGGCTGGCGAGCAGGCGCCGGAGGAGTGTCCTGTCTGCGGGGCGCCGAAGGATCGATTTGAGCGCTTGGCGGCGACGGCTGAGGGCGCGGGGGTCGGTCAAGCAGCGAACGTTGTGATCGTCGGCGCGGGTATCGCCGGGATATCGGCGATGGAGGCGGTGCTCGAATCTGCGCCGGGAGCGACGGTCACGCTGCTGGCGAAGGAAGATCAGCTCCCGTACTACCGGCTCAACCTGACGCGGTACCTTGCGGGGGAGATCGATCGGGAGGCTCTGGCGCTGTATCCGACGGAGTGGTACGCGGAGAAGGGCGTCGAGCTGCGTCTCGGTGCCGAGGTGGCGGAGCTGCACGAGGAGCGGAAGGCAGTGGCTCTGCGCGACGGGAGCGAGGTTGAGTATGAGAGGTTAGTGCTCGCGGCCGGCGCGCATCCGTTTATCCCGCCATTCCCGGGAGCGCATCGGGAGGGCGTGCACAGCCTGAGGACGGTCGACGACGCGGAGGAGATCCTCGCGGCGCTCCGTCCGGGGATGAAGTGCGCATGCGTGGGCGGCGGGTTGCTGGGTCTAGAGACGGCGGCGGCGCTCGCGAAGCAAGGGGCGGACGTGACGCTGCTGGAGGGGCACGAATGGCTGATGCCGAGGCAGCTCAACCGGCGGGCCAGCGAGTTGCTGGCGCGCGAACTGGCGAATGTGGAGATCTCGCTGCACATGCCCGCGAAGGTGAAGGAGATCGCGGGAGATGAGCGCGTGGCGGGGATCGAGTTGGAGTGCGGCGAGACGATTCCGGCCGAGTGCGTGGTGATCGCCGCGGGAGTGCGGCCGAACAGCTACCTCGCGCGGCGGGCGGGGCTTGACGTCAACCACGGAGTTGTCGTCGACAACGAGCTGCGCGCCTCGGATGAGGACGTGTTCGCGGCGGGTGATGTTGCCGAGCACCGAGGCGTGCTGTATGGGAACTGGATCGCATCGCAGTACCAAGGCAAGATCGCGGGCATGAATGCCGTGGGGCTTGATGTTGAGTTCGGCGGCATACCGAGGTCGAACACGCTGAAGGTCGTGGGCGTTGACATGCTGAGCATCGGCATGGTGGAGCCCGAAGACGGCAGTTACGAGGTGGTGGAAGGCGAGATCGACGCGAGCTACTATCGGTTCGTGTTCCACGACGGCCGGTTCGTGGGGAGCGTGCTGCTCGGCGACACGTCGCTCTCGGGCGCGATCAAGAAGGCGATTGAGGCGAAGGCGGAGTGCTCCGGCATCATCACTGGCGAGTGCGCGGTGAGGGATGTGTTGGAGCACTTGGGAGACGGATAGGGGACAGTTACCGGGGACAGGGATCAGCGGATGATCAGTTCGTCGCAGAAGAGCCAGGCGCTGATTCCGGCGGCTTGGTGCCAGGCGGGAATGGTGGCGAGGTTCTTTGCGGTGACTCGGATGTAGCGGGCGTCGCCGGTGAGCGGGACGAGTAACTCGCGGCTCTCGACGACTCGATCGCCGGGCGTGTGGGGATCGACGGCGAGCAGCGCGGGCGCTGAGAATGTATCGCCATCGAGGGACGTGCTGATGCGGATCTCCGTGGGGAAGAAGATCCCGATGTCGGAGCTGCGCATGAAGATGCCGCCAGCCTCAGTGATGGACTTCACCTCGCTGAGATCGACGGTTGCCTCGAGATCCGGCCCCAGCCAGCCGAGCCACTTGGGATGCGTCCATGCCGGCCACGTTTCGCCATCGGTGAGCTGCCCATTGACGCCGGGATAGCGCGAATCGGGGGGAGTAGCCACCGAGCAAGCGGCGCCGATGGCGAGGTGATCGACGGGCGAGGGCACGGGCACGTAGGGCGCGCCATCGTTCACGGCCATGAGCTGTTGGACGGCGGGCAGGTCGTCGCGGAGATCGACGCTCTCGGATAGGTCCCAGAGGCTGGTGCCCCTCACGCGCATGGCGAGCACGGACGTGATCCACCCTTGAGTCCAGCCCGACTCGATGCTCCACGCGCCCCAACCGACATCGGCTGAGCTTCCCCAGAACTCCCACTTCTCAAAGTCGAACGCGCGGAACCAGGCGCCGTCCAGTTCGGGATGCGCCTCGGAGCGGACCTGGATGCGGCAGAGGAACTCGGCGAGGCGGTCGGACGCTTCGGCGAGGTCGGCATCGCCGGTGGCGGCGACGGCCTCGTGGAGACCCAGGAACGCGAAGTTCGTGGTGTAAAGCAGGTCGCAGGCGGGGTCCCCATTCTCCTGGATGAGAGGCGTCTCCGTCGTGCCGTAGGCCTCGTTGGATGGGACGGCGCCATATTGCCCGCCCGCCTCGCCCAACTCCTCGCGCAAGGCGCCGCACGCCACCTGGTTCTTGAGTAGATCATCCGCGACCGTCTTCAGCCACGCGCGATGCTCGGGAGTGTCCTGCAGACGGACGAGCCACGCGAGACAAAGCAGCATCCGCGCGCGTTCCTGGGCGATGCCATTGGCCCACGACCAGCCATCGGGATAGGCGGCCATGGTCATGCGAATGGCGGATTCGGCCTTCGTGAGGAACTCACCATGCCCGGTGGCGCGATAGGCCCAGAGGTAACACGCCCAGAGGTAGGACTCGTAGTGCGGCCAGGGATTCACGAGGTCGCGATCGTGGTAGTGACGCCAGCCGTTGGCTTCGAGATCGGGGATGTCGATGCGCCCTCCGCGGAAGCCGAGGGAGCCCGTGGTGCGCAGATTCGCCAGGAGAGCGCGCGTGATGCTGCCGTCCCAACGGTCGGACTGCAGCAGCGCGGAGGTGGCGATGAGTCCGAGCAGGGCGCGCGCGTTGTCGTCGCCGTAGAAGGCGCGCTCCCAGGCGTAGCTCGTGGTGCCCCACGACATCAGGCCGAAGCATGGGTGCGTAGGCTCGGCGCGGATTCCCTGTTGGATGAGGGAATTGAAGCAGATGAAGTCGCACAGATTGGATGCGGTCGAGTGATCGCCTCCAAAAGCGATGCCCATCGCCGATTCGCCGACGCAATCGTTGCGGATGACCTGGCGGAGGGGCTGCGAACCATCGTAGCCGACATGGGCGCTGAAGCCCTCGAGGATGCCGAGGCCTCCATCGCCGGGCTTGCGGTCCGAGGGTAGAAGACCCTCCTCGGAGTGGCTGGCGGCGGCGAATTGCTCAGACCAGGACTCGTCGATGAGCGTGCGGGACCGTTGGAACCAGCGGGCTCCCCGGCGGAATGCCCGGCGCTCAGCGTCGGGGGGCAATGGTTGGCTGGCGGAGAGCGACGGCCCGACAGCGGGCGTGAATGCGATAGGCGGCAGGTCCGCATCCGGCGCGAGCCAGGAGATGATGCGAGACCAGATGGCCGACCAGGCTGCCTGCGGTCCGTAGCGCCCCGTGACGAAGTGGGAGAGCGCGGTGGTTGCAATGAGGGCACTTTGCTCGGGGCGCTCGAAGAGCAGCGGCGCGGCGGCCTCCGGGAGGCCGAAGATGGCCTGATCATAGCCGGCGACGCGGGCGATGGCGATGCTTGGGTCGGCGCCCGCGACGGGAACGTAACGGCAACCGTGGATCGCGAGGATCGTCATGGGCGAGAGATCATCGCCGAACCAATCGGACGCAACGACGGCGCGCTCCCAGACGGTGGCGACGGGCGGGGCGACATCGAGCCCGGGGAACGTGGTGGGGTACTCGATGTAGAGGCGGAGGCTCTTGGCGCGGGCGGATGAGAGGGCGTCTTCGGAAGCGGCAGTGCCGACCTCGGGATAGCCATCGGCGAGGATGAGCACGCCGGATCCGGTCGCGGCGGCGTCGATGGCGGCCTTCGGCGAATCGTGACGGGGCGCCTTGAAGCCGGAGTCGCGAAGGACGCGGTAGAGGTCGTTATCCTTGGCGCATGAGAACACGAGCGGCGCGGCGTTCGCGGACGCGACGGCACATGCCAGCGCGAGGGCGGTGAGGGCGGGAGTGAGCGAGATGTCGGGCAATGCGGGCCTCCACACGGCGATGCGAGCTGGACGTTCGCGGTCCAAGACGGCGCGGCGGACGCTAACCGAGGAGGTCGGTGCGGGCGCGGTCGACGACCTTGCGCATCTCGGCGAGCTGGTCCTCGCGACCGGTCGGTTTCTCGTACTGATCCAGGAGCGCCTCGAACTTCTCATGGGCGGCGGCGAGGAGCTTCTCATCCGACGCCGTGCCCTCATATCCACTGCGGTCGATGAGATCAGGCAGCCACACGGAGTCGCGGAAGCGGGCGCAGGTGCGGTCGGTCATCAGGTGATTCTTGTCGAGCCCAACACCGATGTCGATGATGTCGTCCATCGCGATGGTCTCGTCGGTGACCTCAGCCTTGCGCGCCAAGTGGCCGGCGCCAGTGGAGAAGTCGCGCTCGAGGATCAGCTGGACGGGCGCGAGGATCTTCCCGTTGTCGAGCATCCCGCCGCCAATGGTCGGGTGCTGCCCGCTGAACGCGGCGATGGTCATCGCCTTGTGAGCCTTCTCCATGACGGCGTACATGCCGGGCGCCTTGGCGCTGGAGTACTCGCCGCCGCCGATGGCCAGGTGCATATTGCACCAGCGCCGCATGAACTCGGCCTGGGCACAACCGTAGAGCATGGCGTCCGGAGCGGAGTAAGAGACCTGGCCGGATTTCATGTCGATTGTCCCGGCCCAGACGCTGCCGCCCAGGTCGACATCGGGGTTGATGGCACGCCCGGCGATCCAGGTGGCGACGTGCTCGGCGCTGGCGACGACCAAGAAGCCCTCGAGCGTGACGGGCGTGCTGGCTCCCGCGACGGGCATGGCCGTGAGACCGATGGCTCCGCCCTCGGCCGCGCGCCGGTAGAACCTGCCGGCGGTGTCGCTGTCGAAGCGCAGCGGATGCGCGAAACAGATGGCCCCGTAGGTGTACCAGTTTTTGATGCCGAGGATCTCCCCCATCTCAATGAGGTAGTCGGTCTGGTCGACGCGCCAGGCGAAGGGCTCGGCCGGGACGCGCGCGTGCTCGGCCATGAGAAGGCCGGATGCGAGCGGCTCGAGGAGGGGATGGACATCGGTGCGCGAGAGCGAGTGCCCGACGGGGCCCCCATCCTGGAGCACATCGCCAAGTTCGGTGAGGGTGATCATGTCGGCGGCGCAAGAACTGCGCGTCTCGCGGCCGGCGTGATCGTAGTAGAGCTGCGCGATTTGCGTGCCGATCCCCGGCAGGCCGGGCGGCGTGTAGGTGGGTTGAGATAGGTCGGGGTAATGGTCGAGCTTGCGGAAGCACTCGACGTACTCGAGGACCATCTCGCGCGGGAACGTGGCGCGCTCAGAGGCGTAGTCGACGCGCGCGCCGGCGGCGTCGAGGGCTTTGAGGATGTCCTCGTTCTGGCAGAAGATGCCGACGGTCTCAAGGACCTTGAGGATACCGTCTTCGAGAGGCTGGATGTCGTTGTCGGTGAGGATGGATCGTTGGAACACTGAAGTCACCTCTTCGGCCCTCAGTTGGGCGTGGTCAGGGAGAATTCGCGGAATTCGACCATGTCCGGATGCTGACCTCTACCATCGACGGCGAAGATGCCGACGCGACCGCGCTTGTAGGCGCCCTCGGCGGCGGTCTCGAGGTTGATCAGGTGTTCGTCGTTGGCGTAGAAGGCGAGCTGATCGCCTTTGGAGACGACCTTGATCGTGTTCCACGCCCTGCCGCCTTCTTGGAGGGCGGAGGTCTTCTCAAACTGCGTGAGCGCCTTGACCTTGCCGTCGGTGCGGCGGGTGATGCGGAACTTGCCTCCGGTGGTGATGGATAGCTCGTAGCTGTTGCGCCCGGATTCGTCGGCTCGGACGAGGAGGCCAAATGGATACGTCTTCTCGTCCGAATCGCCGGTGAGTTTGCGGACGTCGACCTCGAAGGTGAAGTCGCCCCGCTCGCGGTCGAGGAGCGCCCAGCGCTTCTCGAAGGCGCCCGTGCCGGTCATGATGAGGCCGCCCTCGTCGGTCGACCACGCGCCCGAGCCGTCGAATGTCCACTGGGGATCGCCTTCGGGCTGGGCGGGAGGCTCATCGCCGGGCGGAGCGTCCGATTCCCGCTCCCACCATCTCGGCACATCCGCGGGGTCGAACGGCTCGATGGTGCCGACGGGCTGGGCCGGCGAGGTCTCGTAGCTCTGCCCGCCGGGCACGGCGAGTTGCTTGCCGTTGTTGAGGTGGGTCACGTCGACCAGCCCCTGGAAGACGTGGAGGCGTTTGGATCCGTCGCGCTCCGTGGCGAAGGATCCTTCGCTATGGATCTCCAGCTTGACCGGATCGGGACCGCCCGTCGTGACGGAGATGTCCCACGCGCCCGGTGGGGCCTCTGGCAGGTGGGCCTCCAGCGTCTCGGCGCGCGTCTCGAGTTCCTTTCGCTTCTCAACCATCTTCCGGTGCCAGTCTTGGTCTCCCGTGTAGCCCCCTCTGGCGCCCTGCTCCCAGAACGCCATGCTGAAGCTGTGTTCCGTTGCGAAGAGCCAGCCGAACGCCGAGTTGCTTACGCGGAGCTGCAGTGGTTTGAGGCCGCCGCTGGCTTCGAGCTTGACGCGCGAGGCGGGGGCCGATTCATCTCGCCCGTACGTGACGAGGTGGAGGTTGGCGTCACGGCCGTCGGGAGCGTTTGGTCTGATGGCCAGCTCGATATCGTATCCGCCATCCGTCTCGACTATCGCTCCAACCGTGATGTACATGTCCACGTCCGCCTTCAACGCGGAACCCGGCAGGAGTAGATACGAGATCGGGTCGATGAGCAGTTGCGTTCCCGTCTTGACCTCGAATGGAGTCCACGTCGGCATCTTGGTCCATTCGCCATTGGGCCCCCTCGCTCTGGCGTCCTCGGCCATGAGCCTGACGCCGCTCCACCAGTCGTCGATGACCCCATGGCGTCCGAGGGCCGCGAGGAACACCTCGGCATCTTGCATCAGTTAATCAAGGTCAGTCTGGCCTCTGTGGTTGAAGTGAATCCGGAACCGGCCCTCGACCCAGTTGAGCAAGCCCCCACCCGTATACGTGGCGTTCCAGTGCCGGAAGAACTTGACCCTATGCGGGAGTGCCGGCTGGATCGTGCGGCACTCCTCGTTTCCGTTCCACTCCTCGGCTGCGGCCTCGCGCGAATTCTTGAGGTACACGACGATCGTCAGGCCGGTCGAGTTGTAGCCCGCCCAGGTGTAGTCGCCCTGAAGTTGGCCGCCGGGCGAGCCGAGCTCTTCCCCGGCCTCAGCCATGGCCGCGCGGATGCTGTCGGCCACCTTCATCTCCTCTTGCCAGTCGCGGATCGGGGTCGGGTCCGGGTCACCGTCCCCCAGCATCTCCTCGATCGTCAGCCCTTGAGCCGGCGCCAAGCCCGCCGCGAGAACCAGGCATGCGACCGTGGCGATGGCGAGTCGGCTGATTGCCCTGGGTGCTCGCGTCTTCATTGCGCTGGTCTCCTTCCGACTCATCCTGGGTGGCGAGCTTCGGCGATGACCTTGCCGGTCTCGGTGTCGATCAACTCAACGCGGACGCGCAGCGGCGCGGTGAAGATCGCGTCCATCGGATCGCCCGCGTGGTCGGCCTCGCGGTAGAGGGGCAAGGGTTCGTCGGGAGCGAGCGCGTGGACCTTCACGCGGTAGCGGCCAATCTCATCATCGGGGACGCCGATGATCTCGCCCGTGATACCGGATCCATCGGCCAGGATGTGGATGCGGATCCGCTTCTCATCCGTGGGAGCGTCCGGCATGGGGGTGAAGGTGAAGCTTCGGATGAGGCCTTCGGCGCCGGTCTGGCCTTCGGCGATTCCGCCGACGAGCCAGAGATTCATGCGGGCGGTGAGCTTGGTGCTGGGGATGGGCACTTTCTCGCCCGAGTAGGTCCAGTGGCTGATGAGCGCGCCGGTCTGGCCATCCCACATGCGGCACTTGGCCCGGCCGGGAGACCAATCAAGCGCGACGGTGAACCGGCGCGCGCCGCAGAAGAAACGGTGTCGGCTCTTCTCCGTCCCCGGCTGGACGACGTGCTGGTAGACGGGCGGCTGGTCGTCGCGGCCCCAGCGCGATATCTCCATGACATCGATCTCGCGGTCGTCGGATTCGTAAAGGAAGCACGCGAGGACGTGGCGCGGGGCGAAGTCGGGAACGTCGGACTCAATCTGCCAGCGGTACTCGCCATAGCCGAGGGCCTCGGCGCACTCAACGCCGGCGCAGGCCCACTCGCCGTCGATCTCGGCGATCGACAGGCGCATGCCTTCGTCGTCGACGCGGACATTCTGGGCGGTCCAGCGATTCGGCCCAGGACCCCAGGAGGGCACATCCTTGACCAGCCACGTGTAGCCGGAGAAGTCGACGGTTACGGGTTCCTGCGCGGGGCAGACGACGGCGATGAGAAGGGCGGCAAGCATCATGCGTTCTCCAGGGAAACGGTCTCAGTCGCTCGGGCTCGTAGTGAGGAGCGGCTCGATATCGGCCATCGTCAGGCCGTCGATGTAGATGGGCGTCTCGGACAGCTCGGCGGCGAAGGTGTGGTTGGTGACGGCTACGGACTTGCTCGTGCCGAAGATGTCGGTGACGGTGACCTCGGGCGTATCGCCGGCGACGCGGACGGCCTCTGTCCGCTCGCCCGCGCGGATCCAGGCGATGATGGTGGGCGTGCCGGATGGATGCGCGAAGGCGATGGCATCGGCCCCGCCGCCGAACGCGCAGCGGCCAAGCCAGCGGCACTCGGTCAGGCGGTGGATGAGGTTGGCGTAGGCGACGATGGCGGGTTTGGGCGTGCGGTCGTGGCGGATGAGTCCGAAGTTGTGCTCCGGGTTGTGGGGCTCGGCGCCATCGTCGAAGAAATCGTACCAGAAGATGCGCTCGACGCCGGCGGATAGCTGAAGGACCATCATCCGCACGAGCATGTTGGCTTGGGCGAGTTCGCTGTGAGGCGTGTAGAAGCCGGTGCCGGTCTCATCGGTTAGCTCGAAGGTGCCAAATCCGACCTCGCCCGACCAGACCTCCCACGAGAGGTCGCGCTCCTCGGCGAAGCGCCTGAACTCGGCCATCTGCGTGATGATCGCGTGGTCTTCGGGGAGGGGGAGGTTCCGGTGCATGTTGTAGGGATGGGGCGAGATGACATCGGCCACGCTGCCCGCGCCGAGTTCGAAGAACCGCCGGTACCAGAGGAGTTGATCGATGTCCTCCCAGAGGACGGTTGCGCCGGGGTCGGCCTCGTGGATCGCGTCGGTGACTTGCTTACCGTAGACGGCGAACTGCTCCTGCCACGGGCCGCCGCTCCAGTCGCCACCGAGGACTTCGCTCCACTGCCCGTGAGGCTCGTTGACGAGATCGTAGGCATCTATCTCAGCGCCGTACTTGGTGGCGTACTCGCCGTGCCACTCGGCGACGTCGGCGAAGTCATACGAGCCCTCGGGCTTGCGGTGCTCGTCGAGGGGTTTTCGATACCAGGTGAAGCATGGCATGTAGCAGAGATTGTTGGCGCGGGCGACGGGGATGGCGCGGTCTTCGAGGTTCGCCTCGCCGTCGCGGATCCATGCGATGCCGGCTCGCTTGACGATGGCGCCGATGGCGGGGCTCCAGCCCTGGTTGAAGTGGGTGTTGACGCCGAAGGGTGATTCGGGGTTCTTCCCGCCTCCAACCCGGCCACCGAGATACGCGCACGAGAAGCGTCCCGAAGCGCCCGCCCGCTCGCCGATGACGATGCTGTAGGCGGTCTCATAGTAGCCGGGGCCGGGCAGCCTACGGCGCACGTAGGGCGCTGTGAAGCTGTCTTTCCGCGTCAGGGCGAGCGACTCCGCGAAGCCCTCGACCGGCCGGCCGTAGGCGTCCGTCGTCCGGAGTGTCAAGCGGACCTCATCGATTCCGACCGGCACGTCTGGCACGGCAAGATCGATGGTGATCGTGTCGTATGCTCGGAACAGTAGTGATGGTTCGTTGGCCTCAACCTCGACGCGGGCCGCGGCGAGGAAGTGGTCGATGCGGGACATAGCGACCTCCTCGGGTGAAAGGGTGGTGGCCACGGCGAGTCGGTCGAGGAGGAGCGCGCCTTGCATGACATCGCCGGCAGTGGGGCCGATGAAGAGGCTCTTGAACGGCTGGTGGATGGTCCCATCATTGGCTCCGCCCCAGTGGCCGGTGGACTTGGCGGGATCGAGCGGGATCGCCACATGCTGCCATTCATCTGAATCGAGCGAGGCGCCGAACTGGTGGTACTGCCCAGTGTCGTCGACGGCTCGGAGAATGACGTTGGCACCGACTGGGCCCTTGGCGGAGAACGCGATGGATTCGGCTTCGCCGGCGACCCACCCCGCGTAGTGCCATTGGACGTAGCGCCCGCCGTCGGTGAAGTCGAACTCGATCCGCAAGGCACCAGGCGAGTCGTGGCCATCCGCAGTCCACTCGAAGGTGGCCTTCGCGCCGGGGAATTCGCCGCCGAGGGTGTGCTGATAGCGGTCGCGAGGAGAGGTGAAGTCCTCGAGGAGGACATCGTCGGCGTGCGTGGGATGTCCCGCGACCACGGCCAATGCCAGCGAGACGAGCATAGGGACACCTCCGAGCGAGAGCGACCGGAGCGCCGGAGTAGCTTCTCTCCGGCACTCCCTGGAACCTGTGTGAGGTGATGGGGGCGAAATCCAGGGACAGTTACCATGTTTCCCAACGGCAGGGAAAATGGGTAACTGTCCCGGAGTTTCGCATGCCAATCGAGGGAAGGCGACGGCGCGCCACGCTACTTCATGAACAGCTCAACGACGGGCACGCAGGCGTCGGGCTTGGTGACCGGGAGCTGCAGCGTGAGCGTGTTTCGCGGGTCCTGAGTCGCGGCGTCCCATGGCGCGTGGCTGGACCCCTCGACCATCTTCACCTCGGAGCCGTCGTTGAGGAGCTGGGCGTACTTGACCTTGCCGCCGAAGCCGTCGAGCGGCAGGTTGACGATCGGCCAGCTCAGTATGTGGACATAGCAGCGGTTGGTCTCGGGGTTGTAGGTGATCCGGCAGTCCTGCGGCGTGGGCAGATCGTCGGGCGCCTGCGTGCAGCCGTAGATGGAGCGGCTGTGGCCGTCCATCCACTTGCCGATTCCCGCGAGGGCGTCGAGAGCCCGCGAGTCGAACTCGCCGCGAGCCGTCGGGCCGACGTTGAGCAGCAGATTGCCGCCCTTGCTGACGGTATCGATGAGCATCTTCACGAGTTGATCGACGCTCTTCCACGTGTACTCGTCGCGGTAGTATCCCCACGAGCCGCTGAAGGTCTGGCAGGTCTCCCAGACACACTTTTGGCCCTCGTACTCGACCCAGTTGCGGGACATGAACTGCTCGGGGGTTTTGATGTCCCAGCCGTGGTCGGTGTCCATGAGGTCGAGACGGTCGTTCACGATGATTCCCGGCGCCGACTCGCGGGTGAGTTTGATCAGCTCTTCGCTACGCCAGTCGTCGCGGCCCTTGCCGACGCGGTTCTCGGCGGATGGGTAGCTGAAGTCGTAGAACAGCACGTCGACGTCGCCGTACTCGGTCAGCAGCTCGCCGACCTGGGCGTGGAGGTAGTCGGCGTACTTCTGCTGATCGCGCGATTCGTTGAGCTTGGCGCGGTCGGGGTGATTGCGCATGGAGTGCATGTCGTCGATGACGAAGTGCGGATGGTGCCAGTCGATGATGGAGTGGTAGAAGCCGGTCCGCACGCCGTTGGCGTTGAAGGCCTCGCACATCGGGCGGATGAGGTCCTTGCCATGTGGCGTGTTCATCACGTTGTAATCGGTCTGCTTCGTGTCCCAGAGGCAGAAGCCGTCATGGTGCTTGGTCGTGATGACGAAGTACTTCATCCCCGCGCCGGCCGCAGCCTCAGCCCATACGTTCGGATCGTAAAGATCCGGATCGAAGTTGTCGAAGTACTGCTGATAGACCTCATCCGGGATCTCCTCGCGCTGCTTGACCCACTCGTGGCGGCCCGGAAGCGCATAGATGCCCCAGTGGATGAAGAGTCCGAATCGATCGTGCGTGAACCAGCTTGTATCACCGACGGTTGGTCTGACGTCGTGCATGGGTAACTCCCCCTAGATTGCGCGTGGGTAACGGCGGACGGCGTCGTGGCAACTCAGACGACGAGTTCCCCGGAGGTTCCGCCTGCGCGGCGGAGGACCTCGGTGCTACCCAAGGGCCTCGCGGAGTTCGTCGGCGAGCGCGTCGCATGTTTCGTTGAAGAAGACCTGGGCGGCCTCGGGAGTGACGACCTCGGCGAGGTCGTCCTGCCACTCATAGTGCTCCCGGCCCATGAAGCGGCGGACGGACTCGTGGTGCTGATCGGAGAGCCCCCGGCAGTAGAGTTCGGGATCGCAGCCCTCGTATTTCGGGATGAGGGTCGCGTCGGGATCGTACCGGTCGAGTTTGACCGCATCGGGCGCGGCGGCAAGGAGTTCGGCGGTCTCTTCGGCCTGCGCGTGCCCGCCACCGAGGCGGACCTCGGGCATCGTCTTAGGACCGGAGCGGACGATGATCCGCATGTCGGAGGTCTTCATGTACTCCTCGGCGGGCTCGCCGAAGCTCTCGTCTTGCATTGGTCCCGCGTGAGCGAGGAGCATCAGGACTGTCTTGAAGCCGCACTTCTCCAACTCGCGGAACATCTCAGCGGCGACCTGCTTGACGAGCGCCGGCGTGAAGAACATGCTGCCGCGCCAGTTGCAGAAGCCGGGGGCCGTGATGTATATCGGCGGGAGCACGACGCCGCCGTCGAGTCGCTCGGCCACGCCCGTGCAGAGCGCGTGGCCTCGGAGGGAATCGCAGCCCGTGCCGAGGTGCGGGCCGTGCCATTCGAGCGATCCGCAAGGCACGAGCGCCACCGGCATATGCTCGATGGCTGCGTCGAGATCGTCGGGAGTCATGTGGGTCCACTGAATGAGACGGTCGGACATGCGCATCACCTGGGGGGATATGGGTTCCTTGGACGGCGAGGAGTTCATCGCTCGATCCGCGGAGACCTCGCTCAGATGAGAAGACTGACGAACGCGGCGACGCCGAAGCCGCCGATGAGGCATCCGGATGCGCGATTCACCCAGACCATGACATTTGGCGTGAAGCGCTCGCGGACAGACCCGACAATGGTGGTGAGTAAGACCCACCAGATGGTCGATCCGAGGAAGACGCCGGCGGTGAGGCTGCCGGCCGACGCGTAGCTGCCGTCGCTGGCGGCGATGCCCAAACCAGCGAAGATGGCGGCGAAGAAGAGGATGGTCAGGGGGTTGGTGAGCGTGAGGACGTAGGTTGACGCAAAGGCGCCGATTAGGCGAGTGGAGCGGCTGGCTTCAGACGGCTCCGCCGGCTTGGCGATGAACGTGCGGACACCCAGATAGAGCAGGAAGCCGCCGCCAATGACGCGCATCCAGGTCTGGCCGCTCACGAGGACGCCCGAGACGGCGGTCAGGCCGAAGGCGGCCACGCCCCCGTAGGTGCCGTCGGCAACTGCGGCGCCGAGGCCGGAGATGAATCCGATCGCGCGGCCGTCGGCGAGCGTGCGGCGGATGCACAGCACGTTGATCGGCCCGACGGGGGCCGCGATGGCGAGGCCTATGAGGATGCCGCGCAGGAAGAAGCTGAGGCTCATGGTGCGTTTACGTCCGACGCGGAGAGTAGGTTGCGTAGGCCGGCGGGCCGGATACTTCGGTCTTCGACCTCGCGTTCGGCCCCTCCAGACGGATGACGGCGGTCTAGTCCAGCCATAGCGTACCCATGCGGTCGATGTCGCCGCGGTGGGTGTGGATGCCGAAGAACCACTGCAGACCGTGTCGCCCCCGACCGTTGTCGTTGTTGACGAGCAGGCTGAGCAGGATGCTGTCAGGCGGGGCATCGAGGCCGACCATGCTCCAGGGAATGGATGCCTCGTAGGAGGTCGACGGGTCTGCGCGCGTGACCGAGAAGGCGAAGTCGGTTGCGGCGCCGAGCGGGTGCTGGGCCTCGTTGGGTGACTGCCGGCGGAAGGCGACGGCTTCTCCTCCCGAGGACGGCAGCGCGAGGTCGAGTTCGAGCGGAGCGGTCTCGGCGTTGGCGCGGAGAAGAAGCTGGACCGAGTCCTGCTGCCAGAGTTCGTCGATCCCCTTGGTCTGGCGATGGTCTGAGTCCTGGACGCTGACGCGGAGGTGAAGGGCGTCGCCGTCGTAGGCAGCTTGCCAGTTGGCGCTCAGCCCGCCCTGGAAGAGGGCGAAGGCCTCGGCGCCCTCGGGGAAGGCGCCGCCGGGGCTCGGCAAGCGCTGCCGCGAGCCGGTGCTGCTGGTTGGTCGGTCCGACCTCACTGCTCGGGCGAAGCTCACGTCCCTCTTCTCAGCGAGTTCCACTCCCCCGGCCCGCAAGCCGATGCTTGCAGACACGACGCCGTTCAGGTAGAGCGGGATCACAACGGTTGTCTTTGCTTGGGCGGCAAGCCGCGCCTCGACGGGCGTGGCGAGGACGTCATGGTCCGCAGCGAAGAACTCCGCGTCCAGGCCCGTGCTGCGGTGGTTCGCGACCGTGACCGCGACACCGAATCTCTCCTCAGCGGGCAGGCTCCGATCGGCTCCTGGTATCCGGGCCGGCGCGATGCGGACTATGGCAAGCGGCGTCGTCACGCGGATGGGCGCCCACTGCCAATGCTCGCCCATGGTGGTGACGATGCCATAGTCGCCGGGCGGAGTGTCGGCAGGGACGGTAGTGGTGATCTTGTCGCCGGTGACCTCGGTGGGCAGGCCGGCGATGACGACGCGAAGGCCCGCGTCGGCCTCGAGCGTGAGGCTGTCGCCCGACGCGATCTCGAGGACGTCGGTGGCCGGGCGGAGAGGCGCGTTGGCGAGGACGGGATCGGAGAGTGACTGGACCTCGGCGGAGGATTCGAGCCAGCGGAGTTCGACGGCATGCAACGGGGCGGGTGCCCTGTTGCCACGCGAGGCCCCGCCGGGCTCCCAGAGGGTGAGGCCGAAGTCGGGGCCGAGACGGATCTCGTGGGTGGGTGACTTGCCCGAGAGCTGGGGGACGAGTTGGCCGACTATGTCGGCGGCGGGGCGAGGCTGCATGTCGGCGTAACCGGCCTCGAGGGCGGGGGCGTCGGCTGGCCAGATTGACCGGAGAGTCGCGAGGATCTGCTCGGCGTTCTGGCCGCCGAACATGATGCTCGCGGGCGCGAGGACGCTCTCAACATCGTGGCCGACGGTCTCGCGCCAGAGCTTGAGCGGGATGGTAAGATTGCCGCCGCCCGTCTTGGCAAGGGCCTGGCCGATCTGTGTCTCCTGCCACTTGATGCCGGAGCCGGAATCCTCAAGCTGCATGGTGATGGGGCGCCCCCCCGACCAGATGATGTTGTGGTCGGAGTGGTTGTCCTCGGCGTTCGCGACCTCGGGGTTGAGGCTGACAGGCATGTCGCCGCAATCGACGATGAAGTTGTTGAAGACGCGGTTGTGGTTGGTGGTGGTCGGCTTGCCGCCGTCGACGCGGCTGAAGAGGTTTCGGAAGCGGACACCGAAGCCCTCGCAACCGTAGATGAAGTTATTGGCGACGATGGCGTGGTTGCCGTCGTGGGAATAGACGCCGTCGCCCCAGCCACCTGCGTTCGCGTTGGTGGTGCCGATGATGACGTTGTTGTCGATCAAGATCGGGCCGGCGCTGACCTCGTGGAAGACGCCCGAGGCCATGTTCTCGGTGAGGATGCATTGGGTGATCCGGTTGCCCACGCACCGGTGGTCAAGCCAGATGCCGAAGGCGTGGTTGCCATGGGCACGGTGCCGGCGGATGGTGCAGTCCTTGGCGTTGTGGAGCTTGACCCCGGCGGCTTCGTACTGCCAGAAGTTGCCCTTCTGGCAGTTGTAGTTGGTGACATTGTCCTCAAGCAGCAGCTCAGCCGTGCCGCCCGCCCAGCCGACGATCCCCGCGACGCCGTGGTAGCTGACCGTGTTGCGGCGCGCAATGTGATGGCCCATCTCGTCGCTGAGCCGCGGTTCGTCCGTGTTGATTTCGCCGAAGCCCTCGCCGCCGACGTCGAGGCCTTGCGCGTTGCCCCACTCGAGAGAGTTATCCTCGATGACCCAGTGGTGGCCCGCGCGGACGCTAAGCATCGCGCGATGGGCGATGACGCCCCAGTTGGAGCCATTGGATTCGGGCGCGGCGGCGTGGCGCATCGCGAGGCCTTGGACGCGGATGTAGCCGAGGCCACGCGCGGCGGGAGCGAAGACCTGCTGGCGCATGGAGCGCTCGATCAGGAGATCCGCGTGAGGCGCGTCGAGGGGGATGTGGAGATAGAGACGCCCCTGCTCGTCATCCGTGAACATGCTCTCAGGCGTGGCGCGGAGTTCGTCGAGAGTGGCGACGTGCGTCATGAGATCGCCGTTGACGAAGACCTGTTCGGCCCGGTGCATGGGACCCTCTTTGGGGGTGGGCCACTCTTCGGGGCGGTCCCACGCGTGGCGCTCATAGGGGGCCCACCAGATGTGGTGCTCCTCGCCGGTCCACTCGGCGTCCCACACGTCCGAGCCCGCTATGACGGGCGACTCGCCGGGGGCCGCGGCGTAAGTGATCATGCGGTCCGGACCCGCGCCCCCACAGAACGGCCGGACCTCCTCGCGGTAGAGGCCATCGTGGATGAGCACGGTGTCGCCGGCGTTGAGCGTTCCGGCGGCTTTCTGAATGGTGAGCCATGGCTCGTCTTCGGTGCCTGGGTTACCATCGCGGGCATTGGGGTGGTTCTGCGCGACGTGGAAGACGCGTGGTTCGCCGGTGTAGGGATCGATCTGATCCGCCGCCCAGGCGGCATAGCCGCGGATGAGGATGTCGCGATCGGTGTCGTCGGCGACCTCACGAAGCTTAGGCAGCGCGCCGGCGGCAGACTCCCCGGACTTGCCGAGGGCGATCAGACCCCTGAGGCTGTCGCTTCGCGGAGTGTCGGGGTTGTCGAGGCTCTCAGCCCATCGCTTGTGAACGTATGACATGGCTGCCTCCGTGCCGATATCTTCCAGCGCTTGCCAGGCGCGGTCGGCGACGCCTCCGGGGGAGCGCTGAGTGACCTCGTAGAGGGCGTCTTCCGCGCCGGCCGCGTCCGCGCCACACCATCCAAGGGATTCGGCGGTGATCCACTGGGTGCCCACGTTGGCGCTCGACAGCAGCTCAACCATCGCGGCGACGTGCTGCTCGCGTGGATGCCCGACGCGGATCATGGCACCATGCGCTCGTGTCTGGACAGACTGATCCTGGTCCTGAGTTGCCGCTTCGAGGCGGGGAATCGCGCGCTCGCCGAGGATCTTCTCGAAGGCCAGGATGGCCTGAATGCGCGCGGTAGAATCGCCGTCCTCCATGATGCGGTCGAGCTCGGGCAGGGCGGGCTCACCGATCTTCGCGAGGGCGACCTGGGTCAGGAAGCGGATCGCGCCATCTGGGTGCGAGCGCATGGCCGCGATGAGGTGTGGGAGGGCGGGCTCGCCAATCTCACCGAGGGCGCGAACCGCGATGTGGTTGCCGGGGTTCTGGTTCATCAGCTCGACCCACTCGGAGAGGGGCTTGCCCTCGTGAGTGGGCTCGGGTTGGGCGTGAGCGATGGCTGCGAATGCGATTAGCGCGAGGCTGAGATGGCGCACGGGTTGGCTCCCTGGGGGACGGCGACGCGCCCCTCCGACGGCGACAGGCGAGACGCCTGTCCTACGACGACAGGATGTGCGGGAACAGCGGCTCGTATTCGTAGTAGATCGCCCGGTGGTGCTCGAAGCGTTGCTCGGCGTCCTCCAGGAGGGCGCGCGTGTCGCTGGCGTCCTCAAGCGTCTCCGGGTCCGATCTAAGCCTGTCCAGCGCCTCGCGCAGACACTCGACGTCTTTCTCCAGGCGGGCGTGTTCGACCAGGACCGCCTCGGCTGTCGCCGGGTGGTCGTTGGCCTCGATCCAGAACAGGACTTGAAGCGCCTCGTCATCGGTCCAGGCGCGCCAGTCCAGAATGGACTTCAGCTCACGGGTGCTCTCCGCAAGCCTATCGGCCGCGGTCTCTGGCTTCTCGCCTCGATCAAGCGGCCCCCACTGTGTCTTCAACTCACTGCCCCCTATTCGGTCCCTGTCGCGCGCTTGAGGGCGGCGATGTAGGCTTGGGCGCTGCCGGCTTTCGGTTCGGTCAGCACGGGCGGAAAGACGAGGCGCGAGCGGACGTCCTCGGTGATGGGGAGATCGCCCGTCTTGTAGCCCGGGTAGCCCTCGCCGAGGGGACCTCGGTTGCGCGTGAAGACATCGAAGCCATCGCGGAAGAGCGGCAATTCGTGCAGCAATGGATACCAGCCGTCGCCGCATTTGAGGCCGGACTCTTCGCAATTCTTCAGGAAGTCGGTGGGAGAGACGCCACCGTTCTTGTCGGGGCTGTAGATCAGCGGGAAGGCGTAGTAGCCGCCGCGCTTGGCGCCCTCGTAGACGTGCAACGGCTCGAGGCACGGGATGTCGGCGATGCCCGCCTCGACCTCTTCGATGAAGCCGCCGCGGGAGGCGTTGAGGTCGTCGAGTTTCTTGAACTGGACCCCGGCGATGCCGATGCCCAGCGGATGGCTGCGGAGCTTCATGCCAAGGCCGAGGGGCTGGAGGTTCTGGTAGCGGTCGCCGGGGAGATCGAGCCCCCAGCGGTTGGCCTGGCCGATGAGGCAGGCGCGGTTGAAGCATTCCTCATCGTTGGTGATGAGGACGCCGCCCTCGCCGGAGCTGAGGGCCTTGCTGCCCTGCATGCTGAAGCAACCCGCGTCGCCGATGGAGCCGACTTTCTTGCCCTTGTACTCCGCGCCGTGGGAGTGGGAGCAGTCCTCGATGACGGGGATGTTGTGCTTGCGGCCGACCTCCATGATCGCGTCCATGTCGCAGACGCTGCCCCAGAGGTGAACCGGGACGATTGCCGCGGTGCGCTCGGTGATGCGCTTCTCGACATCGTCGGCGTCCATGACGAGCGTGCGCGGATCGACCTCGCAGAAGACCGGCCGCGCGTCGAGCAGCAGGGCGGGGCCAATGGTGCAGATCCAGGTATACGATGGGCAGATGACCTCATCGCCCGGCCCGACGCCGAGGCCGAAGTAGGCGGAGTAAAGCGCGGAGCTTCCGTTGCAGGTTGTCAGGCAGAACGTGGTGTCATGGTACTCGCGGAAGTCCTCTTCGAACTGGCGGACGATGGGCGTTCCGCCGGACAGCTCATTGCGGAGCGTCATCTCATAGGCGAGCTTCGCCTCGTCCTCGCCGACTTGCTCCCAGGTGTCCTCGGCGGTTACCTCCCAGGCGGTCTGAACGAATACGGGCGCGTCGCGATGGTCGGTGTTGTCTTCGGGCATGGTCTGAAGGCCTCCGTGAGGTCTACTGCGGATCGCTGTCGTGCTGAGCGAGTTCGGTGAAGTTCGCCCAGCCTCGCGCCACCAAGCGGTTAGCCAATTCCTTGGCCCGGCGCCTTGTCCCTTGGTCACTGCAGTCGAGTGCTGATGAGATCACCTGCTGGACGTCGCTGTCTGAGAGATGCAGGTGAGGCGCGTCCTCCATCCGCTCAAGCACCAGCTCCAGGCACTCGAACGCCAAGACTGGTTGCTCAGCCGCATGTCCCGCCAGGTCCCGGGTGATGATCCATGCGTGGTCGATTGGCGCGCCCAATCGCAGCGTGCTGCGCATGTGTTTCAGAGCCCACTCAGCGTCGAACACGGATGCCGGCAGCCAGGCGTTGAATGCGGCCAACTCCTCCAGTTCGCGGTTCTCGGTCGCCTGTGCGGCTCGCCACTCCCAGAGATCGATGGCGCGGCCGACAGCAACTTGGCTGGGCGGATCGTCATCCTGCATCCACCATCCCATTCGCTCCAGGGCCCTGGCCCTAAGCCAAGGTGCGGCGGCAGCGTAGAACTCACTCAGTAGCCCGGACGACTCCCCGATCTCGAGCTTGCCACGCAGGTAGAACATATGCAGATGCTCGGCCAAACGGACGTCGGGGTGTTCGCGACCGGGACTCTCCGGCGCGTCTGCATCGAGCCTCGTGAGCGCCCGCCGGTACTCGCCTTCGAGGAACTCAAGCATCTCATCGTAGGCACGACACCACCCGATATAGGTGTGCCATGCGACTTCCCAGAGCGGATGCTCGTCTTCTCCTGGCGGGAGGATCCGCGGCAAGTTCGCCGTTGTCCACTCCGCGTCAAGCAGGCGCAGCCACGGTAACCACTGGCCGTACACCGACCGTATCGCCAGGGACTCGTCCTTGTCGAGTCGCTCGTCGAGAATTGTCACTACCTCGGGCATCCGGGCGAAGCCAACCGTCGCATCCTCGGGCAGCTCGAGTTCTCGCACCATGTGCCCGTTGAGCCATAGCGCGTAGTGGATGAGTGCGTGGAGAGCGCTTCCCCGGACCGAGTTGAGGGCATCCATCGCATGCGACAGGGCACCGTCGTCCTCGCCCTGTTCGTCCGGGCTGGGGTCGGGGTCCCGGACCAATACTCCAATCACCTCGATCACGGCGTCGCGGCACGAGTACGGGATGCCGTCGTCGTGCTTCTGCAGGGCCTTGCAGAGGAGGTCGCCGATCCAACGCCAGGTCTGTACCCAACCGTGGTCTTGGTCGCCGTCCGGCCACGTCCGGTTGCTGAGCTTCCGGGGTTGGTCGAGAGTCCAGCGACACAGGCTCAGCACCGGCTCCCATGGGAAGTGGTTCTCGTTCGTAACGGCATCGCTCAGCCCGAGGACGAGGCCGCGGACATAAGTGGGGTCCATCTCCACGAAATCGGCGGCCAATTCCGCGAACCGGGCGGGGTCCTCCTCAACGCATGTCTGCAACTGGCGCGCAAGCCCTTGGGGGGCTGGCGACCTATGGGATACCCTCGCGAGCGGAGTGCGCAGGGCCTCTATGATCTGCGCATCGGTCATCTCACGCAGTTCGTCAGCCGTGACCGGAGTAGGCCAACCAGATGACGAGGTGATGTATGATCTGAACTCCGGGTGTTCGACGGGGCCGGACTCGGCCTCCACCTCAACGAAACGGGCTTGCAGGGACGCAGGTACGTGTTGTCTTGCGGGGGCCAGGCGCCTCAAGGCCCGATAGTCGGCTATGTGCTCCGCCTTCCGCGTCGTGTATGGTCGGCCTGTCTCTGGGTCGTCCCCCTCCTCCAGGACGGCGTCCGCTGAGTACGTGTGTCGCGCCCGCTCTACCAGGGCGGCCCTTTGGTCGTCCGACAGCAGCATGAAGCCATCCCTCAGTAGGAGCGCATACTCGTGCCAGGCGTCGGTGTCGTCGAAGAGGTCGGGGTCCATCAGGCGCTCGGCGATCAAGTGCCCCGCGTGTGTCGGGAATAGACGCAGGGCGTGCAGTGCGAGGCGGTCGAAGATTCGCCAAGGCCGCGCCTCAAGTGACTCGATGAGTTCCGGGACGCGGGTCGAGTCCTCGGTGGCAAGGAGCTCCAGAACGCTGCGTGCACCATACACGAGGCCGTCGGCGAGCCGGGCCAGCCCGTTCTGTTCGTGGTTCTCGATCGCTCGGCGCCAGTAGTGTGAGTTGTCGCGGCGGTCGCCAGACGGGGGCCGACCGTAGGCCACCTCAGCCGCGACCTCCAGCAGGTCACACAAGAGAACCAGCGTGCGCAGAGGTGCGTGTGGGGACAGATCAGCCGTCAACCGCTCCGCCACACGGATGTAGTCCGTTCCCTCGAGGCGCGACGCCGGCTGGCGGCCGAGTCTGAGCCCTTCGCCCCTCAATTCCTCTGGGATCTCCACGTGCAGCAGTGCGCGCGCCAACTCCAGCGCAGCGTCCTCCTGCCGTGCGGCCGCAAGCCGGACGGCCAATTCCTCTGCGGGATGGGTGATGTAGAAGTGCGGTTTCTCCAGCCACTCGCAGATGCACGGCACGAGTCTCGCGGCAATGCTGGCGTTCTCGATCTCGATGACGGCCTTCACCGCATCATTCTGCACCCACATGTTGCCAGTCTTCTTGAGGCCCAGCGCGATCTCGACCACCCGGTTGGCCGTCTCATCGCTGTGTCCTGCCATGTTGGGGAGGCAAGCTGATGGAGGCCAAGCGGGGCAACGGCGGTCACCACTCTCGGGGTCGACCTCGCCCTCGTAGGGCCCATCGAAGATCCCGTGCTTGCGCAGCAGGGGCAACCACTTCGGGTTCGTGAGGGCTGCGTAGAACTGTCCAAGCGCGCGGTCGCTGTTTGGCGCGCTCTGTCTGAGGATGGCGATGTGCCCCTTGTCGGGGTGCTCCACTGCCACGAGGTCCAGCAAGCGCTTCTCGTACGCCGCGTATCGGGCCTCATATCGGTCCAGCAGGTGGTCAAGCAACTCGCGAATCAGGTGCCAGAACACACGGAAGTCATCGTCCAACGGACGCGCAACGCCAAGATGCCGTCGGTGCGCTCGGGCGTGAAGGCGATACCTGCTCTCCTTCCTCGGCAGATCGAGCCACTCGACTGCGACGGGGTGGTCCGAGTCAATATCCAGTGCATCTAATGAGGCCAGGATCTCTTTCCTGTGCTTCCCCTCCTCAGGGGGCGTCCAGTCGATTGGGAGCAGTACGGCACGAATGGCTGATTCTGTGTCTCGCAGCAAATGCCCCACGATGTGGGTGACCGTTGGCGGCGGGGCGTCAAGAGACATGAAGTAACAGGCGTCCCTGAAGAACTGCGCAGGGCCCTCGCCCACAAGCTTCAGACGACGGTGGATTCTCACATCCAGTTGGTCTGCGAACGAGAAGGCGTTTCCTTGAGGAGGCTGGTCCATGCTTGGTGTCCCTGGTGCGGCGGCGTTACTCGCTGACCAGCATACGCTCGCGCTGCTGACTCGTTGCCGCCCGCTTCCCCTCCTCGCTCAACACGTCACACAGCATCTCCCCCGTAACCGCACCCGTCGGCGTCCAGTCCACGGTCAACTGTTTCTCCTCGTCGGGCTTGAGGGCGGGGAGTGGGGCTTCGCCGATCCAACGGGAGGGACGGTAGTCGACCAGCGGGAGGTCGAAGGGGAGGGATGTAAGCTTGCCGAGGTGGGTGTAGGCCTCGGCGGGGCGGCGCTCGCCCGCGCGGGTTGCGTCGATGCGGGCGCGCGTGTTCTTCCTCGGGTCGATGCGGACCCAGATGTTCAGCCCATCGCCGGCGCCGGCCTCGGCGTTCGTGCTCCAGCGGATCAGGCCGTTGCCCTCGTCGATGACTTCGTCGCCGGCCTCCACGTGGAACGGCGTCATGTAGTACTCGGCCGCCTCGAGCAGGCGGATCTCGCCCGCGCAGTCGCGCGCGCCGTCACTGCCGCCCCAGCGCACGAACAGGTTGATCGAAGTGTCATCGACCGGCCAGCGCCACGCCTGCAGACCGGGCGTCATCATCAGCCCGCCGATGCCGGACTTGGCGGGCATGCGCTCGCGGCCGACGGGCGTGGAAACCGGGCCGTCGAGCGTGAGGCGGACGGTGGCGGGGGCGGAGGCCAGGCGGCCCTCATTGGCGATGGTCACGGAGACGGGCGTGGTCTTCTCGGCTTCGGGGGTGCCACCAACGACGACGTCGCCGACGGTGAGTTTGGGCAGCGGGCCCGTGTTGCGGACGAAGGTGGGAGATGACCAGGCCATCTCGCCGTCGGTCTGGGTCACGCGGGCGTAATAGTAGCTCTCCTCGCCGACGAGATCGGTGGCCATGTAGTCGAACTCGCACGACTCGCCCGTGGGCTGCGTCGCGTAGCAGACGTCGCCATCGTGGATCAGCTCCACGAGCTGGAGTTCATTCGTACCGTGGATGCGGACGGAGATCTCGGGTGGCTCGTCGCAGCGGACGACCTCGCCCATGGGGCGGCCGTCGACGCGCGTGTCGATGAGGATGCGGGCGCCGGTTGAGCCGTAGCAGCGGCGGTCGCGGATGGCGTTGATGATGCCGAAGCGATCGAACTCATCGGCGTAGACGGCGGCGAGGAACCCGGACTTGCCGGCGTGGGCGGAATGATCGTCGCTCGAGCAGATGAAGCCGATTCGCAGGCCTCGGGCGAGGGCGTCTTGGGCGAAACCGCCCGGCAGCGAGGGCCCCATGGGCTTGTTCTTGCCGTAGGCCCGGGGGTTGCCGAGGTACTCGGCGAGACCGTGCGCGGAGCACATCTCGACCGCGGGCACGAGGCTCTCGTCGATGCGGCCCCAGTCCATCCCGCGCAGCCCGACCGGGTAGGCCGGGTGGTGAGGAATGACGATGCAATCGACGCCCTTCAGCATGGGCCAGAGGTCTTCGGCCTCGCCGCTCTCGGGAACGCGAATGGCCTCGTAGTCGCCGGTGAAGTAGACGTTCTTGTCGCCATGCCAGCCGTTGGACCACTCGTAGCCGAGGATGCTGACGAACTTGCCGGGGTCATTGAATCCCTCGGCGAGTTGCTGGATCTGAAGCCACTGATCCTTCGGGTACTTGTGGCTGACGTGATCGCTGCAGGCGGTGAAATCGAGCCGGGCGGTGTCGCGGGCGTAGTTGTAGAGCGCCTCGACCATGCCGGAGCCATCGCCGGAGTTTTCCGTGTGGCAGTGGAGGTCGCCCCAGAGGAGCCTGCGCTCGCGGGGCTTGGCCAGCACATCGATGGGGTTAGAGCGGCCCGGCGCGACATCGGAGATGAGCGGCCTGTCCGGGCCGACCTCGACCCAGCAGATATCGTAGGCGACGGGTTTGGCCCACTCGCCGGGCTCGGGCGAGTGATAGAGCCCGAGCACGAGAGCGTGTTTGCCGTCCGGGACGCTGGGGAGGATCGAGCCGATGCGCGTGGCGGTGATCTCAACGCCGGGCGTCCAGGCGGCGGGCTGGACGGGGACATTGTGATCCCAATTGGCGAGCGCGCGACCGGCCGCTGGGCGCCGCTGTAGATGGCACATGATGCGGTACTCGTGCTTGGGCGCGGCCGTGCCGCTGTTGACCCAGTGGGAGACGACGCGCATCGTGCTGCCCTGGCGCGCTTCGACGGCGCTGATCTCGACCTTGGTCACCTCGGGGCGGAATTCGGGATCGTAATCGGCCTCGGGCGTCGTGGTACTGAGGAACTCGACGGGGAGCACGGAGACCAACCCGGCCGATTCTCCGGATGCGGTAGCGGTGAGGCGGTGAACGCCTCGTCGACGGAACGTGACCTCGGCATGAGCGACGGCGCGCTGGCCTTCGGTGAAGGTGATCTCCACCGGCTTCGCCAGCGTCGGACCGTCGAGGGTCACCTCGGGGAGTGACTGGGTCGCGACGGCATTGCGTCCATCGCGGGCGGAGACGCTGACGAGGACGGGCTCGCCGACGACGGCCTCGCTGGGCGCGCACACGGCGAGCTTGGCGGCGGAAGCGCCGATGAGCGTGAGGCCCGGGTACTCGGCGAGGCGGGCATACTCGCCGTCGCCGTCCGTGTCGGATGACATGCGTATCGGCAGGCCGTCGCCCTCGGCGCCGCGGATTGTGCCGCCCGGGCCGCCGCCGGAGGTATCGCCATAGGTGACCACGATCTCCTCATCGGCCGGCAGGCCGGGCTCGCCGACGCGCACTTGGACCTCCTCGACCTGCATCCAGCCTTGGCGGAGTTCGCTGACGGCTCTGCAGGTGAGTTCGACGTTGGGATTGCTGCAGCGGGCGGTGACGTAGTTGGGGCCGGCGGGATTGTCGCTCTGAGGCGCGGAGAACAGCCGGATCGGGAAGCCCGAGAGCGGCAACCGCAGTCCGCCGCCGGGTCTGATGCCCTCTGGTCCGGGCGTGTAGGTGATCTCCCACGTGCCGGTCATCCCGGCGAGCACCTCGGGGCCGGGACTGATGGTCGCGACGCCCTCACCGTCGGCGAGAGCGGGGATGGCTAGCGGGAGCAGCAGGGCGGTGATGAGCGACCGGATCATGGCGAGACACCTCACTCGGGAGTTTGAGGGGCGGGCAGGAGGATTCCTGCCGAGGGCGCGACGGCGGCGGCGGATCGGGAGATCATGGCATCTGCAATTCCGCCAGCGTGATGCGCATTGTGCGTGGGTTCCAGCGGATGGCCACGACGTCTCCGGGCTCGAAATCGCGCGCGCCGACGACGAGCGGGCAGTAGGCGGGATTGCGGTCGGTGATGCGGCCCTTGGGGGCGATTCGGCTGTCGATGCGCATCGCCGGGGCGTCCGGAATGCGGAGCAGAGGCAGGCGGAAGGGCGTTGCCGGTTCGAAGACGACGACCGGACCCGTGGCCGATCCGCGCCTGGCCGCAATGTGAGTCACCTGGCCTGCGCGGATGGTGAGGGTGAGGTCGTCGCCGCCGAGGATTGCGCCGCCAGCGACGGCCTCAATGACACCGTTCTGGTCGAGGGTGATCTCGCAGTCAGCCGCGACGGGTACGCGACGATTCATGAAGCCGCCGTCGTATGGATCGAAGGCAACATGAGTGCCAACCGCGCCGCGCGACTCGCCGGCCTTCTCGCGATCACGCGCCAGCGGCGCGTAGGGGTATGCGACGACCGGGCGGCGGACGAGCGGAAAGGTGGCCTCGGCTCGCGCAGAGACGAGGGCGCTCTCCGCGCGCAAGCGATCGGCGCGGTAGCTACGGTTGCAGTTGAGCAGGGCCTCCTCCGACCATGGGACCTCGAGCGAGCAATCGAAGATCGCAACCCAGCCGGGCAGCCCGAGCGGATGGAACTCGAACTCGATGACGATCTCCGCTTCTCCCCGAACGACGTCGGTGAGATCAACGCGGCGGCGCTCAGCCATGTTGGTGAAGCGAGCGACCTCAGAGAGTGAGTCGGCATCAGGACCGACGCGGATGGCGAGGTAGGAATCTTCAGAGACTTGCTGATAGAGAAACGCGCGGGCGTCGGTGTTGAGGCATAGACGGTCGAAAGCCGGCTGCCCCACGACGTCTTGCGCGCTCAGCCCGAGGCGGGCGTAGCTGGACTTGTTGACCTCGGCCCCGAACAGCGCGCCTCTCTCACCAATGCCGCGAGCCACAGTACCCTCACCCTCGAAGCGCGCCGCCCAGGAGTTCCCGTCCTCGAAATCCTCGAAGAACACGCTCGGGCGCCAGGGCTCGGGCGGGAATGACTGCCAGCCGTCGGCGATGGAGTCGACCGTCGCGCGAACGCCATCGTCGCTGAGATTGAAGAGCGAGATGTGGTCGCATCCGGCGGCGTAGGCGAGGTTGGCCTGGTTCGCGGCCGTCGACGCGTGGCCGAGTTCGCAGTTGATATCGACCGGCACGCCGAGCTCGCGGTGGACGTCCAGCATGCTCAGCCCATGTGAGGACATTTCGCCCCACTCGCCGCCCATGCGGACGTCATCGAGGACGCCAACCTCGGTGGCTTGAACTGCGTTGTCAAAGCACCACCCGCGCATGAACGTGTGGGTGTAGACGCGATCCACGAGCGGACAGTCGCCGAGACCCGAGAGAAAACCGTCGGCCATCTCGCGGTTGTAGCGGCGGAGGCTGTGGCGGAGGAAATGCATCTCAACGTCAGTCAGGCCGTCGCGGGGGTCGAGCGTGATGCCCTCGGCCAGGGCGGCGGCGACAACGGCGGGGTTGAAGTCGGCCTGGAGGGTCGAGGACATCCCCGGATTGCCGGCGCCCCAGTAGGTGATCTCGTTGTCCAGGACGAGGCTGTGGATGGGGAAGGCGTTCTCGCGGGCGTCGAAGGCATCCCACTCGGCTCGTATGAGTTGGCCGAACGTGCGGAAGCAACCGGCCTTGTACTCGTTGAGGCGAGGGTGACGCGTCGTGAGCCAGGGGACGCTGCTCCACTGGTTGGGGATCGAGAGCCCGAAGAGGCCGGTCGCGGGATCGAAGGTGACCTGTTGATACTCGGGGTCGGTCCATCGGCCGCCATTGCCATCGGAGCCGGACGGGGTGCCCGCCCACCACGTGTTGAGGTGAAGCTCGACCGGCACTCCTGATTCGGCGGACGCGCGGATGGTCTCCCGCAGGCGCTCCCGGACGACCTCGGGCGGCCAGTGGGCGATGGCGAAGGTGGCCTGGACGGCGAGCGGGGCGATCTCGTCGGTTTCGGGGACCATCGCGCCGATCTCGCGCAGACGTTCGGAGGTGAACTGGCGCACCGTTGGCCCGAGCCGCATCGGCTTCATGAGGCCCGCCTCGCTGGCGTGGGTCTCGATGTCTTCGTAGAGGTAGGCCTCGGAGAGGTAGAGCGCGTGAGGCGCGACGTCTCGGAGGGTGACCGTGAACGGCCGGTCGGCGTCAGGGAGGTCGATGAAGGCGGAGCTGAAGCCCGACTCGTCGTAGTGGCGGCAGCGGAAGGCGACGTCCTTGTCATCGACCGAGACGACATAGGCAGGCGACTGGCCGCCGGCGGTGCGGAACTCGCGGAGTTCGAGGGTCAGCAGACGACCGGTCTCGGGAGTTAGGGCGAAGGCGAGCGATTCGCCGGGCGCGATCTCGACGCCGCTGGCGGGCATCGCGCGGTCGCCATATTGCCAGGTGGATTCCACGGGTGGATCGGAGGCGAGGTCGACGTGATCGACGAGGCCCGTGGCGTGGGCGAGTGAGGCGATGACGAGTAGTGGTAGCATTTGGTGTTCTCCCGGGCGGCGTCGACGGGGCTCCCGCCCCGTCGCTACGCGGACAAGGGTCTAAAGGGACTGCACCAGGTTGATGATCTCGTCGAAGCGCTCTTCGACGAGGAGTTGGGCGTAGGGAATGAGTGGCGTCAGATCCTGCCACGCGGCCCAGACATTGTTCGCGACTGCGCCCGTCTCAAGCTGCCAGCTCACGAGGGTCTGCTCGCCGCGGATGAAGCGCGTGCGGGTTGCGTCATCCCAGGCGGGCATGTTGCGGGCGAGTTTGGCGAGGCGATCTGCCATGACCTCCGAAACGCGCTCGCCCTTCTCAACCGTGCTGTCGCTTTTCGGGTCTCCGCTGACGCCCTGGAACGGCGGATCGCCCTCGAGTTGAGAGAGGGCGACGAGTTCAGGGATCAGGGCCATGAGAATCGAGGTCTCCCACGGGCCGCCGTGATCACCCATGTAGCCGGCATCGAGTCCGAGCCAGTACTCGGGCGTGCCGAGGATGGGCATGCCGAGGCGCTGGGATTCGCGGACGGCAGTCTCACGGACGGTCATCTGCTGGGACGCGCCGTAGTGCCCCGTGACCATGATGATCGCGCGGAATCCCAGCCGCTTGAGTTCCTGACACAGCATGCTGAGCCATGGCTGCAGGAGCGTGGAGTGGAAGGTAGGTTCTTTCTCCATGATGACCGTGTGGGGCTGATCGACGCCGCCGACGCCACCGTAAAGTGGAGGCAGCACGACGCCCCCATCCTTGCGCGCGGCGCGGACGCAGAGGGCGTGGGCTTTCAGGGCATCGAGTCCGAGCGCGCTCTGGACGCCGTGCCACTCAAGCGTTCCGAGCGGGACGAAGGCCGTGGGGCAGTCGGCCATCGCGGTGTCCATCTCGTGGGGCAACATCAGTTCGAATTGGACCTTCTTCTCATCAGCCACTGTCACGCTCACCTCGGTTGAACTAGATGTAGAAGAACGGCTCCGGCGATGACATCGCCGGGGTCGATCGTGCGATAGTCGGCGGCGTAGTGCCCGCGCAGGAAGCGCTCGCCGCCGCCGTTGCTGAACTCGCAGATCCGGAGGACAACGGCGTCTCCCTCGACGGATGCGCGGATGCTATGGCGGCCATCGGAGACGACGCCGACGCCCGCGCCGGAATCATCGGTGAGCGACGCGCGAGTGATGCTGTACTTGGTGCTTCGGAAGTCGTTGCAGCCGCGAGGGTCGTGGTCCTGTGACCACGACTCGGGGCGCGGATCGCCTTCGGCGACGGGGAAAGCGGCCGTCTCGCCGGTCAGGCGGCCGATGTGGTCATCGGGGTAGACAGACCACTGGCCGATGCGCCTCCAGGAGAGGTTCTGGAGACCACCAGCGAGCGTCAGCTTCAGGCCGACCTCACGGACGGTGATGGGATCGCCGGAGTAGGTGGCGGTGTAGGTGATCTCGGTCGCAGTGGACGTGATGTCGCCCTCCAACGTGACCTCGCGGCCGGACTCCTGTTCGGTGAGGATTATGCTGATTCCATCAACATCGGGCGCTTCCCGGGAGAGCGCGTCGAGCGCCGGTGTCGTGCGCGGGCCAACGGGAATGGCATACTCGTCGACCAAGCGATCTGATGGGTCGATGAACGTCAGATGCAGGGCATCGTGCTCTGGTGACTTGATAAGGAAGGGCAACACGCCTGTCCCACCCGGAGGCACGTCCAGGTGGAGCGTCCCTGAACCCTCGCCGAGCCGCCACCGGCACTCGATCTCGCTGAGGTTGGTGTGGTTGTAGCGGTTCTGGATGGGGATGAAGACCTGTCCGGGCTCAAGTCGGTCGACGCGGATGTGGATGGGGGAGTAGACCTTCCGCACGTGCCACCACTCGGGCTTGGGTCGGCGGAAGCCGTCGACGGGGCCCCACTCGCCGTAGCCGGCGCGGCCGGTGGGGAGATCGAAGACATCATCACACCAGCACCAGATCGCGCCGCCCAAGACGCCCTGGGACTCGTACATCGCGTTCCACATGTCCTCGAGCGCGTGACCCCAGTAGTCGCGCAGGCCGGGATCGGCCTCGACCTCGGCCGGATTGTAGCAGTTCAGGTGGCAGTACTCATCGAAGGTGATGGGCTTGTCTGAATCGGCCGCGCGAGCCGGACCGTCGATGCCGGGGTAGTGCCATGTGATGATATCGGTTGGCGAGGGATCCGGCTGGTAGCTGAAGAGCGTCGGACGCGACGGGTCCTCGGCGTGGATGTAGTCGTTGGCGCGGGCGTAGTTACTTCCCCAGTTCGATTCGTTTGCTATGTCCCAGATGATGACCGACGGGTGGCTTCGGTCGCGCTCGATCATCTCCGCGTTGGAGCGCATGACGAGGCCGAGCGTCTCGGGCGAATTGGCCGCCGACGCGCTGGCCCAGCACCATGGCCCCTCGTCCTGGACATAGATGCCAGCCTTGTCACACCGCGAGATGAACTCTTCGGCGGGCGGGTAGTGGGCGGTGCGAACGTAGTTGACGTTGGCGCCCTTCAGCAGCTCGATGTCGCGCGTCCAGATCTTGTGCGTCATCGAGCGGCCGAGATCTGGGTGGACCTCGTGGCGGCAGACGCCTCGGAGCTTCACCACGTCGCCATTGACGAAGAGCTGGTTGCCGCGGACCTCGACCTCGCGGAAGCCAATGCGTCGAGTGACGAACTCCTTGACCTTGCCATTCACCTTCAACAGGCCCCAGAGGGTGTAGAGGTTTGGGTGCTCGGAGTCCCAGAGCTCCGGCGCGCGCACGTCTGCTACCATTGTCACAGTGCCATCGGTCGGCACGGAGCACTGGCCGATCTCCTCCATCATGCCGGTGGGGTGCCGGAGGTCCACGCGCAACTCAACCCCGTCGGTCGGACCGGCCACCTCCGCGAGGATCGTTAGCGTGGCGTCTTCGTAGTCGGCGTCGAGGTCGGTGTCGGCGTGGAAGCGCGTTAGGTGGACCTTGGGCACGGCGAAGGCCGTTACCTTGCGCGCGATGCCGCCGAGGGGATGGCGCGCGTAGGTGCTGGCGGAGGCCATCGTGTCGGCAGTGCTCTCGCTGGTGACGGCGAGCGCGAGGGTGTTTGGTTTGCCGGGAATCACGGTGCTAGTGATATCGACCTCAAATGGTGTGAAGCCGCCCTCGTGAGAGCCGACATGTTGCCCGTTGAGGTAGACATCGCAGATGCTGTAGACGGCGTCGAAGCGGATCTTGACCGCACGGCGGCGCCAGGACTTGGGCGCCTTGAACGAGGTGCGGAAGCCGGCGGGCTTGCCTGGCTCGACGGTGAAGCCCTGCATGACCCACTCGCCGGGAACGGTGATGTCAGACCAGTCCGAATCATCGAAATCGGGTCGTTCGAAGCCATCGGGCAGCGTGGGCGCGAAGCGCCAGGTGCCCGATAGCCTGATTGGGTGCGTCCGGGGTCCGGTCACGTCATACGGGACCGGCGTGAGGACGGGGCGGCGGAAGAAGAGCGAGCCCACCGGCGCGGTCGCGATGGCGGCGAGATCGCCTGACGCGACGGTGACGGTCAGGCCGCCCTCCGCGGGAAGGGCGGTCAGGCCGATTTGGGCGGAGCCGGACGCTCCCGTGGTTGCGGTGATGTCATCGATCCCGGGCATCGTCGCCACGACGGTCGCGTCGGGGACGGGCTGGAGAAGAGCGTCTTGGGCGGTAACGGTTAGTCCACCGCGGAGGTCGCTGTCGAGCGCGATGGAGAGTTCGGGTTGGTCCTGGTCCGAGAGCAACCAGACCTCGGAGACGACGGCGTTGGGGCCCGTCACGTGCTCGAAGGACAGCTCGATGGCGCCGTCGGCGGCGACATTCGCGGGGAGGTCGTAGTCGAACGTCTTGGCCTCTCCCTGAGGCAGGTCGAGAGCGCCGTGGATCTCGGCGCCTTCGGCGGTCATGCGCTGGGTGCGAGCCCCGTTGCGCTCGGTGGAATAGGTGACGCGTGCGGCGTACGTGGCGTCTGGCGCGAGGTTCTCGTAGCGGACGCGGACGGCCGATGCCTCGAAGGCGACCGTGCGGGCGGCGAGCGGCGCCGAGACGAAGCTCTCGGCGAATTCGTAGAGGGCACCGTTGACGACGTGGGGCTGACGCCCGCTCTCGCCGCAGTCATCGTAGCGGATGGGGGTGAGCTGGGCGTGGGCGATGGATGCAGTGAGAATGGCGATGATGGTGGTGAGGCGGGACATATGGATGGTACCTGAGACCAGGATTTGCCTGCGGCTCGCCTGAGCCGCAGGCACGGACGATAACGGCCAACGACGTGCCGGCAAGGATGCCGGCGGTCCAGTCAGCGGCAACGGCGGATGGCGCTACGGTGTATACAGATCCTCGATGTCGGACCACTTGCGCGCGCCCTTGTGGACGAGCCTGGTCATGGAGTTGCGGGTCACGCGGCCGACCTCGCGATCACGCTGCATGGATGAGCGCTTCTCGTATTGCATCACTTGGTCGAAGAGTGACTCAAGCAGCTCCAGCCGCGTCTCGCGGTGGGCGGGATCGGGGTAGAGGTTGACCAATTCGCCCGGATCGGTCTCGTGGTCGTAGAGTTCGCCCTCGAGGTCGGAGCCGTAGTAGACGAGTCGGTAGCGTGGCGTTCGGATCGCGTGGATCATAGTGCTGGGATGCATCCATGACCACTCGCAGATCGCGAAGTCCTTGCCAGGCGCGTCGTCTTCGATCATCGGGACGAGGCTGCGGCCGTCGATGCCGGCAGGCGGCGCGATGTCCATAAGGTCGCAGAGCGTGGGGTAAAGGTCGACGCTCTCGACGATACCGTCGAGCGACTTGCCGCTTGGGCATCCGGGGTAGCTGATGAGGTAGGGAATCCGGTGGATCGACTCGTAGATTCCGAAGTTCTTCTGCACGAGTCCGTGATCGCCGCCGAAGTCGCCGTGGTCCGCGACGTAGCAGATGATCGTGTTGTCGAGATCGCCGGTCGCGCGGAGGGAGTCGAGCACGCGCCCGATCTCCTCATCGATGATGGTGATGAGGGCGAAGTAGTGGGTGAGCTGTTTGCGGAGTTCGGCCTCGTTCTCGGGGACATACGGATATGTGGCCCGGTTGGCGACGTGGCGCTGCTGCCACTCGGGTTTCGTGGCGAAGGCGCGCCCGAACACGTCGCGCGCGGAATCGGGGATGTCGATATCCCCGGGCGAATACATGTCCACGCGCTCGGGCGAGACTGACAGGGGAGCGTGAGGGCGCTGGAAGGTCATCTGCGCGAAGAACGGTCGGCTGCGGTCGCGCCCCTCGAGGAACTTGACGGTCTCCTTGCCGGTCCACACCTCCACCGAGTGCTCGTGCGGGATGGGGCTGACGAACCAGTGGTCGCGCTTGCCGGGGTGGCCGTCCGGGAGGCTGCCAAGGTCGTATTCGTCCGCGAGACCGTGGTCGACGAGGTGCTTGTAGTAGTGGTTGGTGAGCGGATCGTCGCGGTGGGCATCGCACAGGTCGCAGTAGCGCAGGTGCTCGAATCCCTCGCGGTCCCACTCGCCGACCATGTGAGCTTTGCCGATGAGCGCGGTCTGGTAACCGTTGCCGCGGGCGACAGCGGCGAGGGTGTTAGGGTTGCGCTGCGGGTACTCGTAGATATCGTTGCCGATGTGGCGGTGGGTGTGGCAATACTGGCCCGTCATGAAGCTCACGCGCGACGGCGCGCAGATGGGGTTGTTGCAGTAGCCGTGGGTGAACTGAACGCCCGTCTCCGCGAGCCGGTCGAGGTGGGGAGTGCGGACGTTTCGGCCGGCATGTCCCATGCAGGCGGCGTTGTGCTGATCGCTCATGAGCCAGAGGACATTCGGGCGCTGATGAGTGGGCAAGAGAGGTCCTCCGTGGTTGGTTGGGCGTGTGAGGGGGAGTTGGTGAGGCGGCGGGGTAAGCCCTTCATGACCGGCGCGAGATCCAAGGCCTGGAATTAATTAGTGTCAGACACTAGTTTATCGACCGTCCTGGGTGGTGTAGCGGGGAATAACAGTCTGAAAAAACTAGTGTCTGACACTAATTAATTCGTCGCCAGTGTTGGGCCCCCGACGCGGGTGCGGAATCCGGGTGCCCAAGGAGCCCTGGGGGCCATCGGCGAATAGAGCGGGTTACCGTGAGAATACTGCTCTCCATCCTTTTCTCCAGCGTCTGCGTGCTGAGCGTGTTGCTCTGGGCATGGCGTCAGTGCCCGCCGGTGCGCCTGACGACGCTGGCCCTGTTTGCGCTCAATTGCACGATGGCCATTCTGCAGGCGACGCCCTTCGCCGAGGACATCACTCACGACCGGTGGCGGTATCTCGAGGCGCAAGCGGATTTCGCGGATTACCTCGAGACCGGCCCATCAACGCGCGTCCCGATCGAGCTATGGGCGGGGTTCACAGACCGCGTGCTCGGATCGCGTGAGGCGATTGGCACGACGCTCGTACGGCCGATCCGCACGGCAACGCTCAACCCGGCGCAGACGACCGTGGGCGCCGTGGCTCTGCTGCTTTCGGGCGGGTGGACGGCGGCTCCGGGGCTGCTATGGGCCACGCTTGTCGCGCTGTCGGTCGGGTATTTCGCGAGAGTCGCGGCGCAGACGATGCCCGCCTGGCGGACGTGGGTAATGGGCGCGATCATCGTGTTGGCGCCGGCGACCATTTGGTTCCGGACGGTGAACACTAAGGAGCCGCTGATTCTCGCCTGCGCGTGCGTGATCGGGGCGTTGATGATCCGCATCGGCCAGGGCGACACGCGGGTGAGGCGACTGGCTGCCTTGGGCGCGGTCTCCGTGGTGATGTTCTTGCTGAGGCCGGCGTTTGCGTTGCTCGTGCTGCTGGGGTTTGGGACGGGGCTACTCGTGTCGCGGCGTCTCACCGCAACGACGATCGCGCTCGGAGCGGGCTTCAGTCTCGTAGTTCTGGCGATCATGTTGGACCCGAGCCGGGTCGAAAAACTCGGATCGCCGGACGTGGGCAGGCTCAGCGCAAAGCAACTCGCACCGTACTACGTCGAGGAGATGATGGAAGCCCGCTCCGAGTATGGTGGCAGCGGCGGCGGGGCCGACGTGATGCGGAATGTCTTCCAGCGAGGGCCGTCGGGGTTTGTCTATCTGCCGGTGATGGTCGGCTATTTCGTGCTCGGGCCGTTCCCATGGCAGGGGGGCTCGATGCTGATGCAGCTTGGCAAGCTCCACGCGCTCGTCTATTGGGTCATCGCATTTCTTCTCCTGCGGAACTTGGTGCTGTGGCGACGCCTGCGACCCGAACATCGCGTGTTCGTGTGGACGTGCGTGGTGATCGTCGTGGCCATGTCGATCGTGGAGACGAATCTCGGGACCGCGATGCGCCACCGCACGACGTGGGAGCCGTTGGTGTTCTACGCCGCCCTCGCGATCCCAATCCCACGCGCCACGGCCCAGCCACCTGAGTGACCAGTCGTCCGCGCGGTCAGCGTCCGGCCTGAGAGACTCTATCCTCCGGGGAGTTGTACTCGTCTTGGGAGTACTCCGTGCGGACGTGGGGAGCCGTCTTCGTCCTGGGCGGGCTGGTCCAGAGCGGGAACCACTCGGCCGGCGGGTCCTCCATCGCGCGGATCTCCTCGTCGCTTCGATACATCCCCCACATGTCGACCCAAGCGATCAACATCCGCAGGTCGTCCGGCAGCAGCTTGCTGCCGCAGCGTTTCTCGTCCATCACCTCAGCGATCAGCCTGCTGTTCGGCGAGAGGCAACTCAACGGCGCGAGCGTCTCGTACGGGATGGCGATGGTGCTTGGCGACCCTATGTAGCTCCGCGAGGCGGGGACATTCGGCCAGCCGGTATAGCCGTAGTGATTCTGGCCGAGCGTCAACGTCAGGTAAGGCTCGGGGAATATCCCTCCCCAGCGCGCTTCGCCGACCACTTCATCGCGCCGCAAGGTGAGGTCAAGCTTCTCGATCGCCTCGCCGTTCCCTTGATGACAATCCGCGCAGGCACGGTCGAAAACGGGCTGCACATCCGAAACGTACGACAGCGAATGCACGCCCCACGGCGGCGGCTGAATGGTGTCGGGCGCATCAACAGCCATCACAGGCTCAACCATCGGCGTCGCGCTGTGTGATTCGTGACAGCCGGTGCACCCACGCACCTCGCCCGGCCGGGCAGAGACCCATGAGCGCATCGTGTGTACGGCGCGGTACTTCTCGTCGAGCACCTGGAAGTAGAGCATCCGAGCGGGCGGCACCTCAAAGCTCACCGATCCATCCTCGCGGATCGGGACCGTGCCGTGGATCTGCTTCACCGATAGTGGCCCGGTGACGCTTGTCACCGGCCCCTGAACCACGGAGCTGTCGCCCCATGAGATATCGGTGGTGGGCGTTGGCGTCTTGCCCGCCAGGAAGTCCCGGCCCCAGATACCCAGGGCGGTGTCGGGCCCATCGGCTCCAAAGGGCTTGCCGCCGGAGTGGACCATGCCGACCGAGTAATTCTTGGGCATGCTCTCCACGACGCGTAGGTAACGACCATGCTCGCGGATCTCGGGTGGGGCGTTGTCGAAGATGTCGTGTGAGAAGAACACGCCTGGCCTGACGACGGGATTCTCGCTCTCCGGGCCAGGCATATCGGCCAGGTCCGCGAGCGCCATGGGCATCTTTCGCGAGCGTACGGGCTGGGCGTACAGAACGTTGTTCTCGCCCTCATAGAGCAGCTCGCGGTTTCCGTAAATGTCCATCAGGTAGAGCTTGAATTGGCCTATCGTCGGGTCGTGGGCGGAGCGCATGATCGAGACGCCCCCAGCGCCCGTGCGCGCCGAGACAAGGAACAGCTCCTCGCTGAGCGGATAGGGCGTCTTGTAGGCGGCGTAGTTGCCGGATGTGTGGTACTGGTCCGTGTAACCCGGCGTCGGCACGGGGCCATCTCCCACCTCGGGCCACGGCATCTCCTGGGTTACTTTCCAGACCCCGTCAGGGAAGTTCAGCCCCTCGTTGGTATCAACCACGCCAATGCAGCCGACCCAGACATCATGGTGGCCAAAGCCCGTGAACATCACTTTGCTCGTGCCTGGGATCTGGCGCGCCTCGCCGAGGTGATCGGGATAGGTGGATTGGTTGCCCCAGTATGTGCGAACGCCACTACCATCAGGGCGCATGGTCCAGAGCGACTGGATGCGCTGGGGCTCCTTATCGACGTACTCCCAACGGGTCGAAAGAACCCGGCCGTCATTGAGCAGCGACGGCGAGAACTCGGGCTCGGTGCCAGGGCTGAGAATGTTGATGTTCGTGCCATCGGGGTCGCAGCGGGTGACGATGTAGCTCCGCGCCCACATCCCGCACTGGGCGTAGACATCGGCTCGCGTTGAGAGGAAGAGATAGCGACTGCCCGGCAGGTAGACGGGGTCGATGTCGCTGTAGCCGCCGGAGGTCACCTGCCGAACGCCCTTCCCATCGAGTCCGATCTCGTAGAGGTGGAAGGCTTTCTCATCCTCGGGCTTCATGCAGAAGAGCGCCTTCTCGCCATCGAAGGAGAGGTCGAAGCTGAACATGGCGGCATCTCGGCCAAAGTCATCCGTGGGCGCCAGTCGCCTCCGGTTCAGGCCATCCGCGAAATCATCAAGGACGAGCAATTCCGCTCCGTGGGTGGCGCACATCTCGCTACGGAATCGGCTCTCGTGGACCCACTCCGTCTGGTCCATGGTGCCGTGGGTGCTAGTGCTGCGATGCGGGTACGGTGCGTCGACGCAGATGATTGAGGAGAAGTCGACCTCGGGCCGGCTCAGCATCACTGAGCGCTTGAGGGCGCGTACGTCAAAGTAGTGGCCGATTGCTCCCGACAGCCCGAGCGTCTCCAGGTCCTCCCCATTGAGCCGCTTCAGGGCCGCCACTTCGTCGGTCATGTCCGGCGCAGCCAGACGCAGCCGCAAGCGGTCGATCATCTCACGCGTCCAGACCAGTTCCTGCTCGGCCCGCGTCAGCAGGTCCTCGTCGTCCGCCTGGAACAGCCACTCTTCCCTCCGCTGACGCTCGGCCGACGTGAGCTCGGGAACCATCTCGGTCTCAAACAGCTTCCGCGCCTTGCGAGACAGAGCCAGGCGGCGCTCCTTCTCAACCAGTTGCGCCTTCGCCGCAATCCACTTCGGATCAGTCGGCGTCCCTTCGATGTCTTCGTACAGCGCAAACTGCTCGGCGGCAGTCAGTGCCGAATCGTAGAGCCGGACGTCATCGATGCGGCCGTTGAAGGCATACTCGCCGATGAGGCCACCAATGGCGACCTCCTTGACCGGCGCGGCGAGGCCCGACGGTGAAAGCGTGTTCGCATCGCTCATCCACACCAGATCATTCGAGCGCAGGATCGACTTGCCGTGCTCGCCGTGGTTCGTGAAGACTACGTGGTACCACTTGCCCTCCTCCCACGTCAGCGGGGGCGTGGTGAACATCGACCAGCCGCCGCCGTTCATCCGCCCGAAGCAGAGCATGTTCTGATGGACTTCCATCTGGATGCGGTGGGCCGCGGTGCCGTCGGAGAACGAGAACAGAATCCGGCTCGCGCCGCCGCCATACTGGATCCACATCGAGATGGTGAAGTCGGTCAATCCGCCGAGCGTGTCGGCATGCTCATTGAGATCAACCCACTCCCCTCCGGGGAAGTGAGCCGCCTGGCCAATCTTACCGGGGACAGTATCGAGGCCGCCGCCATCGTCCAGCGCCCAGTGGCCGACCAGATCCGACCAACCGGAGGCAGGCAGCAGCGACAGAACGAGCAGCAGGCTTGACTTCCTCAACAGGATGGTCGCGCGCATCTATCGCGTTTCCTCGGCCGGAGTGGTTGCTTCGACTGTGCCCTCTGTTCGACGAGAAGGCCGGCATATCCTGGACTGCACCCGCGACCTCATTACGCGGAGGGCCGGTGAGGCGTCGGAGCGAAGGTGCGTGGACTCGCACCACGGGAGACTGAGGATATGCTCGCGGCAATTGCATACACGCTGCTCACGGCAGGGGCGGTGACAGCCGAGACGACCTACACGATCGACATTGGCGGCCCGCTCGACGAGTTGTTCGTGAAGGACGGATGGTATGGTCCGGAAGGGCCGTACGAGCAGTTCGGCGGGATCTGGGAGAGCCGGTGCCGATGGTCGACGCGGGGAGCAGAGGTGAGGTTGCCCGTCTTCCCAAGCGTTGCGAACACGGTGCAGGTGCGCGCGATGGCCGGCGGCGGCGATGGCCAGAAGGTGCGGTTCTCAGCAAACGGTGAGTTGCTCGCTGAGTTCGATCCCCGCGATGATCTGCTCTATGAGTTTGAGATCCGCCGGGATGTCGTCGGCGACACGGGCTGGGTCGTGCTGGGGATCGAAGCTGAGAAGCAGGGCCCGGCCTCAACAGGCGACTCGCGTGACCTGCGCGTTGCGGTCGACTGGATCAAGGTGACGGGAGACGGAGAGGCCAGGGACTACATCGGCGAAGTGATCGGTGATGAGGCGCGCCACTTGGCGCTCCTGGCCCACGACGAGCCGCCAAAGTGGTGGCGGATGCGTTACGACCCGAACAGCGTGGGTGACCGCTACGCCCCGACGAAGTTCCACACGCTGATGTACGACGACAGTCAGTTCGAGACCGTGCCGACGGCCCATGTCCCGCCCATGCGACGTGGAGACGCGTGTTGGTACCGGGCGTGGGTGCTGGTTGGGACGAAGCTCCATGAGGTGCGGAAACGGCTGAAGCTGCCTGGCGACAGGCATGAGAGGGATGGGCGCCGGATCGTTTGGGTCAACAGCGAGCGTCTGGACGGGGCGGACGGCGACCTCGAGGCCCGCGTCGCGGAGAAGCTCGTGGCGGGGCCGAACGTCATCGTAGTGAAGATCATGCAAGGCCCGCTGTCCAAGGCGAGCGGCGATAACATCATAGAGCGGCCGGAGTTTACGAGCACCCGGACGCTGGGCAAAGTGCGGCTCGTGTGCGACGCGCTCGTACTGACCGGCGATCACGCGAATGCCGGCGCGCTGACCGCGACTCTTATCGCCCCCAGCGGCGAGACCGTGGGCTCAGTGCGCGGGACGGTGGTGGATTTGGGGGCGGGCAAGCGAGGCGTGACAGCTGGGGTGACATGGGACCTGGATGAGTATGGTGCGTACCAGTTCATCGTGACCGAGGGAGCCAAGCACGAGCAGCGCTTCCCGGTCCACATGCTGGGGCTGCATTTCTTCCACTGGGGATGGTACTCGGCCGGAGGCGGGACGACGTGGCGAGGTTTTGAGCCGTGCTCGAATGACTACCTCGACGAGTTGCTCAAGCGAGTGGGCGAGCGAGGGCGACCGCACCACTCGATCTCATGGGGCGGCGCGATCCTGGCGCCGAACACGGGTTTCCACCGCACCGGAGCGAGGCCTGCGGACGAGGGTGGCGAGAGAGTCGATTACATAGCCCAGTTGCGCGAGGCGTTCGCCGACGGCGACATGGAGTTCGTGGGGATGCCGTACCCGCCGAGGAACATCTGCGGGGACTTTGGCGAATCGCTGCTGAGGAGCATGCGGTATAGCCGCAAGCTCTACGAATCGCAGCTCGGGCAGACGCCGACGCGGTTCTACAGCCATGACGCGACGATGACGCCGCTCATGCCTCAAGTGATGCAGATGGCGGGCTACGACACGTACTGCATTGCTGAGAACTGGTGGGGGCAGGGGCGGAGCGTTCCGAACAGCCTCGACTGCTACTTCCGCAATGCGGATGGGACCGAGGTGAGGGTGCTGGATAGCTGGTATCACGGTGTCTCGCCGGTGGTGGCGGCGCGCCGGGCGGCCGAGCAAGGCAAGCGGGCGGTGCTGTGCAACGAGGAGTTCGCGTGTCTGGACCGGACGACGTTCCTCGAGGACGAGCACCTGGAAACGCTGGCCTCGGAAGGGATCTTCCTGAAGCCCGTCAGCCTGAACGAGTACCAGGAACTGACGGATGACATTGCACGCGAGCACGTGTATGAGGGCGATGACGCGCTGTGTTACAAAGGCTGGGTCGGCGGAGGCCCGGGCGAGGCGGCGTACGAGAACGTTAACCGCCTGCTGGAGACACGCCTGGTGGCGCTGGAAAACGTCGCGGCCTTCGCGCGCTCGCGCGGCGTCTACGTGCCGCAGCCGCCGATCGATGAGATGTGGGATCGTTCGTTGAGATGGCACGAATGCCACAGCCACTGGGGCAACGGCAACGAGGACGCGACGGATAGGATGGCCCAGGACGCGGTCGAGGCCGCGGCGGGGATGGTGCGGCTGACGCGTCACCTCGCCGACGACGTGGGCGGCAAGGGCGGCGTGGTCGTGCTGAACCCGGTTGGGTTCGAGCGCCGAGGACTGGCGAGGCTCATGGCGCCGGAGGGGTCGGTGGCACTGGTCCGCGGGAAGGAAGCGCACGCCCTCCAGGTCGATCCGGACGAGCCAGACCTGCTGATGGCGTCGCTGCCTGGGCTGCCGTCGGTCGGCTACCGGGCGTATGAATACGCGAAATCAGCGCCCGCGCCGGGCGACGTGACCGCGATCATCTCGCAGAAGACGGCGCGGCTGGATAACGGTCTGATCCGAGTCATCGTGGACGGCGACGGGAGCCTGTCGATCGTCGATGTGGAGACGGGCGAGGAGCTGGTCTGCGGGGCGAACGCCCTGCATGTCGCGCTTCCGAAAGGTGAGCATCCCAAGGCGTCGGTCAGCACGGAACTGGAGCCTCTGAATGTGGACTATTACGACACGCCGACCACGATTCACCCCAGGGAGATCTGCGAGGGGCCGGTGATGGCGGCTGTCGAGTGCGAGCCGGAGCTAGGCAGCCAGCCGAACGTGAAGGTGAACATCCGCGTGAGTCTCATCGATGGCGAGAGGCAGGCGCGGATACGGCTGCGACTCGTCTTCGACGAGCCGACGGAGCTCTCCGTGGGTGGGCGAGGTCCGCACGAGGGGACGTACCTGCCGGGCTTGTTCGTGCGGTTCCCGTTTGAGGCGGGGGCGAAGCCGGTTGCCGACATGGCGTACTGCACGACCGACAGCGTGTTGACCAGCACGAACCACGAGACGTTCATGAAGCTCCCGTTCCGCAGCGGCACGTTCAACGCGTTGAGCCTGGCCGGACCGAACTCAGGCGCATACGCGGTCCTGACGCGAGGATTGCCGGACTTCTTCGTGACGCGCCCGCCGAGCGCGCCCCCCGGCAGCAAGCTGGACGTCGACGAATTCATGGGCCTGTCGCTCGGCGTCGGGGCCGCGAACACGCCGTATTCGGGGATCTACGTGCACGAGTATGCTGTCCTCGCGCCGGCGCGCCCGCACGAGGCTTTCTTGGCGGCGAGGGGGTACCTCGTGGATCCTATCGCCGTGCTCTGGAAGGGCGGCGAGGGCGACCTGCCGACGGAAGGGTCATTCATCGAGGCCAGCGGCGACGGCGTGATGGTGGCAGGCGTGCAGTTGGGCGACGATGCGCTGACCGCACGGGTCGTGAACCTGAAAGACAGCCCGGTTGCCGCGCGGGTGAGATGCATGGAGGATCTCGACGGCGCGGACGTCTCGCCGAGCGGCGAGTTGCGCGGCGAGACGCTGAATCTGGGGCCGAAGGCCGTGCGGGAGATCAGGGCGCCGCATTGATCAACACGATATCGGAAGGCATGCCCGGTCACGCGGCGAACTGAAGTCCAAGACAGATGAGGACTACCCTCGTCTCGATGACGGGCTCGCGGAGGAGCCCGTCGGCCATCGCGGTGAAAGCGAGAGATGAGCATGGGGTTGGAGGGTTTTCTGCACCGGGACGACTTGCCGGACGACACCCGCGAGGCGGTCGAGCGCGCGCGGGTTCTGCACGAGCTGGCGTTAGGGATGCTTGGCGCTCAGTCGCTAGGTGGCGCGCTTGAGCTGTGCCTCGACGCGTCTGTGGGGATGCCTGGCATCGACGTAGCCGCCTTCTACCTGCTGTCTGACGATGGCCTCAGACTCGCACTGGACCGGCATCGAGGACTCCTCCACCCCGATACGCCGGAGCGCATTCGTGAGGTCCCCGTGACAGACGAGCGCGTGGAGGCTGTTGCGGCTAATCCGGCCGTCTACACGCCCCTGGCTGACGTCGAACGCATGACCGAAGGTCGCATGCGGGCCGAGAAGTTGACGTCCGTCGGCGTGATCCCCGTCCTGCATGATGCTCGGCTCGTCGGCGCGCTCAACGTCGGTTCGCGGTCCCACGACGATATCCCCACTGAAGTCCGTCCAACGCTCGAGATGATCGCAGCTTTGGCCTCCAACTGGGTGGCTCGGTCCCGCATCGCGGAAGCTGCGAGCGAGAGCGATGTTCGCAGCGCCGCGCTTGTGGAGTCCGCGTCTGATGCCATATTCACCGTCGGCCCGGAGGCAGTGTTTCTGTCGGTGAATCCGGCGGCGGCCGAAGCGCTCAATGCCAAGCCAGAGGACATCGTGGGGAAGGCTATGTCTGATGTCTTCCCGCGCGAGGTGGCTGAACGTCAGTGGTCCATGATGCGAAGCGTCTTCGAGACGGGTGAGGGGACTGAGACTGCCCGGGCTCCGACAGTTGTCGCGGGGCGAGAGCGCTGGTACAACACTCGGCTCACCCCCGTGAAGAACGCCGATGGGGAGGTCCTCTACGTGCTGGGGATCGCCCGAGACGTGACCGACCGGGTCCTCGCCCAGCAGGCACTTCAGGAGAGCCAGAACAGGTACCGAACGCTTGTGGATGCCGTGCCGGACGCGGTGGTGGTCATGGACCGCGACGGCGTCTACATCTCGGCCAACCGTAAGGCTGCCGAGGGTGTTGACCTTACCCCGGAGGAACTGCGGGGCCGGAGGCTCTCGGACTTCGTCTCGGAGGAGATGAACCAAGTCTGGCTGACGCGGGTGCGTGAGGTGATGGACACGGGGCGCATGCGCACCTACGCCGACCACAACGACGTCCTGCCGCCTCGGTGGGTCACGGTCACGCTGGCGCCGGCTATGGGTGATCAGGGGACGGTGGATGCGGTTCTCGCGATCGCCTCGGACATCACCGAGCGTAAGCGGACCGAAGATGCCCTTCGTGAGAGCGAAAAACGCTACCGGACGCTGGTCGACAGCGCGCCGGATGGGATCGTGCTGTTCGATCGGGACGGCGTGCATCTGTCGGTCAACCGAATGGCCGCGTCCGGATCGGGCAAGCCGCCGGAAGCCCTCGTCGGGACCAAGCTGAGCGACTGGGTGCCGGAGGACCAAGCGGAGATGGGGCTCGCGCGCATTCGCGAGGTCTTCGACACCGGCGAGTCGGGGTCGTATACGGACCGAACCGATGATGAAGGGTCGCCACGCTGGTTGCATCACAAGCTGACACCAGTGCTGGGGGATGGCGGGCAAGTCGAGTCCGTCTTGGCGGTGACTCGCGAGATTACGACAGAGATGCTCGCGCTGGGACGGCTCGCCGAGAGCGAGAAGCGTTACCGGACGCTGGTCGACAGCGTCCCGGCTGCGATCCTCCTATTTGACGGCGACGGCGTCTGCCTCTCGGCGAATCCCATGGCTGTGTCCGAGATTCCCCAATCGCAGGAAGAAATCGTGGGCATGCGGCTGCACGAGTGGATGCCCAAGGAGGAAGCCGATCGAGGGCTCGCCCGGATCCAGCGTTCCCACAGAACGGGTGAGGCGTCGTCACACCTGGACAGGGCCGAGACGGACCCGACTCGGTGGTTTGCGCTTACGCTGGTGCCGATCACGGGCGAGGGCGGCGAAGTCGAGTCCGTGCTGGCGATCTCACGGGAGGTCACGACGGAGAAGGTCGCTGAGGAGGCTCTCGCCGAGAGCGAGAGGCGTTACCGGGCGTTGGTTGACTCGGCTCCGGACCCGATCATGACCTTCAGCGCCGACGGCGTGTTCTTGTCCGTCAATCCCGCTGCCGCCGCCCTGCTGCGTCGGTCTCCGGAGGATATCGTCGGGCGCCGGCTGCACGACATCGCCGCCGCCCCGGCTGCGGACGCTCGGGTGGCGCGTATCGCGCAAGTGCTGGCGACGGGCGCCCCGACCACCGTGCAAGAACGTGGCGCCGTCCCGGGCAATGAAGCGAACTGGTACTTCACGACGTTCGCGCCCGTCATAGGCGAGGCTGGAAAGGCGCCGTCGGTGCTGGCTCTGGTGAAGGACGTGACCGAACAAGTGCGGGCCGAGGAGGCGCTGAGGGAGAGCCAGGCTCGCTACGCCATGGCTGCGAGTGCCGGTCGAGTTGGGGCGTGGGACCACGTGGTGGGCTCCAGTAGCATGTTCATCGATCCCGCGCTACGGGGGATCATCGGCTATACCGAGGCTGAGTTGCCCGACTCGAACCGAGGATGGCTGCAGCTGGTGCCTCCCGAGGACGCCGCGATGCTCGAGGCCGCTCTCACCGCGTGCATGCGTGACGGGACCAACGCCTTCGAGGCGATGCCCCGGGTCCGCCACAGAGATGGGACGGATCGCTGGCTGACCGTTCGAGGCACCGTATCGCCCGGGAAGCCGGGCGAGCCGCTCAGATTGGTCGGCACGGCGACGGATGTGACGGAGGCCAAGCTCGTCGAAGACGAGCAGCGGCGGCTTGAGGAGCGAATCCAACAGAGCCAGAAACTGGAGAGTTTGGGCGTGTTCGCCGGCGGCGTGGCACATGACCTGCGGAACCTCGTGAGCGGGATTCTAAGCGGAACGCACGAGGCGCTGGCGCGGGCTCAGGACGCGCCGGAAGCCCGGGAGGCGATGGAGCAGGTGCTGGATGTGGCTGAGCGCGCGGCTGATCTCTCCAACCAGGTGCTGGCGTATGCCGGGCGCAGCGAGGTGGTCCCCCAGTCGGTCGATCTATCGGCGCTGGCTGGCGAGACCGTAGAGCTGGTGCGAACGACCGCGCCGGCCCGGGTCAGGCTGAGAACCGAGCTGGGCGATGACTTGCCCGAGATCGCCGGCGACCCGACGCAGCTCGGGCAGGTCGTGCTCAACCTGCTGACCAACGCCATCGACGCGGTTGGCGAAGGCGACGGCGAAGTTGCGGTCCGCACGTTGACGAGGGACCTTGATGAAGCCTCCATCGAGACGATGTATCTGCACGCCAGCCTCGAGCCGGGGCCGCATGTGATTCTCGAAGTTGCCGACAACGGCTGCGGGATGGACGAGGACGTGCGCGGCAAGATCCTCGACCCCTTCTTCACCACGAAGCCGCACGGTCGGGGGCTTGGCTTGGCGGCGGCGTTTGGGATCATCCGCGCTCACCATGGCGCGATCGACATCTACAGCGAACCCGGTCGCGGGACGACGATGAAGATCCTCCTTCCGAGCGGCGCGCCGGTCGTTGTCGAATCCGAAACCGAGGCCGTGCCGACAGGACACCAGTGGCGTGGCTCGGGCGCCGTCCTGGTCGCGGATGACGAGCCGATTATTCGCTGGGCAGCGAAGATGGAACTTGAGGGGCGCGGCTACGTGGTCGTGTTGGCAAGCGATGGCGCGGAGGCCGTGCAACAGTTCGGCGAACGGCCCGATATTGTGGCCGTGGTTCTGGACGTGACGATGCCTCGGATGAGCGGCCCGGCTGCGTTCGCGGAGATCCAACGGCTCCGCCCTGGGACGCCGGTGGTAATGACGAGCGGGTTCAGTGAGGACGAGGCGGCCGTTGACACCAACGGCGGGCGCCCCGCCGGGTTCATACGCAAGCCTCACGAGCCGGGCGCGCTGGCAAACGCGGTGCGCAACGCGTTGGGGTAGGGCACGCTCGACGCCTGTGGTACTGCTAGTTGGGCAAATCTCGATGGTTCGGAGTGATACTGGTTGGTCAGCAACCTGCGTAGCATAGCGCTATACCTGGCACCGACCTTCCTCGGTGCCCTGCTTCTGTTCCAGGTGCAACCGATCATCGCCCGGCGGATCCTGCCGTGGTATGGCGGGACGCCGGCCGTGTGGACGACGTGCATGTTGTTCTTCCAGGTCATGCTTCTGGTCGGATACGCCTACGCTCACTTCCTGTCGGCCAGGTTGCCCCCGAAGAAGCAAGCCATCGTACACGGTAGTTTGCTCGTGGTGGCTGTCGGCCTCCTCGCGGCGTCGGGGCTCGGATCCGGCACGCCGCTCCTGCCATCGGCGGATTGGAAACCAGATGGGACTGAGTGGCCGATCGGGCGCATCATGCTCACGCTCGTGGTGGCCGTCGGCATGCCGTACGCCCTCCTCGCCAGCACTAGCCCGCTGCTGCAATCCTGGTTCACCCGGACACATGTTGGCGTCTCGCCGTACCGGCTGTACGCGCTGTCGAATGCAGGCTCTTTGTTGGGGCTCGTGACGTATCCGTTCCTCATCGAACCCTCGCTCGCGATGCGGAGCCAGGCCATCGTCTGGGCCGCCGCGTTCGTGCTCTTCGCGGCAAGTTGCGGGATCTGCGCGCTACCGCTGATGAGGACAGCGACGCCCGAAGATGCTGGACCCGAGCCCGAGGTCGAGCCCGCGGAGCGACCAAAGTGGATGACGTGGGGGCTGTGGCTGGGGTTGCCCGCGCTGGCGTCGCTGATGTTGCTAGCGCTGACGAACCAGATATGCCAAGAGGTCGCGGTCGTCCCATTCCTGTGGGTGGTGCCCCTGTCGCTGTATCTGCTTTCATTCATCATCTGCTTCGATCACGAGCGATGGTACCGGCGCGAGCTGTTTGTGCCCGCGCTGATGGGGATGGTGCTCATCGCTCTGGGACTGGCGCGCCACAGTGAGGACATCGGCATCCGCACGCAGATCGCGGGTTACAGCGCTCTGCTATTCGCGTGTTGCATGGTGTGTCACGGCGAGCTGGTGAGACTGAAGCCGTCGCCGCGCTACCTCACGGCGTTCTATATGGCCGTGGCAACCGGTGGGGCCCTTGGAGGCGCGCTCGTTGCGTTGGTGGCGCCGCTCGTGTTCAGCTCGTTCCTGGAAGTCGAGATCGGCCTGTACGGGTGCCTTCTGCTTGGCGCCGCAGTGATGTGTGAGAGGGCCGTGCCCTTCGTGCGGTTCTGCCGGGCCGCGTTCACCATGCTGGTCGGCGCGGCGGCCGCGTGGATCATACTGGGCATGCCGGGCACGGACTGGAGGGGGGAGGGGGACGGGCGCGCGGCTCCTGTTCTCGAGCAGCGCAACTTCTACGGCCTGCTACGGGTCGAGGATAGGTGGGTGTCTGACCCGACGGACGAGAGGCGTATTCTGATGAATGGCACCATCGTCCACGGCTTCCAGTACACCGACCCCGAGCGCCGCCGTGAGCCGACCTCGTATTACACCGAGGGGAGCGGCGTGTCGCGAGGGATCCTGCACCACTCTCGGCGTGACGAGGGCATGCGGTTCGGAATCGTCGGGCTGGGCTCGGGCTCGCTGGCCGTCTACGGCCGAGAAGGCGACACCATGCGCTTCTACGACATCGACCCGGACGTGGTCGAGGTCGCCTCGGACGCGGACTACTTCACGTATCTCAGCGACTGCCCGGCGGAGGTGGACGTTGTTCTGGGCGATGCTCGGCTCTCGCTCGAGCGGGAGCTGGCCGACGGCTCGAACGAGTTCGACGTGCTCGTGCTCGATGCGTTCAGCAGCGATGCAGTTCCCGCGCACCTTCTGACGCGCGAGGCGTTCTCGATCTACCTCCAGCACATGCGCGAACCCGGTGGGATCATCATCGTTCACGTCTCCAACCGCGTGCTGGACCTGGCGCCAGTGGTGCGCGCGCTTGCTGAACACTATGATCTGAGCGCCGTTGACGTGAACCTCGTCGCCGACGACGATGACGACTACGCGTCTGACTGGATCCTCATGGCCAGTGATCCTGAGTGTCTCGAAGTGCCGGGCATCGCTGACGGGGCCACGTCGCTGGATTACGCGGCGGAGTTGAGGCTGTGGACCGACGACTACCATAGCCTGTTTTCGATCCTCTACTAGAAAGTGGTTTCAATACCGCAGTGGTAGGGCTTCACTGCCCGATCCCCAGCCTGATGTTGCAGACGTGCCGCCACCGGTAACTGTCCTGATACGAGAGGGCCGGGTTATTCTCGGGGAAGTAACATGGCAGCGTGTTGCCGGGCCCATCACCGACCCGCGCCGACAGATACGCGTACCCTCGATCGCTGGCCCGACACAGTTGCAGCCACGCGATGTGCTGGCCCTCCGGGGGCACGTCGATCTCGGAATCGAGGCGTGTCTAGGCCGAAGGCCTGCTCGCAGTAGACGAGGCAGGGCGAAACGGACTCGATCGCGCGAGGCACGTGGACTTAGCTGCCGATCCTCACCTGTGCCAGCGCCTTCGACTGGCCGCCATCCTCGTTCCGCGCCGTGACCTCGACGAGGTAGATGCCATTCGGCACCCTCAGACCGGTATCACTCATCGCGTTCCAGATCAGCGTGTTCGCTCCGGCCTCACAGTCACTAGCAGTGCAGATCGTCTTGATTGGGCGGCCGGCGATGTTGAGGACGCGGGCCTCCACCTGCGCCGCGGAGGACAGCGCAAACTGGACGTGAGCGCCCGCGCTCGTCGGCACTGCCATCAGGCCGGTGACGCGCACGGTGCCTGTCGAGGCTCCATCGTCGACGCTCGTGACCATCTTCACGACGTCGTGGTTCTGGAGCCAGTTGCTGGGCCCCCACGCGGCTCGCCCGACTTGCACGTACAGCGCGTGTTGAGACTGGGCCGGGGTCGCGGCCAGCGTAACGCGGGCGGCGACATCCACCCACCCACCCGCGACGACGTTGGCCGGCGTCTCCCAGCCGCCTCCACTCACCTGCGAGGTAATGTCCGTGCTGCCGTTGAGCAGGTAGGTGATTGAGGCATCACCCACCGCGGCGGGACCCCTTACCTCGAGTTTCTGGGGCGCGTTGAGGTCGTTCTGAGCCCGCATTGCGTAGTCAACACTGCCGCCCGCCGCCGCGGAACCGTTGACCCGCTGCTTGTAGGCGGTCCTGTTGTAGAGGTTCTCGCCTTTCCACTTCTGCCCGTCCCAGACCAACCCATCGACGAACTGGCGTTTCCTCGGGATGACGCTCGGGCCATCCGCCCACCCAGTCGGCGCGCCCGTGGCCGCGCCATCGCCGTCGCTCGCCACGAAACGGTATCGCCAAAGGCCTGGCGCCAATCGTCGGCGGTAGGAGTAGACTGCGCCGCTGCCGGGCGAGCCGGACACCCGGTGCAGGTTCTTCAAACGCCACGGCACGCCGTCGCGCTCGAGCTCTATCTTTGCGGTGGTCGGCCAATCGCTGTCGGCGTCCTTGTAGACGGCCCTGAACGTGAACATCGTGGTCGGATACTGGCCCTCTTCCGGGTCACAGCCATCCGTCTCGTAACCCGACGTGCCCACCCACAGTAGTCCTGGAAGCCGGGAGGAGTACCACGACGGCACCGTGTCGTGATCATCGTTGTGCGTGACATTCGCCTGAGCGCTCCCGTCGGCATCCATCACGTAGACCTCCTCGTCCCCGTCGCGGAGGCTACGGAAGACGATCTGGCTCCCATCGGCAGACCAGGTTGCGTAATTGTCGCTCGCCGTGTCAGTGGTCAACCGAGTCTGGTTGCTGCCGTCGGCCTCCATCACGTAGATCTCGTTGTTACTGTCTCGACTACTGGTGAAAGCAATCGAGTTCCCGCTTGGGGACCACGCCGGGTGGTTATCGCTCGCGAGGTTGTTGGTGAGTCGCGTCTGACCAGTGCCGTTGGCGTTCATGACGTAGACTTCCCAGTTGCTGTCACGATTGCTGCGGAAGGCGATTCGACTGCCGTCGGGCGACCACGAGGGAACAGAGTCGCGGGTTGTGTGGGTCGTCAATTGGGCGTGCCCGGAACCGTCAGCGTTCATCACGTGAACGTTGTCGTAGTCGTCGAGCCAGCTCGAGTAGGCGATCTTCGACCCGTCTGGCGACCAGGACACACTGTAGTCGTTGACGTCGTTGTAGGTCAGGCGGGTCTGGTTCGTGCCATCGGCATCCATCACGTAGATCTCGTTGTTGCCATCACGGTCGCTGCCGAACGCAATGCGCTTGCCGTCCGGCGACCAACGCGGGTAGTAGTCCGTGGCTTCATTGCTAGTTAGGCGGGTCTGGCCTGTACCATCGGAGTCCATCACGTAGATCTCCCAGTCACCGTCGCGATCACTCGCGAAGGCGACTCGGTGCTTAATCGCCATTGGTCCGTCGTCGCAGAAACCAGTACCGGCATTGCCAACACACGCCAGCAGAACGAATCCAGCCGTCATCAGTCTCATTGCCGCGCCTCTGTCCCTTGACCTGGCTCAGGCCGCCTCGCCCGGCGTTATGACACTTCACCACGCTGGGACCCCGGGCCTGCCCTTGGCGGGGAACGGCGGAGGGTATTGAGGCGTCTGCATTATCTCTGCGTCCAAGCGAACCTGTCGGCGCATTTGCGCGTCCATCGTAGGGTACCAACCACTCTACGGAGACCATGCCCATGACTGCCACGTTCCGCTCTGCCTTGACCGTGGTCCTATCCCTGCTCGTGCTGGCGAATGCCGCGACTGCCGATGACTGGCCGCAGTTTCGCGGTCTGACTCGCGACGGCAAATCCGCCGAGACTGGCTTGCTCGCCGAGTGGCCGGCGGATGGGCCGGAGCTTCTCTGGCACGTGTCCGGAATCGGCAACGGCTACACGCATGTGACGGTCGCGAACGGGCTGATCTACGTGACGGGCGGAGCGGGCGATGAAGGCGTTCTGCAGGCCTACACGCTGGAAGGCGAGCCGAAGTGGCGGGCGACATACGGCACCGAATGGAACGCGGCCTACCCCGGCGCGCGGAGCATTCCCACTGTTCATGATGGGCGCGTTTATGTCGTGAGCGGGCTGGGGGATCTCGCCTGCCTCGACGCAGCGACGGGTGAGCCGGCCTGGTCGCTGAAGCTCTTCGCGCAGTACGAAGCCCCGGCGATCATGATGTGGGGTTTCGCCGAGAGCCTGCTCATCGACGGAGAGAAGCTGATCGCCACTCCGTGCGGCGACAAGGCGACGATGGTCGCGCTGAACCGCGAGACGGGAGAGGAGATCTGGACCAGTCCGGCGTTGGGCCAGGGATCGAGCTTCTGCTCGCCGATGCTCATCGAACGCGCGGAGCAGCGGCTCATCGTCACGCTCACCGAGACGCATGTCGTCGCGTTTTCCGCCGAGGACGGCGCGGTGGTTTGGCAGCATCCATACCAAAACGCGCGCCAGAATCACCCAGTCACGCCCATCTACGACGACGGGATGATCTACATCACGAGCGGCTACGGCAAAGGCGCGGTGGGTCTGGCGCTATCCGAGGACGGCACGAGCGTCACGCAACTCTGGGAGCAACCGCAGCAAGACCCCGTTCACGGACAGGCGGTGCTGGTAGATGGACACGTGTACGCGTCCAGCCATCAGCGGGCGAGCGGTCGCTGGTCGTGCGTCGAACTCGCGACGGGCAAGCTGGCCTGGGAGGACGCGTGCGTCGGCAAGGGCGGCTCGGTCATCTACGCCGATGGCATGCTGTACTGTTACTCCGAGAGCGGCGTGGTGGGGCTCGTGCGGCCGACACCTGAGGGTTGCGAGGTCGTGAGCACGTTCGAGGTGCCGCATGGCGAGGGCCCGCACTGGGCCCATCCCGTCATCGCCGACGGGAGACTATACATCCGCCACGGCGACGCGTTGATGTGCTACGACGTCACGGGCGGCTAGCCCTCCGTCTGTCTGACGATCCAGAATCGATCCACCCAGAGGGCCTCGACGCCATCGGGGTTATCGGTGGGCGCGACGTAGATGTATAGCGCGCCGTCAAGCGGCACCGTCCCAAGTTCGTAAGTCTGATACTCGCCGTCCTCGATCTCCTCGCAGGCGACTCCTCCCGTAGCAAGGCTCTTCTTCTGGTCCATGTGGTAGATGCCAAAGGTGAACGCGCCACCGGTGTCGGCCTTCTTCTCCACCCGAATACTCGCGTAGCAGGCGAACTCCCCGCCGCCCGGTAGGTCCAGCCACTGTTGCGTCGCCCACTCATGGTGGCTTCCGGGCATGCGGGCAGCCGCGCCGTCGGAGGCCTTGGCGTCCTCAACAAGACTCACCCACTGCCCATCACGCCCCAGGTGGAAGCCGTCATCCTGCAGGTCGAGGTAATCGGTCTGCGCCAAGTCCTCGCAGCCCGGCGGCACCGGGGATGGCATCCGGTTGAGACCTGTGGTGCGTTGCTCGAAGGTCTCGATCGGGCTCCCCTCGGAGATCTTCGTGATTTCGTTCTTTCGAGCCACCGCCATGAACGTGTCCGTGTTGGTGGCCATATCATCCGGCCCCGGCCAGTCCTGCCCCGCAAACCTCGCCTGGACGGAGAGTTCGCGCCAGCGGCGTCCCCACACGTAGCGAATGCCCAGCCGCGCGATCTGGACGCGGTTCAACACGTCAGCATCATCAGCCACAGCCGCCTCCGCCTGGTCGAAGAGTTCCTCGGACTTCGCGAGGAGGTCTAGATCCAGGAACGATGCGTTCACGGGGCTGAAGCAACGCAGGTTGTGGTCAGCCGCCATCGCTCCATCGTAAGCCAAGTCCATGTGCTGGCGGATCTGGGGCGCCGCCGCGCCGTAGTAGCCGTTCAGGAATTCGTCGACCAGCTCGTCGGCGTCACGCGATGGATCCCACAGCACCTTCGCCAGCACCCATGCCTTGAGCTGCGCCATCTCCCCGCCGGGCGATTGGTACGCCCCCTGCTCGAAGATCCCCGCGACCCCATGCTCAACGAAGAAGCGCACGTTCGGCCCCAGCACCCAGTAGTTCGGGTGGGGGATCATGTAGTGGGAGAAGTTCGTCGTGTAATCCCAGACGTACAGCCGGTCGCAGATCTTCGACCAGCCCTCAATGTCCGCGCGGAAGCTCTCGTTGCGCTCGCCAGAGGCCAGCGGCTTCAGGAAGTCGCACTCGATGCTGCAGAGCCTGACGATGACGTTGGGCAACGGGCGCGCGAACTTGGGCGGCTTGCGCGTGTATTGGTAGGCGAGCGTATCGATCGCGACGTCGGGGTAAGTCTCCCCCACGCGCTCGGCGACGTAGTTGACGAAGTGGAGCAGCGGGCCGGCCGGCGATTCCTCAAGATCCTCGAGGGCCTTGCACTCCTGGCAGAGGCAGTGGCCGTCCCAATCGTTCTGCGAGACCGAGACGATGCTGGCGGTCGGGTCGGCCTCGATGGCCGCCATGACCTTCCCGAGCATCGCGTCTTTGAGGGCCTGGTTCGTCAGGCAGAGCTGGTTCCGACCGGTCATGCGCTCGCCGCCGCGCTCGCTGAACCACTCGGGGTGCTCCTCGAAATACTGCTCGGTGGGGAAGAACTGGTTGAACGTGTGCACCATGAACGGGCCGCCATACGTCACCTGTCCGCCGTGGTGCTCCTCGAGCCGCGCGCGAAGGCCATTGCTCTTGTTGCGCGCCGCCCAGTCGCCATCGAACGCGTCCGACCAGAAGACCTCGCGATACTCCAGCGGCGGGATGTAGGTGCGGTTCAGTTCGGGCACGGTCAGCGTCGGTCGCGATGGAATCTCGCTCGCGGTTGAACTCCACCAGCGACAGCCGACCTCGTCCTCCAGGAAGCTGTAGACGGCATACAGCGTGCCGCGAGGCCGGTCGCCCGCCAATAGCAGATTTTCGCCGGAGCTGCGGATCACCGTCCCGTCGGGCGCCAGGGCATCGAAGTCGACATCAGGCGCCAGCGCCTCTGCTGCCGGTCCGGGACCGACCACGATGGTCTTGCCCTCAGGCAGCGCGTCGACCGTATCGACTGGGAACTCAGCCCCCGTGACTTGCTGCAGAAGACTCGCCAATTCAGCCGCCGCGTGTTGCTCCGCCGCGGTCGCGTCGGGGTCGATGGTGATTCGGTAGTCTGTCTGCCCACCAGTCGCCAGCGTCAGATCGGCATGGGCGCATGAAAATCCAGTTGTCAGACTAGCGATCGCGAGGATGCGTAACATGGTTCGGGCGCTCCGGTTGAGAGGCGATGATCCGGCGTTGGCGGTCAGTCCCACGGCTTCGGCTCAATGGGAAGCGTAACGTGAGTCCCGGCTTCGGCGGCGGCGCAAGCGGCTTCGGCGATCTCAACCGCGGCGCGACCTTCGGATCCTGTGGACGATATGGTGGATGGCTCATCGCGGAGCAGCTTGATCCACTCCTCCACGCAGCGGCCGTGGCCCGAGCCGCTTTCAGTCGCGAGCTTGGCGAAGCCCGTGTCCGGTGTCGGCTCCTCGCAGTCGAACATGGTCCCGAGATCCGCACCCTCATAGCTCATCACGTGCGTGCCCCGACCCGACATGTAGTATGCCTCACCGAGGGTGCCGCAGACCTGGACCATCTCGTACCAGAGGGCGCGGGACTGAGCGCCAGTGAGCGTGTCGACGCCCGAACGCGTCATCCAGTTGATCGACAGTTGCGCGAGGGCGCCGGATGACATCTGGGCCGCGATGACGCCGAAGGTCTCGCCCTCCATCCGCTCGGGCAGGATCTTCGTCATGCAGGTGACCGCATCCACCTCGCCGCCATACCAGCGGAGCGCGTCGATCTGGTGGGTCAGGCAACTCGTGATCGCCCCGCCGCCGACACGGTCTCGATCGCGGATCCAGCTCAGCCGGCCGACGGGCACGTCCTGATTGTGGTCGAGCTTCCAGTAGTTGATCTCGCCGAGAATGCCCGAGTCCACGACCTGCTTGAGAGCCACCCACTCCGGGGCATAGCGCCGGTCGTGACACACGGTGAGCGACACGCCCGCTGCGCCGCACGCTTCGATCATCCGGTCGCACTCCCACACGTTCCTGGCCATGACCTTCTCGACCAGCACGTGCTTACCCGCCTCGGCGGCAGCGATGGCCGCAGGCATGTGGAGATCGTGGGGCAGGCAGATATCGACGGCATCGACCTCCGCATCCACAAGCAACGCCTCGTAGTCCAGGCAGATAGTAACCTCGTCGCCGAACAGCTCCCGGATTCGCGGCGCGTTCTCCTCACGCGGCTCGGCGACGGCGACGACTTCGGCCGTCTCGCTCGAAGCCCTGTATCCGGGCGCGTGAGCGCCCGTGATTCCGCCGCCGCCGAGGACTCCGATCCGTGTCTTAGGCATCAATGCTAGCTCCTCTCGCAGTCCATCCGCGCGAGCAGTCCGTGGAAGTACTCGCGCGCGCTTGCCAGGCGGTCCTCGATCTGCCCTAGGTAGGGGATCTCCTCATACTCGTCCGGCGGCGGCAGCTCTCCGGACTCGATCCTTCGCTGGCAGTCCCACGCGAGCCGCACGAACTCCGCCAGCTCATCGCGGGACAAGTCGCCCTGTTCGGCCAGCCAGTCTGACTCGAACATCCACGCGCCAAACAGCCACTTGTGGTCCTCGATCGAGAGCGGCAGATCGGGCTCGTGCTCGGCGAGGATCGGCAGGATCTGCCCCCAGTCGACGATGCCCTCACCCGGCGGGCGGCCCTGGCGGGTCACGCCCCGGTCGCTGAAGTACAATATGGCGTCCTTTGCGTGGGTGAGGTGCGTGTACGGCGCGGCTCGACGAGCGGCGGCGACGGGATCCTCGCCGAAGATCAGCACGTTCGCGGTATCGAGGCAGATGCCGGCGACGTCGGGCCCGACATCCTCGGCGATGCGGACAAGCTCGAAGGTGGTCACTTCACCATGGGTCTCAAGATCGATCCGACTACCATGCGCCCGCAGAACCGGCGCCAGTTCCCGGATCAGCTCGGACGAATCCGCCAGGTGCGTGGGCCACGGCACGGGGTCGCGGTACCGCGTGTCCTCCCCGCCGAGCAAGCTGTGCAACTCGTGCCAGCCGCACTCAGCCGCGGCCTCGATCTGTTGTCGGATGGTTTGCACGCGCTCAGCGCGGGATGTCTCCCCGAAGTACGGATTGGGCGACAGGACGGATACGTGGCTGTATAGCCCAAGCGCATCGGCGTGGGCGCGGATTTCGCGGAGTCGCCCCACATCAGTGCCCAAGGCGCCGAACTGCGCGCCCTCGAACCCGCGGTTCCTGATGTAGTCGAGCTGCTGGATGGGATCGAGGCCCAGCTCGCGGATGGTGAACGTGTCGATGCCGACTCTCATTGCAGCGCCCTCGCAATAGAGCGTAGTCTGGATGACTGCCATGCTGCTTCGTGGCGACCAGCCTGCTGCCCTCCGCCGGGAGGTCTGCCCCACCATTCGCGGTTAACATGGGTAGTGACCACGCAGTTCACCACACGCTCTCGGGAGATAATCGATGCCGGCGGCAGACACCCCACGCGCCTCTCGAGTTCGAGGACTCAGCGCGCGGGCAGTGCTACTGGCGGTCGCTCTGATCCCGCTCAACATCGTCTGGATCCAGAGCATGGAGCTGGTCTGGAATTCGGGCCAGCCGACGATGCTCTCGCTGTTCTTCAATGCCGTGTTCGTGCTGCTGGTGCTGGCGCTGGGCAACCTTGCGCTCCGACGGTGGCTCCCCCGGCTGGCCCTCCGCCCGGATGAACTCGCAGTGGTGTACGTCATGGTGAGCTTTGCCAGCGCGGTCGGCGGCCACGACTTCCTACAAGTTCTGGTGCTGATGCTCCCCGCCGGCGCCTATTACGCCACGCCTGAGAACCACTGGGGAGACCTGCTGGCGAAGCACCCGTCCCCTTCCCTACTCGTAACTGACCCCGAAGCCATCCGCCACTTCTGGGAAGGCAGCGGCTCCCCGGAGTTGTTCCATGGGCTGCTCCCGTGGCTCAAGCCGGCCGCCATGTGGCTCGGATTCGCGCTCGTGCTTCTCGGCGTGATGATGTGCATCAACACGTTGGTCTGGCGGCGTTGGACAGAGCAGGAGAAGCTCACATATCCGCTGACTGAGATCCCGTTTCAGGTATGCAGCCCCGGCTTCAAGCTCATCGGCCCCAGCCTATTTGGGAGCGGCCTGCTGTGGGTCGGGCTTGCCCTCGCCGGCGGCATCGACCTGCTGAACGGTCTGGCGCATCTATATCCATCACTCCCGTCGCTCAAGCTGACCGCGCACAACCTCAGCCCGCTGCTGCAGGCCAACCCGTGGAAGGCCATGGGCAACACTTGGGTATCGGTCTATCCGTTCGCCATCGGGCTTGGCTACCTGATGCCGCAGGACTTCCTCTTCTCGTGCTGGTTCTTCTACTGGTTCTGGAAGCTAGAACTCATCGTCGGCGCGCTCATCGGGCAGCTCCAGACGGGGTTGCCTCACGTGCCCGAGCAGACCTTCGGCGCCTATCTCGGCATCGCCGTCTTCGCGCTGTGGGCGGGTCGGAAGTACTTCACCCAGATCGCGCGCGACGTGCTGAGGGGCGTCTCCCCGGCGGACGAACCAAGGCAAGCCGTCTCGTACCGGGTCGCGTTTGCGGGGCTGGCTGTGGGCGGCGTGCTCTTGACGGGATTCATGGTGAAGATGCTGGGCGCAAGCGTCGTGTCGGCAGTGGTCTATCTGGTGGCGTATCTGCTGATGTCTCTGGCGATGACTCGGATGCGCGCCGAGTTTGGCCTGCCGGTCCACGACCTCTTCACCGGCCCGCTTGCGATGATGGTCAACATCGGCGGATCGAAGATGTGGGGGCAGAAGAGCATCGTGGGTCTCAGCCTGCTCTGGTGGCTCGAACGAGTGCAGCGCAGTCACCCCATGCCCCACGGCCTGGAGGGGCTCAGCCTCGGCGAGAGGCGGGGCGTCAGAGGCTCGGGAATGCTCGCGGCCATCGGGATAGCGGCGGTCGTCGGCGCGGTCGCAACCGTGGGCAGCCTCGTGCGTTTGGGATCGACCCACGGCTTCGCGACCCTCGGCACCGACGCGCCGTACCTGGGCAATGGAGGTTTCAGCCGCCCCGCGAGTTGGCTGGCCTATCGCCGCCCGCCCAACCTCAGCAAGCTGGGCGCGCTGGGAGTGGGCGCCGCCTTCACCGTGGCCCTGATGCTGCTGCGCCAACGCTACGTCTGGTGGCCATTCCATCCCGTCGGCTTCGCGGCGTCGAGCATCTGGTTCATCGGTCTGCTATGGGTCCCGCTGTTCGTGGCGTGGGTGATCAAGGGTCTGGTGATCCGATATGGTGGAAACAAGCTCTACAGCCGGCTCGTGCCGCTGTTCGTGGGGCTCGTGCTGGGCGAGTTCCTCATGGGCGGGCTGTGGGGTCTCATCGGCGCGATCGGCCGTTTCCCGACGTACCGTTTCTGGGCGTACTAGCGCTGGTTTCAGAACCCCAACAACCGGGCCGGTCGAAGCTGGAGCTTCGACCTACGGGGGCTTTGAAACCACTTATGGACCCCGTGCGGGTCATTTCGCGTCATCAGCATTCCCGTGCCGGCGCTGTTTGTCGTCACGTGACGACAAACAACCACACCCTCGTCGCCGCGGCTCGCCATACCGCGCAAGCACTAAGCCCCATCCATCTCGCGCAGGAAGAGCCGCATCGATCGATGGCTGTGCATCAGATCAAGCGTCGGCGTCGCGGGCGGGATGTCGATGTAGTCGAAGAACCCATCGCCGATGTTCTGATAGCACAAGCCGTCGATGGCGTCGTTTGGGAAGTAGTTGAAGATCCCCCTCGCCGCCCGCAGCACGAGAGCGTCCACATCATCGGGCGGGCCGACATGACGAAGAACGGCCCCCGCCGCGAGTAGCTCCATCAACGCCCACCACGGGTAGGTGACAAGGCGCGTGGGCTCGGTCTGTCGGCCGAAATGCTCCCGCGCAACCGCATCGCTCACGCGATCCGCGATGTCCTCGACGCAATCGTTCGGGATCGCGCGCAGCGTGTTCCGGTCGATGTTCTTGCGGACCAGATCGCGGTGTGGATGGAAGCCATTGCCGGCAGCCCACAGGAAGATGCCCCGGGCCGTTTCGCGCAGCGACCGGCGCTCCCCTTCGGGCAGGAATACCGCGAACCGGGCGGCGAATGCCGTGAACTCGATCGCGTGGCCGGGGTCGGTGACAACGCGGCCGACTTCGTCGGGCACGGGCTCGCCGCCGCGACTGACCTCCCAGAACGCGTCGTCCTGCGCGCGGTGGTGGTTGGCGAGGATATGGCTGACACACTCGTTGCCAAGATCCACGAATGGTCGAGCCGCCGCCTGAAACTCAGGCGATGAGGGTTGGTGGCAGACGGCCAACGTCTCCAGGATGTCGGCCATTGCCCCGAGCGCGATCATGAACGGTCCTTGCGCTCTTTCGCCGGCGGGCCGAGGCGCGTCAGCCTCAATGAACCGGTCCCTGGCGAGCGCGTCGCGGAGCGATTCGAAGAGCGTCTTCCCCACCTCGCCCGCTTCCGCATCGGTGAAGATCAGGTCGTGCTGCAGCAACCCGTTCATGACGAACATGTGAGAGTAGCTCGAACCATCCGGGCCGATCTTCACGTTCAGAGGATCGCCGGTCGCTCGGTTCGTCGCGTCATCCACCACGTGCGGCAGGTACCCGTTCAGTTCCCACCGTTCGACGAGCGCGTCGCGGATGTGCTGGGCATACTCGCGCGTTACCTCACGGTCGCCGAGGGCGAGCAGATGACAGATCGACAGCTCTGCCAGGCTCCGACCGTCCGTCCACGAGAAACAGCAACGGTGAGCGTGCGGCTTGCCCGTGACCGAGTTGATGTTGAAGTACCCGCCGCGGTAGCCTGGGCGATGGTCGGACTGGAATCGCTCCAGGAAGAAACGCAGGTAGTTGTCGCGATATGCGTCGATGAAGCTGTTGAGGTTGGCATCGATGCGCAACGGATCCGGGCATTCCCAGCTCATGGTCTCTCCGTGTGTCGCGGGTTGCCTGCCGCGCATCAGCTTCCGGTCATTCGCCCCGCGCACCTGCCCGCAGGGGCGGTCGCGCGCGCGGCGAACCACCCATCGCGTGGGAGCACCAGCGACTGCCGGAGTTAGGGTGATCGATGAACGATCTCAAGCGACCTTACGAGGCGCTGCTGTGGGTGGAACTCATTGGGTTCGACAATGAGCTGGCGGACTATGGCGTCGAGGCCTACTTGCAGGGCGCCGGCCTCGTCCCGGACGCCGTGTCGCTGTTTGTCTACACGCCTGAGTTCGTCCACACGCACGCCGGCACGCTGGATGAGACACTTCTGCCACCCGACTGCGGCTCGTACGGAGGCCATCCGAGTAACTACCAACGCGCGCGTCAGGACTGGACGCGGGCCCAGTTGCTGAGGCTTGTCAGGGCGCTCCAGAGCCACGGCATCGCGGTCTTCTTCTGCGTTTTCGACGTCTGCGCCAGCCCCACGTGGATCGCCGAGCACCCGGAGATCCTCAACATCACCAACGAGGGCGAGCGGACCGGATCGATCTCGCCATTCAAGCACCTGTCCGATGGATCGCTATACGAGGACTTCTTCACCCGACAACTCGGCGCGGTGCTCCGCGACTACGGTTTCGATGGATACCACCAGGGCGACGGCTACTGCCACCCGCGCTACCCGCTATACAAGGCCGATTACTCCGCCGACATGACCGCGCAATTCTGTGCCCACGCGGGCTGCGAGTTGCCGGAGACCATCGGCCCCGAAGCCGGCGATGAGCCGGGCGTCGTGACCGAGCGCTCCGCGTGGATTTGGCGCCATGCTCGGGCCGAGTGGATCCACTTCCACGCCGATCGGATGGTGCAGTTCTGCGAGAAGGTCATCAGCGTCGTCCACGCCGAGGGCAAGAAGGTCATCCTCAACAACGCGTTGACGCGCGACCCATTCCAGGCGCTGTACCGACACGGCGTTGACTACCAGCGCATTGCAGCGGCGGGGGCGGATGGTTTCGTCATCGAGACGGTCGCGCCGGGAGTCATCATCGGTGGCGAGAGCGGGCGCGCGGCGGATCCACACTACGACTTCCAGGCCACCGTGCTGCTCATCTCCGCGGCCGTCCCCAACCGCAAGCTCTGGTGCATCAACAGCGCCCACGATGTGAACGAGCAGTGGGACGTCCTCCTACACGGGCCGACCTTGCTCGAGCGAGAGATCTACTGCCACAGCAGCCTGTTCCGCCAGGAATCCGGCGATCTGCGTCGCTGCGTCTCGGGGGCGCTGGTGTGCCTGGCCGACGGCATACGCCCCCACGAGTGGGAGTGGCTGCGGCGATGGTGGGAGCTGGGATACGGGACGGACCCGCGGGGCGTTCTCGGCGCGACGGTGGTCTGGTCTGATGAGGCTCACGCCAACCAACTTGATGATTACCTCGCCACCCGTCGCTATAGCACGCACAAGCTTCTCTATGAACTGATGACCCGCGGCGCGCCATTGCATTGCGTGGTTGACGTTGCGGACACCGGCGCTGTCCAAGGGCCGCTGGTGGTTCTGAACCCGCATCTCTTCCCCCGTGAGCAACTCGAATCCGTGCTGGCGCGCGACCAGGGACCGGTGATCATGGTGGGCGGATTGCCTGAATGGCTCCCGGAAACCACGCACAGATTCTCAGACTGCCACGGGCCGAACGAATTGGGCTTCGCCGCGTATGGGGACATCCCACCGGCCGAGGTCTCAATCACCGACGATCCCGAGATCATCCCAGAAGATCTGATGGACCTGCCGGACCCGCCTTTCTACTTCGATGAGTTGTATTTCCGCAAGGTGTCCGACAGCTTCCTGGATGCCTGCGCGGAGACCATTTGCGGAGCCGCCGACGCGGTGGAGGTCAAGGCCGGTGACGAGTCCATCAACGTCCGCGCGCTCGACATGGGGCCTGGGCGGGTGCGCCTCCTGGTGGACAACAGCGCTCCGCATTACGTCATCGCCGAACTCGATCTGCACCGTCCCATCAAGCGCATCGAGGTGGCGACGGCCTTCCCCGGCCAAGCCCCTCCCGTCGCGGAATCGCGCATCTGGAACCTGCGCGTCCCCGGCAGGGGGATGGTCGTGCTGGATGTTGAGATGGACGTCCAAGACGGGATCGAGCAGAGGGATGTGGCGCTCATGATGGTCGGGCCGACCGCTTGCGGTACGTAGACGATCTTCACTCAGCCGCGCCCGTCCGCCTCGCCACCATCCGGACGAAGCCCAGGTGCCGGCCCCCGTCGGCGCGGAGCTGAGCAAGCTCGGACGCGGCCCCCTCCTCGCCCTGATGGCTCATGCCCGTTGGATCCAGGGCCTCGTGCCAATGTATCCACAACTCACACCCCCGCGGAAGCGCTTCGGCCAACTCCACCTCAAGCCCAGGGCAACGCTCCCAGTGGCGCCGCCACCAGTCCACCGAGTTCATCCAGTGCCACTCGTTGCTCCGGTGCTCAGGCGGGGGCTGTGGCACCTCCTCTGGCGACGCCGGGCTCACGATGCCGATCTGTCCTCCTGGCTTGAGCAGCTTGAGCATGTAGAACTCGAGGTAGTGGACATCAGTCCCGAAGTAGTGGAAACCATCCAGGCTGACAATCGCATCGAAGAACCCCTCGGCATACGGCAACGAGCGCGCCTCGGCGTAGATGGGGTGCACGCTGTCGGCGACTCCGGCCTCGCGGATGCGCTGCCAGTTGTCCGTCGGCGTGACCCAGAGATCCGTGGCCCACACCTCCACCCCGAACTCCTTGGCCAGGAATATCGAACTCATCGCCCTTCCGCAGGCCATGTCCAGTACCCGCATGCCAGGCTTCAGATCCATCACCTGACTCAGAGCCTCGGTGATCCAAAGCACGTTCGGGCCCATCTCGTTTTCGAACACCCAGATGGGATCGTACTTCGACGAGCGCGGGAACTCGTCAACTCTGAGCATCTCGACCAGTTGGCTTCTGTCAATGTCCATCTTCATCTCCCCCAAAGCGATGGTGCCCGCGTGCGAGTGGCGCGTCTGGGCGCCCGGGCTGTTGGCCAGACCGTCAGCCATCCATTGCAGTGCTTCACTGTCCGGGCGCCAGCAACCTGCACATCTGATCGCGGAAGCCGGCAAGGCGGGCTAGTGACGGCCAGGCCCGGTGATGAGGGGGCCATCGTGCCACCTGCTGGGCTCGCCGCTTGCGCCCGGTGATGTGAACTGGTACTCCCACACATCGGCCCCCAACTCGACGGTCGCGCGATAGACGCTGGCGTCGCCCTCGCCTCGGCCGCGAGCGCGGGTCATGGTGATGGTGCGGTACGGGTCGCCATCGCGGCGAAGATTGAGCTGCACGGTTGGCGCTGCGGTCGGGCCCACGTATCGGACGGCGAAGAGGAATCTGTTGTTCGGAGGCCCCGCGTCGGGACCGACGCCGTCCTGCTCGAAACCCTCGGCGCCCACCCACTCGAGAGTCGGGTGCGCCACGCTGCAGATGAACTGCTGCGGCCTCAGCGGGGCGTCGGAGATACGCACCTCGTCGATCGTGCCATGGATGGCGAAGCTTCCACGATCTCCCCCATGGTACCCGCCGATCCCTAAGCCAGGGCTCATCGCTGGGTTGAGACCCACGCGCGGGCGCGTGGAGGTCTCCATGGATGCCATGAGGTCACCATTCACGTACAGCCCGAGGAAACCGGTCTCAGCGTCGAGGACGCCGGCGACGTGAATCGGGACGCCGATCCACCTAAATGGGCACGTGACAGTTGCCGGCGGATCGCCGGGCTTGCCTCCGGGACCCTCGATGTGAAAGCTGAGTGCCCGCGCGCGAGGGTCGAGGGAGAGGACGTACGAATCCCAGCCGGGGGCGTTGTCGCCGCGGAAGATGATGAAATTGGCGACCCCGTGCCGCGAGTATCCCTTGATCTCAACGAAGGCCTCGAGGGTGAGGCTCTCCGCGAGTTGGAGTTTCTCGTGGTCGGGGACGAAGAGCCAGTCCAATCGCTCGTCGAGTTCAAGCGCCACGTTGCTGCCAGGCGCGATGCCCGCCACGTAGCGCGCGTTGCACGCGTAGGGCGTCCAGCCGTGGAGCTTGTTCGGGCCTGAATCGGGGAGAGACGCCGTGCCGCCGACGGCCTGATCCAACTCCCCGTCCTCGAAACGATACCAGGCCACCGTCTCGGCCGACGCGACGACGCCCGTCGACACCACGCACACCGCGATCAACAACGCGAGCCTCGGACCGATCATTGGTGATCCCTCCCCTGTCTGATAGTTACACAGACACCTGGCGCGGGCCTGCCGTTGCTCGACGAGAGGGCAAGATTCCCTTCTTGGGCAATAGGCGAGCCATGGACGTCTGTACCGATGCGCCCGGCGTGACGCCGCAGCATACACGCGACATAAGGAGACCTGAACCGTGCCGCACGAGCACATCAGCCGACGCAAGTTCATCTCAGCAAGCGCGCTTGCGGCTGCCTCATCGAGCGTTGCCGCGCGCAGTGCCCATGGTCAGGAGACCCCAGCAATGACCCCAACGGGACTGATCGAGTCCATCGAGAAGATAACGCTCCGCCGAGGCCGCGACGGCAGCGGGCCGACGTGGTTTCATCCGCGCGCTTGCATGGTCCCCCGCGAGGAGGGCCCGGTCGCCCTTATGACGCTTCAGGAGATCGGCGGTTCTGACTACTTCGGTCCCGTGCACTGGTCGGAGTCGCGCGATCTGGGCGCGACTTGGTCTGACCCAGAGCCCATTCCCTCCCTGGGGCGGACGCCCGGTCCGAATGACCTCGAAGCAGGCGTCTGCGACGTCGTGCCCGACTATCACCCGCCCTCGGGCGCGGTGCTGGCGCTGGGACACAACGTCTTCTACAAAGACGGGCGCTTCCCGGGCCAGCAGCCGCCGCGCTGCCCGATCTACGCGGTCAGATCTGCTCGAGGCGAATGGTCCGATGCCAAGCCATTGGAGTGGGACGATCCGCGCGGCGCGTTCATCTACACGAACAACTGCGGCCAGCGCGTGACGCTGCCGAGCGGCGACATCCTGCTCGCCTTCACTTTCGGCGCCAAGCCGACCGCGCGCTCCGTGGCAAGCGTTGTCTGCTCCTTCGACGGAGACACCCTCTCCGTTCGGGAGGTAGGGGAGGAACTGAAGCACGACGCGGGCCGGGGTCTGCTCGAGCCGTCTCTCACCCACCTCGACGATCGGTACTACCTGACGATGCGAGCCGAGGACAACCACGGATATGTGGCCGCGAGCGACGATGGGCTCAACTGGTCGGAGAAACAGCCGTGGCGGTATGACGATGGCGAATCGATTGGGATGTCGACAACGCAGCAGCACTGGCTAACCCATTCGGGCGCGCTGTTTCTCGTCTACACGCGCCGCGACGTCTCGAACGCCAATGTGATCCGCTGGCGCTCGCCGCTTTGGGTGGCAGAGGTCGACCGGGAGAGACTGTGCCTGATCCGCGCGACGGAGCAAGTCCTGCTACCCCTCGTCGGCGACGGCGTGGACGATCCTGACGGCGTTGCAATGATGGGCAACTTCAATGTCACCAACGCCAGCCCGAATGAATCGTGGGTGACGGTTGGCGAGTGCATGCCGCGCCGGGGCTACCTGGGCGACGTGCTGATGGCCCGCATCCGCTGGCGCGACCGCAACGAACTCGTTTGAGCCGCGCACTGGAGCAGAGACCAATGATCCGACATGCTGCAACAGCAGCCATCGCTCTCATCTGCGCGGCCGCGCACGGTGATTCGCTGATCCAAAACGGTGGCTTCGAGGCGACCAGCGCGCCGGCCGGGGCAGTGTCGGGCGACGGTGGCTACGGCGCGTGGACGCTAGGCGAATCCGGCCTCGTTCCCGCGAACTGGACGCTGAACCCAGCCTATCCGGGCGAGGTCTCCGTGGCCGACGGCGCGCTGCGCGTCCATGGCAATGGCCAACGCGGCCTCGCGCACGTCTACCAGCCGTGCCCGACCATCGAAACCGGCAGATGCTACGTGATCACCGCGAGCGTGCGCGGCGGGCCCGTCTCGTTCCTGATGTACGAGTACTTCGCGGACAGACCGATGAAGGTCCCCACGATCATCGCCGCGCCGGCCTCGGCGGATGAGTGGCGCGAGGTCACGGGTTACTACTGGCCGGAGGGCGACGGCTTCGCGTCCGCTTCGCTGGCCATCGTTACTCCGGAGGGAGCCACTGTGGACATCGACGATGTCGCGATCGAAGACACGGGCGTGGCGCGCTTGCCTGACGACGCGGAGCCGGTGATTATCGAGAATGACCTCGTCCGCTTGAGGCTGTCCGCCACTTCTCAGCTTGAGGAGTTCACGTGCAAGGCAACCGGCGTCAACTACGCGCGTCCGGACGCCGGCCCCCCGGTGTTTCGCGCCGGCATGTCGGGCGGCGAGATGCCGGCCCGATCGATCAAGCGAACCGGCGACGACATCGAAATAAGCTTCCCCGACCCGAGCGCGCGCGTGGTGCTGAGCATCGATGCGAAGCCACGCTACATCGCGCTGACCGTCAAGGAAGTCGAGGGCGAGGCTGTCGACTGGGTCCAGCTCTGCGACCTCAGACTCGACATCACCGAGAACGTCGGGACGCTCGTCAACGCCGCGTGGACCGATGACTTCACCGCATGCGTGCTGGCCTGCAACGACCAGGTACACTCATACGGGGCCGATGGATCGCGCGCGGCGCTGATGGCGCGATGCTATCGCGAGTATGGCCTTGAGGGCGCGCGAGTCGCCATCGTCGGAACGCCGGAGGCGCCGCTTGATGCGATCGAGGCGGTCGAACTGGCGGAGGGGCTGCCTCACCCGGAGATCGACGGCGTCTGGATCAAGCGGGCGCCTCAGCGGTTCTCGTCGTACCTGATGGCCGGCGGAGTCGGCGAGCACAACATCGACGAGATCATCGAGTTCGCGAGAGATGGCTTCGGCTGCATCGAGTTGCTGAATTGGTGGGAGTCGACGCCGACGTATGCCGTTCACCCGGGCCTCTATCCGAGTGGCATCGACGGGCTGAAGGAATGCGCCGACAAGGTCCACGCGGCTGGGATGGAGCTGGGGCTCCACGCGATGCAGGGGATGGTCGGCTGGGGCGGGATCGGGCTGAAGGATCCGTATGTCACGCCGTCGGCCGATCCGCGACTGCTGCGCGACCGCGCGGTCACGCTTGGCCAAGACGCGACATCCACCGCCACCGAACTCGCGACCTCAGGCGACCTCACCGCGTGGCCCGAGCGCGGCGATCTCTACATCAACGGGGAGGTCGTGCGTTACGCCACGCTCACGGAGAACGGCTTTGGCGACTGCACCCGCGGGATGCACGAAACCGCCACGCGCGACCACCCGGTCGGCTCTGAAGTGAGCCTGCTCGTGAACTGCTTCAACATGTGGGACCACCTGATCTACGCGCCGGATGTCAACTCAACACTGGTCGATGAGATCTGCGATTCGCTGGCCGGCGTCTTCAACGCCGTGGGCGCGGACATGGCTTACTTCGATGGCGGCGAGGAGATCGCCGTTCAGCCCCCGCAATGGGCCAATCAGGGCCGCATCGCATTGGGCGTCATGGAGCGGCTCGACCGGCCCGTGATCCTCGAAGGCAATGCTCTGTACACGCACCTATCGTGGCACGTGATCAGCCGTGGCAGTCCCAGCTACGACCCGATCTACTACGGTCGCCGCGAGTACACGCTGCGCTCGAAGGGCCAGAACCCCGCTCGCTGGGGGAAGAACCTGTTGACCGGCGATGTCGGCTGGTTCCGCGCCCACACGCACTCGCCCTCGACCCACGCGGTGACGCCCGACGAGGTGATGTTGCTCTGCCTGAAAGCCCTCGGCGGCAAGGCTCCCATCTCGTTCCAGGTCGACTCGGGCAATCTCTACGCGAACAAGCGGATGCCTGAGATGCTCGAGATCATCCGCGCCTGCGATGAGTTGAAGCGCCGCGATTACTTCTCCGACGAGGTATGCCGCGCGATCTCCGAGCCAATGGCGGAGCACGTGCTGGAGCAAGCCGATGCCGGCGAGTGGCAAGTCCGGCCGCTGACATTTGGTCCTCCCCAGGTCGTGACGCCGGGGCCGCTCACCTGGCAGAACCCCCACGCCGCGCAGCCGCCATGGATCCAGATACGCGCGCGGACGAAACTAGCCGAGCACGGGTCAGCGGACAACATCGTCCTCGCCGACTTCACGGACGGCGCGCGGTTCACTCCCGACGCCGCGGCCTCGGGCGGGCTAGGTCACTCCATCGACGCATCGACGGAGCAGACCCCGGGCGGCGCCGCCGCGATTCGATGCAGTGTCAATAACCAAATGGCAGAGCGCTCGGGCTGGACGCGCGCGACGCTCCCCATCGATCCCGTCATCGACCTGTCCAGCCACCGACGACTCGGCGTGTGGGTCCGCGCTGACGGCAGCGGCGGCATCCTTAACGTGCAACTCGTGCAAAGCCATGGCTTCCGCGATCACTACATCGACCTGGACTACGAGGGGTGGCGCTACCACGAACTCACCACCGGCGAGTCATCGCGATTCTATGACTACGGCTGGCCCTACAACTTCACCGACCTGATGTACTGGCAGTTCCGATACGACAGCATCAGGGGCATCAACCTCCTGCTCAACGACCTCGCGCCAAGCACCGAGACGGAATGCCTGATCGGGCGGATCGAGGCCTTGCGCGAATACCCGCTCCCACTCGTCTCGCCGTCGCTTCAGACGGGCGAGGGCACGATCACATTCCCCGTGTCGCTGAGGCCGGATGAGTACATCGAGATGGACTGGGATGGTATAGTTGTCGACACTTCGAGCCCAACGGAGCGGTGCTGGCGGATGTGAAGCCTGTCGGGGAGATCCGCCTCGCAACCGGCGAGAATTCAGTCGGCTTCACCTCTGACGCAGGCGAGGCGACGTCGTCGCGGGCGGAGGTCACCTTCGCCTCACGGGGTGATGCGCTGGCCAACGATCAGCGCGTTGGCCAGGCTCCGCGAGAGACCCGCGACGAGCGTCTCCGACTGGTCGCCGCCCAGCGCGGAGGTCACCGCATCGTGCGGGGGGCGTATGAGCGCGCTCCTCAAGCGCCGCCCCAATCGATACCCGCCTTCGACGGCGCGGGCAACGTGTGGGAGGTCCGGAATCACCTTGCCGAGCCCTACCGCGCGGCCGTCGTCATCTCGCGAAGCGGCGCGATGCCTGACGTCGACTATGACGATGCGCAGGCCGTCGTGCTTGAGGATTTCGAGGATCTGACGACGTACGATATGTCCGAGCGCAATCAGTTCGAGCAGTTCGTCATCGGCGGCGGCAAGCAGCTCACTGACGAGGGCCCGGTCCGTGCCGGCGTTTCGCAGACGTTCGAGTCTTCAGCCGAAGGCGCTCGCGCGGGTGGTCCGTGTGGCGTCTATTCGGCCGCGAACGACGGCGGGCCGAGCGGCTGGTGCGCCAAGGGCAAGCGCTTCGCCGCGCCCGTCGATCTCTCTGGCCACAGCGCGATCGCGCTATGGCTGCATGGCGACGGGAAAGGCGAACAACTCAGACTGCAGCTGCGCGATAGCAGCGGCGCGCACGCGGACTGGATCGTACCGATCGCGTACACGGGATGGCGGCTGCAGGTCTTCGCGACGGCCGACGTGGTGGACTTCGATTGGTCGGAGGTTGCGTACGTGCTCTTCTACTTCAATGGCATCCCGGCCGCGACGCAGGTGTCGCTGAGACTCGACGACCTGAAGGCCATCCCCGAACTCGCGCAGCCCCGCTCGCTCGCGCGACCGGTCATCACCATCGGCGACCGGCGGGTGAAACTGCCGGCGACGGTCGGACCGAACGACGCGGTCACCATCGATGCCGATGGTCGGCTGGCTCTCTGGCGTGGAGAACGTCGCGAGAGGAAAGCCCTCAAGGCGCGGGGCCCAAGCCTCGTGCTGAAGCCAGGCGCGAATCGCATCCAGTTGGATTGCGATAGGGCCGACGAGGCTCCGCGAGATGTCGTGGTCGATGTGCTCCACATCGAACCGGTTGACTAGCGTTTCAGGACGTACACCGCCGCGTCACCGGGCTGCAATTCGCAGGATACCTGCTCCCCGGCACCTACCGCCTGTCCTGAGTAGAATTCCACGCCCGCTCCCGCGTCGACGGGGAGTTGGATCTGGTGTTCCACCACGCGACTGCCTTGGTTCATCACGCAGACCAACGTGGTCTGGCCCGCGCTAAGCACCTGTCCCTGAGTGATGTCAAAGCCCTCAAGAGCAGCGGCCGGCTTGCCGTTGAGGAAGACATCCTCATGCTCAGCCGCGAGCCGCGTCACCTCACCGATGGCATGCCACACGCGCCCGTCGAAGCTCTTGCGATCATAGACGAGAATGCCCCCCGTCCCAGCGAGCAACATGCGCAGCGACCTGGCCTTCGTCACCGGCGTCAGCGGCGTGGTTATGGTGGTGTCGTATGGTACTGAGAGCAGGCCACACACCAGGGGAATCCCCTGCAGCGCCTCGACCGTCTTAGCAATGACCGGCTCGCCATCGCCGTAGCCGCACCCGGCGCGATCGCACGATTGGAGATCGCCGATGTACTGCCAGTCGATGCCATACATCTCCGCATTCGAGGGCGTTTGGTAGCCACTGTAGATCGTGAACTCCGTCCCCGGCGCGAGTCGGTGAACCGTCTCCTTGAACTTGGCGAACATCTCCGCCACGCGCCGCGCCATGAAGTCAATCCACTCGGCCGCGTGCTCCTGTTTGATGCTCTCGGCGTCGAGCGTAGCGTCCGCCGGCACGCCGTCTCGCTCCCTGAACGCGGCGAGGCAGAGCGGGCAGTAACACGAATGCGGGCCGGCGTATGGCCCGTATTCGTAGTCGATGTCAACCACCTGCGGCCTCACCTCGTCGATGCGCGCCTTCAGGGCCGTCTCAACCGCGGGCCACCCTTCGCCCAGCAAGAAACTCATGCACATCCGATCGTCGAGCGGCTCGCCATCGCCAGTGATGAGGCGCTGCTCGGGCTCCGCCTCGAGGTGGTCTGACAGGTTCATCCCCCACGGTTTGAAGTTGGTGGTGAGTGTCTGCCCCAACCCGCGCGGCGGGGAGTGGTCGGTGGTCCAGCGATCTCCCGCGACGATATCATTGAAGCCCGCGGCTTGGGCGCACTCGAGGATCCCCTCACGCACGGTCAGATCATCGATGTTGGTGAACCACCCGCCCCAGAGCTGGAAGACAAGCGTCTCGGGATGGCGGCCCGCGAGTTCGGGGAGCACGCGCACGTTGAACCGCTGCGGCGCCTCGCTAATGTTGCCTCCATTTGCCTCGCTCCAATAGATGAACTCAGCGTCGGGATCGGGATCGCCGGCCCCCTCGCGGTAGCGGACATGGGCCTCGAACATCGACATGATGAAGTGTCTACCCGACAGCAGCAGCTTGTCGGCGACCACCTTGACGACGCGCATCTCGCGCCCGTCTACCTGCCGCGTACCCTCGGGCGAGAGTTGGAACTCAGGTTGCTCATCGTTGGTCGTGCCATAGAACCCGGTGCTGCCGACGATCTCAAACTCGGGCGGCGTGGCAATGAACGTCGTCCATCCATCCAGTTTCTTGCCCGCGAGGCCATCGGTGATGAAGCTGATATGCTGAGTCGCGCCGCGCGCCAGGTGAAACGCCGGTTCCGGCGTCGGCCACACGCGGGTCTTCTCCCAGAGCAAGGTCCGCCGCAGGACAACCGGCTTGCCCGCTTCGCCGACGACCGGCCCGAGTTGCGGATCATCGCCCGACGTCTCGGCAACAGGCCACGAGCCATCGTCAAGCCCAGCACTCGTCGCGCTCTCGGTGTCCGCGGGCGCCATCTTCCAGCTCTCGCCGGTGAAGCGGAGCCCCGGCGCATCTACTGAGATCGCCGCCGTTCCTTGCTCGAGCCGGAGCGCAAACACGTTCGCACCGCGCTGCAGCGGCGCCGAGATCGGCTCGCCAGTCGCCTGGTCGCCGCGCGCGATGACATCGTCGTTGAGGTGCAGTTCGTACGGCCCGCCGCACGCGATCTTCACCTCAGCGACGGATGACCTCACCGCGCGCGTGAGGGTCGGCCTCAGGTAGAGCGGCTCCAGCGTCGCCGCGTCGACCGCCGCGTGCTCGACGGTCAGCTCCCCCTCCTGCCCCACCGTGAACGGCGCGCTCACATCGACAGGCCCGTCGTCAAGGGCTACGAAGCGCGAGGCGCGCGTGCGTTCTCTCTTCGCCGCAGGGCCCGTTGCCGAGAGCAAGTACACGCCCGATGGCTGGCCTGGCACCGGCGCCAGCGACGCCGCGACCTCATTCTTCCCGGGCTGCAGGGCCGCCGGCGTGGTGATAGCGACGCCGGGCGTGGCCCCGCCGAACACGAGGGTGCCGAACTCATACGGATCGTGGAATCCGTTGCGCGCGGGATGCCACGCGGCGTGCTCCTTGCGCTCCTTGGCGATTCGTCCGAGGCCGACTTGCCAGGTATCGCCAGGGCTCGGCGCGCCGCCCAGATCAGCGAGCGGAATCGACATCTCAACAATCCACGCGTCCTCGCCGATCATGCCTTCAGCCTCCGCGCCCGAGTCCCATCCAAGGTCACGCGTCCCCCACAGGTCCGGCCCAGGCGCGCGCGCGTCGGCGATCGTGCCCAGCGCGTTGATCGTGAAGTCGAAGACCTGCGCGCCCGTGTCGGCGGGATCGAGAAGCGCGATCACCGAGTCGTCTTGATGCACCTCGGCGTCACGCTCGGTAACGTTGGCCACGAACTCCCCGCGCCGCTGCCCCGCCACGCTCAGGATCGGTTCCTGACACTCGAACAGCAGGTACAGGTGCGTGTCGTCATAGCAGATCCGCACGCTCGTATCCGCCTGCGCCGGCGGCAGCGATCTCAGGCCGACGAAACCCGCGCAAGCCACCGTATTCAGCCAGCATGGGTCGTCGCCGAGCCCGTCGAGCGTTGGCGGCGCCGCAGCCCGCGAGACCACGGCCAGAGGTCGGCGCGCCCCCCACGCAGGCGCTGCATCCAGCTCCTCATCGGTCATGTCCCCGCGCGTGCTCAGAGCGATCTGGTCAAACGCGACCTGCCCGGCCGACTCCTTGTCGCCCTGCAAGCTCACCCAGAACGAGTCGCCGATCTCACCGGCCGTCACCGGCGGGAATGACATCCACTGCCACGTGCCAATCTCAGTCGGCGTGATGCTGACCAGGCGCTCCGTGGACCCATTCTGATGGGTCTCCAACTGGTACGTCTCTTTCACGGAGACAGGCTGGACGCGCAGATAGATCGTCACCGGGTTGCTCGTGCGCGGGAACGGGAAGTCAACCAGCGCCATGTAGCGTTCGTGACGCGTCACGTGCCCGCCCGAGGTCTCCGCCACCTCGGCCACGTACGCGTCGCGCAAGGCGAAGTCCTCAGCCTCAAACCGCCACGGCCCAACCTCAGCGTCATACACCTGGGGAGGGTCGGCCAGCGCGATTTGGATGTCATCCATCTCAAACACGGCGTCCTGCTGAGTGGTCTTACTGAGGAAATGGATGCCCAGCGTGGTGTCGGTGGCCACCAGCGTCTTGCTCAGCGAGACTTCCTGCCACTCGTCAGTCAGCGCCAACGTGTTCGGCGCGTAGAGCCAACCGTTGCCCGAGATCAGGCAGAGCCAGATATCGCCGGCGCCACGGACCTGCGCGGTAACGGTGGCCACTCGTCCCCCGGCGAGGCCCGTTGCTCTCATGCTCAGGCCTTCGAGGGCTCGCTCTCCGGGAATCGTGGCGCGCGCGTATTGCGCGCCCTCGGCCGGATTGTCTGTGCCAATCTCCACCGTCGCCTCGTTGGGCGGCTCGTAGTAACTCTTGGCCGATGCCAATCCCGCCTCGAAGCCCTCGCTCCAGTCCTGGGCGACAGCCGTCGCCGCGACTGCGAGAGCCAGCATGCACACCGTGACCGTTGAGCGCATCTGAGATCCTCCGTAGAGCACGTTACATCCCGCGGGACACTTCGCGTCCGCGCTGGGCCTTACCTGTCCTCAAATCAATTAGTGTCAGACACTATTTTTAAGATCCTTTAGAGCATCATAGCGGCGTATTCGGCCCTAGAGAAACTAGTGTCTGACACTAATAAAATGCGATACCCGCTGCTCCCGCGGGCGACTGCGATCTCCGCCACTCGCTCTTGAGCTGGCAGTCGGAGTTCGATCTCGCGGAATTCGCGGAGTACCTGCGCATCAAGCACCCGCAGCCGTAACCTCGTCGTCGCCAAACGTGACCAGGCTTGGGATCAGCAACTCGTCGCCAGGGCTGGCCATCACAATCTGAAACCGCGGGACCGAGCCCGGCTTCTCCGACGGAAAGTCGTCCATGCTCAACTCGCTCTCCACGTCGCGATCCACGGTGAGAGCCGCGCCCTCGGCGAGCCTCCCAAGGGCGACGCCGTCGGAGTTGACCACGGTCATTCCCGTCTGAGCGTGAGGCGCCGAGACGCTGGTCGCGATGCGATTCTCGCCGGCCGGCACGTCGAGGACTGGTCCACCGGCGACAACGATGTCTTCGCTCCCGATTGAGAAGTGCGTTGCGTCGATCACGCGCTGCAGCGTGAGGCAATCAGCGAAGCCCTCGGGCTCGACGAGGACGGTCTGTCCCGGGAGCAGCGCGGCGTCGAGGATGGGATCGGCTACCTCGACAACGCCGTTCCCGGGCGATACCGATACGATCCGCGTTCTGCGAAGACCAGGCCCCGCCATGCGGAACTCGCCTAGAGATAGCTCTCGCCCGTTCAGCATCGAGGCGCGCGCGACAGCGCCGTCCGGGCCGATGACGACACATGCCGCCTGAGCGGTGATGCTGAGCTTCCCATCAACCACATGCGTCGCGTTCGGGTCCAGCGAATGGTAGACGTAATGCGTCGACCCGTCCGCGAGCGAGATCCGCGCGGCGACGGCCTGCCCGTCGGAAGGCTCGACGCTCGCGGGCGAGACGCCATCGATGCAGTGCTCATCCTTATACGGCTCGTAGACGGTCACAAACCGGCTGTCGATGTTCTCCCCGCGCCGCCGACGGAGCATGAACTGGATGGTGTCGGGCAGGTAGCTGTACTTTTGCGGCTTGCTCTCGCAGGCGATGATCTCGTCGCCCTCACCCAGCAAGTGCGCTCGCAGCCCGCGGCCCTCCCAAGGGTATTTGGTCTTGCCCTCGCCCGGCTCGGCGATTTGCCAATCACAGACAGCCTGGCCTTCCAACCGCGCTCGCCGGACATTGAAGAGATACTGAAAGCCGCTACCACCATAGCCGCCATACGCCATCGAGCCGAGAGGCTGAGCCGCGAAACGCGCGTCATCGTAGAAGTGCTCGTACGGCACGTCCACCCCGGCCAACGTGCCGTCATCTTGCACGGGCCCCAGCGGCGGATCGCACGTGAACTCCGATGGCGGCCCAAGCGCCACGTAATCATGCTGATCACCGCCGCTCACGTAGAACGCATCGAACACGTAGCTGTCCGTTGGCGACGCCTGAACATGAATGCACGCGCGCCGATACTGAGTGACCGCGTCGCCATAGACGCCGACGGTCGACGCATCCACGATCTGCGCGAAACCGTTCGGCTCGTATGCGTGGAGCTTCGGCACGCCGCGCCCTTGCTTGCGGGCGTCCACGACGACCGTGTTGTGAGCAACCGTGTTATCGAAGAAGGCGGCGCGGCGATGGTTGCGCGAATCGGTCTGCTCGGGGTAACCGATGTCGGTCAACAGCGCGTTGCCGTGGGAGAAGAGCAGCAAGTTGAGCTGGTCATTGTGGCGGTGCTGAGGGTAGTCGCCGTAGTACAGAACGCTCGCCGTGCGATTCGCCTCGCTGCCGCTCTGCATCGAGGCCAGACCATACGCCGGGAAGTGGCGCGAGGTCACTCCCGCCGGCTCGGCGTCGGCATCTGGCTCCCCGGGCGAGATCGGCTCATCGAACAGGTCGCGAGCGGCGTCAGCGTGCTCGCGCACAACCTCGGCAATCCGCGGGTCCGGGAAGTGAGGCAAGGCGATGCGCGCCACCGAGGCGTTCAGCGAGTCACCCCTCGCGAACATGTTGCCCGTGTCACCGAGCGGCGGGACGAACTGCCCGCAGACGACCACGTCGAACGGCCACGTCAGCAGTCTGCGAAAACGTGGCTCATCGAACAGGTTGACTCCCGAATCCGCCAAGGCCCCGGCGATCGTCGCCAGACTGCTCACCCAGCCGTAGTTGTAGGCAATGGACTCTTGGGGCATGCCGTCACGGTAGACGAGATTCTCCAGCGCGTCACGCACGCCCAGGTCTGATTGAACCTTCGGCGACGGATTCGCCAGCACCCAGTCGATCATCTCCGCCGACGTGGGATTCCGCGCCGTGTCCGCGAGCGTCACGGCCACTTGCACGAGCGCCTGCTGGTGCGCTCCGTAGTTGCCACGGATCCGACCGTTCGCGCTTACGATGCAACGCGCCGCCTCCAGCAATATGCGCTCGCGGATACGCTCGTCGATCTCCTCCCCACTCGCGCCCGCCAGCGCCTGAAGCGCCGTGTCATCGGCAAGGTACGGCTTCACCGCGTCATACGCCGGCGCGCACGTTCCGGGCGTCCTGACCTCCCAGATCATGTTCGTCAACTTGCCCGTGTAGTTCGGGTTGTGCTCCTTCGCCTCGCGGGACTGCTGCTCATACGCATAGTCGGGGTAGTGCTCGGCAAGCCGCCACAGCAGCACGGAGCACGTGTGAGCATACTCGTCGGCCCGCGCGTCATCCGCCAACTCGGCCAGGACCGTCGCCATGCTGAGCGCCTCAATCGCCGGCATCAGCTCGTTGAGCATGATCCAATGAGCGTAGTAGGCGACGAACCAATGGTTGGTGGGGTCGCCCTCATCATTCCACCCCCATCCGTCATCGGCGTGATCGCCGGTCAGCAGCGACCGATCCTGCATGCCCGTCGCGAGGTATGCCCCGAAGTCATTGCTCGGATAGATCTCGCCGCCCACGGGGCACTCGATCTTGTAAGGCCGGTCGAAGTCGATGATCCACTTGTAGAGCCCTGTCTTGTGGACCTCTACGCCATGCACGGGGCACCCGAAGTTGTGGACCTGATACCCGCGCGGGACCTCGGGCGGCACGACGAGCGTGGCGAGTTGCTCATCGTCATACCGCGTCCACCGATCGGCGGCGGCGAACGCCGCGTCGCGCTGCCGCTGGGCCCATTCGTGGGCAGCGATGTTGCGGCGCGCGGTCTCGAGCTTGGCGTCCGTGTAGTAGTGACGGCCCGTATCCGCGAGGGCATTGGCCGTCACGGCCAGGATCAGCAAGGCAATGGCGGTTCCACCGTTCATTCGCGGGTGCCTTTCGTTGACTCCATCAGCGCGCATCCCATTCAGCGAGAGTGCTGGCGTCTTCGCGTTGGGCTCAACCACGGCCTGCCTGACCCGCCGGCCATTCCGGCATTTAGGAACCGCATTCGCGCGCCGGAGTGTTGATTGCGTATAGCGCAGACCCCAGGGCGGCGTCCCTCTTGTCATGCCGCGAATGACGTGTTCGCCAACTCCGTTGGCGGCGATCTCTTACTTGCCGGATCCCGAACTGACCGAACGTGGAGGTGCATCGTGCGCGTGACTCAGCGGGCCTTGGTATCAGTGGTCTTCGTGCTGGCAGTTTCCCTCGCTCTGGCCGCGAACGGGAAGTACCATTCGCAAGGCACCAAGAACGCCATGGCGGCGAAGGGCTTCTCAACGACCGCCCAGACGATTGCCGCCGTCGGCAACCTCAAGACCGACATCTACAGCTCCACCCCGAAGGCCGCTCAAGCCGTGACGAGAGGGCCGTGGGCGTCGGAGATGGTGGGCTTCCACTGCGACAATCTCTTCACGTCGAAAGATGTCACCGATTACTTCGACAATCTCGAGAAGACAGCGTGCAAGGCAGCCAAGCAAGTGGTCGCCGACATCAATGCCAACAAGTGCTCCGCATCAGGATGCGTCGGCCACGCGAGGCCCAACCAGAAGCATCATATCTGGAATTCCACGGCCGACGATCTCTTCCACAATAGGAAGAAGACGCTGCTCCTGATGATGGGAGCGATTCTGCACGCGGTTCAGGATTTCTACTACCACTCGAACTGGGTGGAACTGTGGGACGCTGCCGGCAAGGGCGGCGACATCCCAACGCTCGGCGATGCGCGAGCCAAGGGCGACGCGGAGTCGAAGGGCATTCTCGGGAAGACCGTCACGGGCGAGTACCACGCGCCAAAGGCTCCCGCCAATGCCGTGTCACACGACGATCTCAACAAGGACTCCCCCAACTCCCCCCAAGGCAAGAAGCTGGCCAAGGACGGCAGGACGAACTTCCACACGCTCGCCAACCGAGCGGCGGCGAAGGCGTCTGAGCAATGGATCGACAAGTTCAAGAAGTGCATCAACGACGATGCTCTCTGGGGGAAGATGCAGCGCTGCGACGGCATCGGGAAGTCGCAAGCCAAAGACTACGATAACGAACACCGGGAACTCCAGGCGATCTTTCAGTCGGTGAGCAAGTGGAACGGCGACACCGGCATTCTGGGCGCGGTTGTCTCGCCAGCGGCGTTCGGCATGTGGCAGAATCGCTGCGCGTCGCTTTCCACGCCCCTCTTCCGAGGTCTCCTCAAGGACATCGGCACCAACAACCCCGCCCGCAAGTACCTGGCCGTCGCGCCGACCGCCGGGGCCATGGGTCTGGCGTCCGCCGCCCAGGCGGGAGCCGACTTGCGCAAGGCATTCCAAACCCTCGAGGCGCAGGAGTCCAATACCGGGGAGGCCGGTGGCCTCGCAAACCAGGCCATGGCCTCAGTGGAATACGCGCTCCAGTCCCTCGACGAGGGAGCTGTCGTTGGGGCGTTCTTGCATACGGCTCAGGCGCGGAACAAGACGGAGGCGGCCGGTGTCGCTCTCGCGGCGCAGGGCGCGGATGATAGCGTCATCACGGCCGTCGCCGGGGTACAGGCGGCGTTAAGCGCGGCCACGGCCGTGGTCGCTCAAGTTCCCGCCGACGTAGAGATCTGGACGCCCGCGCAAGTCAACGAGGGCGAGCCATGGACGGGCCTCGCCATGGTCAAGAATGCGGTCGGATACATCCCCTACGAAGGCGGCATTGTCTGCAACGGCGAGGTCGCGCCCGTCACACAGGGCAAGTTCACCGGACCGGCCTTCACCCAGACGGCCGCCGGCGCGGTGTTCTTCGGCATCCCCGAACTCGTGGGGAGCGACCGGAAGGTCTCCCCGACGATCACCTGCGGCCCCGAGCCGGAAGATGTCGCGCCGTTCATCCTGTCCAACTCAGCGTTCGTCCATCCGCGCGAACCGGTCCTCGTGATATCGGGGGAGGGCCTGAACAAGCTCGGGACCATCGCGCTAGTGAGTGACGATGGGACGCCCCACGCGCTGCCGATCGTGGCGGGCTCGTCGTCTCAACTCCTCTGCCTCGCCCCCGCGAGCGTGCCAGCCGGCACGTACACTCTCGCGGGCCAGACCGCCGACGACCAGATCATCCAGGGGCCGACCACGGTCACCGTGCCCACCTTCACCATCGAGACGACGCCCGTCACACACGTAGGCCAGAGCGGCCATGTCACCGTAAGTTCGACGTGCAATTACCCCGTCCAAGTCGAGGTCTTCGGCGGCGATCCCCACATCTCGCTACCCAGCCGAACGGCGACGGTCAGCCAGGGGGCCGAAGGCGTGCTCCCGTTCACCGCGGCGGTGGTGGGGTCATACTCGCTCATAGCCGTCCCGATCTCGCCCGCGCGCGGCGAGTGCGCGGCGCTCCCGCTTCCTGCAGCGGAGGCCGACGCGCTTTGGCAAGGAATCATAGCGAACCTCGTTGACACGTACGGCCCCCAAGTCTTCAACGGCGACGGGACTACGAGAGAGTGGCTATCGGGTCCGGCGAAGCAAGGAGCGTTTGGGGGCTTGCTCGCCGACGTGTTCGACAGCCGCACGAAGAAGCAGAAGAGGGCAGCGACACTGCTCGACAAGCTGGAGAAAGAGGCCAAGGAAGCTGCGGACGCGGCCATCAAGGCCCAGAAGCAGGCTGAGGCGATCGAGAAGCGCCTCGCCCAAGGGAATCAGACAGACGCGCAGCGGGTTAAGCTTGAGAAACAGGCCAAAAACAAGCGGCGCGAGGCAGCGCAGAAGTTCAAGACAGCAGGCGACAAATACCGGCAGGCAGCGCAGACGGCGAATCGGGCGGGGGACAGCGGTCGCGCTGCCAAGAACGAGGAAAATGCAGCACAGCAGTATCGGACCGAGGGCGACAACTGGGACGCAGGAGGGAAGAAGGGGCAGAGCGTCCGCCACGCCGATAGCCGAGCGGCTGCCGCCGAACAGCGCGCCGCTCAACACCACACCAAGGCGGCGAAACGGCACAACAGCAACGCGCGGAAGGCAACGAAGGCCGGCGACCACAAGAAAGCGGCTGACGAACACGCGAAGACCGCCGAAGAATTGCAGAACGCAGCCGAGAATTACGATCGCGCGGGCAGCGATTACTCAAACGGCGGGGACCAGCCGGCCGCCAGGAACATGAAGCGGAACGCCGCCGGCATGCGCCAAGCCCGCAACGGGGCAACGCAGCGCGCCCAGAATAGCCGGGACAAGATCGAGTAGCCAATCCAAGCCAGAACCGTCAGTCGGCTGCCAGCGTCAGGCTGAGCATCCTCGGACGCGCGGCGCCGCCGACTTCGATGCTGTAGGTGTGATCGTCGGCCGCGACGTGCTGCGAATGCTCGTGACGCCCGTCGGCCTCTTCCCACGCATAACCGACCTCCAAACCAGCGCCATTGCGTGGCGTGTTCAGCCACTCCACGCTGACGTCATTGCGCCCGGCAACGAGATACGGGCGCGCGTGCATGTTGTGCTGGAATATCGCCTCGACGGCAACCCGCCGCACCCCGGTACCCTCAACCACAAATCTGAGATTCCTGATGCCACGAATGGCCTCATCCAGCCGGATCGAGACCTGTTGTGCCTGCCCGTCGCCGGTCCAGATAGGGTCGATGCCCTCCGTGCTTTCGCCCGTGTCTAGATCGAGCGCGTAGAGGCTCGCCCCATCGCCGGCCCGCAAGTCGAGGGTGACTCGACCGCCCGTGTAGACGTGCGGCGCACGCATGTCGATCTCCGCGACGGGCGCGTCATCCACATCCTGGGTATATCGGTGAGTGCCGTTGGCGGCATATCGCCCCGTCCGGACGCCCTGGATATCCGTGACATATGGCTGCCAGGCCTCGAATTCAGAGTCCCGCGCCTCCGCGTCGTCCCCGCAGATGTGGTGAGGTGGGAGTTGGTCCGAGCTGACCCAATACTCCCTCGGCTCGCCGCCCTCGGCGACCACGTTGCAGAATGACTGCCGGGGAATGCTATCCCATAGGTACTCGATCTCCTCGCCCGGCCGCAACGTGATGTCCGGACGGTACTTGGACTTGGGCGGGTCGCCCCAGGCCCACGGCTTCGCCTTGCTCGCGAGCGTGGCCATGAACGTGGCGTCGTCAACGAGATCCGCGCACTCCTTGATGTATGGGGCGTTGTGCTTGCAGAACGCCGCCGCGTCATCGCGCAGGACGGCCCCGCAAGGCAACAACCCATCCCGCGCGCTTCGAGTCAGGAGCGTCGGGTCGTCGGCGATGTCTCGGAGCGACGCGACACCTCCACCGTCGCGCGCCATGACATACGCGCCGATCAGCGGGTCGAACCAGTGGTGCTTGCCACCATACTCCGCCTGGGCGGTGGAGTGACCGGGGACCTCCCACACCTCCCCCTCAATCCCAGCCGCGTGCCACAGGTCAACCAGGAGCAAGGCCTGCTGCGAGCATAGCGCGTATCCGTACGTGTTCAGCAGGTGGAGCGAATCGTGCACGTCGCGTTTGATGGGGCGGTTGGGGTAGTGGAAGACCAACTCGCGGACGAAGTCGTACAGCGCGACCGCGCGCTCTTCATCGGTCGTCCTGCCCTCGCACGTGTCTCGCACGATTGACTGGAGGGTGCTGCAGTCAACCGAGGCGCTGGTAGTGAGGTGGACGGACACGGCGTCGGCTCGCGCGGCGGCACATGCCAAGGCCACGCACAGGCCGATCCAGCAGATGGAGACGGTCTCAATGGGCAAGTGGGGGTGTGCGGGCATCTACCCAGCCCTTCCCGCAGCTGTTTTCGTAGTGCTCGTGGGTTCGCTCGCCCCTGCCGGAGGTCCTCCGGTGGGAGCGAGCGGCGCTGCCCCTGGCTAGTCCTACAGCGCGACCTTGTGACCGTGCACCGTATTAGCTGCACTCGATTCTGAGTCATGACACCTGTTTTGCCGCCGCTCGCAAAACGGGTGTCTGACACCAAAACTCCCACCCACATCCCTTTGCCGTCGTAGCGCAAGGTCCGTCGCCGCCTCCAAGCGAAACGTCCCGCAGTTCCGCTCCACCAGGAGACCTCCGATGACCAAGCCACGCATCTACATCCATCGCACGATGGGGTGCCGTTACGAGGAGTACATGACGGCTGAGAATGAGGCGCTGCTGGCGTCCTTCGCCGAGGTGGTCAGCGACGGGACGCGCGAGGAACCCGTCACCCAGGACCAGATGGAGGCGCGTCTCGATGGCGTCAGCGGGATTCTCTCGCTCAACGGCTCGGGCGCGGGCGATATCACCGGAGACGCGATCCGCGCCGCCGGCACCGTCAAGGTCGCCGTCATCAGCCACTACTGGCACGGAAGCCATGACGAAGCCTGTCCGATCTGGCGCGACGCCGGCGTCGAGGTCATCGATGAATCAGACGCCTGCAACGAGGCGGTTGCGGAGTGGACCATCGGCGCGGCGATTGCGGGGCTGAGGCGCTTTGAGCAGTACGACCGGGAGATGAGATCGGGGACGGAGTGGCCCTCATGGCGCCGCGCGGGGCAGCTTCACGGATCAACTGTTGGCCTGGTCAGCCTCGGCCGCGTCGGCCGGATCGTGGCGGAGTTCCTGAAGGTGTTCGACTGCCGCGTCCTTTGCTACGATCCCTACGTCGATGACGCCACTGACCTCGGTATCGAACTCGTCGACCTCGACACCGTCATGAGCGAGTCAGACGTCGTCAGCCTCCACGCCCCCGTCCTGCCCGAGACGACCGGCATGATCGGCGCCCACGAACTCAGTCTCATCAGGGACGGCGCCGTCTTCCTCAACTGCGCGCGCATGGCCGTCGTCGATGGCGACGCCTTCCGGGCCGAGATGCAGAAGGGCCGGTTCACCGCCTACCTCGATGTCTTCGAGCCCGAGCCGCCGCCGCTGGACGATGTCCTCCGCACCCTCGACAACGTCGTCATGACGCCTCACGTCGCGGGCACCACGCCGAAGATGTTCGAGCGCTGCGGCATCCGCGCCATTCAGACGCTCAGAGAGCGCCTTTGTGAGTAGTTAGATTCTGTCAGCCCTACTCCGGGATCACGGTCTCTGCCGCAAGTTCGTGCCCCGCCGTGCCCAAATGCACGCTGTCCCGACAGTACAAGTTCGCCCGATTCGCTTCATCCGCGCCCGCCACGTGGAACGCGGCTTCCATGTCCGCCAGCCCCGTCCGCTTTGCCTCGGCGACGGTCCGAGCGGCCTCGGCCAGCTCGCCCATCTCGGTCCAGCGCCCGAGCGCCGGACACGTGGTCAGCAGCATCACGTCGCTCGCGCCGCCGGTCAGTCGGCGGATCCGATCCACCCCGTACTCGAGCATCTCGGCGTAGTGCTCGCCTCGCATCCCCGAGTCCCAGTCATTGTAGCCAAACCACACGGTGACGAGATCGGGTTGGGGCGCGACCTTCAGCCAACGCGGGATCAGCACCAGGTTTGCGTTCAGCGTCGTGCCGCCGATCGCGCAGTTGACGATGGTGACCTCACTCCCGTACTTGGCCTCAAGCCGTTCCTCCAGCAAGCTCGACCAGAGCACCTCGCGATTGGCCCAATGCTCCTTGGCGCTGAGCGAATCGCCCATCGTCACGATTGTCACCGGCTCCCCCGCCTCGAGCTTCGCAAGCGTCCGGGCAATGCCATTGCCATCGGGCGCGGGCGTGGCTTCGATCGTGGGCTCGAGGGCGATCTGGTCGATGGCGAACGAGTGGGCGGGGTAGGTCTGCCAGTACCACCACTTGCCAAACCAGAGGTTCCGCAGGCTCGAGGGCTTGTACTCGCCGTCTGGGTCGAGCAGCGGCGCGGCGGGGTGCTCGGGCACGAGGTCTTCCCAACGCAACGTGATCTTCGTCCAGTCGGTCGAATCGATTGGGAAGCAGTGCCCATACCGGTAGGCGTAGTTCTCACCATCGATGAACTGCAGGCCGCCCCAGCTCTCGGAGCCATCGCCCTTCGCCCAGAAGCTAATGCCATCGGCCGAATCCCAATCCGCCGTGGCATTCACCCATGATGTGAAGAAGCCGCTCCTGGCATCATCGATGAAACTGAACCGGCACGCTTGCCCGATCTTGCCGGGCACGAGTTCCACCGTGCCGGTGGGGATCTTCGGGTCTCCGACCTCGGCCGGATTGTGCTTCACCGAATCCATATCCAGGATTACCTGGGCGGCGCCGCACGTAGCCAACGCAAGAATGCCCGCGGCCATCAGCAGACTGCGCTTCATGGCATCATCGCTCCCATCCAAAGGCTAGTTCGTTCGGCCAGCTTCGCGCCCAGTCCGGGTGGAAGCTGTTGCTCAGTCCCTCGGCGGCGCCTCGGTCACGCGCAAGCTCCATATCCGGCCCGCCGGTGTCGTGGTTGACGCGGAAGCTAAACTTGACGGGCTCACCGCGCCGCATCAAGTCATGCACGTGCGGGATCTCGCTCCAGGGCAGGGCGCACTCGACGATCCGCGTCCGGCCCTCGTGGCGGATCTCGAGTTGCGCGTCCTCGACCGCGCCCTCAAGCGGGTGCTTCGGCTGGCGCGGGTAGAAGTGCTTGCGCGGCATTCCAGGCGTCTCAAGCCGCCAGACCTCCGTGCCGGCGCCATGCTCTTCGGCCACCCTATTGAGGGCGTATTGGTAGTCGGTGGTCTTGTAGCCGATGAACTTCGGCATGCGGCCCGGCAGGTGACTGTCCCACCCATCTTCGCCCATTGGGATCGCGTTGAAGGCGATCAGGACGTTGTCATGAGGCGCGCTCCCGTGCCCGCTCGGGAGTTCAGGCCGTCGGCGGTAACTGAAGCGCCGGACGCCCTCAGGCCAGCGCAACTCTTTCTCACCGTCGAAGCTCACTTCCGGGTAGAAGTCGGCCTCCTCGTCGCGTTCGGCGAAGCGGACAGTGCCTTCGTCGACCGAATCATCCGCGACCTTCGCCGCGAAATAGAAATGCTCATCATCATGCGCCACGTAGCCCGTCGCCAAGCCGTCGGACTCGCCGGAGAAGTCCACGAACGGCAGCCACATGCGCTCCTCGAAGGAGCCGCCCTCGCCCGACACGTTGATGGTCTGAGGCAGCGCGCCCGCCCAGTCGTCGAGCTTGCCATCAACCGTAATGCTCTTTCGGCTGATCCAGTTGACGCGCATGGTCTCTTCGTGGATCGCAAGGCCGGCTTCGCCCGCGTCAAACCGCATCGTCAGAGGATACTGGTTGGCGGCGACGGCCTCGCCGCCGGTGACGGTGAGTTCGATCCACTTCTGTTCGCGCGGCCGGAAGCTGAGTCCGGTGGGATGGCTGATCCGCAAGCTCCCCAGCGTGGCGGTTAGCGTCCCGCGAATCGGTCGGTTGAGCTGGTTCGTTAGGCGCGCGTGGAGCGTTGGCTCTTCGGCGATCGGCGCGGTCAGGTCGTAAGGGATCATCTCCACCGGCTCGACGGCCTCGATGCGCGCGCGTCGAAGGTCGCGGAGGAGCCGAGCGAAGCTGCCCTTGCGGTTTGGGTCGGCGCGAAGGAAGAAGGCACGAGCGTCGAGAGGGACGGCGATCCTCCCACCCAGAGAAGGCAGCGTGTTGCCATAGGCATCGTGCATGGCGGCCTGCCCCGCTCTGAGGGACATCGTTGCGCCCTCAGCGAGGTCCACCGTATTGAAGATGTGGTTCTCTTCCTTGCCGCCGAAGATGGCGCCAAGATCACCGAGGACGACGACCGTTCCATCGTCGGGGCTGCCATCGAGCCCATGGAAAACGTAGACCCAGGGAAGTCCGTTCTCGAACAATATCCGGTCGAAGTCGCGCTCGCCGATGAACTGCTGCGTCGCGCCATAGGCCGCCGCGAGGGGGCGCGACTCGACGAGTTTCTCGATCTGCCTCTCGCCGCCAGGCGTGCGGATTGTCTCATGCGCGACGCGGTGGTGGCTCATCGTCGATACGGCGATGCGGCTGAGCGTCCCGAGGGCTCGGTCACACCCCGCCGCGCGGTTGCTAGCGACAACGCCGGCGAATCGGTCGTCGGTGTTGGCGACCCAACTCTCCGTGTCCCAGATCAGCACGCGCCCGCCGTGATGCGTCCGGCTGTTCCACTCGGGATGGAGGACGGGCGCGGCGAGGCCCTGGTAGTGAATGGAGCAGAAGTCGAGGTATGGCACGAACTCGTCCGAGCCGTCGGGGAAGAGCTTGTCCCAGGTGTTGCTTGATGAATCGCATCCGCCAATGAGGACATCAACGCCGGCATCAGCACGCGCGCGAAAGATCGCGTCGCCCATCCGCCGATACAGCTCGCGGTAGCGGATCATGTCCGCGCCCCAGCCCGAGATGCTCAGGCCCTCCCATGGCTCATTCCAGAGCATGAAGCCCGTGATGGGGCCCTTCGGCCAGCCGTACTTACAGGCCAACTCGTAGACGTAGTCCTCATAGTCGTCATCGAACTCCGGCAACCATACCAGATCTTCCTTGCCGCCCTGCATGACGCCATCGGCGTCCAGATGAGGGCGCCCGCGGCCGAGAGGCTGGCCCACGCCGCCCGTGCCTATCTCGGCCAGACAGGTGACGCGATTCTCATGCATGGCAGCGAACTCGGTGTCCAGCCGCTCGCGCCACTCCTCACGCCGAGGCGAACCGTCTGGGAAGTATGGCACTCCGTAGCGGATCGCCTGGACGCCGATCCGAGCAAGGATCTCGGGCGGCATCTCCTCGAGGGCTTGCTTGGGGTGTTGGATGCGGTCGAGCCGGGGCTCGAAGGTCCGCACGTAGCTGGTCAGGTACTGACGCCCGTGCTCGCCGAGGTCGATGATGAGCGCGTAACCGCCCTTCGTCTCAGGCGTGGGTGGTTCGATGGTGAGGTTGGCGTAGCCGTCCGCGGCGACGTCGACTCGCGCGGAGAGAGTGCCAACGTCCTCGAGTTTGACGAGTTCGGGCCACCACTGGTCACCCTCGTGGTCGCGCTGGGCGTAGCGGAGGATCTCGATGGTTGCGTCGGCGGAGATGGCGATCTCTGACTGGACCTGAAAGGCGAAACGGGGCTGCTCGCCGGGGTGGAAGACGTTGCCCGCGGCGTTCGAATCGAGCATCACGATGGAGTAGTCGGTGGAGGGCTCGGCGAGGCCGAAGACCTCGGCGTAGTTGTGCATGGCGGAGAGGGTGCCCCACTCCTGGGTGGAGGCGGGGGTGGAGACGGCGAGGATGATGAGGAGGATGGCAACGGAGAACGGCACGTGCCGGGTGAAACCCGGCGGTCCAGTTAGGCTGCTCTGGGTGTCTGGATGGGCTCTGGCGGGCGGGTCCAAAGACACGCAAGCACGGACGGAGACAGAACCCGGCAGACGCCGGTGCGGGCTGGAGGCTCGCGGTCCGAGACAGCGGACGGCGTCTATGGTGAGCTGAAGAGGTCGATGAACCATGCGCATCGCTCCTGGAAGGAGTCGCGGGAGGCTGCGGTGATCGCGTGGTAGGAAGTCTTCCCCTGCGCGACTGTCTCGGCGACGGCTTGTCCGGCGGCGACGAACAGATCGGTGGCGATATTGATCTTCGCGATCCCAGCGCCAATAGCATCACGGAACTGTTGCTCGCTGAGGCCTGAGCCGCCGTGCAACACGAGCGGAATGTCGACGCGCTCGCGGATCTCGCCGAGGAGGTCCAAGTCGATCAGGGGCTCGCCATCGTACTGCCCGTGAGCCGTGCCGACGGCGATGGCGAGGAAGTCGACGCCGGTTTCGCGGACGAACTCGACGACGGCCTTCGGGTCGGTAAAACCCTTGCCGCGCGCGCCGTAGGCTTGGTAATCGTGGTCGGAGCCGACATGCCCCAGCTCCGCCTCGACGGCGATGTCGAGGGCGTGGGCTTCCTCCACGATGGCACGCGTGTTGGCGAGGTTCTCGTCGAAAGGCAACGCCGAGCCATCATACATGATGTCGGTGAAACCGAGGTCGATGGCCTTGCGGCAGTCGTCGAGCGTGCGACCGTGGTCGAGCATGAGACTGATGGGGACGCTTGCGTCCTCGGCGCGCGCGGATGTACTTGGCGAAGGCGCGCGCGTTGTCGCGATCCAGCAATCCGGCGTACATCGCCACCATGCCGGGGATCTCGCAGCCCTCAAACGCGGCGAGCATGCCCTCAGTGGCGTGCATGTCCACCGTGTCGAAGAGGGCCAGAGCGTAGCGGCCGACGCGGGCGCGTTGGAGTTCTTTGGCAATGGATACGAGGGGCAAGGGTTGGTCTCCTTGGCGTGTATGGTGCCAGCAACGGCGACAGGCGAGGACGCCTGTCCTACGACATCCACGGCGTCGCGGAAACTCGGCTGAGTTTCCCTGGACCGACCTACGACGGCTCGATGTCACGGTCGGCGAGGAAGTCGACCGTCGCCGCGTATGACGGGATGCCCCGCCGACCGCCGAGTGACATGCACTTCAGCGCCGAGACGGCGGTCGCAAACTGAGCGATGAATTCCAACTCCCAGCCCTTCAGCAGGCCGACGAGGTAGGCGCCGTGATACACGTCGCCGGCTCCGGTGGTGTCGACCACATCAACCGGGAAGGCCGGCGTGTAGAACCTGGCATCGCGCGTGACGGTGTAACTGCCCTCTTCGCCGCGCGTCTCAACGAAGATGCTGGGGCCCATGTCGAGAGCGGCGCGCCCCGCGTCCCGGACATCATCATGACCTGTCAACGCGCGGCCGAAGCCATGGCCGCAGATGAGGTAGTCGACGTGACGGACGGTCTCCCTGGTCGCCTCGCCAACCTCGGTCGCGGTGGTGGTCCCGCAATCGATGGCGACCTTGCGGCCAGCCTCATGCATCCACATAGCGGCCTGAAGACCGGCCTCGCGGTGGGTGCCATCGAGGTGGAGGATCTTCGCCGACGTGATGTAGTCTCGGTCGAGTTCGCCCGGCTGGAGCGGCTCGGCGCCGAAGCCCTCGATGCCCGAGAAATGGCGCTCGCCGGTGTCGGCCTCGACGTAGACAAAGATGACTTGGCTCTCAGCGCCATCGCGCCGGACGAGGCGGGTGAGATCGACGCCGGCCTCGGTGAATGACTTGAGCTTCATCGCCGCGACGTCGTCCGTGCCGGCGGTGCCGATGTAGCCGACACTCGCTCCGAGCCTCGAGGCCGCGACGCAAGCGGTGCCCACCGGCCCGCCGCCGTCCAGCCCGAAGGACGAGACGCGGCCGGTGTTCTCCCAGGTCGGCATCTCGCCCAGGCGCATGAGCACGTCGAGCGTCGACAGCCCCAAGCCGACGATATCCAGCCCTGGCATCAGTCCACCACCACGGGCTCGATGTCGAGGAACTTACAGGCTTGCAGGAGCGCGGCGGTCTGGTTGCCGTGGATCATGCTGGCGTGATGGATGAAGCCCTCCTCGACGAGCGTGCGGTAGAGCTTCGCGTGGTCACTCACGCGTACCCAGCCCCACGTGCCGGCGAGGTCCTCATCGGAGGCTTCGATCTCGCCGGTGGCGATGAGCATCTTCCACTCGCCATCCTGTTCCTGGAGGCGGCAGAAAGTGACCTCGCCGGGCCTGACCTGGAACTGGTAGAGCCCCGCCTGGCCATCGCCGGGCTCGGGGTCGAGCGCGCCCGTCATGTTTCCGCGGCTGCGGAGGGCGGTCTTGTCGGGTGAATCCGCCAGGCAGACCGGGGCGTTGCCGCAGTGCCAGGTGAGGAGCACGTTGTCGTCGTCTCGGTGCTGAATGGTCCAATCGATGAAGTGCGGCAGCGCCAGGCCAAGGGCGGCTTGGTAGTTCACCAGCATCGCCATCGCGCCAAGCACGTCGACTTCGCACGCTGTGAGCATGTGTCGGCCCGTCAGGCGGCCATACATCGCGCAGAGCGAGATGCCTAGCTCGCGCTGGATGCTCGGCCAGCACTGCATTGCCATGGCGCTGAGGCCCTGCTTCTCCCAGAAGTTCACGAGCGCGAGTTCGAGCTTGGCTGAGTTGATGAGGTAGTCATCCGCGACCGTGACGGCGGCGACTTCGGCCTTCATGCTCTCAACCAGATCCAGCACGGCGGGATCGTCGTCAGGCATCCGCTTGGCGGCGTCGACGAGGTCGGAGAGGTTGGCATAGACGACGTTCTGACCGAACTTCCGGATCAGGGCGGCCTCATCGTAGCCGACGGTCTCGAAGGTCGCGGGCCGAACGCCGATATGCCCGAGACGGGCGTTCCTGAGGCCTTTGACCACGGCGCAAGCGCGCGCGAAGTCATCGAGTTCGGTCGCCAACTCCGGCTCGTCGGGAAAGAAGATCCCGGCGAAACGGAAAGGGATGCCGCGGCGATGGAGGCCGCTTGCCATGGAGAGATTGCCGCAGTAGGAATCGCTGACTCGCGCGAGGCTGGCGTCCTGAACCGCAGGCGGCTCCTTGGTCGCGTAGAGCAGCACGGGGACGCCCAGTTTCTCGGCGATCTTGCAGGCTGAGCGCTCGTCGCCGAAGTCGACCGGACAGAGCACGAGACCGTCGATCTTCTCGCGGGCGAACTGCTCGGCAACAGTCTCGGCGTCATCGAGGTTCTGAACGGCGCCGTGGGCCGTGGCGTGGGCGTCCGGCGCGACGACCTCGATGCCGGAGATCTTGCCAAGCGCCTCGAGGCTGGCGGCACGCATGTCCTCGGCCCAGTCGGACCAGCGGTTGCGGTATGACGGCACGAACCCGAGCTTCACCATTACGCTCATTGCTGATTCTGCCTTTCGGGACGGCATGCAACGGGGCAGGCGCCCCGTTGCCACGCGGACGGGTGGCGTCAGCTTACGCTGAATACGATGATGCGCATGTCTTCGTCGCCGGTGTTTTCGAGCCCGTGGTTGCCGCCGGGATAGACGGCGGTGATCGTACCGGGGCCCACGGAATGGCGCGCGTCGTCGAGGGTCATGATGCCTGTGCCGGTGAGGATGTAGTAGTACTCCTCGTCGGCTTCGTGAGTGTGGACGCCGATGGATGTGCCGGGCGGGAGGATGTCATCGTGCATGAAGTTGAGGCGGCGGTCATCGGCGCCCCCCATGACGGTGGTGCAGAGAATCTCGCCGACGCCGTCGTGGCACCCGTCGATTGCGCTGGTAGGCATGTCGTCGTGGTTGCGGATGAGGGTTGTGTTGGTCATGACGGCGGCCTCCCGGGTGGTACGGACGGGAGTTCCACCAGGGCGGGCGGGAGGCCTCCACGAAGGACGGCAACGGAGCGGGTCAGGAGACCCGCAGGCACGGTAAGGCAACGGCGACGGAGCGGGTCAGACGGTTGCGGGGACGCGTTCGACGTATTCCTCGAAGAGCTTGATGTCGGTGGCGAGCATGTTGGGATCGTCGCCTGGGTAGACGCCGATGCAGACGACATCGTTCTCGCGGACGCACTTCGAGAGGGTTTCGAAGGCCTCGATGATCGGACGGTTGCCGCCGGCGAAGACCTTGTAGTGGGCCGCGGGGCAGTCGAGCCCCTCGACGACCTTGAGCATCTTGGCGCGGTCATCGGGGTGCCACTTCTCGTCGACGTTGGTGTGGGTCGGGTCTTTCGTGCGGTCGCTGGGGTTGTAATGGCAGCACATCTCAAAGTCAGGCTTGACCTCTTTGCCGACCCATTCGAGCGCGACCGGGCTGTGACCGGCGAACCCGCCGGGGCCGTACTCTCTCATGCACTCCAGCGCCTCGTGGAAGAGGTCGTGCAGCCCGTTGGCGTGCCAGAAATCCGTCGCGCCGCCGTGGAGGTACATGCCGCTCGCGCCGAGATCGCCCGCGCGTTTGATCCACTCCTTATGGAGCGTATAGTCGTCCGTGCTGTAGACGACCTGGGCGAACCACTGGATCGTGCCGCCCGAGTCCCAGTACGCTTTGATCAGCCCGTGGATGTGGTCATCGGTGCGCATGAACGCCGTGTTGATGCCCTGGTCTTCAGCGCTGCGGAGCAATTCGAAGACGCGCTCATCCGTGAAGTAGCCGCGCATTTCCTGGTCGCGCTCGGGCGACTGATGGCTGAATCCGCTGACGGGGTTGCCGCCGACTACAAGTCTCGAAACATCGACTGAACCGATCTTCGCTACGCGCATCGCAAGGGAGCCTCCGGTATGGGTGGACATTCCGTGGTCGTCGTCTTCCCCTACTGTATAACAAGCTCCTCCGCAGGATTGGCGCCCAATGGGGACGAAGCGAGTATCCACCGCGTCTAGGAGGGCCAGCTGGATGATCCTGTCATGCACTACATGCTCGCTACGAGGCCGAGGCCGGGACGAGATTGCCGAGACGTTTCGCTACGCGCCCGAGGTCGGCTACACGGCCTGGGGACTCGGCGGGCCGTTCACGTGGGAGCCAGGGCTGATCAACTGGATGGACGCGGCGAAGGTACGCGAGGGGGCCGTCGCGGCAGGACTGACCAAGTGCACGGAAGTCTGGACGCCACCGATACCGACGGACTCGCCGGAGGAGGGCGCGGCGTGCGTGGCGATGGCGGCGGAGGCGGCAGTGGGGCTGGAGTGCGATCTGCTGGTGCAGACGGGCGGACCGCGCGCGGAGGGCGGTCTCGACCGAACGATTGCGGGTCTGCTCCTGCTTCATGAGGCGCTGGGAGATCTGCCGATTCGCGTGGCGCTGGAGCCACACATGGGTTCGCAGATTCTCCATGCCGAGGAGTGCGACCGGCTGATGGCGGAGCTGCCCGCGCCACGGTTTGGGATCACCGTGGATACCGGGCACTTCCACTCGGCGGGAGTCGACTGGAAGGCGATCATCCGGGATTATCCGGAGCGCATCTATAACGTGCATCTCAAGGATCATATCGGCCCGCAGTCAGTCGCGATCGGCGCGGGGGAGATCGATGTCGCGGGGTTGATTGCGGAGTTGCGGGGGATCGGCTACGAGGGCGCCCTGGCGATTGAAATGGAAGTCACCGATCCTGAGAACCTGCACGTGTACATCGGCGAGGCGTATGGGCATATGGTGGGGTTGTTGGGTGGGTGATGGGAACGGCCGACAGCAGCGTACGGCACATGCCGGCTGAAAGCCGTGGAAACTCGCGGAGTTTCCCTGGTCCAGTTAGGCTACATTGGGAGGGAGGCGCACGAAGCATGACTCCGCTGGGATACGAACTTGACCTGCAGATTCTCTCGCGAGGGCATGATGGGAAGCGGGAGTGGTTCACTCCGCGCGTCGGCGTTATCCCGCCCTATACAGCGGTGCTTCTGATGTCCCCCTCGTCGCTACACGGAAGCGATGTCTTCTACACCATGCACGCGATGCGGTCGGACGACCTGGGAGCCACGTGGAGCCAGCCGATCCCGCAGCCGGGATTGGGACGCACGGCTTTCGCTGACGATGTGGACATCTGCCCTTGTGACATGGTGCCCGGCTGGCACGCGGCGACAGGTAGACTGCTCGCCCTGGGCAACACGGCCTGTTACCGGCCCGGTGAGGCGGCGCCGATCAGTGACAACAGCCAGCCGATCTTCGCATCTTACGCCGTCTACGATGAACCCGGTCACGCTTGGTCCCAGTGGAGGGCCCTCGAACTGCCCGATGCCGACAAGTTCTACTGGGCCGCCGGAGGCGCCGCGCAGCGCGTGGACCTGCCCGACGGGGATGTTCTGTGGCCGATGTACTGTATGAGCAAAGACTCGGTGGGAGCCAACTTCTGGAAGTCCTGCTTCTTCGCGACGGTCGTCAGGTGCCGTTTTGACGGCGAGACACTTACCTACATCGAGCACGGCGACGAACTGACCGTGCCCGACGTCCGGGGTCTGTGCGAGCCCTCGCTGACAGTGCATCAGGGCCGGCACTACATGACGCTGCGGAACGACGTGCGAGGGTACGTGACCACCAGCGAGGATGGACTGAGGTTTGGGGACTTGGTGGCATGGCGTTTCGACGACGGCACGGAACTAGGCAGCTACAACACGCAGCAGCACTGGGTCACGCACTCGGACGGACTGCTATTGGTCTACACGCGGCGGGGCGCCGACAATGACCATGTCTTCCGTCACCGGGCGCCGCTGTTCATGGCGCAGGTTGACCCCGAACGCCTGTGCGTGGTGCGGTCAACCGAGCGCGTGCTGATGCCTGACAAGGGCGGGCAGTTCGGCAACGGCGGCGTGTGTGCGGCTTCGTCGGCCGAGACGTGGGTGACGGACGCGGAGTCGATGCTGGGCGACGCGAAGGACCCGATGAACATCGAGCTGTCGACCGGCCGGGGTTGCGATAACCGCGTGTACCTGGGTAGGATTCTGTGGGACGTGCCCAACCACTCTCGGGGGCTGAGTTGAGGTGCTGGTCGACGGGCTGGAAGCCCGTCGCTACGCTGACAGCCGGCGGGCTGGCATGTATAATGAGTTCGTGGGTGGCGACATCCGCGACTGGAGATGCTATGAGACTCAACACGCTCGTGGCTTTGGTTGTGGTCTGCTTGCCGACGCTAGCGCTGGGCGCCCCGTTTGAGGGCGCACCTGACGGCTTCACGCTGGTGGCGGAGGACGACTGCGGCGACCTCGACACGCAGCCACATGTGGTGAAGGGCAAGGAGTACGTGTTCTCGTCGAGCATGGTGACGGGGGCGGAGGAGGACCGCACCATCGTATTCGATGATGACTTCTGCCTGCTGCGCTACGAGAAGCTGAACCCAGACGCCGCTTACAAGGTGGACGTGGTCTACGTAACGGAGAGCGTCGGCCGCGAGCAGTCGCTTGAGGCAAACGGGCACGTCGTGCACGAGACGATGGCGCTTCCGCTCCGCGAGTCGGGGCGGTTTGTCTTCGATATCCCCGAGGCCGCCTACGCGGAGGGCAGGCCGGTCGACCTGACCTTCACCAAGCGCGCCGGCGGAAACGCGGTTGTCTCGTACGTGCGGGTTTGGTCGGACGATCCGACGCCGCTGCCGGCGAAGGTTCCTTTCTGGGTGCCCGCCGGCCCGATCGAGAAGGACTGGCTGCGCCAAGACCGCCTGCGAGGCAAACCGAAGTTCGGCGAGTGGACGGATCCGGCGAAGGAGATCCAAGAGAACGTCCTGCCGTGCATCGATGAGCAGCTCTCGCGCGGAAGATCGATCCTCAACGATCTGAGGCTGATGGAGGCTTCGAAGCGCCAACAACGGGGCCTGTCGGATCTGGAGATCCAACCTACGGGAGCTCCGGAATCGCTCCTGGCTGAATCGCGCGAGGAACTGGTCGCGGTTGGCGAGCAGCGGGATGCTCTGCTCGCGGAGAACAGCACGTCGCCGGAGGCCTGGTCCGGGGTCTATCGCGCGGCCCGGTGGGCGGTGCGGCGGCTGGCATTTAAGAACCCCCTGCTGGAGTCAGATGGGCTTCTCTTCGTCCGGCGTCATCATGCGAACCACATGCACCAGTGCGCGCGGCGCCAGGGGACGCAAACGCTTCCGGGTGGCGACATTTGCATCCTGAAAGGCATTGGCGCGGAGGGCGAGCCCGAGGTCGTGAACGTCACCGGCGACCGTTTCGCCAGCGGCACCTACAGCCGCGCGGAGCTGTCATTTGACGGCCAGCGCATCGTGTTCGGCTACGCGCCCGAGCGCGACCCGGAGGCAAAGAGGATCGCGGTCGGCTATGGGACGCAGTCGGAGGCAACCGCAGAGCTGTATGCCGAGCATAAGGTCGGCCAGTGCGAGGCATTCCAAGTCCATGAGATGCCGCTCGACGGCAGCGAGGCTCCGCGCAAACTGACGGAGGGCCCGGCAGAGAACAGCGATCCGCTGTATCTCCCGGATGGGCGAATAGCGTTCATGTCGCATCGTCCGGGCGGGCTGGTGCAATGCGGCGACTGGGCGCTGGCGTACTGCGTATTCACGATGGACCGGGACGGCTCGGATCCGCGCCAACTGACCATCAGCAAGGACGGCGAGTGGGATCCGTTCCTGATGGACGATGGGCGGATCGGCTTCACGCGCTGGGAGTACGTGATGAAGTTCTGGTCGCCGATTCAGATGATCTGGTCGGTACGGCCCGACGGGACGGACCCCAGACTGGTCTACGGCAGCGACCTGAGCAAGGAGTACGCCTACCCGCTGAATTACGCGTCATCAAGACAGATCCCCGGCACGAGCAAGCTCGCGTGCATCGGCTCGGCCCATCACAACACGGGCGCGGGGCCGCTGTGCATCGTGGACCTGGGCAAGGGCGCGAACGCGGCGGAGGGGCTGGATCGGATCACGCCGGTTCGGTTCGTGGAGACCCCGGACAGCTTGCCCCACGCGGGGTGGTACGACTGCCCGCTGCCGCTGAGTGAGAACTACTTCATCCTGTCTTACAGCTTCTCGGTGAGCGAGGCGGATACGACGGGGTATGGCCTGTACCTGTACGACACGTATGGCGGGAAGGAACTCATCTACCGCGACGAGGAGCTGTCGGCGATGTTCCCCGTGCTGCTTCGCCCGAGGACCAAGCCGGCGGCGCTGCCGGAGCTTACCGAAGAGAACCCGCAACGCGTGGCGGAGTATCTGATCCAGAACGTTCACGAGGGCCTGGATGAGTCGGCGGAGGGCCAGGCGAGGCACGTGCGGATCGTTGAGACTCACGAGCGCCACATCCACACGAGCCCGTACGCCGTGCAGGTCGGTCCCGACTCGGGATTTGAGACGAAGACCGTGCTGGGCACGGTCCCCGTAGAGAAAGATGGGTCGGCTTACTTCAGGCTACCGGCGGACAAGAGCGTGTTCTTCAGCGTGCTCGACGCGAACTACCAGGCGCTGAACACGATGCGCAGCGTCACGAACGCGCAGGACGGCGAGCGGCTGACTTGCATCGGTTGCCACGAGGGATCGCAGCGCGCCGTGCCTGCAAACCAGGTTGCGCTCGCGGCGCTTCGCGAGCCGTCCGAGATATCACCCCCCCCATGGGGCATCCAGCCGATGGGCTACGCGAAGGTGGTCCAGCCGGTGCTCGACCGCGAGTGCATCAGTTGCCACACGGGCGAAGCGGGAGGCGATGCGCCGGACCTGACGGCCAACAGGACACGGCCATACATGGGGATGCCGCTTCCGGTGTCTTACTACAACCTGCGGCCACACGTTAAGCACGCGCCGATATACTCGTACACCCTCGCGCCGGGGACTTTCGGCTCGCGCGTGAGTCCACTCATGGAGCTGCTGGCGGACGGTCACCATGGTGTCGAACTGCCGGAGGCCGACTGGCGGGTGCTGGCGGCGTGGATCGACTGTAACGCGCCCGGCATCGGCGACTACCGTGAGGCGGACAAGTCGAAGAAGGCCGAGAGATTGGCGGCGGAGCGAGCACACCTCGTGCAGCGCCGGCATGATCTCGCGGATCGGCGACCCGATGGCGCGGACCGGCGGGCGATGATCGCGGATGGATTGCCCGAGGGCGAGCGACTGGTGCTCTACATCGACAGCGGGATCGATCTGGTAGATGAGCAGGGCAATGCTAAGCTGGAAGAGGTGAGCGGGAGCCCGTACGCGTTCGGCGCGGCGCCGACCACGACGGAGTACTACTACGACGACATCAGCTTCGACGGCGTGGCGATCGTGTACGAGGTGACGGGGCTGTCTGCCGACGGCGAATACACGCTCGGGTTCAGTTGGTGGGATCACAACAACGCGCCGCGCGAGCAGTCGGTGAGCATCACGACCAACGATAACCGCACGCGCGAACTGATGCCGAAGACGGCGCTGCCGGCGTGGCTCGAGAAGGAAGAGAAGCCGACGGAGCACTCTATCGCGCTGCCGGCGGATCTGCTGGACGCGGAGACAGTTCGCATCTCGTTCACTAACCGCAGCGAGTCGAATGCCGTGGTCAGCGAGGTGTGGATCAGCGAGCGGGAGTAGGCGTGACGGCATCAATTGCGACATCGTCGAAGTAGGCGCTCGCGCCCGCCTCGCCGAACGCGGCGAGCAGTAATGTGGCGCCCGGATAGAACCCCTCAGGCTTGACGCGGACCACGATCGGCCCCACGCGCGTCCACCGGTTACGCGGGAACGACTCGCCGACGGGCGTCTCGGCGTTGATGAACGCGTGGCCGCCCTTGAGATGGGCGTACATGCGGACCTTGTCGATCTTCTCACCCTCGCGCACGTAGACCCATCCACTCACGAAGAGATCGGCGCCATAGGGGAAGTCATCCGGCGACGGCAGCGGCTGGAGACAGTTGCCGCCATTGGCGTTCATGACCGTGACCTTGACGGACCTCGAGCCACCCAGAGTGTGGTTGACGGCGTCGGTCAACTCGCATTGGCCATAGCTAGCCTGGGCGGTCCACGACGAAGGGACTTCTCCCAACTCGCCATTCGCCTCGAAGTCGGCGTTGGCCATGAGATTCGGCGCGGCGTCGGAGGGGAGCGGATCCGGCTTGACCTGCACCATGAAGAGCCCGTGGCCTGTCTTGAAGAGGAAGTAGAGCATGGTGAGGTCGCCATTCGCGTCGGGTCCGACCATGTGCCCGTAGAGGTTGGCCGTGGTCGCGGCGACGCCGAGGTCATCGAACTCGCGCGCGTCAAGCCGGTAGCGCCAGACGTGGTCGGCCGAACCGAAGTAGATGCCTGATTCGTTGACCGCCCACCCGCACCGAGCCGTCACCGGGAGCGAGGCGAGTGGCGTGACGGTGAATGTATCCGGGTCGACCGTGTAGATTGCCCGGTCCGTGAGACCGTAGATCAGCCCGTCGGCGTGTTGAGACAAGGAGTTACGCTGCTGAGCGCCCATGTCGATCGGCGCGTGATGCGCGAGCCTGCGCGAATCGATGTCAAGAACATGCAGCCCATCGGATGACGCGAAGAAGAGCCGGCCCTCAACGACGCACATGGAGTTAGGCGTGGGTACGGATAGGTTCTCGACGATGCGCTCCTGGGCGGGGTCGAGGATGAACACTCCATCGCCGCCGCCGAAGACGAGTCCGGAAACCGGATCGTAAGCCAGGCTGACGACGCCGGCGGTCTGGAAGTGGTCGCGGTAGTTCTTCAAGACGCGGCCTTCGACTGGATCAAACACCGCCAAGCCTCCGCCGATGGTGCCGTAGCCGGCGACGCTGCCGATGTAGAGGTGGTCATTCGGACCCACGATGGTGCAGTGGGGCCGCAGGTGGCCGGTGCCCAGGCCGTATTTGCCGACGACCATGCTGGGGTTCCTGACCATGCCCCAGCCGGGATCCCACGGGCGGAGGGAATCGTAGCGCCACAGGCCGCTGCCGGGGTATGAGCTGAAGAAGGGGACGCCGTTCCAGTTGGCGAGCGAGTAGAGTTCTCCGCTGCCGAGGTGACCGAGGTAGCTGAGTTCTTCGACGCGGGGATCGTACGCGAAGATCTCCATCGGCAAGATGGTGCTGCCGTAGATGACGCCGCCGGGCCCCTCGCCCAGGGCGTAGACGCCAACGCCGGCACCCTCGAAGGCGAACTCGCCGGACTGAGGCCGGTCGGTTGCGGGATCGTAGAGTCGATACGCGCATGTCTGGGCGACGAAATCGGTGATCCCGGCGCCGATGAGCTCGCGACCGTCGGCGAGGGGCGTTGTGATTTCCGAGGCCTTCTCCGCGGGTGAGATGGCGACGCCGCGGCCGTCGATCAGCCGGAAGTGCTGGTCGCCGACGCTGCCGTAGGCGTGTCCATCAACGCCGCTATAGACATAGCCGGCTCCCGCCGAGCCCTCGTCGCCGGGGACGATGGGGCGCTTGTCACCCGTAGGGGGGTGCCAGGCGATTATCTGCGCGCGATCGACGCCGACACCGTTGTAGATCCAGCCGTTTGTGCCCTGGGCGAGCTGCTTATTGTACTTCTGGGTTTCGTCCATGCGGCCGTGGTCGGCCAGCGCGCCTGTCGCCGGATCGTAGGAGATGAGTTTCGCGCCGGGATACGTGCCGGCGTAAATCTTGCCGTCGGCGCCGACCATGATGGCGCCGCTGTTGACGAAGGTCTCGGTCGTGGACGGCTCGCCGAGAATGGCGATGCCCATCTCCGGGCGCGCGGGATCAAATCGGAGGAACTTGGCCAGACCGTCGGAGATCGTGGCGAGGTACACCACGCTGTCGGGACCGACCGTGAAGGCGTAGGAGATGTCGGTGTTGTCGGGAGGGTTGCCGAACTGGCGCACCTCGGCCGCGCCGAGAATCGCCGACGGGCCGACCAGCAAGGCAGCGAGAAGAACGGCTCGGATCATAGACATCCGCACCTCAGGTGATCTATGGTCTCTCATTCTTGGCGAGCCAGCCTCGCAGGAGCTTCTCGCGGTCGGTCGGGTCGGCGGCGGGCCCAGTGTCCTTCGGGTCGGTGCCGTGTTCGACGCTCCATCCGGACCACTCGCGGAAGGCGTGGTAGGCCCAGTCCCACTCGTATTCCTCGAAGATGTCAATCACGTCGCGCAGGTAGCGGAAGGCGCTGTTGTCGGGCGCCCAACGGATGGCGCTGAACTCGCCGATGTACATCGGCACGTTGTAGGCAAGCTGGAAGTCCCTCGCGGGAGCCAGCGCCTCTTTCAGCCGGTCCTTGTCCCACTGCTCCCCGCCGATGATGCCCGGATAGGCCACGTCGACGTCGCTGCCATGCACGCCCTGATGGGTGAACTGGTGGGGGATGTACATGTGGCAACTGTAGATGATGCCATCCATGTCGAGCGGGACGAAGTTGTCAAAGCCGCCCGGTCCGCCCCACGGCCCCGGCTCGACGACGATGGGCTTGCCGGGATCGATCTCACGGATCAGTTCCGCGGCGGCGGTCGCGAGATCGCGCCAGTTCATGAGACCCTCGCCCACGCGCCCCTCGACCGGCTCGTTGATGATGTCATAGGCCCAGACGACTTCGCGGCCCTTGTAGCGCGTGGCGATCTTGCGCCATGAATCGAGCAGCAGGTCCTGGTAGTGTTTCTCCTGGAACATGCGGCAGACGCCGCCCTCTTTGCGGCCACCGGGCGGGCAGTGAAGATCGACCAACAGCACGACGTTCAGTTCCTCGGCAAGAGCGATGGCCTTGTCGCACTCCTCGAGCGCGCCGTCCAGCCACTCGTTGTAGGCGTCGATGTCTGTGGCCCACTCCTCCGCCGCCTTCATCGGCACCCAGTTGAGCTGCCAGCGCATGTGGTTGGCGCCGAAATCAGTTGCCAGCGCGCGGAAATCCTCCTCGCGGAAGACCGGCCAGTGCATCGACCCGCGCAGACGGTCGAGATCGTGCCCTCGGTCCATCACCTCGCTCCGCTTGCCGCCCGTGGCGAGTCGGCCCGTGACGATGGTGATGTTGTCGAAGCTTGCCTTGCCCGAGACCAGCTCCAACCCGACGGAGAGGGTCGCGCCGATGGCTGCGGCGGGGATGCGCATGGTGCGCGTTTTGGTCGTCCAGTCGTACGTGCCGGCCTCCGGCGGAAGCTGGGGATGCGTTTGCCATCGGGCATGTCCAGCACGAGCATGACCTTGACGCCGTTCCACGGATTTGGCGGGGCACTCACTCCGTCGGCCTTCACGTCCGCGGTGAGGGTGATGAGCTTGCCCGCGATGAGCGTTACATCGATCGGGAGTTGGCGCATGACGGACTTCGGATCGTCGCCGGTCTGCTCGACGACAAGCGCGCCGTCGACGACCTCGCCGCCGGCACCGCGCCAGGCGTCGAGGCCGGCGTCGAAGGTCTCTTCGAGGACGGTGTCTTGGGGCAGCGCGGAGGATGCTGTGAGGGCGATAATGAGGGGGATCATGGGGTTCTCCTGACGACGGACGGCGGTCGGGGTTGAAACCCTTCCCGCAACGACGACGGCGTCGCGGTTGAAACCGCTCCTACGACGGCGACGACAGGGCGCGATGAATCGCGCCCCTACATGTGGCAGTTAGTCCGGAGGACAGGGACTTCCTGCCCGCGGGGCGAACGGCCGAGGGACGACGCGGGGGCGGACTGCCAATGCCACGGACAGATGACGGAGGGAATCTGATGGCGACGGACCGGCCGAATCTGATTATCCTGTGCCCGGATGAGATGCGGGCGGAGAGTCTCGCGTGTTACGGGCATCCGGCGGCGATCACGCCGAATATCGACCGGCTCGCGGGGGAGGGCGTGCGGTTCGACAACTGCTTCGTCCAGCACACCGTGTGCTCGCCGTCGCGATGCAGCTACCTCACGGGCCTGTACCCGCATAACCGAGGGCATCGGACGCTGTGGCACTTGCTGCAACCGGATGAGCCGGACCTGTTTCAGCGCCTCAAGGACGACGGGTACGAGACCGTCTACTGGGGCAAGAACGACACCTACTCACCCGGCGCGGCGCTGAACGCCATCAGCAAGTTCGGCAGGCACTCATCGCAGGCCAAACGGGGATCGCGCGGGTGGATGCCGCCGCACGATCTCGATGACCCGATGCACTACAGCTTCCTGTATGAGCCGATGAGCGAGGATCGGCGCGAGCACCACGACTGGCAGACGCTTCACGGCGCCGTCGAGTATTTGCAGTCGGCGCCGACAGAGCCGTTCGCGCTGAACGTTAACCTCGGCTTCCCCCACTGCCCGTACCGCGCGCCGGCGGATTGGCACGATCGGATCGATCCGGATTCGCTGCCGCCGCTACGGCCGCGTGGCTTGCCGAACAAGCCGGACTTCCACACGGAACTGGCGCGACAATCGCGGACCGCGGAGCTACCGGATGACGTGTTGCGCAAGATCAACGCCGTCTATCTTGGGATGATCGGCTTCGTCGATGAGATGGTCGGTGATCTCATGCGGGCGCTGGACGAGACGGGGCTCGCCGACAACACCGTTCTAATGCTCATCAGCGACCACGGCGACTTCGCGGGCGATTTCGGTCTGGTGGAGAAGTGGCCCAGCGCGCTCGACGATACCGTCACGCGCGTGCCGCTCATCATCCGCGCGCCGGGCAACGCCGCGGGGCATGTCGTCGAGGAGCCAATCGAGCTATTCGACATCACCGCGACCGGCCTGGACGTGTGTGGCGTGGAGGCCAAGCACACGCACTTCGCACGCAGCCTCGCGCCGCAACTGGCGGGCGCGGCGGGCGATCCGGAGCGCGTGGTGTTCGCCGAGGGCGGTTACGACACGCATGAGCCGCAGTGCTTCGAGAATCCGGGACAGGTATCGGGTGGCGGCGACGTGCGGGAGGCCGTGTACTGGGCGAAAACATCGCTGCAGCAAGAGAAACCCGAAACTGTCTGCCGAGCGACGATGGCGAGATCAGCGACGCACAAGCTGGTGCAGAGGCCGAATGGGGTCGATGAGCTTTACGATCTGAGGAGCGATCCGCAAGAGCTTAAGAACGTTCACGGCGACCCGGCTCATTCGGAGGCGCAGCGCGAGCTGGAGCTGGCGATGCTGAACTGGTACGTGCATACATCGGATACGGTTCCGTTCGAGCAGAATGAGCGAGGGTTCACCAAGGAAGTGCGTGAGGCATTGTCGTGAGCCGGTGGTGGACTGTGAGTGGGGAAAAACTCAGGGACAGGTACGGAGTTTCACAGACGACGTGAAATCCGTTCCTGTCCCGGTTTTTTCCGCGCACAGCGAGGAGCCGACCGCGCCCTTAGTCGGTGAGTTTCTCGATGAGGAATGCTTCGCGGGTGCCGTACTTGGTCTCGGCGCCGGGATAGTGCAGATCGTTCTCCAGTTCCAACTCGTTCATCTTCGCCTGCAGCAGCAGGCCGTGCGCGACGTGATGGACCTGCCAGCCCTGACTCTTGCCGGGCTCGGTGGGAATCTCAGCGTCCGGGCTCATGCCATACGACATCCAAATCGGCGGATCGTCGTCGGTGACGATCTCCACGGCGGAGATGTCCGCGACCAGCGCGGCGAGCGCATCGGCGTCGGTGGTGTCCACGTACTCGGTCAGGTCACGGTGAGGCTTGTCGTAACCGGGGATGTTGGCGAGCCACCAGTCGAAGTCCATCGTCGTCTGGCCGCCGTTCGTGGCGACAGCAACGAGGCGGGTCGACTCGCGCGCGATGGGATCGTCGGAGTCCGGATCCGCGAAATCATCGTGGAACGCCAGGTACATCACGAGCTGCGCCCCCGCTGAGCCCCCGAATCCAGCGAAGCGCGACGTGTCGAGATTGTAGTCGTCGGCGTGAGATCGGAGGGTCTGCACGGCGCGGACGCAGTCCTCATGGGCGGCGGGCAGCTTTGCATGCTGGACGAAACGGTACTCGATGGCGGCGACGGAGATGCCGGCCGCAAGGTACCGGCTGATGATGCCGCCGCCCACTTGGTCCTTGCTTCCCCCGCGGAACCCGCCCCCGTGGATGAACATGACGAGGGGCGTCGGGTCGTCCGACTCGGCCAGCCAGAGATCGAAGACCTGCTGCTCGTGGTCACCATAGGAGACGTCGGCGTGGGTCGGCGCGGGCTTCGGAGGGCGTTGGCGCTGGGCGCAACCGGGCGCAGACACGAGGACGGCGATCATCACGAGCGATCGAGTTGACATGTTGGCCTCCAATGCGGGGTCGCGGCTATTAGGTGGTTCCAAAATCCCAACAGCTGGGCCAGTCGAAGCTAGAGCTTCGACCTACGGGGGTTTTGGAGTCGCTTCTAGCCGAAGCAGGCGACTTGCCCCGATTTCATGGTCACGATGATGCGTCCCTCGGCGTCGACGGCAATCCCCCAACGGACGGGCTCGCCGGGCAAGGGGAGTTCCCAGATATCAGCATCGTCGCGCGTACGGCAGACGAGACCCCACGCGACGTCATCGCCGCTTTGGGCGCCGCGGAATATCAACTCCGCGCCGCGGACCTTGACGACCGGGTCGGGCGTCGCGACCGATCCGTCGAAGACGGGGGAGTCGTCCGTGGAATAGAGGGGCTGGCCGCTGACCCTGACGCCGCGCCCGCTCACGCTGAGTTCGCGACCGCGCGGAGCGGTGGTGCCGACGAACTTCGGAGGCTGGTTCCGGCACTCGCCCGTGGCTGCGTCGAAGACGCCGGGCGACATGGCGTTGCCGCCGGCGAGAAAGAGACTGCCCTCATTCAGAAGCAACTCGCCCTGACACGCGACGCCCCGCTTGCTGGATTCATCCAGATGGCCGGAGGTGGTGTTCTGCCACTTGATATCGCCGGAGGCAGCGTCCAGCGCGTAGACCTGCGTCCCGTCGAAATCCATGATCCCGCTGGCGAAGTAGGCAGTGCCGGAATCGACCAACACGCCACTGCCGACGGGCCACGTGTTGATCAGCCCGCCGTAGAACGGGATACGCCGGTTCGCCGGAGCCGCCTGGAAGCTGTAGAGCGTCTTGCCCGAAGTGGCGTCGAGCGCGTAGGCGCATCCGTCGCCGGAGCCGACAAACGCGCGCCCGTCGGAGATGGATGGTGGATAGGTCACGCCGCCGCCGGTGAAGGCCTGCCATTTGGGTTTGCCGGAGCCGGCATCAACCGCCCGGACGATGCCGTCGGCGCCGGCAAAGAACGCGAGCCCTCCGGCTGCGGTTGGGGCGGTGGGCGTGGTGCCGGAGTCGATCTCCCAGAGGAGGCTCGGCGAGAGCGCGACTTTCGCGCCGGTGCGGGCGGAGCGCTTGTTGTCGGCGCGGTATGTGGGCCAGTCGTTGCGGTGGATCTGCAACGGGGCAGGGCCGTGACCACGCGACAAGGTGGTGAGGCGGTCGGCGGAGGCTTCCTGGCCGAACTCGAAGTCGCCGGCCGGGCCGAGGGCGATGACGCCGAACATCTGCAGGTTGCAGTCGCACGCCCACGGGACCCAGTAGAGATGGCCGTTGGCGATCACCACGCCGATGTGACACGACGGCCTCATCGGGGAGATCCATTGGGGCCTGCCAGTGGCCTCGTCGAGGCGCACGGAGCCGCCCGATGCGCGGAAGAGAACGCCGTCAACGCTGCCGACGGAACGCGTGCAGGCGCGGCGGTGGAAGTCGAAACTGGCGAGGACGGCGCCGGTGACGAGGTCGAGTTTCTTCGTCTGCCCCTGCTGGCCCTGAGCGCCGATGATGTAGAGCCCGTCGTCGCGGATGACGATGTGGAGGTCTTTCACCGCGTGCTTCCACATCACCGAGCCATCCTCGGCCGAGAGCGCGGTGAGCCACTCGACCTGGGGGCCGACGACGTAGAGGGCGTCGTCCGTGCACTTCAGGTAGACCGTGCTCTTCCAGCCGCCGATGTACCCGTGTCCCGGACGGTATGGGCCGATGGCGTCGAAGATATCGGGATCATCCATGATCGTCCGCCGCCAGAGCGTGTCGCCAGACCTGGCGTCGACGCACGTGATGAAGCGCCCGAAGGTGGCGTAGTAAATCCGGTCGCCCTTCATGCAGAGCGTCCGCGCGTCGATGGTCTCCTCCTCGTCGAGGTGCCACAGCACGCGTTTCGTCTCCGGATCCATGGCGAACAGCGTCCTGCCGAGCCCCCACGTGTACTCGTTCTCGTTGTAGCCCTTGGAAATCCCGCCCCACGGCCAGCCGTGTCTAACCGCCCTCCACATCGCCGTGTCATCGGCCGGCTCATCCCGCCCGACGAGGGCGTAGAGCACGTCGTCTTGCAGGGCCATCCACTTCCAGAACGGCCCCTCGGCGATATCCTCGGGCGCGACGATCTCGTCGGTCGTTTCGCCGGTGCGGGCATCGATCAGCTTGCATGAATCGCGGTCGCCGAGGTAGAGGGTGTCAGGCGTGGCGATCATGGTGCTGCGGTCTACCATGATGCCCTCGGTGAGCGGACGGCGCCAAAGCTCCGTGCCGTTGTAGCCGTTCATCGCGATGAGCGTGTTAAGCACGGGTTCTTCGCGCTCATGCCACGCGACATGCCCGAACGCCATGAAGATCCGACCGCCCGACGCGACCGAGGCCTGAGGCGCGGGCCCGTAGCGAGGGTCGGCAACGAACTGGGTCAGGTACGGCGCCCTCGCGACGGTATCGAGGGACTGCGGGTTGTTGTCCGGACCGTGGTAGTGGTGCGACCAGTCATCGAGACCCTCGGGCGTCTCTTTCACCATCTCGCGGTCGCCCACGGAGGCGACTCCACCGGGACGCAGCACGCGCAGGATCTCCTCATCCCCCGTAGCGGGCGCGCTCGCGCTGTAGACCAGATCGGCCACATTGCTCGCCAGGCCAATGGCGCCCGGCGCGTCCTTGCCTACGAAGACTCGCTTGCCGAACAGGCCGGCTGCGTCGAGGGCTTTGCTCGCCTTGGCGACCTCACGGCCGGTGGTGAGGGAGGAGTAGATGACGAGGTCGGTGTCGCTCGCGAGGTCGGTTGCCACCTCGCCGGAGGAATCGCCAAGGACGACGGCGATTCCGCGGTTGATGCCGAGGTCGGCGGCGAACGACGGGACGGCGAGAAGGATGATCAGAAGAGCGAGCGCCAACTTGCGCATGGAAGACGCCTCCCAGGGGCGAGAAGTGATTCTGTATGGCTTTCTCGGCGGGGCCGCGAAGTCCTCGTTGGCAGGAGCGCGCGGGGGCGGGGAGAATGAGATAGTACCGACGATCGCGGCACCCATGGAGGACATCCGTATGGCCACTCGTAGCTTCGTGTTGGCAATGGCGACGATGATCTGCGCGCATGTCTGTGGGCAAGAGATCGACGTGCCGATGGACCGCAGCCTGAAGAGCGTGCGGATTGTCTTTGGCATCGGCGCCGAGGAAGCGCAGACATGGGAGGGCGCTTACGAGTTGAGCGAGGGCGAGATCATCGCCACCGACAGCTGGCGGCTCATGGGGGATGACCACGCGTCGGTCAGCGAGTTCAAGCTCGATGTCCGGCGCTTCTACCCGCGATTCTGGAACAGGCAAGGACGCGATGAGGCGACGCTGCCATTGGAGCCGAACGGGCTGGTTCTCACGCTGAGCGGGGTGAACGCGGAGTCGGTGCTGAGCGTGACGACGGACCACGGCGACTTCGAGATCCCGGCGGGGCAGATCGGGTACAGCGCCGCGGCGAGGACGCTTGAGGGTGCCGTCGAGTACCAGCGCGTGCCGACGCATCGGCAGGTTGTGAGGTCAGCCACCGAGGATTACGCGCCGACGGCGGCGCTCGGGCCGGATGGCACGCTGACCGTGGCGTACATTGCGTTCACGCATGGCGAGGCGCACAAGTCCCGCCGGCCGATCACCGAGGCCCCGGAGGACTTTTCGTTCCTGGTGGATCCTGTCGGCGGGGACCAGATCATGGTGACCGAGATGCGCGAAGGCGAGTGGAGCGCGCCAGAGCCGGTCAGTGAGGCGGGACAGGATCTGTACAGCCCGGCAGTCGCGACGGATGGCGAGGGGCGCCTGTGGGCTTTCTGGGCGGCGAATGAGGACGACAACTGGGATATCTGGGGGCGGGCGCGAACGGGCGGCGAGTGGGCCGATCCGGTTCGGATCAGCAGCGGAACGGGCTCGGACATCAGCGTGGTCGCCGCGACTACGGCCGACGGAGGAGTGTGGCTGGCGTGGCAGTCGCTGACCGCCGGTAGCGCGGACATCGCGGTGGCGACGCAAACGGGCGAGGGCTTCGGCGAGCCGACGCTCATCGCCAACTCCCCGGGGAACGAGTGGAGCCCCGCCATCGCTGCGTCGGCCGACGGGCAGGTGGCGGTTGCGTGGGACACGTACGCGCGGGGGAGTTACGACGTCGAGGCGCGAGTGTGGAAGGGCGGCGACTGGGGCGAGACTGTCTTGGTGTCAGCCACGCTTGAGAATGAGGCGCGGCCGAGCGCGGCGTATGATAGGCAGAATCGGCTTTGGCTGACGTATGAGGTGAGCCCGGAGGGCTGGGGAAAGGACTTCGGCCCGTATGACCAGAGCCCGCAGAAGACGGCGCTGTATAAGAGCCGGCGCGCGGGCCTGAGGGTGCTTGTCGACGGCGCGCTCTACGAGCCGGAGGTCGACGTGAACCTCGCGCTGCCGATGCCTCACGGCGGGCCCCGGTGGCCGAACTCGCCGCCGAACTACCTTGTCGGGACGCCGAGAGTGACGGTGGGCTCGGATGGCAGAATCTGGGTCAGCGCGCGCATCAGGATGACCAGATTCGATAGCCAGACCGGCGGCACGTGGCTGGATTTCGTCACGACCCTCGACGCGGAGCGATGGAGGCCGGCAGTCAGCACGCTTGGGACGGATGGATGGCTGCACGAGGCGTCCACGATTGTCGCGGCCCCGGGCAACGGGCTTTACATGATCAGCGCCTCCGACGGACGCTGGCGCAACGCTGCTCTATTCGGCCCCGAACCGTGGAAGAGGCGCCAGCGCAGCGCGGATGCGCCGCCGGCGACGACGAGGAACTACGTCGCGTATCCGGACTGGCAGTTCAACAAGGAGATCAGCGTCGCCGACACGGGGCGCGTCATGGCGCCGGATGAGGACATTGCGCTGGTGCCCGTGGCCGCCGAGGAGGCCGCCGGCCCATCCCAGGAGGCGCAGGCCGAGCGTCTCAGCGTGCAGGCGATGCGAAACTACCGGACAGAGGTCGGTGGCGAGGAGGTCCGCCTCTGGCGGGGAGAGTTCCATCGCCACACGGAGATCTCCAGCGATGGCGCGGGCGATGGGACGATTCTCGACATGTGGCGGTATGGGATGGACATGGCGGATTTGGACTGGATCGGCAGCGGCGACCACGACAATGGCAACGGGCGCGAGCTGAGCTGGTGGCTGACGCAGAAGACGACGTCGATGTTCCACATCCCCGAGCGGTTCACGTCGATGTACACGTACGAGCGGAGCTGCAACTACCCCGACGGACACCGCAATGCCGTCTTCGCGCAACGGGGCGTCCGCCCGCTCGCGCGACTCAGGGGCGGCATGGGCAAGAGCCTCGACAACGAACTCGCGGACGACGCGCCGAGACCGAACACGCCCGACACGCAGATGTTCTACCGGTACCTTACCCAGTTCGACGGGATCTGCGCGAGCCACACGAGCGGCACGGACATGGGCACGGACTGGCGCGACAACGATCCGAAGATCGAGCCGATCGTCGAGATCTACCAGGGCGATAGGCAGAATTACGAGCGGCCGGGCGCGCCGAGGACGAACACGAAGGACTGGTCGCTTGGCGGATGGCGACCGCGGGGCTTTGTGTCGCGCGCGCTGAAGATGGGATACCGCCTGGGGTTCCAGTCATCCAGCGACCACATCTCGACGCACATGAGCTACTGCAATGTCTGGGTCGAGGAGCCCACGCGCCAGCAGGTCATCGATGGCATGCGCAAGCGACACATCTACGGCTCCACCGACAACATCATCGCCGACGTGCGCTGTGGCGACTACTTCATGGGCGATGAGTTCACCGTCTACGAGCCGCCCACGATCAGCGTGAGACTGGTCGGCACGGCACCCTTCGCGGAGGTCGTCATCATCAAAGACGACGAGAACGTCTACTCAACGAAGCCCGATAGCGAGACGGTGAAGTTCGAGTGGTCCGACAATGACGCCACAGCCGACACGACGAGCTACTACTACATCCGCGGAACGCAAGTCGGCGAGACGGCGACTCGCAAGGTCCGGTCTCTCGACACGGGCGAGCGGATGGACTATGAGACGAACAACGGCGAGATCGTCTGGGTATCGCCGATGTGGATAACGTATACGGCAGGGGACAGGGGACAGTAACAGGGGACAGGGAACGTCTACGGCACGTGCGGACGAGGGCGTCCGCGCTCCAGTGAAGGGCAGGGAACGGAGGACGACAGATGATAGTGGCGCTGCTGGTTCTGGCTACGGCGGGAGGGGCGCAAGTTGCGGGCGATGTGGTGTCGGTGACGGAGTTCGCGGAGCTGGTCGCGGATCCGGGCGGCGAGGCGGAGGACTGGCAGCCTGCGTTCCAGGCGGCGATCGAAGAGGCATGGGAAACCCATCAACCTGTCTACGTCCCGGCCGGCGAGTACAAGATCCGCAAGGTCATCACCGTGGGAGCGACGGGTGAGGAGGGCAAGTCCTGGACGCATAACAGCATCCAGATCGTCGGCGCCGGGCAGTACGATTCGGTCATCCTGCAGGAGGTGGAGACGGAGAACTGCATCGACTGGACGGGGCCGACGTACAAGGACTCAGCCGCAAGGGGGCGACTGGCCAATCTCACCTTGCGTGGCGGCACGACGTGCCTGAACATCAAGTGGCACAACTACTTCACCCTCGACTCGTGCTACATCGTCGGCGCGGTCGAGAACGGCGTGTACTCCGAGGGCTGGTCGAGCCGATTCCTGAACTCCACCATTCGATGGTGCAAAGGCGCGGGGATCATGGGTCGGGCGCACTTCAACAACTGCGTGATTCGGGACTGCTACTTCAGCCGCGACGGTGTAGGGATCTGGCTCAGCGGCGTGCATGGCTCGCGAGTCGAAAGCTGCGGTCTAGAGCTGTGCGCGAAGGCGGCGATCTCACTCAGGGGCATTCACGGCCTGACGATCAACAACACGTACTTTGAAGGGAACGGCTACAAGAACGTCACCCACCTCCCGGTTGAGGGCCACGCCAACACGATCCACCTCGACTACATCTGCGAGGGCATCCGCATCCACGACTGCATCTTCCGAGCGAATCTCGACCCCGACGGCGCGCTCATTTCGATCGCCGACTGTCGCGGGGGGCACATCTACGACAACTACTTCTACTGCTCGACGGAGCACGAGAACGGGATCATGCTCAGGAGCGGGCCCGAGGGGCAGCCCCAGAAGGTCGGCGTGATCTCAGACCTGACGGTGGAGCGGAACTGGTTCCACAACATCGCGAAGCCTCTGACCGAGGACGCGGAGGGTCTCATCGACGGAGCGGTTGAGGCGGGGTGCAAGCTCGACCTCGCGAAGGCGGAGGACACGGAATGAACAGGCGGCAGTTTGTGCGGACGAGCGCCCTCGCGACGGCCGGCGCGATGGCTGCGAGGTTTGCCCTAGGCCAGGCGACCCGCCCGAACATCGTGCTGATCCACGCGGATGATCTCGGGTGGACGGATCTTGGGTGCTACGGCAGCGGCTACTACGAGACGCCGAACATCGATCGGCTGCGGTCTGAGGGCGTGAAATTCACGGATGCCTATTCGCCGGCGGCGAACTGCGCGCCGTCGCGAGCGTGCATGCTGAGCGGACAATACGTGCCGCGACATGGCGTGTATGCGGTCGGCGGGAAGCGGCGGTTCGACACGAACGCGAAGCTCCTCAAGTGGGACGAGCGCAAGCTCCTGGCGCCCGAGAATGCACCCGGGCTCCCCGCGGAGAAAATCACGTTTGCCGAGGTTCTCAAGGCCTCGGGATACGCATGTGGCGTGTTCGGCAAATGGCATCTCGGCGGAGGAGCGGGCCAGACACCCAAGGAGCAGGGGTTTGATACATCGGTCACGATGACTGGGGGCAAGCACTTCGACTTCGAGTGCAAACCCATGCCGGAGGAGGTGCCCGGTCCCGACGACTACCTCTCCGACCACATGGCCGATGAGGCGATGAAGTTCATCGAGGACAACCGAAACGACCCATTCATGCTGTACCTGCCGGACTACCTCGTGCACGTGCCGCTTGAGGCGAAGCAGGAGCTGATCGCCAAGTACGAGGCCAAGGCGCCCGCGGGCGGTCACCACAACCCGACGTACGCGGCGATGATCGAGAGTCTCGACCACAGCGCGGGGCGCGTGCTGAGCAAGATCGACGAGTTGTCGTTACGTGACGACACGCTTGTGATCTTCTACTCCGACAACGGCGGCGTGGGGAGCCCCGACAACCGCGGGCTGAACAGAGGCGGGAAGATCACGTCCGTCTACCCGCTGCGGGGGATGAAGGGGATGCTCTACGAGGGCGGGATCCGCGTCCCCATGATCGCGCGATGGCCGGGGAGAATCGAGCCCGGCAGCGAGTGCGAAGAGCCGGTGATCGGCGTGGACATCCTCCCCACCTTCGCCGACGTGGCCGGCGCGCCGACACCCGAGGGCCAGCCGCTGGATGGCGAGAGTCTCGTGCCGGTTCTCACGAGAGAAACGCAGCGTCTCGAGCGGGATGACATCTTCTGGTTCATGCCCGGTTACCTGCCCCACAGACAGGCGCCGGCGAACGTGATTAGATCGCGCGACTGGAAGCTGATCGAGAACTTCGAGGATGGATCGCTGGAGTTGTACAACCTCCGCGATGACATCGGCGAAACGCGAGACCTCGGCGAGGACCAGCCGGAGAAGGCAGCAGAACTCCACGAGAAGCTGCGCCAGTGGCGCGAGGACACGGGCGCGGAGGCGCCGGAGCGGAATCCGAACTTCGATCCGGCGAATGATGGCAGGTGGTGACGTAGGCGACGGCGTCGGGGTTGAAACCCCTCCTACAGGGGCAGGAGGGTGATCCGCCGACCTGGTCCGTGGGCGAAGGCCTCGAAGATGCGCGTAACCTGCCACGCCTGCTCAAGCGTGCCCTTGCGCGGCGGACGCTCCTCGAGGATGGACCGCGCGAACTCGTTGACCTCACCGTAATACCCCAGCAGGAACAGCCCCTTATTGTAGAGCTGGCCGAGCGAGAACTCAGGCTCCCAGACGGTTGAGGCGTCGCCGGGGCCACCTTGGTAGAAGCTCGGAGACGTGCCGTACCCGAGGTCTGGCGGCGTCTGGTGGTAGCTGAGGCGGATGTTGTTGTCGACGACGATATGCCGCCCTCGGTCTGAGACGAGCGTCGTCCGCTCCATCCCGCCGCCGAGGCTCGCCCCGCCCGTGAGCGCGAGCGATGCGACGATTCCGGACGCGAAGGTGAATGTCGCGACACCCGAGCCCGCGCTGCTCCGCTCGTAGGAGAGCGTGTCGGGCATCCCCAGCAACTCAACCATGAGTGATGCCGGGTGGCAGAGGTGGTCGAGGAAGCTGATGACGGGCCGCGCTTCGTCGGGCAACGCGCCTCCCCCGGCTTCCGCGTAGGCGGCGAACTGCTCGACGGTGGGGATGTGCTGGGGGTACTGGAGCGTCGCCAGCGAGAGCTTGCCGAACTCGGGTTCGTAGGCGAGTTCCTTGGCCTTCTCGTTGGCGGGGAAGAACATCTTCTTCAGCCCGACGAGGACGTTCTTTCCATTGCGCTGGGCTGCGGCTTGCATGCGTTCTATCCCGGCGCACGACGCGGCGGGAGGCTTCTCGATGAAGACGTGACACCCCGCGTCCATGGCGGCGACGGCGAGATCGGGGTACAAGGGCCTGCCGGATGGATCGTACGAGGTGACGATGAAGACGGCGTCGAGGGACTCCTTCTCGAGCATCTCGCGGAAGTCCGTGTAGGAGGCATCGGCGCCGAAATGACCGGCGAATGCGGCGGCGCGCTCGCCGTCGAGATCGCATGTGGCGACCAAGTCGACGGGCGCGTGCTGGAACGTGGGGTAGATGTTGCGGAAGCTGTGGGAGCCGCAGCCGATGAAGCCGGCCCGGACCTGGGGCTCATCGAGCAGACGTCCGCTGAAGCCGATGCGCATGTGAATGCCCTCGCTGAGGTGGCGGTGGCGGAGGGTTCGTCCTGACAGGCGAGGAGGCCTCGCGGGGGGCGGTCAATCAGCGCCATGCTCCTGGTGACCGCAGTCGGGGGCGTTGCCAGTGAATGGCAGAGAGACAGGCGTGCCGGCGGGCGCGTCGACATCATCGGCGAGGGTGATGCGGTGGGATTCGTAGTCGACGGCGCTGACGACGACTTCCGCCGAGCCGACGCGGACGGTATCGGGCTCTAACAATCCGTCCCAACTGTCGTGGAAGAACCACGAGCACTCGACGACGATGGTGCGGGCGTCGATCTGCTCGACGACGGTCGTGAGCGGGCCTCCGATGTCGATCGCGGCGTTGTCGAGGTCTGCGTCAGTGGTGACCGTCGCGTGGGTCTCCCGCCCGGTGCGGTCGGTGAACTGCTTCAGCCCGTCGGTGGAGGGCGCGAAGGTCGCGTCAAAGTCGGGCGCGTTGACGTTGATGCCTCGGTGATTGCCCTCGGCGAAGCGGTAGAGGCTATGGTCGAGCGCCATCGAGTCGGTGGTGGGGATGGCGCGGTTGCCGATGTTGACGGCGTAGCTCGTGGAATCGGCGAAGATGTTGTTGCGGACCTGCGTTCCGCCGAAGTTCTCAGACTCGCCGTTCCCCCATACCTGCAGCGCGTGGACGGCGCCGATCACGGTGTTGTGGCAGACGGCGATCTTGGTCGGCCCCTCGTAGAAGACGAGCCCCGTGTCGAGGATGTGATTGCGCCGGATGATGCTGTGGAGCGGCTCATTGTTCATCTTCACGCCGCCGCCACGACCGTAGACGCGATTGCCCTCGTAGATGATGTGGTGGGACGGTGATGTCAGATCGTTGGTGCCGCCGGCGTCGATCTGGTCGCCCTCTGGTTGGCCCTCCTCGGGCGCGTTGTCGTAGACGGTGTTCCTCAGGACGGCGACGTAGGGCGTGTCGATGATCTCAATGCCGTCCCAGTTGCTCACGCCCAGATTCCGGTAGACCTCGTTGGCCGAGATCGTGAAGAAGCCGCCGGGGTTGTCCCAGATGGCGATGCCGGCGGTGCGGCTGTCATGCACGCTGCATTTCTCGATGAGCGTGTCGCTGCGCTCCTCGCACCCGGTGATGAACATGCCGGAGTGCCCGCTGCCATCCACCTCGCAGGCGCGCAACTCGAGCCTCGGGGAATCGACTGCGCGGATCCCATGCTGGGGTGAGTTCCGGACGATGAGACCCTCAAGCGTAATGTCCCTCGCCCACTTGACATCAACAAGGGCTTCGTGATCGTCGACGGGGAGCCCCTCGCCGTCAATGACGGCCTCGCCGCGAAAGGTGATGCGCCTTCCGGGCGTCCCCGACCGGGTGATGGTGACTTGCTCTTGGTAAGTGCCCGCCGCGATGGAGACAACATCGCCAGGCTGGACCGCATCCGCGGCGCGTTGAATCGTGCGCCAGGGCTGGGCCTCGGTTCCGGGCGAGGCGTCGTCGCCGATCGTGGCGACGAAGTGCTCGGCGGAGAGGGCCGGGACGCCGGTCAAAGCCAGGAGGAAGGCGGCGAAACGCAAATGCATGGTCAGCACCTCGGCAAGATGATCGCCTGAAGGACGCCGGAGGTTCCAACCGCTCAGGATCCGCGTGGCAAGGCCATACCCGAGGCAAGGGCGGAGCGCACCGGGCTGGCGATCTGCCGCCGAGGCGATGCGAGCTGGCGGGCGATGACCGCGCATCGCGAGGCTGAAGAGGCACTGCGGGATAGCGAAGCGCTTCTGGCTGCCACGGAGGCGATCAGCAGCGTCGGCGGCTGCGTGCACTACCCCGACACGCGCGCTGACAGATGGACCGATGAGGTCTACCGTATCCACGGACTGCCGATCGGCTCTCCCCCTCGGCTACTCGTAGCGCAACGCCTCGATTGGATGGAGGCGCGCGGCTTTCTGCGCCGGGTAGATCCCAAACCCGATCCCCACGGCAGCCGAGAACCCAAAGGCGAGCAGGATCGACGACGGAGTCACGACCGTTCTCCAGCCGGCAAGGTCTGAGAGCAGCGCCGCGGCTCCCGTCCCCAGTAGCGTCCCGATGATCCCTCCGGCAATGCAGAGCGTGAGCGACTCGATGACGAACTGGATCAGGATATCGCGCCGCTTGGCGCCCACTGCCTTGCGAATACCTATCTCGCGCGTCCGCTCCGTCACCGATACCAGCATGATGTTCATCACGCCGATGCCGCCGACGAGGAGAGATACGGCCGCGATGCTTGCGAGCAAGATCGTGAACGTGCGAGAGGTCTCGCCGAACGTCTCCAGGATCTCGGTCTGCGTGCGGACGTTGAAGTCGTCGTCCTTGGGGTCGCGGATTCGGTGGCGCCGCCGCATGAGTTTGGTGATCTCGTCCGCGGTGATGAACAGTCCCTTGTCATTGGCCGCCGCGACGTAGATGCGATTCAGGTGGGTTTGGCCAAACAGCCGCCTCATCGCGACGGCGATGGGCACGACGATCAAGTCGTCAGGATCGCGCCACGAGGACGCGCCGCCCTTCCCTTTGAGGACACCGATGACGTCGAAGGGGATGTTCTTGATCCGAATGCTCTGCCCGACTGGGTCGGTGCGTCCAAACAGATTCTCCACAGTGGTGCTGCCGACCACGCAAACGGCGCGGCCGCCCCGAGCCTCGCGATCGCTGAAGAACCGGCCAGATTCCACGGTGTGGTTGTTGACCAACTGGTACTCGGGCGTCGTGCCAACCACCGAGGTGTTCGAGTTCTGATTCTTCCACTTGATCTGGAGGCTGCCGTCGACATGTGGGGCGACGCCCGCGATGTCGGGGACTTTCCGGGCGATGGCCTCGGCGTCTTCGATCTTCAGCGCATCTCGGGCGCCAACGCCTCCCCACATGCGCCCAACGCGTGCCGCACCGGGCCAGACGGTCAGAAGGTTCGAGCCCATGGAGCGGATGCGGTCCTCAACGTCTTCGCTGGCCCCGCGTCCGATGGCGATCATGGCGATAACAGACCCGACGCCGATGACGACGCCGAGCATCGTGAGGGCTGAACGGAGCTTGTTGGCTTTGAGGGCCGTGAGAGCGACCCTTACACCTTCGAGCAAATTCAAGGGGTGTCTCCTTGTGCCTGAGGGGCGGGGGCCATGATCGGATTCGCGACGTCCTCGTCGTTCTCAACGAGCCCGTCTCGGAGGCGAATGATCCGTTGCGTGTGCGCGGCGATCTCTTCTTCGTGGGTGACAATGACGAGCGTGACACCCTCTCGATTCAGCTCCTGGAGGACGTACAGAATCTCCTCACCGGTGCGCGTGTCGAGGTTTCCGGTTGGCTCGTCTCCCAGCACGAACCTCGGATTGTTGATCAGCGCCCGGGCGATGGCGACGCGCTGCTGCTCGCCACCGGACAGTTCCGATGGCACGTGCTTCATCCGCGCGGCCAGGCCCACGCGCTCCAGCGCGGCCTTGGCTCGCGGGCGCCGGTTGTGTTTGTCACCCGTGTAGAGCAGCGGAAGCTCAACGTTAGCGAGCGCGGACGTGCGAGGCAAGAGGTTGTAGGCCTGAAACACGAAGCCCAGCTTCTCATTGCGCACGTCGGCGAGCTGATCGTCGTCCAGCGTCGAGACTTCCTCGCCATCAAGCCGATAGGTGCCGGCCGTCGGCTGATCGAGGCACCCAATGATGTGCATGAGCGTGGATTTCCCCGATCCCGATGGCCCCATGATGCTCACGAACTGGCCCTCGTCGATCGAGACGTCGACGCCCTTCAGGGCGGCCACCTCAACCGTGCCGGTACGGTAGATCTTGGTGATGTTGCTCATCTCGATGACCGCCATAGCGCTACTTCTTCCCCCTCACGCTTCGCATCATGCGGCGCATCTGCTGGGAGCCATCGGTCTTGGCGGCTTTGCCACCCTTGCCGCCTTTGCCGCCCTTACCACCGGCGGCGCCGCCTGGGCCTCCCCATCCGCCGCCGCCGGCGCCAGAGCCAACGACAAGTTCGTCGCCCACGGACACGCCACTGAGAATCTCCGTCCACTCGAAGCTCTCGAGACCCTTCTGAACCTCAACCGCGCGTGGCTCGCCCTCGGGGCTGTCCAGCACGTCAACGAAGTCCTGGCCGCGTTGCGAGTAGAGGGCCTCGTTCGGCGCGGCGATCACCTGCTCGACGCTGTCGATGATAATGGACGTCTCGGCGGTCATGCCAGGCTTCAGTTGGTCAAGCCCCTCGAGTACCTCGATGCGGGCCCGGAAGACCGTCACGTTTTCGACCACCTCGCCCTTCGGGTAGATCTGCGTCACGCGGCCAGGGAAGGTTCGCTCGCGGAACGTCTCAACCTCGATCTCGACCTCTTGCCCGAGCTTGACCTGACCGATGTCGGCCTCGTCGATCTCGGCCAAAACGAACATGCGGCTGATGTCGGCGAGCATGACGACGCTCGTTCCGGCTGTGACCGACGAACGGGCCGATGTGATGACCGTCCCCTGTTCGACGAAGCGATCGATTACGAGACCATCACGCGGCGCAACGATCGTCGTGTAGCTGAGGTTCTTGGCCGCGTTTTCGAGCTGCGATGAGGTGCGGCGAGCCTGGGCACGCGCCTGGGCGACTTGTTGCACGTTGACCTCAGGTCGGATCTCCTCAGCCTGAGTGACCACGAGCTGGGCGCGCGCCTCCTTGGCGGTGGCCTTGGCGGCGTCGACTTCGCGTCGCCGCTGCTCGTCCTGCTCCTTGCCCGCCCGAGCCGACTCCAGAGCCGCTTCGGATTCACGAACCGCGGCCTCGGCGGCCTTGAGTTCGCTCCGAGCAACATCGACGTCAACGGCGCCCGTCTTGGCTGAGGAGAGCCCCGCTTCGGACTGCGCGACGCGAGCCTCGGCCTCATCGAGTTCGGTGGCCTGCTTCCTGGCGAGCGCGTCGCTGGTAGCCTTGGCCGCATCGAAGCGGTCCGTCACATCCGCCAGGACTTTCTCCGCGTCCTCAACCGTCTGAAGAGCGACAAACCCCTCTTTGTGCAGCGCCTGGAGCCGCTCAAGTGCCTTCTTCTGGTTGTCAAGATTCACGCGGGCCGACTTTAGCGAAGACTCGGTCGCCGTCCGTTCCTGCGGGTGCGTGGCGTCCTTCAGCCTTGCCAGCGCCTGCTTGGTGGAACGCAGTTCGGCCTCGGACTGGTTTATCGATGCCTCCGTGAGGCTCGGCTGAGCGCCGGCTCGCGCTTTGGCCTGGGCCAACCTCGCCTCGGAGGCGGAGAGCGCTTCCTCGGCACGAGTGATATCGGCGTCCGTCACGCGCTCCTGGTAGACGAGAGCCGCCTCGGCCTGAGCCACGCGAGCGTCCGCGTTGTCCACGGACTCCTCCGCCGCAATAATCTGCGCCGGGGTGACGCGCCGCTGTCGGCGCAACTCGGCGGACGTCTCATTGACCCGGGCCATGGCGGAGTCGAGGTCGGCCTGGGCCTCCTCGTAGGCGGTGCGAGTCTCGGTGGGGTCGATGGCGGCGATGAGTTGACCGGCCGTCACGTAGTCGCCTCGGTCAACCTCAAGGCCGACTACCTCGCCGGCGACATTCGCTTTCACCTCGACAGTCGTCAGTGGCTCGAGGGCACCGACGGCCGCGACCGATAGCACGATGTCGCGCGTCTCAACGGGAGCCGTGCGATAGACGATTTCTTCTTCCTGGACCTTGCGGCTGCGCATGTAGTACCAGCCGCCGACGCCGATGGCGCCGAGGATGACGATCCAGATGGCGGGCTTGATGAACTTCTTCATATCGTGCTCCTGTCGGTAGGCGTGCAGGTCGGGCGCAGTGAATCGCGCCCCTACTCAGGTGCGATGGCGTCTGCGATTTCAATGCCAATTGCCCTCTCAAGGGCATAGAAAGCGGCGCGATAGCCGAACCGCGCGCGGGCCAGGTCGGCCTGGGCGGAGGTGAGAGCGGCTTGCGCGTCGAGGATCTCCAGCAAGATGCCGACGTTCTCGGCATATCGGCCATTGGCCAGCCGGAGGTCCTGCTGCGCGCTGCGGATGCTCACGTCCGAAGCGCCCATCTCCTCGCGGGCGGTGTCCATCTCGACGACGCTCTGCGCCGTCTCAAGCGCGACAATCTGCTCAAGCTGGTACTCGGTGTCGAGCGATGTCTCGTGGTTGGCCCTGGCCTGCACCTGCCGGCCCTTGGTGAACTTGCCGTCGAAGAGGTTCGCGTTGAGCGAGACGCCCAGGTTCCAGTAGTCCCGCTGTGGCAGGAGGGAGTCGTCGCGACGGCCATACGATGCGCTGGCATTGACGCTCGGGCGCTGGCCCTTCCTGGCGGCGGCGAGATCCGCCCTCGCGGCGTCGGTCTGAGCGCGGGTGGCCAGCAGCTCAGGGCGGTCCGCCATCGCGATGTCGATGAGTTCGTCAAGCGTGAGGCCGAGGGTGTCCGGCTCGTCCGGGGCGACCACATCATAGCTCGTCCGGACGTCTATCCCGAGGGCCGAGTTGAGGTTGATTTGGGCGAGGGAGACGGCGTTCGCAGCGGACGCGACGTCCAGCACGGCCGAGGCCAGAGCGCTCTCGGCTTTGGCGGTGTCCGCTTCAGGCACCAAGCCGCCGACGAACTGGCCCTGAGCGATCCGAAGCGTCTCTTCCTGAAGCCGGACGCGGTAGCGCGCGACCTCGAGCAGCTCTTCGTTGGTCAGCAGCACGAGATACGCCTGGCGGGCGTTGTTGATTACATCGTCCTCGGTTTGGGCGAGGTCGTAACTGCGAGCGTTGGCCCGGAAGCGGCTGCTGCGGATGTCATCGCTCGTGCGACCGAAGTCGTAGACCAACTGACTCGCGGAGATGCTGGAGTTGTATTGGGTCGAGAAGTTCTTCGTGGCGCCGCCCGCGATCGGCACGCCGTTGACGACGGCGGACCCGCTCGACATGCTCCGAGAGTAGTCGGAACGCACGTCTAGCGATGGCAACAGCCCGCTGCGAGCCTGGGTCAGCGCGCCGCCCGCTGAGTCGACGCTTCGCTGCGCAATCCCCACCAGCGGGTGATTCGCCAGCGCGATCTCGACCGCCGTGTCGATGGTCAGCGGACCGTCGGCGGGCACGGCAGGACCGTTGTTCTGGCCCAGTCCAGGCATCGCCGCTAGAATCAGCGCGCACGCAATCCAGGCTGAACGCAAACGTCTGAGTTGACTCATCCCTGTCCCTCGTTGCCGCAGCAGTCCGCGTTCTCATCCGCGCCGGCCTTGCGCGCGGCGGAATCCCGCAGGATCGACAAGGCCTCGTGGATCCGCTCGAGGTCGTCGTCGTCAATGTCGCCCAACAGTTCCATCAGACGTCCGCGCATGGCCTGGCGGCACCGGTCTCGACCAGCGCGTCCCTTGGCCGTGAGCGTCACCCGGACAACGCGGCGGTCGTCCGGATCGTCGCATCGCTCCACCAGACCGCGCTCTACAAGGTCGTCTACCATCCCGGTTGCCGTGCTGGGCTGCAACTCAAGCGCCCCGGCGACCTCCGACATGGTTGGTTGGCCAAGGCGCGAGATCGTCCGCAGGCACTGGACCTGCCCGACGGTCATGTCAAGGTTCTTCATCGGCGGCTGGTGCCCGCGCTTGAACCATTTGAAGAACGCTCCACGGAGAAGCTCGTCAATCCCCTCCATGAGCTGTTCGCGCGACGCGCCCATCACAGCCACCTCCTCGCTTCGCCAAGCGAATAATTAGCTACCGCATATTTCGGTAACCGAAGCAGTTTACCGGACGGACCAGGACATGTCAAGGGTCACCTTCCTCCATCGGACAGGTGCAGCCGACGGGGATCGGGAAACCGCTCGGGCACGGAGGGTCTGCACATGGGTCCATGGTCAAGACGACAGTTCATCCGGACACTGGGAGCCTCGGCCGGGGCGCTCGCGGCGGGCGGCACGGCGCTCTCGCAACCCAAGAAGCGCCCCAACATCATCTTTTTCCTCGTCGATGATCTGGGCTGGATGGACAGCAGCGTCTATGGGAGCCAGTACTACGACACCCCCAACATCGAGCGTCTCGCGCGGCGCAGCATGAGGTTTACGAGGAGCTACGCGGCCAACCCGCTCTGCTCGCCGACTCGCGCGAGCATCCTCACGGGGCTGTACCCAGCGCGGCTACACATCACCTCGCCGGGCGGACACCTGCCGCCCTTGCCCGAGGGGCAGCCGCTCATGAAGCCATCAGGTCCGCCGCACCAGAAGATGCTGACCGTCCAGACCAAGCGCTACCTGCCGCTGGAGGAACGGACGATCGGCGAGGCCTTCAGCGACGCGGGATACCGAACGGGCTTTATCGGCAAGTGGCATCTGGGCCAACCGGAGAAGTACTGGCCGCAGCACCAAGGCTTCGAGGTCAACATCGGCGGAGGCGGGTATCCCGGCCCGCCGAGCTACTTCAGCCCCTACCGCATCAAGCCGCTGCCCGACGGCCCCGACGGCGAGTACATCGCCGACCGGTTGACCGACGAGATGTTGAGTTATATCGACAGTGTCGGCGATGACCCATACCTGCTGTTTATGTGGCACTACTCGGTTCACGCGCCGTATCAGGCCAAACCCGATCTGGTCGAGCAATACGAGGACCGCATCGACCCGACCGGCCGACAGGACAACCCCGTCATGGCGGGGATGATCAGGAGCCTGGACGAGAGCCTGGGGCGGCTGCTCGACAAGCTCGACGCGGACGGCACGGCGGACGATACGATCATCGTGTTCTTCAGCGACAACGGAGGCAACGAATACGATCGCGTGGGCGATGAGCAGCGGAAGCCCACGAACAACGACCCGCTGCGCTCGGGCAAGGGCGCGATCCACGAGGGTGGCGTGAGAGTGCCGATGATGGTCTGCTGGCCGGGCGTGGTTGCGGAGGGGTCTGAGACCGACGCCCTCGTCAGCAGCATCGACATGTATCCGACGCTGCTTGAGATGGCGGGAATCGATGCTGAGCCGGACAAGGTTCTCGACGGCGAAAGCCTCGTGCCAACGCTGAGAGGCACGGGCGGACCGAAGCGAGACGCGATCTTCTGCCACTACCCCCACGGGCCCAAACCAGCAACAGGGCGGCTCGCTCAGCCATGCACGGCCGTGTGGCAGGGGAATTGGAAGCTGATTCGGTTCTATGAGACGGGCGACGGCTTCCCAGACGAGTTTGAGTTGTACAACCTGAAGGAAGACATCGGCGAGACGAACAATCTCGCGGGGAAGAAGCCGGGCAAGGTGAGGGCGCTCGACGCGATGATGACCGCGTTCCTCGCCGAGACGGGCGCGATCGTCCCGCTGCAGAATCCGAACTGGGATCCGAACGCGCTCACTGAGGTGGATGGCTGGAGGCCGTCGGGACAGTGCGTCCTCTCGCGCAAGGACGGGCTGTTCGTCATCGACTCGACCGGCAACGACCCGTTCGTCTTCACGAGCGACGTTCCGGAGGCGACGGGCGGGATCGTGGCGCGGTTTCGAATGCGCTCGACGAGCAACGGCGGCGGGCAGTTCTTCTACGCCGATGCGAAGAGGCCGAACTTCGGGCCGCCCGTAAGGCTGGACTTCACGCCGACACACGACGGCGCGTGGCACGAGTACGAAGTACCGTTAACCGCTCAGGGCGCGCTGAGGCAGATTCGAATCGACCCGAGCGCGGCTGCGGGCCACATCGAGATCGACTGGGTCAAGTTGGAGACGAGTGCCGGAGACGTGCTCAAGGAATGGGCGTTCGACTGACAGGCGAGACGCCTGTCCTACGACGGAAGGACGGCGTGACGGGCGAGGCGCCGGCCCCACGAAGCAATGACCTCAGGGAGGGTATGACGATGGCTTTGAAGGTAGGAATCGTAGGGATGCGCGGGATCGGCAACACGCACGGTGACGCGCACCAGGCGGATGAGCTGGCCAATCTCGTGGCGGTCTGTGATGTCGTGAAGGAACCGGCCGACGAGGCGGCGGAGAAGTACGGATGCAAGGCCTACTACAGCCTGGCCGACATGTTGGCGAATGAGGATCTCGACATCGTCGACGTCTGCACGGGCGGCCTCGAGAACGGAAGCTGGCACTACAGTCCCGTCATGGAGGCGCTGGCGGCGGGGAAGCACGTTCTGTGTGAGAAGCCACTGTCTCACGATATCGAAGAGGGCCGCGAGATGGTCGCGATGGCCGACGAGATGGGCGTGTACTTCGGCGTGAACCTGAACCACTACTTCACCGAGGTCGCGGCCCGCGCGAAGCAGTATATCGACGAGGGGCAGGTTGGCGAGCAGATCTACTGCCTGCACAAGATGGGCTTCAATGGCGGCGAGCCGCCCGAGCACAGCGCGCCCCAGGCCCTCCGCACGAAGGGCATGCCGTACTTCCACGTGAAGGCTTTCCTGGCCCACCCGTTCAGCGTCATGCGCTACTTCTGCGGGGACATCACGCACGTCCAGGCGTTCTGCAGCCGCCCGGGCTTCCGCCGGCGGGCGGGGGAGTTGTTGCTCTCGACGCTCAGCATCCACGTGCGCTTCCAGAATGATGCCGCGGGATACCTTCTCAGCCAGCGCGGCGACGCCGCGTACGGACTCGGCGGCTGGTGGAGCGTCGAAGTGGCCGGCACGCAGGGCACGTTCTGCATCGAGAACTGCATCGAGAAACTCAGCTACTGGCAGGCGCCGGCGGCCGCGCCGGACACGCAGAACCTCGCGGGACTGGGCTCGGCTGGCGAGCCGGACGTCATGGACACGGGCATCAGCGATTTCAGCGAGACCTTCCCGCGGCGCATCCACGCGTTCCTCGAGGACGTGACCAACGGCGTCGACCGGGACTATCTGCGCGGGTCAGGCCGAGACGCGCTGGCGACGCTAGAGTACACGTGGGCAGTGATTGAATCGTACGAGCAGGGCGGGGTGATGGTGCGGCCGCAGCCGCTGCCGCCGCTGCACGCGGACCCGACGAAGTCGGCGTAGCACGACAGTAAACGGCGTCGGATCGGCGATCCGACCTACGAACGACTTGGAGGAATGACCAATGAAACTCGGACTGAACTCAGTGCTGTTTGGCGCATTCAGCATGGAAGACGCATTCAAGTACACCGCGATGGCCGGGTATGACGGCATCGAGCTATCGGCTATCGATGGCATGAGCGAGCACCTCGTGCTGGACCGCTGGCAGGAGTGCGCGCCGGAGATCAAGGAACTCAGCAAGAAGTATGGCCTCGACCTCCTGGCGATGGAGCAACCTTCGCAGGATCCCACGCGGATGGAAACAGCCTTCCAGGCGGCGGTTGAGATCGGCATCCCGATCGTGAACTGCGGCCCCGGCGGCGAGAGCGGCAACGAGGAGAAGTGGCCCGAGGTCGTCGAGTCGCTCGGGAACCTCTCAGTGATGGCGGAGAAGTACGGCGTGACGCTGTGCGTGAAGGCCCATGTGGGCGCGAGCATCTACAACACGCCGACGACGCTGAGGGCCATGGAGGAGATCACGTCCCCCGCCTTCGGCATCGACATGGACCCGTCTCACATCTACCGCGCGGATGAGAACCCCGTCGAGGCGATCGCGGCGGTCGTCTCGCGAGTGAAGCACATACACATCCGCGACTGCCTGGGCCGCCAACAGGGGCCGGGCGAACCCGCGAACCAAGCCAACGGTCGTGGCGACGTGGATCTCGTCGGGTATATCCGCGTCCTGCACGAGAACGGCTACGACGGGCCGGTGGACCTTGAGGTGATTGGCACGAAGGCCAAGGAGTACGAGCTAACCCAGTGCGCGATCATCGCCGCCGAGACTCGCGGTCACGTTCAGGCGAGCCTGCAGGCCTGTGGCGCGACGCCGATCCAGAAGGTGTTCGTAGAGAACGCGCCGGACGAGAAGCCGTACTGAGGGCATCGCTAGACGACCGGAGCCTATACACGGGGGCGCGACACTTGCGCCCCCGTTTGCGCGTCTGCTTGGTACGCCGAGAGGGTCCTGCGCGGGATGAGGGGAAGGCGTGGGTGGCTGAGGCACGAGGCGAGAGGAGCGACGGCATGGCTGATGAGCCGAGGTTGCCGGACCGGCCGATGGCGGATGTGGATGCGGCGGATGAGCGGGCACGTCGATCGAAGGTCTGGTTCTGGCGGACGCTTGTGACGGCACTCGTTCTGATCATCGCCGGCGTTTACAGGATCTGGCATGAGGGCGCAGCGAGCATGCAAGGGAGCTACTTCCCCGCCCCGCGTCCTCCGCAGGACCTCCTGCCGCGGGTCCGCGACGCGACCGCAATACATGGAGCGCCGTTGATGATTGGGTTGCTGGGGCTCTGGATCCTGAGTGATGGAATGACGCGGGGGAGGCAGTGGTTGAGCGACGTCGTGGCAGTAGCCGCGAGAGCTGTCGGCATCTGCGCGGCATCCGGGGGGCTCTCCAGACTCGTATCCAACTGGGGCGATACAGGGATCGTAGTCTACGCGATCTGCGAGCTGGGGCCCGCAGTGATGGTGGTGCTGCAGCCCGGGAACAGAGGGCTCTGGGTGCGTCATGTTCGCGCATCCGCCGCTGTTACTCTGGCTATCGCCAGCCTGATCGCAATGCTGAATTGGACCATAGGACCGGCATCGGTCAGCTTCTGGCGATTGAGGCTCGTCCTGCCCGACAAGCTCTTCTGGCACATCGGCCTCCCCGTCGCCGGCGCCGCCGCCGTCATCTACGCCATCTACACCGCCCCGAAGAAGGAGACTCTCGATGCAGGCTGAGATCACGAGACACGCGCTGGACCGAGTCCCGATATCGCTCATCATCGATGACTCGACCGTGCTGGTGAATCTGAACTACTACTTCATGCGGGATCGGAACATCGCGGACGGGGAGAACCGCCGGTGGGAGGATGTGCCCGTCGCGCACCCGGAATCGTTCACGCGAGAGTGGGCGGAGTTTTGCCTGGCGGCCGGCGTGAAGGGCAAGTTCAGCATCGTGCCTTGCCCCGGCGCGGTTGGCCGGATCGACGAAGGGCTCCCGATGTTCAGCCAGGCGCAGCAAGACTCGTGGCTCGCCATGTGCAAGGAGGTCATCCAGCCGGCGTTTGACATCACGCCGGAGATGATGACCCACACCTTCGTGGTTGATCTTGAGACCTACCAGCCGCTGAACTCGCGGATCTGGGAGCAGTACGAGTGGGAGACGCTGCCGGTCGACCAGGAGGAGTTGGTCTTCGACTACATCTCGGCGGCGTGTCAGATCCTCTGCAACGTCGGACTCGTGCCAGAGGGCGTGACGTCTCCGGGAGGCTTTGGCGGACGGACGATGGAGTTCTACGCGAAGGTCGCCGGCGAGGCCGCGCGGAGCGTGACGGGCAACCCGACGCCCTACTTCTTCAAGCAGATCCACTCCGAGGGCCCGACGGAGGAGCCCGTCTGGTATCCCGACCGCGAGGCAGGAGAAGCCACGGGCGAGATCATCGCCTGCACGGGCGATTGGACCGGGAGCTGGACCGGATATGGCGAGGTGAACCCGGATCGGTACATCACCAGCGATCTGCGCGGAGGCGTTCTGCCGGGCGTCATCAACGCCGGGCATCCTGCCGTGCTATGCAGCCACTGGCAGGGGTTCTACGGCATGCACGACGACGATCGGCGAGGCTTCCGCGCGCTGAAGACGGTGGTCAGTCGACTGAAGGACCTCGACCCGCGCGGCGAGCGGACGCGCTGGCGCAAGTGCGGCGAGATCACCAACTACGCCTGCGCTCGAAGCATGGCGGAAGTCAGCGTCGCGGACGGGAGCGTCCAACTCGATCTCCCCGTCCGCGTCCCAGAACTGACGCTGCGAATCACCGACGTGGACGTGGCCGGCATCAGCGTGGGTGGCACCGCGCTGAAGCGCGTGGATGATAGAGCCGCGTTTGAGACGGGGACATTCCTGACCGAGAACGGAAGCACGTTGATTGCCTTCGATCCGACGGATCGGAAAGCCTCACTCGAGGTGCAAGCGAGGGAGCCATGAGCCCGGAGGACGGCATGAGCAGACGAGCATTCATCGGCGCGTCGGCGATGGCTGCGGCGAGCTTGCAGGCGGGCCGCCCGGAGGCGCAAGCGCGCCGGCCGAACATCGTGTTCATCATGGTCGACGACCTTGGCCGGGAATGGCTGAGCTGCTGCGGTAGCGAGGGTCACGAGACGCCGAACATCGACGCGCTCGCGGCGGGCGGCGTGCAGTTCGACACGTGCTACGCCACGCCGCTTTGCACGCCAACCCGGACACAGCTTCTTACCGGCAGATACGGCTTCCGCGTGCAGTGGAGCCTGGACGGAAACGATGTGACGGGCGGCCCGGAGGAGCGGCTCGAGGAGCCGGGCTGGATCAACCACTGGGACGTCCCGCGCTGGGGCGGGAAGTACTTCGACTGGGAGAAGGAAATCACGTTCGCGCGGGTGCTTCGCGACGCCGGATACGCCACGGCAATCGCCGGGAAATGGCAGATCAACGACCTGCGAGACCATCCCGACGCGCTGGCGAGGCACGGCTTCGACGAGCACTGCGCCTGGACCGGCTACGAGACCGGCAACCCGCCGTCTGGCGAGCGTTACTGGGACCCGTTCTTGCAGTGGAACGGCGAGCGCAAGACCCATGCGGGCGCGTTTGGGCCGGACCTGTTCTGCGACTTCACCGTCGACTTCATCCGCCGAAACCGCGAGCAACCGTTCCTGGCATACGTGCCGATGGCCCTGACCCACACGCCGTTCGTGAAGACGCCCCTCAACCGCGACACGCTTGAGGTCGATCCCAAGACGCCGGAGGCGAAACGCGCGTTGTTCGCGGGGATGGTCGACTACACCGACCACGTCGTCGGCCGGATCATCGACGGCCTCGATGAGCTGGGCCTGCGCGAGGACACGATCGTCATCTTCACCACGGACAACGGCTCGCCGGGCGTGAGTTGCCGGGCGTGGGGGCGCGACGTGAGGGGCGGGAAGTCGCGGATCACCGAATCGGGGATCCACGTCCCGCTGATCGCGAACTGCCCCGGCCGCATTCCGGCCGGACTGACGACCGATGCGCTCGTGGACTTCAGCGACATCCTCCCCACCTTCGCGGAGGTGGCCCAAGCTGATCTGCCGAGCGTCCACATCGACGGACAGAGCTTCGCCCCGGCGCTCTACGGGCAGGCCTTCGAGGAACGCCAGTGGATCCACTCGCAACTCGGCGGCAAGCGAGCAGTGCGAGACAGGCGTTTCAAACTGCGGGAGAATGGGAAGCTGTTTGACCTCAGGAGCGACCCGTTCGAGGAGACCGATCTCTCCGCGAGCGACGCGCCGGAGGCGGTTGAGGCGAAGGCGAGGCTCGGGGCGGTGATGGCGGACCTACATGCCTAGGGACCGGGCTGGCCTGTCGCGATGACGGTCCCGGCGGGCACGGTGGAGCGAGGGCTATCACCCGTCGCCGCCAGCCAAGCGTTGAGACGGTCGCGCAGCGAGCGCTCGACTTCCGCGGCCGCGGGCATCCCGATGAGATTGGTCATCTCCGAGGGATCCTCAACGAGGTCGTAGAGTTCGTCGACCGCTTGCAGATTCCACACGTACTTGTAGCGCTCATCCCTAATCGCACGGACGGCGAAGCTGATTCCGTTGTAGAGGTCATAGACGCCGAAGGCCTCCTGCGCCCAATCGCTGGGCCGCCGCGACGTGCCGATGAGTGGCGTCAGATCGCGCCCGCGGCCGGCGCTCTCTCCCGTCCACGAGAGGAGCGTCTCCCCCACATCGATCAGCGACGCGAAGCCCTCTTGCACGGCAGGCTGCGCCTCGGGCGTGCGGACAATCAGCGGGATGCGGAAGACCTCATCGTAGAAGTAGGGCCCCTTGTCGAAGCGGTTGTGAGCGCCGCACATATCGCCATGGTCGGCTGCGAAGACCACTGTCGTGCTGTCGGCGAGGCCAGCCTCATCCAGCGAGCGGAGCATCCGCCCAATGGCCTCGTCGACCAGCGTGATGTGCATGTGACTGAAGGCGATCGTGCGGCGCCACTCGGCTTCGTCCAGCACCGAGGTGTCCATGCACGGCCACCAGGGCTGAGCGTGGAAGTCGGGCCGACCCGCGAAGGTGTCTCCGATGCTTGCGGGCAGCTCAACGGCATCGACATCCACGCGCTCTGCATACTCGCGCGGAAGATGGTGCGGGAAGTGCGGTGGCGCGATGGATGTCGTCAAGAAGAAGGGCTGATCCTGACCGGACTGGGCGTGCTCGCGCAGGAACCGATCCGTGTTGGCGGCCAGCCGCATGGGGGCGGTGTCGTCCACGGCCTGATCAGTCACGCCCCAGAACGGCGCGCGACCCTCGATGAGCTGCTCCGTCTGGGCCGCGTACTGCTGGGTCATGTGCTCGTACGTGTAATCGCTCGTTGACGCGTCGTATGGTTTCGCGTGTGGATCGAATGTCGGCGAGTGACGATGCGCCCCGCGAGCAATCGGGCCATCCGGCCCAAGATGCCATTTGCCGAAGTAGCCGACGTGGTAGCCGGCGCGTACGGCGGCATCGATCCAGGTGACCTCATCCTCGACGAGGGGTCCCTGAAACGAATACCCGACGCCGACATTATCGAGCATCCCCGTCTCGTGCGGCCAGCGGGCTGTTAGCAGCGCGCCCCTCGCGGGCGAGCAGAGCGGACACGTGGTGAAAGCGTTGGTGAAGACGGTTCCCTCGCTCGCGAGTCGGTCTGTGTGGGGCGTTGAGATTGGCGCGCCGCGATGGCCGAACGAGAGCGCGGGCCACTGATCAACGAGGATGAAGAGGATGCTCTGGTCGGGCATTGGTCAGTCGATCTTCCCGGATAGCTTGAACGCGTGTATCGCGGCTTGCTCGCGGTCGAGCGTGCTCGAGTAGGTGAGTCGCACCCAGAATCGCTGCTTGCCGGCAACGGCATCCGTCAGGTCGAACTCATCATCGTAGGCGAGTGACTTGTCGGCGGCGAGCGCTTCCCAAGTCTGGCCATCAGTGGACAGTTCGGCGGAGCAGGTCAGGCCCTCGACGCACGTGCTCGACCACGCGACGCGAGCCTCTGACCACGCGTGTCCATCCGCGCCGCCGAATTCATACGTGAGAGATCCCTTCCCGTTCTTGTAGAGGCACAGTCCCCACGTGCCATCGTAGAAGCCGGCGACCGTCCCGTGAAGGCGCGCGTTGCCGCCGACGTTCAGTTGGTCCTGGTACGACACATCTCCGGGCGGCAGTTGAGCGAGGTCGAGCGCGTAGGCATCGAGTTGCGTCTGAGCCTTGGCCAGGAAGCCATCGAGATGGCGCTCCGCGAAGGCATGGGTGCCGCGCAGGCGGTCGAAGCCGTTGACATACGCCTGCCACGCATCGCGCGCAGCAGCCTTGCCGACGGGCGTGGCCTCCCGGCGGAATGCGGAATGGGCCTCCATGGCAGTCAGGTGCAGTTCGGTGTATCGCCAACCCAGCTCGACGAAGGCGATCCGCGCGAGGACGGTATCGTCCCCATCCGCGAGGTCCTCTGCGTCGTCGAGCAGAGCGCGGCATGACTCGCGGAGCGCCGGGGGGAAGAGACCGGGGAGATCAAACTCGTTGCCGCTGACGTATCGATCCGGTCCGCCAGATGTCTCAAGCGCCAGGTAGAACTCGCGCATGGGTTCAGACGCCGGGCCGAACATGAGCGACGCGAACTCATCGATCATCGCCGGCACGTCGTTCTCGTGATCCCACCACTGGCGGGCGAACGAGTAGTAGAGCAGATGGTTGGTCGACCAACGCTGCTGCGACTCCGAGTAGAATCCGTCGACGCCCGTCTGCTTGTAGTAGGCGACCTCTTCCTCGATGCGATACAGCGTGACGGGAAGCGCCTCAAGCCAGTTGTAGAACCCGAAGTACTCGTAGATCCCGCGGATCGCGCACATCGGCTCCCACGCATCGAGATTAGCCTTGTACTTCAGCCCGGGCCCTGAGTTCGGATTCAGGAAACTCGCGCCGTAGTTGAAGCAGTAGTTGGTCTGCTCGCAATGGATGTTATCGGCCGGCTCGATCCAGTTCGGCGGATTGGCGGAGCCGGCGTAGACGTAGGTGTGGAGAAGCGCGTCGGGATACTGCTCCCCTACCTTCTCGGCGATCTGGTTGAGCGCCCAGAACTGCACGTCGGCGTGGGTTGACGCGTCGCGGTCGTCGATGGCCTTGCACGGCTCGCATTCGCACCAGCCGGCGCCGTCGTTCTGCGTCATGTCGATGAAGTAGATGTCCGGGTTCTCGGCCATCTGCGCCGCGCTTGCCAGGGCGTAATCGGTAAGGAGCTTCAGCACCTCGGGATTGCTCAGGCAGAGCTGACGGTCGGGGATGCGGCGGCCTTTGACGAAGGCGAAGTACTCGGGGTGATCGGCGAAATGGCGGGCGGACGGAATGATGTGCTGCCAGTTGTGCCCCGAGCCGATTTTCGTGAACGTGCCGCCGCGCTTGGCGAGGAAGTCGGCGTTCTCATCGCCCGGCGGTGCCTGCAGCCAGAAGTTCAGGTGGTTCCTGACGCACCAGTCGACCACGTCCATGCCCCAGTCGAGGTCGTCGAAGCCGTCGCTCGGCCCGCCGAAGGCGTGGCGGCGGCGGAAGGACGGTTCGTGGGTGACGTCCATGTCGTCGATGACCACCGACTCCAGCGACGGGACAACTTCACCCAGCTCGCCCGGCCAGTACCAGCGGAACCCGAGGCGCTCTAGGAGCGCGTAGGCCGCGTAGACGACTCCTCGCAGGCCGCCGCCGGAGACGGTGATCCGGTTGCCCTCAGCCCGCAGGCGAGTAGCCTCACGGCTGAGATCGGCATCGATGCCAACCACGACGGCCGCGTCTTCGGCCGTTGGCGCATCCGTACTGATCGGCAACTCCGCCCCGGTCACCATCCGCAGATAGCGCTGGAGTTCCCCGGCGGCGAACTTCTCGGGAAGCGACGCGTCCGGCGCGATGTGGATGCTTGCCAGGCCACGCCCACCATCGACGAGCGTGACGGATGCGGACGCAGGAGTGAGAGAGAGCGCGGCGATGAGAGCGATCATGTGTGGGCTCCTTGGAGAGGGCATGGTTTGCCGCAAGCAGATAGCGGACCTCTCGAAGGCGCGGGGAACGTCGGCGGTGAAACGAACGGAGCAGCGCGAGAGGAGAGACTGACCATGATTGCGGCGAGCGTGATTCTGGCGGCATGCGTCAACGCGGCGACGATGATGGATGGCGCGCTACTGGCGGGCTTTGAGAGCGAGGCCGAGATCGCGCGAATGGACGTGCGCAGCTCAACGCGCGTGGAACTGGTGTCGGATGACGTGAAGGAAGGTACGCGGGCAGCGAAGATCACCTTCGAGGCCGTGCAGGAGGGCGGCGAGCAGTGGCCCGCCGTCGTCATGCGCAGGCAGGCCTTGCCGTTCACCGACTTCACGCACTACGGCGCGCTCGAGTTCTGGGCTAAGAACGTGGGCACGGGCGACGCGCTGCTGCAACTGGTAATCTACGATGATGGCGACGGACGCGGGTATCCAATGCCCTCACGCATTGAGCTAGAGCCAGGCGAGTGGACCCATGTCGTCGCCGAGATGCCGACGGGAGGAGTGGATCTGTCGCGCGTCGATTCCGTCCACTTCTACCAGGATCGCAACCCGACGGAGTTCACCATCGTGCTCGATGGCGTCCGGCTGATCCCGAAGTTCAGGGTGGAGGCAGGGCACTTGCGTGAGGCCATCGACCGCGCGGGAGCACTGGCCCGCGAGCAGGGAGTGCTTGACCGTCTCGAGGCCGAACTGTCATCGCTTGAAGCGGCATCAGTGGCCCTGGAGGCGGCGGCAGTGAGGACATCACCGGACACGGACGAGGCGGTCGGGATCGAGGAACGCGCGACGAAGCTCCGGATTGAGGCGGACACCCTCGCGCTCAGGATCACCAAGGAACGCGCCGCCATGCTGACGGGGCTGAGCGACCCAGACTATGTTCTCGTCGCCGAATCGTCGATGGTCAACATCATGCCCGATGGGGCGCCATTTGAGGGCCGCCCAGGCAAGCCCGTCGAAATCGCCGTCGCGGGTGGGGAAGTCGAGGCGGGGCAGATCATCATCGCGCCGCTCTCCAAGGGGCTACGCGACGTGGAGTTTGGCGTGTCGCAGTTGGCCGGGCCGCGCGGGGCGACGCTGACGGCCGAGTTATCGGCGATGGGCTACGTGTATACGGACCCCGACGTGCCGCCATCGTACCCGGTCGACCGACTCGGCTGGTTCCCAGATCCGATTCTGCCCTTCGTCGAGAGCTTCGATGTCGACCGCGACAAGGTCCAGAGCCTCTGGTTGAGCGTCACCTGTCCGCGGGGACAGAGGGCGGGCGTCTACCGCGGGGCCGTCACGGTCGCCCCCGCAAATGCGCCCGAGCAATCGATCCCCGTCAACGTGCGGGTCTTTGGGTTCGACGTGCCGAAAGAGCGAAGCCTGATGACCGCCATCTGCACCTTCGAATACCAACTTCCGAGAGTGCATGGGGACGCGTGGAATGACGAGATGTACTGGAAGTACGTCGACTTTCTGCACGAGCACCGGATGAATATGGACCGCATCTACCGCGGCCACGAGGACGCTCCGACGCTGGAGGACGTAAAGCGGATGCTGGCGGGTGGGCAAGACGCCTGGTGCCTGCGGTACATCGTGCAGCCGGGCGAAGGCGGTAGCGGGACGGGCGTCGATCCGACGACGTTCGATGAGTACGTTACCCAGGCGATCGAGGATTCCGAGGCGGCGTATGAGGTCTTCAAGGAAGCCGGCGCCGAGGACATCTGCTACATCTACTTCTTCGACGAGGTCGGTGTCCAGCACTACGATATGCTGAAGGCCGCGGCCGCGCGCGTCCGGGAGGCGTTGCCGGGCGTGCCCCTAATGACAACGGCCCGCGACGCGGACTACGGCATCCGCTCCGGGGTGTCAGAGGCGATCGATATCTGGGTGCCGCTCACGCCGGGCTTCAACACCGACCAAGGCACGGAGAACATCGCGAAGGCTCGCGCCAACGGCGACGAGGTGTGGTGGTACATTTGCATCGGGCCCCGGCGACCGTATGCCAACATGTTTATCGAATACGATGCCATCGAGCCGCGCCTTCTGATGGGCGCCATGACGCAGAAGTACCAGCCCGAGGGGTTCCTGTATTACGCCACTACCATGTGGGGGCCGAACGATCACCCGATCACCGAGGGCCCATACACGGACTGGAACCCGGCGAGTTTCAAGATCAACAATGGCGATGGGAGTTGGTTCTGCGCGGGCGAGGATGGCCCCATCACAACGATCCGGTTCGAGAACTTCCGCGACGGGCTCGAGGACTTGGAGTACTACAAGCTGCTCGAGAGGGCGATTGATGATGCGCGAGCGCGCGGAGTGTCGGCAAAACGATTGGCGAAGGCGGAGGCGCTGCTGAGCGTGCCCGAGGAACTGGTCACCACGCTGACGGAATACTCGCGCGACGCGGCGCTGCTGGAAGGACACCGGCTGGAGATTGCCAAGGCGATCGAACGGCTGACGCGGTAATGCGCGATGAATGAGCGGGAGATCACGTTGAGCACGGGACAGACCGTGCACTTGAGGAACTCGCAAGGCGTCCCGAAGTCGGCGCACGCCGATGAGACGCGCCTCCTGCTTGCGGAGCACGCGGCCGTGGCGGCGCGAGGCCGCGTCCTCGACCTCGGATGTGGGACAGGTCTCGTGGCGCTTGCCGCAGCCAGTGGCGGCGCGACGGTCGTGGCGGCTGACGTCGACCTGTCGTACTGCCGCCTGGCGACCGAACATGCGAGACTCAACAACAAGTTGGTGGAGAGCTGCCACAGCGATGGGTTCGATCACCTCCGCGGCGACCCGTTTGAGTACATCTACTTCGCGCCACCATCGCACGCTCCGCAGGCTACGGTTCGGAAGCTCATCGTCCAAGCCGCTGCGTGGTTGCCCGAGAGCGGGCGGCTCGTTCTCGCGACGCGCCCGAAATCTGGCGGAGGGCGGCACCTCCAATGGGCCGAGGGGATGCTTGAGCAGGCGACCCGGGCGTCGGCGCGCGGCGACAGTGAGGTCTGGGAGTACCAGCGTGCCGGCGCGGACGATGTCGCGGCTTCGCAAGCGGCCGACGCACTGGCCGATGAGGAATCATCAGGTATCCGCGCGACGATCAAGGGGCACGATCTGCAGTTCTGGACTAAGGTTGGCGTGTTCGCCTGGGACGCGATCGATCGTGGGACCACGCTGCTGCTCAAGCACCTTCCCCAGACCACGCCGAGCACCGTGCTGGACCTCGGGTGCGGCTACGGAGCCGTGGGGGTTCTCGCGTGCAAGCTCTACCCCGACGCGCGGGTGACGATGAGTGATGTTGACAAGCGAGCCCTCGACTGCGCAACGAGGAACGTTGAGATTAATGAATGCGGCGACGTGGAAGTCGTCGCGAGCGTTGGCTTCAGTGACATCGACGCGAGTTTCGATCTGATCCTGAGCAACATCCCCACGCATATCGGGCGGTGGCGGGTGCGGGAGTTGCTGGAGGAGGCGCGCGAGCACCTGCATCCAGGCGGCGCGCTCGTGGCCGTCATCAGCCGTCAGTTGACGGTGGACGAATGGGCTCGGGAGATCTTCGGGAATGTGGCGACTGTGGTCGAATCGAAGACGCATCGCGTGTTTCGATGCGAGCGGTGAGAGCATGAAACGACGAACGTTCATGAGAACAACGGCCGCCGGCATCGGCTTGGCGGCACTGGGAGGGCACAGCATGGCCGAGGCAGCGGAGCGCGATTACGAGTTGACTCTCAATGAGGTGCGGAGCGGATTCGATGGCGAGACGTGCTGGGTCCATGCCCGAGCGGGCGCGATCCCGGGCAGCGGGGCGGATGGCCAGCCAGCGATGGTCCTCACCATGCAGAAGCTGCTGCTGAGTGGCTCGGATATCTTCTACGGGCTGCATGTCATGCGCACGGATGACATGGGAGAGACGTGGAGCGATCCCGAGCCGCAGGACGCGTTTAGCCGCTGGGAGGAAGAGGACGGGACGGAGGCGGCGGTCTGCGATTTCACGCCGAAGTGGCACGCGACGAGCGGCAAACTGCTGGGCACAGGCCACATCGCGCGCTACCAGAACAACCGCATCATGGAGGTGCGCTCCAACCAGCCATCCTACGCGGTCTACGACGATGAGCGACGCGTCTGGGGCGAGGCCAAGACGGTGAAGCTGCCCGATGAACGGAAGCTCTGGACGGCGGGGAGCGGGTCCGGGCAGCGATGGGATCTCGCAGATGGGACGGTCCTCCTCCCGATGTACTTCCGCCCAAACCCCGACAGCGCATATTATGAGGCAACGGTAGCCCGGTGCAGCTTTGACGGCGAAACGCTGAGCTACATTGAACACGGCACGGAGCTGAGCGCGCCGGACCCGCGAGGAATGTGCGAGCCATCGATCACTGAGTTCGGCGGCCGGTACTACCTGACGCTACGCAACGACGTGAGGGGTTACATTACGTCCAGCGATGACGGGCTGAACTATGACGACCCTATACCGTGGCGCTTCGACAATGGCGAGGAACTGGGGAACTACAACACCCAGCAGCATTGGGTGCGGCACGAGAGCGGGCTGTGCCTTTCCTACACGCGGCGCGGCGCGGATAACGACCATGTCTTCCGGCATCGGGCGCCGCTGTTCGTCGCCAGGATCGACCCGGAGAAGCTCTGCGTGATCCGCGAGACCGAACGCGCGGTCGTGCCCGAGCGCGGCGCGCGCCTGGGCAACTTCGGCGTCTGCGAGGTCAACCCCGACGAGAGTTGGGTGATCGTCACAGAGTGGATGCAGCCCGTCGGCTGCGAGGAACACGGCAGTGACAACGCCCTATTCATCGCCAGGCTGAAGTGGCGATAGGGCGCGCGTGCAGGTCGGTCAATACCCCGGACTGAAGGGCATCCACAGACATGAGACCACAACACCGCATCCCCCAAGCCACCTGCTTGCTTCTTGTCTGCGCGGCAGCCTTGACCGGCATCATTCCGGCGGCTTCAGCCCAAGGAGATCAACCCACGGTGAGCATCACGCGAGTCGATCCGCTCATCCGTCTGTTCCCCGACCGACCCTCGCCCGCCGCGTTCAGCGAAGCGGCCCACGCCCCGCGCGGAGGGTCGGCGCCTGTCGCCTTCACCGTCATCGTATCGCGTGACGTCGAGGCCGCGCTGTCTGTCACGGAGATCACCGGCGAGGATGGCGTGACGCTGGAAGCCCAGCCGACCATCTACAGCCTGGTTCCGGTGCATGTCGAGGGCAACACGCAGGGCAGCATGTGCAGCAAGCCCGGCGGCGCGCTGCCGGACGGGTGGCTGGAGCACTTCGTGCGCGAGGCTCCATTCGATACCCACGAGGTCCTCGTCGAGTCCGAGTCGGTCTCGCTGGTCGCCGACGAGACGAACGCGATGCTGATCGACATCGACGTCCCGCGCGACGCGACGCCGGGCGCATACTCGGGGGCGCTTCTGGTACTCCGCGACGGCGTATCAGCCGCGCACCCTTTCACGCTGGCGGTCCATGCGACGACGCTCCCCGATCAGCACGCGCTACATTCGGTGCATTGGCTCTCGCCCGATCCCGTCAACCTGACTAGCGGCCCCGAACCGGAGTGGTGGAGCGAAGAGCACTGGGCTCTGCTGGAGCACGCCGGGCGCCAGCTCCGCGCCTTCGGCGACGATACGATGTTCACCCCGCTGATTGAAAACCAGTACCCGCTGATCCCCGCCACGCGCCGCGTGGATGGCTCGTTCAGCTTCGACTACAGCCGCTTCGACCGGTGGATGACGATGTTCAAAAACCAAGGTTATCGCCTGTTCGCCGGGCGACACCTCAACCACATGGGCGGTCGGGTCTCAGTCTGGGACGAGGCGTCCGACGAGCGCCAGAAGCTCTTCGCCGACGATCCGGGTCAAGAGAAATGGCTGGCCTTCTTGCGCGTGTTCCTCAGCGATCTTCGCGCCCACATGGCAGAGCGGGGATGGGTCGAGAGCTTCGTGCAGCACCAGTATGACGAGCCGAAGGACCCGGACCTCTACGAGGCGCTCAGCTCGACGGTCCGCGAGAGCATGCCGGGCGTGGGATCGATCGACGCCATTAACAGCCGGCCACAGGTCTTCTCGCCGCTCGTGGACCACCTCGTCTTCAACCTGATCGGCATCCGCGCCAACCGAGAACTGGCGAGCGAGCGAGCGGCGGAGGGCAAGCGCAATTGGCTCTACCACTGCACCAGCCCCTACCCGCCCTACCCGAACCGCCACACGGACTGCCCGCTGGCGGCGTGCCGGCTGTGGCCGTGGATGTGCTACACGTACGACGCTCAGGGCTTCTTATTCTGGGCCGCCAACCTCTACCGAGGAACCGCGGACGAGTACCTCACGTCGCTCGGGCCGATGCGCCCGCTGAAGCCCGGAGAGAGTCTCGAGGTCGGGCACCCGCCCGGCGACGATTGGCTCTACTACCGAGGCCCGGACGGGTTGCGCCCTTCGGTCCGAATTCTGGCTCACCGTGAGGGTCTTGTCGATCACACGCTGCTGACGATGCTTGGGGAAGTCGACCCCTTCAAGGCGGAGGCTCTGCAGGCCCGGATCGTTGGCGATGTTGTGGAGAAGATAAAGGACCACCCGGAGGGGTGGAACTGGTCGCGATATCCTGAGGAGGTTAACTACCTCAAGGGGACCCACAGCACGGACCCCGCGGACTATCACAGCGCGCGCGCGGAGATTCTGCGCGCCCTCGACGAGACGCAATGACGGCTACGCGATGCGTCCATGCCTGACGCCCGACTCATACGCCGACCGCACGTTCTCCGGCGGCGTTCCGGGCACGATGAAGCCGGTCACGCGAAACCTCCCCGGGAGCTTCGATCCCTCCGTCAACATGCCGCGCATCATCCCGTCGATCTCCCCGCCATTCCCGGTGATGAGCAGCGTGTGGTCGGTCTGGGCGGAGATCGAGAGCTCCGGAAGCTCGGCCATCACCTGCCCGTAATCGACCCAAGGCCCCGGCCCGTCGAGCGCCCGAATGTCCAGCTCGTGGTAGAGCGGGTCATACTGGTGCTGAGCGAATCCGCACAGATGCATCGACCGATGCCCCGTGGTGAAGTGGGCGTAGATCCGCTCGTGGTGAGGCAGGACGAGCTTCCCGTACGTGGCGGGGGAGATCATCTGAAGGCTGTCATCAGGCATGCCCCAGCCGCCGGCACTTGGGACATCCGTCTTCGTCTCCGCAAGTTCGTGCCAGGCCTCGATACGACCGATCGTGTGGTCGGTGATCGCGCCGAGGTACTCGTAGGCCCACTCGGGGTCCTCCATCATATCCAGACAGAGGCGCTCTTCGCCGCGAACGCGAGCGGCGATTGTGAAGATCCCATGGGTCCCGCCAGGGGAAGCGATGCTGACCGGTCGATCGCGGTAGGTCATTCCCTCGGCGAGGTCGCTCATGTCCACGTAGAGCCGGTAGAGCCGACTGGCTGTGATGGCATCTCGGAGGTCGATGGAGCGAACGTGATCGATGAGCGCGCTCTTCTCAACCTCGGCCGGTCGAGACCAGGCGAACTCGTTCTCCTGCATCGTGACGTCGCAGCCCAGCACCTCGGGCTCATCCATCCACCAACGCGGCGCGACCGACCAAGTCTCGGGCAGGCCGATCCGCGCGTCGTGGACGATGTTCTCAGCGCACCACGCCATGCCTCGCAGCATGACGTCGATCTGAATCGCCGGGTCCGTGTAGAAGTCTCTGAACGTGCTTTTGGCTGTGTCCAGCCAGAGCGCCTCGTCGGAGGCCATGGTGATCGGGACGCGCTCGTTTCGCCCGGCGCCGTAGTCGGCGTTGAGCTTCGCGACCATCTCGTTGTGTTCGGTCATCTGAGCGGAGGTCATGAGCCACCCTCCCGGGCCGGGCTCGGCCGACTTGACACGTCAACCGGCGACGTGCGACGATGAACCGCGCGATACCGCCACTGACAGGTGCAAGCCATGGGGCCACTGATTCTAACGCTACTCGCCATGACCGCGAACGCCGACACGCCCGCCTACGAGCCGACCGAGAACTACACGATCCGCGAGATTGAGCAGTTCAAGGTCTACATCAACAGCAGGCTCCTCAACGATGAGGATCTCTCAGACATCCGCGACCAGACCCTCCGCCTGCTTGAGGTCAAGCTCTACGACATCAACCGCGTCGTGCCCGAGGCCGCGCTCGTAGACCTGCGGACGATCCCCATCTGGGTCGAGGCCGAGAGCGAGAGCTTCCCGTGCATGTGCTACCACGTCTCGGCGGATTGGCTGCGAGAGAACGGGCACAACCCCGAGAAGGCCGGCGCCGTCGAACTGTCGAACCCGGCGACCTTCATCGACTGGACCTTCGAGCAACCGTACATGGTGCTGCACGAACTCGCGCACGGCTACCACCACCAGTTCCTGAAGTACGACAACGAGAGCGTCCGCGAGGGCTACCGGCTGGCCAAGGAATCCGGAACGTACGACGCGATCCAGAACTGGGCCGGCGCCACGGCGCGCCACTACGCCATGAACAACGACACGGAGTACTTCTCCGAGCTAACCGAGGCGTACTTCGGGACCAATGACTTCTACCCCTTCGTGCGGGCGGAGCTGAAGGAGCACGACCCGTGGATGTATGAAAGAATGAGCGAGCTTTGGCGCGGGAAGGCGAAGGAAGTCGCGGACCGAGAGTAACGCAGACGGCCCCGGCAAGTCGCCGGGGCCGTTATTGCATTTGCCTATACTGAGATCTACTTCACTTCGACGAGTTCACACTCGAAGTGCAGCGTTTGGCCGGCCAGCGGGTGGCCGCCACTGCCGTACGCCAGATCCGCCGGAATCTCGAGGTTGCGCTTGCCGCCAACCTTCATGCCGGCAATGCCTTCGTCCCAGCCCTCGATGACTGCTCCGGCGCCCAGCGGGAAGTCGATCGGATCGCCGCCATGCTTGGCGCTCTCGTCGAAGACCTCGCCGTCGTCGGTTGTTCCCCTGTACAGGACCGCGACCGTCTTGCCCGCCACTGCCTCGGCGCCGTCACCGATCTCGACATCCTGGATCTTCAGCCCGCTATCGGTGGTCACCCACTCGCCGGTGTCAGCGGCGGCCTCTTCAGTCGCCTCTTCCGTTGGCTCGTCGGTGGCTTCCTCTGTCGCCTCTTCGTCGGCTTCCGTTGCTTCCTCGTCCGTCTCCGTCGCCTCCGTGTCGGTCGCCTCGATTTCCTCGGGCGGCTCAATGTTCGTCGGCGCCTCTATCGGCGGCGGCTCACTCGGACACCCGGTGACGGTCACAACGGCAACCGCGAGCAGAAACATCAGCAGCATCGCACCCATTCGGTCTGTTCGCATCCATAGCTCCTTGTACGGTGATATTCTAAGACCGCGGGTCTGGTCTCGCGGCTCTTTACGCTCAGGCCTGCGGAATTCACCAACCGCCTCAGAACCACCTCTCTGCCTGGGAGGTGATACCTCCCGATCCTCGGAAACGACTCGCCCGACACGCGTTCACAGCCGGCCATGTCTCCAAAGGAGTCAGCGCTCATGGGCATTCGAGTCGGGATGTGCGGCGTCGGATCATTCGCCACGGGCTTCATCCCGCTGTTCAACGCCCACCCACTTGTCGACGAGATCATTCTCTGCGACCTCGACGCCGAAAAGCTCCGGGATAGGTCCGAGCGCTTCGGAATCCACGCCACCTGTCCGTCGCTCGACGAACTGTGCGAGCTTGACATCGATGCGGTCGCTATCATCACCCAACACTGGCTCCACGCGCCCCAGGCGATCCAAGCCCTGCGCGCGGGCAAGCATGTCTATTCGGCGGTGCCGATGGGGCACTCGTTGGATGAGATCACCGAACTCGTCCGCGCGGTGGAGGAGACCGGCCGGACGTATATGATCGGCGAGACGAGTTATTACTACCCCTGCGCGATCTACTGCCGCGAGCGGTTCCGCGCGGGCGATTTCGGCCGGATTGTCTACGGCGAAGGCGAGTACTACCACGACTACGATCACGGGCTGTATGATGTCTACAAATGGCGCGGCGGCGAGCGCTGGCGAGAGCTTGCCGGCGATCCGCCAATGCTCTACCCGACGCACTCAACGAGCATGATCATCTCGGTAACCGGCGCTCACATGACGCATGTTTCATGCCTGGGCGTGGTTGACGAGCATGAAGACGGACTGTTCGGCGTCGATGCCAACATCCACCAGAACGAGTTCAGCAACGAGTCGGCGCTCTTCAGGATGTCTGACGGCAGCACGTGCCGTATCAACGAGTTTCGCCGCATCGGACATCCGGGGACGGTAGGCATGAGTCTGTACGGGACGCTCGGGAGCTATGAGGAGCAGGCCAATGCCAAGGTCTGGGTGACGAAAGACGCCGCTGAGACCACTGATGTCTCGGCGCTGCTCGCCCCGGCAGGGATCGCCGTGGCCGACGTCGACGACCCGATGGCGAAGGTCACTTCCGCCGACGGCACTCACGCCTCGGCGTCACGCGTACATGACCTCGCCCGCCTGCCGAAGGAGTTCATCGGCCTGGGGAATGGGCATCTCGGCTCCCACCAGTTCCTGGTCGACGACTTCGTCAAGGCTTGCGTGTCCGGCGAGACGCCGCCGAACAGCGTGTGGGACGCCGCGCGGTACATGGTGCCTGGTGTCATCGCTCACGAATCGGCCAAACGGGGCGGCGAGTTGCTCGAAATCCCCGACTTCGGCGACCCGCCGGTTTCACCGGTCCAACGTCGCTCCGGGAGATGAGGAAGGGGCGCGCCGTCGGCGACCGCGAGGCCGCGGCCGTCGTCAGTCGGCCCTCCCGCAGACCGTGGGGCTGCCGAAGGTGCGGGACGCGTCTCACGGGCCCGCAGGCACTAGCGGGATCGGCAGGGCGCCGACCTCCGCGCCGCTGGGGTCCGCCATTCTGGTCAGGAACTGCCCACCGTAGGTTCTACGCACAAGGACCACGCTCTTGCCGTTGGGAGCGTGGCTGATTCCGGCGCTGGTCACGACCGATCCATCCTGCAGAAAGATCAGTTCATCGGTGTAGTTACCCAGGTCCTCATCGAACGTAGACCCAACGCAATCACCGTAGACATCGCGTCGCATGTCGTCCACATAGCCAAGTGTCAGCTTGACCATATCAGGCGATGCCGACACGGACCGCAGCGCGTGGCCATAGACAGACTCGCCACTCTCATCCATCTCGGTCAGCCAGACCGGGCCGGACTCATCCAGGTCGAGCGCCCGCAACTCGTCGCTCGGGGGCGCCCACATCTCGCCCTCAGGACCCACATGAGCCCCCGTCGGCGTGTTCGGCCGGATCACCCAGAGGTAGCGTGTCTTCTCGTCGACGAGGAACCGGTCATCCGTGTCGGCCATTCCCCGCCCGGGCGCCCACAGATCGACGTACGTCCTGCCCGGCCCAATGCCATCCCACTCGATCCACTGCCATCCGAGCGACCACAGAAGCAGCTCCGGCGCCACCCACCGAGGTGCATCGCGCTCAAGGGCGATGAAGCGCTTGCGATCCTCGGCGACGAGCGCGATCAACGCCCCCGAGTCAGAGACGACGGGGGGGGGAACTCTCCATGCGCAACGAAGTCTTCGGGCAGGGGTAGATCCGTCAACTCCGAGGACCTGTCGTCCCAGGCCACCAGCCGTTGCTCGCCGCCTGCCCCGTGCACCAGGGCCGTCACCAGGTCGCCCGAGGGCGAGGCCGCAACCCGGCTCGTTCGAGCGCCAGCGAAGACGGAGGACTCCTGGCGCGCATCCTCGCCCGTATCGGCGTCCAGGTACGCAAAGACGATTCCGCCTGCCTTGTGGCGGGTGACCCACAGAGATCGCTTGCCCTCTCGATCCCACGCCGCCCCGGGACTTGCCGTCGTGGTGAGAGATCCCAAGGGTTCCGTGTCAAGCGCGGCCGGGACAACGAACAGCTCCCACCGACCGTCGTCAGCCGTCGTCTGGGTCACCGCAACCGACCTGGAATCCGGAGAGAAACACAGGTGCGAGACATGCCTGGTTGCGGGCGTTAGAGGGTATTGCCTCGATCCCGACGATGTCGCTGCGGCCTGCGGGCCCGGCGTCGGCATCCGGGACCTGCACGCCAACACGCCGACAGCAATGACCAACAGCGCCGCGCTCCCCGCGCACCTCCGCATTGCACTCACCCCGGCCTCCGTTACGTCGTCTGGCCCGCCTGAATCTCCCTCTCGGCGTCCAAGTCCACCTCTTCGCCCTCGATGAAGATCCGCTCCACGCTCGTTTGCACCTCGAAGGGATCGCCGTCCATCACCACGATGTCCGCGTCCCTCCCGCGCGCGAGACTCCCCACGCGTTTCCCGACTCCGCAGATCTCGGCCGCGTTGGCGGTGACTGATTTCAGGCCCTCGTCCCACGGCAGCCCCGCCTTGACCGCCATGCCAACGCACAGGGGCAACATGTGGATCGAGATCACCGGCGCGTCGGTGATGATGGCGATCTTCACGCCGGCCTCAACGAGTTTCGCGGGTGTCTCGATGGTGCGCTTGCGCAGTTCCACCTTGCTCCGCCCCCACGCCAGCGGCCCGACGGCGGCGGGGATCTTCCGCTCGGCGAGGTAGTCGGCGATCAGATGCCCCTCCGTGCAGTGGTCGGCGACCAGGTCAAGCCCAAACTCGTCGGCGATCCGCGTGAAGGTGACGATGTCATGGGCGCTGTGAGCGTGGCCTCGCAACCGGACTTTGCGATCCAGCGCGAGCATCAGAGCTTCGTTCTTCAGGTCACGCTCCGGGGCATCGCCCTTCTTCGCTTTCTTCAGCTTCGCCGCGTAGTTCCGCGCCCCGACGAACGCCTCGCGCATGACCGCCGCGTTCCCAAGCCGCGTCGCCGGCATCCGCCCTTTGCCCGCGTAGACATTCTTGGGGTTCTCACCGAGCGCGGCCTTCATCCCCGCCGTTGGCCGCAGCGCGCGCTCGTCGACCACCCGGCTGCCGTGCGTCCGGACCACCATGCCCTGTCCGCCGATGAGATTCGCGCTGCCGGGGACGCTGAAGACGGTCGTGATCCCCGCCAGCAAGGCGTCTCGCAGATCGCCACTTGCCGAATCGAACGCGTCGATCGCGCGAACGTGGGGGGTGATCGGATCGACCGCCTCGTTGCCGTCGCGCCCTGCCGGCCCGGTCCCATCGCCGAACAGCCCGCAGTGCGTGTGCGCGTCGATCAGCCCGGGGATGACCGTCTTCCCGGTGCAGTCGATCGTCTCGCCGTCGAAGCTCTTGGCGATCTTGCCAACGCTCTGAATCTTGCCGCCATCATTGATGACGACTTGTCCGCCGTCGATGCTGCCCTTGCTCGTGGCGGTATGCACCACGCTTGCGATGATTCGTTTCATGTCAATCTCCTGTGATCGCTCCGTCTACGCGCCGTCCACCATCTCCCGCCACAGCGCGGCGTAGAGCCCGATGACGCGATTCGGGTCGTCGCTCCCCGAGCACTCGAGTGACATGTAGCCACCGTAACCGTCGCGCTTGAGCATCCCGATCAGCGCCTTGTAAGGGTAGGGGCTCTCCAGGTCGTGCATGTGAACGTGGCGGATGTAGTCCCTCACGGGATCGTAGAAACACGAGATCGGGCCGAAGTTCATCTCACGCGGATCGCAGTTGTGCACGATGCCAACCCGCGGGTGGTCGGCGATCTCGACCGACTCAAGCGCATACTCCCAGTAGTAGAAGTCGCCATGCATCTCGAGGCAGACGTCGACGCCTCGCGTCGCCGCGTGCTCGCCGATCTCGCTCAGCGCCTGACCAACGTTGTCGATCACCTCGTCCTCATCCGCGTCCTTGGGGAAGGCGTTGCCGAACACGCGGATCATCGGGGCGCCGACGTCGGCCGCGAGGTCGCAATATTCCTTCGCCCGGTCGATCTCCGCCTGGCGCGGTCCCTTGTCCAGGTCCTCGAATCGACAACCCGTGGCGAGGCACGACAGCGGCACGCGCTCGTCCTCGAGCCTCCCCCGCACGTCGTCGCGCTGCGGCTGCGTGAGGCTGAGTTCAACCCCGTGCTTGTGATCGGCCTCGGCGCGCAACTCGAGGCCGTCGATGCCCGACGCGTGGACCACGTCGATCAGTTCATCCAGCGTCATGTCTTTGCCGAGCAAGTATGTCAGCAGACTGAGTTTCATCGTCGGCCTCCCTTGAGATGTTTGCCAAGCCAGTCGATGATCCGGCCGTACAGATCGCGCTGATGGGCCGGCTCGAGGATGCCATGCCCCTCGCGTGGATAGAGCACGAACTCCGTCTCGATCCCGAAGTGCTTCATCCCCCAGAACATCTCGTAGCTCTGCGGGATCGGCACGCGCACGTCCTGCTCCCCATGTAGGAACAGCGTCGGCGTCTTCACCTGCTTGATGAACGTCATCGCCGAGTGCTGGGCGTAGCGCTCGGGCTCCTCATACGGCGACGCGCCGAAGTAGAGTTGGAGGAAGCTCTGGATGTCCGTCTGAGAGTTGAAGCTGAACAGATTCGACAGCCCGCACTGACAGACCGCCGCCTTGAACCGGTCTGTTTGGCTGACCGTCCAAGCCGCCATGTACCCGCCGTAGCTCCCGCCGTAGATTGCCAGCCGCTCGGGATCGGCGATGCCCTCGTCGATCAGCATGTCAACTCCCGCGAGCAAGTCCCGCAAGTCCCCTCCGCCCCAGTCGCCGTAGTTCGCGCGGACGAAGTCATGCCCATACCCGCTGGATCCACGGGGGTTCGGCATTATCACCACATACCCCGCGTTGGCGAGCAGTTGGCGCGGAAGCAGGCCGAAGTTCTCGCTGAACCGCCCCGCCGGGCCGCCATGCACGACGAGGACCGTCGGGTACGGCTTGCCCGTGCGGTAACTCGGTGGCAGCGTGACGATCCCCTCGATCTCGAAGCCGTCCGTCGACTTCCAGGTCCGTAGCTCGCTCTTCCCAAGCCTCAGATGGCCAAGCTTCGCGTTCACCCGCGTCAGCTTCTTCGGCTTCACCTCGGGGCCGACGCGCCACAGCTCCGGCGGCTGGTCGAAGCCCTGAAGCGTGGCGTACACGCTGCCGTCACCCGCGACGGAGGCCAGCTCCATCAGCGGCGCCGGCAGATCGCACAGCGGCTCCATCTCGCCCGGCGTGGCTGGATTGACTGTCACGATCCTCGAGCCCATTCCTTCGGCCAACCCGCAGATCACCCGCGATCCGTCGGGCGTCCATTCGGTCAGAATGACCGTCGCCTCGATGCCGCGCGTGAGGCACAGAGCTGCGCCGCTCGCAATGTCGACGACCCACGCATCGCCGTGGGGCGCGTCCGTGTCATTCGCGGTCAGCGCGACGGTCTGCCCGTCGGGCGAGACGCGCGGTCCGCCAAGGAAGCGCAGGCCCGCGTCGATTGGCTTGATCTTAGCGGTCCCGCGGTCGAGCAGTCCGAGTTGAGGCTGGAAGAACTGGGCGTCGAGGCGTGGCTCTTGCGTGTACGCAACCACAGCCGACTTCCCGTCGGGCAACCAATCGCACTCCCAGACGCTCAGATCATCGGGCGAGCAAGCCTTCGGCTTGCCCGAATTCACCGGCGCGACCCAGACGCGTTTGTGCTTGTCGTCGGTCAGGACCTCGCGCGCGTCATCGCCCTTTTCCTTGCGCGCCTTGGTGGACTTGTCATCGGGGGTCGCGGCGAGGAAGCTGAGGTGCTTCCCGTCGGGGAGTGCCTGGATTGCCTCGGGGCCGCCATCGAACTCGACGAGCGGAGAGGCTTCGCCTCCGTCCACCGCGATCGAGTGGATCTGGGGCGGCTTGTCATCGCCAGGTTTGCGGGTGAAGAGGACGGTCTTCCCGTCGGGGGTGAGGCACGCCTGTCCGTCATCGGGGCCCTGCGTGAGCCGGCGGACCTTGCCATTAGCCGAGACGAGGTAGATGCTCTGAGCGCGCGTCTTCGCGCCCGGCTTGACCGCGCTCTTCACGAAGACCGCGCTCTGGCCGTCTCGGGCCGCATCCAGTCCCGCGAACGCGACGGCGTCGACCGCCGCATCAACCGTCACCGGCTTGAGTTTCTGTCGCTTCGGCATCCTCGCTGCCTCCCTTGATGCGTCAGGGGGCTAATGCGAGGCGCCGTCCAATGATTCCTCCGTCGCTACCGCGCCGCGATGGCGCCCGCCTCGTCCAGCACGCTGAGTTCCTTGATCGCCTCATCCAGAGACTTCAGCTCCGCGTTCAGGGCGTCCATCGCCTTGCGGTCGACCTTGCCGTCGGCGAGGCGGCTGTCCTGATCCGCCATCTGCAGCACGACCGCGTCCAGCGCGGACTCGATCTTCTGCAGCCTCAGCACGTACCGCGCCTCGTTCGCGTCCGTGTCCGCGAGCAGGCCTTGCACGTTTTGCTTCGCATCGAGCGTCGCCTGAAGCTCTGTCTTCAGTTCTTCACGGTCCGTCTGCTCCATTCGCCGCTCGACGTCGGCGATCTCCGAGGCGAGCCGGTCGCGGTTGACCTGCGCCGAGGACGCTCGGAACGTCTGAATGTGCCCCGCAAGCTCATGCGCGCCCGTCTTCAGCCGCTTGATCTGCGAGCCCAGCTCTCCGGCGTCCCACCGCTCGTCATCAATCGCGCGCAAAGCCGTCGCCTGCTTCGTGTCGATCTGCTTCAGGATGCGCTCGACATCGCCCATGGGTGCGCGACGGCGCGACCCCGCCACGAGGGACGCGATGGTGAGCGCGCAGAAGCAGAACACCACGACCGCGATCACGATGGCCGTGAGCCCGCCGCCCGAGGATCGCTCCTGATAGAGTCGCAGAACCACTTCGCCGCTCAGTGACTCTCGTGCCTCGGTGGGAGTGACGATGTATCGCTCCACAAGCGTGTCAACGTCGATGTACGCCCCAACCAACTCGGGTGGCGGCGCGGTCGAGCGAGGCCAATGGAACTGAGTGATAACGCCGCTTGCGCCGATCTGAGTGCCGGGCGCTACCAACTGCACGAGCCCGCGTTTCAGGTCGTGGGCTTGGGCAGGCGTGTATTGCTTGCCATCAAGAGAGCACGTGATCACGCCCTCCAACTCGACCATGTAGTCCTCGGCAACGCCCCGGTCGGGAACTGGGATGGTCACCTCGCGCCCATCGAGCGGGACGGCGGTCTCGCCGACGACCTTCAAGCCGGCAGCGTGGGCGCAGCCGCACGCCACGACAGCCAACAAGGCCAACGCCACACAGATCCTCATCATCCCATCACCTCGTCCGTTGGTAGGCCGAGTATGTCAGCGACTTCGCGAGATAGACTCCCAGCTCCCGGTCGCCGGAGTATTGGGAGTTCATGCTGCCGATGACAGAGACATACTTCGCGAGCAGCGCGCCGTCCTTGTCGAGGTCGGGGTCCTTCCAGCCCTCCGACGCCACGCCCAGGACGACCATCTGCTCGTCGACGACCTTCGCCGCCTTGCCGTAGTCGCCCACGTCGATGAACATTGCGGCTTTCTGCAGCGCCTCGCCCGTCTGGAAACCAAGCACATTCTTCTTCACCGCCTGGCTCGTCGACGCGAGCATCACGTCCTCGCTCGCCGCCGGCTGAACCGTTGCGGTGATCGTCACGTCCTGGTTCTTGGCGAAGACGAGGTCCTTGTACTTGAGATGCACGTCGGCGATCTTGCGTTCCTTGCTGCCCTTGGGCACCTCGATCTCAAGCATCACCACATGGCTGTCGTCCATGTAGAACTGCGGGATCACGATCTTGATCCCTGGCTCATCCTCAATGTCCTGACGGTCGGCCGTAATCCCAAGCTCGCGACGGATGCGCTCATCCTGCACGCGCTCCGTGTGCTTGACCGTCTCGACCTCCTCATCCGTCAGTTCCGCCGAGCCCAGCACCCTCACCAACTCAACGTCATCCGCCAGCTCGATTCGCAGCCGCAGCGCCTTGGCGACCACGTGGGTCAGGTCCTCAAGCTCCTCCTTGAAGATCTCCTGGATCGCCGCCGCGTCGCGGACGAAGTGGTAGTTGCCCTTCCCCTGCCGCGCGACGGTCATCATGAGGTCGGCGTCATAATCGAGCCCCATGCCCACTGTCGTCGTCTGGACACCATCATCAAACGCATCGGCCGTCAGGCGCGCGAATGACCCGAGGTCTTCGATGCCGGCAGTGACCTCACCGTCGGAGATCAAGATCACCTCATTGATCGCCTTCGGGTCGAGGTTCTTCGCGACCTCAGCGTAGCCCGCCTCAAGCGCCGCGTGGATGTTCGTCGAGCCACCAGGGCCCAGCCGTTCGATGCGGGACCGCAGCTCGTTCTTGTCGGAGACCTTGGCGGCCGAGACGGTGACTGTGGGCGCGTCGTCGTAGGACACGATCGACAGGATGTCCGTCTTCTCCAGGCGCCCGACAACCTCGATCGCCGCCCCGCGGGCGTGCTGCATCTTGTCTTCGTCGCTCATCGAACCGCTGCAGTCGATCACCAGGCAGATATTCAACTGCGGACGCTTGGGCGCTTCGCGGTCGATGGCCTGGATACCCACCTGCAGGTACGTCCTGCCGCCGGCCTTGATCATCTTCGCGCGCTCCGTGGCGGCTTCGACGGTAAGGGCGGCTTTCGTGGGTATCGCGAACGGTTGGGAGTATTGGCCCGCGAAGGTGTCGAGCTTGATCAACTCCTCGCCGACCATCACGCCGTCCTCGACCAGCTTCGCCAACCGGTCCCGCTGCCCGCTGCCGCCCTGGTACGTGTTGGCGACGTAGGCGTCCTTGTCCATGTTGGGCGTTCGCGGCGCGAGCTGTGCCTGATACTCGTCGTCGGGCTCCCCCTCAGGGGAGAGCGAACCATAGGTATGCAACGTCGAGCCGGCCACCGCACCCGGCTCAGCGTCCGCGCTCGGCGACGTGCTCTCGCCCTGTTTCATGCGGCGCGGCAGCGGGGCGTTGGGCTGTCCGCCCTCATAATCCATCTCCCCCATTGCCATGGGGGCCTCGTCCGACCCCGGGTACTCGTGCTTTGATGTGCAGCCCGCGATAAGAAGCGGCCCAAGCGTCAACACCAGGACACTCACAACGAGGGCACTATGCTGGAATCTCTTCTTCATGGCTGATCGCTCCGGTTCGCTCTCTGAATCCCCTCTACTAACACCCTTGACGCACGCGTGGGCCGCCGCGCCTCGCCGCCACCCCCGGGAAGCAGTGCCAAGGCGCGTCGGTCACCTCAAGTCGGAGCCGCGGTCGGCCCACACTTCTCTGTCGGATCTGCGAGCCCAAATCTTACAACGCGTGCCGAGAACCTACTCATCCTTCGTCCCCGTCGCCTGATTCACCATCACCCGCTGCCGCGCCGCGTCCGACACTGCTTCGCCCGCCAGCACGTCGGCCTCGGTGAAGGTGGCCATCAGGATCTGCTTGGCTCGCGTCCGCTCGAAATCGTAGATCAGATAGATCGTCCCATCCGCCGCCTGCGTCGCGTCGGGATACGAGACATGACGCCGCGCATCGACGATATACCCGCCCTGCCACGTGCCGCCGTCATCGTCAGACAGATATGCCGTCAGATGAGATCGGGTCTTGCCGTCCGGCGGATTGTGCTTGACTAGTAGTAGCTTGCCGGAGGCCAGACGTTTGATGAAAAAACGCGACGCGCGGATATGCCCCACGCTGGAGACCTGGCTCTCGCTCCACGTCCTCCCTCCGTCGGCGGACGTGCTCTCGCCGATGCCATACGTCGTCCTGGCGAGCAACCACAGGCTCCCATCATTCCGCTCCACCACCATGTGCTCGTCGCAGGCCCGGCCCTCCACATCGCACCCGCCCAGCAGCTCCCACGTCTCCCCTTCATCCGTGGAGCAGACCACGTTCGAGCCGCTCTCGTCCGGAGTCTTGCGATAGTTCGCCGGATCGCAGTTGATGGGGTCCAGCGACCACACCGCGGCCGGCAGGAGCCACGTGCCCGTGCTCAGCGCGATGGGCTTGTTCATCATGACTCCATTGCACAGGCGCCTCGGGGCGGACCACTCCGGGTCAGCCGAATCGGGGTCGTCGGTGGTGATCGCCCAGACCCCCGCTCGCCCGTCCCACAGCGTCCAGCCCTGAGCCCAGAACAGCCACAGTCGGCCGCCTGGGTCCATCCACAGGCATGGGGCAAACGCCCGCACCTCGCCGGGGCAGTCGGATGATGAGCTGCACGTCCGACCACGTCTCGCCATCGTCCGCGCTCGTGTTGAGCATCACGTAATTCCACGGCCCCTCCGTCGGCCCGCCGCCATACCACGTCGCCCAGAGCCTCCCACCGGGCGCGCGCTCGATTCCAGGGATTCCCTGGAATATCCGGACCTCGGCGGCATGCTCCGGACCCGGTTTGGCGATGATCGGCGGCTGCAGAGCGGCGTCCACGGCTTGGGCATCTGCTGACATGGCTCCCCTAGCGCGACAGCGGCGACAACAATGAGATTCATGCGCAACTCCTGAGTCCGGCAACGCTCGCTAGCCAGTTCGGGAGCGCGGGGGTTGGGGCCTGCCCGCGTTCTGATGCAGGAGTCTGCGCCACGGTCACGAATCTGCCCGGCGCGGCCAGTCCGATCTCACGCCGCGCGGAGATTCCTATGCGCGCTTTCACCACGTGCCTGCTGGCGACAGCCATTGCTGTCGCCCACCCGCAAGGAGATGTTGGTATGAACGACCATGTGCCCGAGAACCTGTACACGGGCGAGCTGATCTCATATCCAGGGCCGTGGAGTTTCGAGATCGGGCGCTCGAGCCTGATCCTCGTGAGGGACTCCGAACTCGAGACCCTCGCCAACGATCCCGACGTGGTGCTTGACCTCAGCCTCACCTTCGACAAGCGCGAGGAGAGCCTCCGCCAGGTCTGCGAACGCGCCCAGGCGGCCGGTCAGCGCACGTTGGTCCTCTCCTTCGACCACTTCTTCAAACAGTACCGTCCCGGGCAGGATGAGCCGCGCCGGCTGATGCCTGATATGGACGAATACATCGGTCACATCGCCAACATCAGCCAGTTCGCGCAAGGGTACGGGCTGGGGCTGGAGCTCAGCCTGCTCAGCCCGCTCGAGATCGGCAAGGCCTACGCCAATGCCACGGGCGAGAGCGGCGTCTGGATGCACTACCGCAAGGGCCTGCGCGATCCCGCCACGGGCGCGTTCAGCGTACAGCTCTGGCGGCAGAAGCAGTGGGTCAACAACAAAGGCCCGATCGCCATCGCCGACGCGGGCGTGCGGGTCTTCGCGTTCCGCGAGCAGCGTGTCGGCAACACGCCTTACCGGATCGTGGATCCGTCGTGGATCGTTGAGATCACCGCCGGCATCGAGGTCGAGGAATATGAGAACACCAACGCCGACCGAGGCGACTACAAAGCGACGCGCATCCGGGTCTCCGGCGCAGGCGGACCAGAAGGACTCGACCGCGTGATCGTCGTCCAGCAATACTCGACGCCCGAGATGGACTACTTCAGCGAGAAAGCTCTCCCCTATCTCACGGAACTCGTCGACAGGTACGCCGACGCCGGCGTGAAGCTCAACGCGCTCTACGCCGACGAGATGCACATCCAGCAGGACTGGGGTTACTTCAACCACCATGACAACGGCGAGTTCGCGATGCGCTACGTGAGCCCCGGCCTCGCCGATCAATTCGCCGAGGCGTATGGCGACGAGTTCCGCGACTTCGCGAAGTACATGCTCTACTTCGCCTATGGCCAGGAAGGCCACGCGAACGATCTGAGCGCAAAGCGAGGCATCCAGCATGTCTTCGGCGCGTCGCCCGAGGACATTCGCCGCACGGCGCTCTTCCGGTCGCGCTACTACAAGCTGTTGCAGGACGGCGTGGTCGATCTCTTCGTCGCCGCGAGGCGCCACGCCGAGAAACGGATGGGCCACCTTCTCGACGCCCGTGCCCACGCCACATGGGCCGAAAGCCCGACGATCGACCAGTGGGACGTGGGCAACGATCACAGCCCGCGGAACCGGTACGAGTACACCTCAAACTTCGTGTGGTCAAACACCGTCCACCAGGCCGCGGCGGCATGTCACGACTATTTCAGGTGGGGTGACTTCCTCACCGGAGGCGGCAACGACCACGCCGAGGGCGGCTGGATCGATCGCGATTACATGGCGCTCGCGCTGGCCTGTTCCACGGGCACCATCAACGACATCCCCTTCAGTTACGCGGCGGCGTGGGGCATGCCGAGGGCGATCGGGCACCGGCGCCACGCGCTCGCGATTACCTACGGAACGGCCACAGGCTTCTACGCCGCCGTGCAGGAGATGCAGCACCGCGATGTCGACGTGCTCATGCTCTACCCGCTCGACCTCGTCGCGGTTGAGGAGCGCTTCGGCTCGTGGATGAACCAATACGGCTACGCGAACCAGATCACCCAGGCGAAACTCGTCGAGCTGGGCACGGTTCGGGATGGTGCCATCGAACTCGCGGGTAGACGCTTCGCGACGCTCGTCGCGACCTTTGAGCCCTTCCCGAGCGAGGCGCTCCTGGCGATGATGAAGGACCTCGCCGAGAGTGGCGGGCGGGCCGTCTGGTCCGGACCGCCGCCCGTCCTCACCGCCGACGGCCGCGATGCCCTGACGCCGTGGATGGAGCTGTTTGGCGTTGCCTACGAGCCGGGACAGGATGAGGGGCTTCTGGCACCCGGGCGAATCGTCGCCTTCGAAGGCACGCTGGCCGACGTCGCGCCCCAGACCATCCTCACCGACTTCCTCGTCGACCGGATCTACGCCGTCGCGCCGAATGAAGGGACCGAGACCGTGGCGCGCGCGAAGGACTTCATCATCGGCACGTTTCGCGCGCTCGCATCCGGCGGCAGCGCCACATTCCTGGGCTACCGACCGCGCGATGATCAATCACAGAGCCTGGGCTACGACGTCCGGAACTGGTTTGAGGTCCTCAGCGCAACCGGGGCCTATCCGGGCGACGACAACACGGAGCGCCTCTCGCGCGTGGGCGATCTCCTCGCGTGCCGGTTCCCGAATGGCACGATCAGCGTCTGCAACCACCTGCGCGAGCTGGCTGAGGGCTGGCCGGGCGGCTTCGCGCGCGACGCTGAGGAGGATGCGAAATACATCGAGGAACACCCGCTGGATCCGACTGATTTGGCGCTCGAAGGCGTGAAACTGGATGGCCATACCATCGACTACCACGGCGACTACATACTTGCCGTCCGGCCCGATGACGCGGGCAACATCATCGCATTCGCCGGGCATTGGGCGGACCGAATCACCATCGACGGCCGCGAAACGATCTTCGCGGACAAGCCCATGCAGACAATCTGCTGGGCGCCGGTCGCGGAGGCGCGGCGAGTGGACGACGGTGCGATCATGCAGATCAAAGCCAACGGCGAGGGCACCGCGCGCATCCCCGCGCCGGGGCTCCCCGAGAGCGTGAAGCTCTTCGCCGAGGGCCCCACACCTGGAAGCCGGGGCGAGGAGATATCCTTCACGCGCGAGGGCGATACCCTCGTCATCCCCGGCCCGCAGAAGACGGGCATGCGGTGGATCTACGTCGTGCCCGACTAGCCTTCCGGCACGACGATCGCGTTGTTGCCCTCGTGGATCTCGGCGATCGCGCCGTCTGGGTCTAGGACCAGTTTCATTCCCGGGCGCGCGCCATCAAGCGATACTTCCGTAACCTTCGGATCCAGGTCGAGCGGCGCGGCGAGAGCCGGGACATCCTTGCTGGCGACCTGCTCGCCGTCAGCGCCCATCAGCGCCACCGACGTTGCCGGCGCGTCCGCGCCCCCGATGTTATGCACGCGCACTGTCAGCGTACCATCCACCAGCTCCGTATCCAACTCGCTAATCGCCAGGTCCGGCCGCGCCCAGAGATCGTCGAGTTCCTCAAGCTGGGCCAACTCCAGCACCACCACCGTCTTCGGCGGCAACGTCAGCGAGACCGGCGCTGCCCGGATGATCTCGACCTCGTCCTCGCGGTCGATCGAGTCCGCCTCATCATCGCCATTCGCGTCGGGACCGAGGGTAAGCGAGTACCTCCCATGGTCGAGGCCCCAGAACCGAGCATTCCCGGTCATCGGCTCATCCGTGAAGTTGTAGAGCAAGACCTTGAATTCATCCGCGCCCGCGCGCAGCACGAACGCCGCGTAGTCCGTCCCAAAGCCCCCCCCAACTCACCGCGTGCGTGTGGTCGTACTTGTTTCGCGTCGCGAATCCACCGGTATAGACCTGAGCCACGTAGTCCATCACGTCACTCATGAACACGCGGTCGGTGAACACATCCGCGTCGGTGTACATCGTCCCGAAGCGCTGGAGTTCGGCGATGTTCGCCTTCAGCGCGTCGATGATGGCGGCGCGGTCACCCAGCGCGAGCGCCGCGGTGAGCGGGTTGCCGCGTAAGACGCCATCCTTCTCCGCCACGCCGTCGAGCGCGCCGCTCTGCCAGAGCTCCGGCACGAACCGCCGCGCGGGCCACGTGTCCTCGTCGCGATTCCAGAAGTCAAAGTACGGCGCGATGAATCGGAGATCGTCCGTCAGCCGGTAGAGGAATCGATGCGCCGATCCCTGCCCACCGTACCCGCCATATAGCGCCCGCTGGCTCGTGGCAGTGGCTTCCTCCTTCGCCACATCAACCGACGTCGCGTACTCCCCGGGGACTTGGTGTTCCAGCCAGCCGTCGGCCCATTCGGTGAGGTATTCGACCACCTTCGGGCTGCCGTTGTACCACGCGACCTCGAAGGACGGGTGGAACATCAGCGGGTGAGCGTGACCATCGACACCCAGCTCGCGGTCGATACGGAGGTCCTCGGCGCCGCAATCCTGATTCGTGAAGTGACGGTGACCGAGGTCGGTCACGGTTGTCAGCCCGGGCGCGGACTTGGCGGCCAGCAGGCAGCGCTCGAAGTAGACCGGATCGCCATAGAACCAGTAAGTCATCAACGCTTCCTGGTTGACGCCCTCCTCGTAGGCGTGGAGCGGGTCCATCGTACGGCGGTTCAGACCCGCCTCGAGGTTCTCGAGTTCGGCCATCTCCGCGAGGGCGCGATTGGCTTCGCCGAGCTGCGCCGCGACGCCGTCATTCTCGAAGAACCGCAGATCGATGAAGTTCTGGTACCAGTCAGAGTCATCCCCGACCAACCCGCCCAACTCGCCCGTCGGGACCAGCCGGTTGTCCATCCACCACTTCGCGACGTCGCGTACCTGAAGCCACGCCTGCCGCGCGAGAACCGCCCACTCCGGCGCGCCGGGCGCGTCGTCGATGGTCGGTTCGAAGGGCTCCAGATCGCGAACGCGTCGCCAGAACCACTCGTCATAGCAGCGGACCGTGTCGTCGTCCGGGCCGAGCGCCCTGGCGTGGGCGATGGTCTCGGCGAGATCAACCACGCCACGTCCCCAATCATTCGTCTCGGCCCACAGCTTGATGTCCTCGCCCTTGAACGTGCCCCATTGACGCGCCTCGCTCAACTCGCAGAAGATGCCCTTCATGAGGAGCTTGCGGTAGGCGAGAGCCTCGGCCGTGGCGGGCTCGGTATCAGTCGTGCGGAGGCCGATCGTCGCCTCCGTGACCGTGACCCGCGCCCCAAAAGTGAGCGAGACCCACAGCGTGTCGAGGGGGCCGACGATCTGGTCCGGGAAGTCCATGACGACGGAGACGGTGTTTGGGTCCTCGATGGTCAGGTCCGCGCTCATCAACTCCCCGCGCGGGTTGAGCGGATCCTGGACGGCCACCGTCAGCGGGCACGAAGTTGGCGCGCCCGCGAGGTTCAGTGATACGAACACGCTGTCCAGCGCAAGACCGTCCTCTGGCGGCCGCCCCATGAGATGCACGGTCTGCTTTGCCGGAGCGTCGAAGGACGGCGCAGGCGACATGGGGTGAACCGTCCGGTCGTCCTCGCCGAAGCGCCTGTCGAGCTGCGCGCGCGCGTCTGGCGGGGGCTCAGCCGCTCCATCAGCCAGTCCGAAGGTCCAACTCGGCGAGCCAGCCTGCGAGCTGACCCTCAGGAACTGCACGTCCGCAATCAGCCCGTCCTCGATCTCGAAGAAGCTGAATCGGTCGCCAGAGACGCGTTCGGGGAAGACCACGCGCGAGGTCTTCGCCCGGCCTTTGAACTCATGAACGAGCGGCGCCGCGCCGGGGTCGTCGTAGGCATCCGCGCCCTGGTAGAGCTTCACCTTCGCGCCGTTGCGGATGATGACAGCATCGACGCCTTCGGAATCGGCGAGCGTGACGTGCAGGCCGTCGTTGTCCTTGTAGTCGTAGCCAACGCCGGCTCCCGCGCCGCCCATCCCGTATTCCCATGGGCTCATGTTCCACGAGTAGCTGTCGAGGCGACCGTCGACCGGCGCGACGACGAACCCGCGCAGCGCTCGGCAGTCGGTGACCGGCACCTTCTTGACGGTGGTGATCTCCCCAGACGCCAGCGCGATCGCGGGGCCGTCGGCCTCGAAGGCAACCTCTTCGGAGACCCGCAGGTCGGCGATGAGAACCTCGCCGATGCCCTGGGATTCCGTGTTGCCGATGATCAGCAACGCGCTGCCCGTCTCGCCCGTGGGGAACGTGACTTCGAGATCCTGGTACTCCTCGCCTGGGCGCGAGTTGACGGTGTAGGCCGTCGTGGTCTCGCCGGCGCGCTTGGCGGTGCGCGAGCGGAGGTATACGGTCGCCTCGCCCTTGACTCGCGCGCTCAGCCGGTACGCCGCGTTGGGTTTGAGTTGGAGGTTGTGCTGCCCGGTGGAGTAACGTCCGGGCGCGTCGAAGCGGATGACCGCGTGTCCGCCATCGTCGACCGACGAGAACAGCGCGGCGTCGTTCTCGCCGAAATGCCAGTCAACCGGGAGGCCGTCCTGCTGCTCGGCCATGTCGGGGTTTGAGAGCAGGTTCGCGGTCTCGAAGTAGAGCCGCCCAAAGCCCTCAGAGCCCGCGTATCGCGACTTCGGCGGCCAGGTGCTGAGCGCCGGACTGCCGCTCACATAGTCCTCGCGGCCGATCTTGAGTTGGAGCATCTCTCCGGGCTTCGGAGCCTCAAGCCCGATCTCGGCAAACGGGATCGCGGCCTCCACCGTCCATGAGTCCGTGCCGATCTCCCCCGCCGCCGACCACTCGAGCGGGTCATCGGCAGCGCCGCCCGGACGGTGTCGGACGGCCTGTTGGTGTCCCTTCGCGTTCACGATGAACTGGTCAAAGTTGAGCTGATTCGTGCCCGCGCGCAGCCAGATCTCAATGCAGTCGTCCTGCCAGACCTCGCCGCCCGGTACCTGCGCCAACTGCAACTTGCCCGGCTCGGGCTCGGCGCAGGTCACGCCGAGGTATAGCTGCCCATCATCGAAGCATGCGCGAGCAACGATCGGCTTGGCGACGGGTTCGTCGCTGAGGGGCAGCGTGAAGCCCTTTACCACAGCCGCATCCTGCCAGCACGCGTCGTCGAGCGTGCCGTCAATGTCTGGCGCGGCGACGGCGCGGTTGCAAGTGACCTCGCCGTCCTGAGCAGAGCAAGCGCTGACGGCCAATGCGCTGACGAGAATGAGAAGCAATACCGGGGAGCGATGCATGGGGCAGGACCTCCGTGGCGTCGATGACAGCGGTACTTCGGCTAGCGCCACCCACGGACCTGCGCGAGAGGACGTTCGCGCGCCGCGGTGAACATCTACGAACACCACCACCCACTGGGAGGATCGCACCATGCGCGTGATGGCATTTGAGGCCCATCCGGACGATATCGATCACTTCTGCGCGGGGACGCTGGCGAAATACGCGGCATCCGGGGCCGACATCGCGGTGGTGGTGATGACTGACGGCAGCGGCGGCTCGCCCGATAGGCCCGTCGAGGAGATCGCCCGCATCCGCGAGGCCGAGACCCGCGCATCCGCCGCCGTGATCGGCGCCGAGGTCTTCTGGATGGGCTATCGCGATGCGTTCCTGTTCAATGGCCCGGAGATCCGCACGCATGCCATCGACATAATCCGCCAGTTCCGGCCGGATGTGATCCTGACGCTCGACCGAGATAACGACTATCACCCGGATCATCTCGCGTGCGGTCAGATCGTCTGGGACACGCACGTGCTTGTCACCGTCCCAAACATCGACACGGGGACGCCGCCGTGCGAGACGATCCCCGAGATCTTCTACATGGACACGCCGGCGGGCATCAACTTCGTGCCCGAGTTCTACGTCGATACCACCGACCACTGGGAAGAGAAGAAGCGGATGGTGCTCTGCCACGAGAGTCAGGAGGAGTGGTGCCAGGACCAGTACGGCGTCTCGCTGGTGGACAACGCCGAGGTGCAGTCACGCTTCAGGGGCTACCAGGCCGGATGCCGCCACGCCGAGGCCTTCCGCAAGCCCCGATTCTTCCCGCAGAAGACCAGCCCCGGTGGGTTGCTTCCCGTTGTGGAATAGAAACTAGGGACAGTTCCCTATTTCCTGAATCAGGCTGTATGGCCCCTCTACGAGCAAAATCCGGTAATAGGGAACTGTCCCTAGTTTCTGGCGGGTCACTCCCACCGCTCATTGGTGAACTGCTGGCCCAGCATCAGCATCCCCGTCTCGGGATCGCGCTCCCCCGTGTCGAAGGGGTCCTGCGTGTCGGTCATCCACTGCTGAAGCCGTGACTCGAGCGACGCCTGAAGCTGGGCGTGCTTGGGATCGCCCGCGAGGTTACGCATCTCCCAGGGGTCGGCCTCGCGGTCGAACAGCATCGGCCCGTATTCCTCATCATGCCATCGAGCGTAGACATGCCGCTCCGTGCGCAACCCCCGCCAGTAGCCGACCCACGGGCCCCGATGCGGCCAGCCGGGGCCGAGGATCTGCAGGTACGCCGAATCTGGCGACGGGCCGTCATCGCCCGTGACGACATGGGCCAAGTTCGTTCCTTGCACTCCCTCGGGCGCATCCACACCACACAGCGACAGCAGCGTGGGCATCACGTCGACGCTATTGAGAAGCGTGCCAGAGCGCCGTCCGCCCGGGCACCCCTCGGGCCAGCGCGCGATGAACGGGATGTGGACTGACTCATCATACGGCGTCGCCTTCGACGCGCGCCGCGATGGGTGCATCCAGGTGTCGAAGGGCTTGCCATAGCCGTGACTGCTCAGGTGGTCGCCATGGTCGGACGAGAAGCACAGGATCGTGTTCTCGGCGATGCCCAGCCGGTCAAGAGCCGCCACCACGCGCCCCATCTGAGCGTCGAGAGCCGACATGTTGCCGTAGTAGTCGGCGAGTTCCTGGCGCGCGAAGGCCTCCATCTGGACGGGCACGTTGGGCGGGAGGTCCACGTCAGCCGGATCGTACACGTCAAACTCAGCGGGGTATTGATCGTAAGGCCAGTGGGGCGGACCCCAACTCAGGACCAAGGCGAAGGGCGAGTTGCTATCGGCGACGTGCTCGTCGATGAAGCGAATGGCCAGGTCGGTCTCGCCCTCCGGTGCCCACGTCTCGAAGGGGAACGGGCCCGTCTGGTCGATGAAGTAATGCTGATTGTAGTAGTTGTGCTGGCAATTGTGCCCGGCGATCGTATCGAACCCAAACCGCTCGCCCGGCGCGTACGGGCCGTACCCGAGATGACACTTGCCGACATACGCGCTGCGATAGCCGGCCTCGCGCAATGCGCTCGGCAGCGTCACCTCGCCGGGGTTGAGGCGGTACTCGTTGTCGACGACTCCGTTGGCATGAGCATACCGACCCGTCAGGAGTTGACCGCGATATGGCGAGCAGATGGGGCACCCGCTGAACGCCTGGTCGAAGACGACGCCCTCGGCGGCGAGCGCGTCGATGTTGGGGGTCCGCACGACTCGGTTGCCGCTGCACCCGACCGCCGTGTAGCGGAGTTGGTCGGCGAATATGAAGACGATGTTGGGCTTGCTGATGGCGCGTCACCTCATGGCTGGAACAGGTCGCTCACCGGCTCCGGATCGCCCGTCAACTCGACCCAGAAGACATCGTAGCACTCCTCGCGCACCCAGCTATACGGGACCTCGCTGTACGCGCCGAGGCTCGAATCGCGCGTGATGAACCAGCCCTCGCCGGGATGGTCCGGATCGTCCGCGTAGCCGACGAGCATCCGGCTGTGGCTACTGCCGACCGCTACCGGAAGTCCGGACCGAAGCACGCGTTTGGCTTCGTCAAGCTGCTCAACCGTCACGCCCGCCTCGCGGGACCAGGGCCGGATCCAGTGGACCTCAAAGCCGACAGCCTTGACTTGTTCCGCATGGGCCTTCACGTCAGCGGACGGGTCGAGATCCGCGTCGAACTCTTTCGCGTACGGCAGGTCGGCTTCCGGTCCGATGCCGAACTTCTCATATCCCTTCAGCAGGTCATGGAAGAAGCCGCCGTCGCCGAAGTGCCCGATCGCGACGTTCGACGCCCAGTTGAGGAATTCGGTGCTCATCGGCGTTGCCCGATCGAGACCGCGGCTGAGCGCGAACTCGAACGCGCCCGTGGTCGTGAATGCAGAGCAAGTCCCGCGCGGCCCTTGGCGAACGGGCCAGAGATCCCAGCGCTCGTACGTCGGCCGCAGATCGACGTGACGGCCAGGAATCCGCAGATTCGGCGACATGCGCTCCCAGTCCCAGTCGACAGGCGTGCCCTCGGCGTCGCACGTGGTGAGCGTGGCGCCATCGGCGGAGAATGCCGCGCACGTTCCGGCGGGCGTGATCAGCCGGAGCAGGTCGCCGCTCGCCACATCCCACAGCCGCAGCCGGCCATCGGCGCAAGCCGTCACGGCCATCTGTCCATCCGGCGAGAAGGCGACCTGCGTGACGGCTTTGCCATGTCCCGTCAGCGTGTGGAGCAACTCGCCCGTTGCACCGTCCCACAGCCGGGCATGACGCCCCTCGTGGCCGGTCAGCTTCACGCCGCCGTCAGGGGAGTAAGCCAGCAGACGCACGCCGCCTTGCGTGCCGGCGAGTGGAGTCAAGAGCAGGGCCAGCCCTACACACCACGTGACGCGCGTCATGATCATATCAGTTCCCTTGCCGGGCATGCTTTGCGTATTGGCCGCGCCACGGTTGATTCCCTACCTCCTGACGTCGGCAGGCGTCGCCGCGTTCAGAAGCGAACCCTCCGTCAGCCCAAGCATCCTGCAACTCGACAATCAGGGGGGCCTCCATATGACACGGAGCATCGAGGCTTACAGAGACGCGGCGAAGCGCGGCATTGAGTGGTTGGTGTCGCAGCAGAACCCGGATGGTTCTCTCATCACCGACGACGTTCAGGCGGATGTCTACCACAAGGCTCCGTACGCGATGGGCATCACGGGCCATGCTGCCGAGGCGGAGAGGCTCATGAGCTGGGTCAAGGCCAACGACCTCGGCCCGGACGGACGGCTGAAGCACTTCGACGCGGGGCTCGCCCTTTACAAGACGAACTGGGCTTGCCAGAGCGCGCATCGACTGGCGCGGTTCGACATATCGGTGCCTGTCTTCGGCTACATTCTGCGCTGTCAGGCGCCGTGCGGCGGGTTCTACCAGGTCGAGGAGGGCAACCCGTTCGTCGAAGCCGTCTGCACGTCATGGGCGGGGGTGACGGCCATCTACCACGGTCGCACCGATGTCGCGGAGCGCGCGGCGCTCTGCCTGATCTCGATGATCGAGCAGCAACCGGATGTCGACCGCTTCTACTACACGATGACCCCCGATGGATGGCTGGCAACCGAGGAATCGCCGATTGACGGCGCGGCCCCACATGTCGACGCCACCCAGACTCAGCAGGCCTACTACTGCCCGGGAATCGCGAGCCTATTCCTGGCGCGGCTGCACCTCGCGACCGGCAATCCCGTCTACCAGGTCGCCGCGATGCGGCTGTTTGAGATCAGCCTCGGATTCGCCGAGGATCGTTACTCCTACCCAACCGCGGGCAAGTCAGCCGTCGGCGCGGCGACGCTGTATCGGCTGACGGGCGACGAGAGGGCCCGCGACGCGGCGCGCGAGTTTGGGGACTTCCTCGTCGAGGCCCAAGACGACGAGGGCTGGTGGGCCAATCCCTACGATCAGGGCATGATCACCAGGCTGGACCACACGGCTGAGTTCATCGTGTTCATCAGCGAGATCGCGGCGCTGCTCCACGGAGCGGAGGGTCAGGCATGAAGGGCATCGTCTTCACAGGCAATAGCGAGTGCGTGGTGCGCGAATTCCCCACTCCGGAGCCGGGGCATGGCGAGGTGTTGCTCCGCATCATGGCGACGGGGATCTGCGGGTCGGATCTGTCTGAGTACCGCAGGGAATCGGCCATCGACCAGATCCGCGGGCACGAGCCGGCGGGCGTCGTTGAGGCCGTCGGCGAGGGAGTGAAACGGGTCAAGCCCGGCGATCGCGTCAGCGTCCATCACCACCAGGGGTGCGGCGTCTGCGACAGCTGCGCGCGAGGCGAGACGGTCGCCTGCCCCGAGGACCGCGTCGTCGGCGTCTCGACGGGCGGCTCGTTTGCTGAATTCACTGTCGTCGATGAGCGGAACTGCATCCCCCTTGCAGATTCCGCGAGCTTCATCGACGGCGCCTTCATGGCCTGTGTCGGCGGGACGGCGTGGGGCGCCTACACGCGGCTGGAAGTGAAGCCATGCGACAGCGTGGTGGTGTTCGGACTGGGGCCGGTGGGGCTCAGTTGCGTCCTGGTCGGCAAGGCTCTCGGCTTGAGGGTGATCGGCGTCGATGTCGCCGCCGAGCGCGTGGCTTTCGCTCAGGACGCCTGCGGCAGCGACGCCGGCGTAGATGCAAGCGAGGCCGACTGCGTCGCCGCGGTCCATGAGTTCACGGGCCGAGGCGCTGACAACGTGATCGAGACATCAGGAGCAGCGTCCGCTCGCCGAAACATCATCCCCAGCCTCCGTCGTGGCGGCAAGGCGGCGATCGTCGGCGTCGGCAGCACTGAGGCGGTCATCAACCCCAGCGATATCCACGGCAAGGCTTGCACGATCATCGGCTCGGTGGTATTCCCGCTGGGGTGGATGTGGGATCTCTCGAGGTTCATCGGCTTGAGCGGCATGAGCTTCGAGCCTGCCGTGACTCATCGCCTGTCATTGGACCAGGCCGGGGAAGCGCTCAAGCTTGCGGACGATGCCAAATGCGGGAAAGTCGTCTTCCTGCCGCACGGGTAAGATCCGAGAAATAGGGACAGCAACCCATTTTCACTTTTCAGACTGCGCCAGTGGAACTTTCAGTGAAAATGGGTTGCTGTCCCTATTTTTCTACTCGGACATCAATACCAGATCAGCACGGGCACTTTCGCGTTCCACACTACCTCACGCGCCAGCTCCGGCCATAGCAACTCGCCCCAGAAGCCTCGACGCGTTCCGCCGACCACGATGAGGTCGGCCTCTTCCTGCTCAGCGACCCGCAGGACTTCCTCGGCCGGACCGCCCGTGAGGGCGCAGTCGTCGCAGGCGAACGAGGCCTCATCGAACGGAATGTCGTGAGCCTTCAGGTATCCCGCTCCCGCGCCGGTCAGGACATTTCGCCCCAGCGGCGAGATGGCGTTCAGCAGGCTGATCGAAACGCCCTTGGCCGATAGCGGCCCGGCGAGATACATGGCGTGCCCCGACTCGGGGTGTTCGGTGAAGACGAACAGCGCCTTCTTGACCGGACGGACCGTCTTCGGGACGATGATCAGCGGCTTGTTCGCCCGCTGCTTCAGGTCACTCACTTCGGAGCCAATCGCGCTCCCGCCCGTGGGCTCGGCGCGGAAGGACTTCCCAACGACGCCGAAATCCGCCTTGGCGATCTCGCGGACGCACTCATCGACAGGCGGGCCGCCTAGCCAGACGCTGTCATGGGGCGTCTCGGGGCCCTTGTCGAGCTGGCTGAACTCCTCGTCGGCGGATTCCCCGCGCCGCTCCAGCAGCCCCTCCTCATCATCTTCGGCGATCACGGCCTCAGTGTTCGTGGCCGTGTGGAGTCGCTGGCCAAGCGTCGCCAACCGCACGCGGCCGTCGACCAGATCGGCGAATTGCTCCGAGAACTCCAGGACGGCTTCGCGGTACGGCGAGTCTGTGACCACCGACAGGATGACATGCATAACTTGCCTCCTCCTAATGCACTCCAGGGCTACGGCTCGGCCACGGCGAATGACTCGCAACCTGCATGCCGCTCCGGAGCTAACGCAATGTGCTGGATACTACTTCTGCTCGCCGCATCTTCGGCGCACGCCCAACCACTTCACCTATTCGACTTCGAAGCCGATGATGCCTCGCTGGGCTGGTCTTACAAGAGCAACACCACGATTGAGCCTGCTATCCCCCAGCCCCACGATGGCCGGCGGGCCCTGCGATTCAGCATCGATCCGGTCGAGTTTTCATACGGGTGGATCCACCGCGATCTGCCCGATGTGGACCTCTCCGAACTCGCGGGCATCCACGGGTTCTTCCGCGGGCCGGCGGGTGTGCAAGGGACGCTCCTGTTCCACCTGTGCTTGCCCACTCCGGGCGAAGACATGAGCTACTTCCAGGGGGACTTGGGTGACCTCGCCGACAGCCGCGGCGAGTGGGTGGAGTTCTACGTGGGCTTGGGCGACCTGCGACACGAGCGCGGGCCTTTGCGGAGCGTTCGCGAGCGTCCGCTGGGTCCGCCCGACCTCATGCAGTTCATGGCGAGTCTCGGCACTCGCGACGTGACCGCCGTTGACATCGACACCATCCGCTTCGTCCGCGCTGACGAGGCTGAGCCGATCGCCAAGCGCGCCCGCGAGGCCGCGCGGCGCCGTCAACTCCGTCCAGGCCACGAGAGCACAGGGGCTCCACACCCTAGATTGCTCCTGACGCCAGATCGCCTCGCCTACTACCAGGCCAAAGCCACGGCTGGAGGCGAGGTGCAGGCCGGTTACGACCGTCTCCTGGCGCTGGCCGACGCGCTACTGACTAGCTACGATGCCGACGATCCGCTGGGAGAGGTCTACGAGTTCGTCGAGACGACCGATCTCGAAGGCACTCCGTGGCGCGCGGCCTTTGAGGGCCATCTCGTCGTCTGTTCGTATCCACTTGAGACGCTGGCGGCGGCGTATGTGCTGACCGGCGACGAGCGTTACGGAGCCCACGCCACGACCGCCCTCGTCAACGCCGCCGGCAGGCTCACGACCGACGAGCCCTTCCTCAGCCAGGGGTTCTACTACACGCGCACCCAGTACGTCCGCGCGCTGGCCTTCGCCTACGACTGGCTCCATGATCGTCTCTCGCCGGAGCAGCGCAAGACCGTCCAGACCACGCTCATGGGCTTCGTGCTCGACATCCACGAACGCAGCCAGAGCGACGGATGGGGCCGCCGGCCGCTCCACCGCGTCTGGAATTGGGACCCAGGCCTGATGGCGGCGTGCGGTCTCGGGATGCTCGCGCTGGAGGGCGAGACGCGTCTCGCCGAGCAAGCGATCATCTTCGACTGTCGCCGCCACCTGCGCGACTACCTCACGCTCGGCATCGACGCGGATGGTTGCTGCCACGAGGGCCCGAGTTACATCGGCTACGGCATCGGCGCCGGTCCCGAGTTCGCCGAGGCGCTGCGCCAACAGGGCCGGGGCGATCTCTTCACCGAGACCAACTACCACCTCATCCCGCCATGGCTGGTGGCCGAGACGCTGCCGGATGGGAAGCGCTGGAACAACCTCTCCGACTGCGGCCACGGGCAGACGCCCTCCTCGGTCTACATGTATGCCTGCGCGCGTTTCGCGGAGTTGGCGAAGGCGGATTCGATCCGCGATGGCGAGCGGCTCGTCTTCCCTAACATGCAGGCTCCGCTCGGGTTCCTGCAGCAGTTCGTCGAGGCGCCCGGGGAGCGCAAGTTGAGCTACGGTGCTCTGGCGGGGCTGATGGAGTGGGAGTGGCGGACCGGGCCCGGCCGCGTCGATCCATCCGAATACGACGCCCGCAAGGCGCTGGCGCACGTGCTACTCTACGACCCCATTGACGCCGCCATCAGTCCCGAGGAAGTGCTGCCCAACTCGATGCACTTCCGCGGGCGCGGGCTCGTGGTCTCGCGCACGGGCTTTGGGCCGGAAGACGTGCATCTCGCCATCGAGGCCGGGCCTCACGCCGCCGGTCACGATCAGTGCGACAAGGGCACCTTCACCTTCCGCGCCTACGGCGGCGATCTCGTCATCGACAGCGGCTACGGCAACGATGGCGAGTTGCTCAAGAGCGCCAGCAGCCACGCTCACAACGTCGTGCTGATAGACGGCCAGGGCATGCCCATGCGCTACCACAATCAGAGCGGCGGCAAGATCACCGGCTATGCGAGCGACGAACTCGCCGACTGGATCCGCGTCGACGCGCGCGAGGCCTGGGGCGTCCGCTACGATGCCGACTGGAAACCCTCGCCGACCGACCCCGTGCTGCGCGCCGAGCGCCAGTTCATCTTCGTGCGGCCCTCCGGGAACGTGCCGCCGTATCTCGTGGTCTACGACAACATCCAGAAGGACGCTCAACCGCGAGACTACACGTGGCAGTGGCACATCCCCGCGTCGATGCGCTTCGCTCTCGGTGACGAATGCTGGACGACCGAGCCCCGGCCACGCGAGGTCGCCGCGCTCATGAGCGATCCCGAGGTGCCTGGCGCATCAGCGACCTTCGCCTTCGACGTGCCCGAAGCGGGGCGCTACCATCTCTACGGTCTCGTCCGCGCGGGCGGGCCCGCGGTGGCGAAGTCCGATAGCTTCTTCGTGACAGTGGACGATGGCGACAAGATGACATGGGACATCAGGAGCGGGCCGAGTCTCGCGTGGGACCCCGTCCTCGCCCGTGGCGAGACAGGGCCGCGCGCTTTCGATCTGGCGGCTGGCCCCCACGCGATAACGCTCGAGCATCGCGAGCCGCAAGCCGAGTGGTGTCGATGGCTCCTGCTGCCCGAGGGCGCGGACGCGCCGCTCGATCCCGAGGGTGCGCCCGACGAAGCGATTGCCGTCGAAGTCGAGGACGCCCAGATGGGCAATCCCGCTTTCGCCATCCTTGAGCCCGGCCAGATCGACGGACCGAAGGCCACGCTCGATGTCTTCTTGGCAAGTCCCGAGGGCGGCGAGACCGAGACGATGTGGTTCGAGACCTCCCGCGAGGGCGCGCATCCAAAGCTGCAATATACGGTTCGCGCCGAGGCGCCCCACTTCGTCGCCGTGTTGGTGCCTCGAACGACGGGCGTCCCAAGGCCCAAGGTCCGCAGTCTGGCCGAGGGCCACGGCGTCGAGGTGGTGTGGGGCGACGCGCGGGACACCATCGATTTCGACGCTGGGGCGAAGTTCGCCAGAGATGCGGGGAACGCGAGCAGCAATCTTAAGTTCGGCATGTAACGAGGACACCGAGGCCGGGAGGCGCGAGGCATGAGAATCAGCAGTGCCTGGATGGTGATCGCGATCGGCGTGTTGTGTGTCCCGGCGAGAGCCGAGACAGTGCGGGTCACGTTCGGCCACGCCGACAACATTGGGCGGGAGTATGCGGGCAGCGTCAGCGTCGTCGGCGGCGACATCGTGGATGTCGAGGGATGGCTGCTCGAGCCAGGCGAGACCGCGAGTGAAGCCGGCTTCCGGCTCCGGTCGCCCGCCCCCGACCCCGCGGCCCATCGCACCAGCAAGCCCGGCGCGAGGAACGCGACTTTCTTCTGGGCCAAGGACCTCTCCGGCAAGTACCAGGGATACGGCGTCCCGCGCCGCATCGACTTCCCCGTGGCCGAGCAAGACGACTTTCAGACCGTCCGCCTAACCCCCGATTGGGGCGAGGACGAGCAGGTCATCAAGCTCCGCTTCGACCCGCCGCAGTACGCCGAGTGGGAGATCGATTCGCTGCGCGTCATCGGCCCCGACGGGGATCCCGTCCAGACGTATGAGTTCGAGACGGACAGTGAAGGATGGACCGCGTCGCCGCACGTGACCGAGTTCGAGGCCCGCGACGGCGCTCTCGTCGGCATCAGTTCGGGCGAGCATCCCACGCTCCAGATCATCGACACCTTCCCAGTCACGGCCGAGACGCGTGTCGAACTGCGAATCCGCTGGACCGGCCTCAACGAAGTCCCCGTCAATGGCCCGGCGCTGCATCGAGGCTTCCTGATGCGCGTCGCGGGAGATCAATGGCGAGCTGAGGTGAAGACGGACCGGGGCGACTTCGCCTTCAGCGCCGCGGACCTCAACGCGGCGCAGCCGTTGGAGCGGCTCGACGGCGCGGCCCGCGTTGAGATCATCCCCGACGCCCAGCGACTGGGCGACGACGTCTCCGAGGACGACTACCCCGGCCTGGCAGTCACGTCCGATGGCACCGCATGGTGCGCGTGGGTGGCGCACGTCGCTGACGAGGGCGACCGGGTGATGGCGGCGAGTTCAACCGCCAATGGCTGGAGCGATCCCTTCACCTTGACAGTTTGCGGTGACATCCACCGCGCTCGCGTCGCCGTCGATGGAGACGGTCGCGTCTGGGTCGTCTGGAGCGAGCAGTCAAGCGGACGCTGGAACCTGCGGGGCAGGGCGCTGGACGGATCGGAGTGGGGCGAGCCCCAGTGGCTGTCTCGGGGCCGTGGTCCCGACATCATGCACGAGGCGACGAGTGGCCCGGATGGCAGCGTCTGGCTGACGTGGCAGTCCGGCGGCGGCGGCAACTTCGACATCTACGTGAGGCGTTTGATGGGCCGGCGCTGGGGCAAGACAATCCGCGTCACCAGTCATCCCGCGAGCGACTGGGAGCCCAGCATCGCGGTCGACTCCCAAGGCATCGCGCACATCGTATGGGACAGCTACCGCGCGGGCAATTATGATGTCTACCACGCGACGTGCGATGGACGAGCGGCGACCGAGCCTGAGATCATCGCCGGATCGCCCCGCTTCGAGGCGCACGCGACTGTCGCATGTGACGGGCAAGACCGCGTCTGGATCGCATGGGACGAGGGTGATGAGGGGTGGGGCAAGGACTGGGGCATGACGATGGAAGACCCTCCCGGCGCGCCGATGCACGCGTGGCGGAAGATCGGCGTCGCCGCGCTCACCGACGAGGGCCTGCGGCATGGCGAGGGGCTGGATAGCAGCACGTTCACGGAGCATCCGCTGCTGAGCGTGGATGCCTCCGGCCGCGTCTGGATGATGTATCGCACGTTGGTGGCGAAGGAGGAAGCGGCGAAGCCCGCCCTCGTTTTGGTCGGCGCGGCATGGGGCGTGAACGCGGCCATGCTCGGCGACGACGGGTGGCGGACGATCAAGTACTTCCCTCACAGCGAGGGCCGTGATGATGAATCGATCATGGCCGTCGCCCCCGGACCTGAGCAGATGTGGTTCGCGTGGTCAACCGATCAGCGCCCTCGCGGGACGTCGGCCTACAGGAACACCGACATATACTCTGGACCATTGCCTCTCCCGAACGCGGCGAGCCCGTGGTCAGAGGCATCCGGCGAGGCGCTGCCCGTGCCCACCCGCGCGGCGCAATCCCGCGATCCGGAGGCCGCCGATGGCCCGCTTCTCCTCTGGGGCGACCTCCACCGCCACACGGAGATCTCCGCCGACGGACACAAGGATGGCACGCTCTTCGAGGCCTATCGCTACTGCATCGACGCGGCGGAGATGGACTTCCTCGGCGTGTCGGACCACAACGCGGGCTCGGGCGAGTACACCTGGTACCGGACGCAGCAGTCGTGCGACCTCTTCGCCGTTCCCGGAGCCTTCTCGCCCATCTACGGCTACGAGCGCAGCCTGCCATACCCCTTCGGCCATCGCAACGTGTTCCAAGCCACGCGAGGCGTGAGGGTCGTGCCCGGCTTCAAGGACGACAGCGGCAAGCTCGCGAAGAGCGACACGCGTCAGCTCTACCAGGCAATCAGACTCGATGGCAGCATCAGCATTCCTCACACCACCGCCACCGACCAGGGCACTGACTGGGCGGACGCCGATCCCGAAGTCGAGCCCATAATGGAGCTGTTCCAGGGCCTGCGCAACGAGAGTTACGAGTACCTCGGCGCGCCCGGCGCGATCGACCCCGAGGGCCGCCCCGCCAAGAGCTGGGGCTTCCAGCGGGCCGGATTCGCATGGGAGGCGTGGGCCAAGGGCATCAAGATCGGCGTCATCGGGGCAAGCGACCACATCTCGACCCACATCAGCTATGCGGGCGTCTACGCCAAATCGCGCTCTCGGGCTGACATTCTCGATGCCATTCGGCAGCGCCATACGTTCGCGGCGACCGATACGATCGTGCTGAATCTGAAGGCCACGACAACCCGCGCCCGCGGCAAGTGGATGATGGGCGACGAGTTCAAGGGCAAGGGCGCGCCCGAGTTGAATGTGAGCATCGCCGGCACCGACGAGATCGCGCAGGTCGACATCATCCGCGACAATGGATTCGTGTATAACGCCAGTCCCGACGGCGCCGACGCGGACCTGGAGTTCACCGATCTCGACGCGGCGCCGGGCGAGCACTGCTACTACGTGCGGGTCATCCAGGACGATGGCCAGAAGGCATGGTCAAGTCCAGTCTGGATCACGGTGGAGAAATGACCAGGAGAATCACAACCGTCCTCATCGCGCTGACGCTGGCCGGCCACGCGTGGGCGATCACGCTCGTTGAGGGGGGCCAGCCCGCGGCTACGATTGTCGTGCCGGATGAGCCGCTCCCTGTCGAGACTTTCGCCGCGAACGAACTACGTCACCACATCCAGCGGTCAACGGGCGCGGACCTGCCTATCGTCACCGAAGCCGAAGCGCCCCCGGGCGCGCTTGTCTACATCGGCGCGTGTGAGGCAAACCCCGCCTACGCGGGCGACACGCCAAACGGCTATCGCGCGGCTGTCGATGGCGACACGATGCGCCTGTTCGGCGATGACACAGACGGAGCCGCGGCGTGGATACTGCACGGCAACCGCACCCGCGTCGGCACGCTGTTCGCCGTCCACTACCTCCTCGATGAGCACTTCGGCGTTCGGTGGCTCTGGCCCGGTGAGCTCGGCGAGCATGTCCCCCAACGCGAGACGATCCAACTCGACGACATGGATGTCACCGGCGCTCCCGCCTTCGTTCACGCGCGCTGGCGCGACGGCGGCGCTTACATGGGCGGCACCAGTGGCTGGGCAGATCCCGGGGCGCGCTCGCGCTTTCTCACCGAGCAAGGAACGTGGCTGCGCCGACACCGATTCGCGCTCGGCGTCAATATGGACATGAAGCACGCCTTCCACGACTGGTATGAGAAGCGGGGCGAGGAAGAGCCCGGACTCTTCAACCTCCTGCCGGACGGCACCCGACGGTCTGACCCCAACTACCACGGCGGCTCGCCAAAGCTGATCTCGATGTGCGTCTCGCAGCCGGCCTTCATTCAGGCAATCATCGAGGATTGGCAGGCAACGCGCTCGCCCGGTAACGCCTACATCGACGCCAGCGAGAACGACACGCCCGGCAAGTGTACCTGCGACAACTGCATGGCAATGGACGCCGAGGATCCCGAACTTGACTCCCCATGGGCCGAGCGACTCGACCGCGCGAAGCAGGCCTTCGCCGCCAACGAGGCCGACTGGGTCAATCACCTCGGGTCCGCATCCGACCGGTACGCGCGTTTCTACCTCGACGTCCTGGCCGAGGCGGAGAAGGTCGATCCCGACGCCGTCGTGATGGGCTTCGCCTACGCGAACTACGTGAACCCGCCGGTCGGGACACAGCTCAACGAGCGGATCATCATCGGAATCGTGCCGCCCATGTACTTCCCGTGGACCGACGAGAAACGCGCCGCCAACCGCGCCCAGTGGCAAGGCTGGGCGGACACGGGAGCCAAGCTTCTCCTGCGCCCGAACTGGATGCTGGACGGGCACAACATGCCGATGATCGTTGCTCGGAAACTGGGCGACGACTTCCGCTTCCACGCGCAGAACGGCATGATCGGCACTGATTTCGATTCACTCACCGGCCAATACGCGACCCAAGGCCCCAACCTCTACGTGCTGGCGCGACTCCACGCGCGACCGGATCTATCCGTAGACCAGGTGCTGGGCGAGTACTACTCGGCCTTCGGCCCGGCGGCGGCCGAGGTGCGGGAGTACTTCGACCACTGGGCGGCGATCTGCGACGCGGTCACGGAGCCGCCCGAGGGGATGCACTGGAGCTTCTTCTACCGGGAGGCGGACAAGGTCTTTACGCCCGAGGCGATAGCGACGGGCGAGGCGCTGCTGATCAGGGCCATGGCAGCGGCAGCCGGTGACGAACTCGCCGCTCGCCGGGTGGCATACTTCGAGAGTGGTTTCACAAACGCTCAGATGACGCTCGCAACGCAGCAGGCGTATCGCGCCTACCGAGCAGGGAACGGCGTCGGAGGATTCCGCGCCGCGATCGGCGCTCTCGATGCCCATCGCGCGGCAACCGAAGGCGAGTTGGGCGCGAACATGTGCTACCTTCACTGGGCCGAGCAACGCACGTGGGATCGCGAACTGCTGCGCCTGATGGAGAACCCCGGCGAGCGCATTGAGGACCCGTGGAAATTCGCGTGGGATCCGGACACGGCCGGCGAGGACGAGGGCTGGTGGCGCGAGGAGTATGACGATGCGGAGTGGCTAGCCATCAGCACCGACGGCACGTGGGAAGAGCAGGTGCCCGGCAAACAGTGGCGGGCGGAGACTGGCCGGGACTATGACGGCTTCGCCTGGTACAGAAGAGCGTTCGAGATCGAGGCCGATGACACCCGCCCTATCGTTCGGCTCGTGTTCGGCGCGGTGGATGAGGCGTGCGTCGTCTGGCTCAACGACGAAAAACTGCTGGAGCGCCCGTTCCCGTACCAGGGCAACATCGAGTCGTGGCAGGAGGCATTTGAGGTCGACATCACCGACGCCGCTCGCCTCGGAGGGACGAACTCCCTCGCGGTTCGCGTCGAAGACAACGCCGGCGCCGGCGGCATCTGGCGTCCCGTGTGGATCGTGCGTTCGCCACGCGCGGCGACCGAGGAAGCGAACCTCCTCACCAACGGCGACTTCGAGAACGGGGACGAGGGCTGGGGCAAGAGCATCATGACCGGTGGTTTCGCTCTTGAGATCGATGGCGCGGGCCACACCGGAACCAACTGCGCGCGAGTTGAATGCTCGGCGTTGGGCTCGGCCGAGGACGAAGCCCGGCTCCGTCAGAAAGCCTGGGGTCGCTGGTATCAGACCGGCCTCAAGGTGACCGAGGGCGCCTCCTACCGGCTAAGCCTCTGGGCCAAAACGAGCAAGGACTTCACGGGCAACCTCGCGATCTGGGTCACGGGCACCGAAGAGGGAACCATGACCGGCGGCATGCTCGACACCGAGGGCATGTGGCGCGAGGTTACCATCGAGGGCATCAAGCCCGTCGGCGATGAGGTCGGCGTCTACCTGAACCTGATGGATGGCGTGGGCACGGCGTGGTTCGATGGCGTGGAGCTAGTCGAAGAGTGAGGCATCGCGAACATGCATATCCCCATGATGATGGTGATGATAATGGCAGCCCCAGGATACGATGACAAGATGGACGTGATGTGCTTCATCGACGACGCGGGCGCGAGGCGTGATGTAGCCACCCAGGCAGACTGGGCGATCCGTCGCGAGCACATCATCGAGAACACGCAACCTGTGATGGGCATGATGCCCGACGAGACCCGCAAGGTCGATCCTGATGTCGAGGTCCTCGAAGAGGTCGAGACGGCAAGTTTCGTGCGCAAGAAGATCACCTTCGCGCCGGAGGACGGTGACCGCGTCCCGGCCTACCTCTTCCTGCCCAGGGGCGTCGACGCCCCCGGGCCGGCGATGCTCTGCCTGCACCAAACAACCGGGATCGGCAAGGGCGAGCCGGCCGGAATCGGCGGCAAGCCGGAGCTTCACTACGCCATGGAGCTGGCCGAGAGGGGCTACGTCACGCTCGCGCCGGATTACCCAACCTTCGGCGATTACGATATCGACGTCTACGCGCGGGGGTACGTGAGCGCGACGATGAAGGGCATCTACAACCACATGCGCGCCGTCGATCTGCTCCAATCCTTGCCTGAGGTCGACGGCGAGCGCATCGGCGTGATCGGCCACTCTCTCGGCGGGCACAACAGCCTGTTCGTCGCGACCTTCGACGAGCGCCTGAAGGTGGTCGTCACGAGTTGCGGATTCACTCGATTCGCCAAATACTACTCGGGCGATCTCACCGGCTGGACGCACAGGGGCTACATGCCTCGGATCGCCAGTGTCTACGACAAGGACGCGTCGCGCATGCCGTTCGACTTCACCGAGATCCTCGCCGCCCTCGCGCCCAGGCCGGTCTTCGTCAACGCGCCGCTCGGCGACGGCAACTTCGAGGTCACCGGCGTCTACGACTGCTTGAACGTGGCGCGGCCGGTGTATGGGCTGTGGAACGCGGAAGCCAAGCTCGTCGCCGCGCACCCGGACGCGGGACACGGCTTCCCGGATGAGGTCAGGCAGCAAGCGTATGAGTTCATCGATGAGGCGCTGAGATAGGGGTTGATGGCGTGGATGAGCCGAGGTTGCCGGACCGCCCAATGGCGGAGTTGGAAGCGGACGCTGAACGGTCGCGGATGACGCGATGGTTGAGGTGGACGCTGTCTCTAGCGACCGGCCTCACGCTGGTGGGCGGATTCCAGTTCGTGCGCCTTGGTCTGCTCAGGTGGCGGAGGCCCTTTGACGGCACCGAATGGCAGCGACTCGCATCCGCCGTCACCCACGCCACGGTGCACTCCGGATGGGCGCTGGCGCTAGGGCTGCTGCTGTGGAGGCTACTGGACGAGGCGCCGAAGCGCCGTTGGCTCGCGGTCTTGGCCGGAGTGCTGCTGAAGGCGCTGGCTGCGATCGTCCTCCTCAGGACGTGGGAGAACCTGAGTACTGGGATGCCGCGGGTCATGCTGCCGTACACCTACGTGCTCCTGGCGGGCTCCGGGCTCGTGCTGGCCCTCCCGAGCGGCAACGAACGCTGGGTGCGCCATGTGGCCGCGCTCACTGCCATCGGCATCGCCGCCATGCCAATCGCCTACATGGCGTCCTCATCCCCTGGCCAGATGATCGCAGTGTACGGGTGGCGGGCCGTCGGCGGCTGGCTGTTCTGGCGGACCATGGCGCCTGCCGGAGCATGCCTCGCCGTCGTCGTCGCCATCTACACGGCTCCGCAGCGCCCGGCTACCAAGTCAGAACCAACTTAAGCACGTCCCGCGAAGTCCGCACCAGTTCAAACGCCTCCGCGAACTCCGCTGCCGGCAGACGCTCTGAGATCAGCCGTTCCAGCGGCAGTCGCTCCTCGATGGCCAGACGAACAGCCTCAGGCCACGCCTCCGCGCTGGCGTTGCTGCCTATGAGTTCGAGTTCGCGATGCAGCAGGTGACTCCACGCGTAATCAGCGCGGCCGTCACCGTAATCTCCGAGAACCAACACGCGCGCGCCGGCCGCCGCCACATCGAGCGCCGTCTTCATCCCCGTAACTGAGCCTGATGCCTCGACCACCAGCGCGTACTCGCCTCCAATGCTGGGGCATTCGTGGTAGTTGATCGTTGTCGCCGCGCCGAACTCGCGCCCCAACGCCAGTCTCGGTTCGCGTCCGCCGACGAGGGTGATCGAAGCCACTCCCGCTCGCGACAGCAGTATCGTCATGATGAGCCCGATCGGCCCGTCGCCTGTCACCAGCGCGGACGACGGCGGGCAAGAATGCCCTCCGCACGAGGCCGTAGCTTCCGACATCAGCCGTGCCCGGCGCATTCCCCGGACGCAGACCGCGAGCGGCTCGATGAGCGCAGCCGTCGCTGGGTCGAAATCGTCGGGGAGGAGCTTGAGGTTCGCGGCCTCGGTGATCAGGTACTCGCCGTAGCCGCCCGGATGCTCGAACCCCACCTCCCCCCCGTCGCGCAGCACGTTCTCGGCGACGCATCGCGCGCCAATGAGCGACGCGTCCACGCCTGCGCCCACCGCATCCACCTCGCCCGACCACTCGTGGCCAGGGGTTGACGGGAAGCCCGTCCGCTCCCAGCCGTCGATCATGTCGAGGTCCGTCGCGCAGATGCCAACCGCCAGCGTCCGCACGCGCGCTTGACCAAGCCCCGGCTCGGGCAGCGGGACATCCAGCCACTCTAGCCGCCCTGGCCCCGTGTTGACGATGGCCTTCATGGGTGGATCATCACCTTGTTGCGCTCGGGCGATCCCATCGTATCCATGGCCGCATGGATCTCAGTCAGCCCGAAGTGGTGGCTGATGATCTTGCCCGGATCGACGAGCCCGCGTTCCATGAGCCGAATGGCGTTCTGCATCGCCATCGGGTTGGTGCCGAAGCTCGCGTCCATGCGCGCCTCCATGAAGTGCGCCTCGCCGCCATCCAGCTCGAACTTCTCGTGCGTGGTGATCCCGAAGACGTTCCACTTCGTGCCGCGCCGGCGCAAATCGACCATCAGCTCAACCGCCTCGATCGGCCCGGCGGCCTCCATCACGAGGTCCGGCCCGTTCGGCATGATCTCAAACACGCGCGCCTTGGCGTCCTCCGTCGAGGGATCGATCACATGCGTCGCGCCCAGTTCGATGGCGTTCTTTCGCGCGTAGTCGCTGGGGTCAATCGCAATCAGCCGACCCGCGCCCGCCGCCTTCGCGACCATCATGCAGAGCAACCCAATGCCGCCCACGCCGATGACCACCACGTCATCGCCGACCTTCATCTCGCTATAGCGGATGACGCCCTTCCACGCGCCTGACAACGGTTCTGTGAGCGCGCCCGCGTCAAACGAGATCTCCGCCGGCTTATGGTAGAGGCACTCGCCCTGCGTGAGCATGTACTCGGCGAACGCGCCAGGCAGAATCGTCTTCGGACCGTCTCCACCCATCGTGAACGCATCCTCACAGTAGTGCGTGTTGCCCACGCGACAGTTGTGGCAGACGCCGCAGAACCCCGAGGGCGAGACGATCACCTCGTCACCCTCCTTCCAGTGCTCCACGCCCGAGCCTACGGCCGAGACGACACCCGACGCCTCGTGGCCGGCGATGCACGGGAAGTCCACGTTGCGTCGGATGCCCTTCACTGCCTTGTAGTCCGTGGCGCAGACGCCGCAGGACTTAATCTTCACGATGATATCGCCCATGCCTGCCTCGGGCACGGGGATGTCGCACAGTTCGAGCTGGTTGAAGTCGTGCAGGACGGCGGCGAGCATGGCAATCCTCCATGGGAGAGAGATGAACGGGTGGCGATTGGCCGGGCGCGTGGCTGCATCCTTCAAGTGGAGGCCTCGCGTCGCGATCCACCGAAGATGCCGCGCCAGGAGAGGCAAGCATGTTCATCAACCATCTGGACAGAGCCGCGCCGGCGCAGATCCTGCTCGACGGCGAGTGGCGGATCGCGTTCGATCCTGAGAACCGCGGCAAGGCCGACGGTTGGCACCTGTTGCCCGAACCGCCCGCCGGCGCGCGGCCTATCTCCGTTCCATCGTGCTGGGAGGAGATCGAGCCGGGATACGACGGCGTCGCCTGGTATTGGACCACGATCAGCGCGGCCGGCGCCGCAAGGTCGCGCCTCCTGTTCGACGCGGTCAACTACTTCGCCGAGGTCTGGATCGATGGCGAGTATGTGGGCTCAAGCGAAGGCGGCTACACGCCTTTCAGCTTCGATGTAACCGACCACCTCACCGGCGAACACGCGCTGGTGGTGAGAGTCCTCTGCCCGCCCAAGGACGAGACGGGCACCGATGGCTTCGTGCTCAAGGAACTCCCCTGCTGGCGAAGCTACGAGAGCTTCAACTTCGGCGGCATCTGGCAGTCCGTAAGGCTGCTTCACCTGCCGGAGACCCACCTGAGGGACGTCTTCGTCCGACCAAACGCAACGCTGGATGGCGTCGATGTCGAGGTCGAACTGGCCGAGGGCATGCGGGGCGAAGTAAGCGTGTGGATCGACGGCGAGGGCGATCCCCAGCCGTCTCTCTGCTTGCACATCAAGGACCCCAAGCGGTGGACGCCTGATGATCCGCACCTCTACACTCTCCGCGTCCGCGTGGAGGCGGGCGGCGAGGTCGACGAAGGAAGCGTCCGCTTCGGCCTGCGGTCGCTCACATTCGAGGACAACGAGATCCTGCTGAACGGCGAGCCGTGCTTCGTGAAGGGCGCTTTCCACGAGGGTCTCTACCCCATCGGCTTGCCGCGACCGACCAGCCGCGAGTTCGTCGAGGACGAGATCCGCAAAGCCAAGGACACCGGCTTCAATCTCCTGCGATACTGGCAGATCCCCATCCACCCCCACGTCCTCGACGCGGCGGACAAGTTGGGGATGATGCTCATGAACGAGCCGCCGATTGAGTGGATGACCCAAACCGATCAGACCGCCCGCCGCTGCCGCGATGAGGTCGAGCGGCTGGTCCGCCGCGACCGCAACCGCGCGTCGGTCACTTTCTGGACGATCCTCAACGAGACGGGCATCCAACCCGATGCCAACCGGCGGAATGCCTGCACTGCTTCTCAGTTGGAGTACGAGGAAGCGCCCATCCAACACATCCGCCACGAGCTGTGCGCGCTGGCTCGATCGCTCGACCCTACCCGACTCATCATCGATGACTCTGGTGGCTTCATGGGGCACGCGAACATCTACCTGCCGGGCGAATCGAAGCCCGTGCCGTTCAACGACCTCCACACATACGAGCGCGTCCCGATCCCCGAGTTTCGTCTCAACGAGTTGCGCGAAATGGCCACCAAGGAGGGCCAGACCAACGCCGCCACTGTGATCCCCGGTGGCGCGGTGTTGATGTCGGAGTTTGGGTACGGCAGCTTCCCAGACTTCGCCTCGATATTGAAGCGCTACGAGGATGAGGGCGCGACCCAGACCGAGGACTACGCCCACCACAAGTCGCTCCACGATTCGCTCGCGACGGGTTTCGCGGCCCATGGAATGGGCCGCTGGCTCGGTTCCGTGGCCGACCTCACGAACGAGTGCCAAGAGATCCACGCCGAGGGCAACGCGCTTCAGACGATGGCGCTGCGGGCCGGGCCACTCGTTCGCGGATACGTGATGCACGCCTTCAGCGCGGGCGGGTGCATCATCGGCGCGGAGCTGTTCGACACGTGGCGCGAGCCCAAGCTCGTGGCAGCGGCCGTGCGCGAGATGCAACAGCCTCACATCCTCGCCGCCTTCCTCCGCCCCGCGAGCGTCTGGGCGGGGCAGCCGGTGCATGTGGACGTGTGCTCGGTCCGAGACGACACGAAGACGGACTCGGGGCTGAAGCCCCTCTTACGGTGCTTGGTAGATGGCGAGGCGGCAGAGCTGGGTGATGTGGCGCTCAATTCGCGACTCGACGAGATCTGGTCGGGCGAGATCGAACTGGGTGATGCGCCCGGTGCTCGAGAGCTGAGATTTGAGCTGGTCGCCGGAGACGAGACACTCGCATCGGTCACGCGCACCGTCACGAGCGTTGAGGACGACCCGCGCGACGTCGACGCGCTCGTTGCCTGCGTGGGCGGCGATCACATTCCGATTCGACGCGAGCTGGACCGGTGGGGCGTCGCGACCACGCACAATGCAGCGTCGGCGGATGTCGTCATCTCGGTGCCACGCGATTGGGGCGCGCCCGTCGCCGACGGGTACCTCGATCTTCTGCAAAGCGGCAAGACCGTGGTCCTCCTCGTCCCCAACCCCGGTCCCTTGCGCTGGGCGATGGACGCCTTCGGCATCGAGGGCCGGATCCAGACCGGCATCGGAAACTGGTCGCCCGTCTCGCACTATGTGGTGGAGAAGTCGCTGCAGGATGGGCTGCCGCCCGACCGGTTGCTCGGGCAGGCATACGCGGGAGTCACGCCACGGCACTGCATCGTCACCGAGGCCGGCGAGACGCTGGCGGGGGGGGGGGGGGGCTGTCGACCCACCCCGCCCCCACCCTGCACAAGAAAAAGGGCTTCTG